>PVBE012125922.1_pt1 | contig 277158 bp, 237 predicted proteins | sample 1631181 | NCBI WGS metagenome assembly PVBE01 (sample SAMN08397723, study PRJNA350692) | Marine metagenome, whole genome shotgun sequencing project. | isolation source: water | place: Pacific Ocean | collected 2012-04 | reverse complement strand
GCCCGGGGCGCTAAGCCCCACGACACCACGCGTGAAGCGTGCCGCCGTGCGGCTCAGCTAACGTCGCGGGGTGGAGCAGCCCGGTAGCTCGTCAGGCTCATAACCTGAAGGCCGCAGGTTCAAATCCTGCCCCCGCAACCACCGCTATAGAACGAAAACGCCGCCCTCACGGGCGGCGTTTTCGTTTATGGCGTACGCCACCAGCGACGCCACGCTGGCCACCACCTCCGCTGCAGGACCAGCCGGTTCATCCGGATAGATCGTCACGCTTTCGATAAGCCGCGACATGATGGATGCGACCTGCCCGCGTACCGCAGCATCTTCCAGTGTGCTGCGCAGGGCGGCGATCCGCGCCTCAAACTGAGCCTGCAGAACGGATGGCGTTGGAAGCGAGGGAGGCGAGACCACCCCTCTGTCGACGGTAGCGGTTCGCAAAATCAGGCGGGCCTTTTCCGTCTCCCGTTCGTCGATCATCTGACACAGGGCGAGGGGCGCGATACCCGCCAGCAGATTTTCATATAGATTACCGAGTTCGCGCTCCAGTTGCTGCAGCCGAATCCTGGCCGTGTCAGCCTCATGGCTGTCGATCCGGGCAAGTCGCGTAGCTTCGCGCTCATATTCCGCAATGAACAGGCGCACATGGTCTTCGGTGAGCAGGTGGTGCTGGATAGCCGTCAGGCTTGCCTCTTCCAGGGGCCCCTTGCGGACCGATAGCCTGTTGTCACAGATGCCACGTTCCTTCTGACCGGCGCAGCGATAATAGTCCTTGCCGCTGATCGTGTAGTTGGACCCGCAGCAACCGCATCGGATCAGGCCGGATAGCAGATACCTGTTGTGATTACCTCGGGCCAGCGGTGGCGACGTCGACCGCTTTCCCCATCTCGCCGCAGCCATGATCTGGCTATGCTGACGTCGATCCGGCCTAGCGGGTTGGAGATGCGGATAGTATCGTTCGGGGGAGCAAAAGGCCGTAACGCGTAAAACCGTCCTAACCATCGGCTTGGCAAAGCATCTCATCGCTTTCCGTCAACGCCCGCTTTCCTTCGAGATGTGATCCGAGGGCAGGCATAGGAATGACCAAGGCGAAGTCATAAGTCGTCCGCGTTATCCTGCTGGGCAGAGACATGTTACCTCAATGGTCGCCTCCGTCAGCGATCGACGCCGCTCAGAAATATTTGAGCCAGCCGATATCCTTGCGCCGCTGCTTGAGCCCGGCGAACCAGCGTGTGGGGACGTAAAGCGGTACGATCAGCGCGATCCACAGCCCCCATATCCAGGGTATCGAGGGCAGGCCGAAGACCATGCCGTGATTGGTGCCCCAAAGGACAAGGCCGAGCAGGTACAGGCCGCGCAGGATATAGAGGTGGAAAAGGTAGAAGAACATCGGCGCGCCGCCGAAGACCGCCAGCCAGCCGATCACCCGTGTGCCGTCCATCCGCTCGAACAGCGCCAGCAGCAACAGGCCCACGCCCAGCGTTGACATCAGGAACAGTAGAGACGGCGGGTATTTGGTCAGGGCCAGGACGCTCATGGCCGTACGCACAGGCGCGTCTGCGACCACGAACCAGGGGGCATCGCCATAGATGTTGAGCGCGCGCAGCAGGACAAAACCGACGAGCAGCAGCGCGCCGGTCCGCACCAGCCGCTTGCGCCGCGTGGCGGCATCGCCGTTGGCGAACCATGGCCCGACGGCCCAGCCCAGAGCAATCACGCCGAACCACGGCAGCACCGGATAGCTGAAGCGGACTGGAAATCCCTGGATCGTCACCATCGCGCGGTCATGCAGCAACGACCAGACAAGATGCAGCGGATGTCCTTCCGCTACAGTCACAGGGTCGAGGAGATTATGTCCGGCGACGATGCCGATGCCGATCGCGGCGACCACCTTGTGCGGCAGGTGGATCAGCGCGGCGAGCACGATCATGCTCAGGCCGATCGCCCAGATGACCTGGAGATACAGGATCGTCGGTGGGAATTGCGCGCGCCAGACGAAATTGACGAGCGTCAGTTCGAGCAGGATCAGGAATGCGCCCCGCTTGAGGAGGAAGGCGCTGGTCTGAGTCCTGCTGTGCTTTTGCGAGTAGAGATAGGCGCTGAGCCCGGTCAGAGCGACGAAGACGGGAGCGCACAAGGTGCTGGTCAGGCGAGTGAAGAAATAAGCGGGATCGGTGGTCGTTGCGTCGACCGGATCGGCGACCGGCACCCAGAGCAGGAATGTCTCGCGTACATGGTCGAGTAGCATCACCAGCATGACGAAACCCCGCAGCGCATCGATGCTGGCCAGCCGCGTGTTGGCGCGTACGGTGGGCGTGGTCATGGACAGGGGACGGATGGGGGCCGTCATGATGCTCGCCATCAGGCGGGACTCCAAAGCTATCGATAATGCGTCGGCCAGCCGACCGCAGCGCGGAAATGGCATGAAATAACATAACGTTCAACAAGGGGTAGTGTTGAATGGCCATGGGTGATGCACGATCGGCGGATCGTAAAGGGGGTGCTTTTGCACCTGAATTTTCCCGATCACTCACCACGTTGTCCGCCGGATGCCCGCATTTCCCAGGCTTCCACGGCGGAATAGGTACAAGCCTACCTAGCCTTACGCGCAAAAATACCAGGAACAGCTTAACTTATCATAGGTTGTACCCGGCCAGATCGGTCGCATTTTCGTCGCCGGTCCTACGGGAGACACCGGTGGTCAAAATCGTCGCAAGCATCGGCATCGCCTTGACGGCGGTCGCCTGCACGCCGCCGTCGACGCGCATCGCCACCGGGCTGGAGCGCTATGGCCTGGACAGCCAGCGCTCGACCTGTGTTGGCCAGCGGCTGGAGCGCAACCTGTCGCTCGGCCAGTTGCAGCAGTTGGGCAATGCCGCTGCGGCCTATCGTCGCGACGACTCCAATCCGTCGCAGCTGACGGTTGGCGACCTGATCCGGGTCGCAAGCGAGATCAAGGACCCGCGCGTCGCGCTGGAGGTCGGCAAGGCCGCCGCCGGTTGTGGCGTTGCGCCCTGATCCCGCGATCGATCTTCTTTTTTCATTCGGAGACGAACGATGAACAAGCATGAACTGCACGGCAATGCGCGCCATTTGGGCGGCAATGTGGAAAAGGCGATCGGCGACATGGTCGACAGCCGTGACTGGAAAGTGGCGGGCGTCACCGATCAGGTCGCGGGCAGCGCCGAGCATCTGTTCGGCCGTGCCCAGTCCATCGCGGGCGAGGTCGCCGATGCGACCCCCAGCCTGATCGAGGAAGCGCGCGAGCGGATCGGCGATGTCGCCGATCGTTCGGTCGCCGCCGCACGTCGCGGATCGGGCAAGGCCGTAGAGGCGGTTCGTGCCCATAACGGCAATAACGGCGTCGTCTGGGCGGTCGTCGCGGCGTTGGGCGGCTATGCGTTGGCCGCACTGGTCCACGGGCGCCGGAACTGAGGCACGCGCCTTGGCCCCCTCGCTTGCCTCTTTGCGGGATACCGTCGACCTCCGGCACTTGCGACAGATCGTCGCGGGGCTGGACGAGGGGGTGATCCTGATCGACCCCGACCAGAGCCTGCTCTGGGCGAACGACGCCGCGCTGACCATGCACGGGGTCGAGCGTCTGGAGCAGCTCGGCCGGACGGTTGACGAGTATCGCGGCCGATTCCAGCTGCGTTATCGCAACAACCATCGGCTGGAGGCCGATGACTATCCGGTCGAGCGGGTCGCGGCGGGCGAGCGCTTTTCCGAGGTCGTGGTCGAGGTGATTGTCGCGGGCGAGTCGCAGCCGCGCTGGGTCCATCAGGTTCGCAGCCTCGTACTCAACGACCGTGATGATGGCGAGCCGGCGTGCGTCGTCCTGGTCATCCAGGACGTCACTGCCCGCTATGAGGCCGAGGATCGGTTCGAGCAGTCGTTCAACGCCAACCCTGCACCCGCGATCATCTGTCGCCTGGCCGATCTGCGCTTCGTCAAGGTCAATCAGGGCTTTGTCGAGATGACCGGCTTCCCGCGCGACCAGGTGCTGTGCCGCACGGTCTATGACATCGACGTGCTGCGCGGGGCCGAGCGGCAGGAACTGGCCAAGGAACGATTGGCCGAGGGACGGACCATTCCGCAGATGGAGGCCGAACTGGCCCTGCCGGGTGGTGGGACCAAGTTGGTCATCGTGGCAGGGCAGCCGATCGACATGGGCGATCAGCCCTGCATGTTGTTCACCTTCGCCGATCTGGAGCCACGCCGGAAGGCCGAGTCCGCGCTGCGCCATAGCGAAGAACGATTCACCCGCACCTTCCAGATGGCGCCGGTGCCGATGGCGATCGGTGCGCGCGACGGCCATGTGCTGTGCGAGGTCAATGCCAGCTTCACTGCACTGACCGGCTATGGCTCGGCCGAGATTGTGGGGCGTTCGCTCGCCGATGTCGGCCTGTGGGCCAGCGACGTGGCGCAGGCCGAGGTGGAGGTGGCGATCGACGAGGGGCGCGACCTGCGCGGCTTCGAGGCGCGGATCGTCGCCAAGGACGGCGGCCTGAGCGACTGTCTGGTGTCGACCGAACTCATTACGCTGGGCGACGATGCCTGTGTGCTATGGGCGTTCCAGGACATCACCCAGCGCAAGGCCACTGAGCTGGAGCTGGTCGAGGCGATCGATGCGGTGATGAAGGACACCAGCTGGTTCAGCCGGTCGATCATGGACAAGCTGGCCCGGTTGCGCGCGCCGAAGGCGGAGTTGGATGGTGCCGGGCTGGACGACCTGACCGCGCGCGAGCGCGAGGTGCTGGGTCTGATCTGTCGCGGGCTGGACGACAAGAGCATCGCGCGGGCGCTGGGCGTGTCGGGCAACACCGTGCGCAACCATGTCGCGCGGATCTACGCCAAGATCGGTGTGAACCGGCGCACCGCTGCTGCCGCCTGGGCCCATGCCCGTGGCTTTGACGGCGAGGGCGTGCTGGGCCGCCGGGAGGTCGCTGCATGAGTGACAAGACATCCAAGGTTCCGGTCGATCGCGTCCGCCGCGCCCAGGGCGCCGCGCGCGAGACGATCGGCAAGCTGATCGGCGACGACGCCGAGATTCGTCAGGGGCGAAAACAACAGGAGGCGGCCGGTCGCAAGACCTCGACCGAGCCCGCCCGGACATCGAAAGAACAGGAGTGAATATGGCTACGCATGCAACGCACGGCTACGTGCCCGAAGAGACCGCGATCATCCGCGCCGGTCGCCGGATTTCGTGGGGCGCGATCTTTGCCGGTGTGGTGATCGCGGTCGCGGTCCAGCTGGTGATGGGCATCCTTGGCACTGGCATCGGCTTGTCGATGGTCGATCCGGTCGAGGGTTCGACGCCGGGCGCGACGGGCTTTGGCATCGGTGCGGGCCTCTATTGGCTGATCACCACGGTGGTAGCACTGGGCGCCGGTGGCTATGCGGCCGCGCGCGTGTCGGGGGTGACGGAGAAGTTCGACGCGCTGGTCCACGGCCTGGTTGTGTGGGGCGTCACGCTGATCCTGACGCTGTATCTGCTGACCTCGGCGGTCGGCGGCATCATCGGCGGCGCCTTCCGCACGGTCGGCGCGGTGGCGGGGGCCGCCGGTTCGACCGTGGGGGCTGCGGCCCCGCGCGTCGCACAGGTCGCTGGTGTCGACCAGAATGATATCCAGCAGGAAGCGGCCAAGTATCTGACCGAAACCCCCACCGACCCGGCGCAGATGACGCCCGAGCAGGCGCAGAAGGAAATTGCCAAGCAGCTGCCCGCCATGGCGCGCGGTGGTGCCGACGGCGTGAAGGCTGAATCGCGGGTGGTCGATATCGTCGCGGCCCAGCGCAAGATCAGCCGTGACCAGGCCCAGGCCCAAGTCAATCAGGCCAAGGCCGATTTCGTGAAGACCAAGAACGAAACCGTCCAGACCGCCAAGTCGGCCGCCGATGCCGCCGCCGGGGCCGGGGCCAAGACCTCGTTCATCCTGGTGCTCGCGCTGCTGGTCGGCGCCGGTGCCTCCGCCTTTGGCGCAACGTCGGCCGCGCGCCGCCGCCTGCGCTGAGTACCCGCGGCGGGCCAGCGTATCGGGCCCGCCGCATCCCCTTTTTTCCGGAGATCGTCATGACCAAGAAGATCGCTCTGGGCGCCACCCTGTTCGCCGTACTGACCTTGTCGGCCTGCAACACGGTCAACGGCGCAGGTCGCGACCTGCGTTCGGCAGGAGCGGCCGTGTCCGACGCCTCGGGCCAGGACAAGCCGAAGAAGTAAATTCCGACCCTTCCTCCGCTGCAAGGGGAGGGTGTGCGGCATGGTGGAGGGGTGTCCCCGCTATCGAGAGGGTGATACCCCTTCGTCACGCCTTTGGCCTGCCACCTCCCCTGCCAGGGGAGGATTTCTTTTGCCCCTCCGGCGGCGCGTCCGCCTCGACCAGTTCGACGACCTCGAACTGGTATCCAACCCAGCCGCGCTGCCGCACCGCTTCTGCCATGGCGGCATCGTTCGCCATTGCCGCCTTGCGTGACTTGGCATGGCCCCAGAAGACTTCGGTCTTGCCCCCGCCCAGATCGGCGACGATCCGCCAATAATGGGTGAAGGGCTGTGACGTGGGGCCGATCGTCTTCACATAGCCATCGGGCATCGTTGCGATCAGATAGCGGTTCCTGCGTGCCATCGGCCTTCCATAGCGCAAGCCTGCCGCGACCTCATCCCGCTTGACGCACGCCATGGCGGCCGCTTAGCGATACAAGGCCGGAATGATCCGGCGATATGATCGCGCCGGTTCCCCCGACAAGGGGGATTAAAAGGGAACACGGTGAGGGCCTTGGCCCAAATCCGCGGCTGTCCCTGCAACTGTAAGCGGTGAGCGGCGATGCACGGGCCGACCGTCTGGTCGATCCAGCCACTGGGGCAACCTGGGAAGGCGCATTCGTCCGCGATGACCCGTGAGCCAGGAGACCTGCCGGCGTCAGGTCGCTCATGCCCGGTCCAGGGGATGGTCGAGGCTAGGTCCGTTCCGACGAGCGACGCCATAAGTGGCGGAGGCGCATGGGTGGCCCTGTGGAATGCGGAAAATGGCGTGCCGCACGCAGGGCATCCGGCCGTTCGGCAACGATCGGAAGGCCTCGGCTTGTTCGCGACAAGACGCTATGGGCAATGAAATGATATATCGTAACCGATTCGGACAGGTCCAACTTGGCCTGTGGGGTGGCGCGGCGCTTCTGCTGGGGGCAACCGACGCGAGGGCGCAAAAGGCTGGGGAGCCGGGCGGCGACGCCACCGTGCTGGTCATCGGGACGCGGGAGAAACAGGCGCTCGACACACCCAATGCCACTGGCAGTCGCCTGGGCCTAACCCCGCTGGAGACACCCGCCAGCATCACCTCGCTGGATGGCGGGACGATCCGCGCCCGCGGCGAACTGTCGATTGTCGAGGCGGAGACGCGCGCGCCCGGCCTGTCGAGCGTTGCCAATCCGGGTAATGGCGGTACGGCGCTCGCCGCACGAGGCTTTTCGGGGCAGGGGTCGGTGCTGCAACTGATCGACGGGGTGCGGCTGTTCCCGGCGGCGGGGACGATCACCTTCCCGACCGACCCCTGGATGGTCGAGCGGATCGACGTGCTGAGCGGCCCCGCCTCGGTCCTCTATGGGCAGGGCGCACTGGGCGGCGCGGTGAATGTCGTGATGCGCGCGCCCACCGCGCAGACCCACGGCCAGGCCGAGATGGGCTATGGCGGGCAGGACAGTTTCCGCGCCGCCGCCGGGCTGGGCGGGCCGTTGACCCCGACACTGGGTTACCGCGTTGATGCCAGCTATCGCCGGTCGGATGGCTATGTCGATCGGGGGAGTTCGGACAGCGTCGCGCTGTCGGGCACGCTGCGCTGGACGCCGTCCTCGACGCTGGCGGTGACGGTGCGCGGCGATCATGGCGACCAGCGGCCCATGGCTTATTTCGGTACGCCGCTGATCGACGGGCGGCTCGACCTGCGCGTACGGGATCGCAACTATAATGTCGGCGATGGGCGGATGCGCTTCCGCGACGACCGCGCCTTGATCCGGGTCGACTGGACGCCGAGCAGTGCGGTCAGTCTGTCCAACATCGCCTATGTCCTGACCAGCGACCGGTTCTGGCGCAATCTGGAGAATTATTGCTGGGTTGCTGCGAGTGGCGCGTGCGCGGACGGATCGACGGGCATTCCGGCCACGATCCGGCGGAGCAGCAATTACGGCATCCGCCACGACCTGACCCAATGGGGCGACCAGGCCAGTGCGACCTGGCGTACCGGCATCGCACCGGGCATCACGAACGCGCTGGTCGTCGGGGTGGACGCCAATCTGGTCCACTTCACCCATGAGAACGACTTCGGCTCGGTCGAACAGGTCGATGCGGTCGACCCCTTCACCTTTGATCCCGGCCGTTTCCTCGATACGCAGGGAATCGCCCCACGCTATCGCACCCGCACCACCGCGCTGGCGGTGTTTGCCGAGGACCGGGTGACGCTGGGCCCGAAATGGTCGGTGGTCGGCGGCGTCCGTTATGAGGTGGACAATGTCCGCCGCTGGACCGTCGCCGCGCCCGATCGCTTCGTGCTGGAAAAGACGTTCCGCAACGCGACGTGGCGCGCGGGGCTGGTCTATCAGCCGGTGCCGACCCTGTCGCTTTATGCGCAATATGCCACGGGCGTCGATCCGCTGGGTACGCTGACCACCGTGTCGACCGGGCAGGTCCAATTCAGCAATGCGCGGGGCCATCAGGTCGAGGCGGGGGCCAAGTGGCTGTTCGCGAACGGACACGGCACCGCGACGCTGGCTGCCTATCGTATCGTCAAGACGGGGCTGCTGGCCCAGCGCACCCTGGCGAGCCCCGTCGAGCAGGTGGGCCAGCGATCCTCGCAAGGCGTCGAGGCGGCGGTGACGCTCGATCTGCCGCAAGGCTTCGGGATCGACGCGAACGGCACGCTGCTGGATGCGCGGTTCGACGATTTCCGCTCCGGCGGCGTGGACTATAGCGGCCGCACCCCGCCGAACGTGCCCGAGGCGCTGGCCAATCTCTGGCTACGCTGGGATGCCTCGGCCAAGCTACAGGCACGCGCCGGGCTGCGTTATGTTGGGCGACGCTTTTCCGATAATGGCGGTGCGTTCCGCATCCCGGGCTATGCGACGGTGGACACCGCCTTATCCTATGCGCTGACGCCGCATCTGGCGGTCGATGTCCGTGTCTATAACCTGTTCGACAAGGCCTATGCGGTGACGGCCTATGGCGACCAGCAATGGATATTGGGCCGCCCGCGCGCGCTGGATATTGGCGTTCGTGCCGGGTTCTGACCGGTCCTGGGGGAAGGCGGCTTTGCGGCTTGCCTTCCTCGCCCATCGTTGGGTCGGGATCGTCACCTGCCTGTTCTTCGCCATGTGGTTCGCGAGCGGGCTGGTGATGCTTTACGTGCCCTATCCGTCGTTAGAGCCGGCGGAGAGCTGGGCGAGAGCACAACCGATCGACTGGGCGCGGGTGGGCCCAGCGCCCGTGGCGCCGGACGCCCGGCGGATCACGCTGGAAATGCGCGACTCCGCGCCGGTCTGGCGGATCGAGAGCCGCGACGGCGACACCCGCATCCTGTCGGCGGACGGCGGAGCGGTCGCCCCCGTCGATGCCGCCCTGGCCACACGAGTCGCCACGCGGTTTGCGGGGCCGGTCCGCCACGTCGAGCGGATCGCTGACGATCAGTGGACGGTGGCGGGCGGGTTCGACCGGCATCGCCCCTTGTGGAAGGTCGCGCTGGGCGATGCGGTGGGAACCGAACTCTATATCTCCAGCCTGACCGGCCAGCCGGTGCAGCGGACGACACGGGGGCAGCGGTTTTGGAACTGGCTGGGCTCGGTGCCGCACTGGATCTATCCGACCCTGTTGCGCCGGGATCGCGAGACTTGGCGGCAGGCGGTGATGTGGGTGGCGGGGCCGTGCATCGCGGTCGCGCTGACCGGCCTGTGGATCGGCATATGGCGGTTGCGCGCCGGGCGGCGGCGCTATCGGGGCGGGCGGATGACGCCCTATCGCGGCTGGATGCTGTGGCATCATGTCAGTGGGCTGGCGGGCGGCGTGATGCTGACCAGTTGGATCGTCAGCGGCTGGCTGTCGGTCGATCCGGGCCACGCCTTTGCCGGGGGCGAGGCGCCCGCGGCGGCGATACGGACCTATGCCGGGCGAGCAGGAGAGCCGCATGACCTCGACCGGCTGGCCCGGATCGCGCCACATGCGCGCACCGTCGAGTGGAGCGGGGACGCAGGGTTTGCGCGGATCGCGATCGACCGCACCTCGCCGCATCCGCTTTGGCTGGAGCAGGCGACGCTGGCCCCCGCCCGGGCCGCCGATCCGTTGCGTGCGGCGATGCTGGTGCCGGGCGGACGGCGGCTGGCGCGCGAGTGGTTGGCGCGGCCTGACTTCTACTGGACCGATGCGGCACGGCTGCCGCTCTGGCGGTTGCGGTTCGACGATGCGGCGGCGACCTGGCTCTATGTCGATCCGATGAGCGGCGCGCTGGTCGAGCGGCAGGATGGTACGCGGCGCGCCTATCGCTGGGTGTATTCGCTGCTCCATACCTGGGATTGGCCGTGGCTGACCGCGCATTTTTGGGTCTGGACCGGCTGGATGTGGTTGTGGTCGCTGGCCGGTCTGGCGCTGTCGATCAGCGGTATCGTGCTCGGGCAGCGAAGGTTGCGCCGCCCTGCGCGCGGGAAAGGGTGAAAAGCGCGCCATCGGGGTTGGCGTCGCGCGTCCCGCCCGCTTAAGTGGGCGGCATGTGGCAACTCTACCAATTCCCGCTCTGTCCCTTTTCCCGCAAGGTCCGGCTGTTGCTGGGCGAGAAGGGTGTCGGATACGAGTTGGTGCGCGAGTCGCCGTGGCAGCGGCGCGACGAGTTCCTCGACATGAACCCCGCCGGGCAGACGCCGGTGATGGTCGATGAGGAGCGCGGCGTGCTGCTGGTCGACTCGATGGCGATCAGCGAGTTTTTCGAGGAGACGGTCGAGAAGTCGGCGATGATCAACGGCACCGCCGTCGGTCGCGCCGAGATCCGGCGGCTGGTGACGTGGTTCGACACGCATTTCTATCAGGACGTGACCGGGCCGCTGCTCCACGAACGCATGGTCAAGCGCGTCGCGCGTACCGGCAGCCCCGATGCCAAGGGCCTGCGCGAGGCGATGAAGGCGGCGGTCGGCCATCTCGACTATACCGATTATCTGCTCGACCATCGCAACTGGCTGGGCGGCGCGACGATGAGTCTCGCCGATCTGGCGGCGGCGGCGCAGATTTCGGTCGCCGATTATCTGGGCGGTATCGACTGGAAGGGGCATGAGCAGACCGCGCGCTGGTATCGCGGACTGAAGAGCCGCCCCTCCTTCCGCCCGCTGCTGTCCGAGCGGATGGAGATGGTCACCCCGCCGTCGCATTACGACAATGTCGACTTCTGACGCGCCCGCGCCCCGGATTGGGATCGAGGATTTCCTCGCGGTCGACATCCGTGTCGGCACCGTCATTGCCGCCGAGCCCTTCCCCGAAGCGCGCAAGCCCGCGATCAAGCTGACCATCGATTTCGGTGAGGTCATCGGCGTGAAGCGCTCCTCGGCGCAGATCACGCGGCATTACACGCCCGAGACGTTAGTCGGGCGACAGGTGGCGGCGGTGGTCAACTTTCCCCCGCGCCAGATCGGGCCGATGATGTCCGAGGTGCTGACGCTGGGCTTTCCCGATGCGGAGGGGCAGGTGGTGCTGATCGCACCGGACCTGGCGGTGCCTAATGGCGGGCGGCTGTTCTGAGATTTCCTCTTGGCGCTCCCACCTGTTAGCCTTACCATTTTCGCTTGCGTCCATCACCGCAAGGCGTACCATCCTGTTCCAACCGTAGGGACATAACCCACGGAGGACAGGAGAGGATATGACGTCCAATCGCTGGGCCAGCCATGCGCTGGCCGCTTTGCTAGCGCTCTCGGTGGCCGGACCCGCCTTGGCGCAGTCCGACAAGATGGCGCCGATCGCCATACCCGCGCAGCCGAATGCCATCCCGCTGAACACCGGCCCCTTGCCGGGCGCGACCAACAAGGAAAGCTGGCACAGCCAATATAACAGCGTCTTCGCGCGCAACGTGACCGAGGCGACGCTGACACCGTTCCTGCCTGATCCGGCAAAGGCGACCGGCACCGCCGTCATCGTCGCGCCGGGCGGCGGATTCCGCACCCTGTCGATGCAGAATGAGGGGTGGGACGTGGCCAAGGCGCTGGCCGATCGTGGGATCGCGGCGTTCGTGCTCAAATACCGGCTGAACCAGACGCCCGCCGATATGGGCGCGTTCGAGCAGTCGATGACCGCCATGTTCTCCAGCGTGGCGCGCCCCGCTGCGCGACCCGATCCGGCAGCGGCGTTGAAGGGCCTGTCGCCCCAGATCGCCGATGCCCGCGCCGCCTTCGCGCTGGTTCGCCAGCGGGCGGGGCAGTGGAAGGTCGACCCGAACCGCATCGGCATGGTCGGCTTTTCGGCGGGCGCGATGCTGACCGTGGCGACCGTGCTCGACGGCCAGGCCAAGCCCGCCTTTATCGGCGATATCTATGGCCCGCTTCAGCCCATGACCGTCCCCGCCGACGCACCGCCGATGTTCGCGGCGATCGCCGCCGACGATCCGCTGTTTGCGGGGAAAGGTTTCGGGCTGATCGACCAGTGGCTGGCCGCGAAGAAGCCGGTCGAGTTCCACCTGTACGGGCGCGGCGGCCACGGCTTCGGCATGTATCCGAAGGCGACGACCAGCACCGGCTGGTTCGACGCCTTTTACCGCTGGATCGCGATGGAAGGGTTTCTGAAGGCTAAGGCCCAGTAACATTCCTCCCCTGTAAGGGGAGGTGGCATGGCGAAGCCATGACGGAGGGGTGTCCCCGTTAGAGAGGCAAGACCGACCTCACACGTGGTGACACCCCTCCACCAGCTTTGCTGGTCCCCCTCCCCTTGCAGGGGAGGAATAGGGCTATTCGATGCTCTTGGACGCCTGCTCGAACAGGTCCTTGGACAGGCCGGGCGTGCCGACGATGCGGATCAGCTCGGCACACATCAGCTTGGAGCGCTTCGGATCGAACCGACGCCAGCGACCCAGCGGCGGCAGCAGCTTGGCGGCCGTTTGCGGATTCAGTCGGTCGAGCGCGATCAACTGGTCGGCCAGGAAGCGATAGCCCGATCCATCGGCCGCGTTGAACGCGCGCTGGTTCATCCCGAACGCCCCCAGCACCGCGCGGGCGCGGTTGGGATTGGCCAGGGTGAAGTCGGGATGCTCGGCCAGCTTCGCGACCGCCGCGCCGGTATCGCTGCGCGACGACAGCGCCTGGGTCTGGAACCACTTGTCCAGAACCAGCGGATTGTCGGCATAGCGCGCGTGGAAGCGGGCCAGCGCCTCCTCCCGCTCGGGCGCATCCGAATTGACCAGCGTGGTCAGCGCCGCCTGCCGGTCGGTCATGTTGTCCGCCGTCTCGAACTGCGCAAAGGCGAGTGCGGCGGCATCGGGCGCACCGCTCGCCGCGATATAGCCGAGCGCGACGTTGCGCAGGCGCCGCCGCCCCTTGGCATCGGGCGAATAGACATAAGACCCCTGCGCCATTTCGGCATAAAGCCGCCGCCACACCGGCTCCAGCGCATGGCCCAGCCGCTGGCGCAATGCCTCGCGCGCGACATGGATGGCGTCCGGGTCGACCGTCACCAGCTGGTCGCCGATGAAATTCTCCGACGGCAGCAGCACGGCTTCGGCGAGGAAGGCGGGCTCCAGCCCCTCGGCGTCCAGCGTGCGGGCGACCGCATCGATCACCGCATCAGCATTCACATCGCCATGCAGCGTGCCCGCGACCAGCGTATCGAGCATCAGCTGCTGCATCGCCTCATAGCGGGCGAAGGGATCGTCGTCATGTGCCGACAGGAAGGCGAGGTCCTGCGCGGTGCGGTCGCTTTCGACCACGATGGGGGCGGAAAAGCCGCGATTGATCGACAGGACGGGGCGCTCGGTGATCGCCTCGAACACGATGGTTTCGGCCACCTGGTCGAGCAGGACCAGTCGCTCCTCGGTCAGCGGGCGGCCGGTCTCCGCCCCGAACAAACGGACCTTCAGGGGAAGGAGCATCGGCTTCTTGACGCTCTGTCCCGGCGTGGCGGGGACATGCTGGGCCAGGCGCAGCTCGGCACGGCCGCCGCCGGGCTCGTGGCTCAGGCCCGCCGAGACGCGCGGCGTGCCAGCCTGGCTATACCACAGGCGGAATTGCGACAGGTCGATCCCGCCCGCCTCCTCCATGCAGGCGACGAAATCCTCGCAGGTCGCCGCCGTGCCGTCGAACCGGTCGAAATACAGGTCGGTGGCGGCGCGGAACTTTACCGGGCCCAGCATGGTCGCCATCATGCGGATCAGTTCGGCACCCTTGTTATAGATGGTCGCCGTGTAGAAATTGCTGATCTCGATATAGCTTTCGGGGCGCACCGGATGGGCGAGCGGCCCCGAATCCTCGGGAAACTGGCTGGCGCGCAGGCCGCGCACATCCTCGATCCGCTTGACCGCCGCCGATCCCTGGTCGGCGGAGAAACACTGGTCGCGATAGACGGTGAAGCCTTCCTTGAGGCTCAGCTGGAACCAGTCGCGACAGGTGATCCGGTTGCCCGACCAGTTGTGGAAATATTCGTGCGCGACGACGGCGGCGATCGCGTCATAATCATAATCGGTCGCGGTGTCGGGGTCGGCCAGGATGTAGCGGCTGTTGAAGATGTTCAGCCCCTTATTCTCCATCGCGCCGAAGTTGAAATCGTCGACCGCGACGATGTTGAACACGTCCAGGTCATATTCGCGGCCATAGACCCGCTCGTCCCACGCCATCGACAGTTTCAGCGCGTGGAGCGCATGGTCGGTCTTGGCGATATCGGCGGCGCGGACCCAGATGCCCAGCTCGACGACGCGGCCGCTCATGGTGGTGAAGGTCGAGGCGTTGACCGCCAGATCGCCCGCCACTAGCGCGAAGAGATAGGACGGCTTGGGGAAGGGGTCGTGCCATTCTGCCCAGTGGGTGCCGTCGTCATTCTCGCCGCTCGCCACCGGATCGCCATTGGCGAGCAGCACCGGGAAACGCGCCTTGTCCGCCGTCATCCGCACGCGATAGATGCTCAGCACATCGGGCCGGTCGGGGAAGAAGGTGATGCGGCGAAACCCCTCCGCCTCGCACTGGGTGCACAGATTGCCGCCCGAGGCATAGAGACCCATCAGCTGGGTGTTGCGATCGGGGGCGATCATGACCTCGGTCTCGACCAGATGCGCCTCGCCGGGCAGCGCGATGACCAGCTGTTCGCCCTCGATCCGCCAGTCCTGGAACGGCGCGCCGTCGACCTTGACCGACAGCGGTGTCTGCCCCGCGCCGTCCAGCCGCAGCGGCTCGTCATGCGGGCTGTGCCGCTCGACACTCAGCGCGGCGCGCACGCGGGTGTCGGATGGGTCGAGCGTGAAGTCGAGCGACACCTGCGGCACGGCCCAGGCAGGCGGGCTGTAATCCTCGCGCCGGATGGCGGCGGGGGTCATGCTGGGCTGGGCGGCGCTGCGCTGAATGTCCATGACGGGACTATAGCCCGTCCGGTCATCCCAGGCCCATGAAAAACGACGCGGGCGGGTGAAGGGCGGGGTTGATCGCAGGTCGGGGCGTGATACCTCTATGTCACACCATCTCCCCGAAAGGTCCTGCATGTCGCGTATGACGGCCCTGTTGCCGCTGCTTCTTCTGTCCACCGCCGCCATCGCGCATGATCACGACCATGGGCAGGCCGCCGCCCCCGCTCCGGCGGCAAAGCCCGCCCCGCAGCGCAGCGCCGCCGAGCGCAATGCCATCGTCACCGCCGCGCTGCCCGAGGATCAGGCCGCGATGAAGGCGCATGTGATGTTCCTGGCGTCAGACGCGATGGCCGGGCGCGAGGCGGGCACGCGCGACTATGACATCGCCGCCCAATATGTCGCCGCGCAATTCTATGCGGCGGGCTTGCGGCCTGGCGGAGAGGATGGCGGCTATCTGCAGAAGGTGCCGCTCGTCGCGTACAACGTCGCCGATAAGGGCAGCGCCTTGTGGACGCCCAAGGGCGGCCAGCCGCAGGAGCTGGTCTTCGGCGAGGACTTCGTACCCTCTGCCGTGCCCGACAAGCGTGAGACCAGCCTCAGCGCCCCGGTCGTCTTCGTCGGTTATGGCATCGACGCCGCGCCCTATGGCCTGACCGATTACAAGGGCGTCGATGTGCGCGGCAAGATCGTCGCCTTCGTCCCCGGCACGCCCGAGGGGCTGGACGGCGAGGCGCGCGCCTTTTTCGGATCGGCGGGCAACAAGGCCTCGCTGGCGGCGGCGCATGGCGCGGTCGGGGCGATCCAGATCGATATGCCGCGCGCTGGACCCCGCCAGCGGCCTTTCTCGGCGCTGGCCCGCTATTACAATGCGCCGCGCGTCACCTGGGCGAACCCGGACGGCACCGCGCACGCCCTGACCCCCTCGACCCCGGTACTCGGCACCCTGTCGCAGACCGGCGCGGCCAAGCTGTTCGGCAAGGGCTGGGAGGCGGTCATGAAGGCCGCCGCCGCGACCAAGCCCGCCTATAAGCCGCTGGTCGCAGCGGGCCAGTTGACGGTCGCGTCGAAGACCAGCTTCAAGCCGATGGACAGCAGCAACGTCATCGGTCTGATCCCGGGCAGCGACCCCAAGCTGAAGGATGAAGTGGTCGTCCTGTCGGCGCATCTCGACCATATCGGCACCAATGAGGGCGGCGAGGGCGACCGGATCAACAACGGCGCGCTCGACAACGCCATCGGCATCGCCAGCCTGATCGAGGAGGCCAAGCGCTTCAAGGCCGCCGCCGCACCCAAGCGGACCGTGATGTTCCTGGCGGTGACGGCGGAGGAGAAGGGGCTGGTCGGATCGGATTATTTCGCCAACCACCCGACCGTACCGCTCAAGTCGATCGTCGCCGACGTCAATCTCGACATGCCGATCCTGACCTATAAGTTCGAGGATATGGTGGTGTTCGGCGCCGACCGCTCGACGCTGGGGCCGATCGTGCGCAAGGCGGTGGGGGCGATGGGCCTGCCCGTGTCGCCCGATCCGATGCCGGAGGAAGGCATCTTCGTACGCTCCGACCATTTCCGCTTCGTGCAGAAGGGCATCCCCTCGGTCTTCCTGTGGCCGGGTCAGGCCGGGCCGGGCAAGGCGGCGGTCAACGACTTCATGAGCCACCGCTATCACCGCCCCGGCGACGAGATCGACCAGGGCATCGACTGGAGCCAGGGGCCGCGCTTCGTCAGCGTCAACTACGCCATCGCCCGCGAAATCGCCGACGCGCCCGAGCGGCCGGTGTGGAACAAGGGCGATTATTTCGGCACGCTCTACAAGGGGCCGATGGCGGCGAAGTGAGGCGCCGGGCCGTTGCAGCCAAGCCGCCTTCCATCCGTTCAGCCTGAGCGACGTCGAAGGCCATGGCGGGAGGTAGGGAGAGTCAGCTATTCGTGTTCGGCCTGGGCTATGCCGCGGGGCACCTCGCGGCCCTGCTGGAGGGGCGTGGCTGGTCCGTGACGGGCACCACCCGTGACGGGCGCGGCGGCACCATCCGCTTCGACGACCGGGAGCGCGTAACGGCGGAGATCGCCGCCGCGACGCATATCCTGTCCTCGGTCCCGCCCGAGGGCGAGGTGGACCCGGTGCTCGTCACCTATGGCGAGCGTCTCGCCCGGTCGGACGCGTGGCTGGGCTATCTCTCCTCGACCGGTGTCTATGGCGATACCGGCGGTGCCTGGGTGGACGAGAGCGCCGCCATCGGCTCCGGCCGCCGTGTCGCCCGCGCGGTGGCGGATGCGGACTGGCAGGCGCTGGGCGCGCGGGTGTTCCGCCTGCCCGGCATCTACGGCCCCGGCCGCTCGCCAATCGACCGGGTGCGCAGCGGACGATCGCACCGCGTCGGGCTGCCCGGCCAGGTGTTCAGCCGGGTGCATATCGCCGATATCGTCTCAGGGGTCATCGCCGGGTTCGATGGTCCGGCGGGGGCATACAACCTGTCGGACGATTTCCCATGCGACCAGGATGCGGTCGTGTCCTATGCCGCCGAACTGGCCGGGCTGGCCCCGCCGCCGCTGGTGCCGCTGGAGAGCCTGTCGGCGGCGGCGCGCGGTTTCTATGCCGAGAACCGGCGGGTGGCGAACGGCAAGGCCAAGCGGGTGCTGAACTGGCGTCCCCGCTATCCCGATTACCGATTGGGCCTGCGCGCCTTGAGCGCGATGACCAGCCCCAGCGCGGTGACGCCAGCCCCGGCCCCCGCCAGCAACGACCAACGATAGCCCTCGAATATCGTAGACAGGCTCATCGCGATGACCGGCACGATGACGCTGGAATAAGCCGCCTTGGCCGGGCCGATGGCGCGCAGCACGCGGTAATAGAGTGGAAAGGCCAGCGCCGAGGCGAACAGCCCGAGATAGAGGATGCCCAGGATATAGCCTGCACGCATCTCGAACACCGGCGGGCCGTTCAGAATATAGGCGATCACCGCATCCATTGTCGATCCGACCAGCATCGCAACGCTGAGCGTGGCGTGCATCGGGAAACGCTTGGCGGTGTTGGTCGCCTGCATGACATTGGCGGTCGAGGCCGACAGGATCGCGACCAGCGTCAGGACGATGCCGGTCAGGGCACGCGCGGGCCCAGCCGGATCGACTCGGGCCTCATGCAGGAACAGCAGCGCCGCCCCCGCCATCGCCACCCCGGAGCCGACCAGCAACTGCCGCCCCATGCGCTGGCCCAAAAAGAGTCGCGCGAACCCGGCATTGGGGATCAGCAGCATCGCAAAGATCACCGCCACCAGGCCGGAGGTGATGTAGCCCTCCGCATGATAGACGAAGTTGAAATTGAGGACGAACTGGAACAGCCCGATCCCGGCGGCGAAGAGAAAGCCGGTCAGGCCCAGCCGGAAACTCTCCCGCCGGGCCAGCGCAAAGGCCCCCATGGCAAGGCCGCCGATCAGGAAGCGATAGCTGACCGACCAGGTGGCAGGCACGACCGAAATCTGGTCGCGGATCACCAGCCAGGTCGATCCCCAGATCAGCGTGACGATCGCAAAGGGGATCAGGACGGCGGCGCGGGTCGAGCGGGGGCTGGTGTCGAACTCGCTCACGTCGTGCTCTTATTCAGGGCGGCGATCGCGTCGGCCAGGCGGCGGACCGCGCCTGCATCGGTGTCCCAGGCGGTGACGAGGCGAATCTCGCCCTCCGCCCAGTCATAAAAGTCGAAGCCCTGCGCCCGCAGCTTGGCGCTCTCCTCGGGCGTGGCGCGCAGGAAGACTTCGTTCGCCTCCACGGCATGGATCAGCCGGTCGCCCGCCGCCTCGGCCAGCCGCTCGGCACAGGCATTGGCGAGCGCGCCGTTGGCGATCCACAAGTCGTTCTCGACCATCGCCAACACCTGCGCCGCCAGATAGCGTCCCTTGGACATCAGCAAGCCCGCGCGCTTGCGGCGTCGGCGGGTGGCGTCAGCAAGACCGGGTTTGAAGAAGACCAGCGCCTCGGCACTCATCGCGCCGTTCTTGACGAAGCCGAAGGACAGCGCGTCCACCCCCGCCTGCCAGGTGAGAGCCGCGGGCGTGCAGCCCAGTCGCGCCACCGCATTGGCAAAGCGCGCGCCGTCCATATGGAAGCCCAGCTCGCGCTCCTTGGCCAAGGCCCCGATCGCGGCCACCTCGTCGGGGTTGTAGACCCGGCCATATTCGGTGGCGTTGGTAATCGAGATCGCGTGCGGCTGGACCCGGTGGACGTCGTTGGCGATGGCGTCGATGACAGACCGTATCGTGTCGGGGGTCAGCTTCGCTCCCTCGCCATCGGCCAGCATCAGCTTGGCACCGTGGGTGTAGAATTCGGGCGCGCCGCCCTCGTCATTTTGGATATGCGAGTCGCGGTGACAGACCACGCCGCCATAAGGCGGACAGAGCGCCGCCAGCGCCAGGCAGTTGGCGGCGGTGCCGGTGGGCACCCACAGCACCTCGACATCGGTGCCGAACAGGTCCGACAGCCGCTCGTCCAACGCCTTCGACCAGCGGTCGCCGTCATAGGGGCTGTCCATCTCGTCGGCCCCGACGATGGCCTCCATCACCTTGGGATGGATACGGGCGGCGTTGTCCGAGAAGAAGCGCATGGCCAAGGCGTTTGGGGGAGGTGGCGGATCAGGTCAACACCAGTGCCCTATGATGGGAAGGGTCGACTTCGGAGACGCTCCCCCTCCCGCAGGCGGGAGGGGGCTGGGGGGAGGGGACCCCGCCAGCGATGGATCTATGATCGGCCGCGACACCCCTCCATCAGGCCTTATTCCTCGCCGTCATAGCGTTCGTCCGGCGGGCGGCGCTCGTCCGGGCCCGGCGGCGGGCGTTCGCCACGGCGGCGGCCCGGACCGATGCTGATCGAGCCGTCCTCACCGGTCTTCAGGTCGATGCCCAGCCCCTGGATGATATCGCCCACGGGGTCGGTTTCGGCGGGCATCGCCTCTTCGCCCATGCCGTTGCTGATCGCATCCGGGTCGGTTTCCTCCATCACCACCGGCGCGGGCACCGGCGGGATGTCGAGCGCGGACTGCATGAAGGCGCGCCAGATGCGGGCGGGCACGCCGCCGCCAGACAGGCCGGGATTGGGCGTGTTGTCGTCATTGCCGACCCACACGCCGACCACGAGGTCGCGCGCGAAGCCGACGAACAGTGCATCGCGCGAATCCTGCGTCGTGCCGGTCTTGCCATAAGCATCGACGGTCAACAGCGCCTGCCGCCCCGTGCCCGTCTTGATCGAGGAGGAGAGGAGGTCGAGCATCCCGTCATGCACCGCCGAGGCAAAGCCGGTCTTGCGGTCGGTCAGCGACTGATACCAGCCCTTGTCCTTGACGTCGTTCAGGCCGCGCGCGGCAACCGGATAGCTTTCATTGGCGACCGCGGCATAGGCGGCGGTCAGCTCCAGCAGGCTGACGGTCGAGGTGCCGAGACCGATCGTCGCCTCGTTGGGGATCGGCGTGGTGATGCCCAGATCACGCGCCGCCTTGATGACCGCCTTTACGCCCACCGCCTGGGTCAGCCGCGCGGCGGCGACGTTGGACGAGCGCGCAAAGGCTTGGCGCAGCGTGATCTTGCCCAGATAGCGGCCGTCGCTGTTGCGCGGCTTCCACCCGGCGATATCGACCGGCTCGTCCTCGATGGTCGAGTCCGGGGTCATGCCGGAGCGCAAGGCGGCGAGATAGACGAACAGCTTGAACGCCGAACCCGGCTGGCGGCGCGCCTGGGTGGCGCGGTTGAACGGGCTCTTGGAATAATCCTTGCCGCCGACCATCGCGACGACGCGGCCATCGGGGCGCATCGCGACCAAGGCGACCTGCGCCTGGTTCAGCCCGGCGCTGCGCACGGTGCGCTCGGCGATGCGTTGCAGGCGAGGATTGAGCGTCGTCTGGACGGTCGCCTCGGTCTTGATCTCGCCCGCCTGGTCGCGCGCCTCGGGCAGCACCCAGTCGGCGAAATAGGTGCCGCTGGGCAAGGTCTCGGGCCGTGAGGCGAGGACGCGCTGCGGCTGGACGGCATCGGCCTCCGCCTTGGTCAGAAAGCCCGCATCCTCCATTGCCGCGACGACGACGGCCTGCCGCGCGCGCGCGCCCTTGAGGTTGGTGGTGGGGGCCAGGCGCGACGGTGCCTTGACCAGCCCGGCCAGCATCGCCGCCTGGCCGATGTTCAGCTTGTCCGGCGTGCGGCCGAAATAATGCTTCGACGCGGCGGTGATGCCGTACACATTGTCGCCGAAATAGACGTTGGACAGATAGCGCGACAGGATTTCGTCCTTGGTCAGCCACGCCTCCAGCCAGAAGGCGATCATCGCCTCGCGGATCTTGCGGCCTGCCGTCCGATCGGAATCGAGGAACGCGTTCTTCGCCAGCTGCTGGGTGATGGTCGATCCACCCTCGCGCACGCCGCCCGATCCGACATTGTGCCAGGCGGCGCGCAGGATGCCGCGCGGGTCGACCCCCCAGTGCGAATAGAAGCGCCGGTCCTCGATCGCCATGAACGCCTCGCGCACATGGGCGGGCAGCTTGGCGGCATCGACCGGCGCGCCGATGATCGCCCCGCGCCGCGCGATCGGCGTGCCGTCATCGGCGGTCAGCGTGATCGAGGGCGGCGTCGGCGGCTGGAGCGAGCGCGACAGCGGCGCGGTGACGGCCAGCCAGATGATCGCGATGACCAGCAGGATGATGCCCGCGCCCATCCCGCGCATGATCCACCGGCCCCAGCGGATGCGGCGGCGGGGACGCGTGTCCTCCGGCGCCTCGTCAGTGCCGAAGGACCAGCTCTGCGTTTCCGCATCATAGAGCGGATAATGGGGGCCGACCGGTTCGTACGGACGGTCGAGGGGTACACGGTCGGGATTGAACGGATCGGGGCGCATCACAGGGTTCCGGTGGTCGGCCACTCGCGTGTATTACTCCACCAGAACACCGCGCGCAAGCTCATGCACGCGTTTACCCTGTTTGCGGCACCTCCGGCAAGCGGTCCGCCGGGGGCGTGTCGGTGATGAGGCCCGCCCGGTGCGCAACGATGGTCGGCACCAGCGCCTGGCCCGCGACGTTGATCGCGGTACGCCCCATGTCGAGGATCGGATCGATGGCCAGCAACAGCCCCGCACCCTCTAGCGGCAGACCCAGCGTGGACAGCGTCAGCGTTAGCATGACGACCGCGCCGGTCAGCCCCGCCGTCGCCGCCGAACCCAACACCGATACCAGCACGATCAGCACGTAATCGCCGACATGCAGCGGCAGGCCGTAATATTGCGCGACGAACAGCGCCGAAATCGCCGGATAGATGGCGGCGCACCCGTCCATCTTGGTGGTCGCGGCAAAGGGCACGGCAAAGGCCGAATAGGCGCGCGGCACGCCCAGTCGCCGCTCGACCGCATCCTCGGTCACCGGCAGCGTCGCGATCGACGAGCGCGAGACGAACCCCAGCTGGATGGCGGGCCAGGCGGCGGCATAGAAGCGCTTCGGCGACAGGCCATTGGACAGCAGCAGCAGCGGATAGACCACGAACAGCACGAGGCCGAGTCCGATATAGACGGCCAGCGCAAAGCTGCCGAGCGCGGACAGCGACTGCCACCCATAGCGCACGATCGCATTGCCGAGCAGCGCGCCCGAGCCGAGCGGGGTCAGCCGGATCACCCAGGACAGGATGCGGCGGAAGATGGCGAGTGCAGACGCGTTGAACGATAGGAAGCTCTCGCCCTTGTCGCCGACCCGCACGGCGGCGACGCCGATTGCGACCGCCATGACGATGATCTGGAGGATGTTGAACGACAGCCCGGTCTTCAGCGCGCCATTGTCGCCCGCACTGGTCGAGGCGGACAGGCCGAGGATATTGGACGGGATCAGCCCGCGCAGAAAGTCGAGCCAGGAGCCCGCCGTATCCGGCCGCACCGCACTACCCGCCGCGACGCCCGCATGCAGGCCGGGTTGCAGCACGGTGCCCAGCGTCAGGCCGATGCTGACCGCGATCAGCGCGGTGATGGCGAACCAGATGAAGGTGGCGGCGACCAGCCGCGCGGCGTTGTTCAGATCGCGCAGCGCCGCGATCGACGCCACGATGGCGGTGAACACCAGCGGCACGACCAGCACCTTGAGCAGCTGGACGAAGCTCTCGCCGATGATGCGCAGGGCCTCGGCCAAGCCGGCGATACCCTGCGACCGGGCGAGCAGGCCGAGCAACAGGCCGACGGCCATGCCGACGAACACCTGGGCACCGAAGGAAAAACGAAATTTCATCCGACCATAGCTAGCGAGACCGCGAAACGATCCCAACCAACTTTTGCATGGGGGCTAAAAGCTCCCCCTTTCAGGCCGCTGAGACGGCAGGGGGAGAATGGTGCTGCCGGTGAGGATTGAACTCACGACCTCAGCCTTACCAAGGATGCGCTCTACCACTGAGCTACGGCAGCACTCGCGTCTCGACGCGGGAAGCGCGCCTAGAGACGATTGGGCGGGCATTGTCAAGCGTCCGTTGGACAGATTATGCGAATTGCCATGGCGAAGGACGAACGCGCGGAGCGGCTGGCGGCAGCGCTCCGGGAAAATCTGAAACGGCGCAAGGCGCAGGCGCGGCAGGGCGAGGGCGATGGCCGTCCCGCAGAGACGCCGCCGCGCGACGATCCCGCCTGATGCGAATCACCAGGGGGCGACGATACCGAGCAGCAGCGTCGACGCTCCCAGGCCGAGCGACAGGGCCAGCCTGAGCCGACCCCAGCCGGGCATCTCGCGCACCGATGGGGCGATCCGTGCATCGACCAGCGGCGTCAGCAGGATGATCGCACCCAGGATGCACAGCGCGACCCGAAGCGACCCGGCGCCGAGCAAAGGCGGCAACAGGACGGCCCAGCCGATCAGGCTCGGCGCCACGGCGGCGACATAGGGCAAAATGCGCCGGTCCTGCCGAATCAATGCTTCCATCCACCACAGCCCGCCCAGAAAGGACAGGATGAGCGCCGCATAGACGCCCCCGGCGATCGTGGCGGGCAGCCCGAGCCGCGGCGCGACCAGCGCCAGTGCGATGCAAAGCGGCGGCGGCAAGACCCCGGCCACGCCCAGGATCAGCGGTGGTCGCGGCAGGGGGCGGGGCGTCATCGTGTCACCTCATGGGCTGGTGGTCGGTCCCGGTGGATACGCGGCAAGCGCCCGATGGTTCACGCCGCCACGTTCAGCCATGGCGATGATGATCGCCGTGCGGCGGACGCGGCGGCGCTGGCGGCCGGGGGGCGGGGCGGAAGACCACGCGCGGCGGCGCATAACCATGCGGGGCCAGGGGAGGTCGTGTCATCGGCGTGGTCGGCGCGGAATAGCCGCCGTCACTCCATGTCGCGGCGCTCCGCTGCGGCGGCAAGGGCGCGCGCCAGGCGGTGAGCGGCCGGGCGAAGGGCGCTGGGCGCGCATCGATCATGGGGGCCGGGGCCCCATGGCCGCGATGGACGACCGGCATGGGCGCGGCCATCGGCATGGCCGCCGGGCCGCGATTCGGCGGTACGAACCCATGCGGAGTCGGGCGCATCGCGGTCATCGGTGGCATGGGATGGAGAGGGGCAGCGACGTGCATCTCGTGCGCGGCCATCAGCTCTTGCGGGGTCGGGCGCGCGGGCACGCCGCCGGGACCGCCATTATAGCTGACCCGGGTGATGTGGTTCACCACCACATTCTGCCGATAGATATGGGTCACATGGACGTTGGTAATGTTCGTGACGGTCGCATTGTAGGCGAAGTGGTTGCCTTGCCAATAGCCGCCGTGAAAGCCGAAGCCGGTATAGCCGAAGCCGTAAGGTACGCCGCCGTAAAAGCCGACATGCGGTCCCCAATAGCCCGAGTGGAAGACATACAATCCGTCCTGCCAACCCCACCAGGGCGGCGTCCACAACAGGCCCGGACGCGGTGCCAGCATCCAGTTGCCCGGCACCCAGTAATAGGCCCCGGCCAGATCGTCCCAAGCCCAATAGCCCGGCGTCCAGACATAATCGGGACCCGGCAGCGGCGGCTGGGCATAGACGGGCAGCGGCGGCGGCGCGAGCCGGACGCTGATACCGACCGAAAGCTGTGCGGCGGCGGGTGCCGTCGTCAGCAGCGCCATCGCAGTAAAGCCCGCCGCAAGGATGATCCTGGTCATCACAATACTCCTGAACCTTTTATGGGACAGGGACGTGCGACCGGCTGGCTGAACGGCAAATTACAGGGAAGCGGGATGGACGATTGTTCATCCGCGCATCACGGTCGGTGCCGATAAGGCGTGGAAAACACGGCGATAAAGATCGGGGAATGTGAAGGGTGTCTGCTCGCTGCCGGGCCTGTGAGATGGCGTCGTGCGGAGCGAACGAGCGATGGCCGATCAATTCGCCTATTTGTCTGATTGGCCAACCGCCCCGCGCAAAAGCCCCGCGCCATTTTCCATCAGAAACACGCCCCTTCGTCCGGCGGTGCAAGGCGTAACGCAATGTTTTGTGACGGAATTGTGAAAACTTTGTTCATTGACCCCTCCGAACGGCCCCGACACTAAGTCAGACAAATAAAGTCGGTCCCGTAGGACTGGCATGATGGAGGAGGGGGTTTATGAAGCGTCTTGCGCTGTTGCTGTCCGTTGCACCTTTGGCGCTGGCGTCCGCCGCCCAGGCGCAGACCGCGACACCCGATCAGAAGAGCGAGTCCACCGCCGCCGCTCCTACCGCCGCGGCTCCAAGCGATGCCACCACCACGGACGGCGGCTCGACCGATGGCGAGATCATCGTCACCGGCCTGCGCCAGAGCCTGGCCAATGCGGCATCGATCAAGCGCAATTCGGATGCGATCCTGGACGCGGTGGTCGCGCAGGACATCGGCAAATTGCCCGACGATACGGCGGCCGAAAGCCTGGCGCGCTTGGCGGGCGTGCAGGTCAACCGCTATGGCGACGAGGTCAGCGGCGTGCTGATCCGCGGCCTGCCCGACGTGGCGACCACCTATAACGGGCGCGAATTCTTCACCGCCGAACTGCGGCGCAGCCAGTTGCAGGACTTCCCCGCCCAGGCTTTGGCGGGCATCGAGATCTACAAGTCCGGCACCGCCGACATCATCGAGCCGGGCCTGGCGGGCCTGGTCAATGTTCGCACGCGTCGTCCGTTCGATTTCAAGGGCTTGGTGGTCGCAGGCGGCCTGCGCGGCACCTATAACGACCAGAGCCGCAAATACGACCCCAGCGGCAATATCCTGATCTCCGACCGCTGGAACACGGGCATCGGCGAGGTCGGTCTGCTGGTCAATGCCAGCTATGCCCAGTCGCAATATCACAATGCGATCCGGTACAATAACACCAGTATCACCGATTCCAGCCCGGCCTCGATCATCACCCCGGCGCAAACGGGGACGATCCGCTACCCCTATAGCGTCGGCCTTTACAATCCGGCGGGCAAGCGCTGGCGCCCCTCGGCCAATTTCGCGCTGCAATGGGCGCCGAACAGCTCTACCCAAGTGTATCTGGAGGGCATTTATCAGGGCTATCGCGGCCAGGGTTATGTCGACGACTGGGACAATGACCTGCGCGGGCAGGACCCGACGCTGAGCGAAGTCGTGCTGGTCAACGGCACCAACGACGTGCGCAGCCTGACCAAGACGGGGGGGTATCGCCAGCAGGCCTATCGCTCGACCGATCGTGCCCAGACCAACACCTATCAGATCGCCAGCGGCGCGAAGTGGGAAACCGGGCGGGCCACCCTGTCGACCGACTTCGCCTATACGACCAGCGTCTACTCCGACTATACGCACAGCCTGGATTCGGCGCTGACATCGCCGCAGGTGGTGAAGGCCGACTTCATCAGTGACGGCGGCGTGGCGTTCAGCCTGCCTGGCTTCAACGTGACCGACCCCTCGCAATATATCTGGCGCGGCTATTACGAGGCCTATTACCGGACCTCGGGCAGCGGTTTCCAGTGGCGGGGCGACGTGTCGCTGGACACCGATCCGCTGCCGTTCCTGAAGAAGATCCAGATGGGGTATCGCCTGACCACGCGTCTGGCGGATTACGCCTCGGCCAACCGCTATGCCTATACCGAGAATCTGCGGATTCCGTTCAGCAGCCTGGGCATCGGCCAGCTCGGCCTGACCGGCAATCCGTTCCGGGGCAGCGACCAGGGCTTTACCCAGTATCTCAGCTATCCGTATGGCGACATCGACGGCGGCCAGGCGCGGTTGCGTGCGCTGTCGCGGCAGGCGCTGGCGCAGCTGGTTGCGCTCAATCCCAACGACCAGGGCTACAAGAACGCGCAGACCCAATTTGCCAGCGATGCGGTGCCGGTCGACCCCTCGGGCACTTTCCACGCCAATGAAAAGACCTATACCGCCTATGCCCAGGGCAAATACGGCTTCAACATCGGTTCGATCGAGGTCGACGGGCTGGCGGGTGTCCGCGCGGTTATCACCGACGGCGTCTATTCGGGTGTGTCGCAGATCTACAATAACGGCGTCCGCACGCTGACGCCTCAGTCGCTGCATCAGGATTATGTCGACATCCTGCCCAATGCCAGCATGCGGATGAAGTTCACCGACACGCTGCAATTGCGCCTGGGCTATACCTTCACCCGGACCAAGCCCGATTTTGGCCAGCTCAACCCGGCGCTCAACATCACCACCGTCGTGCGCAATGCAAACCAGCCGCTCGATCCGAACAACCCGTTCAACGTGATCACCGCCAATGGGTCGGGCGGCAATCCGAATCTGAAACCGCTGACCTCGCACAATTACGATGCCAGCCTGGAATGGTATTTCTCGAAGACGGGAATGATCAGCGGGGCGGTATTCTACCGCGACCTGTTCGGCTTCATCAGCAACTACACGCGGTTCGTCCAGGACCCGCAATATGGCTTCGTCCAGCTAAGCCGCCCGGAAAATGCGGGCGAGGGGCGGATTCTGGGCGCAGAGGCGAACTTCCAGTCCTTCCTAGATTTCCTGCCCGGCGACCTGAAGGGCTTCGGCGTGCAAGGTAATGTGACCTATCTCGACGGCACCAATCGCACGCCCAATTTCTCGCAGAACAGCAACAGCTTCACCTATGGCCCGTTCGTGCCGATCACCGGCCTGTCCAAATGGACCTACAACGCCTCGCTTTTCTACGAACGCAACGGCATCACCAGTCGCCTGTCCTATAACCGCCGGTCGGATTTCGTGAATTACTATGGCACGGACATCAACAACAAGCAGACGGTGAACGGCACCCTGCCGATCAGCCGCCTGGACTTCTCGCTCAGTTACGACATCGCCAAGCAGTTTACGCTCAGCGTCGATGCGACCAACCTGCTGGCCAAGCCGTTCCGCGACTTTACGACCGACAATTACGGGTTCCGCTACACCCAGGATATTCGGGACGAAGGCCGCTACTACGGCGTGGGCTTCCGCTTCCGCTTCGGCGAGTAACGGCTGCGCAAACGGGGGAACCGCTTTCGGGGCTGTCCTTAAGAACAGGGTCAGCCCCATTTTTCATCGCCAGCGCACACGGCCCTTCGCAAGGCTCTGGGTTGAGTCGCGCCCAGCCGGTGCCGTTCGACGACCGTTATTGGGGATCGTCCTGGTATGACAGCCTGGGCTTCGTCTACGGCCTGGAGGAAGTTTACAAGACCGGCATCGGCAACAGCCGCGACAGTGCACGCCATTCGGTCAACATCGTCCAAGGTGATTCCTATCTGCCCTTCGCATCGCGCAATGCCGAGCGGAACATGGTGATCGGGAAGGCACGCTACGTGCTGGCCAGTACGCCGCGTGGACAGCTCAGCGTCACCGGCCCGGCCTAGAGGTGTCGCAGGTGTACAGCTTCGACACCGGCGGGAACGGCTCACGCCACGCCTTCGCGTTGAGCCTGAAGGATGATCGCCGTCCGCTGCGCTTCGAGTTGCTGGCCGCGCGGCAAGATATCGATCCGCGCAACCTGCAACGCAACGATCTGATCGCGGTCGGCGATTATGACTTTTTCTCCAACATCGCGGCCAAGGGCACGCTGGCCTTTGCCGCGATCGGCCATCCGATCGAAACCGGCCGCTTCCCCTTCAGCCTCGACCTCTATTCCAGCTAGGCCCGCGTCGGGAAGCGCTCGGGCTTGGCCGATACGCAGCGGATCAAGAACTGGACCGAAATGCTGGTCGGCCGCAACGATCCCTCTATCGGCGCCGGCCAGTTCGGCTCAGGCGCCGCCCAGGGCGGCGATGATCGGTGGACGGCCTCCCTTCTGATGATGTTCGGTTATTATATCTAGCGGTTGTTGGGTGTGGGTGGCGCCGATCGGCGGCAAGAATGCCAAAGCCTCATTTGGTACGGAGGCTAAACCTGATCCCTTATGATGATTGGCGAGGATCACGGTCGTTTAACCGCATCCTCGCCAACCTGATTTAGGCAACGTCGACCAGGATCACCTCGCTGTCCTCGACTGCCGTGACCCGAAGCGTCTCGGTCCGGTCGATCGCGGCGCCGTCGCGTGCGCCGACCCGCTGGCCTTCGATCTCGACGGCACCGGTTGCGGGGACGAGATAGCCGCGCCGGTCCGCGCCCAGCGGGTATTCCGCCGTCTCACCCGCCTTCAGGGTTGCCGCCACGATCCGGGCATCGGTGCGGATCGTCAGCGCGTCCGCGTCCTCGGCAAAGCCAGACGCAAGTGTCACGAACTGCCCCGCCCGCTCGCCCTTGGGAAAGGGCCGCGCGCCCCAGCTGGGCTTGTCGCCCTTGGCGGTCGGCACGATCCAGATTTGGAAGATTTTCGTCGTCACATCCTCCAGATTATATTCCGAATGGGTGATGCCGGTGCCTGCGCTCATCACCTGAACATCGCCCGCCTCGGTGCGGCCCTTGTTGCCCAGATTGTCCTGATGCGTGATCGCGCCTTCGCGGACATAGGTGATGATCTCCATGTCGCGGTGCGGATGCGGCGGAAAGCCGGTCTTGGGGGCGATCGTGTCGTCGTTCCAGACCCGCAAATGACCCCAGTTCATCCGGGCGGGATCGTAATAGTCGGCGAAGCTGAAATGGTGCTTGGCGTTCAGCCAGCCATGATCGGCACCACCCAGACCAGCAAAGGGACGAACCTCGATCATCATCTATCTCCTTGAAACCGGGCTGATCTGCCCGTCTGTTGTCCCGGAGATAGGCCTTGTCGGCATGCCTGTTCAGTGAGATAAATCAGGCATAAACGTTCGATGGAATTGAAATGGCGAACCCCGGCTTTCCGACCTTCGACCAGATCAAGATCTTCCTGGCGGTCGTCGATACGGGCAGCTTCGCAGGCGCCGGGCGGCGGCTGAACCGGGCGGTGTCCGTCATCAGCTATGGCATCGCCAATCTGGAGGCACAGCTGGGCGTGCGGCTGTTCGACCGCGAGGGGACCAAGAAGCCGGTCCTGACGGTCGAGGGACGCGCCGTGCTGGCCGAGGCGCGGGCGATCGGCGAGGGCGTCGACGGACTGCGCGCCAAGGTGAAGGGGCTGCTGGAGGGGCTGGAGGCCGAGGTCAATCTGGCGGTCGACGTGATGCTGCCCGCGCCCCGGCTGGGGACGATCCTGCGCGCGTTTCGCACCGAATTTCCCACCGTGTCGCTGCGCCTGCATGTCGAGGCGTTGGGCAGCGTGACCGCGATGGTGCTGGACCAGACGGCGGCGATCGGCATTTCCGGCCCGGTCGCGGCGGGGATCGAGGGGGTGGAGTGTATCGGCGCGGGCGCATTGCCGTTGGTGCCGGTCGCGTCGCCCGATCATCCGCTCGCCCGGATGGAGCGCATTCCGCCGGGTGCGGGGCGCGATCATATCCAGCTGGTCCTGACCGACCGGTCGCGCTTCACCGAGGGGCGGGACTTTTCGGTGATGAGCCCCAGGACCTGGCGGCTCGCCGATCTGGGCGCCAAGCATTCGCTGCTGCGCGAGGGGATCGGCTGGGGCAACATGCCCTTGTCGCTGATCGAGGCCGATCTGGCGACGGGCGCTTTGGTCCGGCTGCACATGCCCGACCATCCCGGCGGCATGTACCGTTTCGCAGGCGTCTGGCGACGCGACCTGCCGCCCGGCCCCGCCGCATCCTGGCTGCTCCAGCAGTTCGTCGAAGCGGGCGCGGCGGATCGCGATATGCCGGGACTGGGCGAGATATGAACACCGGGCGGCTGGAGGCCTTCACCGACGGTGTGATCGCGATCATCATTACGATCATGGTGCTGGAACTGAAGGTGCCAGCGGGCGGCGAGCTCTCGGCGCTGTCGCAGGAAGCGCCCGTGCTGCTGGCCTATGTGCTCAGTTTCATCAATGTCGGGCTGTATTGGAACAACCACCATCACCTGCTCCATGCGACCGACCGGATCGATGGGCGGGTGCTGTGGGCGAACCTGTTCCTGCTGTTTTGGCTCAGCCTCGTACCGTTCGTCATCCGCTGGCATGACGAGAGTCATTTCGCGGTGGGGGCGACGGCGGCCTATGGCGTGGTGCTGGGCATGGCGGCGGTCGGCTACAAGCTGACCGAGCGAGCGATCATCCTGTGCAACGGCGCACAGTCGCGGGTGGCGAAGGCGATCGGGCGCGACTGGAAGGGATGGGGCAGCATCCTCATCTACACGGTCGCGGTGCCGCTCGCCTTTGTCAGCCGGGTCGCCGCGATCGCCCTGTATATCGGGGTCATCGCCTTGTGGCTGGTCCCCGATCGCCGCATCGCCCGTGCGCTAGCGGTCGAGGACACCCCCTTCACGCCTTGACCATGCCGTTCACCGCCGGATGCGCGGTGCAGGCGATCGTGCCGCCCAGCACCAGCGCTCCGGCCAGCGCGAGGGGGGCGGCAAGACCGACGTGCAGCAGCAGCGCGGCGCCCACGCACGCCCCGACGAAGATCGCGACTACCGCCGCGATCCGGCGCGTCCAGTTCGGGTTGCCACCCCCCGCGGCGGTCGAATCGGCGGCGAGGCCGGTCAGGGTCAGCGTCAGGACGGTGGTGGTCAGGTCCGCGACTTTCATCTGGCGGATGGTCGCATTGCGAAAGCCCATCGCGAGGCCGGTCAGCGCAATGATCGCGAATACGGGCGGGGATTCCGGGCTGTTGCGGCCCATGCCGATCGCCATCATGGCGGCGATCCATAGCAAAGCGGTCTCGATCGCGGCGGCCGTCAGCAGCCAGCGCCGCTCGGGCCGCCCGACATGCGCCCGCCCCGTCCGTCCGCCGACAAGCGCACCGACCAGAAAGTTCAGCAAGGCTGCGACGAACAGCGGCCACGCAAAGCCCGGCGTCCCCGCCGCCGCAAAGCCCAGGAAGACGATGTTGCCGGTCATGTTCGCGGTGAACACCTTGCCCAGGCCCAGCACGCTGGCCGCATCGACCAGTCCGGTCGTTACGGACAGCACCAGCAACAGGGGCACGCGCGGGTCGAAACGGGGGGCATCGGTCATGGTCATGCTCCTTAGAACCGGAAATTCGCCTCCAGCCCCCACAGGCCCGTGGTGCGGGCAGGGCCGGTCTGGCGGAGAAAGCCGCCCGGCACGAAGGCCGACAGCGAGGTGGAGAGTTCGAGTTCGGGCGTCGCCTGCCACGCCAGCGCGACCTCGGCCTGCTTGCCGATGAAGCGGGCGGTCGCGGTGCCGGGGGCGCGGATCAGGTTGCCGGGAATGTCATAGACGCCGTCGCCGCGCGATTGTCGCCAATAGGCCATGGCGGCGACACTCGCCGAGACGCCGTGACCCAGCACGACGCTGGCACGCGGATTGACGTTGACGATATTGCTCGGCCCGATGGGCGACAGCTCGCCGAAATATTTGCCCTTGGGAAACAGGGCGTTGAAGGTGCCCAGCCGCCCGTCCCCGGCATGGGCGTCGCCGCTGACCATGTTGAACCGCAGGACGAGGTCCGGTGACAAAGGCGCGGTGGGGAAGCGGTGGCCCAGCTCCGTCGCGACGGTCCAGGCGCGAATGGATTGCCCGGCGAACCGCCCGAACTGCACCACCCCCTCGATATTCCAGTGCCAGGGTCCGGCCGCGCCATAATGACGGACGCCCAGGCTGTGGCGCCGCTCCGCCCCCGTGAGCCTGCCGAACCGGGCGAGGCGATTGCGATAGCCGAGATAATAGAGGTCCAGCCCCCCTTGCCCCCATGGTATGGTGGCATAGGCGCCCCAGAGCGATTTCGTCGTCGAGCGGCGATCGTCGAAGTTATGCGGTCCCGGCTGGACCGGCTGCACGGCCAACAGGTCGACCCGTGCGCCGCGCAACGACAGGACGGCGCGGCCACCATCGAACGCCAGCGGGACATTAGGGCCATAGCGCGTACCGATCAGCCGTTCGCTGCCGAAGGACAGCATCTGCCGCCCGGCGCGCAACGTCACGCCCGGCGCATCGCTCGCGCCGGTTTCGGCCGCCCCTAAGCGCACATCGACGAACCCCTGCAGCAGGTCGACCCGCGTCTGGTCGATCGGCCCGGCGGAAGGCGCGACGCCGATCGCATAGGCGGCGATCGGCTGGACGAAGCCCCGCACCCGGCCGACGTGAAGGTCGGCGTAGGGAAGCGCGCGCAGCCAGATATAGGCGTCGTCGGGTGCCGCCGCGCCGCCCCACAGATTGTCGCGATACGCCTCGCGCCGCGCCCGCAGCTCCAGTCCGGTGGTCAGATAGGTGCCGTCGTCACCGATCGGGATATATTTGAACGGCTCGGTCCAGCGATCGTCGCGCGCACTGGGCTCGGCCAGCCTGCCCCAATGTTCGTCATAGCGCACGATCGTCAGCGTCGGCGCCTGCCACGCCTCGGTGCCGCTTTGTCCTGCGGCACCGGCATCGGCCTGCGCCGCCGCGGCTGCCAGCAGGAGGGCCAGGTCAAGCACGGTCCCGCCCGGCCGGCATCGTGACCAGCACGAAGCCGCCGACCAACCCGATGTGCTCGAAAAAGCCATTGGTCGCGGCGAACCGTTCCGCCCCCGGCGGCATCGTCCAGAAAGCGTTGGCGGTCAGCGCGGCAAGCGCGGTGAACACCCCCAGCATTCCCGCCCCCAGCCAGACGAACCGCCCGATCAAGATCAGCAGCGGCCCGATCAGTTCGACCGCGATGGTCAGCGCGGCCCAGAGCGCAGGCGGTGTCATGCCGAAATGCGCTTGCTCCGCCACCGCCCCCGGCCAGTCGGTAAGCTTGGCGATGCCGCCCAGCAGGTACGCGCCGCACAGAGCCAGCCGGGCCGCGAACCAGGTCGCACGGTGTCGCACGATCGCCTCGACAAAGGCCGGATTGGCGGAGCCGCGCATGTCAGTAGATCACGGGCGAGTGGATTTCGGCGATATAGCCGCCCGGAAAGCGGACCATCGCCGACTGGCGGTCGCCCGCGACATGCGGCGACACCAATGTCTCGACCCCGGCGGCGCTCGCCTGGGCCAGCGTCACCTGCAGGTTCGTGACCTTATACCCGGTCACGTCGCGACCATAGGGCCATGGCAACTGGCCGTCCGACACGATCACCATCATGTCGCCGTAACCCGAGGTCAGGCGCACCCGGCGATAGGTCTTGCCCGGCTGGCCAATGTCCGCACCGTCCGCCGCCCTGTTATCCGACAGCACCCGCGCATGGGCATAGCCGCCCCAGCTCTTCAGGAAGGCATCCGCCGCGTCGGCGGTTAGATAGACGCGGTTCTCCGGCACATTGGCCAGCGGCGCGTAACTCGGCTTGGCGGTGTGCCAATAGAGCTGCATGTTGATGCCGCCCGGCCATTGCACCACCACGTCGCGCCCGATCGGGTCGGGAAAGGTCGTGATGACCCGCACCGCGCCGTGCTTCACCGCCGCTGCGACCGCCTTGTCCATATCGGTGACGAGATAGCCGGTCCGCTCCTGTCCGAAGGGATAGGGGATGGGCGTCAGGAAGCCGAAGGCCGAGACGCTGCCCGCGGGCGTCAGCGCCAGTTGCGACTTGGTCTTGCTGGGCGTCGGCGTGACCTGAAACTCGCCCTGCTTGCTCAGGCTGCCGCCAAAGGTGGCGACGAAGCTGCGCATGAAGGCGTCATACTGGTCCTGCGGCACATAGACATGGGTCGTGTCGTATTGCGGGCCGACGGCGAAATCGGGAGTTTTCTGTGCGGCGACGGGCGCCGTGCCGAACAGGACGACCGCCGCGAGGAACATGGTCTTCTTCATCGCAATTCTCCTTTGGTCGGGATGGATCAGACGGCCCAGCAGCCGCAGCCGAACGAGCCCCAGAAGCTCTGCACATCGGCGGCGGGCACATCGGCGCCGAGTGCGGCGGCATGGTCATGGCCATGCACCGCGCAGCCGCTCGCGCAGCCACAGGCGCTCGCGAGTTTCGCGCTGGTTTCGGGTGAGCGGTAATAGCCGCCAAAGGTCGCGACCGGCGACCAGTCGGGCATGGGCTTGGGCAGTGCAGGCGCGAGCGGGGCATAATCTCCTTCGCCGGACACCACCTTGCCGCCCAGGATGGTCAGGACCGAGCGCAGATGCGGAATGTCGCTTTCGGGCACCGCGAAATAATCGTCCGACAGGACCGCCAGATCGGCGAGCTGACCGACCTTGATCTGCCCCTTCTTGCCCACCTCGTTGGAAAACCAAGTGTTCTCGTGCGTCCACATGCGCAGCGCCTTTTCGCGGCTGACGCGGTTGGCACCGGGATAGAGCGATAGCCCGCCGACCGTCCGGCCGGTAACCAGCCAGTTGAGCGACACCCAGGGATTGTAGCTGGCGACGCGCGTGGCGTCGGTGCCCGCGCCCACCGGGATGCCCGCCGCGATCATCTTGCCGATCGGCGGCGTCCGTTCGGCGGCTTTCAGGCCATAGCGCTCGACGAAATACTCGCCCTGATAGGCCATGCGGTGCTGCACCGCGATGCCGCCGCCCAGCGCGGCGATCCGGTCGATATTCCGGTCGCTGATCGTCTCGGCATGGTCGAAGAACCAGTTGATGCCGGTCAGCGGGATGTCGCGGTGGACCTTTTCATAGACGTCGAGCGCGCGGCCGATCGTCTGGTCATAGGTGGCATGCAAGCGCCACGGCCAGCGATGCTCGGCGAGCAGCCGGATCACCGGCTCCAGATCGCCCTCCATGCTGGGCGGCATGTCCGGGCGCTCGACGCGGAAATCCTCGAAGTCCGCCGCCGAATAGACCAGCATCTCGCCCGCGCCATTGTGGCGATAGGTGTCGTCGCCCTGCCCCGGCGACACCTGCTTCACCCAGCCGGAGAAATCGGCCAGCTCTTCTTTGGGCTTCTGGGTGAACAGATTGTAGCTGATGCGGACGGTCAGCTGGTCATCGGCGTGCAGCTTCTCGATGATCTCGTAATCGTCGGGATAGTTCTGGAACCCGCCGCCCGCATCGATCACGCCGGTCACGCCCAGCCCGTTCATCTCGCGCATGAAATGGCGGGTCGAATTGAGCTGATACTCGGGCGGGAGCTTGGGGCCCTTGGCCAGCGTCGAATAGAGGATCGTCGCATTGGGCTTGGCCAGCAACAGGCCGGTCGGATTGCCTGCCGCATCGCGCACGATCTCGCCGCCCGGCGGATTGGGCGTATCCCTGGTATAACCGACGACGCGCAGTGCGGCGGCATTGAGCAGCGCGCGGTCATAGAGATGCAGGATGAAGACCGGCGTGTCGGGCGCGACGGTGTTCAGCTCGGCGATGGTCGGCAGGCGCTTTTCGGCGAACTGATGCTCGGTAAAGCCGCCGACCACGCGCACCCATTGCGGCGCGGGCGTATTGTCGACCTGACGCTTCAGCATCGCCATCGCATCGGCCAGCGTCGGCACACCGTCCCAGCGCAGCTCCATATTATAGTTCAGCCCGCCCCGGATGATGTGCATGTGGCTGTCGATCAGGCCGGGAATGATCCGGCGCTGGCCCGCATCGATCACCTGGGCGCGCGGGGCGGCGGCGCGGGCCTCCTGCTCGGTGCCGACGCACAGGAACTTGCCGTCGCGGATCGCGATCGCCTGCGCCTCGGGATTTTCGTGGTCGAGAGTTGTGACCTTGGCGTTGACGAGGATCAGGTCGGTCATCGCAATATTCCTATCGGCGGCGAATAGGGGGGACGCGGCGGTGGCGGCGAGCCCGGCCAGCGTCTGGCGGCGGGTGGGCATCATGGCTTGCGCTCCGGCACCGGGGGCTGGGGAGCGGGGGCCGCGACCGGCGCGCCCATGATCCGCTGCGCCACCGGCACCGCCTGATCGCCCAGCAGGATGCCGAACAATCCGACCAGTGCGATCACCGGCGGCGCGGGCGATTTGACGCCGAGGAGGCTGTAGATGATGCCGACCAGCAGACCGGCACCCAGCGAGAGAAGATAGGGTTTCATCGGACAGCCTCCCGAAGTTCGATCAGCCGCGCACGAAGGCGAGCAGATCGGGGTTGATGACGTCGGCGTTGACGGTCAGCATCCCGTGGCTGAAACCGGGGTAGATTTTTAGCGTCGCGTCCGGCAGCAGCTTGGCCTGCAACTCCGCGCCCTGATGATAGGGCACGACCTGATCGTCATCGCCCGCCAGGACGAGCGTCGGCACGGTCATCGCCTTCAGATCTTCGGTCTGGTCGGTTTCCGAAAAGGCCTTGATGCCCGCATAATGCGCCTGCGCGCTGCCCATCATGCCCTGGCGCCACCAATTGGCGATCACGCCCGGTTGCGGCGTCACGCCTTCGCGGTTGAAGCCGTAGAACGGCCCGGCGGCGACATCCTGGAAGAATTGTGCGCGGTTGGCCGCGGTGCCGTCGCGGAAGCCGTCAAAGACGCTGATCGGCAGGCCGTTCGGATAGGCTTCGGTCTTCGCCATGATCGGCGGCACCGCGCTGACCAGCACCGCCTTGGCGACGCGGCCCTGCGGGATGCCATATTGCGCGACATAGCGGGCGACTTCGCCGCCGCCGGTCGAATGGCCGATATGGACCGCATTGGTCAGGTCGAGGTGGCGGGCGACCACATCGGCATCGCTGGCATAATGGTCCATGTCATGACCGGTGCCGATCTGGCTGGAGCGGCCATGCCCCCGCCGGTCGTGGGCGACGACCCGGTAGCCCTCGTTCAGGAAGAACAGCATCTGGGTGTCCCAGTCGTCCGACGACAACGGCCAGCCATGGTGGAAGACGATCGGCTGCGCGTCCTTGGGGCCCCAATCCTTGTAGAAGATCTCGGCGCCGTCCTGCGTGGTCACATAGGTCATGGGTCGTTCCTTTCGTGTCTTGACGTAGAGAGAGGAGGAGGGATCAGGCGTGGCCGCCTTCGGAGGCGCCGAACATCGACTTGGCGTAGGTGACGCCCAGGCCGTAGGCACCGCCCCAATTCCGCGCGATCCCGGTGGTCGATGCGTAGGTTTCGGTGCGCGCCCAGTCGCGTTGCAGTTCGAGCAGATATTGCAGCGCCGTCATCGGCTTGGCGCCCAGCTGGATCATCCGCTGCACGGCCCGCTCATGCGCCTCGACCGAGATGTCGCCACAGGCATCGGCGATGAAATAGGCGTCGAACCCCTGCTCGATCGCGGAGGCGACGGGGCCGACGATGCACACGCTGGTCCACAGCCCGGCGAACACGATCCGGTCCTTGCCGATCCGGTTGACCTCCTCGATCACGGCGGCGTCTTCCCAGGTGTTCATGCTGGTGCGATCGAGCATCGGCTGGCTGTCGAACGCCTCGACGATCTCGTCGAACATCGGGCCGGAAAAGCTCTTTTCGGCGACCGTGGTCAGGATGGTCGGCACGCCGAACGCCTCGGCGGCGCGGCTGACCAGCGCGGCGTTGTTGCGCAGCAGCTCCGGTGCGATCGACTTGGTGGCGAAGGCCATTTGCGACTGGAAATCGATCAGGACCAGGCTGTGGTCCGTCGGCGAGAGCAGCGAGGAACCGGGGGTCGGGGTGGCTTTCGGCATCGTGTCTTCCTTCCTGTTTTTTAAGCGACTTGGCGGGTGTTGAGGGGAGAGTAGGCAGGACCGGCTTGGCGGAATATCCCGATAGTTTCGGCCTGTGCGTTCAAGAAAGTCGAATAGTTGCCGGTGGCGATCACCGCGGGGCGGCGGGGGCCATCACGGCGCGCAGCACGATGGCCAGGCCGATCAGATAGAGGAACAACAGCATCGCCAGCGTCCCGTCCGGCCCCATGGCGAGGCAGGCGAGCCCCACCAGCAGCAGCCCGCCGCCGCCGATCAGGATACGCGGGAACAGCGCGTCCCGGTCGGCGGTCGGCGGCGACAGATCGTGCGGCATCAGCATGGGAAAAGCTCCTCGGAAGCGGGGGTGTGAAGATGGTCGCGCAGGGCGGCGGCGATGACGCGCATGGCGTCGATCGCACCGGCCGCGTCGCGTAAGGGCGGTAACCAAGTGAAATCGTGGATCATGCCGATGACTCGCGCGGCGGAGACGTCGACGCCCTGCGCCATCAGGCGGCGGCCCAGCGCCTCGGCCGGTTCGGCAAAGGGGTCCGCCTCGGCGGTGAGCAGCAGCGTTCGGGGAAAGCCGAAGGGCTCGACCGTCAGCGTGGCCGGGTCGGTGATCGCCGCAGCCTTTGCCGCGAGATGCGCGGCCTGTTCGGCGTTAAGCCATTCCGTGCCCGGCACATCGGAGGGGCGCCCCACCACCGGGGTCGCCAGCACGAGCAGCCGGATCGACCAACCGGCGGGTCGCGCCATCACCAGCGCCAGCGCAACGGCCGCGCCCAAGCCGTCACCGCCGATCGCGATGGGCCCATGGTCGGCCAGCGGCATCGCCGCAACCAGCGCGACGGCACCCGACAGATCGGCCTCGGCGATGCGGTAGCGCAGGATCTCCACCCCCGCATCCTCGGCCAGCGCGCGAAGTGCGGGCAGCCGATCCTCGTCACGATCCGAGGAGACCTCCAGATACAGGAACAGCGGCAGCGGCCGGTCGTGGCCCGCCGGATGAAGCGTCACGAGCGACGATGCGCGCGCGTCCTGCCGGCCGGCGCGTCCTTGCCAGCGGTCCAGGAACGACTGGACGACGGGATCGAGCACCGGATGCTCGGCGACCGTCGAAAGCCGCACGGCGCGTGGCGGCATGGCAGGGTTCGTGTCGTGGGGCACGGGTTAAGTCCTTCAAATCACGTGTCGATCACTGACCGACTGACAAGAAGGACTATGGCCGCCGCACCCGATCCCCGCGAGTGAAGCGTCGTGAAGAGTCGTTAAGCGCCTTCGCGCCGCCAGGGTACGTCGCCGCCGCTGCCCATCGCGACGGCATACATCTCCGCCTGCATGCCGCTGACCCGATCAGGCGCGTGGGCGGCCGGATCGAGCGCCTGCCCATAGCCTGCGACGAAGCTGTGCCAGTGGTCCAGGCCGTGCCGGGTCGTGCGCCGCGCCAGCGCCGCGATCCATTCCGCCGCCAGCGCATGCTGCTCCGCCGCGATCGCCACTGGAATGCAGCCGACCGCCAGCCCGTAACAGACGGACAGCGCATGATCGATCCGCTCGGCATCCTGTGCGCATTCCCGTGCGAGAGCCATGGCGGTCGTCAGGTCGCCCTCCGCCCAATGGAGCCGCATCAACAGGCTGAGCACCGCGATCTTGCCATCGACCTGGGCATGATTGGCATGGTTGGAGCGTTCGGGCACGGCGTCGCCCGCCATCACCACCTCCAGCATGCGCCGCGATCCGGCGTGATCGCCTGAGAAATGCAGCGACAGCGCCAGCATGTGCGCCGCCGTCTGCCGATCCGCCAACGCGCCGCCCGCGCCAACCCGTGCATCGAAGCGTCGGGCGAAGACGAGGCTTTCCTCATAGCGTCCGGCCAGAATGCTCTGCGCCCACACGCCCCACAGCGCGCGCAAGGCCAGCGGGGCGGAGCCGATCTCCTCGGCCAGCGCCCATGCGCGGGCAAAGGCGTCGGCCATCGCGGACACCGGTCCCTCGGTATGCCAGAGGCCATGACCATAGGCGGTCAGCAGTTCGACCTGGCGGGTGGGCTCCACCTGTCCCTCGGCCATGTTCGCGATAGCCGCCTCGGCATAGCGCAGGAATTCGGCGGGCAGCGACAGGTGAAACCACAGCGGTGCGGCGGCGATGACCAGTTCGGTCGCCAGGCTAGCGTCCTTGCCCCCGCTGGCCCAGGCAATGGCGCTGCGGACGTCGTCGATGCGCACGCTATATTCGGCCAGCCACTCCCGCGGCGCCTTGCCCTCCCACGCGGCGGCGCTGTCGGCCAGGCCGCGCAGCAGCACATGGGCATGGTCGCGGTACGCCTGTTCGGCCATGCCGGTCGCACGCAGCCGCTCCTGCCCATAATGCCGCGTGGTATCCAGCAGACGATAGCGCATCGACCTGGGCGAGGGCGTCGCCACGACCAGCGACTTGGCGACCAGTTCGGCGAGCAGTTCGTCGGCCGCGAACCGGGCGACACCCGTCCCCGCAGCCATGGCCGCCGCATCCTCGGCATCGAAATGGCTGCGAAACAGCGCGAGCCGATCGAGCAGATGCTGCAAGGGTGGTGCGAGCAGATCGTAGCTCCAGTCGAGCGCGCCGCGCAGCGTCCGGTGGCGCGGCAGAGCCGTGCGCCGCCCCCGCGTCAGCAGGGCGAACCGATCGTCCAGCGCGTCGGCGATCGCCTGCGGCGTCATCGTGTCGATCCGCGCGGCGGCCAGTTCGATCGCCAGAGGGATACCGTCCAGCTTGCGGCAGATGTCGACCACCATGGCCATGCTCTGCGCATCGAGGCGGAAATCGCTATTGGCGGCGCGGGCGCGTTCGTCGAACAAAGCGGGCGCGGAGAGCAAGGCCACCTGCGCAAGGCTGGTCGTCGCGTGTTCGTCCGGCAGGTCGAGCGCGGCGAGCCGGTGGACCCATTCGCCCTGCGCGCGCAGCGGCTCGCGGCTGGTGACGAGGAGCATCGCCTGCGGCGCGCCGCGCAGCACCTCCTCGGCAAGCGACGCGGCGGCGTCGATGACATGCTCGCAATTGTCGAGCAGGATCAGGGCGGGCCGCTCGCCCAGCCTGGCCGCGATCCGCTGCGGCAGATCGGCACCCGATGCGGGGAGTTCGAGCGTGGTGGCCAGCGTTGCCGCCACCATCGCCGCGTCCGTCACCGGGGCCAGATCGACAAACCACGCCTCGATCCCCATCGCCTGCACCAGCCGGTGGCCGATCGCGGTGGCGGCGGTGGTCTTGCCGATCCCGCCGGGGCCGACGATCGAGATGAAGCGCCGCTCGGCCAGTTCGTCGGCGATGGTCGCGATCACATCCTCGCGCCCGAAAATCCGCCCGATCGAGGCGGGCAGCCGGGACAGGCGGCGCTCGGCCGATGGGGTTATATCCTCGCCCCCCAAACGTTCGACCGGCAGGGCCAGGCGATAGCCCCGCCCCGCATCCGCCACGATCGTCGCTTCGCCGTCCGGCATCGTCAGCGCCTTGCGCGCGGCGGACAGGTGGACACGGATCGCGCTGTCGTCGATGACCTGGTTCGGCCACACCCGGTCTATCAGCGCGTTGCGCGGCACCAATCGCCCCTCCGCCTCGACCAGCACCGCCAACAGGTTGAGTGCCCTGCCGCCCAGCTTCAGCGGCACCCCGTCTCGGGTCAACGTCAGGTGCGGAACATCCATCTGAAAGGGCCCGAAGCGATAGCGCGTGCCGGTCATGGCATCAGGACCCTTATGCTGGACGATCGATCATGCCTCTCTAACCGCTGGAAATTTCATTGAGAATATTGTGTTTTCGGTGCGGTGAGGAAGGTGCGCAATCGGGGCACCAAAAAGTCCAGCACCGCGCGCGTCCGCGTCGGCAACCGCCGCCGACCCAGGTACAAGGCTGCGACCTGTTCCTCGTCACCGACGCCGTGATCGGCCAGCACCTCTACCAGCCGACCCGCCGCCAGGTCATCGCGGACATGATATTCGCCCAGCCGGGCAAGCCCCGCGCCCGAAACCGCCAGTCGCCGAACCGTCTCGCCATTGTTGGCGAGCAGATTGCCCGTCACCATCCGGTCGATGATGCGACCGCCCGTCCGCATCGGCCAGACCGGCTGCGCGCGCTGAAAGTTGAAGCCCAGGCAATTGTGTCGATGCAGGTCGTCTACACGGCGCGGCGTCCCGGCACGCGCCAGATAGGAGGGTGACGCGACAATCAGACGGCGCGCGCGACCGATCACCCGCGCCGTCAGCGAGGAATCGCGCAGGCCCCCGACCCGGAATGCGATATCGGTGCGTTCCAGATACAGGTCCGTCATCGCGTCCGACAGGGAAAGGTCGATGACGATCGCGGGATGCGCATCCCAAAAGGATGGCAGCAACGGTTCGATGCCAAGCGTTCCAAACGCAACCGACGACGTGATCCGCACCGTCCCTTTCTCGCTGGCGCTCCCCGTCACCAGATCGCGTTCGAGCGTGTCGAGGTCGTGCAGCATCCGTGTGGCGCGTTCGTGATAGAGGCGTCCCTCGGCGGTTAGCGACAGGCGCCGCGTCGAACGCTCGACCAGTTGCACGCCAAGGCGCTCCTCCAGCCGCGCGACCAGCTTCGATATGGTCGATGGCGTCATCGTCAGGTGTCGGGCGGCCTCCGAGAAGCTGCCGGTTTCGGCGACCGCGACAAAGACCTGCATTTCGCCAGCGCGGTTGTCCATGCGATCTCGCCTGTGATTTTGGTTCACAACTTAAATGGCCGTTGACCGTGTTATCAACCGGTTGGGCGATCGCCAAATTCCTGAGCAACGGGCGCTGTCGCGCTCCTTGCAAACGGAAAGGCTACAGGATGGACCTCGATCTGAAGGGAAAGACGGCGCTCGTCACGGGCGCGACAGCCGGGATCGGCCTTGCGATCGCGCGGCGTCTGGCGGCGGAAGGTGCCCATGTCGTCATCAGCGGGCGCCAGTCCGCCAAGCTGGAGGCGGCGGCGGCGGACATCGGCGCGCGCGGCATCCTGGCGGACCCCGCCACGGCGGAGGGCGCGGAGACGTTGATCGCGGCGGTGCCGCAGGTCGACATTCTGGTCAACAATCTCGGCATCTATGAGGCCAAGCCGTTCGACGAGATCACCGATGCGGACTGGCGCCGCTTTTTCGAGATCAACGTGCTGTCCGGCGTGCGACTGGCTCGTGCCTATTTCCCCGGCATGATCGCGCGCAACCAGGGGCGGATCATCTTCATCGCCAGCGAGTCCGGCGTGATGGTGCCGCCCGACATGATCCATTACGGCATGACCAAGACCGCCCAGCTCGCCGTCTCCCGTGGTCTCGCCGGACTGACAAAGGGTACGGCCGTGACGGTCAACACGGTCATGCCCGGCACCACCCGGTCGGAGGGGATCGTCGACTTCCTGAAGAGCGTGGCCGATGACCCGGACGCCCCGATCGCGGAAATCGAAAGCGCCTTCTTCGCCCGCGACCGCGCCACCTCGCTGATCCAGCGCATGATCGAGCCCGAGGAGATCGCCTCCATGGTCGCCTATCTCGCCAGTCCCTTGTCGGCGGCGACCAACGGCGCGGCCCTTCGTGTCGACGGAGGCATCACGCCGACGATCGTGTGAGCCGTTGCAACGGGCTGGCCGCTGCGCCTGCCAGTCCGTTGCAGCATCTCGACCCATGGCACTGGTCGTCCCGACCACTTTGCGGTCGGCATCGTACGATCGGGCACGATCAAGCGGGCGGCCTCATTTATCGGCAAAGGCCTGCTCGTCCTCTCAAGGTGATGCGAGCCCGTCGGAACCTAACGTGTTGTCGCCCGGACACCGGCAGGGAGCATATGGGGCGGGCAGTAACGATATTCGGTGACCGGACCGCGGGTCTTGATGCCGAATGTGAGCGCATCGCGGATGCTGATGGTCTGGCGCTCGACAGATCGAGGTGCCGGCCCCGCTCCAGCGTCGATGCACGATTGGCTGACCTCATAGCGGCTGCCACGGCGCGCCAGGACGCGGGCGCGGCATTCACGGGAGTGCGGCGTACTGATGCCCCGTCCGTCATATTCGCGGATCGCCGCATTGGGTGCCGACGCGCAGGGAGTACCCTTCTGAACATAGATGCCCGGCTTTAACCGATAGACACCGCCTGGCTTGGCCGACGTATCGACACTGGCGATTGCGCCGGTCGCACCGGTCAGCATGCTGATGGCAGCGGCAATGTTCATGAGGCGCATGGTGTCGATCCTTCTGAAATCTATCCGACCTTAAAGACGTGAAGCTGAACGAAAGGCGCAGGACCGCAGACCCAATCCGCTTGAGGTTTTCTGTCGAGGCAGTCGTTTTTCCCGCCCCAAGCCGATTGTCCGGCGGAGATGCGCACATGGTTGCCTGCTGCGCAGCGCGTCGGTATCCCGTCTAGAGTGACGATGAATCAACCTGACAGTCGGCAGGAGCTTGTCAAAGCCCTGGTCGCGACCGGGCGCGAGGATCGTGCCGCTTTTCGCCAACTATATGCCCTCACGTCTGCGCGGCTGTTTGGCGTCTGCCTTCGTATATGTGGCGAACGACAGGCGGCGGAGGATGTTCTGCAAGAGGTCTATGCTATCATCTGGCGACGTGCCGGTGCCTATGAACCGGGTCAGGCCAGTCCGTTCGCCTGGCTGGCCACGATCGCCCGCAATCGCGCGATCGATTATCACCGGGCCTTGGGCCGACGCCCCACCGCGTCATGGGACAACATAGCGGAGCCGGCCGCACCGAGCCGTCTGGCTCTCGACACCATGTTGCTGGACGAGGAGGAGCGCAAACTCCAAGGCTGTATGGATCGTCTCAGCGACACGCAGCGCGACGCCATTCGAACGGCCTTTTTCGAGGGGATTACCTATGCCGGGCTTGCCGAACAGCAGGGGCTTCCGACCAGCACCATAAAGAGCCGGATCAAGCGTGGCCTCGAACGGCTCAAGGAGTGTCTCGACGATGACATCTGATGAGACCGATCTGACCGCAGCGGAACTGGCGCTTGGAGTCCTCGAGGGTGACGAGCAGGCTGCGGCGATGCGTCGCATGCTGGATGATCCGGCCTTTGCGCGGGATGTTGCGCTGTGGAGGCGGCATCTGTCTGCGCTTTATCTGGAGGTCGAACCGGTCACGCCGAGCGCCGAGCTGGGACGCAAGATTCTGGCGGTGGGAGACAATGACAACTACCGCGACAACCACCGTGCCGGCCCGTGGCGGGCGATCGCCGGTATCGCCAGTCTGGCGGCAGCCATCCTGTTGACGGTTGTCGTGACCCGCCCGGACACGCCGTCTATCCCGTCAAATGCCAGCAAGCCTGCTCCCTTGCTATATGCTGTCCTCACCCCCGAGCGCGCCACGCCGATCACGGCCTTTTTCGATCCCAGCACCCGCACATTGAAGCTGCGAGAAGCACCATCCGTTGCGAGTGGCCAGGATGCGCAGCTATGGGCGATCGGGCGTGACGGCGTTCCTCACGCGGCGGGTCTGCTGGGCCGTGTGCCCGGGGTCCCTCTGAAAATTTCTCCTCAGGTCACCGTTGCTGCCGGGACCACCTTGGCCATTTCGATTGAGCCGACGGGTGGTTCGCCCAAGCCGACCCCGACGGGACCTGTCGTTGCAACGGGACAGCTTGCGGAAATTTGAAAAGTCGATGGGCGTCGCTGCGTCCAAAGGACTGTTGGCGACGTAATTCCAAAGCCGCACTTCATGCGGCGGGAGAGATCGCATGACTTTGATGATCCGTGGCGCAATGATGGCTGTCGCGCTCACCTTCGGCACGGCCGCTGTTGCCGCCCCCCGCAACCCGATGGTTGGCGGGGCGATGATGTATCCCACCAAGACGATTGTCGAGAACGCCTCACAGTCGAAGGACCATACCACCCTGGTCGCTGCGGTTAAGGCGGCTGGCCTGGTGGACACGCTTTCCGGTCCCGGACCTTTCACCGTGTTCGCGCCGACCAACGCGGCTTTCGCGAAACTGCCCGCTGGCACCGTCGACACCCTGGTGCGGCCGGAAAACAAGGATAAGTTGACCTCGATCCTGACCTACCACGTCATACCCGGCCGCATCACCGCCAAGGATATCGCCGCCAAGGCAAAGGCGAATGGTGGGACGGCGACCTATACCACCGTTCAGGGCGAGCCGATCATGTTCAAGAAGGCGATGGGCGGATGGGCCATCATGGATGGCAAGGGCGATGTCGGTCGCATCACCACCGCCGATGTCATGCAGTCCAATGGCGTCGTACATGTCATCGATACCGTAATGATGCCATAACAGGCTGCGGATCATGACAGACGGGTGGGGGACATCGTCGCCCCACCCGAATTGTCGAAGCCCGGTCTTTTCGCGCAGGCGGCGAAGCGCCGCATGATCGTTTCTATACGGCGTCCAGGAAAGTCATTGAGGCCCAATAGATTCAAATGGTTATTCGTCGGTAAGTCATCATCTTTCAGTGTTTTCTGATGAGAATGCTCACCACTTGGTTCGTAGCGTAAGACCGTAGGTGCGCGGATCGCCGAAAGTGGCCGCGATGGCGCCGGTGTTGTTTGCCGACAAGGACAGGTAATAACGGGAGCTCGTTACGTTTCGACCCCAGAGTTGAATATCGTAGCGGCCATCCAGCGCACGAACACCCAAACGCAGGTTGAGCAGATCATAGCCGGGTATGTCGGAATAGCGGCTCAGGCTGGCGGTGCTGTTGATCGCCGAGCGATAGCTATAATCCCCGCCCGCATAGACTTCGGCATCCTGGCCGAAATTCAGACCCAGCGGGCCGCGCACTTCACCCCCGGTGGAGGCGGCCCAGCGCGATACGCCAGGCAGTCTCTGGCCGCTGAGGTCGCACAAGGTCCGCCCGGTGATTTCGATCGGGCAGGGAGCGTTGGCGTAGGAGATGTAGCGTGCATCGTCGTACGTGCCCGACCCATAGAGCGTCAGCCAGCGGGTCGGAGTGGCACGGAGATCCGCTTCGATTCCCCGCGTCCGAACCTTGGCGGCGTTGGTGAAGAAGCTGACGCCGTTGCGCTCCACATCGACGATCGTGGTCTGATAATCCTTCACGTCGGTCCAGAAGGCGGCGACATTGGCCGTGACATGCCCATCCGCCCAGCTTGTCTTGGCACCGATCTCGTAGCTGTCGATCGTTTCGGGCCGGATGACCGGATTGGCGGCGAACTGGCCGGTGGTGGTGATGTTGGCGAGGTTCAGGCCGCCGAACTTGTTGCCGCGCGCATAGGTCGCATAGGCGAGGATCGGCGAGGCGATTTTCCACGACAGTGTCGCCTGCCCCGACAAGCGCCCGGCTTCGGTGCGTGCTTGATAGGAATTCGCTATCCCGTACCGCGCGCGGATCGCCTGTGCTGGGGCCTGCTGCGCCGGCGTCAGACCTGCGAGCGAAGCCCCGGTCGCGCCCTGATCAAAATAACCGGACTTGGTCTCGTAGGTGTAGCGCAGGCCGGTCGTCAGATCGACCGTGTCCGTCAGGTGCCATATCGTTTGCGCAAAGGCGGCGTAGCTGTCCGTGACGGGCCGCGAATGGCTGACGACGTTATAGGCGTTGAGCGCAACCGCCCCGACCGTCGCATTGGTGGTGGGGGGCAGGAACCAGTCCGCAGCGCGGCTGCCATAGCGGTTGACCGCCTCCGCCTCGATTGACTGATGGAGATAGTAAAGGCCTGCGACATAATCGACGCGCCGCGTTCCATTGGAGGCGATGCGCAGTTCCTGGCTGAGTTGACGCTGCTCGTTGCTCTGGTGGAAGTCGGTGCCCGCATCCAGGCTGGTGCCGTCGCCATCATTGTGCGGATACCAGTTCCACGCACGATAGGCCGTGACCGAGGTCAGCGTGACGGGGCCGGCATCCCAGTCCGTCGTGACGTTCACCCCGTGCTGGTTCATCCGGTAGCGCGGATTGGCGTCGGTGTCGGTAGTCCGCAGCGCCGGGTTTGCCGCGACCGGCGAATAGCCCAGCCGCGCGGATCGGTCATAATAGTTGTTCGGGAACACCGCGCCGTTGTCGTAATTCCGGATGGCCCCCAGCAGGATGCTACCGGCCGTGAAACTGTTCTGCCGCCCCCAGTCGCCGATGATCCGCATGGTGAGGGTGTCGCTCGGCTTGTAGAGCAACTGGCCGCGCAGGTTCAGGTCATGGAAATCCTGCCCATAACGGCCGTCAAAGCGGTTCAGGGTAAAGCCGCCGCGATTGGTCTTGGAGACGAACAGCCGCGCCGCCAGATGCGGGGTGAGCGGACCGGAAACGAAGGCGTGAAGCTGACGGAAGTCGTAATTACCCAGGCTGGCATCACCGCCCGCCTGCCAGTCGAAGGTCGGCAGCTTGGTCGAGACCACCACCGCGCCTGCGGAGGTGTTCTTGCCGAACAACGTGCCCTGCGGCCCGCGCAGGACCTCGATCCGTTCCAGATCGGCCAGGTCGAATACGGTCTGGCCCGGCCGGGCCAGATAGACGCCATCGAGATAGACACCCACCGCCGGCTCCAGCCCGTCATTATAGACCGCCACATTGTTGCCGAGCCCCCGGATATTGATGCTGGTGTTGCGCGGGTTGGTGTTGGTCACGACCAGGCTGGGCGTGAGTTGCTGGAGATCGCGCAGATTATAGGTACGCGTCGACTCGATCTGGGCCGAGCCGAAGGCGTTGATCGCGATCGGCACGTCCTGGCTCCGCTCGGTCCGGCGGCGCGCGGTGACCAGGATATCGCCGCTCGTGCCGTTACCGGCCGGATCGGTAGCCGAAATATCCGATCCGGGATCGGGGGCGGCCACCAAGGTCTGCTGCGCGAGCGTTGGTTGGGCCAGGATCGCGGCGCCGGTCACAAGCAGGGCGCGGCCCGCCCGGATATAGCATGTCGGCATGAACTCCCCCTTTGGTTCATTGGCTGAGAACGCGACGCATGCCGCCCGCCTAGGGCTATGGAGCGCGCCCATCGAAGCGAACCAAGTAATTCCTACTGATCCAGTAGAGAATATATCATTGTCGGGGTGGCCCCGACGTTTATGCCTGCGGGGGCGCTATCGCGGTGATCGAAAAGGGGAGCAGACATGATCGGTGGGAAACTTCTGGCCGCGGCGGTCCCCGCGCTGATCGCCGCCGGTCCGGTGGTTGCCCAGGTGGAGCCGGTGACCCAGGCCGCCGCGACGCAGCAGCAGGCACCGAAAGATGCGCCCAACTTCCTCGTCATCGTTGCCGATGATCTCGGCTGGTCCGATCTGGGAGCGTTCGGCGGGGAGATCGCGACGCCCAATCTAGACGCGCTGGCCCTGTCGGGGGTACGCTTCACCGGATTTCACACCGCCCCGACCTGTTCGCCGACCCGCTCGATGCTGATGAGCGGCGTCGACAATCATGAGGCGGGTCTGGGCACCATGGCGGAGCTACTCGGCCCCGCGACACGGGGGCAGCCGGGCTATGAAGGCTATCTGAACGACCGTGTCGCCTCGATTGCGGAACTGCTGCGGGCGGGCGGCTATGCGACGCTGATGGCGGGCAAATGGCATCTGGGCCTTACCCCGGAGCGCGAACCGGCCGCGCGCGGGTTCGAGCATAGTTTCGCGCTGCTCCAGGGCCTTTCGAACCATTTCGGTGCGGATCAGGACGCCGCATGGTCGAAGGCGGGGCTGGCGCCCAGCTACCGCGACGACGGCAAGCCTGCCCTGTTGCCGAGCGGACATTACTCCGCCGACTATTTCGCCGACCGGCTGATCGGCTATCTCGACGCGTTGGTCCGATCGGGGGATCGGCGGCCGTTCTTCGCCTATCTTCCCTTTACCACCCCGCACTGGCCGCTTCAGGCGCCCGCAGAGACGATCGCCAAATATAAGGGCCGCTACGATGCGGGCTATGAGGCGCTGCGCGCCGAGCGGCTGGCGCGGCAGAAGGCGCTCGGCCTCGTATCCGCCGATGCGGTCCCGCACCGGTTGGAACTGGCGCGTCCCTGGTCGTCGCTCGCCCCGGAGGAGCGCGCGATCGAGGCACGCAAGATGGAGGTCTATGCCGCCATGGTCGATCGCATGGACCAGAATGTCGGCCGCGTCATCGCCGCGCTGAAAGCGCAAGGGCGCTATGACAACACGATCATCCTGTTCTTCGCCGATAACGGTCCGGAGGGGAATGTGATCGAAGCGCCGAGTCCGCGCTTCAAGGTCGGCTCGCCCGATGCGGCCCTGCCCCCGGCGCAGGTGCTGGGCATCGACAACAGCCTGGACAATATCGGGAAACCGACCAGCTATGTCGGCTATGGGCCGGGTTGGGCGCAGGCCAATTCGGTGCCGTCCTGGCTGGTGAAGGGCTATACGACCGAGGGCGGCATTCGGGTCAGCGCCTTTGCGGCGGGGCGCGGCGTGGCGGGCGGCGGGCGGATCGCCAACGCCAATCTGGACGTGCGTGACGTCGCGCCGACCTTGCTCGATTATGCCGGACTGCGCCAGCCTGGCCAGTTTGCGGGCCATGCGATCCTGCCGCATGAGGGCAAGAGCTTGCGCCCCGTGCTGGCCGCCAGCGCGGACGGCGTGCGCTCCGCCGACGAAACGCTCGGTTACGAGCTGTTCTTCCGCCGGGCGCTGCGTCAGGGGGACTGGAAGATCGTATTTCTCCCTGCGCCGACCAATCGCTATACGCGCGGTGGGGTCAGCACGGGGCGCTGGCAGCTTTTCAACGTCGCTCGCGATCCCGGCGAGACCCGGGATCTCGCCACGGCGGAGCCGAAGCGGCTCGCCGACCTGGTCGGCGCCTATGACCTTTATGCCAAGACCAAGGGCGTGGTGCCATTGCCCGCCCAAGCCGCAGCCGAGACCGCGCCCGCCCCGGCCGCGCGACCGTGAGGACCGGTGCCGCCTTGCTGATCGCGCTGGCCGCATCGGCCGGTCTTGGCGCACGACCGGTGCCATCGTCGCAACGTTGCCTGGCGGGCGACGGGATCGTCGCCGTGTCGGAGGGGACGGTGATGCTGGGCGAGGATGGTGATAACCGGCCGGGGCGCCTGGTGCGCGTAGCGGCATTCCGCATCGACGCACACGAAGTGACCAATCGCCAGTTCGCTGCCTTCGTCACGGCCACCGGATACCGCACCCAGGCCGAGCGGCAGGGGGCATCGGCGCTATTCGTGTCACCCACCCAAGCCGTCTCGCTCGACGATGCCGCGCGCTGGTGGCGCTGGACCAAGGGAGCGGATTGGCGGCATCCCCTGGGGTCGGACAGTGACCTGGCGGGCCGTGCGGACGAGCCGGTCGTCCATGTCGATCGCGACGATGCTGCTGCCTATGCGCGCTGGGCGGGCGGTGCCCTGCCCACCACGGAGCAGTGGGAGCGAGCGGCCCGTGGCAACCAGAACGCGACCCGCGATCCGGTCGAATGGGCCTTTGACCATGGCAAGCCGAGGGCCAATGTCTGGGAGGGCGTCTTTCCCATGCGCGATACCGCCGAGGACGGTTATGCCGGGATTGCCCCTGTCGGCTGTTTCGAGGCGAACGACCTGGGGCTGTACGACATGGTCGGCAATGTATGGGAGTGGGTGGCGGGCGATCAGGATATCGGCCTTGTCAAAGGCGGCAGCTTTCTATGCGCGATGAATTATTGCGCCAATTTCCGCCCTGCTGCCTATCAGGCGCAGGAGCATGACCTGCCCACATCGCATATCGGGTTCCGCGTGGCCTATCCGGCGGTTTCCAGGGTCAGGACTCGTTGATCATAGCCGGAAGAATACGGTGGCAGCGAGGGCGATTGGGAAGCGGTCCTGGCGGATAGCGACATGGTGCCAGTCTTTAAGGCGGCCGAACATCATTTCGATGCGGCTGCGGCGCCCGTTAGCGGCGTTTATCGTACCTGGCGAACACGATGCTGCTCTGCCCAGGAAGCAGCCCGGTGCCCGGTGGGTAGCCGACCGGCGGGTGATCTCTGGCATCGTGCATGTGCTGAAGATCGGCTGCCGCTGGTGCGACTGCCCGGCCCATTACGGGCCATTTACGACGATCGATAACCGGCTCAAGCGCTGGCCGCGCCGTGGCTTCTGGCTCAAGCTGCCCGGCGCGCTGGTGAATGTTCGCCGAGCGGCTCAACCCAGCAGCGTCAGAGCGTCGCGCAACTGGACGCCAGCGAGCGAAGCCTGAGGCTTCAGCTCGAACGAGGACCAAAGCGCATCCCAGAGGATACGATTGCCCAGTTCGGCAAGCTGATCAGCGAGCAGCTCAGGGGAGGAAACCCGGCACGACGAAAAGCCTATGTCCGGCCGCTGATCGACAATGTCCGAATGGACAACCAGGCCATCCACATCCAGGCCAGCAAGGCGACGTTGGAAAGCGCGGTGATGCGGGATGGAGATGCCGTCATATCCATGATGCCGGATTTTGACCGGAAGTGGTGCCGCTTACAGGACTCGAACCTGTGACCCCCGCATTACGAATGCGATGCTCTACCAGCTGAGCTAAAGCGGCCCATCGTCGGTCGAACCGGCTGGTATCCGGTCGAGGTGGGCGCGCTTAACAGGTTGGTGGGGGGCTGGCAAGCGCCTTCGCTCTTTACGGAGGGTTAACTACGGCAGGCGCATGGTGGGAGCATGGCTAGGAAGACCGTCATGAACAGCCCTTCGGGGTCTGCCGCCGCGCTGCCGGGCGGTTCCGTCGTCGATTCGGCGGTGGTCGATGGGCCGGAGGATGCCCTGTCGAGCCTGGCGGGGCGCGAGCGGCGGCTGCATGCCCGTGCCTATCACCACTGGGCCTCCTTGTTGGACGGCGCGCGGTTTCCGCTCATCCGGTCGCTCGATCCCGGGACGATCGGCGACTTCGCCGCCAATTCGGTGCTGCTCGATTTCCGGGGGAGCCGGACCGACCCCGTCATCGCCTATATCGGCAGTGCGCTGCGCGACGAGTGCGATCTGGATCATCGGCCTGAGCGGATCGTCGACCTGCCCGAGCGCTCGCTGCTCGCCCGGATGACCGGGCATTGCAGCCAGATCGTGATCGATCAGGCGCCAGCCGGGTTCGAGGCCGAGTTCATCAATACGCGCGGTCGCACCACGCTCTATCGTGGTATCCTGCTGCCCTATTCCTCCGATGGGCTGATGATCGATTTCGTGCACGGCGTCGTCAGTTGGAAGGAGTTGGCCGACCCGCTGCTGCAGGCGACGCTCGATTCGGCGTTGCTGGATTCGCTGGGCGGGCGGGGGGCGCCTGCATCACCGGATGCCACGGCGGGTCTGTGGGCCGAGGGGCGACCCACGTCTCCGCGCCTGAGGGCCGAGGCGCCGGACATTCTGGCCCATATCGCCTTCGCCACGGGGGCGGAGCCCGGTACGGCGGTCGTGCTGGCGGGGCACGTGGCGACCGATGGCGGCATGGCGGTCACCGGATCGGTCGTCGGCGACGACGAGCTGGCCGACAGGGTATTGCGCGCCTCGCACTAAAAATTGCGCTGCGGCGCAACATCTTTTCTCTGGCGGCAAAGGGTTGAGCGGCGCGAAAGCCCGGCCTAGGACTTACCGCCATGGCACCGAATATGTCGCATCCGATGGCCGACGCGATTGCCGCGCGGCTAACCCAGGGCGCCCTTCCGGCGGAGTTGCAGGGGTTCGGCCCCGCGGAGGTAGCGGCCGCAGCGGCCTTCGTCGCCGGGGTGGCGCAACAGCGCTCGCCGGGAGAACCGTCGATCGCGCTGGAGCCGATGTCGGGAGACGACACGCACCGCCGGATGCGCCTGGCCATCGTCAATGACGACATGCCCTTCCTGGTCGATTCGATCGCGGCGATGGTCGGCGCGGACGGCATTGCGATCGACCGCGTGATCCACCCCGTCCTGCCCGTCACTCGCGATGGCGAGGGACAGCTTCAGGCGATCGGCACGGGCGGAAAGTCCGAATCCTTCATCTATCTGGAAATGGAACGCGCCGATGCGCGTGACCGGCGCGGGCTGGTCGACGATCTGCGCGCCGTGCTGGCCGATGTCCGCGCCGCGGTAGCCGACTGGTCGGGGTTGCAGGATGCGTTGGCCGCCGATGCGACGACTTTGGGCGAGAAGAATGGCGAGGGCGCGGCGCTCCTCCTGTGGTTCCTGGGCGGCAAGCTGACGCTGCTGGGCCATGAGAAATGGTATGAGGATGGCCGCGACGCACCTGCGCTGGGTGTCGCGCGGACGCCGCACAAGGTGCCGCTGCTCGCCGACACCTCGCGCCAGCGCGCGCTCGACTATTTCGTCGAGGGCGGGGCAGCGCCGCTGCTGCTCAAGTCCAATGCGATTTCGACCGTGCACCGCTCGGTGCCGCTGGACCTGGTGCTGGTGCCGGTGATGGAAGGGGGCCGCGTCGTCGGTCTGTCGATCCATGCCGGGCTGTGGACCAGCGCCGCGCTCGCCAGCCCACCGCATGAGGTGCCGGTGCTGCGCACCCGCCTCGCCGCGCTGCAGGCCAAGTTCGGTTTCGACCCGCGCGGTCATACCGGCAAGGCGCTGACCCATGCGCTGACCGCGCTGCCGCATGATCTGGTGACGGCCTTCCCGTCCGAGGCGCTGGAGCAGTTGGCACTAACCGCCATGTCGCTGGCCGACCGGCCGCGCCCCGAACTGGTGCTGATCCGGTCGGTCTTGCAGCGGCATCTTTTCGCGTTCGTCTGGTTGCCGCGCGACGAGCTGACCACCGCGCGGCGCGTGGCGATCGGCGACATGCTGGGCGAGGCGGCGAACGGCTCGCTGCTCAACTGGTCGATCGCGCTGGAGGACGGCGTCGTCGCGCTGATCCGCTATACCATCGACCTGCGCCAGGACGGCCGCCTGCCCGATACGGCGGCGCTGTCCGAGCGGCTGCGCAAGATGGTACGCGGCTGGATGCCCGACGTTGAGGCGGCGCTGGCCGAGCAGGTGCCCGCGCCCCGTGCGGCGCGCCTGGCACTGCGCTGGGCCAATGGCTTCCCGACCAATTACCGCAATGTCAGCGATGCATCGGAAGCCGCCGCCGACATTCTGCGCCTGTCGTCGCTGGAGAATGAGTCGAGCCGTTCGGTCCGCCTCTTCCCAGTCCAGCCGGGACAGGATCGCCAGCTGAAGATCTACAAGCTGAACGGCGCGCTGCCCTTGTCGGACGCGGTGCCGGTGATGGAGAATTTCGGCTTCCGCGTGATCGGCGAGCTGCCGACGCGGCTGCGCGACGATGCCGATCCCTTCGTCCACGACTTCATCGTCGAGACCGAGGCGACGACCGAGCCCAAGGGCGCGGCCGTGCTGGAGGGCGCGATCGCCGCCGTGCTGGAGGGCAAGGCGGAGAATGACGCGTTCAACCGCCTGATCGTCGATGTCGGCCTCAGCCCGCAGGCGGTGGTGCTGTTCCGCGCCTGGTTCCGCTATCTGCGTCAGGCCGGGCTGCCCTATGGCCTCACCACCGTGGTCGATGCACTGCGCCGCGCGCCCAAGCTCGCCACCGCGCTGATCGAGCGCTTCACCGCCGCGCATGACCCGAAGGCGAAGGGCGATATCGCCGCCGCCGATGCGGCGATCACGGCCGGGCTGGATGCGGTGTCGGCGATCGACGACGACCGGATCCTGCGCAGCTTCCGCGACATGATCGCCGCCACGTTGCGCACGAACGCCTTTGCCGAGGCGGGCAAGGAGGCGCTGGCGTTCAAGCTGGACAGCCACCAGATTCCGGGTCTGCCAGCGCCGCTGCCGTGGCGTGAGGTGTGGGTCTACTCCCCGCGTGTCGAGGGCATTCATCTGCGCGCCGGGCCGGTGGCGCGTGGCGGCTTGCGCTGGTCGGATCGTCGCGATGACTTCCGCACCGAAATCCTGGGCCTGATGAAGGCGCAGCGGGTAAAGAACGCGGTCATCGTGCCGACCTGCGCGAAGGGCGGTTTCTACCCGAAGCAGCTGCCATCGCCCGTCACTGACCGTGACGGCTGGGCGGCCGAGGGCAAGGAAAGCTACCGCGTGTTCATCCGTGCGCTGCTCTCGATCACCGACAATATCGTCGAGGGCGCGGTGGTGCACCCGGACGGCGTGCGCGTGCTGGATGGCGAGGACCCCTATTTCGTGGTCGCCGCCGACAAGGGCACCGCAACCTTCTCCGACGTGGCCAATGCGCTGGCGCTGGAGCGCGGCTTCTGGCTGGGCGACGCCTTCGCCTCCGGGGGCAGCCAGGGTTATGACCACAAGGCGATGGGTATCACCGCCAAGGGCGCCTGGGTGTCGGTGCAGCGTCACTTCGCCGAGCGGGGCGTGGACGTGCAGAGCCAGCCCATCCGCGTCGTCGGCTGCGGCGACATGTCGGGCGACGTGTTCGGCAACGGGATGCTGCTGTCCAAGGCGATCAAGCTGGTCGCCGCGTTCGACCATCGCCACATCTTCCTCGATCCCAATCCCGATCCCGCCACGAGCTGGGACGAGCGCGCGCGCATGTTCGCGCTCCCCCGGTCGAGCTGGGCGGATTACGACACCAGCCTGATCTCGGCGGGTGGCGGCGTCTTCCCGCGTTCAGCCAAGACCATCCCGCTGTCGGACGAAATCCGCGAGGCGCTGGGCATCACCGCGACCTCGCTGGAACCGGCGGCGCTGATCTCGGCGATCTTGAAGGCGCCCGCCGACCTGCTCTGGTTCGGCGGCATCGGGACCTACATCAAGGCGGCGGCGGAGAATAACGTCCAGGTCGGCGACCCGGCGAACGACCGCCTGCGCGTCGATGCCGAGGATCTGCGCGTCACCGCGATCGGTGAGGGTGCCAATCTGGGCGTGACCCAGGCCGCGCGCATCGCCTTTGCCGAGCGGGGCGGGCGGATCAACACGGACTTCATCGACAATTCGGCGGGCGTCGACTGTTCGGATAACGAGGTCAACATCAAGATCGCGCTCAACCGCGAGATGGTCGAGGGCCGTCTGGCGGAGGGCGATCGCAACACCCTGCTCGCCTCGATGACCGACGACGTGGCGCATCTGGTGCTGGAGGATAACCGCCTCCAGACGCTGGGCTTGTCGATCGCCGAGGCGGACGGGGCGGGCGCGATGCCGAGCTATGTCCGCGTCATCGAAATCTTCGAGAGCGCCGGGCGCCTCGACCGCACGGTCGAGGGGCTGGGCAGCAACGACGTGCTGCTGCGGCGCGGGCAGGACGGGATTCCGCTGACCCGGCCCGAACTGGCGGTGCTGCTCGCGACGGCCAAGCTGACGCTGCAGGACGCAATCGAGAATAGTGCGCTGGCGCTGGACGACGAACTGCTCCCCGATCTGCACGCGGCCTTCCCGCCCGCGATGCAAGAGGCGTTCGGCGAGGCGATCGACCAGCATCGCCTGCGCGGCGAGATCGTCGCGACGAAGCTGGCCAACCGGATCGTCAACCGGATGGGTATCCTCCATCCGTTCGAGCTGGCCGAGGAGGAAGGCGCGGCGATGGCCGACATCGCCGCGATGTTCGTCGTGGTCGAGCGGCTGTTCGACCTGCCTGCCCTGTGGACCGCGATCGAGACGGCGGCGATGCCCGAAGCGGCGCGTATCGCGCTGTTCGACGAGGTGGCGCGCGCCACACGGTCGCAGATCGCCGACCTGCTGCGCTCCATGCCAGCGGGTACCTCGCCCGGCGCGGCGCTGGAGCGGTTGCAGCCGGGCATCGCGCGGCTGGCGGCAGAAACGCCCGCTTTGCTGCGCGACGAGGCCAAGGCGCAGAGTGCACGTGTGGTCGCTGCATTGGAGGAGGCGGGCGCGCCCGCCGACCTCGCGGCGCAGGTGGTGCGGGTGTCCGAACTCGACGGCGCGGTGGGGCTGGCCGATCTGGGCCAGCGTTTGTCGCTCGACGAGACGCGGCTGACCCATGCCTTCACCCGGCTGGGTCAGGCGCTGGGCCTCGACTGGGCGCAGGGCCAGGCGGCGCGGATCAACCCCAGCGATCCGTGGGAGCGCCTGCTGATCGCGGGCTTGGCGCGCGATTTCCAGCAGCAGCGGTTCGACTTCCTCGGCCGTGCAGGCGCGACCGACCCCGAAGCGGCGGTCGAGGCCTGGCTGGAACGGAATGCCGCGCGAGTCGGCCAGTTCAAGGCGGTAATCGACCGCGCCCGCCTTGCCGCCCAGCCTAACGCCGCGATGCTGGCCCAGATCGCGGGCCAGGCGCGGGTGCTGCTGGGGCGCTGATCTGTTCCCCGGCGAAGGCCGGGGTCCAGTTTCTTCTTCGCTGGAAGCGCGCAAAACGCCGCGTGGGAGGCCTTACCGCGCGGCGTTTTTGTTCACGCGAAGCCGCGATGACGCGAAGAATTTGGTGCGCGCGGAGACGCGGAGGCGCGGAGAAGAAGGTAGGTTCGCGCAGAGGCGCAGAGGACGCAAAGCGGTCAGGCTGCGCGCAGCGCCCTCTATTCGTCAGCGCCCGAGATAGAAGGGCCGCTGGCGCGGCAGGCGAGACACCTCCGCGTCCTCCGCGCCTCTGCGCGAACCAACCTTCTTTCTCTTCGCGTCCTCGCGGCTTCGCGTGAAAAATCAGATCGCCGCGCACTTCTCCAGCAGCCAGTCGCGATCCGCGCCGTCCAATTCCGGCATCAGAATCTCCGCCACCCGCGCATGATAGGCGTTGAGCCAGTCCTGCTCCGCCGCGGTCAGCAACTCGGAAACGATCAGCGTCCGTTCGATCGGGCACAGGGTCAGCGTCTCGAAGCCCAGCATGTCGCGGTCCGCGCCAGCGATTGCGCGCGGTTCGACCAGAACGAGGTTTTCGATGCGGATGCCGTACTCGCCCGCCTTGTAATAGCCCGGCTCGTTGGACAGCATCATGCCCGCGCGCAGCGGCTCCATCGCCGCGCCGCCGGGATAGTTGGGCGCGGCGATGCGCTGTGGCCCTTCATGCACCGACAGATAGGCGCCGACGCCGTGGCCGGTGCCATGCGCATAATCCAGCCCGACCTCCCAGAGCGGCCGCCGCGCCAGCGAGTCCAGATGTCCGCCCAGCGTCCCGTCCGGGAAGACGGCGGTGGCGAGGCCGATATGCCCCTTCAGCACGCGGGTGAAGCGATCGCGCATCTCGTCGCTAGGCTGGCCGATCGGCATGACGCGGGTGATGTCGGTGGTGCCGTCCTGATACTGCCCGCCGGAGTCGATCAGGAAGAGCTGGCCCAACTCGATCGCCGCATTCGACGCCTCGGTGACATGGTAATGCGGACTGGCACCATGCGCGCCGGTCGCCGAGATGGTCGCGAAGCTAGTATCCTTCAACAGCCCCGTCGCCTCGCGACAGGCCAGCAACCGTGCGGCGGCGGAGAGTTCGGTCTGCCCGCCCTTGGGGCATTCCTCCTCGACCCAGCGCAGGAAGCGCACCATCGCCGCGCCGTCGCGGATCGAGGCAGCGCGGTGCCCGGCGACTTCGGCGGGGTTCTTGATCGCCTTGGTGAGCACCACCGGATCGCGGAGCGCCAGTACCTTGGCCCCGCCTGCCTCCAAGGCTTGTGCGATCGCCGCCACGGCCCGCTCGGGATCGGCGACGACGCGCTGGCCCGCAAACCCGCCCAGATAGTCCTCGAACGCCGAACGCTCGTGCAGCCGGACGGCATTGCCCAGATGCGCGCGGACTGCGGGCGTGATCTTCTCGGGTGCCACGAACAGGTCGGTCTCGCCGTCCGCATGGACGATGGCATAGGACAAAGCCACCGGCGTATGCGCGACATCGGTGCCGCGCACATTCAGCGCCCAGGCGATCGAGTCGAGGGCCGACAGCACCACCGCATCGGCACGCTGTTCGGCCAGCCACTCGCCGATCCGCGCGCGCTTGGCGGCCGAGCTTTCGCCCGTCACTGCATCGTTTTGCACGGTGAGCACGGCAGGGGAGGGAGCGGGGCGGTCGGTCCAGACCGCGTCGATCGGGTTGGCGGTGACGGCGACCAGCTCCGCGTCGCGGTCGGCCAGCGCGGCGGTCATGTCGGCAACCTGCTGGCGGGTGTGCAGCCACGGGTCATACCCGATCCGCTGTCCCGCCGCCGTCTCACGGCCTAGCCACCCCGCCACACTGTCCTGCGGCACCGGGATATAGGCATAGTCCTCGCCCGACACCTGCTCGCGCACCTGAAGGGTATAGCGCCCGTCGGTGAAGATCGCAGCCTTGTCGCGGAGCACCACCGCCGACCCCGCCGACCCGCCGAACCCGGTCAGCCAGCCCAGCCGCTGTGCATAGTCGCCGACATATTCGCTCATATGCTCGTCGGTCAGCGGCACGACGAAACCGTCGAGGCCTTGGGCGGCCAGTTCGGCGCGAAGGGCGGCAAGGCGGGCGGAATGGGACATGGCACAACCTGACTGGAATGGAAGGCACCCGGTCTAGTCTCCCGTCTGCGAAGCGTCGAGCCTCACGGGACTTGATGTATTTGTCAGACGATATACGATCCTGAGCCGAGGTAGTGGTGAGGGCAACATGATGATCGATCGGCGGAGCATCTTGGTGGGGGCAGGCGCGGCGGCGCTGGTCGGGAGTGGCGCTCGGGCTGCCAAGCCGGACGCCTTTCGGCCGGGCGAGGTGTGGAACGACATGAACGGCGTCATGATCAATGCGCATGGCGGCGGACTGCTGCGCCATGGCGGGCGCTGGTGGTGGCACGGCGAGCACAAGACGGCCGGAGACGCGGGCAACCGTGCGCAGGTTGGCGTCCATGCCTATAGCTCGGCCGATCTGGTGAACTGGCGCGACGAGGGGGTGGCGCTGGCGGTGTCGGACGATCCGACGAGCCCGATCGCGCGCGACTGTATCCTGGAGCGGCCCAAGGTCGTCTATAATCCGCGCACCCGAAAGTTCGTGATGTGGTTCCATCTGGAGCTGCGCGGCAAGGGGTATGGCGCGGCGCAGGCGGGCGTCGCGGTCGCCGACCGGCCGCAGGGGCCGTTCCGCTTCCTGCGCGCAGGGAGGGTCAATCCGGGCATCTGGCCCGCCAATGCTACGCCTGAGGACAAGGCACCGGACACCAAGCTGGCCCAGGACATGCCCGGCGGGCAGATGGCGCGCGACATGACGGTCTTCGTCGATGGCGACACCGCCTGGCATATCTATGCCTCCGAAGAGAATGCGACGCTCCAGATCGCCCGGCTGGCGCCCGACTGGACCAGCCATGACGGCTATTATGTCCGCGCGCTGCCCGATGGCGGGAACGAGGCGCCCGCGCTCTTCAAGGCGAAGGGGCGCTATTACATGTTCGCCTCGGGGCTTACCGGCTGGCGGCCCAATCCGGGCCGCGTCTATGTCGCGGACAAGGTGACGGGACCGTGGCGCTCACTGGGCAATCCGGTGCGCGGGAGCGAGGTCGACCAGAAGACGACCTTCCATTCGCAATCCACCTTCGTCCTGCCGCTGCCGCCCGCGCGGCCGGGGGCGGAGCCGCGTTTCATCTTCATGGCGGACCGCTGGCGGCCGGAAAATGCGATCGACGGACGCTATGTCTGGCTGCCGGTGGAATGGGAGGGCGAGACGCCGGTGCTGCGCTGGCGGGATCGCTGGACGCTGGCGGACGGGTGGAAATAGCATGGCCGCCACCCCTTCCGGCGGGACGTAACCCTAGCTACATCCGGGCGATGACCGATAGCCCCGCGCTCACGCCCCCCGTCGCCGAAACCCGCCCGCACAGCTTCACCGTCCATGGGACGATGATCGAAGACCCCTATGCCTGGCTGAAGGACCCCGCCTATCCCGAGGTCACCGACAAGGACGTGCTCGCCTATGTCGAGGCGGAAAACGCCTATTTCGAGGCGGTCATGGCCCCGCGCCAGCCGCTGATCGACCGGCTGTACGAAGAGATGAAGGGCCGGATCAAGGAGGACGAATCCTCGGTTCCGCAAAAGGACGGCGACTGGATCTACTGGACCGGGTTCGAGACCGGCGGCCAGTATCGCAAATGGTGGCGCAAGCCTGTGGCGGGCGGCTCCGACGAGCTGCTGCTCGACGAACCGGCGCTGGCCGAGGGCAAGGAATATTTCCGGCTGGGCGCGTTTTCGATCAGCAACAATGGCCGCTACCTCGCCTATGCGATCGACGACAATGGCTCGGAGCGGTTCGAGGTGCGGGTCAAGGACCTGACCACCGGCGAGCATCTGCCCGATGTCATCCCCGGCATGTTGTCGGAGATCGTCTGGGTCGCCGATGACAGCGGCTTCCTCTACGGCGTGGCGAATGCGCAGTGGCGCACCGACAATGCGCGCTTCCACAAGCTGGGCACAGATGTCGCCGAGGATGTCGAACTGTTCCACGAGGATGACGAAGGCTATCGCGTCGCCGTCGCCGAGACCTCCGCGCGCAACTGGATCGTGATCGCGACCGGCGATCATGTCACCAGCGAGGTGCGGTTGCTGCCCGCCGACAATGTCTTCGCCGAACCGATCCTGGTCGCCCCCCGCAAGGAGGGCCGCGAATATGATGTCGACGAGCATGACGGCACGCTGTTCATCCACACCAACGACGTGGACCCGCAGTTCCGCCTGTGCACCGCCTCGATCGACAATCCCGGCGAGTGGCATGAGTTGATCGGCCCCAACCCGCATTTCTACATGACCGGGGTGGAGTGCTATAAGGACTTCTTCGTGGTCGAGGGGCGCGAGGACGGTTTGGACCGCATCGCCATCCACCGCTACGACACGCCGACCGTGGCCCAGCGGATCGACTTCCCCGAGGCGAGCTATACCGCCGGGCTGGGCGACAATCCCGAATATGACGTGTCGGTCCTGCGGCTGGGTTACGAATCCATGGTCACGCCGGGCACCGTCTATGATTACGACGTCGCGACCGGCGGCCTGACCGTGCTGAAGGTGCAGGAAATCCCGTCGGGCTATGACGGCGACAAGTACCGGACCGAGCGGCTGAAGATCGCCGCGCGCGACGGGACGATGGTGCCGGTGTCGATCGTCTACCCGAAGGACTTTCCGCGCGACGGATCGGGCAAGCTGTTCCTCTATGCGTATGGCGCCTACGGCTATGCGATCCCGCCGGGCTTTTCGACGGGCCGCATGAGCCTGCTCGATCGCGGCTTTGCCTATGCCATCGCGCATATCCGCGGCGGCGACGATCTGGGCCAGCAATGGTATCTGGACGGCAAGCTGGAGAAGCGGACCAACACCTTCCACGATTTCGTCGATGTGGCGAAGGGGCTGATCGAGGGCGGCTGGACGAAGGCGGGGCAGATCGCCATCGCAGGCCGTTCGGCCGGTGGCGAGCTGATGGGCGCGGTAGTCAATTCCGACCCCGAGCTGTGGGGCGCGGTGATCGCGGACGTGCCGTTCGTCGATGTGCTCAACACGATGCTGGACGCCGAGCTGCCGCTGACGCCGGGCGAATGGCCCGAATGGGGCAACCCGATCGAGGACGCACACGCGTTCGAGTTGATCCGCAGCTATAGCCCCTATGACAATGTCCGGCCCCAGGCCTATCCGCCGATGTTCATCTCGGGCGGGCTGAACGATCCGCGCGTCACTTATTGGGAGCCTGCGAAGTGGGCCGCCCGCCTGCGTGCGACCAAGACCGACGACAATCTGCTGCTGCTCAAGACCAATATGGGTGCCGGGCATGGCGGCAAGTCGGGCCGGTTCGAGAGCTTGCGCGAGGGCGCGGAGGAGCACGCCTTCATCCTGTGGCAGATGGGAGTCGAATCCTGAGCATAGAGGCGATCGTCGCGCGCTACGGCGTCGCGGCCATCGCGCTCGGCGCCGGGCTGGAGGGTGAGACGGCGGTCGTGACGGGCGGCATCCTGTCGCATCAGGGGCTGATCGGCTGGCCCGCCGCCTTCCTCGCCGCCGCGATCGGGTCGTTCCTGGCGGACCAGGTCTTCTTCACCATCGGCCGGCGGGCACGCGACGGGCGCTGGGTGGGCAAGTTGCGCAAGCGGCGGGTCTATACGCGCGTCACGAAGCTGATGGAGCGTTACCCGGTCGGCTTCATCTTCGCCTTCCGCTTTCTCTACGGTTTGCGCACGATCAGCCCGGTGGCGCTGGGCACCAGCCATGTGTCGACCCGGCTGTTCGTCGCGGTCAATGCCGCATCCGCCTTATGCTGGGCAGCGATCTTCACCGGTATCGGTTATCTGTTCGGCGAGGCGTTTCAGGAACTCGCCGCGCGCTATCGCCCGACGCTGCCGCACATCCTGATGGCGGCCGGGCTGGTGATGGTCGCCGCCACGATCGGCTGGGGCGTCCGCGCGCTGTGGTTGCGATACAGGGAAACGGACGAACAGGCATGAGCCGCTTCACCATGACCTTCACCGCCGGGCCGGAGCATATCGATGAGCTCGGCCATGTGAACAACGCCGTCTGGGTCCAGTGGATTCAGGCGATTGCAGGCGCGCATTGGGAATCGGTCGTGCCCCCCGAACATGCCGCCGCCCATATCTGGGTCGTGACGCGGCACGAGATCGACTATCGCGGCAATGTCGTGGCGGGCGAGACGGTGACCGCCGAAACCTGGGTGCCGGACCCGCCCAAGGGCGCGCGCTTCGACCGGCATGTCCGCTTTCTGGATGCGCAAGGCCAGGTGAAGGTGGAGGCGGTGACGACCTGGGCGCTGATCGACCGCGCCACCGGCCGCTTGCTGCGCGTCACGCCCGAGATCGCCGCACCCTTTCGGGTTTGACCGCAAGAAGCGGGACGCATTGGCTACGTCCCTGCGCTAGGGTCGCGCCCATGTTGAGCGAATGCACCATGGCCTCGCCGGTGGGCGAACTGACCCTCGTGGCGAGTGCCGAAGGCCTGCGCGCCGTCCTGTGGGCCGAGGAGCGGGAAGGGCGGGTGAAGCTGCCCGACCGCCGCGACGATCCGGCGCATGCGATCCTGACGGAGGCGGTGCGCCAGCTGACCGAGTATTTCGTGGGAGAGCGACGCGTGTTCGACCTGCCGCTCGATCCCGTCGGCACCGATTTCCAGAAATCGGTGTGGACCGGCCTGGGCGCCATTCCCTACGGCGAGACGCGCAGCTACGCCGCGCTCGCCACCGCGATCGGGCGGCCGGGCGCATCGCGCGCGGTGGGGGCGGCGAACGGGCGCAACCCGCTGTCGATCGTCACGCCCTGCCACCGGGTGATCGGGGCAAACGGCACGTTGACCGGCTTTGCGGGCGGGCTGGCGGTGAAGCAGTGGCTGCTCGCGCACGAACGCGGCGAGCCGAGACTGGCGCTCGCATGAGCTATCCGCCGCGCGCCTTTGTCGAAACCCGCGAAGACGTGCTGCTGGACGCGGTGGCGGCGATCGGCCTCGCCTCGCTGGTCGTGGTGCGGGACGGCGTACCCGAAACTGTGTCGCTGCCGATGATCGCGATCCAGGATGGCGATGGCTGGGTGCTGGAGGGCCATGTCGCGCGCGCCAATCCGCTCTGGCGGCTGGCCGAACGCGGTTGCGCGGCGCTGGCGATCTTTCAGGGGCCGCATGCCTATGTCCATCCCGGCTGGTATCCGACCAAGCGCGAGCATGGGAAGGTCGTGCCGACCTGGAATTACGTCGTGGTCCAGGCGCATGGGCACCTGTCCGTCACGCACGATCCCGAATGGCTGGCGGCGCACCTCGCCCGGCTGACCGAAGCGAAGGAAGCCGGACAGGCCGAACCCTGGTCGATGGACGATGCGCCCGAGGGGTTTATGGCCGGTTTGCTGCGTGGCATCGTCGGTCTGACCCTGCGCGTCGCCCGACTGGAGGGCGTGTGGAAGATCGCCCAGCACCACCCCGAGCCCAACCGGCGCGGCGTGATCGCCGGACTGGCGGCATCGGATGCGCCGGGGGACCAAGCGATGGCGGCGATGATGCAACAAGCCGAGCGCGACCGGGCGGGGTAAGGCGGATCGTCCAACTCCATCCTCCCCTGGAAGGGGAGGTGGCAGGCCGAAGGCCTAACGGAGGGGTGTCGCCCTATCGAGAGCGGGGCACCCCTTGACCAGCTTCGCTTGTCCGTCCCCTTACAGGGGAGGAATCGGATCACCTCAACGTGACGGCGATGTCACTGGTGGCGGGAGAAATGCGGCCGTACCGGACCGGATATCGGTCCCGTGTCGGAGACTCCGGATGCGCCTGTTGCCCGCTTGCTCCACGCTTCTCGCTGCCCTGTTGTCCGCGCCCATTTCAGCGCAGGCTCCGGCCACGCCCTGCTGCCGGACTCTGGGAGAAGTGCGCACCAACATCGACCGGATCGACGACGAGATTCTGCGCCTGATGGCCGAGCGGTCGCGCTATGTCGCCCAGGCCGGGCGCTTCAAGACCTCTGCCGCGACGGTTCGGGACGATGCGCGGATTCGGCAGATCCTGACGCGTATCCGGGAAAAGGCCGCGAAGCAGGGGCTGAACCCGGATGTGGCCGAAGCGACCTTCCGCGCGATGGTTGAGGGGTTCACGGCGCAGGAGGCGCGGCAGAAGGGGCGGTAGGACATCATCCTCCCCGATACGGGGAGGGGGACCATGCGCAGCATGGTGGAGGGGGCGTACGGCGAGGGGCGACTTGTGTGGAAGCCCCCCTCCGACAGGCCTGCGGCCTGCCACCTCCCCGTACCGGGGAGGATTTTATTCTTCATCCCAAACGATCGCGATCGGCGCATCGATGCCCAGCACCGCATGGACTGGACAGGCGGCCGCCGCCGCTTCCAGCCTTTTGCGCTGGGCTGCGTCATACTGCCCCGGCACCCGGACCGTGACGCCGAGCATGGTGATCCGGCGCGGGGCGTTGCCCATCGTCTTGGTGACGGTCGCCGTCGCGCCCGCAAGGTCCAGCCCGGCGACGCGGCCCGCCATGGCCATGATGCTGAGCACGCAACCGCCCAGCGACACCGACAACAGGTCGCTCGGCGAGAAACTCTCCCCCGGCCCGCCCAGCTCCTTCGACGCGTCCATGACCAGCGCCGCGCCATTGTCGGGATGAGCGACGTGGCAACGCAGGCCGCCTTCGTAATGCACGACGAAATCCGCCACCGGCTTTACCCGCTGTTGCGCAGCGCGGTGGCGATGCCGTTGATCGACAACAGGATGCCCTCGCCGATGCGCGGATCGCTCTCGCCCGCACGGTGGCGCTTCATGAGTTCGATCTGCAGCAGGTTGAGCGGTTCGATATAGGGCAGGCGCAGGCGGATCGACGCCTCCAGCGCCGGATTGTCGGACAGCAGCCGCGTCTGTCCCGTCACGCCCAGCAACCCGTCGCGCGCGCGGTGCCAGCCGTCATGGATGCGCCCGAAGATCGCATCCCGCAGGCTCTCGTCCTCGACCAGCCCGGCATAGCGCCGCGCGATGCCGATGTCCGACTTGGCGAGCACCATCTCCATATTGGCCAGCGTCGCGGCGAAGAAAGGCCAGTTCTTCGCCATCTCGGCGAGCAGCGCCTTGTCCTCGAACTGCGCGATGGCGGTGCCGACGCCGTACCAGCCGGGCAGCATGACGCGCGCCTGGGCCCAGCTGAACACCCAGGGGATGGCGCGCAGATCCTCGATCGCGTCGGATTTCTTGCGGCTGGCCGGGCGGCTGCCGATCTTCAGGCCCGCAATCTCGGCGATCGGGGTCATCTGGCGGAAGAAGGTGCGGAAACCCTCGGTGCCATAGACCAGCCCGCGATAGGTGGTGAAGGCGGTCGCCGACAGCTGCTCCATCGCGGCGGTGAAGCGGGCATTGTCCGCCGCCGACAGCCGGTCGGGTTCCAGGCTGGCGAGCAGCGTGGCCGAGGCCATCGCCTCCAGGTTGCCGAGCGCGGAGTCGCGCGTGCCGTACTTGCCCGCGATCACCTCGCCCTGTTCGGTGATGCGGATGCGGCCCTGCACCGTGTCATGCGGCTGGGCGCGGATCGCGGCGAAGGCGCTGCCGCCGCCGCGCCCCACCGCACCGCCGCGCCCGTGGAACAGCTGCATCCGCACGCCCGCTTCGTCGAACACCGGGCGGAACGCGCTCGACGCCTTGGACAGCGACCAGGTGGAGGTCAGATAGCCGCCATCCTTGTTCGAGTCCGAATAGCCGATCATCACCTCCTGATGGCCGCGCGCGCGGACGATCGCGGCGATCTCCGGCAGTGCGAAATAGGCGCGCATGATTGCGGGGCCAGCCTCCAGATCCTCGATCGTCTCGAACAACGGCACCGCCATGATCGCGGCGGTGGCGGGCTCGCCGGGACGGTAGAGGCCGAATTCCTTCAGCATCAGGTTGATTTCGAGCAGGTCGGACACCGACTTGCCCATCGAGACGATATAGTTGGTGATGCACTTCGGCCCATAGGTGGCATGGGCATCGGCGGCGGCCTGGACGATGGCCAGTTCGGAGCGGGTCTCGTCCGAATAATCGGCATAACGGCTGAACAGCGGCCGGGCATTGGCCAGCTCGCGCCGGAGCAGCGCGACGCGGGCCTCTTCGTCCAGCGCCAGATAGTCGGGCTCGACGCCCGCGACCTTCAACAACTCGGCAACGACGCGCTCATGCACCGCCGAATTCTGCCGCAGGTCGAGCGTGGCCAAGTGGAAACCGAAGGTCTCGACCGCCCGGATCAGGCGACCCAGCGCCCCACCGCTCGCCAACGCGCCGTCGCCCTGCGTCGCCAGCCCGCGCGCGATCGCGACCAGATCGGTGCGCAAAGCCTTCGGATCGGCATAGGGCTCGCCGGTCAGGCGACCGGGGCGGGGCGAGGTCTTGCCGGTCAGTTTCTCATGCGTCGCGGCGAGACGGGCATAGATGCCCGACAGCGCACGGCGATAGGGCTCGTCCGCGCGGCTGAGCGCTTCGTCGCCGCTGGCATCGGCCAGCGCCCGGACGCCGTCATCGACCTCGGCATGTTCGGTCGAGATGGACAGCTCGGCACCCAGCGCATGCACCGCCTTGCAATAATGGGTCAGCACCGCGTCGGCGGCTTGGGCCAGCGCATTGGTCAGCGACTCGGCGGTGACGAAGGGATTGCCGTCGCGGTCGCCGCCGATCCACGAACCGGGGCGCAGAAAGGCGGGCACGCGCGCCCCGAACGCCTTGTCCCAACGCTGATAGAGGGCGGGCAGCACCGGCAGGAACACGTCGCGCAAATAGGATAGCGCCGTCTCCACCTCGTCGGTGACATAGAGTCGTTCGCGCCGCAGCACGCGGGTCTGCCAGAGGAGCGCGATCTGGCGGCCGATCGCCGCCTCCACATCGTCGCCATCGGGCGTAACGGTGCGCCCCGCATCGCGCATTGTCAGCAGTTCGGCGATGCGGTTGCGGTGGTCGATCATGCTCTTGCGCCGCACCTCGGTCGGGTGCGCGGTCAGCACGGGGACGACCAGCGCCCGGCCCAGCAGCTCCATCGCGGCATCGCGATCGATGCCCTGGCCCTTCAGCGTCTCCAGCACGTCGGCGATGTCGGCGGCGGGCTCGCGCGCAATGCCCTGGCGATCCTCGGCGAGGTTGGCGAGCATCGAGAACAGCATGAAGCCGCGCACGAAATCCAGCGTCTCGTCGAGCGCCAGTTTCTCCAGCTGCAGGTCGACCGACCCGTCCTCACCCAGCCCGCGATAGCGATCGACCGAGGCACGGCGAATGGCCTCCGTCGCCTCGAACAGCGCGTCGCCGCCATAGCGGCGGATCACGTCACCCAGCTGGGCGCCCAGAAAGCGGATGTCGGCATTGTTGGCGATGGGGGGCAGGGTCGTCATGGTCGCCATTGCTGCAACGCAATAGGCCGGGCGTCAACCGCAGAAAAATGCAATATTCGTATAATATTCAACCGAAACTAGAGCTGAAAATTGCGGGATTCGTGTTTCCCCGGCGACGCGCAGCAGACGGCCTTGGCCGCTGAGGCGCTCATTCCGGTTCGCCGTCGGCGATTTGTCGCGCTAATCGTTGATAGTAGCGAGCGGAACCCAGATTGCCCGCTGTCTCGAAGCGCCGTCCGGTCGCTTCAGCGGATTTTACCGCCAAGACATAAAGATCATGGGCTTGTCGAGGGTCCCACGATCGCGGATTGACGGCCGTCATGCGGGCATCGAAACGCGCGACGGGATACCATCCATTGATTGCCTTGATCAGGCCGCGAACTGGGCGACCGGCGCGAACTTCCCCCAAAAAAAATTCATAGGGTTCGCCGGTCCCGATGCGCAGAACACCGATCCCTTCGGCCCTGCCTTGCGAACATGCACCCAGCCAGCGGGCGGGAGCGGCGCGCGTGATAGTAGGCCTAGCTATAGCACAGGGCGTCTTGCCAGTTACGGCGGCTGGTTGCGCGGAGCAGGCCGTAGCGGATACTAGGGTCAGGCCTGACATCGTCAGCATGGCATTCATGCTTTTGCAAAAGCGCTTCATCGCCCAAAACTCCGAGCCAATTGCAGGCCGCATTCAAAGTGCATGCAGTCTTTCCGCTTGCGATAGCCACCACCCCAATACCAGCCGGCTTCGTTGAAATACGGTACCAGAGCGTCAACTTCCTTGCAGGACTGCGTCTCACCTAAATGGATAGCCAATCCATCTACGATCAGATCGATCGCCGTTCCCCAACTATGGTTTGAATAGCAATTTCTGCCTCGGATATTGCGTAGGTTGTACATGCCCCAGGACGCGATCAATCCGTATAGATCGGGTAGGTCGCGTTTGACCTTGGCAAACATGGTGCTGAGGCTCTCCAATGCTGCACGATGTCCCGTCACGCGCATCGGTCCGACCGAACCCGTTATCAAACGATCTTTAACGCGTTTTTCGTGCGGATCTCCAAACAAGGCCTCCATCTGTTGTGACGTCGGACAGGTAAGGCCCCGATTGACGGCGCTCGGGGACGGCAGCGGCGTACGCGTTGCCCAATAACCCGGAGCCTTTCGGTTCTGCGGCGTAATCAATGTTGGCGCTTGCAGCGGGGTCTGAGCCGGTTCTCGCCGCGTTTGCAAAGGGGGGCTTGCAGCCGTCGCGGGGTGCGGTGAATTTCGCTTGGGTGCCGTTGGCGATGGTTGGGTTTGAGGCGATCGTGGCGCGGCCGCATGGGCTGCAGGGGATTGCAGCTTTCGAAAGGTCGGGCCGTTGACGTCGACCCGCCCGTCGGGCTTGCGCATAAAGTGCTGCTGAAACCGTTCGATCGCCTGCATTGTCAGCCGGCCGCAGCGACCGTCCGGCGGTCCAGGCGAAAAGCCCGCTTGGTCTAGAAAGCGTTGAAGATGAATGACATCGGGCTTCCAATTACGACCGCCCAGCCCACCGATCCATGTGGCCTCATCGCCCAAGCCTCCCAAGAATCAGACTGTGCCTACGAGATACTGGTTCTTTTCAGCTCGCATTCCCCGGCGCGCCCGCCCCCGTCGTGACCGGATTGGTCGGAGTCGCAGGCCGTTCGGTGCGCGAGGCTTCGCGTTCCTCCGAGGTCACCGTGCCGTCGCGGTTCAGGTCCATCCGGTCGAACCGCGCCAGCATCCCTTCGAAGAACTCGCTCTCGGTAATCTCGCCGTCCTTGTTGCGGTCGAGCTCCCACAGGCGTGAGTTGGCGGTGGGCATTTCGTCGGCGGTGATGATGTCGTTGCCGTCGCGGTCCAGTTCGCGGAAACGGCGCGCCATCATGCTGCCGAAGTCGACGCGGCTGGTGACCGAAGGGGGCACGAAGCCCGCCTTGGCGGCGGCCTGGTCCGCCTCGGCGCGCTTCTCTTCCTTCTTGCCGCAGGCGGCGGTGGTGGCGACCGACGCCATCAACCCCAGGCTAACAAGGCCCTTGGCCCATCCACGCATGCGACACTCCCGGCTTCGTTACGCTTCCAGCTCAACGTCCCAATACAGCCAGTCGTGCCATGTTTCATGCAGATAATTGGGCGGGAAGCTGCGGCCATGCTCTTGAAGGTGCCAATTGGTCGGGCGGATCGGCTCGATATGCAGCGGCATCGCGGCCTGGCGTGGCGTGCGGCCGCCCTTCTTCAGATTGCAAGGCGCGCAGGCGGTGACGACATTCTCCCAGGTGGTCCGGCCGCCTTGCGCGCGCGGGATGACATGGTCGAAGGTCAGGTCGCGGTGCGATCCGCAATATTGGCAGGAGAAGCGGTCGCGCAGGAACAGGTTGAAGCGGGTGAAGGCCGGGAATTGCGACGGCTTCACGAATTGCTTGAGCGCGATGACCGAGGGCAGCTTGACCTTCGCGGTCGGGCTGCGCACCTCGCGCTCATAATGGGCGACGATATCCACCCGGTCGAGGAACACGGCCTTCACCGCGGTCTGCCAGGGCCAGACCGACAGCGGGTAATAGGACAGCGGCGTATAGTCCGCATTCAGCACAAGTGCCGGACAGGAGTCCGGGTGTCGGATCAGGTCGGGATGAAACACAGCTCCTCCCTTCGTGGTACGATGCGCCTATTCGCGCAACGGCGTGACAAGGCTATGACACTGCACGCTATGACAGCATGGGATCGGAATCGCGGTCAAGAGTGTGCGCGATGAGCGGGACGCCACGCGCCACGCGTTTCGCGCCCAGCCCGACCGGGCGGCTGCATCTGGGCCATGCGCTGTCGGCCGTGCGGGCGTTCGATCTGGCGCGCGCAGAGGGCGGGCGCTTCCTGCTGCGCATCGAGGATATCGACGGCACGCGCAGCCGCCCCGAGCATGTCGATGCTATCTTGCGCGACCTGGAATGGCTGGGGCTGGAATGGGACGACCTGTCCTTCCAGTCGCAGCGGCTGGACCTGTACGCGGCGGCACAAGCGCGACTGGCCGACCTGCTCTATCCCTGTTTCTGCACCCGCGCCGAGATCGCCGCCAGCCTGTCCGCGCCGCACGGGCCGGTCGCCCTTTATCCCGGCACCTGTCGTCACCGTTCGGCGGCGGAGCGAGCCGCGCGAATGGGTGAGCCGCATGGTTGGCGCATCGACATGGCGCGGGCGGTCGAGCGGACGGGGCCATTATATTGGCAGGACGATCGGGCGGGGCCGGTTCTGGCCGATCCGCTCTCGCACGGCGATGTCATCCTGGCGCGCAAGGATGCGCCCGCCAGCTATCATCTGGCGGCCACGGTCGACGATGCCGCGCAAGGGGTGACCGACGTGGTGCGGGGGCTCGACCTGTTCGCGGCGACGCATGTCCACCGGCTGCTGCAAGCGCTGCTCGGCCTGCCGACGCCGCTGTATCACCACCACCCGCTGATCGTCGGGGCGGATGGCCAGCGGCTGGCCAAGCGGCATGGTGCGCCCGCCTTGGCGGCGATGCGCGAGGGCGGCGCGGACGGCCGCGCACTGGCGGATGCGCTGCGGCGCAACATGCTTCCTGCTGGATTTCGGCTGGGGGAGGCGTAAGCTCCCGCGCTATGACCACTTTTCTCGTGATCCTGCTGATCGCGGCGATGCTCGCCACCCTGGTCGCGCTGGTGCGCGGCATCATCAGCTTCCTGCAGGAGGCGACCGCCGAGGCGAAGGGCGAGGGGCCGACCGCCTCGCAGCTGAAATCCAACCGGATGATGCAGCAGCGCATCTTCTTCCAGGCGCTGGCGATCACCGTCGTCGTGCTGCTGCTGTTCATGGCGGGGCGGACCTGATCCCTTGGTCAAGCTGACGAAAATCTACACCCGCACCGGTGACGAGGGCACGACCGGGCTGGTCGACGGATCGCGCCGGTCCAAGGCGGATTCGCGGATGGTCGCGATCGGTGAGGTGGACGAAGCGAACAGCGCGATCGGTATCGCCCTGCTGTCGGTCGACGGGCCGCTGGCCGCGCCATTGACCATGATCCAGAACGACCTGTTCGATCTGGGCGCGGACCTCGCCACGCCGGGCGATGTCGAGGGGGCGCTGCGCATCGTCGCCGAACAGGTCCGGCGGCTGGAGGCGGAGATCGACGCGATGAACGCCGCCCTGTCGCCGTTGACCAGCTTCATCCTGCCCGGCGGCAGCCCGGCGGCGGCGCATCTGCACCTGGCCCGCGCCATCACCCGCCGCGCCGAGCGCGCGACCGTGGCGCTCGGCGAGCAGGAGGCGATCAACCCGCCCGCTCTGGCCTATCTCAACCGCTTGTCCGACTGGCTTTTTGTGGCCGCGCGGACGGTGAACCAAAATGGCGCATCGGACGTTCTTTGGGTTCCAGGAGGGGCGCGCATGGGACGGTAAAGGGCCGACCGGCCTCCCCATGATCCGGGGAGCGCCCAATGCCGACCCTCGTTCCGTACCCGACGGCGGCCTCGACGCCTGCCGATCATCTCGCATCCCGCTACCAGGCGGTTCGCGCGCTGACCTTGGCATTGGCCGAACCCTTGTCCGATGCCGATGCCAGCGTCCAGTCGATGCCGGACGCGTCGCCCGCGAAGTGGCACATGGCGCACACGACCTGGTTCTTCGAGACCTTCGTGCTGCGCGATCACGTGCCTGGTTACGCGCTGCACGACCCGCGCTTTCCGTTCCTGTTCAACAGCTATTACGAAGCGGAGGGCAAACGCCATGCCCGCCATCGCCGGGGCATGATCACCCGGCCGACGCTGGACGAGGTGCGGGCGTACCGGGCGCATGTCGATGCCGCCCTGCTCGCCGCGCTGCCCGACCTGCCCGAGGCGGCGCGCGAGCTGGTCGCGCTGGGCTGTCACCATGAGGAGCAGCATCAGGAGTTGTTCGTCACCGACATTCTCCACCTCTTTTCCGAGAATCCGCTGGAGCCCGCGCTCTTCGCGCCCGAACCCAAGGCACCGGTCGCGATGCCGGGCCCGATCGGCTGGATCGAGCGGCAGGCGGGCATCGTCGAGGTCGGCCATGGCGGCCAGGGCTTCGCCTTCGATTGCGAGGGGCCGCGTCACCAGGCGCTGCTTCATCCCCATGCCCTGGCCGACCGCACCGTCACCAATGCCGAGTGGATGACCTTCATCGAGGATGGCGGCTATCGCGATCCCCGGCTCTGGCTGTCCGATGGCTGGGCCTGGGTGAAGGCGGAAGGGATCGGCGCGCCGCTCTATTGGGAGCAGCAGGATGGCGGCTGGACCCGGTTCGGGTTGGATGGTCGTCGCGCGATCGACCCCGCCGCACCGGTCACCCATGTCAGTTTCTATGAGGCGGATGCCTTCGCCACCTGGGCGGGCGCGCGTCTGCCGACCGAATTCGAGTGGGAAGCCGCAGCCGCCACGCATGACGCAAGCGGCGGCAACCAGCTCGACGGCGCAGGCGCGATCGAGCCGCGCCCTTCGCCCGGCGGCCCGGCTTTTTTCGGTGATGTCTGGGAATGGACCGGCAGCGCCTATCGCCCCTATCCCGGCTTCCACGCGGTCGAGGGCGCGGTCGGCGAATATAATGGCAAGTTCATGAACGGGCAGTTCGTCCTGCGCGGCGGCAGCTGCGCGACGCCGCGCGGCCATTCGCGCGCCTGTTACCGCAACTTCTTCTACCCCCATCAACGCTGGCAATTCACCGGCGTCCGTCTGGCAAAGGACCTGTAATCATGCTGAAGCCCGAGATCGAGGACGGCCAGATGTCGCTGGCCGACCCAGCCTTCCGCGCCGACGTCCTGGCCGGGCTGGAGCGTTCGCCGCGTGCCATCCCTGCGCGCTGGTTCTACGACCGCAAGGGCTCGGAGTTGTTCGAGGCGATCACCGACCTGCCCGAATATTATCCGACCCGGACCGAGACGGCGATCCTGAAAACCATGTGCCCCGATCTGGTCGCGCATGTCGGCCGGGGCCGGGCGGTGGTCGAGTTCGGATCGGGCTCCTCGACCAAGACGCCGGTGCTGCTGCGCTGTGTCGAGCCATCGGCGTATGTGCCGATCGACATTTCGGGCGATTTCCTGCGCGACTCCGCGCGCGTCCTGCAACAGGCGTTCCCCGATCTGCCCATCCATCCGCTGGAGGGCGACTTTATGCGTCCGCTGGCGCTGCCTGCGATGGTGGCGGATGCGCCCAAGCTGGGTTTCTTCCCGGGCTCGACCATCGGCAACATGACGCCCGCCATGGCGACCGACCTGCTGCGCGCGATGCGCGGCTCGCTGGGCGAGGGGGCGATGCTGCTGATCGGCATGGACCGGGCCAAGTCCAGCGACGTGCTGGTTCCGGCCTATGACGATGCGCAGGGCGTGACGGCGGCGTTCAACCGCAATCTGCTCGACCGGATCAATCGCGAACTCGACGGCACCATCCCGGTCGAGGCCTTCCGCCACCGCGCGGTGTGGAATGACGACCGCTCGCGGATCGAAATGCACTTGGCGGCGACCCGTGACGTCGACTTCACCATCGAGGGGCGCCCCTTCGCCATGACGGCGGGCGAGACGATCCACACCGAAAACAGCCACAAATATGGCCCGCGCGATGCCAAGATCCTGTTGCGCGCCGGGGGCTGGACCCCGGTGGCGGAATGGACGGACCCTGACCAGCTTTTCTCGGTCTATCTGGCGGAAGCGCAATCGGTTCGGCTCGCGCCGTGAACGTTTTGCCTTGTAGGCGACAAGCAAAGATAATTCTCATTAATTTTATGCGTCCTTTTTCGGATCGTGACGTTTGATTGTTCGGTAGAGTCGGGATTTAGCAATAAAAGTCTTTGGCTCCGCCCTGTGAAGAGTTTTTCTGTCGTTTACATAGCGACACAAGAGCTCTTCATGGTTCCTGACCGGGAGGAGCATGATGACCGAAAGCGAACAGCTGCTCGACGCCTTCGATGCGCGAGCCGAACGCCGTAATCACCGGCGTGACTTCTTCAAAACGGCCTTTGGTGCGGCGGCGGCGGGTGTCACCGCCTTCAGCCTGACCAGCAAGGCCGGGGCGCAGTCCACGATCACCGACACCGACATCCTGAATTTCGCGCTCAACCTCGAATATCTCGAAGCGCAATTCTATGCTTATGCGGCCAATGGCACGGGTCTTCCCGCCAACCAGCTGACCGGCACCGGCACGCAAGGTGCGGTGACCGGCGGACAGCAGGTCGCGTTCGGCGACGACCGGATCGTTCAGGCCTATGCGCGCGAGATCGCGGCGGACGAAGCGGCCCATGTCGCCTTCCTGCGCACCGCGCTCGGCAGTGCGGCGGTGGCACAGCCCGCGATCAATATTTCGGGTGATGCCAATGGTCCGTTCACGGCGGCGGCGCTGGCGGCGGGTGTCATCACCAGCGGCACCTTCAACCCCTATAGTTCGCCCAACGCATTCCTGCTCGGCGCCTATATCTTCGAGGATGTCGGCGTGACCGCCTATAAGGGCGCATCGCCGCTGATCAGCAGCAAGACCTTCCTCCAGGCCGCCGCTGGCATCCTGGCGGTCGAGGCCTATCACGCCGCGATCGTGCGCACCACGCTGTACGGCCGGGGCTATGACCCGACCAATCCGCAGTCGGGTCTGATCGACGCGGCCGGCAAGATCTCCGCCCTGCGGGACAGCGTGGACGGCTCGACCAAGCTCGACGAGGGAATCGCGCAGACCACGGTGAACGGGCAGCTGGTGTCCAACATCGTGCCGCTTGACACGAGCGGCATCGCCTTCAGCCGGACGCCGGGCCAGGTGCTCAACATCGTCTATCTGAACAAGGCGGCGGCCACGCTGGGCGGGTTCTTCCCGAACGGCGTCAACGGCACTCTGCGCGCCAGCACCGCCAACTAATTCCCTTTTTCCTCCTCTGGAGAGGATTTTTTCATCATGAGCGAAGAACGCTTCATTCTCGATGTGATCGAAGAGGCTTCGGCCAAGCGCCGGACCGAACGGCGCCGTTTCATGCGCATGGCCGCCGGGGCGGGTGCCGTGGGTGGCCTGGCGATGCTGGGGGCCTGCGGGGACGATGGCGACAACGTCATCGTCGTGCCGACACCGACGCCCACCGCCAGCGCGACCGGATCGGTCACCGATGCCGATGTGCTGAACTTCGCGCTCCAGCTCGAATATCTGGAAGCGCAATTCTACAGCTATGCCGCGTTCGGCACGGGCCTGTCCTCGTCGCTGCTCGGCGGCACGGGCACGCAAGGGTCGGTCGCGATCAACACCAGTGCCTCGGGTGGTGCCGGGCAGCCGCGCCAGGTCCAGTTCCAGGACCCGATCGTCGCGCAATATGCGCGGGAGATCGCCTATGACGAGATCGCGCACGTCACCTTCCTGCGCAACGCGCTGGGCAGCGCGGCGGTCGCACAGCCTTCGATCAACCTGTCGGGCGATGCCAATGGCGCCTTCACGGCGGCGGCACGCGCGGCCAAAGTGGTCGGCGACAGCGCGACCTTCGATCCCTATGCGTCGGACGAAGCCTTCCTGCTCGGCGCATTCCTGTTCGAGGATGTCGGCGTCACCGCCTATATGGGCGGCGTCTCCCTGCTGACCAACAAGACCTTTATCGAGGCGGCGGCGGGCATTCACGCGGCCGAGGCCTATCATGCCGGTCTGGTCCGCACGACCCTGTACCGCAAGGGCGTGAGCACCACGACGCCCATCTCCAACCCGTTGCCGCTCACCAGCTCGTCGCAAATCCCCAGCGGGGCGCTGATCGCCGCCGCAGGGGCAATCTCGGACGCGCGCGACAGCCTGGACGGATCGACCGATCTTGATCAGGGCATCGTCGCGACCGTGAATGGCACGCAGGTGGCGAATATCGTTCCCGCCGACTCCAACGCCATCGCCTTTGTCCGCACGCCCGGGCAGGTGCTGAACGTCGTGTATCTCAACAAGGCGGCGGTGACCGGCGGCGGCTTCTTCCCCAGCGGCCTGAACGGCAACGTCCGCACCAGCGCCGCCAGCGGATAACCTCTCCCTCCCAAGGGTCCCTTGCCCCGGATCGGTCGCTAGTCCCCTGGCCGATCCGGGGCTTTTTTATGTGCGAAGCATCGCAGCGGGCGCGATCCGTGGGGAAAGCCCTTCTTATCCGCTGAAAAACCGCTTATGGATGGTCCATCCCCGGGGGAGCGCTGGCCTGCGCTTGAGAGGGGGGCAAGAGCCCCTGATCCGGCTGACACCGGCGTAGGGAGGGAGCGGCCCCATCTCTCATGGTCCGTTTCCTCCGCATGGAGTGGACGACTATGGCAGATATCCCCGCAAAGGCCGAGATCGGCGTGACCACCGGCCCCATTCGTGGCTCGAAGAAGATTCACGTCGGCCCGCTGAACGTCGCGATGCGCGAAATCCATCTCGACCCGTCCTCGGGCGAGCCGCCGCTGCGGGTGTACGACACCAGCGGCGCGTATACCGACCCTAATGCGCGGATCGACATCATGGCGGGCCTGCCGCAGATCCGCCGCAACTGGATCGAGGCGCGCGGCGATGTCGAGGCCTATGACGGCCGCGAAATCCGGCCCGAGGATAACGGACAGCTCGGCCCCGACCGGTCGGGCGGCGTGCCGCAATTCCCGCGCACCGGGTTGAACCGTCCGCTGCGGGCCAAGCCCGGCATGAACGTCAGCCAGATGCACTATGCGCGGCGCGGCATCATCACGCCGGAAATGGAATATGTCGCGACCCGCGAGAATCTGGGTCGCGAGATGCTCAAGGAATATGTCCGCGACGGCGAGAGCTTCGGCGCGGCCATCCCCGATTACGTGACGCCCGAATTCGTCCGCGACGAAGTGGCGCGCGGCCGGGCGATCATCCCCAATAACATCAACCACCCCGAATCCGAGCCGATGGCGATCGGCCGCAACTTCCTGGTCAAGATCAACGCCAATATCGGCAATTCGGCGGTCGCCTCCAACGTCGCCTCCGAAGTCGACAAGCTGGTCTGGTCGATCCGCTGGGGTGCGGACACGGTCATGGACCTGTCGACGGGCCGCAACATCCACGACACGCGCGAGTGGATCATCCGCAACTCGCCGGTGCCGATCGGCACCGTCCCCATCTATCAGGCGCTGGAAAAGGTCGGCGGCATCGCCGAGGAACTGACCTGGGAAATCTTCCGCGACACGCTGATCGAACAGGCCGAGCAGGGCGTCGACTATTTCACCATCCATGCGGGCGTGCGCCTGCCGTACATCCCGCTGACCGCCAAGCGCGTCACCGGCATCGTGTCGCGTGGCGGCTCGATCATGGCAAAGTGGTGCCTGGCGCATCACAAGGAGTCGTTCCTCTACGAACGTTTCGACGAGATCACCGAGATCATGAAGGCCTATGACATCGCCTATTCGCTGGGCGACGGCCTGCGCCCCGGTGCGATCGCCGACGCCAATGACGAGGCGCAGTTCGCCGAACTCTACACGCTGGGTGAGCTGACCAAGCGCGCCTGGGCGCAGGACGTGCAGGTCATGATCGAAGGCCCCGGCCATGTGCCGATGCACAAGATCAAGCAGAATATGGACAAGCAGCTGGAGGCGTGCGGCGAGGCGCCCTTCTATACGCTCGGGCCGCTAACGACCGACATCGCGCCCGGCTACGACCATATCACCAGCGGCATCGGCGCGGCGATGATCGGTTGGTACGGCACGGCGATGCTCTGCTACGTCACGCCCAAGGAGCATCTGGGCCTGCCCGACCGCGACGACGTGAAGGTCGGCGTGGTGACCTATAAGCTCGCCGCCCACGCCGCCGACCTGGCCAAGGGGCACCCCGCCGCCAAGATGCGCGACGATGCGCTGAGCCGCGCCCGCTTCGAGTTCCGCTGGCGCGACCAGTTCAACCTGTCGCTCGACCCCGACACGGCGGAGTCCTACCACGACCAGACACTCCCGGCGGAAGGCGCCAAGACCGCGCATTTCTGTTCGATGTGCGGCCCGAAATTCTGCTCGATGAAGATCACGCAGGAGGTTCGGGAGTTCGCGGCCAAGCAGAACGCGCCGGTTGAAACCTTCGTCGCGGCCGAGGACGCCGAGGCGGGGATGCAGGAAATGAGCGAGAAATTCCGCGAAAAGGGCGGGGAGGTTTACCTTCCGGCGGAGTGACGGATCGCGGCTGGTAGAAAATAGAGCGGCTTAGGGTATCACTAGCCTAAGCCGGCTCTTCGTGCTGACTGATGAAATTCATTATCACTACTCTCTCCAATGAGCCTGCTCTAAAGCCAAACTTCGCATCAACGCTTATTAAGGCTTTGCGAGCTCCTGCTACTGCGTATGGGTTATTTTCAACCTCTGCTACGGGGTCTTCGACTTCTGCGCTTAAGAAGCCATTTTTGTACGGGTTGACTATGGATAGGCGGCGATTGTGAAAAACATATCCGTCCGTCTGTAATGTGACTTGCTGGAGAGCGCTCCATTCCAGCACAGATTTTTCTCTGATACAGTCCGCGTCTTCTATTGAAATCTCAAACTGTGGCGTGTCAGATTTTCGAGGTGAGAAGAACCATAGGCGCCGGACTGATGGACCAACGGGGGCAACGGTCTGGGTGGCCGCTGGCCCCAAGCGATCAATCATCGACCCAAGGATTGCTTGCATGCCCATCACTTCGACATGGCGATTGGCATCAACCTTTGTCAGCGCATCATTGTGACTTTTCGCCAGTTCGACGACATATTCTAGCGCCTGCTTTGACTCGGCTTCTTTGCCGCCATGGTGAAGTAATACGGCCTTGAACCAATTGGCCAATATGTCAGTCGCGCTAGGTCCAAAAATTTGCCAGCCGAGCTGTAAGAATGCTGCCCCCTCCTGAATTTCCACTGGAATGGTAAGGGTGCCAGGTCTGGGTTCGTAAGCCTTAACTACAAAAGGCGTTCGCTCGCCCTTTCTCGGAACTCTGCTGTTTAGTACGGCAACCAAAAGATCCGAAGCGATACGGTCGATGCCTTGGAGTGATTCCCCGAGTAGCCGCATGTCCACAGCGTGATAATCCGCATCTCCACCATCGAATTTGATTATGAAGCCGTCGGACATAATGCGCTCCCCTCACTTGAAGGTAGGGTGAGCCGGATCGAGCAGTCAATTCCAAATTGGTCCAATAGCTTGTAACGTTATCCTCTATCACCGGATCGTGTCATTACAAAGCAAGGCGCGGGCGGTGACGGAATTGGACAATCGGTGAACTGTTTTACCGAAAAATTGACTGCAACCCCGTCTTTGAACGTCAACCTCACCGCTTCCGCACAAACTCCGCCCTCAGCACCAGTCCCTTGATCCCGTCGAACTTGCAGTCGATTTCCTGCGCGTCGCCGGTCAGGCGGATCGACTTGATAAGGGTGCCGCGCTTCAGTGTCTGGCCCGCGCCCTTGACGGTCAGGTCCTTGATCAGGGTCACCTGATCGCCCTCGCTCAACAGATTGCCGACCGAGTCACGGACTTCCACCGCGTCGTCATTGCCGGCGGCACCGGCCTTGGCGGCGGCATCGGCGGCGCTGATCCATTCGCCAGTCGCTTCGTCATACACATAATCGTCGTCGGCCATCGCGTATCGTCCCTATTCTGATCGGTGTCTGATCGGTGGAATGGCGAGCGCTATGCGCTCCCCTTTCAAATGATGCCAGTACGATTACAGATCGGGCTCTCTCTTGATCAAGGTTGCGGCGGCAGCGCCCAGTCGATCGGCTCCCGGCCATGCTCGACCAGAAAAGCATTGGCCTTGGAAAAGGGCTTCGATCCAAAGAAACCGCCCCGCGCCGACAGGGGCGAGGGGTGGACCGAGGTCAGGACGCAGTGTCGCCCTTCGCCCATCTCGCGCACGAACCCGGCCTTTTTCTGGGCATAGGCGCCCCACAGGATGAAGACGACCGGCTCGGCCTTGGCGGCGACGGCGCGGATCACGGCGTCGGTGAACCGCTCCCACCCGCGCCCCTGATGCGAGGCGGCCTGGCCCATGCGCACGGTCAGCACCGAGTTTAGCAGGAGCACCCCTTGCCGCGCCCAATGGTCGAGCAGCCCGTGGCCCGGCGGGGCGATGCCCAGATCGGTCGCCATCTCCTTATAGATATTGACCAGGCTGGGCGGCGGGCGGACGCCGGGCTGGACCGAGAAGGCCAGACCGTGCGCCTGTCCCTCGCCATGATAGGGGTCCTGTCCCAGGATCACGACCCGCACTTGGTCGAGCGGCGTCAGGTCCAGCGCGCGAAACCATTCGGACGGTCGCGGAAAGACGCGCTGGCCGCTCCGGCGCTCCTCGGCCAGGAAGGTCTTGAGCGCCTGCATATAGGGCTCGTCGAACTCGGATCGCAGGGGCCCGAGCCAGCTTTGGTGCAAGCGGATATCCGTCATGCCGATTGTCTTGCCGATGGTCGGGATGGCGCGCAACCGGCGGCGACGATATTCGTTATGCAGCCGATACGGTTGCCATGTCGGCGACCGTCCCTTGGAGGAACTGGTTCCATGCAGCGTTCCACGATCGCCCTGGCTCTCATCGCCGCCGCCTTGCCGCTGGCGGCGTGCGGCTCCTCGAGCGAACCCGCCGCCAACAACGCGGCCGCCGCCGCAACCACCAACGGCACCGAGATGAGCGCGGATGCGCTGGGTGCCAAGGTGCGCGCGCTGCCCGAGGGTCAGCGTCGCGGCGTGTTGTTCCGGGCGATCCGCGATGCGGGCCCGTCCGGCGCGAGCTGCCAGTCGATCACCGCGATGCAGGAAGCCGCCCCGACCAACGGCAACCCGACCTGGAACGCCGTGTGCGACGACACGACCCAGTGGAGCATCGTGCTGACCGCCGATCAGTCGGCCAGCGTCACCGGTCCGGGCCCGATCACGATCAAGAAGTAAGCCGGCTTGGCCACTCGACCGTCATGGGCGCTGTCGCACCAGACGGTCGAGCGTCGCCTCGTCCTCCTGTCCGCCAAAGAAGCGGTCGAGCCCGGCGCGGAACGGCGTCGGGTCGTCGGCGACGGCGGCGAACAGGGTGAGCGAGGAGCGCAGCTTCATCGCATCCACCGCGCCGAATATGGCTTCGGCCGATCCCGGCGCGGCGATGGCGGCGGCCACCGCCTCGTGCAGCCGGGGGCCGAGCAGCGGATGGGCGAGATAGGTCCGTGCTTCCCCGGCATCCCGGATCGCGTAGAACTGCGCGGTCGGGCTGCGGCCCAGCCCGGCGATCTGCGGAAAGACGAACCACATCCAATGGCTTTCCTTCCGCCCCCGCCGCAGTTCGCCGATCGCGGCGGCATGGCTGTGGCTTTGCGCCTCGACAAAGCGGTTGAGCGCGGCATCATGGGCGGGGGGATGCGTCATGTCGCGGGCAACCGGCCATGACATCGATGCGTTCCGTACCAGAAGAGATTCCTCAGGAGAGAGACATGCGCCGTTTCGCCTTCCTTGCCCCCTTGGCCTTCCTCGCGCTGGCGGCGTGCGGCGGCAAGGACGGGGATACCGACTCGGATGTCGCGCCCGGCAACTTCACCCCGCCCGGCACGGCCAAGCCGACGCCGGTGCCTGGTGTGGCGCAGGTCAATCCGCTGACCGCCTATATCGGCCATTATCCGAGCGATGCGGTCGATGGCGTGACCTTTTTCGACCGGACCGAGGTGGCCAGCGCGCTGCACGACGCGGTGGGGGATCAGAAGCTGGTCCAGCGCGTCATGTCGCGCGGCGCGGTGACGGTGCCGATCTTCCGCCGGGGCGAAAACGGCCTGGCCGCACATGGCTGCACCCCGCATGACTGTGCGGACAATAACTGGACGGTCGAATATGACCTGAAATCGGCCAAGGCGCGGGTCTGCTATCACGACCGCGAGACGATGGGCGACCGCAGCCAATGGTATATGGGCGGCGCGCCGGTGACCCAGCCGGGGGAATGTCCGCAAGAGGGGTGATCCTCCCCGCGCATGGCGAGCAGGCGCCAGCGGCTCGCAACCAAGCACGCCCCTCCCGCAGGCGGGAGGGGATGGGGGAGGGTAGGCCTCAGGCGATGGTCTCTGTGAGACGCCTTGCCCTCCCCCGACCCCTCCCGCTTGCGGGAGGGGAGAGGAAGGGGCGGCGGCTGACCCCTATGCAGGCGGTCCTTTGAAGGGAGGATCGCCGCCAGACACGCCTCTAGAAAATCCTCCCCAGCTTATCCTCAGAAGGTGTACGCCAGTCCCAGCGCGCTGAGCCACTGGCTGCGCGAACCGACCTGCGACACGATCGGGCTGTCGCCGAAATCATTGACCATCCGGCCATAGGTCAGGCCGCCGACGACCTTCCATCCCTTCAGCAGGTTGCCGGTGATCGAATAGGTGGCCAGACCGCCGACCGACCAGTCCTTCCACCCCGCGCGGGCGTTATAGACGGGCAGGCCGCTCGCCGCGCTCTGGTCCGGCGTGATCGAGAAGTAGCGGCGGGCATAGCCGCGCCCGGCGCGTTCGGCGGTGGCGAATAGGCCGACCGCCGCCTTGGTCGACAGCGGGGTGAAATAGTTGACCGATGGCTGCCAGATGCCGCTGTCGTGCACGCCGGTCACGTCATGGCGATAGCTGACCGAGACGGACAGCCGGTCATAGGGGCTGGTGATGACGCCGATCTTGCCGATCCCGACATAACCGCCCAGTTCGACCGCCGCACCGATCTTGCCCAGCGCGGCGACCTGCTTGTTGTCGATGCCCGAGGTGGTGGTGCGGTCGAGGTTGACCACGCCGATCGGCCCCGCCTGGATGTCCCAGTCGCGATTGGCCTTGTCGCCGATCAGATCGACCGAGATGCGGTTGCCGATATAGGTGATGGTATGCCCGTCGATATAGGCGAGCGCGGCGGGCGCGGGGGAGAAGGAATAGTCCTTCGACCCCTCATAATCCGGCAGATAGGCCGCACCCAGCCCGACGGTGATCGTGTTCTTGCCCAGCTGCCCGGCCATTTCGGCGGCGGCGGGGTTGCTGGCGGCCGTGCTGTCCTGCGCAAAGGCAGGGACGGACAGAGATAGCGCGCCCATGGCAATCAGCGGGGCGGAAACGCGCGAAAATGGGCGCAAGACGGAAAACTCCCTGAATCGGTTATCCGAAATGCAACGCGACTGTAACGATTTCGCTCCGGCGAATTGTGTCAGAAGATGTACCGCATCTTGATCTGTTGTGTTTCGGCAACAGAATCGAGCGTGAAGCGCGCGGCGGCGAAACGCGGCGGGCCGAAGTGGATTGCCGGATTGCGCGAAAAGCCGAAACCCTCGCGCGGGATGCCCGCCAGCGTATCGAGCTTGGCGTTGCTGTTCTCGTCATGGATGACGGCGGCGGCGTAATTGCCGCGCGGCAGCCCGTCGAGATGGATGCCGCGCTGTCCGGCGGGGACCGAACGGGTCAGCGCGCGCGCGTCGTCGACACAGGCCGGGAAATTGTCCGGGTCGGAGGTCAGGCAGAGGCGGATCAGCCCCTTGGTCGACCGCAGCTGGTCAATCCCGATGTCCAGACGGCTGACCGGCGCGGCGCTGATCAGGGGCAGGGCGGCCAGCAGCAGAAGCACGGCGCGCGGCCAGCGCATGGGCCCGGTCGAAGTCGCCGAGGCCGCGGTCGGTGCCGCAGAGGCGATCCCAGAAACGGAAATAGAGTCCATAGTTGCACCCATATTGCTCATGATGCCGTTGGTGATGACTGGCCGTTATGAGCCACCCCCCCAGGTGCCCCCGCCACATGAAATGGGGAAAGATTTCCCAGCCCATATGGTTGGTGACGCCCATAACGGTCATGATCGTCAGGACCAAGCCGAGTGCGCCGATATGGATCGGAATCAGGAAGACGAGTAGCGGAATTACCACAGCGCCGGTCACCGCCTCGATCGGGTGGAACGCCATGGCGGCCCAGGCGGTCGGCGGGCGGCTGGCATGATGGACGGCATGGGCGGCCTTGAACACCGCCGGACGGTGCATCCAGCGATGCGTCCAGTAGAACCAGGTGTCGTGCGCGATCAGGTAGAGCAGCACCGAGACCGGCCAGTACCAGAGCGGATAGCTATGGATATCGGCATAGATCCGCGTCCAACCGCGATTCTGCCAGCCCCAGGCGACGATCCCCGCAGGTACGCCGTAGATCGCGGCGGAGGCCAGGCTCCACCAGATTTCCCGCCGAATCTGCGGATCGAGCCCGGCATAGAGGTTCGGATGCCGCGCCTTGGTCGCCAGCGCGAATGCCCCCGAGGCGAGCAGATAGCGGACACCGACGATCAGCGTCATGGCGATGGCGGACAGGATCAAGGCAAGCGTCACGGGGGCCTTGTACCCTATCGGGGGCGGGGCTTGAACCGCCAACGTCCTGTGCGCGGCCTTTTGTTCGCGCGGAGGCGCAGAGAGGTTCCGGCGGGCGTCGGCGTTCGGGGTTCATTGACGCCTGCCGATGCCGCACCGTTGAAGAGAGATGGCCTTTCGGCCGGGGGGCTCCCATCCGCGTCTCCCCGCGACCCCCACCTCCGATAGGCAGAATGAAGCAGAGGGTTTTCTATTCCTCCCCTGCAAGGGGAGGGGGTGTTCGAGCGAGATTGTGCCGGGGGCACAATCTCGCTCGAACACGAAGCTGGTGGAGGGGTGTCACCGTCTCGATAGCGGGACACCCCTTCGTCAGGGCTTCGCCCTGCCACCTCCCCTTGCAGGGGAGGAATAAACTGAGGGTGTCTAGCCTCGGTGGAAAATCTGGATCGTCCGGTCGTGATATACCCCTTCGATCGGTGAGCCGTAGCCCAGTTTTCCCGCCAGCCGGATCGAGGCGGTGTTGGCCGGATCGATGATGCAGCAGGTCCGCGTCAGACCCTGGCCGTCCGCCCAGCCAAGCACCGCGCGCATCGCCTCGCCCGCATAGCCCTTGCCCTGCGCTGCCGGGATGAGCGTCCATCCCGTTTCCGGCACTGTCAGTTCCGGCACGATCGCACGCCGCGACTCCAGTAGGCCGATATCGCCCAGCACCTCGCCCGTCGCCCGGTCGCACACCACCCAGGCGCCATAGCCGAACGCCGTCCACTGCCCGACCGACCGCAACAGCCGAATCCACACCTCTTCGCGGGCGCGGGGCTTGCCGCCGATCATGGCGTAGACGCCGGGATCGGCCCACATCGCGGCCAATGCGTCGAGATCGTCAGGATGGTGGCCGCGCAAGGTCAGTCGCTCGGTCGTCAGGGTCGGGGCGCTCATGCCCCGCAGCTTAGCCTGCGTCGCGGATCACCGCCAGAAACGCCTCGCCGTAAGCATCCAACTTGCGCGCGCCGATGCCCGACAGCAGCGACAGCGCCGCGCGGCTGGTCGGCCGCTGCGCCGCCATGTCGCGCAGCACCGAGTCGTGGAAGATGACGTAAGGCGGCACCCCCGCCTCCTGCGCCAGTTCGCGGCGCTTGGCGCGCAGCGCCTCGAACAAGGGATTGTCCGCCGGATTGGCGGCGACGGGCGCGGCGCGGCGGCCCTTCTTCTCGCGCTTGGGCGGCACCACCAGCGACAGCCGCGCCTCACCCTTGATGAGTGCGCGCGCGGCAGGTCCGAACTCTAGCCCGCCATGGTGATTGGTGCGCAACGCATCGCGCAGCAGCAGCGCCCGGTGGACGGGCTTCAGCAGCGCCACCTCGTCGCCCGAGACGATGTTCCACACCGAAAGCGCCTCATGCCCGTTCATCAGGCTGCGCTCGGTCGACTGGCCGGTCAGGACCTGCTCGATATAGCCCGCGCCGAACATCTGGCCGGTGCGGAACACGGCGGAGAGAAATTTCTGCGCTACGGTCGTCGCATCGACGGCATCGGGGCTCCCCAGGCAATTGTCGCAATTGCCGCAGTCCTCGACCAGGTCCTCGCCGAAATGGCGCAGCAGGATGCGGCGGCGGCATCCCCCCGTCTCGACCAGCGCACCCAGCGCCGACAGCCGTGCGCGCTCGCCCGGCTGGCGTTCGGGCTCGACCTCGGCGATGCGCTGACGCGCGCGGGCGAAATCGTCGGCGCCCCAGAAGAGATGCGCGACCGAGGGATCGCCGTCGCGGCCAGCGCGCCCGGTTTCCTGATAATAGGCCTCGATCGACTTGGGCAGTCCGGCATGGGCGACGAAGCGGACGTCCGGCTTGTCGATGCCCATGCCGAAGGCGACGGTGGCGCAGATCACCATGTCTTCGCTCGCCACGAAATCGGCCTGGTTCTTCGCGCGCACGGCGGGGTCCAGCCCGGCATGATAGGCGCGCACCGGGCGACCGGTGCGCGCCAGCGCCTCGGCCAGCTTCTCGGTCGCCGCGCGGGTCTGGGCATAGACGATGCCGGGGCCGGGCGTGTCGGCGACGACCCGCGCGATCTGCAGGTTCACATTCGCCTTGGGGCTGATCGCATAGCGGATATTGGGCCGGTCGAAGCCCGACACGATCATCCCCTCGGTCGGGATGCCCAGCTGCTTGGCGATGTCGGCGCGGGTATGCGCATCGGCGGTCGCGGTCAGCGCGAGCCGGGGCACCTCCGGAAAGGTGTCCATCAGCGGTTCGAGCAGCCGGTAATCGGGGCGGAAGTCGTGGCCCCATTCGCTGACGCAGTGCGCCTCGTCGATCGCGAACAGGCTGAGCGGCGCGGAGCCGAGCAGCTCGCGGAAATGCCCCGACGACGCACGCTCGGGCGCGACATAGAGCAGGTCGAGCTGCCCGTCGCGGAAGCGCGCCATTGTCTCCCCGCGGTTCTGGTCGACGCTGGTCAGCGTGGCGGCGCGGATGCCCACCGCCTCGGCCGCGCGCAGCTGGTCATGCATCAGCGCGATGAGCGGGCTGACCACGACGCAGCAACCGTCCATCATCACCGCAGGCAACTGGTAGCAGAGCGACTTGCCCGCCCCCGTCGGCATCACCGCCAGGGTACGTTGCCGGTTCAGCACGCGGTCGACCACCTGTTCCTGGACACCGCGGAACTGGTTGTACCCGAAAACTTCGTGGAGCTTGGCAAGGGGGTCGGCGACCATCGGGTGGCATGTAGCGATGCCATGGGGGCGGGGAAAGGGTTGCGGACATCTCCAGCGCGTCGTCGCATGCGCTCTGGCCCGATTTCCTTATCGCGATAGTGCAAAGATACCAGGAAACATCCGGGCGCGCCGGGGTTTTGATCCTCCATCATCCCGAAACGGCAAAGAGGAGATGTTCCCATGAACACCGACACGATGAACGGCGCGGCCATCGACTTCGGCGGCCAAGTCAAGCAGGGCCTGGGCACGATGCTGGGCGACAAGAGCATGGAGGCCGAAGGGAAGGGCGAACAGCTGAGCGGCAAGACGCAAAAGGCGTTCGGCGATGCCAAGACCACCATAGACCAGTCGGTCCGCCCGCTGCTCGACCAGGCGCGCCAGTTCGTGAAGGACCGTCCCTTCGCCTCCGCGGCGCTGGGCGGTGTCGTGGGCCTCGCGCTGCTGAACACGCTGCGCGGCAAGTAAGCCGGGTCCCGATTTTAGAAAGGGGGCGGTGTCGCTGGGCGGCACCGCCCTTTTTCGTGTCCCCGGCGGCATGAGGAAAATTGCGGCCTGCCCCGACCAAACATGCTTTGCTGGCCAGAATTCGTGTTTCTAAAGTCATCTCGGGTGATCGGAGCCGGTCTCCATATCACAGCGCCGCATTGGGGACGGGAGACAGGGATTTGTCACGTTTGGGAATCGTGGGTGCTCTGCTGCTGTCAGGCCTGACTGCGGGGATGGCCTCGGGAGAGGGCCCCGCTGTGCCCAAGGTCGCGATCCCGAAGCACGAACGTGAGGGCGTATGGCAACCTACCGATGACGGCGAGCAGATTCCGCTCTGGCCTGCCTCGGTCCCGCTCGCCAAGCCGGATAGCGGTGATCGCCTGGAAGCGATGGGAAATGGCACCGGGATGGTCGGTGGCCGCCTATGGCATTGGGCCAGCTATGTGACGCGTCCGACCATGACCGTCTATCGGCCGCGCGGACGCAAGAGCAGGACGGCCATGCTGGTCTTGCCCGGCGGCGGGTTCGAGGTGGTGGCGACCGATCTGGAAGGCACGGAGATCTGCGGCTGGGCAGTGCGACAGGGCATGACCTGCGCCGTACTGAAATATCGGGTGCCGCAGGTGTGGCCGCGTGTCAATGGCAAGCAGCGACGACCCAAGATCCTGTTGGCCTTGGAGGACGCCCAGCGTGCGATGGGGCTGCTCCGCGAGAATGCAGCGGCATACGGAATCGACCCGCACCGGATCGGCGTGATCGGCTTTTCGGCCGGTGCCTATCTGGTTGCTAACATGAGCAACACGGATGACCGCACCTACCCGGTGGCGGACCCGGCGGACCGGCAGCCGTCGCGCCCCGATTTTGCGATCATTGCCTATACGGCCCGGATGCTGGACGACAGCAAGGGGCGCAACAGTCTGGAGCTGCAACCCTGGGTGACGATCAGTCCCAAGGCGCCGCCGACCCTCATCATCCATGCGATGAACGATCCGATGGACAAGATCCGCCAGCCGCTGGCCTATGCGCTGGCGCTGAGCGATGCGGGTGTGCCGGTCGACTTGAGGCTTTATGCCAAGGGCGGTCATGCCTTCGGCCTGCGGCCGACCGCCGATCCGATCACGCGGGAATGGCCCGATCAGGCCCGGCAATGGCTGCACGATATCGGCATGTTGTGAGCCTTGGCGGATGGGCCAGGGCCAACCCCGCTTGCCCCGCTCCGCCCCATGGCCTAGCGCTGGCGGCATGAAGCGATTGGCCATTTACTGCGGGTCGGCGACCCCCTCCGACCCCCAATATATCGAAACCGCGCGCGAAGTCGGGCGCGGGCTGGCGGAGCGGGGCATCGGCGTCGTCTATGGCGGCGGGCGGCTGGGCCTGATGGGGGCGGTGGCGGATGCGGCGTTGGCGGCGGGGGGCGAGGTGATCGGCATCATCCCGCAGGCGCTGGTCGATGCCGAGGTCGCGCATCGGGGCCTGACCGAACTCCATGTCGTGCCGGGCATGCATGAGCGAAAGAAGGCGTTCACCGACCTGTCGGACGGCTTCGTCACCATCGCGGGCGGCACCGGCACCATGGACGAGCTGTGGGAGGCGCTCAGCTGGGCGCAGCTGGGCTATCATGCCGATCCGGTCGGGTTGCTCAATACGGGCGGCTATTACGACCATCTCGTCGCCTTCTGGGAAAAGATGGGCGAGGTCGGCTTCCTGCGGCCGCAGCATCTCGACCTGCTGATCGTCGACACCACGCTTGACGGCCTTCTCGCGCGGATGGGTACGCATGTGCCGACCCAGCCGATCGTGCGGATGAACGCGGGCGATCTGTGAGCGACACCGCCGCCCCGACCGAGCGCGAGGCACTGGTCGCGGCGGCACGGGCATCGATCGCCAAGGGCTCGAAGAGCTTCGCGGCGGCGAGCCTGCTGTTCGACCCCGCAACGCGCGAGCGGGCCTGGCTGCTCTATGCCTGGTGCCGCCGCTGCGACGATATCGCCGACGGCCAGGACCATGGCCATGGCATGACCCGCGTCGCCGATGCGCCCGCACGGCTGGCCGAGCTGACCGCAAAGACCGAGGCGGCGCTGGCGGGGCAGGTGGTCGGCGACCCGGCCTTCGACGCGCTGCGGGTGGTCGTCGCCGAGACGGGGATGCCGCATCGCTGGCCCCGCGACCTGATCGCGGGTTTTGCGCTCGATGCGCAGGATTGGCGGCCCGAGACCGAAGAGGATCTCTACCGCTATTGCTATCATGTCGCGGGCGTCGTCGGCTGCATGATGGCGGTGACGATGGGCGTCGCGCCCGATGACGACGCGACGCTCGACCGCGCGTGCGATCTGGGCATGGCGTTTCAGCTGGCGAATATCGCCCGCGACATCGCCGAGGATGCGGAGGCGGGGCGGCATTACCTGCCCCGAGCATGGCTCGATTATAAGAGCATCGCGCCCGACGCCATCATGGCACCATCGCATCGGCCGGGCCTGAGCGCGCTGGCGCGGCGGCTGACCGATCGGGCGGCGGCGTTCGAGGCCAGCGCGCGCATGGGGACGCCAGCCTTATCCTATCGCTCGGCCTGGGCGGTGCTGTCGGCGGCCGCGATCTACGGCGCGATCGGGCGCAAGGTTGCCCAGCGCGGGCGGCGGGCCTGGGATCGCCGCGTAGGGACCAGCAAGCTGGAGAAGCTGCGCTTCATGACACGCGCCAGTATCCAGGCGGCGCGGCGGGGAAAGATGACGATCGCGCCGCGCGATCCGGCCCTGTGGACCCGGCCGCGCTGAACACCGCAGACCTTATCCGCGCGACGGTTTACGCTCCGCCTTCGCCATCTGCGCGCCCATGCGGCGGCAGTCGGCACCGATGACCGGGTAGGGCACGTCCGTATTGGCGGCGATGCGGTTGGGCAGGTCGGCGCGACACTGCGCCATGGTGGCGTAACGCGCGGGGACCATCCGGGCCTCGGTGCAATCCACGCTGCCGTCGCCGCAGCCCAGGATCGCCATCACATAGAAAATCGGTTCCATCTAACCGCCTCCAGTTGCTGGTAAAACACCAAGGTGCGGTGAGTGGTTCCCGGTGTCGGATGAGAGGGCGACGACAAACCGCACTGGCTCTTGCCGATCCCGCCATTGAACTCCGGCACGGATCGTCCGACATGGAGGCGGCATGCCTCCCATCGATCCCACCGCCGGTACGTCCGACCGGCCGCTGCTGCCGACGCTCCGGCGTTTCCTGCCCTATCTCTGGCCCGCCGGGCAGCCGATGCTCCGCCTACGGATCGTCGGGGCGATGGCGCTGGTCATCCTGTCCAAGCTCGTTCAGGTGCTCGGCGCGGCCTATACGTTCAAATATGCCGTCGACCGGATGGCGGGTGGTGACCGAAGCGCGGTGACGCTCGTGATCCTGCTGGTCCTCGGCTATGCGGGCGCACGATTTGCGACCACCCTGTTCGACAATCTGCGCAACGCGGTGTTCGAGATGGTCGGGCAGGATGCGACCCGGCGGCTGTCGGCCGATGTCTTCCGCCATCTCCACCGCCTGTCGCTGCGCTTCCATTTGGAGCGGCGCACCGGTGCGGTCACCAAGGTGGTCGAGCGGGGGACCAAGAGCATCGATACGATGCTGTATTTCCTCCTCTTCAACATCGCGCCGACGGTGCTGGAGCTGGGGCTGGTGCTCGCCATTTTCGGGCGCAGCTTCGGACCCGTCCTGGTCGTCACGACGATGGCGATGGTAGTCCTCTACATCTGGTTCACGCGCAAGGTGACCGACTGGCGCAACGCGCTGCGCACCCAGATGAACGATCTCGACACCGGCGCGGTGGCGCATGCGGTCGACTCGCTGCTGAATTTCGAGACCGTCAAATATTTCAACGCCGAGGAGCGCGAGGCGCGGCGGTATGAGAATGGCGTCGCCGCCTATGCGCGCGCCGCCACCAAGTCGGAAAACTCGCTGGCGTGGCTGAATGTCGGGCAGGCGGCGATCACCAGCCTGATGCTGGGCTTCGCCATGGCCTGGGTCGTGCGCGAATGGAGCCGGGGGACGGCGTCGGCGGGCGACGTGGTGCTGGTGTCGACCCTGTTGTCCCAGCTGTTCCGGCCGCTCGACCTGCTCGGCATGGTCTATCGCACCATCCGTCAGGGGGTGATCGACATGGGGGCGATGTTCGACCTGATCGACACCCCCGCCGAGGTGGTCGACGCGCCGGGCGCCCCGCCGCTGAAGGTGACGGGCGGGCATGTCCGGTTCGACCATGTCGTCTTCGGCTATGACCCGGAGCGGACGATCCTGAAGGGCCTGAGCCTCGACATTCCGGCGGGCACGACCTGCGCGGTGGTGGGCCCGTCGGGGGCGGGCAAGTCGACGCTCGCGCGGCTGCTCTACCGCTTCTACGAGGCGAAGGAGGGCGCGATCACCATCGATGGCCAGGCGATCGACGCCGTGACGCAGGACTCTCTACGCGCGGCGATCGGCATCGTGCCGCAGGACACGGTGCTGTTCAACGAGACGATCGGCTACAACATCGCCTATGGCCGCGAGGGGGCCGACCAGGCCGAGGTCGAGCGCGCGGCCAAGGGGGCGGCGATCGCCGACTTCATCGAGCGCCAGCCCCAGGGCTATGCGACCCGCGTCGGCGAGCGCGGACTGAAGCTGTCGGGTGGCGAGAAGCAGCGGGTGGCCATCGCGCGCACGCTGCTGAAGAACCCGCCGATCCTGATCCTGGACGAAGCGACCAGCGCGCTCGACAGCCGGACCGAGGCGGACATCCTGGCGACGCTGCAGGCGATCGAGCGCGGGCGCACCACGCTGGTCATCGCGCATCGGCTGTCGACCATCGTCCATGCCGACCAGATCGTCGTGCTCGATGGCGGCCGTGTGGCGGAACGCGGTACGCATGGCGAGTTGCTGGCGAAAGGTGGTCTGTACGCCGAAATGTGGGCGCGCCAGGCCGCCGAGGTCGAAGAGGCGGATGAGGACGCCGTGCTGGCCTGATCCTCCCCGGTACGGGGAGGGGGACCATCCGAAGGATGGTGGAGGGGGATTACCTCATGGGACGTCCTTTGCGGCACGCCCCCTCCGTCAGCGCTTGCGCGCTGCCACCTCCCCGTGCCGGGGAGGATGTTACAGACAGCTCAGCCGCACCTGCTTGGCGGGCTTGTCGAACACGATCGAGGAACAGCGGCCAAGCTGGTCGGCGCCGATCGACAACCAGTCCTTTTTCGGGTCGTGCTTGCCCTTGCCGGTCACCACGACTTCGTCCGGATCGCCGGGCGCGTCGGCATCGGCGATCGTCGCGGTGCTGCCGGCATCGGCGGTCCGCACGCTGAGCTGTGTCATGGCGAACGGGCCGACCGCGACCGGCGTTTGCAAGGCTAGGGTGCGCAGCGGCCGCTCGACGCCGAACGCTACCTCCCCCAGCGTCGTCGCGCCGGTCAGCTGCCCCTGATAGGCCCGCGCCAACCGTACTGCGCCGCCCGCATTGGTGCTGCTATAGGCCTTGCGCGGGTTGAAGATGACCCGCATCGGCTCGCCTTCGATCGGGATCACGACATAGCGCGAGCCCCAGTCGCCGAACATGCCGCCGCCGCCGACCATCGGCAGGCTGATCACCCGCTCCCCCGCCTGCGGATCGCGCAGGCGAAAGCGGATGACCGGATCGGGCAGGCTGGCCGGACCGAACACGCCGTCGAAGCCGTTCGCAAAGGGGCGCTCGGCAAAGGCGATCCGCCGCTTATAGGCCGCGCCCGTGCCCGCCTGGATCTCGGCGACGGCGGTCTTCCCCTCCAGTTTCACCGGGCCGACGGTGAAGCTCACCTCGATCATGCCGGGCTTCATGCCAGCCGCCTGAGCATAGTCCTTGGTGATGATCGGAATCCCCAGCGCGGCGGGGTCGATCAGCACGGTTCGTGCGATGCCGTTGACCGACAGCGTCGCCTTGCCATCAGGGGCGATCACCCGCTCGGGCGGCGGCGGCGTGGCGGCCGTCAGGGCGGCCAGCAAGAGGCAGGCGAAAGCACGGCGCATCATGATCTCCCGGTGTCGTGACGACCGGGGAACAATCCGCACCAATCATGTCCGATTCGTGGCCGATCCGGGCTTTTATCGCGCCGGATGGCGGGTGATGAAATCGGCCACCGCCGTCACCACGCCGGGCGCGATCGGCAGGTTGGGATCGGCATAGGTCGCGATGTTCGCGCCGCGGCTGTCACCCTCCACCGTTTTCAGGACGTGATTGACGCCGGGCAGCAGGACCAGCGTCGCCTTGGGCTGTCCGGCTTTCAGTTTTTGCGCATCCTCGACCGTGACCTGCAGGTCGGCTTCGCCCTGCACGATCAGCAGCGGTTTGGCTGTCGCCGCCGCGAGTTTGGCGGGGTCCTTGGCGAAGGCGTTGATCAGGAAGGGCTGGACCGCATCTGGAAAGATCATCGGCAAGGGCGGGGCCAGCGTCGCGGCGGGGATGGTGCGGCCTGCCTCCAGCGCGTCGATCGCGCGGTCGGCATCGGCCAGGATCGGCGCGTTGGCGGGGTTGGCGTGGAACTGCGCCTTCATCACCGCGCCCAGGGGGCGGCCCGGCGTGGAGACGGCGATGACGCCGCACAGCCCCTCTGCCTGCGCGGCGGCGGCGGTCAGCGCGACCACGCCGCCCTCGCTATGCCCCAGCACCCAGACGCAGGGCGCGCCGGTTCTGGCACGGATCGCGGCAATCCAGGCGCGGGTGTCGGCGGCATAATCGTCGATCGTCACCTGATTGGCGTCGGGGACCGCTCCGGCGCTGGCGAACATGCCGCGCTTGTCGATGCGCACGCTGGCGATGCCCTTGGCCGCCAGCCCTTCGGCCAGCAGGCGCAGCGAGGCGGCCTTGAGACCCTTCGGACTGTTGCCGTCGCGGTCGGTCGGGCCCGATCCGGGGATCATCAGCACCACCGGCACCTTGGCGCCTTCGGGGCCTGCCCAACTGCCTTTCAGCGCCCCGTGTGGTCCCGGGGCGGAGATGTCGCGGTCGGCCATCGGTGTGGCGGCGGCGAGCAGGGCGGCGAAGAATGCGGTGAACGACATGGCAATCCCCCTCAGGACCGGACATCAGCGTGGGCGCGTCACCCGCCAGCGGAAATAGGAGAACAGGACCGGCGTCAGCGCGGCGGATAGAAGCGCGGTCGTGACGATCCCGGCGCGATCCTCGGCGTCGATCGGCAGCAGCGCGACGATCACGATCGCCAGTCCCGTGCCCGCGAACAGCCAGCCGCCGAACCGATGGGTCGCGATCCAGTTGTCGGTGTCCATGATCGCCCAGGGCGTGCGGATGCCGACGAAGAAGCCCGGCCGCGACTTGGGAAGCGTGTTGCCGATCGCGATCAGGAACAGCCCCAAACCGACCAGCATCAGGCTGTCCGGCGGCGTCCAGCCAAGGGGCGGCCCGGCGACCATCGCCTCCTCCGCGACGAACAGCGCCAGACACCCGGCCCAGACAGTGCGGAGCAGCGGGGCGCTACCCTCCAGATTGCGTTGCAACGGCTCGATCCGGGGCAGGGCCGCCATGATCGCGGAGACGCCGATGGTCAGGACGATCGGCAGGAACAGCGCATAACTCGCCTCGGCGAAGCGGTCCGCCTGTCCGGCGGCGTTCCAGTGGGTCGGCAGCATCGTGCCCGGCGGCAGCTGCGATAGCGCGATGGCGGAGACCAGCGCCATGCCGCCCGCCACCACGGCGGATGCGACGATCAACGGGCGGAACGACATGCCGAATCCTCCTGATTGTCCTCGCCGACGCCCAGCCGGGTCATGAAACCCATGACCACCTGTTCGAGCACCGACAGGTTGAGCGTGTAGGTGATGGTCGTGCCCTGCTGCTCGGCCTGGATCAGCCCGGCGGCCTTCAGCTTGGCAAAATGCGCGGACATGGTGGGGCGAGAGACATCGAACGCATCGGCAATGACGCCCGCCGACAGGCCGCCGCCCCGCAGCATCTCCAGGATGCGGCGGCGGGTGGGATGGGCAAGAGCCTCGAACACCGGGTCCATGACCAGTGTTTAGCATAAATGCTAATTAGCAGAAAGACTAAATACATCCTCCCCGGCACGGGGAGGTGGCAGCGCGAAGCGCTGACGGAGGGGGGCTTTTACGAATGTCAGCCTTCGCGACGTCCCCCCTCCACCATGCTTCGCATGGTCCCCCTCCCCGGGCCGGGGAGGATGGGGTTACTGCCGCTCCAGCATCAGTGCCGCCGTCGCCTTGGCGCTGCCGACCACGCCCGGAATGCCCGCACCCGGATGCGTGCCCGCCCCGACGAAATAGAGGTTCGGGATCGAATCGTCGCGGTTGTGGACGCGGAAATAGGCGCTCTGGGTCAGGATCGGCTCCAGCGAAAAGGCCGAGCCCATATGCGCGTTCAGGTCGGTCGCGAAGTCGGCCGGGGCATAATGAAATTTGGTCACGATCCGCTCATGGATATCCGGGATCAGGCGGCGGCCCACTTCGTCCAGGATACGCTTTTCCAGGATCGGCCCGACCTCGTCCCAGTTCATCGGGAATTTGCCCATGTGCGGCACCGGGGCCAGCGCATAGAAGGTCGAATGCCCCTCGGGCGCGAGACTCGGGTCGGTGACGGTCGGGTGGTGGAGGTAGAGCGAGAAATCCTCCGACAGCACGCCGGTGTCGTAGATGTCGGTCAGCAGCCCCTTATAGCGCGGGCCGAACAGGATCATGTGGTGCGGGATGCCCGGCCACGCGCCCTTGATGCCGAAATGGACCACGAACAGCGACGGCGAGTAGCGCTTGCGCTCCAGCCGGTTGACCGTGCGCCGCGCCGAGCGGTTGTCGGACAGCAGGTCGCGATAGCTGTGCATGATATCGGCATTGGTCGCGACCGCATCGGCCGGGATGGTCAGGCCGCTCTTGGTCACCACGCCGGTCGCGCGGTCGCCCAGCGTCTCGATCCGCGTCACCGGATCGCCCAGGCGGATGACGCCACCGATCCGCTCGAACTGCGCGACCATGCCCGCGACCAGCCGGTTGGTGCCGCCGCGCGCGAACCAGACGCCGCCGTCGCGCTCCAGCTTGTGGATCAGCGCATAGATGGCGCTCGTCGTCATCGGATTGCCGCCGACGAGGAGGGTGTGGAAGGATAGCGCCTCGCGCAGCTTCTCCGACTTCACGAACTTCGACACCATGGCATAGACCGAATTCCACGCCTGGTACTTCGCCAGCGCGGGCGCGGCCTTCACCATCGAGGCGAAGTCGAGAAACGCGACATGGCCGAGCTTCTCATAGCCTTCGTGATAGACGCCCGCCGCATAGTCCAGGAACTTGCCATAGCCCGCGATATCGTCGGGGTTCAGCTTGGCGATTTCCGAGCGCAGCTGGGTGTCGTCATTGCTGTAATCGAAATTGGTACCGTCGACCCAGTTGAGCCGGTAGAAGGGGCTGACGGGATCGAGCTTCACATCCTCGGACATCGAGCGGCCGGTCAGCGCCCAGAGCTCCTCCAGACAGGCCGGATCGGTGATGACGGTGGGACCGGCGTCGAAGGTGAAGCCGTCGCGCTCCCAATAATAGGCGCGCCCGCCCGGCTTGTCGCGCGCTTCGACGATCGTGGTCTGCACGCCCGCCGATTGCAGGCGGATGGCCAGCGCGAGCCCGCCGAAACCCGATCCGATGACGACCGCGCTCTTCATGCCCGGCCCCCCGACTGGCTTCGCAGCGCAGCAATGGCGCGCAGGATCGGCACCGGCGGCCGTCCGGTCAGAACTCGTGCCTTGTCGGCCATGGTCGATTGCCCCGCATAGAAGCGCCCGATCAGGTCGGGCGGAAGTCGATAGAAACGCTCCAGAACGCGGTATCGCTCATCCGGCTCCGCGGCCTTGAACAACATCGTGTCGAGCATACGGTAAAAGCCGCGCGCGTCCCAGGCGGCCCGCGCCATGCGATAGGTCGCATCGTGCAGGTCGGCGCCCGCGAAGTCGGTCCGCTCGGCCAGCATCGCGGCCATGCGGATCGCATCGGGCAGCGAATAGCCCGTGGTCGGGTGGAACAGCCCGGCGCGCATCCCGGCCTTGGGCGTCTTGGCCCCGCCGCTGCGCCAGTAGCCGTCGAAATCGCCGCCCATCGCGACCGGCAGCACGCCCGCCTCCTCGCGCACCACCTCGGCCCCCACCCAGTCGCGGCTGTCGGCATAGCGCTCGATCCGCTGGACGATGGCGCGGCGGTTCAGCTCGGCCGAGGTGGAGTAATAGGTGTCCTCGACAAAGATCCGGTCCTCGGCAAAGGGCAGGGTGTAGACGAAGCGATAGCCGTCGAGCTGCTTGACGGTGGCGTCCATCACCACCGGCCGCTCGACCCCGTGCGGGCGGGTGAGCTTCAGCTCCTGCCCGACGAATTTCTGCCATCCGCAGGACAGCGAGGACAGGTCGCCTGCGCCGCGCGCGTCGATCACGCCCGTCGCCTCCACCCGGTCGCCATCGGCGAAGACGGCGGCGGTGGCGGATACCGCCAGCACCTTGCGGCCCAGGATCAACGCCTCCGGGGGCAGGGCGCGGCGGACCTGGGTGTCGAGGCGGTGGCTCTCGATCGAGTAATAGGTCTGGTTCAGCGTGCGCGAATGGGCGGGAAAGGCGACGTCATAGCCGCGCCAGCCATGGGCAACGAGCCGCTCGACGATCCAGCGGTCACGCTTGGCGACGTCGCTGCCGAAAAAGGACCAGAGGTGGTTGCCGCCGATCGTCTCGCCCGCATCGACCAGTCGCACGTCGAGCGAGGGGTGGCGGGCCTTCAGGGCCAACGCGATCAGACCGCCGGCCAGCCCGGCGCCAATGATCGCGACATCACAGGAGATTTTGGCAGCCATCCGCTCACCGCTACCGGAAAGCGTGGCCAAGGCAAAGGGCCACGACCATCACAGCAGGACGGCGGTGTCGGGAGCCTCGCCGGTCGCGAAGCCGCCGGTGATTTTCCACGCCGCCAGATCGATGATGGCGATGCGGTTATTCTCCAACGCGGCATAGAGGATCGCACCCCCGGCGGGCAGGTTCAACCCCGGCGCGGCGGCGGGCAGGGGAAGGCGCGCTTCCTCCGCCAGCGTCGCGGGCGAGTGGCGGGTCAGGCTCTTGTCGGCGGTGTTGGCAATGATCAGCCGTCCGTCGCCTTGCACCACCACCCGCACCGCCTCGCCGCGCAAGCTCTTGCGGGCGCGGGGGCGCAACGTGCCTGCGTCGAGCGCGTGGAGGATGCCTGCCGGACGGTCGATGACATAGAGGGTGCGCTCGTCGGGGCTCAGCGCCAGTCCCTCGGGCGCGGTGCCGATATGCTGTTTGACCGGCGCGAAGCTGGCATCGTCGGGATCGACCATGATGACCAGGCCGCTCATGGTGTCAGCGATGTAAGCGCGCGAGCCGTCCGCCTTCACCACGAAATAGTGGCTGCGCGCGCCGCCGACCGGGATCATCCGGTCGGGGCTGTCGGCGGTGGCGGGCGCGTCGAAACGGGCGAGCAGGCTGTCGCTTTCGGACAGCGCATAGAGGCGGCCCTTCGCGTCCATCCGCATCCCGTGCCAGCGGCGATGCGGCGCCAGGTCGATGATGCGGGCGAGCTTGCGGTCGGCCAGATCGATCGCCCAGAGCTGGTGCCCGCCCTCGCCACCGAACTGCCAGCCCTTCACGCCGTAACCACCGACATAGGCGAAGCGTCCCGCCGGATCGGCAACCATCTCATGCGGTTGGGTCCCCAAGGGTACATGGCCCAGCGGACGCCCCTCGGGCAGGCTGTAGAAGGCGACTCGCCCCGCACCCTTTTCCACGACCGCGAGCGTGCGCTCCGGAACCGCCGCCTGGGCGCGCCGCCACGCCAGCGGCAGGAGGGAGGCGACGCCCAGGGCCGCAACGCCCCACAGGCCCTGACGGCGATCGATCATGGGCATGGGGATACTCCTGGATGGCGCTGTGCTCATCGGGTCAGACGAGGGGCGGGCGGGGATGTTCCGCCGCCCGGGAGCCAAGGCCCGGCTGATGCGTCTTTTATGGTGCGGAAGGCGTGCCGCCAGTTGCGGTGAAACGGTCCATTGAATAGGTGAGCTGCATGATCCGTCCACTCAACGAAAGCGTCGCCGTCGCCCCCCAGATCCGGCCGGAGGATGTCGCCGCGATCAAGGCCGCAGGCTACACCGCCATCGTCAACAACCGGCCCGATGACGAGGAGCCCGGCCAGCCCCAGGGCGATGCGATTCGCGCCGCCGCCGAGGATCACGGGCTGGCCTATACCGCCATCCCGGTGACGCCGGGCGGGTTCAGCCATGAGATGGTCGACCAGATGACCCAGGCGCTGGTCGAGGCCAAGGGGCCCGTGCTCGCCTATTGCCGGTCGGGCACGCGCAGCTGCAATCTGTGGGCGCTGGCGGCGGCGAAGGCCGGGCGCAACCCGACGCTGATCGTCATGCAGGCGGAAAGCGCCGGGTATGATCTGTCCGGTCTGCGCCCGACGCTGGACGCCCTGGCGGACGCCGCCGGATGAGCCTGCCCATCACCGGCGCACTGGCGGGCTGGGCGCTGGCCGGGCTGGGCGTCGGCACGGTCCTGGGCGGGGTCGGCATCGGCTGGCTGGTCCGCCACCGCCGCGACCGCCGCGTCGGCTCGCCCGAAGAGGTCGCGGCGGCGGCCGAGGCGGCGCTGGCGGGCTTTGCCGTCGCGGGCGCGGTGGTCGGAGCCGATGGGCAGGGCGCGCTGGCCGTGGCGCAGGACGGGCGCGTCGCGGCGATCAAGCTGCAGGGGCGGCGCATCGCGGTGCGCGAAATCCCTTGGGCGCGAGTCCGCTCGACCGCCGAGGGGATCGTGGCCGAAGTCGATGGCCGGTTCGGGTCGGTGATGCTCGCCGGGGTCGATGTGCTGGATATCCGCCGGCTTCGCGCCTGATCCTCCCCGGAACGGGGAGGGGGACCAGCGAAGTTGGTGGAGGGGGATCGCCGCCAGGGATGTCCTGTGGGGGAGCCCCCCTCCGTCAGGCCTGACGGCCTGCCACCTCCCCGTGCCGGGGAGGATGCCTCAATCCCGCAGCGCGCGTTCGCCTTCGTACATATAATCGCGCGTCACCGGCACCGAGAGGCGCCCGCGCGTCAACTGCACCTGATAGTTGCACAGCCCGCCATTGCGGAACGCCGCGCCCGCGCCCGCCAGATAGAAGAGCCACATGCGATAGAAACGCTCGTCATACAGCTCGACGATGCGGTCCTTCGCGGCCACGGTCCGGTCGTACCAGATGTCGAGCGTCCAGCCATAGTGACAGCGCAGCACCTCGACATCGGTCAGGAACATGCGCAAGCCTTCCTGCGCGCGGACGATCTCCGACAGCGCCGGGTTGTAGCCGCCGGGGAAGATATACTTGGTCGTCCAGTCGTCGGTGACGCCCGGCCCGTTCAACCGCCCGATGGTGTGGAGCAGCATCACGCCGTCCTCTGTGAGGAGGTCGCGGCACTTGCGGAAGAAGGTGCGATATTGCGGCGGGCCGACATGCTCGAACATGCCGACCGAGACGATGCGGTCGAACTGCCCCTCCACCCGGCGATAGTCGATCAGCTCGAACTTCACCTTGTCCGACACACCCAGCGCCTCGGCACGGGCGCGGGCGACCTTCAGCTGTTCCTCGGACAGGGTAACGCCCAGCACCTCGGCGCCGCATTTCTGGTGCAGGTACAGCGCCATGCCCCCCCAGCCGCAACCGATGTCAAGGACCTTCATCCCCGGCTCGATCGCGAGTTTTGCGGCGATATGCGCCTTCTTGTCGCGCTGCGCGCGTTCCAGGTCGTTCTGCGGATCGGTGAAGTAGGCGCAGCTATATTGCTTGTCGGTGTCGAGGAAGAGTTCGTAGAGCGTGCCCGACAGGTCGTAATGATGGGCGACGTTCTTCTTCGACCGGCGCTCCATGTTGATCCGGTCGATGCGGTGCTTGATCGCGCCCGCCGCCCGGACGAAGCGCGACGGATTCAGGTTCGCGCGACCCGCTTCCCATTTGTCATTGGCGGTCAGCAGCTCGACGAGATCGCGGACATCGCCTTTCTCGACGACCAGGCGGCCGTCCATGAAGCATTCGCCCGCCGCGAGGGCGGGATTGCGCACGATCTGCCCGGCGACTTGGCGGTCGGTGAAGCGGATCGCGACATCGGGATAACCGGGTTCGGGCGAGCCGAACCCGCGGACCTTTCCATCATGATGGGTGAGAGACAGGCGGCCCTTGCGGACCGCGCGCGACAGAAAGAGATCGATCAGCGCCATACGGCACCGCCTAGTGCCTTAAATTCCGGCGTACCAGTCATAATCGACGTGATCTTCCCAGTATCCGCCCTTGCCCAAACCTATGTTGGACAAACTTTCGACCGCATCGATCCGCATCAGATATTTGGCGTGCTTGTAACCCAGCTGTCGCTCGACCCGCAGGCGCAGAGGCGCTCCGTGCCCGACGTCGAGCATGCGACCGTTCATGCCCCAGGCGAGGATCGTCTGCGGATGAAAGGCGTCGATCAGGTCGATCGATTCATAATAGGGCTGGCCGCCATAAAGGTCGGCACAGGTGAAGACGATATAGCGCGCCCGCGTACTGATATCGGCGGCCTTCAGGATGCTGCCCAGCATCGGTCCCGTCCATTCGCCGATCGCGCTCCACCCCTCGACGCAGTCATGGCGGGTGATCTGGCGACGCGCGGGGAACTCGCCGATCTGGCGCAGCGACAGCGACAGCGGCTTGCCGACCAGCCCGCCGACCCTCAGCCGCCAGTCCTCGAACCGGTTGGCGAGCATTGCGGCATATTCGGGTGTGCCGGGATTGCGCGTGCCGTTGGTGCGGAAGAAGGGCGACATCTGGTCGCGGCGATATTCGGGGGCCAGCGCCCCCCGGTCCATCAGGGCGCGTTGCAGCCCCTTCTGCATATCCTCGCCCGCAAACAGGATCTTGCGCGCGGTCGGGTGCTGGATCACCTGATCGCAACCCGCGAGGAGCAGCCCGGCCCCGCCGGTCAGGATGGTGCGACGTCCTATCATTCGGGGACCCTCCAGCGGCCGGTAATCATCGAGCGGAGTTCGTTGAGTGGCCCGGCCAGGATGACCAGCACCAGATGGACGATCAGGAACAGCGCCAGCAGCGTTGCCGTGATAAAATGGATCGACCGCGCCGATTGCCGTCCGCCCAGCAGGTCCAGCACCCAGGGCCAGGCCGCATTCATACCCGGCGACAGCGCGATGCCGGTCAGGATGGCGAGCGGCAGCGCGACGAACAGGACCAGCGCATAGCTGAGCTTCTGGAACAGATTATAGGCGCGCGGGTCCTGCGCATCATGGAAGCGGAAGGCCAGATGCTGGCGAAAATCCGCCCAGATCGCCGCGGGCCGCAACTCGCGGCCCCGGATACGCAGGTCGCGCTGGAAATGCCGCGTTGCCAGTCCGCCGATCATATAGGCGAGCAGCCCGAAGCCCAGCACCAGCGCGAAGAACAGATGCCAGCGGCGCGAGATCGCCAGATTGTAGCGCGCCGGGATGGTCAGCCAGTCCGGGAAATGGGGCAGGGTGGCCCAGGCGTGATCGAAATTCGCGCCGTACCGCCCCCAGTACAGCCGGGGATGCGCGTTGGAGATGCCCAGCCCCGACCCCAGCAGGATCAGCACCGCGACCGCATTGACCCAATGCCAGATGCGGGTCACCACGCCATGGCGACGGATGACGGAACCCGGTGCAGCCGAAGCGGCTTCCGGGGCTCTTTCCGGCTCGGTCGGCGTTCCGGCTTCCATTCCCACTCCCTTTCCGGTGACCACTCATGATCGATAACTGGCATTTCTACGAACCCGTCAACGGTCATGGCCTGGCGCATGATCCCTTGAACGCGATCGTCGCGCCGCGCCCGATCGGCTGGATCGGCAGCCGGTCGAGCGCAGGCGTCAACAATCTGGCACCCTACAGCTTTTTCAACGTGTTCAACTACCGTCCGCCGCTGATCGGCTTTTCATCGCAGGGGTGGAAGGACTCCGTCGCCAATGTCGCCGAGACCAAGGTCTTCACCTGGAACCTGGCGACGATGGTGCTGGCCGATGCGATGAACACCAGCGCGGCGATGGTCGGGGCCGAGGTCGACGAATTCATGCTGGCGGGCGTGACGCCCGAGGACGGCCGAATCGTACCCGCGCCGCGCGTCGCTGAAAGCCCGGTATCGTTCGAATGCCGCCTGACTCAGCTGATCCGGCTGGAAACCAAGGAAGGGCGTGAACTCGACCAGTGGCTGGTCATCGGCGAGGCGGTCGGCATCCATATCGCCGCCGATCTGATCGAAAGCGGCGTCTATCAGACGGCCCGCGCCCGCCCGATCCTGCGCGGCGGCGGCCCGGTCGACTATTTCGAGGTGACCGAGGCGGCGCGTTTCGAGATGCGTCGACCCGACTGATCCAAAGGATGCGGGGATGGAACGAAATCACGCCGGGCGCGATCCTTCCATCATCTGTCGGGCAGGCGATAACGCATGAGGCCCGGCAATGGAGGAGAGACCTATGAAGCCGTTCATTCCCCTCATGGCGGTCGCCGCGCTGTCGCTGGCGGCGTGCAACCAGAAGACCGGCTCGACCACGGTCACGTCCAACGCCGCGACCGGAGAGGTCAAGGAAACCGAAACCGGTGCAGGCTCGCCCGTCGCCAAGCTGCAGCCCGGCAAATGGGAGATCAAGACCCAGGTCAGCGACCTCAAGATGGAGAATATGCCCAAGGGCGTCAGTTCGACCCCGCCTGCTGCCACCAACACCGTCTGCCTGACCGCCGAACAGGCCGCCAAGGGCCCCGCCGAACTGTTGAAGGGCGCGCAGTCCGACTGCACCGTCACCAGCTCGACCTTTGCGGGCGGCAAGGTGGAGAGCGACCTGACCTGCAAGCTGCCCGGCAACATGACGATGAAGAGCAAGACCAAGGGCACGTTCACCGACACCAGCTTCTCGACCGATCAGGAGATGGAGATGTCGGGCGCCCACGCCATGTCGCAAAAGGTGCATAGCGAAGGCCGCCGCCTCGGCGAGTGCGACGCGGCCAAGTAACGTCCGAAGGGGGCCGGGGCGCACCGCCCCGGCCCCTGACATTGAGTAATAAAATCGATTGTATTCGGTATCAAGGTGGGCTTAGGGGCGTGCCTGGGTCGCTGCGGCGACGGGAGAAGCGCGATGCCCTGACGGGAATACCGACGGATATCCGTGCCGGATCATGGTCCGGCCGCCGGTCATGGATGCGTGACGACCCGGGGGGGCTGACACCACATGGATCAGGACGACAGTCTCCGCTTCGCCCGGCTTGCGAAGTGGGGTGCTGGACATGTGGCCCATACAAGGCCCTCAGCCGCTTATGTTGCAAGACTTGCGCGAGCTTCATCACTCTTTGCGGGCGCTGATGCAGGAGCATCGGGCGCTGTGCGAGGCACCCTCTCCCGACAGCCAGGCGCTGGGGCATATTCGTTGGCGATTGGCGCATTCCAGTCGCCAGCGGGTGACCTTTCTGCATGATGTCGTCTTCGCCACGGCCGAGCGCCATACCGATGTCCCGGGCGCGGCCGATATGCTGTCGTACAAGGCTGCGCTGCCCGCCTATCGCCAGCGAATTTCGACGTTTCTGGCGCGGTGGCCGATGGACGCGATCATCGCCGAATGGAGTCTGTATCGTGTGGAGTCGGCGCGATTTCGTCCCGACATCCACGGCATGTTGCAGACCGAAGATCTGTTCCTGAGTAGATTGGAGAGCGGTCTGGCGACATCGGGCCGGATCGAGCCGCTGCGTCCGACGGTCGCTCTTCAGGCGAGATAGCCCCGGTAGAAGAACACCGCCGTCGTCACCGTGGTCAGCAGGAGCGTCCAGGCGCGGATCAGTCCGGCGGGCAGCCGGCGTCCGATCAGCGCGCCGCTCCACCCGCCCAGGATGCCGCCCGCCAGCATCGGCAGGCACTGGGCCCAGGCGACCATGCCGGTCAGAACGAAGACCAGCGTCGCTGCCGCATTGGCGGTCGCCAGCATCAGCGTGCGCGGGGCAGCGAGCTGGGCGGGATTGCGCCCGGACAGCAATCCCCAAGCGGCGGTCAGCATCATGCCGATGCCGCCGCCGAAATAGCCGCCATAGACACCCAGCACCGCCTGCGCGGCGATCAACGCGCGCGGGCCCGGCGTGGCGATCCGCGCGAGCCAGTCCGATGCGTGCCTCCCGCCCGCAATGGCGAGCGTCGCGACCAGCAACAGCCAGGGCACGATCAGGTCGAAGGCGCGCGGCGGTGTGAGGAACAGCAACAGGCTGCCCAGCAGCGCAAAGACGAAGGTCAGCGCCGCCATGCGCCGCATCGACACGCCCATCACCGGCTCTAGGCCATGGCGATAGGCCCAGGCGCTCGCCATCGCGGCGGGCTGCAGCGCGACGTTGGAGGTGGCGTTGGCGACCGTCGAGGGCAGGCCCAGCGCAATGAGCGTCGGCATGGTCGAGAAACTGCCCCCGCCCGCCAGCGCATTCATCGCACCGCCGACAAAGCCCCCGGCGGCGGCCAGCGCGAGAAAGGTCCAGTCGGTCATCGGGTGGCGTAACGCATGGTGCGGCGCTTCCGTGCCTCAGGCTGGGGCGCGGGGCAAGCGTGCACTAAATCCTCCCCTGCAAGGGGAGGTGGCAGCCCAAAGGGCTGACGGAGGGGTGTCGCCGCTAGCCGTAACACCCCTCCACCATGCTGCGCATGGTACCCCTCCCCTTACAGGGGAGGAAAGATAATCACCCCACGGCCGCGAACTTCTCTTCCGCCTCGCGGTCGAGCTGCGCGCGGCTCTTCTTCTCGGCGGCGGTCTTCAGCTGACCGCACGCCGCATCGATGTCGCGCCCGCGCGGGGTGCGGACCGGCGCGGAGATTCCGCCCTCGAACACGATGTCGGAGAAGCGGCGAATCCGCTCCGGCGTCGAGCATTCGTAATCCGCACCGGGCCAGGGGTTGAACGGGATCAGGTTCACCTTGGCGGGCAGGTCGTAATGGCGCAGCAGGCGGACCAGCTCGTGCGCATCGGCGTCCGAGTCGTTCTTGTCCTTCAGCATCACATATTCGAACGTGATGCGCCGGGCGTTGTTGGCCCCCGGATAGTCGGCGCAGGCCTGCAACAGCTCTTCGATGCCGTATTTCTTGTTCAGCGGCACCAGCTCGTCGCGCACGTCCTTGGTCACGGCGTGGAGCGATACGGCCAGGTTCACGCCGATCTCCGCGCCCGCGCGCGCCATCATCGGCACGACGCCGCTGGTCGAGAGCGTAATGCGACGCTTGGACAGGGCCAGGCCGTCGCCGTCCATCACCAGCTTCAGCGCATCGCGCACCGCATCGAAATTATAGAGCGGCTCGCCCATGCCCATCATGACGATATTGGTCAGCATGCGCCCCTCGGGCTGGCTGGGCCATTCGCCGAGCGAGTCGCGCGCCAGCATGACCTGCCCGACGATCTCGCCCGCGGTCAGGTTGCGGACCAGCCGCATCGTGCCGGTGTGGCAGAAACGGCAGTTCAGCGTGCAGCCGACTTGGCTCGACACACACAAGGTGCCCCGATCGGCGTCGGGGATGAACACCATTTCGTAATCCTGCCCGTCGGCCGAGCGCAGCAGCCATTTGCGCGTGCCGTCGTTCGACACCTGCGCCTCGACCACCTCAGGACGGCCGATGACGAAGCGTTCCTCCAGCCAGGGATGCTGCGCCTTAGCGATGTCGGTCATGTCGGCGAAGCGGACGGCACCGCGATTATAGAGCCAGTGCCAGATTTGCTTCGAGCGCAGTTTGGCCTGTTTCAGCTCCATGCCCGCCGACAGCAACGCCTCGCGCAGCTGGTCCTTGGTCAGGCCGATCAGGTCGACCCGGCCATCGGGACGCGGTTGCACGCCGCGCGGCACGGGCACGGGATCGATGTGCCCCGGAATGGGCATGAGGGCGGCCGAAACTGTCTGCATAGCGTGCCCATAGCGCAAAATCGGAGGGATTTCCACAGGGCAGACTCTTCCTCCCCTGCAAGGGGAGGTGGCAGGCCGAAGGCCTGACGGAAGGGTGTCCCGCTATCGAGAGGGGTGATACCCCTCCGACGCGATACGCGCGCCACCTCCCCTTGCAGGGGAGGAAAACTTCTACCCCACGCACGCCAGCGTCGCCGCATCGATCGCCGCCGCCGCGCCCGCCAGCGCATAGGTGTCGGCGAAGGGGCGGTGGCGGGGGTCGACGGTCGAGGCGCTCATGCTGCGGCCCGAGCGCATCGCGGTGACCAGGGCATGGTCGGTGGCGGCGTCGGGGGCCCAGACGTCCTGGGTCGTGCCGACCAGCGGAAAGCGCCGCTCGCCGATCGCCAGCGTGACCGGCGCGGCACGGTCGCGCGCCGTGCTGAGGTGCAGGTGGAAGGATTCGCGCAGGCGCTTGGCGGGCCAGGTGCCGACGCTGGCAAATCCATTCGGGCGACCGTTCGCCAGCACCGGCCGGGCGATGGCATAGCAACGATCGGGATCGCGAAATGCGCCCCAGCCCTTGTAGATGCCGATCGTCTCACGCGCGAGGACGGGGGCGGCGACCAGCGCCAGGCATAGCGCCAGCCGCTTCATGGCCCGGCCCGGTGGATCAGCGTCTCCTGGCCCCCCTCGATCATCACGATCGATCCTTGCGGTAGGCGATCGGCGACCGGCACGCCGCATAGCGGATCGTCGGCCAGGCCCAGCATCAGCCCGCGCAGCACCCGGCTCGACAGGCCATGCATCAGGACCAGCCGGTCGCCGTCATGATCCGCCGTATCCGCCAGCCAGTCGCCCAGGCGCGCCGCCATCGCCGGATAGCGTTCGCCATCGGGCGCGCCCACCGCCATGCCGTGCGGATGAACGATGGCTCCGTGGATCGCGCTCAGCTCCGCGAAGGTCTGGCCGCCCCAGCTACCGAAACCCAGCTCGATCAGCCGCGAATCGTGATGGGCCCCATGCCAGTCGAGCGCCAGATGCTCGGTGATGACCGCCAGGGTCTGGAGCGCGCGGCCCGTGGGCGAGGACCAGAGCGTCAGGGCGGGCGTTTCGCCCAGCCGTTCGCGCAGCACCTGGCCAAGCAGATCGGCCTGGGCGAATCCTTTCCGGGTCAGTGGCGTGTGCAGCGCCGCCCGGTCGCCCTGGATTCGACCAATCCGGTTGAACACCGTCTCGCCATGCCGCGCGATAAAGTCGCGTCCCCTGCGGGCTGTAGGGTGGGCGGGCGGGGCGGGGCGGGCGGTCATGGCCCGCCATCCCTGTCCCGCCTGTTGCGCATATGCAACGCTTTTTCCTGTTTAGCTGAGGTTCATGCAACGTCGGCGCTTTCGCGCCATTGAGCCTGCGACCGCCGATTGTAACGGCGGCCGGTACAGTAATGGAGTATCATGTATGCGTAAGCTCATGCTCGCCGCCCTGGCGACCTCGGCGATGGTCGCTGCCGCCGCCCCCGCCGCCGCCCAGACCGCCCAGCCCTTTACCGGCCTGCGGATCGAGGGCCTGATCGGTTATGACAGCCTCAACGACCGCCAGGGACAGGACAAGAGTAAGAGCGACGGCGTGCTCTATGGCGCGGCCATCGGCTATGACATTCCGGCGGGCCCGGTGGTGCTGGGCGCCGAGGGTGAAATCTCGGGCAGCAGCTCGGACACGCGCAGCAACGGCATCCGCGTGCCCGGCGACGAGTTCCGCCTGGGCGCGGGCCGCGACCTCTATGCCGGTGCGCGGGTCGGCTACCTCATCTCGCCCGTCGCGATGGGCTATCTGAAGGCCGGTTACACCAACGCCAAGTTCGATGCGCGCTACACCACGGCGGGCGTCACCACCGTCAATTCGCAGGAAGTCGGCGGCTATCGCCTGGGCGCGGGCCTCGAATATGCGATCAGCCCCAACACCTTCGTGAAGGGCGAGTATCGTTATTCGCGCTATGACGAAATGGACGGCGTCGGCATCAATCCGACCCGGCACCAGCTGATGGCGGGCCTGGGTCTGCGCTTCTGATCGCAGATTCTTTTCCACATTAACGGTGGTTTTACTACCAATGTTCGAGGGGTCGGAGCCTTGCTCCGGCCCCTTCTTAGCGGGTAGGAACCAAGGCCATTTATCATTCGGACTCGGGGACCATGCGGTCGTTCCGGCGGGGGATCAGGAAATGAAGGCGACGATCGAACGCGCAACGCTGCTCAAGGGGTTGAGCCATGTCCAGTCGGTGGTGGAGCGGCGGAACACGATTCCGATCCTCTCCAACGTGCTGCTGGAGGCGACGGCCGAGGGCCAGTTGCGCATGATGGCGACCGACCTGGACCTGCAGATCAATGACAGCGTCGCGGCGGCAGTGGACCAGCCCGGCTCGACCACCGTGTCGGCGCACACGCTGTTCGACATCGCGCGCAAGCTGCCCGAGGGTGCGCAGGTCCAGCTGACGGCGGCAGAAGGTCGCATGACCATCGTCGCAGGAAGAGCCCGCTTCTCGCTCGGCACGCTGCCGCGCGACGATTTCCCGGTGATTGCCGAGGGCGAGCTGCCGACCCAGTTCGAACTGTCGGTGGAGCTGCTCAAGCAGATCATCGACAAGACGCGCTTCGCCATCTCGACCGAAGAGACGCGTTATTATCTGAACGGCATCTTCCTGCACGTCGCCGAGGATAACGGCCAGCCGGTGCTGAAGGCCGCCGCCACCGATGGCCACCGTCTGGCGCGCGTCACCATCGAGCGTCCCAGCGGCGCCGAGGACATGCCCGACGTGATCGTGCCGCGGAAGTGCGTGGCGGAGCTGCGCAAGCTGCTCGACGAGGTGGACGGTTCGGTCGGCGTGTCGCTGTCGGGCACCAAGATCCGTTTCGACCTGGGCCAGGCGATCCTGACCTCCAAGCTGATCGACGGCACCTTCCCCGATTACAGCCGCGTCATCCCGACCGCGAACGACAAGATCCTGAAGCTGGACCCCAAGGCGTTCATGCAGGGCGTCGACCGCGTGTCGACCATCGCAACGGAAAAGACCCGCGCGGTGAAGATGGCGCTGGACCGTGACCGGATCACCCTGTCGGTGACCAGCCCCGAGAATGGCACCGCGTCGGAAGAAGTGCCGGGCGAGTATACCGCGCTGGGCTTCGAGATCGGCTTCAACAGCCGTTATCTGCTCGACATCCTGGCGCAGATCGACAGCGATCTGGTCGAAGTGCACCTGGCCGACGCCGCCGCGCCGACCCTGATCCGCGAGAATGACAAGGCGCCGGCGCTGTACGTGCTGATGCCGATGCGGGTGTGATGACCCATTCCTCCCCTGCAAGGGGAGGTGGCAGGCCGGAGGCCTGACGGAGGGGTGTAGCCGCTGGTGATGAGGACTATCGCTGGCCGTGACACCCCTCCACCAGCTTCGCTGGTCCCCCTCCCCTTGCAGGGGAGGATGTATTGAGGGCGCATACCCTTTAAGGCGGTCCCAATGCTCACCCGCCTGGTACTCACCGATTTCCGCAATCATGCCGACCTCGCGCTCTTTCCGAGTGCGGGGTTTGTCGTGCTGACCGGCGAGAACGGCGCAGGGAAAACCAATGTTCTGGAGGCGGTGTCGCTGCTCGCGCCCGGTCGTGGCCTGCGCCGCGCCGCGCTGTCGGCGATGGCGCGGCAGGGGGGCAAGGGCGGCTTCGGGGTCGCCGCCACGCTCGACGGGGATGTCGAGATCGCGACCGGCGCGCTGGCGTCGGCACCGGAGCGACGGGTGGTGCGGGTGCAGGGTGCCAGCGCGAGCGCCAATGCGCTGGCCGACTGGCTGTCCGTCCTGTGGCTGACCCCGGCGATGGACCGGCTGTTCGTCGAGCCTGCCTCAGAGCGGCGGCGGTTCCTCGACCGGCTGGTGATGGCGCTGGCCCCGGCGCACGGGATGCACGCCACCCGCTATGACGCGGCGATGCGCGAGCGCAACCGGTTGCTCGCCAGCGAGGAGCCGGTCGACCCCGACTGGCTGAGCGCGCTGGAGGCGCGGATGGTCGAGCATGGCGCGGCGATCGATGCCGCGCGGGTCGCGGGCGTTGCGGCGCTCGACCAGCGGCTGGCCGAGGTGCCCGACAGCGTGTTCGCGCGCGCCTCGCTCGCGCTGGAGGGGGAGGCGGTCGAACCTGGTGCCTTTGCCCATGCGCTGGCCATGGGGCGCAGGCGCGATGCGGCGGCGGGGCGGACATTGGTCGGGCCGCACCGGGCCGACCTGCTCGTCACCCATGTCGCGAAGGGGCAGGCGGCGGCGTTATGTTCGACCGGCGAGCAGAAGGCGCTGTTGCTCGGCATCGTGCTGGCCCATGCCGATCTGGTCACCGAACGGCGCGAGGTGCCGCCGGTGCTGCTGCTGGACGAGGTGGCCGCGCATCTCGATCCCTCGCGCCGGGCTGCGCTGTTCGAGCGGCTGGCGGGGCGGGGGCAGGTGTGGATGACGGGGACCGAGCCCGGGTTATTTACGGATGTGCCGGGGGAGGCGACGCGGGTGGAGTTTTAGAGGGGGGCGTTGGTCTCGGTGAGACACCTTGCCCTCCCCCATCCCCTCCCGCTTGCGGGAGGGGTGCGTTACTGGGCAATCTTCGGCGTCCTCAAAGGTGGCCTCCTGCCGTAGTCCGAGGGCACGCCCCTCCCGCAAGCGGGAGGGGATGGGGGAGGGCTCGGGGTCTCGCAGAGTGCATCACCCGCGACAGACCCGCATCGCCACCCTATCCAGCGCGCGGTCATAGCTCGCCGTCTCGCCCGCGCTCAGGAATCCCTTTTGCGCCACGAAGCGGTTCGCATCGCGATGAATGCGCGCGACCGCATTCCAGAGCGTCTGCGCCTCGGCCTGCGACAGGCGATGCGCCTTTCGTGCATTGCCGATATCCGCCTGGAGGATATCGGCGCGCATCGCGATATGCGCCTGGCGCGGATCGCGGATCGTGCCGCCGATCGGCGCCTTGAGCGTGCGCTGCTGCGCCAGGTTGCAGCTGGGATAGTCCTGTCGCCACGAATGCGCCGACAGCGGGGCGGCGGCGAGCGTCGCCAGCATGACGGGGAGGAGGAATGTCTTACCGGTCATAGCCATTGCCTATGCCAAGAAGCGGGATCGGGATACGCGCAAAGCGGGCGTCTGGCTCCCGATCAGGGCATGAAATCGGCGTCACGAACGGCGTGCCGCCGCTTGGATTTTCCGCCCGGCGCAAGGGCGCGCGAAAGGGGCGGCGCCCGTGCCATTTCGCTTCCCCTGAGGGCGGGTAATTCCTATATACTCGCTATGGCAGATACCCCCCAGACGAACGAATATGGCGCCTCCTCGATCAAGGTGCTGAAGGGCCTCGACGCGGTGCGCAAGCGGCCGGGCATGTATATCGGCGACACCGACGACGGCTCGGGCCTCCACCACATGGTGTTCGAGGTGTCGGACAATGCGATCGACGAGGCACTGGCGGGGCATTGCGACCGCATCGACATCCAGCTGAACGCCGATGGCTCGGTCAGCGTGACCGATAACGGCCGCGGCATCCCGACCGGCATTCACCCCGAAGAGGGTGTGTCGGCGGCCGAGGTCATCATGACCCAGCTGCACGCGGGCGGTAAGTTCGAAAACACGTCGGACGACAATGCGTACAAGGTGTCGGGCGGCCTGCACGGCGTCGGCGTGTCGGTGGTGAACGCGCTGTCCGAGTTCCTGGACCTGACCATCTGGCGCGACGGTGAGGAGCATTACATGCGCTTCGCCCACGGCGACGCGGTCGCGCCGCTCAAGGTCGTCGGCAAGGCCGAGCCGGGCCAGAAGGGCACCCGCGTGACCTTCCTGCCGTCGCCCGCCACCTTCAAGATCACCGAGTTCGACTTTGCGAAGCTCGAGCATCGCTATCGCGAACTGGCCTTCCTGAACTCGGGCGTGCGCCTGTTCCTGACCGATGCGCGGCACGAAGAGCCCAAGACGGTGGAGCTGTACTATGAGGGCGGGATCGCCGCCTTCGTGAAGTGGCTGGATCGCTCCAAGTCGCCGCTCTTCCCCGAACCTATCGCCATTCATGGTCAGCGCGATGCGATCGGCATGGACGTGGCGCTGGAGTGGAATGACTCCTATTACGAGAACGTCCTGGCGTTCACCAACAACATCCCGCAGCGCGACGGCGGCACGCATATCGCGGCCTTCCGCGCCGCGCTGACCCGTACGCTCAACAATTATGCCGACAAGTCGGGCCTCCTGAAGAAGGAGAAGGTCACGCTGACCGGCGACGACATGCGCGAAGGCCTGACCGCGATCGTCTCGGTCAAGCTGCCCGATCCGAAGTTCAGCAGCCAGACCAAGGACAAGCTGGTCTCCTCCGAGGTTCGCCAGCCGCTGGAATCGCTGATCGCCGACAAGCTGGCCGACTGGCTGGAGGAAAATCCCGCGAACGCGCGTGCGATTATTGCGAAGGTGATCGACGCGGCGGCGGCGCGTGAGGCGGCCAAGCGCGCGCGTGAGCTGACCCGGCGCAAGGGCGTGATGGACATCGCCTCGCTGCCCGGCAAGCTGGCCGATTGCCAGGAGCGCGATCCCGCCAAGTCCGAACTCTTCCTGGTCGAGGGTGACTCGGCCGGTGGTTCGGCCAAGCAGGGGCGCAACCGCCATTTCCAGGCGATCCTCCCCTTGCGCGGCAAGATCCTGAACACCGAGCGCGCGCGGTTCGACCGCATGATCTCGTCCAAGGAAATCGGCACGCTGATCCAGGCGATGGGCACCGGCATCGGCCGCGACGACTTCAACGCGGACAAGCTGCGCTACCACAAGATCGTCATCATGACCGACGCAGACGTCGACGGCGCGCATATCCGCACGCTGCTGCTGACCTTCTTCTATCGTCAGATGCCCGAGCTGATCGAGCGCGGGCACCTCTACATCGCCCAGCCGCCGCTCTACAAAGCGACCAAGGGGCGGTCGGAAGTCTACCTCAAGGACGATACGGCACTCGACGAATATCTGGTCGAGGCGGGCGTCTCGACCATGGTGCTGGAGGGCGCGGGCGGCGCACGGTCGGGCAACGACCTGAAGACGCTGGTCGATCATGCGCGGCGGATGCGGACCCTGATGCGGTACGTGCCGCGCCGCTACGACGCCTCGATCATTGAGGTGCTGGCGCTGGCGGGTGCGCTCGACCCCGTGCTGACCCGCGAGCAGCGCATGGCGACGGTCACCGAAACGACGCGGCGTCTGGAGTCGGGCGATCACGAAGCGCGCTGGTCGGCGCGTCTTACGGAAGATGGCGGTGTGCATTTCGAGCGGCTGTGGCGCGGCGTGACCGACCACCATATCGTCGAGGCCAGCTTCATCGCCTCGGCCGAGGCCCGCAAGCTGCATACGCTGGCCGCCGAACAGGCGGAGAGCTTTGCCCATGCCGCCAAGCTGGTGCCGCTGCGCCAAGCTGCGACCGAGCCGTCGGCCGATGTCGTGCCGACCGATGAGGACGGCAACGCCACAACGCTGGCACGCGGCGAAACCCGCGTCGCGCGGCCCAGCCAGTTATTGGAAGCGATCCTCACCTCGGGCCGCAAGGGCCTCGCCATCCAGCGCTACAAGGGGCTGGGCGAGATGAATGCCGAGCAGCTGTGGGAAACCACGCTCGACCCGGCCGTCCGCTCGATGCTGCGCGTGACGTCGGACGATGTGGCCGCGGCGGACGAGGTGTTCAGCCGGTTGATGGGCGAAGTGGTCGAGCCGCGCCGGGAGTTCATTCAGGACAATGCGCTGAACGTGGCGAATCTGGACGTGTAAGTCCGACGCCCCGCCCTCCGATCAAGCGGGGGGGCGGGGACAGACCGGTTGAGGAGAGCAGGCATGAAGGCGATCGCACTGGGACTGATGCTGGTGGCGGGCGGGACCGTCGCGGTGGCGCAGCAAAAGCCTGCCACGCCGGCCAAGGCAGCGGCCATCCCGGCCTTTATCGCTGCCGCGCTCGCCGATCCGGCCCGCGCCGACCAGGCGGGCGATGACGAACGCCGCCAGGCTGCCGCCGTCATCGCCTTTTCCGGCGTGAAGCCGGGCGACACGGTGATCGATTATTTGCCGGGCAAGGGCTATTGGACCCGTATCTTCTCGGGCGTTGTCGGGCCGAAGGGCCATGTCTTTGCCTATTGGCCTGCGGCTGCGCAGAAATATGCCGAGGGGACGCTCGGAGCGCTTCAGGGCCGGAACCTCGCCAACGTCACCGCGCAGGTGCAGGGCGTGAACCTGCCCGCCGCCGACAAGCCGGTCGACCTGTTCTGGACCGTCCAGAATTATCACGATGTGGCCAACAAGAATGCGGGCGAACCGGCGCTGCGTGCGTTCGACCAGGCGGTGTTCAAGGCGCTGAAGCCCGGCGGCACCTATATCATCATCGATCACGCCGACACGGTGGGCAAGGGGCTGGCCAACACCAACACGACGCATCGGATCGACCCCGATTACGTCAAGCGCCAGGTCCAATCGGTCGGCTTCCGCTTCGTCGGCGAGAGCAAGGTGCTGCGTAATCCCGAGGACGATCATTCCAAGAATGTGTTCGACCCCGCCATTCGGGGGCGGACGGATCAGTTCGTCTACAAGTTCCGCAAGCCTTGAAATTGGGGAAGCGGTGGGAGCTACACGCGTAGGTCTTGGTGAGACCTCTGCCCTCCCTCGACCTCTCCCGCTGGCGGGAGGGAAGTTAAAGCCCCTCTCCCGGCAGGGGGAGGGGTTGGGGAGGGGCAGGGCCACAGGCGTAAATCTCTGTGAGACACCTTGCCCTCCCCCATCCCCTCCCGCTTGCGGGAGGGGAGCGGCCAGAGGTAAGCTTGGGGCTTGGCTCTCGACTTTGTTCAGGCTGAACGGCTGTTTTGGATAGCCGCTATCGCCAACTTCCGTCCGTCCTCAGCGATGTTGAAGGCCGGGCCAGCGAGTCGCCTTAAACCGGCACCCGCAACATCGCCCGGACGCCGCGATGCGCCGGGTCATATTCCACCGCCGTCTGCAGGCTCTGCGCCATGGCGCGGATCAGCTTTGCGCCCAGGCCGGTGCCTTGCGGCTTCTGGTCCGCCGTCATGCCGCACCCGTCATCCTCGACCACCAGCAGACAGGCATCATCGGTGCGGGTCAGCACGATCCGCACTTCGCCCTTGCCGTCGGGATAGGCATATTTGCAGGCATTGGTGACCAGTTCGGTGACGATCACCCCGATCGACACCGCGCGGTCGGTCTTCACCCGGATCGGTTCGGCCGTCAGGGTCAGGGTGCGCGGCATGATCTGGCTCGACCAGCTTTCCCCCAGCTCCTCGATCAGCGCGCCCAGATAGTCGCGCAGGTCGACCTGCTCGACGTCGTTGGCGGTGTAAAGGCGCCGGTGCACCTGGGCGATGGCGCGGATGCGGCGCTGCGTATCCTCCAGCGCGTCGCGCGCGCGCTCGTCGGTCAGCACGCCTTTCTGCAACCCGATCATCGCCGATACGAGCTGCAGCGAGTTGGCGACGCGGTGGTTCACCTCGCTCAGCATCGCTTCCAGCCGGGCGTTGGAGGCACGCAGTTCCGCCTCGGCCGCCGCCTTGGCGCGGGTCAGCCGGGTGCGGTCGAGCACCTGGGTGAAGCTGGCGGACAGCAGGTCGAAGAAATCCTCGCCGACCGTCTTGACCACATAATCGGCCGCGCCCGCCTTCAACGCGGCGACGGCGACACGGCCCTCGTCCGATCCGGTGACATAGACGACGGGCGGCGGATCGGGCAGCGCGGTGATCGCGGCCAGCGTCTCCAGTCCGTCCATGCCCGGCATATAATGGTCGACCGCGACCAGATCGAAGCCGCCCTGCGCCGCCATGGCGACCCCTTCGGCCCCCGACGCCGCGCTCGACACCGCATAGCCATGCCGCCCCATCGCGCGCGACACCAGCCGCCGCAGCGCGTCGTCATCGTCGATATAGAGGATGCGGGGGGCCGCGCCGGTCGTCATGACGGGGCGGTCAGCCCTCCACCTCGGGCACCTGGATCACCGACAGGAACAGGCCCAGCTGTCGGATCGCCTGGGCGAAATTCTCATAGTTCACCGGCTTGGTGATGTAGACGTTGCAGCCCAGGTCGTAGCAGCGCTGGATCTCCACCTTGTCGTCGGTGGTGGTCAGCACGACGACGGGCGCGCGGCGCAGCGGGCTGTTCTCGTCCTTGATCCGCGCCAGGATGTCGGTACCGCTCATGTCGGGCAGGTTCAGGTCGAGCAGGACCATCGCCGGGCCGCTCTTGGCCGGGCCGTCGGGCGCGTGGAACAGATATTCCAGCGCGGTGGTGCCGTCGGTGAAGTGCCGGATGTCGTTCAGGATACCGGCGCGCCGGATATTCTTCTCGATCAGGCGGGCATGGCCCTCATCGTCCTCGATCATGACGATGCCTACGGAGCGATGGTCGTTCATTCAGGCACTTTCCTGGGGGGGAGGGGCAATGGAAAGGGTGGCAGGTATCGACACGAAGAAGGTCGCGCCTTCACCTAGTTGGGATTCAACGGAAATCGTACCGCCCAAGCGATAGGCGAGGGCACGGACATGCGCCAGACCGATCCCTTCGCCGGGTTGGTCCTGCTGGCCCGAACGGCGGAAGAGGTCAAAGATGCGCTGATGGTCGCGCGGGTCGATGCCCCGGCCATTGTCGCGCACCGCCACGATCACCCGGCCCGGCGTCTCCTGCGCGGAGACATGCACCTCGGCGGGGCGCGACGGGTGGCGGTATTTGGTCGCATTCTCGATCAGGTTGGACAGGATCTGTTCCAGCGCGATCCGGTCGCTGACGACGACCGGCATCGGCCGCTCGATCGACACGGTGACGCCGCGATCGTCGATGACGTGGCGGATCGCATCGGTGATCTGTTCGACCAGCTGGTCCAGCGCGATCATCTCGGGCGCGAGCACGCGGCGGCCCTCGCGGCTGAGCTTCAGGATGGCGTTGATCAGCCGGTCCATCTTGGCGGTGGAGGTGCGGATGAAGCCGATCGCCTCGGGCAGGTCCTCGCGCGCGGCCAGCCGTGCTTCCTCGGTCACGATCTGCGGCGCTTCCGCCTCGGCGCGGTCGATCAGTTCCGCCAGCGGCTGGGTCGCGGCCGACAGCTCGGCGGTGAAGCCCATGACGTTGACCAGGGGCGAGCGCAGATCGTGGCTGACGATATAGGCGAAGCGCTGGATCTCCTCGTTCGCCAGCGCCAGGTCGGCGGTCCGCTCCTTGACCTGATCCTCCAGCGTGGCGTTGAGCACGGCGAGTGCGCTGCGCGACCGGTGGAGATCGCGGGTGTAGCGGCGGATGGTCAGGAAGGTGACGACCGCGACCGCCAGGAACAGCAACGCGGCGATCGCCATGACGGTGGAGAAGGTCTGGCGGCTGGCCAGCTGCTCGGCATCGCGAAGGGCGAGCAGGCGGCGTTCCTCACGCGCCATGGCGTCGAACACACGACGCAGCTTCTGCATCCGCTGCAAACCGCTGTCGGTGCGGAACTGGCGCAGGGCGTCGGCCCCCCGGCCCTGCTGGACCAGTGCGTTGGTCTGGCGCTGCGCGGCGTCGAGTTCGGCCAAGCGCTGCGTGACCATCGCCATTAGTGCATTCTGGCGCGGATTGTCGGCGGTCAGGCGGCGGAGTTCGGCGACCTGCGGGGCCAGCTCGGCATGGGCGCGCTCGAAACTGTTCAGAAAGGCCGGGGTGCCCGCCAGCATGTAGCCGCGCCGGGCGGTCTCCTGCTGCTCGGCCAGACGGCGGACCTCGATCAGGGTGCTTTCGACGCGGTAGGTGTGGATGACCCAGTCGCTGTGCCGGTTCGTCTGGCGCACGACATACCCCGCCGCACCCGCCGCAACGAGCAGCGCCAGAAAGCCGATCGCCATGGCGGCGACCAGAATACGGCCAATCGGATTTTCAGCCGATGCGAGCGTGGGCGACCCCTGCATGGCGCCTGCCTTATCGAAGGACAGGCGGGGACGCCAGAGCCGTTACGTCGGCATGACGACCACAATTACAGCAACAATTCCTGAGGGCTGGGTCGTCCGACATGGCCGCCGCCGCGCCGCCGGGCCATCTCGGTCTCGGCAGTGAAGCGGACATCGGGGTCGCGGTCGGACAGGAAGCCGATCAGCGAATCCTCATCGATCTCGCGCCAGTCCTTGCCGCGATCGGGGCCGTAGCGGACACGCGGCAACAGCCCCGGACTGCGCGACCATTCCAGAAGCTGCGCCAGGCTCGCCTCGTTCAGCTGGTCGCGCAGGTGATGCGCGGTGACATAGGCGTCGGGGAAGGCGCGGTGGATGGGCAGGCCGCGCTCATGCACCAACCCCTGCGGCTTGCGCCAATAGCGCAGCACCTGGTTGGAGAAGCTGGGGCTGTCGGGCCACAGGCGCAGCGCGCATTTCCAGGTACAAATCCAGTCGGCCGACTGGGTCATGGCCGGGGTGCAATATTGCTGCTCGAAATCCGCACGATGCGCCGCCAGCGCCAGGCGGCGCGGCCAGGGATCGAGCACGCGGCGCGCGACGTCATGCCACCATGGCGCATCGGCGACCTGTTCGTCGAGGATATGGTGGATGGCCTGGGTGATCGGCGGGATGGGACGGCCCGGATTGACCAGGATACTGCCGCCTTCGCCCTCCAGCTCCCAGCGGCCATCCTTGCCCAGCGCCACGTCCTGCCAGCCGATTTCGCACACGCCGTGGGTCGGCGGGGCCTGTCCGGTCGTCTCCAGGTCGATGACACGGATGATCTGGGGCTGGGGACGCTGCATCGGCCCTATGTGGGCGTTTGGACCTCGAAAAGCGAGGGCTTATCCGATCAGCGCGCGGTCGCGCAGGCCCCGCCAGACATGCAGCGCCTGTACGGTTTCCGCCACGTCATGCACGCGGATCAGCTGGACGCCCGCCTCCGCCCCCTTGATCGCCAGCGCCAGCGATCCGCCGATCCGCGCATCGACCGAGGCCTCGTTCGACAGCGCGCCGATCATCCGCTTGCGGCTGGCCCCCAGCATGATCGGGCAGCCCAGGCCGTGGAAGATGGCCAGGCCGTTGATGAGCGCCAGATTGTCGGCCAGCGACTTGCCAAAGCCGATGCCGGGATCGACCATGATCTTCGACCGCGGAACCCCCGCCGCCTCGACCGCCGCGATGCGGGCCTCGAGCCAGTCGAACACCTCGGTCACGACATCCCCATAACCGACCCGGCCATGCCCGCCCTTGTCGGGATCGGGGGAGTGCATCAGGATGACCGGACAGCCTGCCTTCGCCACCACCTCCAGCGCGTGGTCGTCCCACAGCAGCGCGGCAACGTCGTTGACGATCCCGGCGCCCGCCGCCAGCGCGGCCTCCATGACAGTGGCCTTGCGCGTGTCGATCGACACCAGCGCGCCGCCCTTGGTCAGTCGTTCGATGACGGGGGCGGTGCGGGCGATCTCATCACCTTCCCAGACGGTCGCGGCACCGGGGCGGGTCGACTCGCCGCCCAGGTCGATCACGGCCGCGCCCATTGCCGCCATCGCCATGCCGCTGTCGGCGGCGGCGGCTGGATCGCCGATATGCTTGCCGCCATCCGAGAAGCTGTCGGGGGTGACGTTCAGGATCGCCGCGACCTGTGGCTGATCGAAGCGCAGGGTGCGTGGACCCATGACCCAGGGCGCACGGGGCGACGTGAAGGCGGCGTGCAGCGCCTGAGCGCGGGGGAAGCCGCCCAGTTCCTCCGCGAACCGTGCGACGGGGACGATGCGGCGGCGGCTGCCTTCGCGGACCTCATAGGCCGCGAACCACTGCATCCCGCCCGCCAGTCGCGCGACGCTGCCGTCTTCCAGTCCCATGGGCGTGTCGATGAATTGGACGGGGCTCAGGTGCATGATGTGGTTCCTAAAATCCTCCCCGGCACGGGGAGGTGGCAGGGCGATGCCCTGACGGAGGGGGGCTTCCACAAGGGGCGTCCCCTGCGGCGATCCCCCTCCACCACCGCTTCGCGGCGGTCCCCCTCCCCGTGCCGGGGAGGAGCGTTTTACGGCTGCGTGGCCAGCAGCCAGGTCTGGCGCATCGCGTCGATCGGTTTCAGCGCGCCTTCCAGCTCATAATGCCAGAAGGTCCAGCCATTGCAGGTCGGCCGGTTCTGCAGCAGCGAACCCAGCCGGTGGATCGATCCCGCCTGCCCGCATTCGGACAGCAGCGAGCCGTCCGCGCGCACCGTCGCACGCCATTTGCGCTTGGCGTCCATCAACGGCATGCCGGGCATCAGATAGCCATTTTCGACCAGCGTCCCGAACGCCACCTTGGGTTGCGCCTTGGGGCTCTGCATCGTCGCCAGCGCGCTTTCGTCGAGCGGCAGGGCGGCCTCGATCCGCTCGATCGCGGCGGCGCAATAGGTCGGCTCCCGCTCGATCCCGATCCACTGGCGGCCCAACCGCTTGGCGACCGCGCCGGTCGTGCCGGTGCCGAAGAACGGATCGGCGATCACGTCGCCCGGCCGGGTGCAGGCGAGCAGAATGCGATAGAGCAGCGCCTCGGGCTTCTGAGTCGGATGGACCTTGTGCCCATCCTTCTTCAGCCGCTCCTGACCGCCGCAGATCGGGAACTCCCAGTCCGAGCGCATCTGGATCTCGTCGTTCAGCGTCTTCATCGAGCGATAGTTGAAGGTATATTTCGCCTTCTCGCCCTTCGAGGCCCAGATCAGCGTTTCGTGCGCGTTGGTGAAGCGGGTGCCCTTGAAATTGGGCATGGGGTTGGACTTGCGCCAGATGATGTCGTTCAAGATCCAGAAGCCCAGATCCTGCACCGCGGTCCCGACGCGGAAGATGTTGTGATAGCTGCCGATGACCCAGAGCGAGCCATTGTCCTTCAGGACGCGGTAGCATTCGGCGAGCCAAGCACGGGTGAAGGCGTCGTAAGCGGCGAAGGTGTCGAACTTGTCCCAGGCATCGGTGACGGCGTCGACATGGCTGCCATCGGGGCGGAACAGCTCGCCGCCGAGCTGGAGGTTGTAGGGCGGGTCGGCGAACACCATGTCGACCGACTTGTCGGGCAGCGAGCGGAGCGCCGCGATACAGTCGCCCATCAGGATCTGGTTCAGCGGCAGGTCGCTTTCGCGGTGCGCCGATACCGGCCGTGTCATCGTTTGGATGACCCCCATCGTAACCCGTCCCTTCTACCCTCGAACCCCCGCATCCACCCGGAATGAGTCAGTCGTCAAGAGGCGATTCGCCACCGCGACTCGCGCGAATCCGCCAGATTCGGCCCAGTGTTGCAGGCGTGTGGCAGATATTGGGGCTGTGGATAACTTTGCCCCCCAGGGAGTGGGGGTGTGGCGGCGGTGACTCGCCTCGACCCTAAATTCGCACAACGCGGCCCGAGTCGCGGATCAAAGGTCGAGATTGCACTGCGCCACGGGGGCGAAGCTGCGCCGGTGGAGCGGCGTGGGACCATGTTCGCGTAACGCGGCCAGATGCACAGCCGAGCCATAGCCCTTGTTCGAGTGCCAGCCATAGGCCGGATAGGTTCGGGCCGCGGCGATCATCATTTCGTCGCGGACATGCTTGGCCACGATCGACGCCGCGCCGATCGCCAGCGACTGGGCATCGCCGCCGACGATCGCGGTGGCGCGATAGTCCCATTTGGGCAGCTTGTTGCCGTCGACCAGCACATGGGCGGGGTGCTGGCCCAGCGTCTCGACCACTGCGTCGACCGCCAGCGTCATGGCCTTCATCGTCGCCCAATAGATGTTGAGCCGGTCGATTTCCTCGGGCTCGACCACGCCGATGCCGACCACCGCACAGGCGCGGATTTCGGCGCAGAGCCGCGTTCGGGTCTTTTCGGTCAGCTTCTTGGAATCGTTGATGCCGACGGGGATGCCTTGGGCGGGCAGAATGACGGCGGCCGCCACCACCGGCCCCGCCAGCGGCCCGCGCCCCGCCTCGTCCACGCCGCACAGGGGAGTGGGAAAGCTGTGATCGACCATGGGGGCGGGCTCTATCGTGGGGTGGTGGGGAAGGGAATGGATGTTCTTTTCCTCCCCTTGCAGGGGAGGTGGCGCGCGAAGCGCGTCGGAGGGGTGTCGCGCTATGGAGAGGGGGGACACCCCTCCGTCAGGCCTGCGGCCTGCCACCTCCCCTGCAAGGGGAGGAGTGGATTCACCCCCAGCGTGCAGCGAAGGCGGCGGCGTCCCAGCCTTCGCGGCTGATCGCGGCGAGCAGGTGGTAGAAGGGCACCATTCCCATTCCATGCCCCATCGGCCCATGGCCCTGGCCCAGCCCCGGCGCGGCGGCAAGCGCAGCCTGGACGAAGGCGATGGCCCGGTCGACCGCATCGGCCAGCGTCAGCCCCTGGCCCAGTCCGGTCGCGATCGCGCTGGCCAGCGTGCAGCCCGTGCCATGGGTCGATGTCGTGTCCAGCCGGGGATGCTGCCAGCGTTGCTCCCCCGCCGGTTCGACCAGCCGGTCCTCGATCACCGGCCCTTCACCATGGCCGCCCTTGACCAGCAGGGCGCGAGTTTCGTGTCGCACCATCGCCTCGCCGCCCAGCGCCGCCAGCTCGGGCAGGTTGGGCGTGGTCAGCGCGGCAAGCCCCAGGAAGCGGCGGAAGGCGGCGATGACGTCCGGCTGGGCCAGCACCGATCCGCTGGTCGCGACCATCACGGGATCGAACACCACCGGCAGGTCCAGCACCTCGAGCCGGTCGGCCAGCGCATGGGCGGTCTCGGCCGATCCGATCATGCCGATCTTGACCGCATCCGCGCCGATATCGGCCAGCACGCTGTCGATCTGCGCCATGACGATATCGGTCGGCACGGGATGCACTGCCTGGACGCCCAGCGTGTTCTGCGCGGTGATCGCGGTGATCGCGGTCATGGGGTGGCCGCCCAGCATGGCGACCGTCTTGATATCCGCCTGGATGCCCGCGCCGCCCCCGGAATCGGAACCGGCGACGATCAGGATGCGGGCGGGAGGGGGGAGTGTCATAATATTCTTCGCCATGCCTCCTCGGACCCGACGGAGCAAGCGCCGCACCGGGGAGGCGACGGGCTTTTCGGTAGAAAACGAAGCGAACGAACGACTTAGATCGCGGTCGCGGGAGGCCTGGTCGTGCTGTCTTCGTGGCGGTTCAGTAACGTTTCGTTTCCGGCGGGGGGCAGGTCTTTTCCTGCTGCACCGCACTATTATTTCGGACGCGCATCCAACCCGCTTGTGTCGCGTTGCTGCGCCCAGAGAGACCGACCGGCGACACTTTGGGGCTCGAGACACGGGCAGGGTGGCCGCACGAGGGAGACCGAATTTGATCGTCGACGCCGTACCCCGCACCCGCATCATCATCGCCGAGGTCTGGCGTCCGTTGCTGGCGCTGTTCATCTGGGACGTGATCGTGACGGTCGCCTATTATGTCCTGCCCTTCAAGGCACCCTCGCTGCCGCTGACTTTGTTCGGCACCGCGCTGGCGCTGTTCCTCGGCTTCCGCACCAATTCGGCCTATCAGCGCTGGTGGGAGGGGCGGCAGCTCTGGGGCCTGATGATCAACGCCTCGCGCAACATCGCCCGCAGCGCGCGCAACTTCCTGCCCGATCCCGAGGGGCATGACCTGAAGCGGTCGATCGTGCTGCGCCAGATCGCCTATGTGAATGCGCTGCGCTGCCAGTTGCGCAAGCAGCCGGTCGATGGCGAGGTGCTGCGCTTCCTGTCGCGCGGCGAGGCGGAGCCCGCGCTCCAGCGGACCAACACCGCCAATGGCCTGCTCGACGGCACCGGCCGCCGCATCGCGGATGCACAGCGCCGGGGCTGGATCGATACCATCCAGCAGGCGCAAATGGAATCGGTGCTGGTCGACATCGCCAACTCGCAAGGCGGCATGGAGCGGCTGAAGAACACGCCGCTGCCCAACCAGTATCGTTTCATCCCGGCCTTCTTCACCCGGCTGTTCTGCGTGCTGCTGCCGATCGGCTTGGTCGAGACCTTGGGTTTCGCGACGCCCGTCGGCTCGTCGATCGCGGGCCTGATGTTCCTGGCGGCGCTGCAGATTGGTGACGATTTGGTCGATCCGTTCAGCGATACGGTCCACGACCTTCCGCTCAGCGCCATGTGCCGGACGATCGAGATCGACCTGCTCCAGTCGATCGGCGACCCCGCGCCCGAGCCGATGAAGCCGGTCGACGGGGTGCTGTGGTAAGGTGATGTATCCTCCCCGGTACGGGGAGGTGGCAGGCCGTCAGGCCTGACGGAGGGGGGCTTCCGCGCAGGACGTCCCTGGCGGCACGCCCCCTCCACCAGCTTCGCTGGTCCCCCTCCCCTTGCAGGGGAGGAATGGCTTTAAGCAGCGTTGTCGATGCCGAGTTCGCCCAGCTTGCGATAAAGCGTCGACCGACCGATCCCCAGCCGCCGCGCGACCTCGGTCATGCGGCCGCGATAATGGCCGATCGCCAGGCGGATGACGTCGGCCTCGATATCCTCCAGCGCGCGCAGATTGCCGTCGGGACGGAACAGGTTGATCCCGCCATTCTGCAACGCCTGGCCGCTCGAGGCGCTGACCGAAGGACGATCGCCCAGCGAGGCGATCTGCGGGAAGTCGGCCGGGGTGAGCGCATCGCCCTCGCACAGCACTGCGGCGCGGAAGAGGGCATTCTGCAACTGGCGGACATTGCCCGGCCAGTCGTACCGGCGCAGCAGGTCGAGCGCGGTATCGGTGATGTCGAGCTGGCGCAGGCCCGGCTGCTGCGCGATCCGCCCGAGCAGATGACGGGTCAGCGCGGGCACGTCCTCCGCCCGGTCGCGCAGCGGCGGCACCGCGACATGGACGACGTTGAGCTTGTAATACAGGTCCTCGCGGAATCGCCCGGCCTCGACCGCCTCCAACAGGCGGCCGTCGGTCGCGGCGATGATGCGGACATCCACCTCGCGCGCATGGCGAGCCCCCAGCGGCACGATGGTCGAGGATTGCAGCATGTCGAACAGCCGCCCCTGGGTTTCCAGCGGCATGCCCGACACCTCGTCCAGGAACAGGGTCGATCCGTCCGCTTCGACCATCTTGCCGATGCGCCGCTCGAACGCGCCCGCAAAGGCGCCTTCCTCGTGGCCGAAGATGATACTGTCGAGCAGGTTGGCGGCGGTCGCGGCGCAGTTGACGCGGATCATCGGCCGTTCGGCGCGCGGAGAGGCGACATGGATCGCCTCGGCCAGCGACTCCTTACCGACGCCGCCCTCGCCCTCGATCAGGACGGAGACGCGCGCGCGCGCCGCCTTGGCCGCGATCGCGATGGCGGCGCGGAATTCGGGCGCGTCGCCGACGATTTCGTCAAAAGCTAGAAGGGCGGGAATCTTCTCGGTCAGCGGGCGCAGCTCGCCGCTGGTCTGCGCGGCGACACAGGCCTCCAGCGCGGCGAGCAGGCGTTCGGGGGCCAGTGGCTTGACCAGGAAATCGGTCGCGCCCGCGCGCATCGCCGCCACCGCCTGCGCCACCGAGTCGTTGGCGGTCAGCATCAGGATGGGCAGTTCGGGGCGCAGCGTGTGGACATCGGCGATCATCTGGGTCGCGTCGGCGCCGGGGGCCCAATGGTCGATCAGGACCGCGTCAAGCTCGCGCCCCTGCGCCGAGCCCAGGACAGAGGCCGCCATGTCCGCATCGGTGGCGAACAGGGTGCGCCAGCCGCCGCGCTGCGCCAGGGCGGCGATCAGCCGACGCTGGGCAGGTTCGTCGTCGATCAGCAGCAGCAGACGTTGGCCGTTGCGCGTCATAATATGTCCCGTAGTCCCAATTCAGGGCGGTATGCCGATACTTTGTTAAAATCTGCGTTAATTCGGGACAATCTCTTTTCTTCGGAGGGCATGCGGATGTTCCCATTTTAAAGTCGGTGCCGGGGCAGGAGTCGCGGGGCCGGTCACGTTTCGGGGTTGATCCCGCCGGCCCGGTGAATAAGGTCGGAGATGGATCATGCGGCGGCCAAAGGTTCGCAGGGCCGATAGCGGAGGTGAGGATCATGGCGGGCAACGACACCGGCATCAGCGGCGGCACCGGCGAGATGAAGGCGCATGTCGCCACCTATGACCTGATGATCGGCCTGCTCAAATGGGGTGCGGTCGCGGTCGCCATTCTGGTGGCCATCGTCCTCTGGCTGATCGCCTGACCCGGTGTCCCTGCGGATTGCGGTCCTTCACGAGACCGCAGCGGGTGAGGCCCGCGTCGCCGCCACGCCGGAAACGGTCAAGAAACTGATCGCGCTGGGCGCGACCCTGGCGGTCGAGCGGGGTGCCGGTGCGGCGGCCGGGATCGCCGATGGCGATTACGAACAGGCGGGCGCGCAGGTCGCCGACCGCCCGGACGTGCTGGCCGGGGCCGAGATCGTGCTGGCGGTGCAGGCCCCCGAGCCCGCGACGCTGGCGGGTACCGCGCCGGGTGCCTGGGTGGTCGCGGCCTTCGATCCCTTTCGCCGGGCCGAGACGGTGGCGGCGTATGGCACAGCGGGGTTGGAGGCGCTGGCCATGGACTGGATGCCGCGCATCACCCGCGCCCAGTCGATGGACATCCTGTCCTCCCAGTCGAACCTGGCGGGGTATAAGGCGGTGCTGGAGGCGGCGAGCGCTTATGGCCGCGCCTTTCCGATGATGATGACGGCGGCGGGCACCATTCCGGCAGCGCGCGTCTTCGTGATGGGGGTCGGCGTCGCCGGGCTCCAGGCGATCGCGACCGCCCGGCGGCTGGGCGCGCAGGTGTCGGCGACCGATGTACGCTCGGCGACCAAGGAGCAAATCCAGTCGCTGGGCGCCAAGCCGATCTTCGTCGAGGGCGTGGCGGGCATCGAGGGCGAAGGCGCCGGCGGCTATGCGGGCGAGACCAGCGAGGAATATCGCCGCGCGCAAGCCGAACTGGTCGCCGGGCATATCGCCAAGCAGGATATCGTCATCACCACCGCGCTGATCCCCGGCCGCCCCGCGCCGCGCCTCGTCACCGATGCGCAGGTCGCAACGATGCGCCCGGGCAGCGTCATCGTCGACCTGGCGGTGGAAGCGGGCGGCAATGTCGAGGGCGCGGTGCTGGGCGAGGTGGTCCAGCGTCACGGCGTGACGATCATCGGCCACCGCAACATGCCCAGCCGCCTGGCGGCCGACGCCTCGGCCCTGTTCGCGCGCAACCTGCACAATTTCCTGGCCGCCTTCTGGGACAAGGACGCCGGACGCCCGGTGCTCGACGTCGAGATCGGCGACGCGATCCGGCTGACCAAGGGCGGGCAGGTGGTGAATCCGAGGCTCACTTCATGATCCTCCCCGGAACGGGGAGGGGGACCGGCGAAGCCGGTGGAGGGGGCGCGCGGGCAATGGCTCGGCCTGAAGTAGCGCTGGCGCGCAAGCTGCGTCGAACCATGACGCTGCCTGAGGTGATGCTCTGGCAACAACTGCGCGGCTCACCGAGCGGTTGGCGATTCCGGCGGCAGCATCCCGTTGGATGCTATGTTGCCGATTTCTTCTGTTCGAAAGCGCGCCTGATTGTCGAGGTCGACGGTGCCATTCATGGCGTCGAGACACGACCCGTCCGTGACACTGCGCGTGACCGATATTTGAGTGAAAACGGGTACAGGGTCATAAGGATTGGAGCCACCGATATCCTGCGCGATGCAGAGGCGGTCGCCGCCTCGATCGTCTCGCTGGTGGCGGCCCCCCTCCACCACTCGCCTGCGGCGAGCGGTCCCCCTCCCCGTTCCGGGGAGGATTAAACATGGACTTCATATCGATCCTGTCGGTCTTCGTGCTGGCGTGTTTCGTCGGTTATTATGTCGTCTGGTCGGTGACGCCCGCGCTGCACACGCCGTTGATGGCGGTCACCAACGCCATCTCCTCGGTCATCATCGTCGGTGCGCTGATCGCGGCGGCGGCGTCTTCAGGCGCGACAGGGTCGGGGGTGGCCAAATGGCTGGGGCTGGGGGCGGTGGTGCTGGCCAGCATCAACATCTTCGGCGGCTTTGCGGTGACGCAGCGAATGCTCGCCATGTACCGCAAGAAGGAGAAGCGCTCGTGATCGCCCCCGTCGCGCCCGCGCCGCTCGCTCCTGCGGTCGAGACTGTCGCCGCCAATCCCTGGGTGTCGCTCGCCTATCTGGTGGCGGGGGTGTGCTTCATCCTGGCGCTGCGCGGGCTATCGAGCCCGACGACCAGCCAGCGGGGCAATCGCTTTGGCATGATCGGTATGGCGATTGCCGTCGTCACGACGCTGGTGACGCATCTACCGGCTGGCGAAGGAGCCGCGCCGCGCATGTTGCCGGATATGAGCACGATGGGCGAAATCCTCGCCGCCATCGGCCTGGGTGCTCTGATCGGCATTACCACCGCCCGCCGCATTGCGATGACCGCAATGCCGCAGTTGGTCGCCGCCTTCCATTCCCTGGTCGGCCTCGCCGCCGTCGCGGTTGCCTGCGCCGCCTTCCTCAACCCGGTCGCCTTCGATATCGCCGACATGGTGGTGCCGATGATCGGCCAGCCCTTCGCCAGCATCCACGTCGTCAGCCGGGTCGAGATGGCGCTGGGCGTCGCGATCGGTGCGATCACCTTTTCGGGATCGGTCATCGCCTTCCTGAAGCTCAATGGCAATATGGGCGGCAAGCCGATCCTGCTGCCCGGCCGCCATGCGTTGAACCTCGGCATATTGGGCGCGATCGTCATCCTGGTGGCGATGTTCACGCGGGATCAGGCACCGTGGATCTTCTGGACGATCACCATCCTGTCCTTCGCGATCGGCTTCCTGCTGATCGTGCCGATCGGCGGTGCGGACATGCCGGTCGTGGTGTCGATGCTGAACAGCTATTCGGGCTGGGCGGCGGCGGCGATGGGCTTCACGCTGCACAATGGCGCGATGATCATCACCGGCGCGCTGGTCGGTAGCTCGGGCGCGATCCTGTCCTACATCATGTGCCGCGCGATGAACCGCAGCTTCATCAGCGTCATCGCAGGCGGCTTCGGCGCGAGCGATGCGGGTGGGCCAAGCGGCGGCGCAGGCGTAGATCGCCCCTGGAAGCGTGGCAGTGCCGAGGATGCGGCCTTCCTGATGAGCCAGGCCGAACAGGTCGTCATCGTCCCCGGTTACGGCATGGCGGTGGCACAAGCGCAGCATGTCCTGCGCGAGATGGGCGACCTGCTGAAGAAGGAAGGCGTGCGCGTCAAATATGCCATCCACCCGGTCGCAGGGCGGATGCCCGGCCATATGAACGTCCTGCTGGCCGAGGCGAACGTGCCTTATGACGAGGTGTTCGAGCTGGAGGACATCAACGCCGAGTTCGCGCAGACCGACGTTGCCTTCGTCATCGGCGCGAACGACGTGACCAACCCGGCGGCCAAGACCGACAAATCCTCGCCCATTTACGGCATGCCGGTGCTCGATGTGGAAAAGGCCAAGACGGTGCTCTTCATCAAGCGGTCGATGGGCGGCGTGGGCTATGCCGGGGTCGATAACGAGCTCTTTTATCGCGACAACACCATGATGTTGCTGGCGGACGCCAAGAAGATGGTCGAAGAGATCGTCAAGGCGCTCGGCTGAGTGCCCGATTCGGACTGACGTCGACTCCCGGACGTCGGTCGGGGTCGCGAGGATGCGCGCGGGCAGGCCGATGACGGCCCCCGCTGCGTCCTTGCGACCATGACGACGGACGAACCCGCCTGGCGGGTTGCGGGGGAATGGCGTGGACGAACAGGAGCTTTACGGAGGCGGCTTTGCGGTCGTGGTGATCAGCGCATCCGCGCTGGCCGCCGCCGCGAGTGATGCGGTGCGCCAGGCCGGGGGGCGGGTGCTGCGCACGGTCGAATGGGCGGCGGTGGCGGAGGAGATCGGGCAGCAGGCGGGACGACCGCTGTTGATGATCGATACCCATGGTGGCGAGACCGGGGCGATGGAGATCGCGCTCGCCCGGATCGATGCGGTGGCGACCGCGCTGGACCTGCCCATCGTGGTCAGCATGGCGACGGCGGACATCGATCTGGTCGCCGCGATGCTGCTCGGCCCACGCGTCGCCATGCTGTGCGATGCCAGCCCGCTGGAACTGGTCGCCGCGCTGGCGCTGGCGGGGGCGAGCAATAGCGGTGCGGGGGTTCTCCACGCCTATGTCCGCGAGGGGGAATCGGAACGGCTGCGGCGGTTGAATGCCGAAGTCGCGCGCATTGCCGAGGCGCTGGCCCGGCTGTCGGTGGCGGAGGAAGAGGAACGAAACGGCAGCCTCAACGACCGGCATCAGAGCTTTCACGCGGCCCCCGCCCGCGCACAGCCGGGCGATGCCGCACTGGTCCGCCGGATGATCCGCGCGCGGCGGCTACGCGACGGGTTCTTCGGCAGCGCGCTGTTCGAGGAGCCGGCCTGGGACATGCTGCTCGACCTTTATGCCGCGCATCTGGAGAATACGCGCGTGTCGGTGTCCAGCCTTTGCATCGCCGCCGCCGTTGCGCCCACGACCGCGCTGCGCTGGATCGGCAAGATGACCGAGGCCGGGCTGTTCGCGCGCCAGCCGGATCCGGTCGACCGCCGACGCGCCTTCATGGTGTTGACCGACAAGGCGCTGGAGGGGATGCGCAGTTACCTGGCGGCGCTGCGGGGATTGGGCGCACTATAGGTCTGCGTCTCTGCGCGAGCCCGTCTCTACCCCGCCAGCGCCCAGCGGATCGCGCCGCCCAGCCCGCGCGTCCCCGCCCGGATGGCGGGGCGCATCGCGCCGTAACCGTCCAGTCCATGCAACCGCGCTGCCCATTCCGGCAGCAGGGCGATGCCTGCCTGGGTCAGCCAGGCGCTGACCGGGGCGAGGGCAGGGCTGGGCGCTGGCTGGTTCAGGAGCGTGCGGGCAACGGCGCGGGTGCGGGCGTCGACGCGCAGCTCGGGGCGGATCGCCTCCAGGAAGCGGGCTAGCTGACGGCGGTCCTCGGGCACATCTTCCGCCCCCAGCCGCCGGGCGATCACCGCCATCTCGGCGAGGTAGCGGTCGGCCTGGGCATCCGGGAAATCGGGATCGCGATAGGTGCGGTGGGCGCGCAGGAAGCTGTCCACTTCGGCGGCATGGACGAAGGTCAGAAGGTGCGGGTCGTTCGCCGCATAGGGCGTGCCGTCGGGCAGGGTGCCGCCGACCCGGTCATGCACCGCGCGGACGCGGGCGATCATTTGCTCCGCCGCTTGCGTGGAGCCATAGGTGGTGACCGTGATGAATCCGGCTGTGCGCCGAAGCCGCCCGGCCATGTCACGACGGAAATCGCTATGGTCCCATACCCCCGCCAAGGCGGCGGGATGGAGCATCTGGACGAGCAGCGAGGCGATGCCACCCGCCATCATCGCGGTAAAGTCGCCATGCACCGCCCATGTCGCCGAGTCCGGTCCGAAGAGCCCGTCATCACCGGGCGGACGGCTCAGGTCGAGTTCGCGACTGCCGACCACGTCGCGTATCTGGTCGGCGATCTGGCGGCGAACGGGGAGCATGGTGGGTAAACGCGTGGGCGGACGTCGCGTTGCGTCGGGGGCAACCGCCGGGACGCCGTTACCCCCGCTTTGCCGCCTCCCACGCCGCGATCTCGTCGGGATAGCGGCGTTCGACCACCAGGTCGCTCGCCGTCTCGGTGGTCAGGTCGACGTCGACCGAGCCCGCCCATTCATAGGTCGCATTGCCCGACAGCGTGACCATGCCATCCTCGCCCGCAAAGGCGCGGACCAGGCCACCACGATTGAACACCACGGTCGGCACGTCCCAGGCGATTCGCCCAGTCAGGCACGCGGCATAGGTAGAGGCCGCCATCGCACTGCCGCAACTATCGGTCAGGCCCACGCCGCGCTCGAAGGTGCGGACGAACAGCGCGTCCCCGCGTACCTCCACGAACGACACATTGGCGCGATGGGGCAGCCAGTCGGGCGCGGCCTCGCAGATCTCGCCCAGCCGGACCAGCTCGGCTTCATCCACCGTCTCGACGAAATGGACGAGATGCGGATTGGGCATGGTGACGGCGGTGAAACGCTTTGCGCCATCCAGCATGGGCAGAACCGCCTCGACCAGCTGCTCGGGCGCGCCGTGGATCGGCCAGGCGGCGGTCGAAAGCCCGGCGGGCCCGGCGGTTTCGCGTACCGTGTAGACGCCCGGCGCCAGATCGGCGTCCCGGACCGCATCGGCGTGCGAGGTCTTCAGCCGCACCGTCGCCTCGGTCATCCCCAGCGCCTCGAACCCCGCCCGCGCGACGCAGCGCACGCCGTTGAGGCAGGTTTCCGCCTCGCTGCCGTCGCTGTTGCGCATCACCATGCCGAAGGCCGAGCGATCGTCGCCCGGCACCAGCAGCAACAGGCCGTCGCCGCCGACCGGCCCGCTGCGATCCGCCAGTGCGCGTGCGACGCCCGCCCATTCGGCGTCGCCCAGCGATAGCGCGCGCGCGTCGATCATCGGGAAATCATTGCCCGACCCATGGCATTTGACGAGTCCGAACCGCATCGCGATAACTCCGACAGGATTGAGGTGGGCGCTTAGCCCAGCCGGACCGGCTCCGCCAGCGGCGCCGAGCAGGGGGTGTGGGCGTGGTTTGGAGGGGGACAGGGGGATGATCACCGCGATCCGCGAGGTGCGTCGCGCCAAGGGTATGACCCTGGACGATGTCGCGCGCGCCTGCTGCCCGCCGACCACGCCGCAGACGATCGGGCGGCTGGAGATGGGGACGCGCACCGTCTCGCTTCCCTGGCTGAACCGGATCGCTGCCGCGCTGGGCTGCACCACCGCCGATCTGGTCACCCTGCCGGTGCGCGAGACCCTGCCGGTCGCCGCGCTGCTGGGCCCGCGCGGGGCGATCGCACCGCGCAGTGCCCGTGCCGTCTCGCCGCCCTGCGCCACGCCGGGAATGCTGGCGGTGACGGTGACCGGGGCGATCGGCGACTATCGCGCGGGCGATGAGCTCTGGTGCGAACCGCTGGCCCCGGATAGGTTCGCCGACGCCATGAATCGCGATATCCTCGTGCCCCGCTCTGCCGGTGGCTATGTCTTTGCCCGGCTGGCGGGTTTCCTGCCGGACGAGCTGCACCTGTTGCCGCTGGAACCGGGCGCAGCGGGGGTGATGGTGCCCGCGCCCGCCTGGATCGCGCGGGTCGCGCGCCTGGTGCGCACGCTGTGATCCGCGCGTTCCTGCCGCTGGTCCTGGCCCTTGCGCTGCCCGCCGCCGCGCAACAGGTCGCACCGCAAGCCCAGCCGCAACCGGCACCGGTGCAAAAGCCCGAGCTGGTCCGCGCCTATCCGCACGACACCACCGCCTTTACCGAAGGGCTGCTGATGGCCGAAGGCCAGATGTATGAGAGCACCGGGCGCGAGGGGCAGAGCGTGATCCGGCAGGTCGATCTGGCGACCGGCAAGACGCTGCGCCATGCGACCGTGCCCGATGGCCTGTTCGGCGAGGGGATCGTCGCCTGGGGCAAGGAATTGCGCAGCGTCACCTGGCATGGCGGGCGCGGCTTTCGCTGGAGCCGCCCGGCACTGACGCGCACCGGCGAGTGGCGCTATGACGGCGAAGGCTGGGCGATGACCGATGACGGACGGCAGATCATCCTGTCGGACGGCACGCCGCGCCTGCGCTTCCTGGACCCCGCGACGATGAAGGTTGCGCGCACGCTGGACGTCACGGTCAATGGTCGGCCGCTCAAATATCTGAACGAGCTGGAATATATCGACGGACAAATCTGGGCCAATGTCTGGATGACGCCCTATATCGTCCGAATCGATCCCCGGACGGGCGTGGTGGCGAGCGTCGTCGACCTGAGCGATCTGGTCGCGCGGGTGGGCATGACCGACCGGGACTCGGTGCCCAACGGCATCGCCTATGACCGGGTCAAGCACCGCATCTTCGTGACCGGCAAGAACTGGCCCGAACTGTTCGAGATCAAAGTCCCAGCCCGCTGATCGGGATCGCCGAACAGGGCAAGCGGCGGCGATGGTGCATCCGCCAAGGATGATCGCGCCGAGCAGGGGCATGCCCCTATAGCCCCTTGCCGTTTCATGGTTTCGGGGGCAGCTTCGGATACCATAGCTGGTTCGCGCGTTAAGACGCCAGCCTAGTATAAAAGTAACATGGATTATGATGCGTAACGTCGTCATATAGGGTGGCGACGATTGCTGGCCCAAGACTGTCATGGGGGCCGGGACGCCAGAGGAGAGCCGTTACTTGCCGACCAGTACCCGATTTGTCGTATCGCTTCACATGCTTGCCCTGATGGCGGAGCATGGTGATGCGCCGCTGCGCTCCGAAGACATCGCGGTCAGCGTCAATTCCAACGCGGCGGTGGTGCGCGCGCTGCTGTTGCGGCTGGCGGCGGCGGGGCTGACCCGCTCGCAGCTGGGCAATCGCGGCGGCGCGATGCTGGCCAAACCGTCCGCCGACATCCGGTTGGTCGAAGTGTACCAGGCGGTGGAGGATCGGAATTTCTTCGCCTTTCACCGCCAGCCGCCCGAAGGTGAAGGGCTGATCGACCGGCATATCACCGCCAGTCTGGAAACGATGCTGACCCCGGTGCGCGAGGCGCTGGAGGAAAAGCTCGCCGGGCTCACGCTCGACGATGTGCTCGACGAGATTCATGCGCAGGCCGGGAGCGGATCGGGCGGGTTAGACCAGATTCAGATCGGCCGGGCGCGTATCGGGAAAGAGCGTCCCCAGGCGGTCGGTTGACAGCCCGAATTGCCGCTGGACCAACCCGCCGATTAGCGCGCGGTAATCGGTCAGCACGGGCAGGTCGCGGTTCTGGTTAAGCGTGGCGGCGGACAGTGCGACCTGTTCGCCGGCCATGCGCCCACCCGATACGCCGCCGCCCATCACCCAATAGATGCTGCCATGACCGTGATCGGTGCCTCGGTCACCATTTTCGCGAAAGGTTCGGCCAAACTCCGATACGACGACGACCGTGGTGGTGCGCCAGGCATCGGGACCGATCGCCTGTGCGAAGCTGGCAAGGCCCCGGCCCAGATCGCCCATGCGATCGGCAAGATAGCCGGTCGCCCCGCCCTGATTCACATGGGTATCCCAGCCGCCGACATCGACGAATGCCAGGTTGAACCGGTCGCGCATCAGCGTCCCGATCCGCTGCGCCGATAGCGCAAAGCCCTTGGCCGAGACGGCACCCCGGCTGGCCGCCTTCATCTCCTGGTCGAGCGTCTTGTACACCGTGTCGCGCACCGTAAAGCCCTCGCTGACCGAGCGCGCGAGGTCGGGATGCCCGGCATACATGCTCTGGATCAGCGCGGCCTGACGTTGGTCGATCGGCTTGCCGACATTGGCGAGCGCGAGATTGGGGATGGGATCGTCCCCGCCCCGGAAGCACAACGGCAACTGGTCGGTAAAGGCGATCGGCCGCTCGCCCGTGCCCAGGATATCCGCCAGCCGCGCCATGAAGCCCGAACCGTAGTCGCGGTGGCCGCCGACCGGCTGGCCCAGCTCGATCGTGTCCTGCGTCTCGAAATGGCTGCGGCTCATATCGTCGGTGCCCGTGAACGGCACGAAGGCGATCTGCTTCGCTTGCCAAAGCGGCAGGATCGAGTCCTTCAGCGTCGGATGCAGTGCCCAGTCCGCATCGAGCGGCAACGGCGCATTGGGGTTGGCCGGATCGGGCTTAGGCAGCGCGATCGTCGGGCGCGACTGGTGATAGAAGTCGCTGCCGCTGGGCACGACGATGTTTACCGCGTCATAGGCACCGCGCAGGAACACGACGAGCAACCGGCTGCCCGCTTGCGGCGCGGCAAAGGCGCGGCCCGCCATCACCATGGGGGCGAGTGCGGCGGCGCCACGGAGCAGGTCACGGCGGTGGATATGGGAAAGCATCCTGCGATCCTCCTATCGGTGCATGAATTCGGGCGAGGAGAAATAGAGCGCATTCCACTCGGCGGGCGAGCGGGCCTGGCCGAGCGCGGCGAGCGTCGGCTTGCCGAGCGACGGCATCCGCGCGGCGATGAGGCGCGAGTCCTTCAGCACCGGTGGCGGGGACGGGGGTGGTGGGGTGCCCGGTGGGGTGTCGGCAGGCTGGAACAGTCGCGCCGCGCCATTCCCGAGCTGGCGCGCGATGTCGAACCGCGTGGCCATCTGCCCGGGCGCGGACCAGGCCGCGCTCGACAGGTCATAGCCGTCGGGCGTTTCATGGTCGTACAGCCCTTCGCCCATCTGGCGAATCCAGCCGACTACGGGCTGGGGATTGGTGACCAGCCGATCACCATAAGCCAGCCGCACCGCCGACAGCGTATAGCCGACCGGGTCCTTGAACCCGCTGCCCAGCGATCCCGAAAATTCGCGCGACCGGATCATCGTCTTCAGTATCTCGGCGATGTCGCCATGGCTCTTGCGGAAGGTCGTCGCCATCCGGTCGACCAGCGCGGGCGGCGGCTTGTCGCCCATGAAATAGGTCGCGAGTTTCAGTGAGACGTGATGCGCCGTCGCCGGGCTGTCGGCGATCAGGTCCAGCGCCTGTTCGACCTCGTGAAAGCCCGATCCCTTGATGGTGTGACCCAGGAAATGCTTGGTGCCGAAGTCGTGGCGCGCCGGATTAAACTCGAACAGCCCGGCGCGAAGGTAGAGCGGCTGAAGTTCGGGTTTCAACTTGGGCGCGTCGGGTTTCTGGTCGACGCCCACCCCGGTCAGGATGCGCGCCAGTTCCTGCACGTCCTGCTGGCTGTAGCCCGAGCCGACGCCCATGGAATGCAGCTCCATGATCTCGCGCGCGTAATTCTCGTTGATCTTGCCCTTGGCATTCTGGTCATTGTCCAGATAGCGCAGCATCGCCGGGTGGCGCAGCGTCGCCTCCAGCAGGTCGCGATACCGGCCCAGCGCATGGGCGCGGATGGTTTCCTCATAATCGCCGACCATCGCGCGAATGTCGCGCTTGTTCGCCTGGACGTTGAAATGGTTGAACCAGAACCAGGTCATCCGCTCGCGCAGCTGGTCGGGCGCATAGAGCGCGCGCAGGACGAAACGCTGCCGCGCCTCGTCGGCCAGGCCGTTCAGCGCCTTTTGATAGGCTTCGCGCGCGGCCTTGCGCTGGTCGAGATCGGGAATCGCCTTCAGGTCGCGCTGCATCGCGTCGGTTTCGACCACCAGGGCGGCGACACGTTCCCTGGAGATGCGCATGGCATCGATCTGCGCCTGCACCGCCGGGGGCAGCGGGGCGGGCTGGTCGTCCAACTGTTGCCGCAGCCAGGCGTCGCTGCCCGGCGCAGGGCCGTTGGCGGGCGCGGCGGACGGGCCCCAGCCGAGCCGTTCCTCCCAGGCGGCGTCGCGCGCGGGATCGGCGGCGTGCACGGGGGCCGCGACCATCAGCACCGGGGCTATCATCACAAGGCTCGCGGTTCGCGCCATGCACCGCTCTCCATTCCTGCCCGGCGCCGATCGGGTGGCGCAGGCTTCCTCGGAGGTTAAAGTGATGGAAAGAGGCTGAACCTCGGCTTGCCGAGAGATGAAAAGGGCGTCAGCGGCTGGCCACCTTTTCCTCCCCTGTAAGGGGAGGGGGACCATCCGAAGGATGGTGGAGGGGGCGTGCCGCATAGGGACACCCTATGAGGAAATTCCCCTCCGTCAGCGCTGTGCGCTGCCACCTCCCCGTGCCGGGGAGGATTGGGTCACTTCGGCAGCTTGCAGCCCACCGGCTGCGTCACCGGGTTGCATCGTTCCATCACGCCGCCCGGCAGCGTCACGGTGAAGCCCTTGTTCCACGCCCGCGTCGGCGCGCCGGGATAGTAATCGGTCGACACCGCCTGTGCGCCGCTGTCGATCGCGGCCTGCTGGCGCGTGTGATCGTTGTCGCGCGCTTCCTTGGTGTCGGCGTCGCTGCGCGTGCGGACGATGAAGCCCTGCTTCACCCATTCACGGATCTTCGCCCCGTCGGTACGCGGATCGCCGACGATCTCGACCGCGGCCTCGGGCTGGTCGGTGTCGTACCAGCCGAAGATCGGGCGGCCCTTCAACGAAGGATGCCCGGCGCGGTAGATATCGGACACGTCCGAAGGCGTATCCAGCACGAAGTAGATTTTCCCGCGAGCGCTCTCCAAGGTCGGCCAGCCCTTGGTGGTCACCGCCTCGCGCAGGGTCTTTGCATTCCCGCGCACGTCGTCGGGCGTGATCATCCGGTTCGGCGTCAGCACGTCGTGAATCTCGCCGTCCAGTGCATCGAGCAACGGTGCGGTCAGCGGCAGCGGGTCGGTGACGCCGGGCTTGTTGATCGGCCGGTCGGCGGCGTTGATCGTCACCATGATCGGCAGGTGACGCGGATGCGCGCGCGACCAGGCGTCGATCTGTCCGATGCACTGCTTGAAGGTGCCGCAGGAGCGATAATCGACTTCCGGGATGTGGAAGACCTTGAAGCCCGGCTTCATCATCGCCGCTTCGTCGAAGCCGGTCTGCTCACCTGCGGCCTTTGCGATCGCCTCGCCCTTGGGATGTGCGAAGCGTCCGCCTTCGGGGTCGGCGAAGATGTCGATCTCCAGCTGGCGCACGCCCCGGTCGAGCTGCTGCGCCAGGGTCAGGTGATCGTAATCCAGCGCGGCGGCGAGCTTGGGATCACGCTGTTCCAGCGCGGCGAAGACGGCGGGCGCGATCCGCTTCTTGTAGCTGTTGTGCGAGCCGACCACCTGGATGTCGTTCATCCGAAGGGCCGCCCGCGGCGCCGGGGCGGCGGCGGTCGCAAGGACCGCCGCCAGGGTGAGCAAAACCTTCATCAGAACTCCGCCCGAATGCCGAACAGGATCGTCCGGCCATAATAGTTGATCTCGCCGAAGCGCATCTTGCTGTCGTTATAGGTGTCCTGATGCGCGCCGGCGATGTTGATGCCCTCCAGGCTGAGCGTCAGGTTGTCGGCGGCGCGCACCGACAGCTGGCCGTCGAGCGACCCGAAGGCCGCAACATAGGTCGGTGCCTGTACCGTGCTGCCCGTGCTCGACAGGTACTTGTCGCGCCAGACATAGGACAGACGCGCCGACAGCGGGCCCTTGTCGTAGAAGCCGACCAGGTTGAAGCTGTTCTTCGACAGGCCGATCAGCTGGTCCTTGATGTTGCGCGAACCCGCCGTGTAGTCGGCTTTCACTTCGGTGTGGGTATAGGACCCCTGGACGCCGAAGCCGTCGAACGGTTCGGGCAGGAAGGTGAAGACCTGGCTATAGGCCGCCTCCGCGCCGTACACCTTGGCATTGCCGCCATTGACCGAGCTGGAGAGGCGGACGGTGCCGCGACCCGGAATGTTGATCTCGGTATTCGACTGGGTGATGTAATCGTCCATCGCCTTATAGAAGACCGCGCCCGACAACATGCCCGACGGTGCGAAATACCATTCCAGCGACCCGTCGAACTGGGTGGCGAGGAAGGGCACCAGCTGCGGGTTGCCGCCGCTGGCGGTCGGCGCGTCGGTCGACACGGTGATGCGCGGTGCGGTGTCGGTGACGTTGGGACGCGTCAGCACCCGGCTGGCGGCCATGCGACCGACCAGCTTGGGGGTCAGGTCGGCGCGCAGGTTGAAGCTGGGCAGGACGTTATTGAACGTCTTGGGGTAGCTGACCGGGGTGGCCGTGTTGCCGCTGGTCAGCGTACCGCTGGCGACCTGATCGGTGTGGACGTAACGCACGCCGACATTGCCGCTGACCGGCACCGACCCTGCATCGAACTGATAGTCGGCGCGGACATAGGCGGCGGCGATCTTCTCGGTCACGACGAAGGACGAACGACGATCGCCATTGGTGATCGGCTGACCCTGGATCGCCGGGGTGAAGAAGTTGCCGACATAAGCCGCCGTCACCGGCACCAGCCAGTTGCGGAAGGCATTGCCCGACACGCCCGACAGGAAGTCGTCATAGGGCAGCTGCTGATAGGCACCCGCGCCCAGATTGGTCAGCGGCTGGTTGGTCGCGGTGTCGATCAGATAGTCGCGACGGAAATAGTCGCGCTTGCGCCAGTGATATTCGCCGCCCGCCTGCAGCTTTGACAGGAAACCGTCGAAATCATGGCCGACGTCGAGACGCGAATAGAAATCCCAGTCCTTGCTGTCCTTGGGCGCGATGTTGAACTGGTACAGCTTGTAATTGGCCGGGTTGGTGACGTCGACCGGCGTGGTGAAGGTCGGCATGTTCTGATAGCCGCCGCTGGCGTCATAGGTCAGCGGCGCGATGAAATAGGCACGGCTGCGCACGGTGCCGGTGCGGTAGTCGGGATGATAGCTGTGCGCGGCCGACCAGTTGACATTGGCGGCGACATGCCAGCGATCCGGGTTCCATGTCTGCTTCAGTCCGATGGTGATCAGGTCATGGCGATTGAGGCTGTATTCGCGCGACGCCATGAAGCGGGCGTTGGCGATCGTTGCCTTGGTGATCGTGTCGCCGACGACGGTATAGCCCGGTTGCAGCACGGTCGGCAGCTGCTTGACGCCGCCGATCGAGACGTTGTTGTCGTCCGGATAGATGTCGAGGCCGAACTCGTCATAGGCGACGTCCAGCCGGGTCGCGACCACGTCCAGAGTCGTCTGGAGTTCGGGCGTCGGCTGCCACTGGGCCGAGACGATGCCCGAGATGCGCTTCCGATCCTCGGTCTCGACGGTGGGGCGGGTGCGGGTCGGCGAATAGAGACCCGCAGGCGCGCCGCCGCGCTTCGGGGCGTTCGGGTCGGTCGGATCGACATAGCGGTCGAGCAGCCAGCCGAAGTTCATGAAGCGGTCGTTGCGGACCGTCTTGCCCCAATATTGCGCGCCCGCCAGGATGCCGAAGGTGCCGTCATTGTTCTTCGCGCTGGTCAGCACGGTGACGTTGGGGCGGACCTGTTTGGTCTGGCTGGTATAGGTGCCGCGCATGTTGACGGTCGTCTTGTTGCCGACCTCCAGCGGGTGGAAGGTCTTGACGTCGATATTGCCGCCCAGCGCGCCCTCGCTCATGTCGGCGGTCGGGGTCTTCACCACGTCGATGCTGGAGGTGAATTCGGCGGGCAGCATCTCGAAGCGGAACTGACGACCGGCCGCGCCGCCATTCTCGATCAGGTCGTTCAGCGCGATGGTGCGGCCGTTCATCAGCGTGTTCTGGAACTGCGGGCCCAGGCCACGGACGCTGACATACAGGCCTTCACCGCGCGGGCGGGTGATCGCCACGCCGGGGACGAGCTGAAGCGCCTCGGCGACGTTCTGGGTCGGGAACTTGCCGATATCGGTCGAGCTGATCGAGTCGACGCCGTAAGCGGCGCGGCGCTTGGTCTCGATGCCCGCCGCCAGGCTGCGCGCATAGGTGCCGTTGACGACGATTTCGTCGCTCTGGCCATCGCTGCTGTCCGCCGCCTGCGGCGCGGCGGCGGCCGTCGCCGCGGCGTCCTGCGCATGGGCGGCGAGCGGGCCGGTCGCCAGGATGAGCGAGGCAGACGCCTTCAACAGGCTGCGAAACGTAAGCATGATCAAAATCCCCCATCGGCTGTCTTGCCGGTTCGGCGGGGGCGTTAGGATCGGTCGGTGTCAGATTGGCGTAAAATTGATGACATTGGTATGAAATTGGTAGGGTGCGTGCAGCAGGTCATCAAAATTCTGTGAGTTTAACGGCTGAGCATTGGCTTCCTGCCCGGCAAGGCGAGTGGACCCAAATATGCTATGGTGGTGAGGGCATGCCGCAAGCGGCAGTCCGCACTCCAACCGCCTCTTTTCCGCACCGGGGCGGGTTTCAGCCGCTCGCGCCAACCCGTTGCGTCGTCACCTGTGGGCTTTGCCGTCCGATGGTGCGCGCGGTGCGCTCGGGATCGCGCAGCAGGACCCGGCCCGATTTCCACATCAGTTCGCCATCACGACGCGCCTGCTGGATCATGCGGTTAACGTGCACCGGGGTCAGGCCCAGCGCGTCGGCCAGCATTTCCTGGGTCAACGGCATCTCGAAACTGCCGCCCACGGTCAGCCCAGCCAGCGACAGCCGCTCATAGATTTCGAGCAGAAAGTCGCTGATCCGCTCCTGCGCGTTCAATCGGCCAAGCTGGACGACATGGCCAAGCAGATAGGCCTCGTCCAGTGCCTCGGCCACGGCATAGGCTTGGGCCAGGCCGGACCCGGCGGGGGCGGCCGGGGCGGGACAGACGATCGTTTCGGTCATCGCGATGACGGTGGCCGAGGCGATCGGCATCGCCTGATGCGTCGCGCCGATTACGTCGCCAGGCAGATAGAAGCTCATGAACTGCCGACGCCCATCGGGCAGGATACGCACCCGCGCGGCCCAGCCCTGCAGCAACAGCAACGGTGCCGCGATCGGCCGCCCCAGGGTCAGGAAATTGTGGCGCGGCGGATGGGTTTGGGACACTTCCATCGCCGCATGCAGCAGAGCCAGGTCGGCCGCCTCCAGCGAGCTCAGGGCCGACAGGCGGCGGAGCGCAGGAGCGATCACGTCGTCGGACACGGAGAGGGGCGGGGCGGTCACGGGGCGGGTCATGCGCGTCCTTTATCGGGCATCAGCGCGTGGATCGCGCGGATGATGCGGTCGGCCTGAAAAGGCTTGGCGACGATCGAGGCGGAACGATAGGCCGCAGGCAGCGCCCATTCGTCATAGCCGGTGAGGAAGGTCCAGGGAACGTCGCGGGCCGAGAGCCGGTCGGCGATCTCAAAGGCGCGCTCGCCGGCCAGATTGACGTCGAGCACCGCGGCGTCGATCGGCTGGGTCTCGGCCAGGGTCAAGCCTTGTTCCAGCGTCGCCACCGGCCCGACCACGATCGCATCGGCGGCGCGCAACATCCGCTCCAGGTCGCGCGCGATGAAATACTCATCCTCGACGACCAGGATTCGCTTGTCGGCCAGCGGCGATCGGCGATTCATCCCTCGGTGCTCCGGTTCAGCGTGTCGGCCTCGTCGTTTATCCATGGTAGCGTTATCACGCACAGCACGCCGCCACCTCGAAAATCCAGTCTGGTCCGCGCGCCGAGCCCATAGGGCAAGGCCTCTCGGATCAGTTCGGTTCCGAATCCCTGTCTCGCGGGTGGAACCGGCATTGCTGGTACACCGGTTTCATCCCATTTTACAATCAGTTCGCATTTGCCATTTGATCCATGTTCCAAGTGCCATGCGATATGAAGCCGCCCGGCGGGGTGCCGCAGCGCTCCGTATTTCAGGGCATTGGTGGTCAGCTCGTGGATCGCCAACCCCAGGGATTCCGCGGTATCGGCGGGCAGCGCGACGTCGGGCCCTTCGATCGACAGCCGGTCATCCTCGATCGCGCCGACCCCCAATAACTCGTCGCGGATCAGGTTTTCCAGGTCGACCCGGCCGGACCGGGTCTGGGTTGCGACGACCTGCGTACGGGCGAGCGAATCGAGACGGCCGCGAAAATGATCCGCAATCTCGTCGAGCGGACCGCCATTCTCGACGGTGCGGGTGAAGATCGATCGGACGATGGTCAGGATGTTGCGCACCCGGTGCTGAAGCTCGGCGACCAGTGTTTCCTGCCGCTCGCGCAGGCGGCGCAGCGTATCGATATCGGTCGAGGTGCCGAACCATTCGACGATCCGGCCATGATCGTCGCGCACCGGCGTCGCGCGGGTCTTGTACCAGCGATAGCGCCCCGTCTCGACATGACGAAGCCGCCCCTCCATCGCCAAGTCGCCATGTTCGCCCGCTTCTTCGCCCGCTCCGTCCCAGAAGCGGCGCGCCGCGTCGCGGTCGTCGGGATGAACCGCCGCCAGCCAGCCATGGCCCAGACTCTCCTCGACGCTCAGCCCAGTCGCCGCCACCCATTGCTGGCTGACCCAGGTCCATTGCCCGTCACGCGTCGCGGTCCAGACGAGCTGCGGAATCCCCTCGATCAGGGTCAGGAGGCGGCGCTGGCTGGCGCGCGATGCGATCTCGGCCCGCTTTGTCAGCAGCGCCTGGACGATGGCGGGGGCCAGTTCTTCGATGATCGCCTTTTCGCGCTCGGTGAAACCGGTCGGGTGGTTACCCAATGCGATCATGGCGAAGGTCTCGCCATCGCGGCGCAGCGGCACGCCCAGAAAGTTGGGCAGACTGGGATGCCCTTCCGGTGTGCCGACCCGGGCGGGATGACTGGCGGGATCGTTCACGATCATGCTGCGATCCTGCAGGATGACCTGGCCGAAAATGCCGTGGATCTGCATGCCGTTGGGCAATCGCCGGGCCTTATAATCGGGATTGTCGCCGGCATAAGCGGCCCAGCCGCGCTCGCTGATCGCAATATGATCCAGCCGGTCGAGCGAATCCCGCCGCTCGCCGAAGAAGCTGAACGCCGCGCCGGTCAGGTCCTCGGCCACTTCCAGGCACAGGCGGCCCAACTCTTCTTCCGTCGAGGCACGCAACGCTTCCTGAAGGATGCGGTTGATGCCCGCCAGCACATGCGCATCGCGCGGCACCGGGCCGGAGGGAGGCTCGGACAGGGTCGTTTGCCCGTGAAGGGAAGCCAGTTCAGTCATGCGTGAAGAATCCCGATCGTACCCCAAACGATCCCGGCCGGTGCGGGCTCCCCAGCTACACACGATTTCGGACAGGGTAGCAAATGGATCGCCGACAGGAGCTGTACCGGTTTGCGCCGCCCCCTCGCATGACCGCCCGTGCCCGGCTATGAGCAGGCGGACCAGCAACCTTTGGCCGATCCATGTCCGCTTCGCTTTCGTTCCGTTCCTTGCGTATCCTGATGATGGGTTTGGTCCTGGTGGTCGCCTGGACCCTGGCCGTGCCGAGCGCGGTGCGTGCCCAAGGCGATCCGGCGGCGGCATCGACCACGAAGATCGCCCAGGCGGAGGTCGAGGTCCGCTCGGTCGACCGCGCGCTCGATGCGCGGGTCGACGACGATGATCGCCGGGCGCTGCGCGAACGGGCCCAGGGGGCCAAGGACGCGACGAGCCAGGCGGTGTCCGACCTGTCCGAGCAGCTGGCGCTGGTCAATGCGCGCATCACCGGCCTGGGCCCGGTCACCCCCGGCGAGATCGAAGCGCCCGAGCTGACCGCCCAGCGCAAGAGCCTGTCCACCTTGCGCACCACGCTGGACGCCGCGATCAAGCGCGGGCGGCTGGCCGGGGTCGAGGCGGGGCAGCTGATCGATGAGATCGACCAGGGCCAGACCGAGCAATTCAACGAGAAGCTGTCGACCAAGGCGCCCTCGCCGCTGAGCCCCGCCTTCTGGATCGTCGTGCTCGACCAGGCGCCGCGAGATGTCCGGCGCGTCGGCCTGTTCCTGCAACAGGGGGGCGAGCAGATCGCGCGGCAATGGCGCGGCGGTGTCCCGTGGCACGCGCTGCTGGGCTTTGCATTGGCGATCCTGCTGATCGGGCCGGTGCGGCTGGGTGCCCATCGGCTGGCGCAGCGCCGCCTGATCGCGGAGGCACCGCCCAGCCGGGTGCGGCGATCCGCCAACACCTTCTGGCGGGTGGCGGTCGGCACCGTTTGTCCGCTCGCCGCCGCGTTTGTGCTGGTGCAGGGGCTGCACTGGTCGGGGCTGTTGCCGGAACGCTGGACCGGGTTCCTGAACGGGTTCGTCCGGGCGGCGGGGATTGCGGGCTTCACGGCGGCGGTGACCGGCGCGGTGCTGATGCGCAGCCAGCCATCCTGGCGGATCGCGCCGATCGACGACGAGACGGCCAGCCGCCTGCGCCCCCTGTCCTGGGGGCTGACGATCCTGACCTTTACGACCGCGATGATCGGATCGTTCGAGCTGGCGATCGGCAGCAGCCGCAGCGCGGTGATCGCCACCCAGGCGACCGAGGCGCTGCTGCACCTGTTGCTGATCGTCGCCACGCTGGTGGTGCTGGGCCAGATCCGCGCACGCCGCGCGACACAGGACGAGACGACCAGCGCCGGGGTCAGCGCAGGCCTGAGCGTCGCGACGCTGTTCGCGTGGATTGCGGTGGGGATTGCGGGGCTGGCGCTGATCATCGGCTATATCTGGTTCAGCTGGTTCGTCGCGCTGATGATCGGCTGGACCGTGCTGCTCGGCTCGGCGCTCTACCTGATGCTGGTCGCCGCCGACGATATCGCCACCACCATCTTCGTGCGCGACAGCCGGGTCGGCATCACCCTGACCCGCGCGCTGGGCATTCGCGGGGCGATGGTCGACCAGTTCGGGCTGATCCTGTCGGGCGTGGTCCGGCTGGCGCTGATCCTGCTGGCGCTCGGCATGTTTCTGAAGCCGTTCGGGGCGAGCGGCAACCCGGGGGCGATCTTCGACCAGCTCGGCAAGGTGGCCGAGGGGATCAAGGTCGGCAATGTGTGGATATCGCCGGGTGCGATCCTGCAGGGGCTGGTCGTGCTGTTCGTCGGCCTGGGGCTGGTGCGCCTGTTCATGCGCTGGCTGGAGCAGCGTTACCTGCCTGCGACCGACCTGGACGGATCGGGCCGCAATTCGATCAGCCTGGTCGCGCGCTATATCGGCATCGCGCTCGCCGTCATCTGGGCGCTCGCATCGCTGGGCATCGGGGTGGAGCGGATCGCGCTCCTGCTGTCCGCTCTGTCGGTCGGCATCGGTTTCGGCCTTCAGGCGATCACCCAGAATTTCGTGTCCGGCCTGATCCTGCTGGCCGAGCGGCCGATCAAGATCGGCGACCTGATCCGCGTCGGCACCGATGAGGGCGATGTGAAGCGGATCAGCGTGCGCTCGACCGAGATCGAGCTGGCCGATCATTCGACGCTGATCGTCCCCAATTCCGAGCTCATCACCAAGTCGGTGCTCAACAAGACGCTGGCCGGGCCGCTGGGGCGTATCCAGATTCAGTTTTCCGTGCCGATCGAGTCGGATGCGGACGTGGTGCGGACCATCGTGCTCGACTGTTTCGCCAGCGAAGCCGCGGTGCTGTCCGATCCGACGCCCAAGGCGTTCATCGACTCGATCATCGACGGGCGGATCCATTTCAACTGCTTTGCCCATGTCGAAAGCCCGCGTGCGGCCTATTCGACGCGCAGTGCCGTCCTGTTCACGCTGCTGTCGGCGCTGCGGAGCAAGGGCATCGAGATCGGCACCCTGCCGCAAAAGATGGAGCTGATCCGCTCCGGCGGCGGGGCGGGGGTTGCGGCACCGGGCGAAGATGAAGCCAGGATGAAATGAACAAGTCCCCATTGGTCATGGAAAGGTAACACCAGATTCTTCGAGCGCCCCTATCCGCGCGGCCAGCGACGACCTGACGGTCGATCGGGGGATAGGGAAAAAATCACCATGAACAGCCATTTCATTCGCGCCACGCTGCTGGGCGGCACCGCGCTCCTGGCCGTGACGGCCGCACCGGCCTTCGCCGCCGATGCCAAGCCGACCGCCGCTGCCGCCGCCGATCCGGCGACCCCGGCGGCCGATCCCGCCGATGGTGGCCAGCTGAAGGAAATCGTGGTCACCGCGACCAAGCGCGAGACCAGCCTGCAGAAGACGCCAATCGCGATCTCGGTCCTCGACCCGACCGTCCTGAAGGACCGTCACGTCCAGAGCCTGCTCGACCTGGCCGATGGTTCGGTCCCCTCGCTCCGTGTCGCCACCTTCGAGGCGCGCCAGTCGGCGCTGACCGTCGGTATCCGCGGCATCGTCCCCTTCGACCAGAACCAGACCGCGCGTGACACCGGCGTCGGCGTCTATTTCGATGGCGTCTATGTCGGCCGCTCGCAGGGCCTGAACGCCGCGCTGTTCGATATCGAGCGCGTCGAAGTGCTGCGCGGTCCGCAGGGCACGCTGTTCGGTCGCAACACCGAGGGTGGCGCGCTGTCGATCGTCACCGCCAAGCCGACCGGCAAGTTCGGTGGTTCGCTGACCGCGGGCTTCGGCAATTACGGCGCGTACAACACCGCCGCGCACGTCAACCTGCCGGAGTTCAACAATATCGCGATCAAGCTGGACGGCGTGATCCAGCACCAGAACCCGTTCGTGAAGAACCCGCTGCCCGGCAGCGTGGGCTGGGGCGCGTACAACCGCGTCGGCGGCCATGTCGCAGCCGTGTGGAAGCCGGTCGACGGCTTCTCGGCCGAGCTGTCCTATGATCAGGCGAAGGACGAGAACACGCCCTTCTACAGCCAACTGATCAACTACAACCCGCGCGGCCTGCCGGTCGCGACGATCGCGCAGATCAACGCCAATAATGGCAAGCTGCCCTCGGGCACCATCGCGCCGCTGTCGCCGTTGGTCGTCGTGTCGGGCGACAATCGCATGAAGACCGCCGATATCGGCGTTCCGCAGCAGTATAGCGTCGACCGCACCCACGGCTTCTCGGCCAAGCTGAACTATGACGTCGCACCGGGCCTGGAGCTGCGCTCGATCACCGCGTGGCGCGGCGTGACGACCGACCAGTGGGACAATTCGGGCGGCGCGCACCGCACCGTCTTCATGCCGAACGGCAAGTTCAGCCGCTACAGCCTGTCGTTCATGCAGCAGCACCAGTTCAGCCAGGAATTCCAGGCGGTGGGCAGCCTGCCGCAGCTGGATTACGTCGCTGGTCTCTATTACTTCACCGAAAACGCCCGCGAAGTGGCGGCGACCCCGTCGACCAACCAGTGGAACGCGGACGGCACCGGCTACACCATCCTGTCGCAGACCGCGCTGGGCACCATCACCTCGGGCAACCAGGGCTGGGCGCCTGGTTCGTTCTTCCTGCAGCGCGGCAGCTTTGCGCGCGCCTATAGCTATGCCGCCTTCGCCCAGGCGACCTACACGCCGGAAGGCTTCGACGCGTTTCACCTGACCGTCGGTGGCCGCTACACCAAGGACAAGCGCAACGGCACGCTGTACCTGGTGCAGGGCAAGTCGACCAACTTCCCCTTCACCTTCGACAACAGCCGGTTCGATCCGATGGTGACGGCGGCTTTCGATGCGACCGACACGATCCATCTCTATGCGAAATACTCGACCGGCTACCGCGCGGGCGGTGCCAACGACCGTTCGCAGACCTTCGCCGCCTTCGGTCCCGAAGCGGTCAAGGCCTATGAGATCGGGTCGAAGATGGACCTGTTCGAGCACCGCGTCCGCCTGAACCTGGCCGGGTACATCATGGACCGCACCGGCACCCAGATCGACTTCGACAATGTCGACACCAATCCGGCAAGCCCGACCTACAACCTCCACACCGAGGAAACCCGCAATGCGCCGGGAACCTCGAAGATCCGTGGTGTCGAGGCCGACCTGACCGTCAACCCGACCGAGGGTCTGACGCTGGGTGCGTCCTATGCCTATACCTACACCAACGTGCCGCTGACGCCGAACCCCTTCCTGGGCAACACGCTGACCCAGGTGTTCGTGGTGTACACGCCGCGCAACGCCGCCTCGGCCTATGCCGATTACGAAGTGCCGCTGCCGGGTTCGGAGGCCAAGGTCCGCTTCCACCTGGACGGCAACTATGCCGACCCGGCCTATAGCTTCCAGAACGAGACGACCCGCACCGACAAGACCTTCGTCGTGAACGGTCGCATCGCGCTGGCCGATCTGCCGCTGACCGAGAACGGCACGAAGATGACCGTCTCGCTGTGGAGCCGCAACCTGCTCAACAACACCTTCATCTATCGTCGCTCGGCCGCCAACGCCGCGACGCTGGGCGACTATGGCAACTTCAACCCGCCGCGCACCATCGGCCTGGAGGGTACGGTTCGCTTCTGAGCCGACGGGTTTTCCAACCCCGACTAGCCAGGGGCCGTCCTTCGGGGCGGCCCCTTTTGTTATGCCTCATTCCTCCCCTTACAGGAGAGGAGCGGGGTTTATGGCCTCGGTAGCACAATTGTGGCGACCAGCCCTGGCGCGGCATCGTCCAGCACCAGTCGCCCGTGGTGCAGCCGTGCGACCGCGTCGACCAGGGGCAGGCCCAGGCCATGGCCCGCCGCTCCGCGCGCTTTGTCCAGCCGCCCGAAGCGGCGCAGCGCCCGGTCACGGTCCTCGGGCGCGATGCCGGGGCCGGTATCGGCGACCTGCAAGGTCCATTCTCCCGCGTCGGCGCGCAGGCTCACCCGGATCGCGGCGTCCGACCCGCCATATTTGATCGCATTGCCGATCAGGTTGACCAGCGCCTGGGTCAGCAACTGCCGATCGCCGACAAAGGGCGCGCCGCCGGGCTCGACTGCGACGGACAGGGCCTGGCCCGCTTCCTCGGCGACCGGGATCATCATCGTCGCGGTCTCCTCGACCAGCGCGGGCAGGTCGAAGGGCGCGAAACCGGCGCGGCGGTGGCCGCCCTCGATCTCGGCAATGCGCAGCAGGGCGGCGAACATGGCGAGCAGCGTGTCGCACTGGGCCAGCGCGGCGCGGGCGCGTTCGGCCTGCACCGGGTCCTGCGCATCGGCGGCCATGGCGGCGACCTGCGCGCGCAACCGGGCGAGGGGCGTACGCAGGTCATGGGCGATGTCGTTGGACTGGCCGCGCATCGCCTCCATCAGCTCGGCGATCCGGTCGAGCATATGGTTGAAGGCGGCGGCCTGGCGGTCGAACTCGTCGGCGGAGCCGGTCACGGGCACGCGGTGGCGGATATTCCCGGCGACGATCGCCTCGACGGTGGCGCGCTGGTCGCCGATGCGGCGGCCGACCAGCCTGGCAAAGGCGATGACGCCGCCCAGCACGATCAGGATGATCGAGCCGAATCCGATCAGGAAGATGCGGGTGCGCCGCCCGCGATAGCTGTCGAACGGCTCGGTTTCCGCCACCACGGTCAGCCGTCGTCCTGCGCCCGCATCGCGGACCAGCGCGCGGCCATGCGACAGGCCGATGATGCCGTCGCGCTGGCGCAGGTCGGATCGGCCGAGCGGCAGCGGGCGGTTCAGCCGGATATTGCCGCCCAGCCGCGTCGCACCGGGGCCGGTCAGCAACAGGCCGATATCGCCCGTGTCGCGCTCTCGCGACAGTGCGTCGATGCGCGCGAGCAGCGTCGCGGTGGCGGGCAGGCCCTCGCCCGGATCGCGTTCCAGCACGACGTCGGAGATCGCATCGATCCGGCGGTCGACCAGTTGCGCCACGGTCACGCGATTGGCCGCCAGGATCGACACGCCGGTGGCGATCGTCGCGATCAGGAACAGCGCCACGACGCCCGCGGTCAGGCCGCGCAGGGACAGTCGCCGGATCGCGCGTTCGATCATGGTTTCAGCGAATAGCCGATCCCGCGCACCGTTTCGATCGGGTCCGCGCCGCCGGTTTCGGTCAGCTTGATGCGCAACCGCCGGATATAGACGTCGACGATGTTGGTCTCCGGCTCGAAATCATAGCCCCAGACCCGCTCGATCAGCATGGCGCGGGTCAGCACCTCGCCCGCATGGCGCGCCAGCTCGGTCAGCAGCTTGAGCTCCAGATTGGCCAGCGTGATCGGTCGGCCGCCGCGCCAAGCACGAAAGCTGGTCGGGCTGACTACAATGTCGCCCGCGCGGATCGTGTCGCTCTCGCTGACCGTCCAGCGGCGGCCGCGCAGCACCGCATGGATGCGGGCGTTCAGTTCCTCGGGGTCGACCGGCTTGACGACATAATCGTCCGCGCCCGCCTCCAGCCCGTCGACCTTGTCCGAGGCCATGGACAAGGCGGTCAGCATGATGACCGGCACGGTGATCCCGCCCGCGCGCAACGTCTCGACCACCGACAGCCCGTCGAGGCGCGGCATCATCCGGTCGAGGATCACCGCGTCATATTGTTCGCGGTCCATCGCCGCGAGCGCCAGCCGCCCGTCGCCGACATGCTCGACCCGGTGGCCGAGCGCCCGCAGCGCGGCGGCCAGCCCCTCGGCATAGGCGGCGTCGTCCTCGACGAGAATCAGGTGCAGACTCATACTGGTTTCCAAAACGTCAACGCCGTTCCGCCCTATCGGCCAGAATTCCGGTGGCAAGATCGTCCTGTTCGTATCGCGTTGGAACAATCGGGACAGGTGGTCAGAGAGTTAACCACTGCATGACGCGCCCGTCATGCGTAATAGGCGGACATTAGAGGAAAAAGACGCGTCCCACGCATCGTCGGACCCGTCGCAAGGCTCCCGGGCGGGGCCGGAGGATGGCATGATGGCGACCGAGATCACGATCGACGGCAACCTGTCCGACTGGAACGCGACCGACCGGATCGATACCGGGCTGGGCGCGGGCTATTCCATTTATGCCCGGGCGGATGGCACCGATTTCATCTTCGCGATGACCGCGCCGATGGCGATCGGGGCGAATACCACCGCCTGGCTCAACACCGATCGCAACGCGACGACGGGCTATCAGGTGTTCGGTTTCGCCGGTGGCGCCGAATATAACGTCAACTTCAACGCCGACGGCACCGTCTCGCTCTATCAGGGCGGGGCGGGCGAGACGCTGGTGATGGCGGGCCTGCAGGCGGCGTGGTCGGCGGACCGCCAGACGGTGGAGTTCCGCGTGCCCAAGGCCGCGATCGGCAATCCGCAGGCGATCGACACGCTGTTCGACGTCAACGACCAGGTGTTCCTGCCCGGCAATTACTCGTCCAAGCCCTTCACCGTCTTCAACGACACCGGCATCACCGCCGACCCGTCGCACCGCATCGCGATCGTCTGGTCGGAGACGACCGCCAACGCCTATTTCAGCAAGACCGCCTATTCGCAGCTGTTCATGGCCGCGCAGAGCCAAGCGATGCAGGCGGGCACACCCTTCGACATCATCACCGAAGACGATCTGACCAACCTGTCGACGCTGGCCAAGTACGACTCGATCGTCTTCCCCTCATTCCGCAACGTCCAGGCGGACAAGGCGGATGCCATCGCCCATACGCTGGAACAGGCGACCAAGCAGTTCGGCATCGGCCTGATCGCGGCGGGCGAGTTCATGACCAATGCGGCGGACGGCAGCGCGCTGGCGGGCGACAGCTATGCGCGCATGAAGCTGTTGTTCGACGCCACGCGCGTGACCGGCGGCTGGCCCGCCGACGTCACCATCAAGGCGGCGGACGCGAACCATGACGTGCTCGACGGCTATACGGTCGGCGAGACGATCCGCGATTATAAGGGCGTCGGCTGGAACGCCTTCACCAGCGTCAGCGGCACCGGCGAGACGATCGCGACCCAGACGGTCAACGGCCAGGATTACGCCGCCGCCATCGCGACCAAGACCGGTGGCCGCAACGTCATCTTCTCGACCGAAGCGGCGATGGCCGACGACAATCTCCTGCAAAAGGCGATCAGCTATTCAGTGAACGGCTCGGCCAGCACCGGCGGCCTGCATGTCGGGCTTCAGATGACCCGTGACGCCGGGCTGTTCGCCAGCCGCGTCGACATGGACCAGAGCCAGTATTCGGACGAAGTGAAGCCCGAGGACGGCTCGGCGGGCATCTATACCAAGCTGCTGCCCATCCTCGACCAGTGGAAGGCGCTATATAATTTCGTCGGCAGCTATTACGTCAATATCGGCAACGATCCGGCGCAGCAGCGGTCGACCGACTGGTCGGTGTCGGCGCCCATCTATGCGGAGATGATGGCGGCGGGCAACGAGATCGGCCTGCACAGCTATACCCATCCCGAGGACACCAATGTCCTGACCGCCGACCAGATTGCCTATGAGTTCGGGGCCGAGCGCGCCGAGCTGGAAAAGCAGATGAGTGCGTATCTGGGCCGTCAGGTTTCGCTGGGCGGCGCGGCGGTGCCCGGCGCGCCCGAGACGATCGCGACGACCCAGGAGATCCTGAAATACGTCACCTATCTGTCGGGTGGCTATACTGGGGTCGGCGCAGGCTATCCCAACGCGTTCGGCTATCAGACGCCGGGCAATGCGGCAGACGGCAAGGTGTATCTCGCGCCCAACACCATGTTCGACTTCTCGCTGATCGAATTCCAGAAGAAGACGGTGGCCGAGGCGGAGGCCGAATGGGGCAAGGAACTGGCGACGCTGACCGCGCACGCCAATGCGCCGGTCATCGTGTGGCCGTGGCATGATTACGGCCCCGCCCAGTGGACCGGCGACGCGACCAAGAGCCCCTATGTCACGTCGATGTTCACCAACTTCGTCGCCAAGGCGGCGGCGGCGGGCGTCGAGTTCGTGACGCTGGCCGATCTGGCCGCGCGCATCGGCGCGTTCCACCAGGCGTCGATCACCACCACCGTGTCGGGTAATACGATCACCGCCACAGTGTCGTCGGCGGGGGGACTTGGCACCTTCGCGCTGGACGTCGACGGGCAAAAGCCGGGCCAGGTGATCCAGAACGTGGCGGGCTGGTATGCCTATGACGCGAACAAGGTCTTGCTGCCCAAGGCGGGCGGCACCTACACCATCACCATGGGGCAGGCGGCGGACGATGTGACCCACATCACCGACCTGCCCATGCGCGCCTCGCTGATCTCGCTGAGCGGCGACGGACGTGACCTGAGCTTCTCGGTCGAGGGCGAGGGCAAGGTCGTGATCGACCTGAAGGCGCCGGGCAGCGACTGGACGACGGTCAAGGGCGCGAAGATGACCAGCCTGGTCGGCGAGATCCTGACCATCGATATCGGGTCGATCGGCCAGCATGACGTGGCGATCGGCCATGTCGCCAATAGCGGTCCGACTATCACCTCGTTCGGCGGCGCCGACACGGCCAAGATGGCGATCGCCGAGAACGGCACCGCCGTCACCACCATCACCGCCACCGATCCCAATATTGCCCTGGGCGACTCGATCCATTATTCGATCGCGGCGGGCGGTGACGGCGCGGCCTTCACCATCGATGCGACGACCGGCGTGCTGAAGTTCATCGCCGCGCCCGATTATGAAAACCCGACCGACGCCAATCACGACAATGTCTATGACGTGACCGTCATCGCGACCGATGCGAAGGGCGCGATCGATACCCAGGCGCTGTCGATCGGTGTGACCGACGTGATCGGCATCACCAAGACCGGCACCATCTTCAACGACACGATCAACGGCACCGGCGAGCAGGACGTGCTCGACGGCGGCTGGGGCAATGACGTGCTGAACGGGCTGGGCGGCAACGACACGCTGATCGGCGGGCTGGGCAACGACACGCTGAACGGCGGCGATGGCGACGACATCCTGATCGGCGGCTGGGGCAAAGACATGCTGACCGGCGGCGCAGGCAAGGACGTGTTCCGCTTCGAGTCGACGATGGACAGCCCGGCTTCGTCGCTGCGCGACGTCATTACCGACTTCCGCTCTGGCGAGGACAAGATCGACCTGTCGGCGATCGACGCCAACACCTCGCTCTTCGCGCGGGGCGACCAGGCCTTCACCTTCCTGAGCGCGCCCGGCGCCAAGTTCACCGGCGCGGGCCAGTTGCGCTTCAGCTACCAGATGATCGGCGGCAAGGAATATACCATCGTCGAGGGCAATACCGACGCGCTGAACCTCGCCGATTTTTCTATCGCCTTGCTCGGGCACCATAATCTGACCGCGAGTGATTTTTATTTATAATTAGGCCCTAGGGTCCGCTGTCATGGCGGGCATCGGTTTTCAATTGGCCAGAATGGCGCGCGAGGGCGGGGTCGGCGGTATCGCCGGAGCCGCGCTGCACGGCGCGCTGATCAGTGCTGGGCCATGGCTGATCACTGCCGTCGCGATGATCGGACTGCAGCATTGGGGCCCCGGCGCGGTGGGGGCGGATGAAGCGGACATGGTCCGCACGGTCCTGATCTATGGTTTCAGCCTGTCGGCGCTGGTCGCCGGGCCGATCGCGATCCTGGCGACGCGGCTGGCCGCCGACCGGTTGTTCGCGCGCGACATGGCCGGGGTGCCGGGCATCCTGATCGTCGCGCTGGCCGTCGGTGGGGGCGCAGCACTGGGCCTGGGGGCGCTGGTGTTCGGGGGACTGGCCGGATTGCCGTTCCTGCGCGCCGCGCTCGCCAGCCTGTTGCTCGCATGGCTGACCCAGATCTGGATCGCCTCGCCGATGTTGACCGCGCTGCGCCGCTACCGGGCGGTGCCGGTCGCCTATCTGATCGGGATCGGCACGGCGGTGGCGTTGCTAACGCTAATTGCCTCGCCGGGCGGGACGCTGGTGCTGGCGATCGTGACGGCGGGCGCGGGTGTCACGCTGGGTGCGATCCTGATCGTTCTGCGCCACTGTTTTCGCGCGCCCCCCATATTGCCGCCGCGCGACCTGATCGGCCTGCGCCTGGGCGGGATCGTCGCGGCGGCGGGATTGGCGGGGGCGGTGGCGATCTGGGTCGACAAATGGCTGCTCTGGATGGGGCCGGGCAGCGTCGTGGCGCTGGGCGCGTTGCGGCTCAACCCGATCAACGATGGCGGCAGTTTCCTGGGCCTGCTCACGCTGGTGCCCGGCCTGACCCTGGTGCTGATCGTCAGCGAGACCCGGTTCGACCGCAGCTTCGGCGACCTCATGGCGCGCTGTACCGGCACCTCCACGCTCGCCCGGATCGAGGAGGCGCGCACCGAGCTGGTCGTCACGCTGCTCGACGGTCTGCGCCTGCTGGTGCTGATGCAGGCGCTGGTCGCGGCGCTCGCCTGGGTGCTGGCGGTGCCCCTGTTCGAGCTGATCGGGGCCGACCCGCGCGGCATCTTCGCCTTTCGCCACAGTGCGGCGGGGACGGTGTTTCACCTGATCGCGATCGGTGCGACCATCGTCCTGTCCTATTACGACCTGTTCGCGCGCGTCGTCCTGATCTGGGCGAGCTTCGCGCTGGCGAGTGCGCTGGCGGTGTGGCTGCAATGGGATGCGGGATCGGCGGCGTTCGGCTGGGGCTATATGGCGGGCGCGGTGGTCGGGGCCTCGGTCGGGCTGGCGCTGGTCGCGGATGCCACGATTCGGCTGGTCTATCTGTTGTTCGTCGGCAACAACCCCGCCGTCGTCGGGCGCGAGGGGCGTTGGGCGTGATACCGGGCATGACCGACATGATGATGGGACGCCGCGCGATGCTGGGGATGGGCATGGGCGCGCTGGGGCTGGCGGCGGTGGCGCGGCAGGGGCGGGGTGACGGGACGGCCGCATGGCGTTGGGGCGTCGATTACGGGGCGGCGACCGATCCCGACCTGGCGCGCCGTTTCGACCTGCTGGTGCTGGAGCCGCATCACGCACGCCCCATCGCGCCGCTGCGCGGGGAGGACAGTACGCTGCTCGGCTATGTCAGCCTGGGTGAGGTGGAGAAGGGGCGGCCCTATTTCGCCGCGCTCGAGCGGGCGGGGGCCCTGCGCGCGCCCAATCCCGACTGGCCCGATGCGCGCCATGTCGACCTGCGCCATCCCGAATGGCGGCGCACCCTGATCGACATCGCCGTGCCCGCCATCCTGGCCAAGGGCTATGACGGAATCTTCATGGATACGCTCGATAACGCCGAGGCGATGGAGCGACAGAATCCGATCGAAAACAAGGGCATGGTGGCGGCGGGCGCAGCGCTGGTCGCCGCCCTGCGCGCGCGATTCCCGGGCATCCGCCTGATGCTCAACCGGGGTTATGCCGCCTTGCCCGACTCGGCGGTGCATCTGGATTATCTGCTCGGCGAATCCATGGCCTCGCGCTGGAGCTTTGCCCAGAAGCGTTATGAGATGCTGTCCGACAGCGACTGGCAATGGCAGGCGGAGCGGCTGCGCGCCGCCAAGGCCCGCAATCCGCGCCTGATCCTGACCACGCTCGATTACTGGGACCCGGCCGACCAGCGGACAGTGGCGTCGCTTTATGCGCGCGAGCGGGCGGCGGGGTTCCGACCCTATGTCGCGACACTGGCGCTCGATCATCTGATCGCGGAGCCGTCGGGATGATGCGCCGCGCCAACCAGCGCTGGATGGCGATCGCATTGCCCGTCGGAGCGGGGAGTGCGATCCTGGCGCTTGGCCTGTTCCTGATGCCCAGCGCGCGCGAGGTCGAGCAGGCCGAGCGCCGCGCCGCGCCGCCCGCCGCGCCGGTCGTAGAGACACCCGATCCGATTCCCGTCGCCACGCCTGCGCCGGTGCCGGCGCACCCCGATCTCGCGGCGGCGCTGAAGACCGGGGATGCGGCGACGCTGGCCGCGCTGACCGCGACGCTGATCGAGCAGCAGGTCCCGGTCACCACCGCGCAGGTCGCCTATGATCTGGTCGCGAATGGCCGCCCGGCGGTGGCGCTCGCCTATCTGGCCGAGCGGCCCGATGGTGCCGCGCCCGCCCATTGGCCGCTGCGGATCGAAACCTTGCGCAAGCTGGGTCGCACCGCGGAAGCCGAAAAACTGCTGGCCCAGGCCGCTCGCCAACCGTCGGGCGTCGCGCCGCCGGCGCTGGTCGCGGCGGGCTATGCGCTGGATCGCCCCGATCTGATCATTGCCGCCGCCGCCTCGGGCGCGATCCCGCCGCCCGATGCCCGGCTGGCGCATGATCTGGCCCAAAGGGCGGAGGCCAAGGGGCATCTCGATTGGATCGCCGCGCTGGAGCGGACCAAGGCAGCGGACTGGCGGACGGGCGATCCCTGGCTGGCGCTGCGGGTGGCGCTCCGCCGGGGCGACCGGGCCGGGGCAGAGCGGGCGATCGCGGCGCTTCCGGCGGGCGAGCGTGACGCGGCACAGGCCGATCTGCTGGCGCGGACCGGTGATCGGGCGGGTCAGCGGCAACAGATATTGACGCAGGCGGCCCGACCGGGCGCACCGCTGCCGGACCTGGCCGAGCGCCTGCTGGCGCTGGGCGCGCGGGACGATGCCATCGCCCTCCTGCGCCGCGCCGCGAGCGGCCAGCCGGTCGGCGCGCCCGCTGTCCAGCGGCTTCTCTACTTGATGGGCCCGCGTCCGGCGGAGCAGGACCGCGCATGGCTTCGCGCCCAGGCGTTGTCGGGGCCAGCTGCCGAACAGTCGCGCTGGCTGGCCGCCTATGTCGAGCGGGAGGCACCCGCGACCGCGCTGTCCGTGATCGAGCGTCATCCGCTGGCAGCGCGCACCGATATCGCGCTGCTCCGTCTGCAACTGGCGCAGGCGGCGGGGGACCGGGCGGCGGTGCGGCGGGCCGTGGCGGTGCTGCTCGACGGGCGGCCGCTGGAGCCGGGCATGTTGCGGCGGGTGAGTGCGCTTGCCGACGGGATCGAGCCGCATCAGGCGCATCTGCTGGCCGAACGGCGGATCGCGGGGGGCGTGGCGGGGCCGCGCGACCGGCTCGACCTGGCCTGGGCAGCGTGGAATGCCGGGGATGCGGCGCGGACCCGCGATCAGTTGCGTGACTATCTGGCCGAGACGCCGAACGATGCCACCGCCCTGCGCCTCATGGCGGATGCGCAGGCCAGGCTGGGCGGCACGGCGGCGGCGCGGCCCTGGCTGGAGCGGGCGTTGGCGCAGACCCCCGGTGGCCGGGCGCGGGCCGAACTGCTCGACCGGCTGGGGCGACGGGCCGAGGCGCTGGCACTGGTCGAGTACCTTCGTCGCGAGGCACCGCGCGACACCGAACTGGCGGCGCTGCAGGCGCGGATGCTGATCGCGGCGGGCCAGCCGGGCCGCGCCCGCGCGGTGCTGACGCCATGATCGCCAGCGATACGCCCCTGACCGCCGGAGCGGGCGCCCCGCAGCTGGTGGTGCCCGAGGCGATCTTCGCCGATCACCGGATCGTCGCGGATGGCGAGCCGCGCCTGGTCTGGCCGCGCGGCGCGGTGCTGACGCTCGAACGGGGTGAGGGCGAGGTGATCGTCCGGTCCGACCAGCCGCCCTCGGCGGACGCGATCGCGATGTTCCAGGAGCGTGCGGGCGAGGCGGTCGGCGACCTGCGCTGGAACGATGTCAGCTTGGTGCTGCGGCCCGCCAGCGGGTGGAGCATGGACGCCCGGCTGATCGGCCCGATGCTGATCGTCGCCTTCCAGCGGATTGCGCACGACGAGACGCCCGGCGGTCCGCGCACCGGGGCCAGCGAACTCGCTCATGCGGTGATCGAGGCGGATCTGGCGGCCGGCTATCCGGGCCGGGGCCGCCGCGAGGCGCAGGCGCTGCTGGCGCGCGATCCGGATGATCGTCGCGCGGCGCGGTTGCTCGCCGATGCGCGGGCACTGGACAATGACATCGCCGGGGCGGGCCGCGACTATCGTGCACAGGGCGCGACCGACCGTGCGGCGCAGCGGGTGATGGCGGCGGCGGGCGGCACCGCCAGCGCCGGGCTGGTCGCGCGCGAAGGCGGCGATCTGGCGCAGTTGGAAGCGAGCATCCGGGCGGATGTGCCGGTCGCCGCGACGGTCGGCGTCGGCGCGGGCCTGCGGCATCTGGAAAGCCGGGTGGACACGTCCGCCGGGCCGCGTGAAGCACGGGCGAATGTCGTCGACGCCGCGCTGGCCGTGGCGCTCAGCGATGCGGTGCGGTTGCAGCTGCTGGCCTCGGCCGCGCTCGACGACGGGGTCATGGGGGGCGGCGCGCGGATCACCTATGGTCCGGCCGAAGCGCAGTGGCGTGTCACGCTGACCCGCCATATGCCCGATTATGTCACGCCCGCGCAGGTGCTGGCGGGCGGTTATGTGTCGCGCGCGGCGATCGGCGGCGTCTATCGGCTGGGCTCGGGGCTGGTTGCGCAAGGCGATGTCGGGGTCAATCGCTATGGCTTGGCGGACCGGCGCGGGACCAGCGACACGGTGACGCTGGCGGGTGGGATCGATTACCTGATCCGCCGCCGCTATCCGCTGCTCGGGCTCAGCTACCGGGTCGAGGCGGAATATGTTCAGAGTAGCGGGCTCGACGCGGCGGGCACGCCGCTCATCCCGCTTGCGGACCGGGAGAATCACACCGTCCAGGCGATGCTGGGCGAGGCGCTGGGTGAGGTGCAGGTCACCGGGCTGGCGGGGTGGACGGTCGACCGGTTCGGCGGCGACGGCCCCAATGCCAGTCTAGGGCTGGCCGCGCCCATTGGCTTGGTGTGGCGCGTCGAGGCGTCGGGCGGTCTGACCTCGGTCAGTCGTCCGGGCTTTTCGGGACAGCAACTGTTCGGCCGCGCGGTGCTGACGCGCAGCCTGGGGGCGCCGCGATGACCGGCGAGGACGTGCGCCCCGAGGCCGCCGCGCGTCGCCGGAGCCTTCGGCGCGGGCTGCGCATCCTGATCGAGATTGCGGTCGCTTTCGCCCTGCTCGCCGCGATCGATCAGCGGTTGACCGGCGGTTCGGGTTTCGCGGGTGTGCGGCCCAGCCCCTATTGGGTGCCGGTGCTCGTGATGGCGCTGGTCTATGGCACGGGGCCGGGCGTCATGGCGGCGGCGGTCGCCTCGGTCCTATGGCTGGTCGCGGCGCATGGCGACGGGACCGAGCGCGATTATCTGGACACCCTGCTCCACCTGTCGCTGCCGCCGCTGCTCTGGGGCGTTGCGGCGGTGGCCATCGGCGAGGTCACGCTGCTGCGCAAACGCCGTCTGGCCAAGGCCGAGCGTCGCGCGAGCCAGGCGACCCGCGACATCGCCAGGCTGGCTGAGGCGCATGACCGGCTGACCCGCACCAATCAGAGCCTGCAGCGCCGGGTCGCGGGCGATCCGCGCACCACCGGCCATGTCGTGGCGACGGCGACCCGCCTCGCCGCGAGCGACCCCGCGGGCCGCCGCGCCGCCATGGCCGAACTGATCGCGCTGGCCGCAGGCACCGATGACTTTACCTGTTATCGCCTGACGCCCGATGGTGCGGAAAGCTGGTTGCGGGGGCCGGGGGTGCCGGGGACCAGCCTGGGGCGGCCCGAGCGTTTGCCATCGGCGATGGTCCATCCGCTGCTGGGCGACCCCCGCATCCGCCACGTCGCGCGGCGGTCCGACCGCGATTGGCTGGGCGGACTGGGCGTCGCGGCGGTGCCGCTGGCCGATCCGGGCGGTGCGGTCGGGGGCCTGTTGTTGTTCCACACCCTGCCGATCGAGGCGTTCAACGCGTATCGCCTGGCCGAGTGGACCGAGATCGCCGGATGGCTGGGCCCGATGCTGGTCGCGCCGGGGCAGGGGACGCTGCATGCGATCCGGGCGGCGGGCCGTTCAGGACCGGCCACCGGCAAGCCGACCGGGCGGGTCGCGTGACACCGCATTACCGCGCGCTCGCCATATTGGACCTGGCCTGGATCGCGTTGGCGATGGCGGCCGGGCTGGGGGGGACGGTCGCGCTGCTGGGTCATGCCCTGTGGGTGGGGATCGGCTATGCGCTCTGGCTGCGATCCGATCTGCGCGGCGGTTTCATGGCGGCGGTGCTGGGGCTGGCCGGGCCCGCCGGGCTAATCGTCGGCGCAGGGCTGGGCGGGTTGGCGGATCGGTGGGTCGCCTGGCGGGGGCTGGACACGCCGCCCGAGCCGCTGCTCTCCGCGCGGTCCGTTCGGCGACAGGGCGCGGCGCTGGCCATGGCGCGTCTGCTCGACGGTCGGGTCCATTATCCCGCGCCCGAGGGGCTCGATTCGCTGGTCGCGATCCTGCGCCATGGCCCGGTCGCCGCGCGTCGCCGTGCGCTGGAGACGGTGGTGCGCGCCTTCGAGCCTGGCCTGTCGCCGCTGGTCGCGCAGATGCTCGACGATCCCGACCAGACCATCCGCGCGCTCGCCGCCGCCGCCGCCGCACGGATCGGCCAGAATCTCGCCGAACAGCGGGCCGGGCTGGAGGCACGGATCGCGCAGGGGGACAGGTGCGCGGTCGAGACGCTGGCGCGGCTGCTGGCCGAGCATGGTCGCGCCAACCGGCTGCTATCCGACAGCCAGCGCCAGAATCTGCGCGACGAGGCCGCGACGTTGCTGAAGACGGGTGGGCTGGCCGAGGAGTCGAACCGGCTGGCGGTGGAGGCGGCCTGGGGGGCGCGCGATTATGCGACGATCGATCGGCTGTACGCGGCGGCGGATGGGGATGACGACATGGCCCCCTGGTGGCGGGCCGAGGCGGCGCGATGAGCGAGGAGGCGGATGTCTGCCTGATCGTCGAGGGCGCCTATCCCTATGTCGTCGGCGGCGTGTCGGGCTGGTTGCAGGACCTGATCACCAGCCTGCCCGAAATCCGCTTCGCCATCGTCGCGATCAAGCCGGGGCCCGCCGCCATGCCCTTCCGCATGACCCCGCCGCCCAATGTGGTGGGCATCACCGAGATCGGTCTAGCCCCCGCCGCCGAAGCGCCGCACCGTCTGGCGTCCCAGGTCGCGACGCGGATTGCCGATGCGCTGATGGTCTTCGTCGCGACCGGGCGGCCCGAGGCGATCACCACCCTGCTGGAGCTGTTCGCCGGGCTGCATCCCATGCCCGCGCCGGGCGACATCCTGGCGCATCCGGCGATGTTCCAGCGGTTGCAGCGGCATTACCGCGCCATCCTGCCGCGCGCGTCCTTTCACCATTATTTCTGGGCGATGCGCACGCTGCTGGGCGGGTTGCTCGCCGTGCTGACCGCGTCGCTGCCCAAGGCGCGGGTCTATCACACCATCTCGACCGGCTTTGCGGGGCTGCTGGCGGCGCGCGCGGCGCATCAGACGGGGCGGCCCGCCTTCATCACCGAACATGGCATCTATCTGCTCGAGCGGCAGATCGAGGTGATGATGGCCGAGTGGATCGGCGACCAGATCGACACCGGCCTGCAGATGGAGCGCAGCGTGCGCGACCTGCGCGACCTGTGGGTGCGGGCCTTCACCAGCTATGCCGAGGCCTGTTACGACGTTTGCGACCCCATCGTCGCCCTCTATGGCGAGAATAACGCGGTGCAGCGGCGGCTGGGCGCTGCGGCGGCGCGGGTGCGAGCGATCCCCAACGGCATCGATGTCGGCCGCTTCGCGCACCTGCCCGATGCGCGCGATCCGGCGCGGCCCGTCGTCGCGCTGCTCGGACGGGTGGTGCCGATCAAGGACGTAAAGACCTATATCCGCGCCGCCGCCATCGTTCACGCCGCGCGGCCCGATATCCGCTTCGTCGTGCTGGGACCGGAGGACGAAGACCCCGAATATGCCGCCGAATGCGCCGCGCTGGTCGTCGAACTGGGGCTGGGCGAGGCCCTGTCGTTCGAGGGGCGGGTGCGGATCGAGGACTGGATGAACCGCATCGACCTGCTCGTCCTGACCAGCCTGTCGGAGGCGCAACCGCTCGTCATCCTGGAGGGCGGCGCGTGCGGCATTCCCGTCGTGGCGCCGGATGTCGGCAGTTGCCGCGAGATGATCGAGGGGCGGGGCGGCGCGGACCAGGGCCATGGCGGCATCGTGACCCCGCTGGTCAACCCGGCGGCGACGGCGGCGGCGATCCTGCGGATCATGGACGACCCCGCCCTGCGTCGCGACATGGGCGATACGATGCGCGAACGGGTGAAGCGGGACTATGACCATCCGACGATCATCGGTGCGTACCGCGCGCTGTATGGGGAATTGGCCGCCAGACCCTGATCCTCCCCGGCACGGGGAGGTGGCAGCGCACAGCGCTGACGGAGGGGGGCTTCCACACGGCTCTACCTATGTGGTGCGCCCCCTCCACCATGCTGCGCATGGTCCCCCTCCCCTTGCAGGGGAGGAAAGTTTTACCGGCCCCCTGTCACCACCGCATCGCTCAACTCCGCGAAGGACGGCGCGGGCAGGGCGGGGATCGGCGTTACGGGCAGGCCGGTGCCCAGCTTGCCGTCGATCGCGGGCCCGGTCGCGGCGCGCAGTTCGGGGGCGTTGGCGATGCTGAGTACGGGTGCGGGCTTGGCCATCGCGCTCGGGCGCGAGGCGCGGTCGATCGGAGCGAGCAGCGGATCGAACGGACCGAAGACCTGCGCCTTGACCGAGCGGATATTGGCCGAGGCATCGTACACCGGCACCCCCGCCTCGATCACGCCCGCCTGCAACCGGCCCAGCGTCGCCAGCAGCCGGGCCTGCGCGACATAGCCGGAATAGCGCGCATTGGTCGCAACGATCTGCGCGTTGAGCAGCCTCTGTTCGGAATCGAGCACTTCGAAATTCGACCGGAAGCCCTCCTGGAACCCCCGTCGCACACCGGTCAGCGCGGCTTCGGCGGCTTCGGTCGCCAGTTGGCCCGAGCGTTGCTGTTCGGTCGCGGCGACCGCTTGGTTCCAGCTTTCCTGGACATTGGCGAGGGCTTCGCGCCGTGTCCCCTCCGCCTCGAACCCCAATTGCTGGCGCTCGGCGACGGCAGCGCGGATGCGTGAGCCGATCAGACCCCCGGCGAGCAACGGCATGGTGACGCTGACTCCGCCGCTTGCCTGCCCGCCCATATCGCGCAGCTGATAGGAATAGGGGCTGGTATAGCCATAACCGCCGGTCAGCGCGACGATCGGCGCGCGCTCGGCGCGCTGGGCCGCGATCCGGGCGTCCCCGGCGCGTGCGGCCATGATCGCCTGCCAGATGGCGGGGCTTTCCTTTTCGGCGATCTGGAAGGCGGCGTCGATCGAGCCAGGAATGCCGGGCAGGCGCGGCGGCGGCGCAAGGCGGCCCGGATTGCGCCCGACCAGCGCGGCGAAGCGCGCGCGGCTGCTCTGCAGATTGGCCTCGGCCTGGGCCAGCTGCGCGGCGATCAATTCGCGTTGCGCGCGTGCCTGGGCGATGTCGGTGCGGGTCAGGTCGCCGCCGCGTTCGCGCGCTACTGCCTGGTCGACCTGTCGCCCATAGCTGTCGAGCGAGCGGGTCTGGATCGCGACCAGCGCCTGGTCGCGCAGCACCGACGCAAAGGCGTCGACGACGCTAAGCAGGACGCTGTTTTCCGTCTCGCGCAGCCGCTCGCGCCCTGCCAGCACGGTCGCCTCGGCGGCCGACACCTGGGCGGCGGTGCGTCCGCCATTGAGCAGGATCTGCGAGGCGGAGATGGTCGCGCCCATGGTCCGCGCGCGCACCGTGCCGAACTGGTCGAGCAGGTTGCGCTGGTCCTGCTGGCGATATTGGGCATTGAGGTTGATGCCGACGGTCAGGCGATAGGGGCTGCCCGCCTGGATGATCTGTTCGTCGAGCACGCGCAGCTGGGCACGCCCCGCCTCCAGCGTCGGGTTGGAGCGATAGGCGTCGGCGATCGCCCGGTCGAGCGTGTCGGGATCGTACAGCTCCTGAGCTTGCGCCGGCGCGGCGACCAGCACGACAAGCGGCAGGGCGAGGAACAAGGGCCTAGGCACGATAGACATCTACCCATTCCTCCCCTGGCAGGGGAGGTGGCAGGCCGAAGGCGTGACGGAGGGGTGTCCCGGCCGAAGAGTCGGGGACAAACCCACCACCGGGGACACCCCTCCACCATGCTGCGCATGGTCCCCCTCCCCTGCAAGGGGAGGAAGGAAAACGGTCTTAGGCGAATGGTGATGGAAACTAGCGTTCATGGAAGGACCGCGAAAAGGCTTCGGTCAGCGGGTCGAGCAGATATTGCAGGGCGGTACGACGGCGCAGCGGCACCATCACCGCGACCGGCACGCCCGCACGAATGCCGGTGTCGCCACCGCGCACCGCCGCGATCCGGGCGATCTGGTCGTGCGGCACTGCGATCTCGGCGCTGAAATAGCTGCGGCCCGAGGCTTCGTCGCGCAGGCTGTCGGCGGAGATGGAATGGACCGTGCCGGTCAGGATCGGCAGGCCCCGGTCGTGGAGCGACAGGAACTTCACCTCGGCGGGCCGCCCCGCGACCACCCCGTCGATATCGCCCGGCGCGAAATTGGCGCGTACGATCAGCGGCGCGGCATCGGGAACGATGTCGAGGATGGGCTGCCCCGCCTGGATGACGCCGCCGACGGTGAAGACCCGCAGTCCGACCACCGTCCCGGAGACTGGCGCGCGGATTTCGGTGCGGGCCAGCTGCTCGCGTGCGGCGGCCCATTTGGGCTGCATCTCGTTCAGCTGGAACTGAGTGTCGCGTAAGGACGCGGCGGCTTCCTCGACCTGGCGGCGGCGGGTCTGCACCCGCTGCGCGCTCGTCTGGCCGATCTGCTCGCGCGCGGCGGCCGAGCGCGAGCTGTAATCGGCATCGGCCCCTTCGAGCTGCTGGATCGAGCGTTCGATCGCGCGCACCGTGTTGCGCGAGACATAGCCTTCGTCGGCGAGCTTCTTCGTGCTTTCCAGCTGCTGCGCCAGGCTGGCGCGTTGGCGGGCACTGGCCTGGGCCTGGGCGTTGAAGCCGGAGGTCTGGTGCGCGACTTCGGCGGCCTGCTGGCGCAACACCTGTTCGCTAGCGGCGAGCGAGGCGCCCCGGCTGCGCAGCTGCGCCAATTGCAGGCTTTGCGCACGGGCGATCAGGCGGCGGTCGTCGCCGGTCGCGGTGGCGAATTCGGCGGGCCAGACGATGGCGCGGCCCGCCACTTCCGCCTCCAGTCGGGCGCGCTGGGCGAGCAGGTCGATGACGCTGGCGGCGAGCGCGCGTTCGCTGGCGGCGACCTCCGCCCCCTCCAGCCGGAACAGCACTTGGCCCGCCGTCACATGGTCGCCGTCGCGCACCGCCATCGCCTTGACGATGCCGCCGTCGCGGTGCTGGACGGTGCGGCGATTGCCCGAGACGGTGACCTGCCCCTCGCCCGATGCCGCCGCGTCGAGCCGGGCAAAAGCGGCCCAGCCCAGCCCGACCACGAAGAACAAGATCGCCACCAGCGCGCCGACCCGGATCGCGGTGCCCGGCGAATCGTCGAGGCGCAGCCGCTCGGCGAGTTGGGCGCGGCTCATCGCGTCGCTCCGGCATGGACGAAGCCATCGTCGGGGCGCGCGGGGGCCTGCGGCCGGATGACCTTGGCGCGTTCGTCGAACAGCTGGACGCGGCCTTCGCGCAGCAACAGCACCTTGTCGACGATCTGGAGCAGCCCGGTGCGATGGGTCGAGACGATCACCGTTGCCCGGCGCTCGCGCAAGGCCAGGATGGTGCGCGCCAGCCGCGCCTCGCCTTCGCTGTCGAGATGGGCATTGGGTTCGTCCAGGAACAACAGGGTCGGCCGACCGAACAGTGCGCGGGCCAGCGCGACCGCTTGGCCTTGCCCGGCCGACAGCCCGGCCTCGCCGCGTTCGAGCAGCGTGCCATACCCCTGGGACAGGCCCAGGATAACCTCATGCGCGCCCGCTTCTTGTGCGGCGGCAACGACCTCGGCATCCAGCGCCTCGCTCTCGCCGTCGATCACGCCCCGGAAGCGCGCGATGTTGGTGTGGACGGTGGCGGGGAACAGCGTCGGCGCCTGTGGCATGAAACCCAGGTGGCGGCCCAGCTGCTCGCGATTCCAGTCGGATAGCGATGCGCCGTCGATCCGCACCTCGCCCGCATCGGGGGCCTGTGCGCCTGCGAGTACGCGCAGCAGCGTCGACTTGCCCGCACCGCTGGGCCCGACCAGCGCGACGACCTCGCCCGGATTTACGGCAAAGCTGATGTCCGACAGGATCGGCCGCTCGCTGCCCGGCGCCATGACGTCCAGACCGCGCACTTCGATCCGCCCGACGGGGGCCGGCAAAGTGGTGGCGGTGCGGTCGGGGGCGGGGCGGCGGCAAAACGCATCGAGCGAACGCCATGCACCCCAGGCGGCGGTCAACGGTTTCATCGCGCCGAGAATCTGTTCGACCGGCTGGAGCGCGCGACCGAGGAGCAGCGAGGCGGCGAAGATCGCGCCGCCCGAAATCTCCTGCCGCACCGCCAGCCATGCGCCCAGCGCCAGCGCCAGCGATTGGAGTAGCTGGCGCAGGAACTTGGTCACCGCCAGGAACTGGCCCGACGTACCCGACAGCGACGCCTGCCGCCGCGCCAGATCGGCGCGCTCCAACAGATGCCGGGTGACCAGCGCGTCGCGCATCCCCAGCGCCTGCGCCACGTCGGAGGCGAGGATCGAGGCGTCCTGCTCGCGTTGGGCCAGCGTCTGGCGGGCGCGGATGACGCCGACGCTGGGTTCGGTCACCCGTTCGCTGGCGATGGCGATCCCGCCCAGCAGCAGCGCGCTGACCAGCGTCAGGACACCGATCCACGGATGGAGGAGAAAGGCGATCAGGATGTAGATCGGGGCCCAGGGCGCATCGAACAGCGCGATCACGGGCGCGCCGGTCAGGGTCGAGCGAACGGTATCGAAATCGCGCATCGCCTGTGCGCGCTCGACGGGCGTGCCGCTGGGCGAACCCAGGATGCGCAGCAGGATGGCGGGGGCCAGCCGCCGCTCCAGTCGGATGCTCGCACGCAGCAGCAGCCGCATCCGCACCGCGTCGAGGATCGCATAGACGCCCAGCGCCACGACCAGGATCAGGGTCAGCAGCAACAGCGTCGGCACGCCGCGCGTCGGCACCACCCGGTCATAGACCTGGAGCAGGAAGATCGACGGCGCGAGGTTCAGGACGTTGATCAGCCCCGAAAACACCGCCGCCGCGATCAGATGCGGGCGACATCCGCGCACGACCGCGATCAGGCCGGTGCCGGACGATCCGGCTATCGGACCGGGAGTCGGGGCTGGTCCAGAGGACGACATGCCATTCGCTTTACGCGAAAAAGAGTAAGCGAAGCGTTCACGTCGGGTTGGCACGGGGAGGGCTTGCACCCTTCCCGTGCCGCAGGAGATTAGTTCGCCAGCGGGGGCAGCTTCTGCCCGAACAGCGTGACGAACCGGTCGAGCGGACAGGGCGCATCGGCCGGGCAGCCGGGCACCCGGACCGGCGTCACCGTCACGGCGGCGGCGTGCGCGCGAATCTGGTCGGGCGACTGGGTGCGGTAGGCCACAGTGACGAAGGCCTTGCCCGCCGCATCGTGCCAGCGGTTGATCAGCACCGCTCCGCCCGGTGCGGCATCGTTGGTGGCATAGCCCGGTGCGACCAGGTCGAAGCCGAGCAGCGCGGCCAGCGCGGTGACATTGGTGTCGTGCCCGACCAGCATGTCGACCTTCGCCCCGTCCTTCGCGGTCAGCGCATCGATCATGTGCCGCCCGAATGCCGCCGACTGGTGCGCGGCCATATAGGGGGAGCGCGAATAGACGTCGAACAGCGCGGCGTGCAGCTTGCCCAGTTGCGCCAGCACCCGGCCGTCGACGGCCATGCCGCCCACCGAGGGGGGCAACCCCTCGGCATATTGCAGCAACAGCACCTGCGCGGTGCCCGAGGCGGTGCGGATCGGGCCGGTCAGGTCAATGCCATGCCCATCGGCTGACGGGGTCAGCCGGGCGGCCCGGCCGGGATCGCAGCCTTGGCGGTCGCCGCAGCCCAGCACGGTGTCGAGCAGCTGCAGGCCGTCGCGGTTCCGCGCGACCAGCGCGTCCATGCCGCCGGTGAAGCGGTTGATGTCCGCTACCGCCGCGTCCGCGTCGAATGTCGTGGCGCGGGCGCGCAGCGGCTCGAACAGGGCGTCGACCTGTCCGATCGGATTGTGCTCCACCGCGAGCGCGCAATCCGGGGCGATGGCCTTGGCATAGGCCGCGCCGCTCGCGATCGTGCGCGACGAACTGTTGGTGCGGATGCGGATGGCGGGGCAGCCGGTCGCGGGCAGCAGTCCCTGCGCCACCCAGGCGGCGCGGTCGGCGCGGGCTTCGGCGGCCAGCGCCTGCGCGCCATGGGGCGTCAGCTCGCTTTCCGGCGTCGTCCAGTGCGGCCAGGGGCGAGCGGTCCGGGTGCCGTCCGGCACTTCGCCGTCCAGCGGTGCGCGGACGCCGTGACGCATCAGGATCACGACGCTGTCCAGCGTCAGACCGGCCGGACGCGCCGCCGCTGCCATGTCGGGGGTGGCCACGCCACCGAGGAGAATCAAGGCCAGCGCGGCGCGGACGTTGGAGGAGATGAGGGTCATCGGGCAACTTTGGAGCGTTTTCGGGTCATTGCTGTGACATTCGCCCGACAATGGCGCGCGCCCATTCGCGGGGCTGGCAGAATTTTTCAAAGTCATCAAAATTCGGTCAATAAGTCATCGGATTGTCACAGGCTGCCCCTAGCGGAGCCGTCGAAGGCGCCCGGGGGGCGTCGCCATCATTATTGATCCAGGGGGAATCTCATGACCGCTTCGTCCAAGCGGGCGCATGTCGTGCGTCTGTTGTGCGGCACTGCCGCCACGCTTCTGATCGCGGGTCCGGCACTGGCCGCCGATCCGATTCCGGCCGCCGTGTCCGAGCCTGTCGCCGCTTCCAACGATCCGCAGGCCGGTGAGGATGTCATCGTCAAGGGCCATCGCCAGGCGCTGGTTGATGCGCAGGACGAACAGCTGCGCAGCCAGTCGCTGGCGACCGTCGTTTCGGGCGAGGAACTGCGCATCCAGCCGCAACAGAATCTGGCCGACCTGCTGACCCGCCTGCCGGGCATCAGCTCCTCGGTCGACCAGTCGCGCAACGCGGCGGCGACCGGCGAGGCGCAATATGTCTCGATCCGTGGCCTCGACACCTCGTACAACGCCTATTCGTTCGACGGCGTGCGGCTGGCGCAGACCGATGCGCGCACCCGCGCCATCTCGATGAACCTGCTGTCGCCCTTCTCGCTGCAGACGGTGCGCGTCGACAAGGCGCCGACCGCCAAATATGACGGCGACGCGATCGCGGGCATCATCGACATGGTGCCGATCACCGCGTTCGACCTGCCCAACCATCGCAGCCAGATCCGTTTCCAGGGCCAGGTTGCGGGGCGTGCGGCGGCGCGCGGAGAAGATCCCTGGGGCGGCACCGCGCAGTTCGAGACGGCGCAGCGTTTCGGCAATTTCGGTGTCTATGCCTCGGCCTATTACGGTCTGAAGCATGTGCTGGGCGAGTCGACCGCCGTGCAGCACGACTGGGAAAAGTATAACGCCAACATCCCCGGCATGATCCGCGACAATCTGGACAATGTGTTCGCGCGCGGTGCCCAGTGGCAGGCGTTCCGCAACCGCATCCAGCGTCTGGGCGGCACGCTGAACCTCGACTGGAAGGGCGAGACGACCGATCTCTACTGGCATTCGACCTATGGCCAGTACAACCTCAAGAGCTGGATGGACCAGACCGCGCTGCGCCAGACCAGCCTGGCCCCGTACCAGATCAATCCGAACCCGAATAAGGGCTCGTATGACGCGGCGGGCTACCGCGCCGATTACGGCCTGACCGCGACCGACTATTTCCGCACCGAGCATAGCAACCAGGCGTTGGTGACGACCAAGATCGGCGGCCAGACCCGTTCGGGCGACTTCACCTTCGACTATCACGGCGCCTATTCGCGCGGGTCGCAGGACTATCCGCTGCGCATCCAGTCGGGTTTCGCGGGCGCGCCCTATATCGGCACCGCCGACAATACCGGCGTCGCCAATTATCGCATGGTCACCTCGATCGGCCAGCGCACCTTCCCGCAAGTCGTGCTGACCGACGCGGCACGCGCCTATCTGACCGACCTGACCAAGCTGAAGCAGTGGTACGTCACCCAGCAGTTCGAGAACACCTGGGAAAGCCGCCTGGAGGGCCAGTTCGACACCACCTGGCACCATGCCGACCAGGGTCTGGTCTCCGTCTCAGCTGGCGCAAAGGTCGAGGATGCCAAGCGCTATGCCAATGCGCTGGGCGATGACGGCGCACTGCAATATACCTTCCCCAATGCCGATGGCAGCGCGTCGCCGCGCTACGCCGCGACCGGCCCCGGCCTGATGACGCTGCCCGGCCGGATGCTCGGCGGGTTCATGAACGGTGCGGCGCAGGTGCCGATCTTCCTGATCGACACCAACTATATCGAGAACCAGGTCGCGCAGCTCTCGACCCCGAAGATTGCGGGGCTCGATCCGGTCAAGCTGAAGGAAAACCGCCTCGATGGGCGGGAGAACCGGCTGTCGGGCTATGTCATGGCGACGATGCAGTTTGGCGACCTGCAAGTCGTGCCGGGCGTGCGGTACGAATATAACCGGTTCAAGGGCACCTATTGGCAGGATCAGGGCAACGACACCGGCGCCTTTGCGACCTCCAGCCGCCATTATGACATGTGGCTGCCCAGCGTGATCGCCAATTACCGGCCCAATGACGACATGGTGATCCGCGCCTCGATCCGCAAAAGCTATTCGCGTCCCGCCTTCGACCTGTTGCTTGGGCCGACGCAGGTGTCGCGCAACGACCTGGGCGAGGTGACCGGGGTGTTCATCCCCAACCCCAATCTGAACGCCCAGACCTCGTGGAATTACGACGCCTCGGTCGAGTATAAGGGGCAGGGGACCGATTTCTTCTCGGTCAGCCCCTTCTACAAGAACCTGAACCATGTCCTGTTCGCGACCGGCACGACCAATGCGGGCGGCGACTATAATATTTGGGGCAATCCCCAGTCGGAACAGCAGGGCGGCGTCGAGGTGTCGAGCCTGACCACCGACGCCACCGGCAAGATTTACGGCGTCGAACTGTTCGGCCGCTATTCGCTGAAGGGGCTGCCGGGGCTGCTCAACGGTCTGGGGCTCCAGGCCAATGTGACGCTGCAAAAGGCCAAGGCCAATGTCTTCGTCAACGGCCAGAATCGCCAGCAGCGCATGACCCAGGCACCCGAGGTGATGTACAATGCCGCGCTGGTCTACACCCATGGCGGCCTGTCGGCGGAGTGGAACTACAACTATACCGGCGACCGCCTGTACGATCTGCGCTCCAGCCGCCCGGATACCTATATCCAGCCGACGACGATCTCGAACCTGATCGTCAACTACACGCTGCCCTCGGGGCTGACGGTCGGTGCCTCGGTGCAGAACCTGTTCAACGAGCACAGCTATTGGGCGACGACCAGCGAGCGCAAGGCGTACCTCTCGAACGATCGCAAGGGCGGTTATGTCGAGACGGGGCGCATCTACATGCTCAACCTGTCCTACGCCTTCTGATTTCATCCCCTCCCCGATCCGGTGCCACCCCCCAAGTGGCACCGGAGCGCACCTCCGCCGACGGCGCATACCCTGTGCCGTCGGCGATTTTGTGTGCGGTTCCTGACCGGATGCACGCCCCGATTGACCGGCGCGCGGGCGGCACTAGCATGAGACCCAGTAACAGGAGCGTCCCCCGACATGATGAAACGCCAGCGCCGCCAGCATGAGATCGTGGCGATTCTGGGAGAGGGCGGCTTTCACGGCATCGGCGAACTGGCCGCGGCCCTGGACGTGTCCGAGGAGACGGTGCGGCGCGAGCTGCGCGTGCTGGAGGCGTCCGGCGTGGTCGTGCGCGCGCATGGCGCAGTCCGCATCGCCAAGATCGAGACCGAGGGCTCCTTCGCCACCCGCCTGCAACGCCATGCCGAGGCCAAGCAGCGCATCGCCGCCGCCGTCGCGCAGGTGGTGGCCGAAGGGCAGACCATCTATCTCGATGCCAGCACCACCGGTCATTATGTCGCGCGTGCGCTGCGCGACCATCACGGGCTGACCGTCGTCACCAATGCGGTGGGGGTCGCGGCCGAGTTGGGCGGGCGCAACGACAATCGCGTCATGCTGGCGGGCGGCGAGATGGATTATGAGTATCGCGCCGCGTTCGACGCCACCGCGCGCGAGTATCTGGGCATGTTCACGCCCGCGCTGGCGATCCTGTCGGTCGAGTCGGTCAATCTCGACCATGGCTTTGCCGATTATCATGCGGGCGAGGCGGCTTTGTGCCGGATGATGATCGCCCGCTCGCGCCGCACCCTGATCGCCGCCGACCAGAGCAAGTTCGACCGGCCCGGCACGATCCAGGTGGCGGGCCTGGGCGATGTCGCGATGCTGGTGACCGATGCGCCGCTGTCGCCCGCCTATGCCGAGGCGTTGGCCGGGGTGGAGGTAGTCATCGCCTGAGCGCGCGGGATCAGCAGCGCGATGCCCGCGCCTGCCAGCGCGAAACCGGCATGGATCGCCCAGAAATGCGGCTGCGCCATGCGCGGATAGAGCGCGCCCAACTCGCCCACCACCAGATGCGCGACAAAGCCGTGGAGGTAGAAGAGTCCGGTCATCATCCCCCGGCGCGAGGGCGGCGCGGCGGCCGCGACGATGGCCAGTGCCGAGGGCCAGGACAGGACGACGCCCAGCGACAATAGCAACACCGCACAAAGCGGCCCGCCCAGCCCGATTCGCGTTCCGCCCGACAGCCCGGCGAGCAGCCCATAGGCCAGCGCCATCGCGATCCCCCCTGCGGCCAGCTTATGCTCTGCGCTCGGCTCGCGCGAGAGACGGGGCCACAGGCGATAGGCGAGCAGCGCCAGCGCGATGGTGAACAGGCCATCGGTCGCCGCCAGCCAGCTGGGCGGAATCGCAAAACCGCCGATGGCCAGGTCGACCCGCTCCTCCGCCCAGACCAGGACCATGTTGTTCAACTGCTCATAGGCGCAGAAACACAGGGTCACCGCCGCGATGGCCAGAAGCGCGCGCGGCCAGTCGCTTGCGTTCCGACCGCCCATGGGTGTCTCGACCCCTCGCACCGGCGGCGCGGTGCGCAAAATCAGCATCGCCGCGATCATGCTGGCCGCCATGAAGACGAAGGCGGCGGCGAAGCCATAGGCCAGCGCCAGCCACCCGCCGATCAACGGTCCCAGCATCGCCCCGCCATTCAGGAACGCCAGATAGGCGGCGAATACCCGCTCGCCCTTCGCACCGCCCCTCAGCGCACCGACTTCGGCGGCCAGATTGCCCTTGAGCAGCCCGATGCCGCCGATCAGCAGCGCCAGCCCGGGCAGTGCCAGGCTGCGGCTGGCGAGCGCGAGCAGGCCCAGCATCATCAGCACGGCGCCGCCATACATGGCGGGTCGCCGCCGTCCGCTGCGATCCGCGATCCATCCGCCCAGCGGCAGGACCAGATAGGTCAGCGCGCCGTAGAGACCGTATAGCTGCGAGGCGAAGGCGATTTCGCCATGCGCTCCTGTCCATCCTTCGATCGCATGGCGCAGCGCGGACAGGCCGATCACCCCGTCCCCCCGCGCCAGCAGATCGTTCACCAGGAACAGGGTCAGCAGCGACTTGGCACCCTGGATCGCACAACGCTCCCACCCCTCGACGCTGGCGAGCGTCCAGAATCCGGGAGCGGGCGGGGCGGTGTCCCTTTCGCGCTTTGGCCTGTCGCGCATGAGGTTGATTTCGGTCCGTTTCGGGGCTTTGGGAGGAAGCGCTGGTCCCCTAGCCGCGGTTTGTGACGGGTTCGCGGCTGCTCGACAAAGCGGACGCCGCGCGGCACCAAGGCGCGATGGACCTGTCCGCGATCGTCGCCGATATCGCCGCCGAGATGGCCGAGGCCCCCGACCGGGGCAAACCGGCCGATTACATCCCGGCGCTGGCGGGCATCGACCCGCACCGTTTCGGCATCGCCATCGTCGAGGCGGACGGCCAGTGCCATCTGGCGGGGGATGCCGAGGAGAGCTTCTCGATCCAGAGCATTTCCAAGGTCTTCGCGCTGACCCTGGCGCTCGGCGCGGTCGGTGACCAGCTGTGGCGGCGGGTGGGGCGCGAGCCGTCGGGCACCGCATTCAACTCGATCGTCCAGCTGGAAACCGAAAGCGGCATCCCGCGCAACCCGTTCATCAATGCGGGCGCTATCGTGGTCGCCGACATGCTGCTGGGCGGGTACGAACCACGTGAGGCGATCGGCGAGATGCTGCGCTTCGTCCGCGCGCTGGCGGGGGAGGAAGACATCGTCATCGACGCCGCCGTCGCGCAAGCCGAGATGGAGACGGGCCACCGCAACCAGGCGCTGGCCCATTACATGCGCGCCTTCGGCAATCTCCATCATCCGGTGGACCGGGTGCTGGGCGTCTATTTCCACTTTTGCGCGCTGGCGATGAGCTGTCGGCAGCTGGCGTTGGCCGGGCGATACCTGATGGCGCGGGGCGTCAACCCGGGGACGGGGCGCTCGGTCGTGTCACCGCAGCGGGCGCGGCGCATCAACGCGCTGATGATGAGCTGTGGCCATTATGACGGGTCGGGCGAGTTCGCCTTTCGGGTTGGCCTTCCGGGCAAGTCGGGGGTGGGCGGCGGTATCCTGGCGATCGTGCCCGGTCGCGCCTCGATCGCGGTCTGGTCGCCCGGCCTCAACGCGCGCGGGAATTCGCAGCTTGGTACGCTGGCGCTCGAACGGCTGGTGCAGCGGACCGGCTGGTCCGTGTTCGACCCACAAGCCGGTTGAGCGCCCGCAAGGGTGCGAAGGCCGCGCCCGCCCGGACCGACAGCAGCAGGTTGAGTGCGACGCCCGCGATCGAGGCGGCCCCGAGCATCCGCACGATCCGCTCGCCGGTGATGGCCGTCCCGCTGGACGACAGGGCCAGCAGCAGCGTCGCCGCGCCCAGCAGCTTCAGGCCCAGGCGCAGCTTGGCGTCGTGCAGCGTGCCCGCGTCCTTGGCATGGCGATAGGAACCGGCGGCCAGCAGCCAGAAGCCGATAAGGCACAGGGCGATCGTATCAAGCATGGACAGGCTCCAGGGACCGGCGGGTTCTTTTGGGGGCGGCAGGGGCGGGGCGCGCGCTGATCCGCGCGGCGACGGCAAAGCCGATCCCGATGGCGAGACAGGCGAGATCGAAGGCGACGAACAGATGGTCGCCGTCCAGCAGCGCGGGCACCAGCCAGCGCGAGGTGGTCAGCGCATCGACGACCGGAATCGCGGCCCAGGCGGCGGCGGCCAGCGCGAACAGGATGGTCCAGGCGCGGCGCGCGGGCAATGCGAGTTGCGCCAGGGCGAGCAGGCCCCAGCTCCAGAACATCGCCGACACTTCCATATCGGCGCGTCCCTCCAGCGTGGCGGGGATCAGCCGGTTGGCGAGCAGATAGGCGGCCATGCCGATGGGGAAGGCGGCGATGACCGCGATGTTCAACCGCTCGGCCAGTCGCAATCCGAAAAAGGGCGCGGCGTTCGGCTTGCGGCGCTTGGCGGTCCACAACAACAGGCCGGTGCCGACCATCGCCGCGCCGGTCAGGCCCATGACGAAATAGGCCCAGCGAAGGGCGGGACTGGCGAAGGTGGCGAGGTGCAGGCCCAGCATGACGCCCGCCGTCTCGATCGCGGAGGCGGGCGCACCGCTCTGGCTTACGAAGCGGCCGGTCGCCCCTTCATAGGTGACCGTGGGCGTCTGTGCGTTGATCGTGCCGCGCTTGCCCTGCGCGATGGCGATGCGCGCGGCGGCGTCGCCCGGATTTTGGATGATGACGCGGGTGGCGGCGCCGCCCAGCCTGCGCTCGGCATCCGCGACCAGCGGTGCGATCGCGACCAGCGGGCGGCGCACGCCGCTGGCGGCCACATCGTCGGGCAGGTCATAGGCGGCCTGCGCGAACTTCGCGGGCTGAGCGTAGTTCATCAGCGCGGGCCACGGCATGTACATCGTCACCAGCGTGATGAGGCCGGTATAGGTGATCATCGCATGATAAGGCAGGCCGAGCACAGCCGAGACATTGTGCGCGTCCAGCCAGCTGCGCTGTCCCTTGTTCCAGCGTAGCGTGAAGAAGTCGGCGAAGATGCGTTTATGGGTGATGACGCCCGAGATGATCGCGCCCAGCATCGCCATGGCGCACAGCCCCGCCAGCCAGCGGCCCCAGGGATGCGGCAACTGAAGCTGGAAATGGAAGCGATAGAAATGCTCGCCGCCCTTGGTCTCGCGCGCGGTCAGGGGCGCGCCGCTGACCGGATCGAGGTCCAGCTCGTCGCGACGCCGCTGCTGGGGATCGGGTTTGGCAGGGATGCGGAACACGCGGGTCGCGACCGTCCGCTCGTCGGGCAGATAGATATACCATTGCAGATCGTCCGCCCCGATCCGCGACAGATACCGCACCGCCGAGCTGGCCGCCTGGGCGGGGCTGGCGGCGCTGGGCCGGATTTCGGGCTGCATCCACTGGGTGATCTCGGGCCGGAAATAGGCCGAGGTGCCGGTCAGGAACATGGTGAACAATATCCACCCGGCGATCAGCCCCAGCCAGCCATGCGCCCAGGCCATGGTCTGCCGTAGCCCGCGCTGCGCCGTCGTCGCGGACGCCTCACTCACGGACGCACGCCCCACAGCTTCAGGATCGCCGCCATGACCAGCGCGCCGCCCCAGACGACCGCGCTCACCCGGCCCAGCCGCCGCTCGTGCAACGACCAGAGTCCGATCCCCGCATAGACCAGGAAGGACAGGACCATCGGCCAGCCCGTCGCCTCGACCCGCGTCGTGGCATCGGACACGGGCAGGGCGCGCGCGGTCAGCATCGCGCTGGCGACCGCGAACGCATAGCCGCCAACCACCGCCGTGACCCAGCGCCACGCCATGGCGAATCCGGCCCGCCAGCGGCGTTCGGCTTGTTCGTCAATGGCTTGGCCCGATGGCACCCGTTTGCCCCTTGTCATGTTGATGGCATCCCTCTAGCAGCATTTGAGAGTCACTATCAATAGCAGGGGATAAAATTATGCGCGGTTTTCGCGGAGGGTTGCTCGCGGCCTGTGCCATGGGGGCGATGCTGGCCGGGGCGCTGCCTGCCCAGGCGCGGGATGTGTCCCATGCGGTCCCGGTGACGGCCGACGAGGACCAGCAGCGGCTGCGCAACGAGGAGATCGTGGTCGAGGGCGAGCGCGAGAAGAAGACCGCCGCCTCGGGCACCAAGACCGACATCCCGCTGATCGCGACGCCGCAGACGATCGCAGTCATTGACCAAGCGGAACTGACCCGCCGCAATGCGCAGTCGATCAACCAGGCGCTCGGTTATGTCGCAGGTGTCGCGCCCAACCAGCGCGGCAATGTCGCCACCCGGTACGACCAGTTGTTCCTGCGCGGCTTCACGCCGGGGATGTTCATGGACGGGATGCGGCTGATGGGCGGCGTCTATGCCAGCCCGCAGGTCGACTTCCATCTGGTCGAATCGGTCGATGTGGTGAAGGGCCCGGCGGGCGTCACCTATGGCTCGGGCACGCCGGGCGGGCTTATCAACCTGACCAGCAAGCTGCCCTATGCGGGTGCGGGCGGGCGGATCGAGCTGGCGGCGGGCAATTATGCGCTGCTGCGCTCCAGCATCGACGTGAACCAGCCGCTCGATGAGAATGACCGCTGGCTGTTCCGCATGATCGCAGGCGCCGAGGAATCGGACGGCTTCATCCGCAACACCGCCAATCGCCGCTATTATGCGCGCCCCATGCTGACCTTCGCACCCGACAAGGCGACCAGCGTGACGTTGATCCTCAGCTATCAGCGCGATCCCGAGTCGGGGTCGTATAGCGGCGTGCCCGTCTATGGCTCGGCGCTGCCCAATCCGTTCGGCGTGCTGCCGGTCGACTTCAACACCTCGGAGCCGTCCTATGAGGCGTTCGACAGGACGCAGAAATCGGCGACGATCCTGTTCCGCCATGACCTGAACGACCGGCTGAGCTGGACCACCAACGCCCGCTATCTCGCAATCGGACTGCATTACCGGCAGATCTATGGCTCGGGCTATGTCACGCGCGGCGGGAATAGCGATCTCTCGACGCTCCAGCGCGGCGGCGGCGGATCGGATGAAGCGTTCCAGACCTTCACGATCGACAATCATCTGGTCGGCAAGCTCGATACCGGCCCGGTCAAGCACACCATCCTGGGCGGCGTCGACTGGCAGCACAATCGCGGCGAGAATTACCAGGCGTTCTTCACCGGGCAGAACGCCAATCCGGTGTTCAACATCCCCAATCTCAGCCTGTTCGCGCCGGTTTACGGCGTGCCGCTGCCCAGCTTCCCGATCACCCAGACGCACAATTACACCAAGCGCGATCAGGTCGGCGTCTATCTGCAGGACCAGATCGCGATCGGCGGCCTGCAACTGATCGCCAGCGGGCGTTGGGACACCTACAGTCAGACGACGCAGAATCTGAACACCAATGCCGTCACCCGGCTGAACCAGACGGCGTTCACCACCCGGCTGGGCGCGCTGTATGAAACGAGGATCGGCCTCTCGCCCTTCGTCAGCTATTCGGAAAGCTTCGAGCCGCAGGCGGGCAGCACCTGGGACGGCAGCAACTTCATCCCCGTGACGGGTCGCCAATATGAGGCGGGGCTGAAGTATCAGCCGCGCGGCACGACCGCCTTGTTCACCCTGTCCGCCTTCGACCTGCGCCGCCGCAACGTGCCGGTCGCCGATCCGCGCGCGGGCACGGGCAATATCCCCAGCAATTCGCAGGTGCAGATCGGCGAGGTGTCGGTGCGCGGGATCGAGCTGGATGGACGTGGCACGGTCGCCCCCGGCTTCGACGTGGTCGTCGCCGCCACCTATAACGACCCCTATGTCCGGCAGGGCACGCCCGTGGTCGGCAACGGCGATCAGATGAGCGGAGTTACCGGCACCCGGCCGCTGGGTGTGCCGCAATGGAGCGCGTCGAGCTTCCTGTCCTATGATCTGGGCAAGGCAGGCGTCGGCAGCGCGCTGGGCGGCCTGAGCCTGGGTGCCGGGGTGCGTTATGTCGGCGAATCGGATGGCACCGCGACGACCGTGGCGGCGGGCCGTACCGTCGTTCGTCGCTTCCAGTCGCCCGATTACTGGCTGGCCGACCTGATGCTGGGTTACGATCTCGGCCGGGTCAGCCCGGCGATGGAGGGGCTGAGCTTCACCGCCAACGTCGCCAATCTGTTCGACAAGCGCCACATCACCAGCTGTTTCTTCAACAATGGCTGCTATTACGGGGCATCGCGGACCTTTGTAGGCAGCCTGCGCTATTCTTGGTAAGGGCGCATCCGATTCATTCGCATTTGACGTGTCCGTCCCGCCCGCCGACCGATCGGCGGGGCCGGGGCGTAAAGGAGTTTTGAGGTTTGTCGACCGATACTGCCCTGCCCGAACTGACCCCGACCACCGCGCTGAGCGTCGAGACGGTCCAGAGCGTCCATCACTGGAACGAGCATCTGTTTTCGTTCTCGGTGTCGCGCCCCGACAGCTTCCGTTTCCGCTCGGGCGAATTCGTGATGATCGGGCTTCAGGGCGACAACGGCAAGCCGCTGCTCCGCGCCTATTCGGTGGCCAGCCCGTCCTATGACGAGAAGCTCGATTTCCTGTCGATCAAGGTCGAGGACGGCCCGCTGACCAGCAAGCTGCAAAAGGTACAGCCGGGCGACAACATCTATCTGGGCCGCAAGCCGACCGGCACGCTGGTCGCCGACGCGCTGCTGCCCGGCAAGCGGCTGTTCATGCTGTCGACTGGCACTGGCCTGGCGCCCTTCCTGTCGGTGGCGCGCGACCCGGACATCTATGACATGTTCGACGAGGTGGTGATCGTCCACTCGGTGCGCCGGGTCAGCGATCTGGCCTTCCATGACGAGCTGGCGGGCAAGCTGGCCGACGATCCCCTGGTCGGCGACGTCGCGGCGGAGAAGTTCCACTATGTCCCGACCGTCACGCGCGAGCCGTTCCACACCACGGGCCGCATCGACGCGCTGATCGACGATGGCCGCCTGTTCGCCGGGCTTCCCAGCGCGCATGGCTTCAACCCGGAAACCGACCGGATCATGATGTGCGGCAGCATGGAGATGATCAAGTCGCTGGGCGCCAAGTTCGAGGAAATGGGCTTCCCCGAAGGCTCGAACGCGCAGCCGGGCGCGTATGTGATCGAAAAGGCGTTTGCGGGCTAAATCCCGCCGCTTCTGTTCCCCGGCGGAGGCCGGGGCCCAGTCGCCAAGGTGGGTGAGACGTTACGGAATATGGCGGGGGAGGCAAAAGCGAGTGGATCGCGAATGCCTCCCCCGCGTCGTTTGGCGCGCCATGGACTGCGCCGAAGCTGGGCCCCGGCCTTCGCCGGGGTCGCTATCGCTTTATCTGGTTTTGTAATCAGCGACATTTGTCGTCGTCGACGGCACATTTGTGCGACATTTGCGTCCTAACGCCCAAACCCACGGATAGAGGGAAAAGGGATGGACATGCGGCGTTGGGCGGGTTTGATGCTGGCGAGTGCAATGCCGGCGATCGCGCAGGCGCAGGTGGCGACCCCGCCGGCCACGCCGTCCCAGGCTCCGACTCCCGCCGCGACCATGACGCAGGGCACCCCCGCCGCCGCGACACTCCAGACCCCGCCCTCTGCCCAGCGCCCCCAGGCCCAGCCGCAGCCCGAGGCGGATGAGGAAGGCGCGGACGAAGGCGATGTCGTCGTCACCGCGCGCCGCGAACCCGGCAAGGTCCCCGGCGATATTCCCCCCGAACAACAGCTGAGCCCGGCCGATATCCGCGCCTATGGCGTGTCGAGCGTCTCCGACCTGCTGACCGAACTCGCGCCGCAGACGACCAGCGGGCGGGGGGGATCGCCGGTGATCCTGCTCAACGGTCGCCGGATCGCGGGCTTCCAGGAAATTCGCGATCTGCCGACCGAGGCGATCCTTCGCGTCGACATCCTGCCCGAGGAAGTCTCGCTCAAATATGGCTATCGCGCCGACCAGAAGGTGGTGAACTTCGTCCTGCGCCCGCGCTTCCGCTCGCTGGCGGCCGAGGCGATCGGCAAGGTGCCGACCCAAGGCGGCTCGGCGATGGGGCAGGGCAAGCTCGACTGGTTGCAGATCCGCCGCGACAAGCGGTTGAGCATCCACACCGATTATTCCGAAACCTCGCGCCTGACCGAGGCGGAGCGTGGCATCATCGCGCCCGGCTCCAACGCGTCGCTGGGCGGCAATATCGTCACCGCCGATCCCGGCCTCGCCGCGCTGACCGGCACCAGTCCCAGCGTGGTCGGCGTGCCCGGCGGCCTGACCGGCGCGCCGTCCCTTGCGCAGCTGGCGGGCAGCCCGGCGACCAGCACCGACGTCACCCCCTATCGCACGCTGCAATCGGCGCAGCGGCAATGGGACGCGAACGTCGTCTATGCACGCAACATCTTCGACAAGGTGTCCGCCTCGTTCAATGCCGAGGTGCAGACGACGCAGAGCAACAGCTGGAACGGCTTGCCCACGGCCAATCTGCAATTGCCGGTCGGCAATCCCTATTCGCCCTTCGCCACCGGTGCGACGGTCTCGCGGCTGACCAACGCCTATGGCCCGCTGGTCCAGGACAATACCGGGCTGACCGCGCATCTGGGCACGGTGTTCAACGGCGATATCGGCAAGTGGCGCTGGTCGCTGACCGGTTCGTACGACCGCGCCGAAAGCCGGGTCGAGACCGACACCGGGCTGAACACCGCCGATCTGCAGGCGCGGTTGAACGCGAACGATCCGACCGCCAACCCTTATGGTCCGCTCGATGCCCTGGGCCTGGCGGCGCGCAATTTCGCGCGGTCGACCTCTTCCTCGGGCGAGGTCGATGCGCTGCTCAATGGCCGCGTCTTCGCGCTGCCCGCGGGCGACGTGCAGGCCAGCGTCAAGCTGGGCGGCGAAACCAGCGATTTCTCCAGCAGCTCGACGCGCTTTGGTGTCGTCCAGACCGGCGACGTGTCCCGCGATATCGTCAACGGCCAGGTCAATCTGGACTTCCCCATCGCCAATCGCGACCGCCAGGTGCTGGGCGCGATCGGCGACCTGTCGCTGAACGTCAATGCCGGGGCCGATCACCTGTCGGACTTCGGCACGCTGACCACGGTCGGTTACGGCGCGAACTGGTCGCCGCTGGAAGGCGTGCGGTTCCTGGCGTCCTGGACCGACCAGGAGGATGCGCCGACCGCGCAGCAGCTGGGCAATCCGACGATCACCACGCCCAATGTCCGCCTGTTCGACTATGTGCGCGGCACCACCGCGACGATCACGGCGGTGACCGGCGGCAACCCCGCGTTGGTCGCCGACAATCGCCATGTCATGAAACTCGGCGTGAACGTGAAGCCGTGGCGCCAGCGCGATATCAACCTGACCGCCAATTACTATCGCATCAACAGCGACGATCCGATCGCGTCCTTCCCGACACCGACCGCCGCGATCGAGGAGGCGTTCCCCGATCGCTTCACCCGCGATGCAGGCGGCAACCTGCTGCGCGTCGATTCCCGCCCGATCAACTTTGCTCGGACCGAACGGTCGCAACTTCGCTGGGGCCTGAATTTCTCCAAGCCGATCAAGTCGAAAATCCAGAAGGAGATCGAAGCGTTTCGGGCCGGGACCGGACCCAATCCCTTTGCGGGCCTGAATTTCCCGGGTCGGCGGGGCGGCGAGGGGGGGGCGCGTGGCGAAGGTTCGGGAGACGGGCGTCCCGGTGGCGCGCCGGGCGGACCCGGTGCCGGTGGGCCGGGGGGACCCGGCGGGCCGGGTGGTCCTGGCGGCGGCTTCCGGGGTGGCGGCTTTGGCGGCGGGCGTGGCGGTGGCGGCGGCCGGGTGCAGTTCGCGCTCTACCACACCTGGACCTTTGCCGACCGGGTGATCGTCGCCGATGGCGGCCCCGATCTCGACCTGCTGCGCGGCGATGCGATCGGATCGAGCGGCGGTACGTCGCGCCACCAGCTGGAGGCGCAGGCGGGCTATGCCAATAACGGCGTCGGCATGAGGCTGTCGGGCAACTGGCGCAGCGCGACGCGGGTCAATGGCGGCACCCCGGGCAATCCCCAGCCGCTGGAATTCGGCAGCCTGGCGACGCTCGACTTCCGCCTGTTCGCCGATCTGGGCCAGCGGCTGGAGCTGCTGAAGAAGCATCCCTGGCTGCGCGGCACGCGCGTCAGCCTGGTGGTCGACAATGTATTCAACCAGCGCCAGCGGGTGACGGATGCGACCGGGACGGTGCCGATCGGATATCAGCCGGGTTATCTCGATCCGCTGGGGCGGACCGTGCGGCTGTCGATCCGCAAGCTGTTTTTCTGACCGGGGACATGACCTTGTTGCGAAGCGATCCGACACAGTCGCGTCTCTGCAAGCATCGAGTTTTCCGAAAAGTGTCCGATTCGGTATGAATTCGGGATCGATCAATTAAGTTTCTGGTTAACCTACCATAAATTTGATGCCATCCCGCCCCACAGTGAATTGCGATGGCACGACGAAACCGGAATATGTTTCGATGGTGCCGGACAGGTCTCAAGACTCTGACGGTTGGGGAGCAATATATGGGTCGGAGTGCTGAGGTCATGAGCGACCGCTATGATGCACGCGCGGGGGACACGCCGGACGGGATCGACGATCGCCTCCGCCGCATTCGCGACGAACTGGCGCTATTGGAATCGCTCGTCCGCAGCGAGACCGAGGCACGGATCAGACCTGCCGATATCGGGCAGATCATTCGCTCGGCGCGCGAAGGGATCGGGCAGGTCTTCGACGCAGAGCTGTTCGCCGATCCGGCGTTCGATATGCTGTTGTTCGTGTTTCTGGAGGAAGAGGCGGGGCGGCCGGTGGAAACCAGTGCCTGCTACCGCGCATCGGGGGTCCCACGCACGACGGCGGTCCGCTGGATCAACATGATGGTATCGAACGGCATGTTCGAAAGCGCGCCGCATCCGACCGATCGTCGGCTGGCGCTGCTGAGCCTGAGCGAGGATACCCGCGCCCGCGTGCGGCAATGGCTGACCGGCCTTCGCCCGATGGTCGAGCGGATGACGCTTCGCGACAATCCGCGCCTCGGCGCCTGACCGTCCGCCAGGGATCAGGGGGCGTGATCAGGTCGCCTGATCGAGCCTGTTGCGCAGACGATCGGCCAGTGTTTCCAGTGTGACACCGTCGATCCGGTTCGCCGTCGGCGCATCGGATCGCAGGATGTCGGCGATGGCCAGTTGCGCCTGGGTGATCCGGTCGACCGACTGGATGCTCATCATGTGGCGGCGCAGCGTGTCGGGGTCGCTGCCCAGCTCATAGGCCAGCTCGGCCAAGGAGTGGGTCAGTTCGACCAGCTCGTCGGCCAGCGCCTGGGCCAGGGCGGGGCTCAGCCCCGGGCTGAGGCCGGGGGCGGCGCCCCCGTCTTTTCCCTTTTCGGTCATTTGCTGCACAGCTTCATGATATTGGCGGCGATCGCGTCGCCCGCGATCGGCTGCGACGCCATGCCTTTGGACAGGGTGAAGTCGGTGCCGTTGCGGCCAATGGCATAGGCACCGCCCGCCATCATCGCGCGCAGGCCCGCCGCGCCGTCTTCGTCGTCCAGCGCAACCAGCACGCCAAGCGCGTTGTTGCCCGCCGCCTTGGCGACCGAGGCGAAGAGCAGCGAGATGGACGGACGTTCGCCCGCCACCGGCTCGCGCGCGAGCAGGCGGATCGTGCCATCGGGCCAGCTGTCGATGACCATGTGCGTGTCGCCCTGCGGCGCGAAATAGATGGTGCCCTGTTCCACCTTCATGCCGTCGGTCGCTTCGACGACCTTGGGGGCGATCTGTTCGCGCAACTGCTCGACCATCGGGGTCAACAGCCCGGGCGACATCTGCTGCACGACCAGCGTCGGCGGGCAGTTGGGCGGGAAATTCTGGAACAGGTCGAACAGCGCCTGGGTGTTGGCGGCGTCGGCCCCGATCGCCAGCACGCGGCCGTTCCAGTTCATCGGCGCGGTCGTCACCTTCTTGGCATGGCCCAGCGTGCTGGCCGAGGTCCGCTTCAGATCGGCGTTGCGCGCCGACTTGATCCGCTTGCCCAGCTTGCCGATGATCGCATCCAGTTCGGACTGGACCGCCACCTTGGGCTTGGGGAAACAGTCGATCGCGCCCAGCCGCAGCGCCTCGATCGATTCGGCCGCGCCGGCGGCGGTGCGGGTCGAGAACATGATGACCGGCATCGGCCGCTCTTCCATGATCTCGGCCAGATATTCCAGCCCGCTCATGCCCGGCATCTCGACGTCCAGCGTCATCACCTCGGGACGATATTGCTTGACCATTTCGCGCGCTTCGGCCGCGCCGTCGGCGGCTCCCACCACCTGCACGCCCTTGATGCGTTCGAGGGCGCCCGAGATGAGGACCCGCATCGTCAGCGAGTCATCGACCACCAGAACCTTTACGTCGGCCATTACGCAATACCTTCCAAGACGGATACGCCGTCACGATACAGAGAAAATGATCAGGCTGCCTCGGCGGTCAGCGAAACGCTGTCGGTCAGCCGGTCGAGCGCCAGGATCAGGATCAGGCGCTGCTCGATCGTCGCCAGTCCTTCCAGATAATGGGCCGCCGTCGCATCGCCCATGTCGGGCAGCGGCTGCATCGCCTCGGGCGGGATGGTCACGATGTCATTGACCGCGTCGACGATCAGGCCCTGAAGCTGGTCGCCGATCCGCACCACGATGATGACATGTCGCGCGCTGGGATCGGTGATGCCCCAGCCCAGCCGGTGGCGCAGGTCGAGCACCGGCAGCACCACACCGCGCAGGTTCACCACGCCGCGCACATGGGCGGGCACGTTGGGCAGCGGGGTGGCGGGCGACCAGGCGCGGATTTCGCGGATGGCCATGATGTCGACGCCCAGGATCTGGTCGCCGAGCTGGAAGGTGATGAGCTGACGCGACATGGCGGTGTTCCTCTCCGAACGGGATCAGTGCAGCACGCGGCGGATGGCCGCGGCGAGCTTTTCGGGGTTGAAGGGCTTGACGATCCAGCCGGTCGCACCCGCCTCGCGTGCGCGTGCCTTCTTCTCGTCCGAGCTTTCGGTGGTCAGCACCAGGATCGGCAGGTTGCGATGACCGGGCTGGCGGCGCAGGGCCTCGATCAGGCCGAAACCGTCCATGCGCGGCATGTTGATATCGGTGATGACCAGATCGGGGGCGGTGTCCGGCGTCACGCCGTCCAGCGTATCGAGCGCATGGACGCCGTCCTCGGCCTCCAGCACCCGATATCCCATATCGGTGAGCGCGGCGCGCAGAAGCATTCTCATGCTGGGCGAATCGTCCACGGTCATGATGAGTTGGGACACGAACTGGCCTTTCATGGAAGAATCGAGAGACATTAGAAGAACTCCACATCGCCGGTGGCGGCGGGTGGTGGTGGCGGGGCCGGCCGTGCGGCCCGTGGTGGCGGCATGACCGTGTCGGTGACATGGCGGCACCGGGCGAGACCTAGGGCGGGACGGAATTCGACCCGGCGGGCGCTCATGCCCCCCACGTCCTCGCCCACCAGCGCGATGCGCTCGTCCGCCAGGAAGCGGCGGGCGAACTGGGCATTGGCCGACCCGATGTCGCGAAAGCCGTCGCGCATCATCGCACCGCCGAAAAGCCGGGCTTTCAGGCTGTGCCGCTGTGCGCCGAGCGCCATCATCGCGTTGATCAAAACTTCCATGGCATAGACACCATAGCGCTGCATGGATTTAGGATCGGTTTCCGCGACGCCCGGTTCGGCGAGCAAAAAATGATTTAATCCGCCGATTCCGGCGATCGGATCGTAAAGACAGGCCGAGATGCAGCTGCCCAGCACGGTGGTCAGCACGACATCCTTTTCCTGGCTGACGCGGGTTTCGCCCTGGATCACGTTGATCCGGCGCAGCCCGTCGCGTTGCGCCAAGCCGGTGATGATCGGCGCGCGCATCGCGTTCATGCGCGACACCGGTCGATGATGGCGGGCGCGATGCGGGTCAGCGTCAGCTGCTTGGTGACCGCGCCGATCTCCTGCGCGACGCCCGGCATGCCATAGACGACGCAGCTTTCCTTGTCCTGGCCGACCGTGAAGGCGCCCTGGCCGCGCATGGCCAGAAGACCCTCGGCCCCGTCGCGGCCCATGCCGGTCAGGATCGCGCCGACCGCGTTGCGCCCGGCGACCTTGGCGACGCTCTGGAATAGCCGGTCGACCGAGGGGCGATGACCGCTGGTGGGATCGTCGGGGATCAGGCGTGCGCGATACTGCCCCTCGAAGCCGCCGACCTCCAGGTGATGGGTGCCGCCGGGCGCCAGATAGACATGGCCGGGTTGCAGCGGCTGGCCGTGCCGGGCCTCGGCGACGGTCGGCTGGGACAGCCGGTCGAGCCGCGCGGCAAAGCTGGTGGTGAAGGTCGCGGGCATGTGCTGCACGATGACCGTCGGCGGGCAGTTCGCCGGAAAGCCGCTCAGCACCTGGATCAGCGCCTCGACCCCGCCGGTCGATGCGCCGATCGCGATCAGCGCCTTGGGCAGCGGCTCGAACTGGGCATGGGGCACGGGCGCGGCGGGGGCATGGTCGGTCATGCGGACGCGGCGGCTGCCCGCGGCGGCCTTCACGCTGTCGACCAGATTGCGATCGACGCAGCCCGCCGCCGGTTTGGCGCAGCATTCGACCGCGCCCAGCTCCAGCGCGCGGATCGTGATGTCCGCGCCAGCCTGGGTCAGGGTGGAGAGCATGACGACCGGCATGGGGCGCAGCCGCATCACGCGTTCGAGGAAGTCGAGGCCGTTCATGTCGGGCATCTCGACGTCCAACGTGATGACGTCGGGGTCCAGCGCCTTGATCATCTCGCGCGCCTGGAGCGGGCCATTGGCCGCGCCGACGACTTCGATATCGGGATCGCGGCTCAGTGTATTCGCGATCAGCGCGCGCATCGTGGGGGAATCGTCAACGATCAGCGTTCGGATGGCCATCAGGACACTTTCTGAAAAGCGGTTCGGCCGATGCAGCGGAAACGATCCGCGACCTCGGTGGGGATGCGTTCGGCATGGCCGATATAGATGATACCGCCATCGACCAGCTGGTCGGCGAACCGGCCCAGGAGCCGGGCCTTGGTGGGCTCATCGAAATAGATCATGACGTTGCGGCAGAAGATGACGTCGAAGGGGCGCTTCATCGGCCAGCCGCGCAGCAGGTTCAGCTCGCGAAAGGCGATGGGCGCGCGCAGCGCGGGGTGCAGTTCGTCCTGCTCCCCGACCCGGCGGCACCAGGTCGAGCGCATCGACGCAGGCATGGCGCGGGTCGTATCCAGCGGATAGCGGCCGCTGCGCGCGGTGGCGATGACGCTGGGCGACAGGTCGGTCGCCAGCAGGCGGAAATCCTGGGTCGCCAGCTTTTCGGCGGCACGGACGTCCTGGCCCGCGATCGTCATCATCAGCGAATAGGGTTCCTCGCCGCTGGAGCAGGCCGCCGACCAGATGCGCACGCGCCCGCCACTGGCCAGTCGTTGGCGGAAATCCGGCCAGAGCGCCTCGTGGAAATGCTCGAAATGATGATTTTCGCGGAAGAAGGCGGTGTGGTTGGTGGTCAGCGCATCGACCGCGCGGGCCCGTTCGTCCGCATCCGTCTCGATCAAGGCGAGATAGGACGGGAAGTCGTTCAACCCGCACGCCCGCAGCCGCCGCGCCAGTCGCCCATAGATCAGCTTGGCCTTGGTCTCGGGCAGCAGGATGCCCGATTCGGCATAGATCAGGTCGGCGATCGCGCGATGGTCGGACGCCGAGAAGGCGAACTCCATCTCGCGTTCGCTCCCGCGCGGGGAAAGGGCGGCGAGCGCGGTCACGCTGCCAGGTCTTCCAGGAAGGCGCTCGGCCCGCGGCCGTCACGCCGCCAGCGGCCGATCAGCGCATCGACGTCGAGGATGAGCGCGACGCGCCCGTCGCCCAGGATCGTTGCCCCGGCCAGGCCATGGATGGCGCGGTAATTCGCCTCCAGACTCTTCACGACCACCTGGCGCTGGTCCTGGATCGAGTCGACCATCAGCACGGCCTGGCCCTGGTCGCTTTCGACCACGATCAGCACCGCATTTTCGGGCTTGGTGATCGCGCCGGTGACGCCGAGCTGCTCGCCGACCCGGTGGACGGGAACATAGGTGCCGCGCACGTCGAGCAGCGGCGACTGGCCGCCGACCACATGCACCTCGTCGATGCCGGGACGCAGGCTTTCGACGATATGGGTCAGCGGGATGACGAAGGTCTGGTCGCCGACCGTGACGATCATGCCGTCCAGCACGGCGAGCGTCAGCGGCAGGCTGAGCGAGAAGCTCGACCCCTTGCCCAGCACCGACTGGATGCCGATGCGGCCGCCCAGCGCCTGGATGTTCTTGCGCACCACGTCCATGCCGACGCCGCGCCCCGAGATGTTGGAGACGACGGCGGCGGTGGAGAAGCCGGGGGCGAAGATCATATTGTCGATCTCCTCCTCGGACAGCTGCGCATCGGGGGCGATGATGCCGCGCTCGATCGCCTTGGCCTTGACGCGGGCGCGGTCGATGCCGCGTCCGTCATCGGCGACGGTGATGACGATCCGGCCCGACTGATGCGCGGCCGACAGGGTGACCACGCCTTCGCCGTCCTTGCCCGCCGCCTTGCGATCGGCCGGGGTCTCCAGGCCATGGTCGACGGCGTTGCGGATCAGGTGGGTCAGCGGTTCGCCGATGCGCTCGACCACGGTCTTGTCGACCTCGGTCATCTCGCCCTCGACTTCCAGGCGGACGCGCTTGCCGGTTTCGACCTCCAACTCGCGGATGATTCGCGGCACGCGGCTGAAGACGGTCTTCATCGGCTGGGCGCGGATCGCCATCGTCGAGTCCTGAAGCTCGCGCGTCAGGTGGTCGAGGTCGGACAGCTCGGGGATCGAGCCCATGTCGCTTTCGGACAGGCGCTGGGCCAGCATCGCCTGGGTAATCACCAACTCGCCGACCAGATTGACCAGCCGGTCGAGCTTGTCGAGGTCGACGCGGATCGTCTGCGCGGCGGCGGCGGCGACGCGCGGGCTGCTCGCCGCCTCGGTCACCGAAACGGGGGCTGCGGCGGGCGCAGGCGCGGGCGGCGGCGGTGCCACGGCGACCAGGGCGGGGGGCGTCGGAGCCGGTGCCGCCACGGGCGCGGGGGCAACGGGCATTTCCTCGACCATGACGGGCGCGGGCGGTGCCGGTTCGGCCTCGACCTCTGCCACGACCGGGGCGGGTGCGGCGACGGCGGCGCGGGTGACGGTCAGGCGGCATTGCGGGTCGGCAAAGTCGAAGACCGCGCGGATATCCTCCTCATCGGCATCACCGGGCAGCGCCATGGTGAAACCGATATAGGCGCGCTCGGCGTCCAGACCGTCGAGCAGCGGCAGATCGGACAAGTCGGCGGACAGGGTACGACCGCCCATCCTCACCAGTTCGCGCAGCGCCAGCATCGGCTCGGCCCCGTGATCGAAGGCGCGGGGCCCCGGATGCACGGTGACGATCCACTCGGGCGTCGCGTCCTCGGCGGCGGGGGCCGCGGGCGCGGGATCTTCGAGCATCGCGAACAGCGCGTCGAAATCGTCGAGCGCGGGGGCGGCCTCCGCCTGCACCTCGGCCACGGGTTCGGCGGCGGCTTCGGGCGCGGCCGTCCCGGCCCCGACATCGCCCAGCGCGGCAGCGCCCAGCCGGTCGAGCATCGCCTGGTCGGCGGGCGTCGCGCCCTCGCCACGGGCGGCGGCGACATGGTCGGCCAGCGTGTCGAACGCCGCGACGATCAGGTCGATCAGCGGTTCGCCAAGCGGCAGCGTGCCGTTGCGAATCAGGTCGAGGACGGTTTCGTAATGGTGCGAGAAATGCTGCAGCCGTTCATGGCCGAACGCGCCCGCACCGCCCTTGATCGAGTGGACCGCGCGAAAGACGGTGTTGATCGTCTCGTCATCGTGACGCCCGCGCCGCAGATCGTCGAAGGCGGTTTCCAGTGCGCCGAGGCCTTCCTCGCACTCCTGGAAGAAAATCTGCTGGATCTCGTCGAGATTCATCGGGTCGCCCCCCTCAGGCGGCGGTGGCGAGGCTGTCGAGCCCGGCCAGCGCGATCATCGAAGCCAGGGCCTCGGATGGATTTTGCAGTTCAAAGTCGGCCCGGACCGATGCGGCCATGGCCTGCGCGCTCGCCAGCACCTGGAGACAGGCCTGACCCGCCTGCGTCACCTGCGACCCATCGAGGGTGATGGCGTCACCCGATGCGATCAGATCGAGCAGCGCCTGTCGCAACGGAGCGGCGGCGGTGGTGTCGAGCACGGGGGCAAGGGACAAGGCGGACATGGTCGGACTCCGGGACTTGGGCGAATGATCGCGCCGAGACATCCTATCGGATGAATGGTGTAGGCGAGGTTACCGACTTCGGATCGGGGCTCCCGCGCCCAACGGGTGGGCGCGGGAGTTCGGGAAGATCAGAATTCGGTCCATTCCTCGTCGTTGACGGCCAGGGCGACATTGCCGGTCGTCTGCGGTGCGGGGCGCGTGACCTGTGCGGTCTGGACGATGCGGCGCCCGGCGGCGGCAGCCCGCTGTTGCAACTGGTGGACCGGCTGGGGCGCGGCAAAACCGTCGCCCGGCTGGTTGCTGATTCGGAAACGGGCGATCTCGCGCGCCAAGCCATCGGCCTCCACCGCTAGCGAGCGGGCGGCGGCGGTGGCCTGTTCGACCATCGCGGCGTTCTGTTGGGTCACGCCGTCCATCGCGGACACGGCGGTGTTGACCTCCTGAAGCCCGACGGCCTGTTTTTCGGCCGAGCTGGCGATGTTTTCGACCAGCGTGCTGATCTCGGTGATCTGGCCGATGATCCGCTCCAGCGCCCGGCCGGTCTCGCTGACCAGGCTGACGCCCGATTCGACCTGTTCCGAGCTGGCGAGGATTCGCGACTTCACGTCCTTGGCTGCATCGGCCGAGCGCTGCGCCAGGGCGCGCACTTCGGAGGCGACGACCGCGAAACCCTTGCCCGCATCACCCGCGCGTGCCGCCTCGACCCCGGCGTTCAGCGCCAGAAGGTTGGTCTGGAAGGCGATGCCGTCGATGACGCTGATGATCTCGGAAATCTCGCTGGAGGCGCGCTCGATGCCCGCCATGGCGTCGACCGCGCGACGCACGACCTCACCCGACTGTTCGGCCTCGATCCGGGCGTCAGCGACCGCGCGGTTGGCACGGTTGGCGCCCTCGGCGGTCTGGCGGACGGTCGACGTGATCTCGTCCATCGCGGCCGAGGTTTCCTCCAGGCTGGCGGCCTGCTGCTCGGTGCGCTGCGACAGGTCGTCGGAGGCCTGGCGGATGTCGCTGGCGCCCGAATTGATGCCGTGCGTGGCGACCGTTACCGCGCTCATCGCGCGGGCCAGCGCCTCCGTCGCGCGATTGAAGTCGAGGCGCAGCTTTTCGTAATCGGCGGGGAACGGCGTCTGGATGGTGGCGGTGAGATTGCCCTCAGCCAGGTCGCCCAGCCCTTTGCCCAGCGCGCCGACGACGATGTCTTGCGCGTGGGCCGCTTCCTGGACGCGCGCGGCGTTGCGCTGGAAGACCACGATGGATTTCGCGATACGGCCGATGCAGTCCTGATAGTCGGTGTAGAGGATTTCGCGGTTATAGTCGCCGGACGCCAGGGCTTCCATGGCGACGACGCTGCCGACATAGGGATCGCAGATCAGCTTGCGGCTGACCCGCGAGACGATCAGCGAGGCGACCAGCCCCGTGGCGGCGAGGATGATCGGCAGGCTGAGAGACAAGCCGCCACTCGCCACGATTGTCGCGCCCAGGCCGACAGCGGCAATGCCGCCATAGATCACCGTCAGTGCATCGAATTTCACACGAATCGGTGCCGTCTTGGCAAACCAGGACAACATAACGGGATACCCTCCGAAAAAACCTTCAGGCGAGCGGGAGCACTCGCATCTGGACGGAGGTGTTGGGAAAAGCCCGGTTCCTCCGACATCTGTGACCATATTGGTCAGGAGGGGTAAACATCCCGTTTCAAAACGGACAAGGTCAGAGAATGTCGAGGTTAAATCAGCTGTTGGACGCGATGCTTTCTGCCATTCCCTGTGCCGAAAGAATCTCGATCCAGTAACCGTCCGGGTCGGTGATGAAGGCGATATCCTTCATCTTGCCGTCCTGCGGCCGCTTCTTGAACGGCACGCCCATCGCCTCGAATCGCGCGCAGGCCTCGGTGACGTTCGCGACGCTGATCCCGATATGGCCAAAGCCGCGCGGATCGGCATTGCCGTCATGATAGCCCCGGAAATCGGGGTCGCTCTCCGTGCCCCAATTATGGGTCAGCTCCAGCGTCGTCTCGCGGTTGAAGATGAAGCGGGCGCGTTCGGCGGGGTCTTCCGGGATCGTCTCGCCCTCGGCCAGATAGGCGAGGAAATAGAGCGAGAATTTCATCTCCTCGAAATCCAGCTTCTGGAGCAGCGTCATGCCCAGCACGTCCTGATAAAAGGCGAGCGAGGGCTGGGGATCGCGGATGCGCAGCATCGTTTGGTTGAGGGCGAAGCTCTCGGTGCCGGTCGGGCGGGTCATCTCATCGGGTCCTTGGAAACGGCGAAGCCCTTCGCCGTCATCGGGCGAAGGGCTTGCGGATAGGTGAGGGGTAGAGGCTCAGGCGAGGGTCAGGCCGACATCGACATTGCCACGAGTCGCATTGGAATAGGGGCAGACCTGATGCGCGGCGTGCATCAGGCGCTCACCGTCCGAGCGCTCGACGCCGGGCAGGCTCGCCACCAGATCGACGGTGATGCCGAAGCCGCCCTCTTCACGCGGGCCGAAGCCGACCTCGGCGGTGACGGTGGCGTCCGATGGCACCTTCACGCCTTCCTTGCCCGACACGGCCTTCATCGCGCCCAGGAAACAGGCCGAATAGCCGGCGGCGAACAGCTTTTCGGGGTTCGCCCCCTCACCGCCCGGACCGCCCATTTCCTTTGGCACGACCAGCTTGACGTCGACCGAGCCGTCCTCCGACCGCGCCGCGCCGTCGCGCCCGCCGGTGGCCGTTGCCTTGGTCTTATAGATCACGTTCACGCCCATATCGGTGCTCCCAATCATGAATCGGTTCGCGGGGCTTAGCGCATCAGGGGCGCTCGCGTTCCATGCGTCCTATCGGGCGGTGGCGCGGATCGCATCGGCGGACCAGCCACCGCCCATCGCCTGGTACAGGGTGATATAGGCGGTCAGCTGATTGGCCTGCGCCTCGGCCAACGCCAGTTCGGCGGTCAGCAATCCGCGCTGCGCATCCAGCTGTTCCAGATAGGAGGAATAGCCCGCGCGGTAGCGGTTGGAGGCGATGCGCAACCCATCCGCCTGCGCGGCACGCTGCCCGGCCAGCGCCACCGCCTGCTCGCCCGAGCGACGGACCGAGGCGAGGCTGTCGTCCACCTCGCGGAAGGCGGTCAGCGCGGTCTTGCGATAGGCATAGGCGGCCTGGTCGCGCCGCGCCGCACTGGCATCGGCCTGCGCGCGCAGGCGCCCGGCGTCGAAGATCGGCGCGAGCACGCTGCCGCCGATCGAGAACAGGGTGATCGGATTACTGAGCGCATTGGAAAAGGCGACGCCCGCCGATCCGGTCAACCCCAGGCTGGGCAGCATGGCCGCGCGCGAACTGTCGAGCGAGCGGTCGGCGGCGACCAGCGCCTGCTCCGCCTGGAACAGGTCGGGGCGGCGGCGCAGCAGGTCGGCGGGCAGGCCGTCGGGGATGGCGGGGCGGATCAGCCGGTCGATCGCCAGCCCGCGCGAAATCGGGCCGGGCGTGCCGCCGATCAGGACGCTCAGTGCATTTTCCTGGCGCGTGACGGCCAACCGGGCGGCGGCGACCAGTTGCTCGGTCGCGTGATATTCGCCTTGAGCCTGTCGCAGTTCGAGGTTGGAGGTATAGCCCGTCTCCGCCCGCCGCCGGGCAATGCGCAGCGCGTCGGCGCGCGCGGCCAGCGTCTCCTCGGCGATGTGCAGCCGGTGGTCGAGCGCCCGCAGGGTCACATAGCCGCTTGCCACGCCGGCGGCGATCGCCAACCGGACGGTGTCGCGCGCCGCCTCGGTCGCCAGCAATTGGGCGCGGGCGGCGGCGCGGGCGTTGCGTAGGCGGCCGAAGAGATCGAAATCGTAGCTGGCCTGGACCAGCGGCTGCGCGCCCAGCTGGTCTAGTCCAGTGCCGAAGGCGGAGACGCTGCGTCCCTCGCTGACCGGCAGGCCCGCCGTGACATTGGGCGAGAGTTGCGCGCGGGCGAGTCGTTCCTGCGCGCGCGCCTCTTCCACCCGGCCGGCGGCGCTGCCCAGATCGGGGCTGTTCTCCAGCGCGCGGGCAACCAGTGCAGTCAGCTGCGGGTCGCCGAACGCCTGCCACCAGTCGGCCGCGATCGGACTGCCGGGGCCGAGCGCGGTGCGCCAGGCGGGTGGCGGCACGACGGCGGTATCGGCGGGGGGCGCCGGGCGCGGGCCGATACATCCCGCGAGCAGCAGCGCGGTGGCGAGGGGAAGGGCGAGGCGCGTCATCGCACCACCGGTCCGCCGGAGGTGTCGACGCTGGCCTGCACCGACATGCCGGGGCGCAGCCGCTGGCTAAGCGGCTGGCCCGGATCGACGCGGATACGCACCGCGATACGCTGCGGCACCTTGGTGAAGTTGCCGGTGGCATTGTCCGACTTCAGCACCGCGAATTCGGACCCGGCGGCAGGCGAGATCCGCTCGACATGGCCCTTCAGTCGCGCATTGCTCAGGCCATCGACGGTAAAGCTGGCGGGCTGGCCCACCGCCATGCGCGCGGTCTGCGCCTCCTTGAAATTGGCGATGACCCAGGTCTCGGGCGGCACCAGGAACATCAGTTGCGACCCGGCCGTCACATATTGGCCCAACCGCACGCCGACTTCGGACAGGCGGCCGTTTTCCGGGGCGCGGACGACCGTGTTGGCGAGGTCGATCTGCGCCAGTCGCTGCGCCGCCTCCGCGCCCGATACGCCCGCCTTCTGCCCGCCGCGCCCGACCTCGACGGTGCGGATATCCTGGCGGGCGATCTCGCGCGCCGCCTGGGCCTGACGCAGCGCGGCTTGTGCCTGGCGCAGCGAGGCGAGCGTCTGGTCGCGTTCGCGCAAACTGACCGATCCATCGGTCACCAAGTCGTTGACGCGCGCCATGTCGGCCCGCGCCCGCATCAGCTGTGCCTCGGCATTGGCGACGGCGGCATCCTGCGCGGCGAGGCTGGCGGTGCGCGCCGCCTGGGTCTGGCGGCTGTTGGCCAAGGTCGCGGCCTGGGCATCGACCTGCGCGGTCGCCTGGTCCACGCGCTGGCGATAGATGCGGTCGTCGATCTTCACCAGCGGCTGCCCGGCGCGGACCGTCTCGAAATCCTTGACCAGCACGGCGGTGACGTAACCGCTGACCTGCGGCGCGATCACGGTGGTGCGACCGCGGACATAGGCATTGTCGGTCGACTGCACGTCGCTGGAAAAGGGGGGCAGCCGCCACGCCGCCAGCACCGCCGCGATGCCGCCGATGACCAGCAGAGCGATCAGCGCGCGTGACCGCCAGCCGCCCGAGGGCGGGCGCCAGCTGGCGGCGGGGGCGGGGGGCGGAACCGGCGCGGGGGCGGGCGGCGGCACGCCCGCTTCGGCGGCGGCTTCCTCGGTCATCGGGGTGGGGGAGACGGGCGAACGGGTATCGGTCATGCTTTAGCCTCCGCCGCACGGGCGCGGCGCGCGCGCCGCCAGGTCAGCAGCGCAAGGAACAGGGTGACGGCGGCCGCCAGCGCGGCAACCAGCCGGAAGACATCGTTATAGGCGCGAATATTAGCCTCGCGCGTGGCCGCCTGCGACAGAAGTGCGGCGCCCTCCGCGCGGGCGAGCGTTGGGTCGCCGACCACGCCCGACACGCGCGATCCGCCCGCAGCGATCCGCTGCGTCACCTGCGGGTCGGTGGGGTCGATATTCTGGACGATGGCGGCGCTGTGCGCCTTTTCGCGGATCGTCTGATAGGTGCCGAGCAGCGCGGTGCCGCCCAGGCCGCCGACCGAATTGAGCATCCCGAACAGCGCGATGAAGCTGATGACATGCCCCGCCCCCTGTTGCAGCGCGCGGGTCATGCCGAACAGCAGCGACGGGCCGAGGAAGAAGGTCGTCGAAAAGGCGATCAGCGCCTGAGTGGCGTACAGTTCGGGCGCACGGGTCAGGTTGGTCGAGAAGCTGTCGGCATAGGCAGCGACCGCAACCAGCGCGATGGCGAACATGACCGGATGGGTCAGCCGGTTCACGTCCAGCGTCACTGCACTCATGACGACGCCCGCGATCGAGGCGATGAAGGCGATGGCGAACAGCGTGCCGAACTGGTCGTTATTCTGGCCCAGCGTGGTCAACAGCCCGACCGCGCCGAAATTCTGCTCCGAGAACACGATCCTCGCCATGATCGTGACGATAGCGAATCGGACGATGTCCATCGAGCCCAGCCAGCGCGTGTTGAGCAGCGGATTGGTGCGATGATGCTCGATCCACAGCGCGGCGGCGAGCAGAGGGATGGCGATGGCGAGCGCCCAGCCGATCCACGCCGCCTGTGTCCACCAGACCAGCCGCCCCTGGCCCAGGACCGCGCAGAACAGCCCGATGGCCGGGGCATAGAGCGCGAACGTCAGGAAATCGAGCGGCTCGAACGCCTTGACCTTCTGCGTCGGCGGCAGGCGCAGCGCAATGATCGAGGCCAGGCTGATCGCCGCCAGCCCGAACTCGAACATATAGAGCGTGCGCCAATGCGACATGGCGAGCAGTTCGGGCGAGAACAGCCGGGCCAGCGGTGTGGCGCATTGCGGCACGCCGATGCCCAGCACGATCGCCTTCAACCGCCAGCGCGCGGGCAGTGCCTGCATCATGTAATAGAGACCCAGCGACGACAGAGCGGCGGCCGCCATGCCGCTGGCGGCGCGCACCGCGATCGCGGTGGAGAAGTCGCGCACGAACAGATGGGCGAAGGCGAGGATCGTATAGAGGCCGGAGAAGAGCAGTGCGAAGGGCCGCAGACCGAATTGCTGGCGGAACTTGATCAGCAACAGGTTGATCGACGCATTGGTCATCACATAGGCGATGGGCAGCCAGGCGATCTCGGTCGGGTCCAGCCCCAGCGCGCCCTGCAACTGCACCGTATTGACCTGGACCAGCGCATTGCCGAGGCCACCGGTCAGCCCGATCAGCACGGCGATAATGCCATAAGCCAGCCGTCGCCGATTGGGATGATCGAAATTGCCCGGCGATCCGGGAATGGTCGGCCGTTCATGGGGAGCGAAGGACCATTCCTCCTCGCTCCAGAATTGCCGAAACCGCGATGCCATCCCCGTCCTTTCATGCCCCAGCGCCCAACGCACAACCCACCGACTCGGATGCGTCGGGCAAAAGGATGGCCAAGGAACTGGACAGGCCGTGTTTTTATACTGTCCCATCGGTGCGCTACAGGTCTGATGGGGCCAATCGAGGGATATGGGCGAACGCCTTAAAGGGCTGTTGACCCAGTCTGACTAAACATAGATTAGTGTTGGTGGTGAGCGTTGGGGAATGTGGTGTTGCGACAGAAGGAAACGGAACCTGTCTATCGCGAACTCGTAGACGCTCTGGCCGACAATGTCGTGCCCATGGTCATCCTGTCCGGCATGATGGCTGCGACCGGCCTGTATATCTGGCTGGTCGTGCCCAATGTCCTGGCGATCGTCACCAACGTGCTTTGCGTGGCGGTGAGCCTCGTGAAGATCGGCATGATCCTCCATCATCAACGCCACCGCGCCGCCTACTGCGCTGCGCCGCTGGAGATGCTGCAGCGGTGCGAGTGGCTTCACGCCGTCACGACGATCGCGGTATGCGTGTCGATCAGCCTGTTTTCGATCGCGATCTATATGCTGCCTGAGACGGCGCTTCACCTGCTGCCGGTCGCCATCGCCTTTGGCTATAGCGCGGGACTGATCGCTCGGCTGTCGGTCCGGCCCTGGATTGCCAGTACCGGCATCCTGTGCCTGGTGCTGCCCAATGCGCTCGCCACGGCGCTGCTCGGCCCGCGTCACGTCTTCGTCGCCCTATTCCTAGCCGTCTTCGCGATCGCCGGGCTTCAGAGCGTCGCCTTCGTTCATGCTACGGCCCGTCGAGCGGTCGCGCTTCGCCTGGAGTTGGAAAGCCTGGCACGGCGCGATCCGTTGACTGGCCTGTTCAATCGGTTGGGCCTGCGGGAGGCCTTTGAGGCGCTGGCCGCCGACAGCGGGCAGACGGTTGTCGTCCACGCCTTCGACCTGGACGGTTTCAAGGAGGTGAATGACCGGTTCGGTCACAGCGCAGGCGACCGCGTGCTGGCGGTGCTGGCCTCACGTATCCAGGCGAGCGTACACGACGACATCATCGTCGCGCGGACCGGTGGCGATGAGTTCGTCATGGTGCAACGCGGGGACGAAGCTGCCGGAAAGGCGCTGGCCCATCGCATCCACGAGCAACTGACCCGTCCCTGCGACCTGGGGCCTGACCAGACGATCTCGGTCGGCCTCAGTCTCGGCTATGCGATCGGGCTGTTGCCCGAGGCGAAGTTCGAGACGCTGATCCATCAGGCCGATGAACGCTCCTATGCCGTCAAGCGCGCGGGGGGCGGCGTTCGCGGACCGGACGCAACGCCGCCCCGGCCGGACATCGTAGCCCCGCCCGCCCAACGGTTCAGCCGTCGAGCATAGCCCGGATACGCGCGGCCAGGTCGGCAAAGTCGAAGGGTTTGGTGATCAGCGCGACCCCTGCGTCCAGCCGTCCGCCGTGGACGATCACGTCGCGGGCATAGCCGGTGGTGAACAGGACCTTGAGCTCCGGGTGCAGCGAACGCGCGGCGGAGGCGAGGTCGGCGCCGGTCATCCCGCCCGGCAGCACCACGTCGGAAAACAACAGTGCGATCCGGCTCGCCTCGGGTGCGTCGAGCAGGGCCAGCGCCGAGGCACCGTCCTCCGCCTCGAGCACGTCATAGCCCAGTTCGCGCAGCGCCTCGGTCGAATAGGCGCGGACATCGGCGTCGTCCTCGACCACCAGGATCGTCTCCGACCCGTGGGTCGGACGCTGGATGGGCGAGGCGGCCTCCGCCGGCGCGGTGGCGGTGCCCTGGAAACGCGGCAGGAACAGGGTGACGCAGGTGCCCTCGCCCGGCGTGGATTCGATCTGCACCTGGCCGCCCGACTGTTTGGCGAAACCATAGACCATCGACAGGCCCAGCCCCGTCCCCTTGCCGACCTCCTTGGTCGTGAAGAACGGCTCGAACACGCGGCCCAGCGTCGCGCGGTCCATGCCGGTGCCCGTATCGCTGACATGGATGGCGACATAATCGCCGGGATCGGTGGGATAGGGCACCGGCCCCGCCGCCATCGTCGCCAGCCCGTCGAGCGTGGCGTTGCGCATCGTGATCGACAGGGTGCCGCCATGCGGCATTGCGTCGCGCGCATTGACCGCCAGGTTCAGGATCGCGCTTTCCAGCTGGTTGGGATCGGCCTCGACGGCCCAGAGATCGGGGGCGGCGTCGACCGTCAGGCTGACCTGTTCGCCCAGCGTGCGGGTCAGCAGATCGGACAGCCCCTCGACCAGGCGTGGCGTATCGACCGATTGCGGCGCCAGCGGCTGGCGCCGGGAGAAGGCGAGCAGCCGCTGGGTCAGCGTCGCGGCGCGCTTGGCCCCGGTCATCGCGTTGGTCGCGACCCGCCTGGCGCGCGGATTGTCGCCCTCCGGCAGGAAGCGGTCGAGCATCTCCAGATTGCCGACCACGACCTGCAGCAGGTTGTTGAAGTCGTGCGCGATGCCGCCGGTCAGCTGGCCGACCGCCTCCATCTTCTGGCTCTGGCGCAATTGCGCCTCCATGTCGTGCAGCCGTTCCTGCTGCGCCAGCCGGTCCGAGACGTCGGTCGCGAACTGATAGGCGCCGATCGGTGTCCCCTCGGTCGAGACCAGCGGGCTGAAGCTCAGCTCGTAATGCCGCCGCTCGCCAGCCAGATCGTCCAGCGCCTGGATGACCGCGAACTCCTCGCCCGCCAGCGCGCGCGTCCAATAGTCACGCATCACCGACAGGATTTCGGGCCGCCCGGCCATCGCGTCGCTCTTATGCTGGCCGATCTGCGGGCGAGTGCCGAACAACCGCTCGAAATCCTCGGCTGCCGCGCGGTTGATCGCCAGATAGCGATGGTCGAAGCCCAGCACCTGGACCAGCGTACCGGTCGAATCGATGATGTCGGCGAACAGCTTGCGCTCGGCCAGCGCCTCCATGACGCGGCGTTCCAGCACGGCATTGACGTCGCGCAGCGTCGCTTCGGCGCGGCGGCGCTCGTCGATGTCGATGACCGACCCGACCATACCCAGATAGGTTTCGTCATCGTCGAAGCGCGGCATCGCCGTGACCATCATCCAGCGATAGCCACCCTCGGCCTGGGCCAGGCGAAACTCGATCTGGAACGAGTCGACCTGCGCGATCGCGGTGCGGAAGGCGTTCTCGACCGGCTGGCGATCGTCGGGATGGAGCATCTTCACCCAGCCGAAGGCCAGGCCGTCCTCCACGGCTTGGCCGGTCTGCACCTGCCACGCGCGGTTCATATAGGTGCAATGTCCCTGCGGATCGGTGACCCACATGATCATCGGCGCATAGTCGGCGACGTTGCGGAAGCGGGCTTCGCTCTCGCGCGCGGCGGACAGGGCGCTCTCGCGCTCCTGCCGGTCGCGCATCCGGGCGCTGCTGTCGATCACGGTCGCCATGATGCCCGCGGGATGGCCGTTCTCGTCGGCGATCGGGGTATAGTCCAGGTCCAGCCAGTGCTGCTGCGCCGCCCCCCTCTGGCCCAGCATCATCGCCTGGTCGCGAAAGGCAAGCGTGCGCCCGCTCAACCCTTCGGCCAACACCTGCGTGTTGAAGGCCGCCGCCTCCGGCCAGCAGGGCACCAGCGGGCTGCCCAGCATTGCCGGATGCCGATCGCCCGAAAAGGCGGCATAACCGGCATTGTAGATCAGGATGCCCTCCGGCCCCCAGATCGTCGCCATGGGAATCGAGGACGCCAGCATGATCGCGATCGCGGTCAGGCGACTTTGTGGCCAGCCGGACATGGGGCCGAGCGGCGTCGATGACCAGTCGAATCCCGCGATCAACCGTCCCATCTCGCCACTTCGTGCCAGAACAGCGGCGAAGCCGGGCGGGATGTCGGCAGAGTCGTGGGCAGTCGCGATCATGCTCGGTTCGTTTCCCCCTCCGAAACCTGGCCTCCGCTCGCTGTAGCGTTGCTTGGCCCGGAGGAACAGAGGGTGTTCACCGTATCTTGCTCTGTATGGATGAAAATTTTCGTTCGTCTGTATCTTGTCTTGATCGTGATGGGCAGGGATTGTGAAGATGGGTCGTCAACGCAACGACATTTTGCACCGCTACACTCCTTGCGGCGCGGCCGGTCCGCGAAGCACTTTGTCACGGAGCCGATAGGCAGGTGCCATGTTGGACTGCTAAGGATGTTGGAAAGACAGGAGAGAGACAGACATGAGCGCCCATGTTCACCCCGTTCCCGACTGGGCCGATACAGCGTCCATGGATGCGCAAGGCTATGCCCGCGCCTATGCAGCGGCCAAGAGCGACCCGGACGGCTATTGGCGCGAACAGGCCGGGCGTCTGGACTGGATCACGCCCTTCACCAGCGTGAAGGACACCAGTTTCGACGAGGCGGATTTCCGCATCAACTGGTTCGCCGACGGCCAGCTGAACGTCGCCGCCAACTGCATCGACCGCCATCTGGAAACCCGCGCCGATCAGGTCGCGATTCTTTGGGAAGGCGACACGCCCGGCACCGACCGCCGCATCACCTATCGCGAGCTGCACGAGCAGGTCTGTCGCCTCGCCAATGCGCTCAAGGGCCTGGGCGTCGCCAAGGGTGACCGCGTCACCATCTATCTGCCGATGATCCCCGAGGCGGCGTTTGCGATGCTGGCCTGTGCGCGGATCGGCGCGATCCATTCGATCGTATTCGGAGGTTTCTCCCCCGAAAGCCTCGCCAACCGGATCGTCGATTGCGATTCGCGCATCGTCATCACGGCGGACGGCGGCTGTCGCGGGGGCAAGGCGGTGCCGCTGAAGGCCAATGTCGACGCCGCGCTTGACCATGACGGCGTCGCGGTCGATCATGTCGTCGTCGTCCGCCACAGCGGCGCGGATGTGACCATGAAGGACGGTCGCGACCAATGGTATGGCGATCTGGTCGACGCCGCCGCCACCGACTGCGCGCCCGTGGCCGTCGGCGCGGAGGACCCGCTGTTCATCCTCTATACCAGCGGCTCGACCGGTAAGCCCAAGGGGGTTTTGCATACCAGCGGCGGTTATCTGCTCTGGGCCGCCTATACCCACCAGCATGTGTTCGATTACCGTGAGGGCGAGATCTTCTGGTGTGCCGCCGATGTGGGCTGGGTCACGGGACACAGCTATGTCGTCTATGGCGCGCTGGCGAACGGCGCGACGACGCTGATGTATGAGGGCGTGCCCAACTATCCCGATTTCAGCCGTTTCTGGCAGATCGTCGACAAGTATCAGGTGTCGACCTTCTACGCCGCGCCGACCGCGCTGCGCGCGCTGATGCGCGAGGGCGACGAATGGGTGAAGAAGACCGACCGCTCTTCGCTTCGCGTGCTGGGCTCGGTCGGCGAGCCGATCAACCCGGAAGCCTGGGAATGGTATTATCATGTGGTGGGCGAGGGGCGCTGCCCGATCGTCGACACCTGGTGGCAGACCGAGACCGGCGGGCACATGATCGCGCCGATCCCGGGTGCCGTCGCGCTGAAGCCCGGCTCCGCCACGCTGCCGCTGCCCGGCGTGCTGCCGCAGATCGTCGATGCCGAGGGCCAGGTGCTGGACGGTGCGGTCGAGGGCAACCTCGTCATCGCCGATAGCTGGCCGGGGCAGATGCGCACCGTCTGGGGCGATCACGACCGCTTCTTCCAGACCTATTTTACCACCTATAAGGGCAAATACTTCACCGGCGACGGCTGCCGCCGCGACGAGGATGGCTATTACTGGATCACCGGCCGCGTCGACGACGTCATCAACGTCTCCGGCCACCGCATGGGCACGGCGGAAGTCGAGTCTGCGCTGGTCGCCCACGCCAAGGTCGCCGAGGCCGCCGTCGTGGGCATGCCGCACGACGTGAAGGGGCAGGGCATCTACGCCTTCGTCACGCTGAATGCCGGTGTCGAGGAAGACGAAGCCTTGCGCGCCGAGCTGGTCCAGTGGGTCCGCCGCGAGATCGGGCCGATCGCGACGCCCGATGCCCTACAATTCGCGCCCGGCCTGCCCAAGACCCGCTCGGGCAAGATCATGCGCCGCATCCTGCGCAAGATCGCCGAGAACCAGGTCGACGCGCTGGGCGATACCTCGACGCTGGCCGATCCGGCGGTGGTCGACCATCTGGTCGCCAACCGGATCGAACCGGGCAAGAAGGCGGCATAATCGGGAAGGGGGCCGCCGGGATGGCGGCCCTCCTTTTCCCTGCCGTTCGACCCGAACCGCTCAGGGCGCCTTGCGCACCGGGGGCAGCGCTGCGCAGATATCCACACCCCCCGCCGGTACGGTGAAGAAGTCGTTCTTCCGGTTTTCCCGCGCCTTGATCCAGGCGGCGAAGCGCGGCGAAACCGTCTCACGATACTGGTAATGCGGGCGCTCGGCGGCGGGAATGTCGCTGGCCAGCCGTGCCGACACGATGGACAGGCGCTGACCCTCGTCCTTGTAGAAGCCCAGGTCGCCCGTCCCGCGCGGCAGGGTCGACAGCGCGTCCATGCCGTCGACGATCCGACCGACCACCGCGACATTGCGGTCCAGCGCGCGCGGCGAATGGCCGATCAGGGTATAGAGTTCGGCCCCCGTCCCCGTGCTCGGCGCCAGATCGCGCGCGACCCCGACCATGCCATAGCAATGCGGAATCCACTCGCTCGTCGCATTGCCCGCCAGCGGCCAGCCGTCGCGGCTATAGCCGTCCCAGCTCGAATAGGGATCGGGCTTGCTCAACCGCGCCACCGCGCTGTTGCCGGGCTGGTCATATTCGGCGGGGGGATTGGCGACGATGCCGGTCGGCAGCGGCTTCTTCTCCGTCGCGTCGCCCCATTGCGCGACGTAATTCTCCTGAACCCGGTACACGCTGGTGCCCGCGTCCCACCAGTGCGTCCGCGCCAGCCTGCGGATATTGGCGACATGGACCGGCGCCTGCGTCGGCGCGAGCCGCATCGTCACCGTCCGCCCGTTCGACAGGGTGAAGACCAGGATCTCGTCGTCCGGCACCGCGATCCAGTCGACGGGCAGCGGATCGCCGGGTTGGGCTGCGGGGGCTGGGGCGGGCGAAGCCTGCGCAAGAAGCGCGGCGAGCAGAAGCGCGATCGTCATGGAGCGAAAGACTGCCCCAGTCCCCCGCCCCACGCAATCGCTTGCGCGGAACGTGGAAGCGCATTAGGGGCGCGTGTTCCAGGCATGAACTCATGCGGAGCGGTGGCCGAGTGGTCGAAGGCGCTCGCCTGGAAAGTGAGTATACGGCAAAACCGTATCGAGGGTTCGAATCCCTCCCGCTCCGCCACTTACCCATTTCACTAAGCGCCAAACAGACCCGCAAAGGGTTGGTTTTATGCGACTTTTACCGTCTTTCTTGTTGCAAGCAGACTCGTCCCGTTTCATCATATTCCACATCTCGTGTGGGATAAAATGTGGGGTAAAATGTGGGGTAAAATGGGACGCCTTTCTGCCGCTGCCGTGAAAGCCGCAAAGGAGCCGGGACGCTACGCCGATGGCGACGGGCTCTATCTCATGGTGCATCCCGGTGGATCGAAATCGTGGGTGTGCCGGGTGCAGAAGGAGGGCAAGCGCCGCGATTTCGGTTTGGGAAGCGTGAAGAAGGTGCCGTTGGCGGCAGCGAGGGAGCGCGCATCCAAGGTGCGGATGCAGATCGAGGCCGGCATCGACCCGATCGCACAACGCCGGAAGGAGGCTGGTATCCCCACCTTCCGCGAAGCAGCCCTCCAGGTGTTTGCCGAGAACAAGGCTAGCTGGAAGAACCAGAAGCATCGCGCCCAATGGCTATCGACGCTGGAGGCCTATGCCTTTCCAAAGATCGGAGACATGTCCGTGGCGGAGATCGACGGGCATCACGCGCGTGACGCCGTCATCTCGATATGGCTGGAAAAGCCAGAGACGGCCCGCCGCGTTCGACAACGAATCAACACCGTCATCGATTGGGCGATCGCAAAAGGCTATCGGACGATGCCGTTGCCGATCGCGGCGATGAACAAGTCCTTGCCGCGCGCAAAAGCCAAGGCGGCACATCACACGGCCTTGCCCTATGCGCAGGTGCCGGACTTCATTGCCCATCTGCGACAGAAGGAGACCGTCAGCCGCCTCGCGTTCGAAGCCCTGATCCTCACCGCCGCTCGCTCCGGCGAGATCCGCGGCGCCACATGGGACGAGATCAACCTCGAGTCAGCAGTGTGGACGATTCCTCCGAGCCGCATGAAAGCAGGCCGGGAGCACGTCGTGCCATTATCGGCGGCAGCGGTGGACGTCTTCCGCCGGGCAGCTGAGCATCGGGAGGCAAGGAGCGAACTGGTCTTCCCAGGGCAGCGCGGTGGCAAGCCGCTGTCCGATATGACGCTCACCAAGATCTGCCGCGACGCCAAGGTCGAGGCAGTGCCCCACGGGTTCCGGTCGTCCTTCCGCGATTGGGTGGCGGAGGAGACCGACTTTGACGGCGATATCGCCGAAATGGCGCTCGCGCACACGATCGAGAACAAGGTGGAGGCCGCTTACCGGCGCGGTAATCTCTTGGAAAAGCGCCGAACGCTAATGGAGGCTTGGGCAGCCTATGCCTTTTCGTGAGAGACCTCTTCATGACACCTAATGGCCTGGCAGAGCTTTCAGCGGAAGCCTCCCGCTTAATTAGCCCAAGTAATGAACATGATTCCTATGACGTTCTCAACGATATGCTGCGCCCATTGGAAAATAAAGCACGCATCACGATTTGGGTAACCACCGCCGCATTCGTGGTGTCGTTATTCTTAATTGGCGTATCACTTATTGTTTTGATGAGTTGTCCACAGCGAGATGCGCAATCATTCGCCCAACTGTTATCGGCAGTATTGTGCCTGCCACTACTTGGATCAATTGCCTACCTAAAAAGAAGCGCAATCGGCTCTTCCGCACACTATGCAGAAAGGTGGAATGATTTTGATTCAAGATTATCGAATCTGCTCGAAGACCTAGCTTCGGGGAAGAGACGCGCTTTCATCGTTGGAATTTCAGAAGTCGTAGACGCATCTCTGCCGGTTACGGATAGCGGGTACGCTCTAGAAAAGCAGCTTTCCCCCACCACCTTCAAAAGAGCATGGGCGCCACTGCTTTTATCGCCGAATCCGAAAGTTCGTAGTCTCTTCCTGACAGGAAAATTTGGCTCGGTCCTTGGGAAGATTTATGTATCCAAGCAGATGGTGCCGACTAATAAACCTTATGAAATGCGCGGGTTTACGGATTACGAGAAAGAACATTCCGAATCGTGTGAGGCAGCGTCGGCATCCGGCAAGCACTGGATGAGCTTGATTTGGAAAGATAACTTTCTCAAGTGGCAGGATGCGGTCATTTCCATAGGAGCATGGGACGAGGAAAACGCAAAAATTATGCGCAAAGTGCTCAATTACTTCTACGAACTATTCAATGAAGACCCATATATTCCTGTGACCAATGCTATCAAAAAATTCCTCAAAGATCCCGCCTCTAAGAAAATTATACCAGCAAAAATCAAGGGACAGAACTTCAAAATACCTATTTCCGACAGTTCTTTGGAAAAAGTTTTAGGGAATTCCGTCAGTCACAGTTATTCATTTTTCAATGGTGAAGCCAAAAAGATTATCGCGGAGCAAGCGGCGGTCGGCGGCGATTTTAGGCCCTTCGGGTAACACGACAGATTTTACTGAGTTTTACCGTGTAAAAAGCGGTAACTACCTTGAGTAATGCCACAACATTGGCAGCCTTTGGTTCCTTTTACACGTCAAGGAACCAAATGTCTCAGATTGCTCATGCGCCAGGCCTACTCACTATCGATGAGGTGCTCCACCTGACAGGGTACAAGAGCCGAACGTCGATCTATAGGCTCATTCGGCAAAAACGCTGCCCACCACCCGTTGTCATCGGCGGCGGTCGTGTTCGTTGGCACGCGCACGATATTCAAAGTTGGCTTCAGCAGCTTCCAATCCAAAATTATCGGTGACTTGGACTGCTCAGCGCCTAGCCCTAACCGGGCCACGCTTGGCTTTGCCGACCACACCCAAACCGTCAATTCAGAAAATCGTGATTCACGAAAGGAAGGGTCATGCCCATTTTCCGTGCTACTCGACGCGCTCTATCTACGTGCTTCGGCGCTAAGGATCACACGCTGCTTCGCTTCAAAACGACGAAGCGCATCGCAGCGGCAACTCGCCCCGATATTCACCGGCTTCTTGAACCCAGCCTGGAAGGCGAGACATACCGTACGTCGGTAGCCCATTGGCGTCGGCGCGCTCAGCCGCCCGTCGCTCGCTACCTTGGCACGTCCAGTCTGTGCCTGATCGAGGGGCCTCTAACGTGGAATGTGCCTCCCACGTCTCCCAACTGGGCGGTCCCGTCGGGTGGATTAATTGAGTCACCCGGCTTCACCATCACCCTTTCTCCAAGCGAAGCTTCCAATCTGCACGAACGAATGCAGGAGGCGATCGAGCGCGAACTCCTGACCTGGCTTTCAGATCGTGACGCATGTCCGAACGCCGCCTCCTGCGATCAATCCGGGACCGATCAGCCTTTCCGCGGAGGTGCCGATCGTGCGTAATGCGGCGGCTAGCTTGGCTAAGACGGAGCGCCCCGATGCTTTGCATCGGGGCAAAATGAGAGGGGCACACCTCTCGCACTTGCCTGCGGCGGATTGCTGCCATTCTGAGAGGGTGCACTCCGGTGACACTCGGATGCGAGCGTCCAAAAGCGCCGGATGTGCGGCCTTTTTCGAGGGTGGCGAGCAACGCGCGTCGCGCGCTGAGCGCCTTGGATGCTGGCGGAGGAGCGGTGCTGGAGGTGGAGGATCGAGAGGCGCGGCTCGACCTAATGTCGCGCGACTATGCCGCCCTTCCTGCGGATGTACGGCGCCGAACGCTGGTGATCGAGCCATCCCGCGCAGGACGCGATGCACTGACCCATCGAATCCGAGCAGAACTCGTTCAGCGCGGCGAACTGGGCAGTGAAGCGTTGAACGGCCACCGCTTGGTACGCCGTGACATGACGAGAGCGGAAGCGACGGACGTTCGGAGCTACGCAGCCGGTGACATCCTCTTGTTCAACAAGGACTATGCCGACAAAGGCGTAAGCCGGATGACCGCGTATAGGGTCGTCGAGATTGATCGAGACAAAGGCCACCTTACGTTGGCCGACTCAGCTGATCGCCAGGTGCAGTGGCATCCGCGCCGATGGGGCTCGGGGAAAGTCTCCGCTTTCACCCCGGCCGATATCGAGCTCCGGATCGGAGACCAAATAGCTTTTACGCGTAACGATCGAGCCCAAGGTCGGGTGAATGGGCAACAAGCGGAGGTTATCTCGGTCCATGCCGACACCCAAACCGCTTCGGTACGTGTCGCCAGCGGCAGAATCGAAACGCTCCACCTCGACCGTACAAGCGATCAGCACATCACCCATTCCTATGTTGCGACCGCCTTTGCAGCCCAGGGCAGGACTGCGGATCGGGTTATTATCAGCGCCGATAGTGCCGACACGCACCTCGTTAATCAGCGGAGTTTTTACGTCGCAATCTCGCGAGCGAAGGAGGTGACCCGCGTTTATACGGACGATCGCGCGCGCCTTGTCCATGCGGTTCAAGAGCGTGCCGGACTCAAGCAAACCGCGCTGCTGGCGGGCCGACCTGCCATCACTCCTGCAGAACGTTCAGCGGCGAGCGTTCTTGGGCTTTGAAGTGGGCTGGCACGTCCGCGGTGCGGTGAAACCGGAACAAAATCGGTTGCGTTTATTTCGAATATGAGCTAAACGCTTTGCGCCTTTGGAGGAGGTATCATGACAGTGCCAGCTTTCGCCGAGCCGTTCGGCGACCGCCTTCCCACGGCAGATGATCGCCGTGTGGCGGACCAATTGCGGCACGTCATCGCTCAACACGCTGCCGGCGACGCGACCTTAAAGGTCTTTGATCGCGACGCAGGCAAGCCGACGGAAATCACGCTGACGCCGTCGATGTCTGACCTCCTGCTCGACCTGCTGCGGCAGATCGGCAGCGGCCATGCTGTTACGCTTGTTCCGATCCGAGAGCTCCTGACGACTCAGCAGGCCGCGGACATTCTCAACGTCTCGCGTCCGTATCTCATTGGATTGCTCGAGAAGAACGAGCTTCCCTACAGCTTCACCGGCCGCCACCGTCGCATCAAAGCGGAGGACGTGTTTGCCTACAAGGCAAAGCGGGATGAGACCCGGTCAAAGGCACTGGGCGAGCTCGCCGCGGAAGACGCAGACCTTATCTGAATGTTCGCAAATCGGTATACGGCTCTGGTGGACGCGTGCTCGTTGGCAGATGCGCTTCGGCGGAATCTCCTTCTGACGCTGGCGGAAGCAGAGTTCTTCCGTGTGCGATGGTCCAACGAAATCCTGGACGAGACGGAGCGAGCGATCGCCGGGATCGCGGCAGCCAAAGGGCTTGATGACGCTTTGCCGCGCGCCGCTCGCGCGCGGGCGGCTATGGAGCGCGCCTTTGAGGAAGCGCTGGTGACCGAGTACGATCAATTGATAGTCGCAGCTGAAGGATTGCCGGACCCAGGGGACCGTCACGTGCTCGCGGCCGCTATCAAAACGCAAGCCCAAACCATCGTGACGGAGAATCTTCGCGATTTCCCGGTCAGCGCGCTCGACCCATATGGCATCGAAGTGCGGAGCGCCGACGATTTCATAGCTGACACCATCGCCTTGGACATCGGAAGGGCCGTGCCCGCCGTACGCGCAATGCGTGAGCGACTAAAGCTTCCTACTATCGAAGCGGAACGCCTCCTCAAAGACATGGAAGCGCGAGGTCTCGTTGCGAGTGCGGGCGTACTCGCGCCATACGTTGGCTCGCTTTGACGATCGCAAGCCAACCCGAAGCATCACAATCTTAGTTGTCGGCCGGGATCTGAACGTCGCTTTTAGTCTTGAAAGAGGAGACGCCGCCGCTCGTTAGCGCCCACTCTAAAGCCGCTCGAACTCAGTTGCAGACATTCGGCGCACCTTTAGCTTCACAGCTGCGGACGCTAATTCATCTCGGCCCATGACGATGGCTTTTCTCCTCTATTCAGTCATTCAGTAATCGAGTGGCACGCCCCGAAAACGGTCGTTCATCGCTATGCTAGCGAGCTATCGACTATAAGCGGCGCGGCCTATCAAGGTTTGCCTCAGGCGATACCTGAAGGCAGTGTGATCGGCTTATAGACAGCCCGCTTTTTCTCGCCCAGCTGCCACAGTACGTCGATCGCCTGGAGATAGGCTACGACCAGTTCGTCGCTGTCGCTGATGATGCCAACTGGTTCGGTCAGGCTCTGGCGGTTCGCCGGATCACGGTGAAAGCGTCCGAAGTTAGCCGTCCACACGTCGCATTCGACTGCATTCTCTGCCAACTCCTTCACCAAGTCAAACCAGTCGGAACGCTCTCGCACCGGATTGACGTCACGCCAGAGCAGGACAGTGAGCATCCCCTTTCGCTCGCCGATGAAGGCAATCGGCCACAGCAAACCACGCATGTGTAGTTTCTCGGCGAAGCCAATCACACGGGTATCGTGGTCTTCGTCCCAGACGATGGCGAAGTCATGGAAGCGTCCACTGTCGCGAAATTCGCCGTCCAGGTCCCGCCACTAGACGCTGCGAAACACGGAATAGTGGGCGCCGCGGCCCAAGTCGCCGACGGGCTCAGCCTGATCATACAGGCACGCCAAAAACTGCGAATACGCGAATGGTGTCATCATGCTTGCTCCTGGTCAGGATCATCGCGGCTTCCGTCACCGCGCTTAGGCTTTCGGCCGAAACGCCACTGCACATTACACGGTCTTCAAGTGGCCACAAGAATCTGTGCTGGCGGATTGATACCTAGCCGATCACCACTCGATAATCCGGGACTTGAGACCGTGGGTAGAATCGTCACGCAGCTCGATGCCTGAAAGTCGACTTCCCTGCCGATGCAATAAGCGAAGTTCAATGCAGCCCCTTTGTCACGACGTCCAGCTGAAGATCGACCGCGTAGCAACCGTCGCCGCGATCGTCGCAGCTCTCGACACACGCCATCGGCGACGCAACCACTCTTGACCGCGCCATGAGGAGTCGCGCAGCATCCGTCCGGGGGTAATGTGATGAACATCCAGGCCAAGCCAACGAAGCATAGCGCTCCGGGACAGTATCTCGGATTTGCGCTCCAACCGGTGCGTGCCTTTTATCATCTGCTTACTGTTGCGAGGGGCGCCAAGGTCTCGCTTGAGTTATTGGACGATGTAGCGATTCATTACGCCGATAACACCCTGTGTCTCGAACAGACCAAGAGCGCCCTCAAGCAGAACCCGATCTCAGATTGGGCGAACGACCTCTGGAAGGCCATCGACAATTGGTTGACGATGTTGAAGGCGGGTGAATGCGAGGCCGGTAAGACTAGCTTTCGTCTTTACGTCGTACCTCAGAAGAAGGGTGAATTCGCGCGAGCACTATCCTCGGCGGGAACGCCTGGCGACGTTGCGACGGTTATCGCAACCATCAGGAGGAAGCTCGCCAAACTCAAAGAAGCTCCGGCTTGTATGAGCAAGCTTCAACCTTTGCTCGACGCGACCGAGGAACAGCAGACTGCGATAATCGCTAATTTTGAGTTGGAAAGCGAAGCACCCGAGCCCTTGGAGGCAATACGGGCCCGGTTGAGGCCGATGGTCCCTGAGAGCGTGATTGACCTTCTTTGCCGCTCGGGAATCGGCCAGGCCAAGCAGGCTTTCGATCGTCTCATCGAACGCGGTGAGACGCCAATCCTCGATGCGGACACGTTCAAGCAGGCTTATGGCGCGTTCCTCCGCCAGAACCTAATGTCTGGTTTCCTGCCTGCCTTGAGCGAGGCACCGGCCGAAGAACTGGTGATCGACATCATGTCGACGCGCCCTATCTTCATCAGGCAGCTCGAGCTTATCGAAGCGAGCAGTGACGACCAACGCCGAACTCCTTGTGGACGGGATACATCCATTCGAACTTGGCGGCGGTGCTGTCAGGCAGCGACGTCATCGTCCAGCCCAGCGCGATCAGCCCGAGGATCAGCGGGCCTCGCGTCCAGTGGAGCAGCCGCATCGGCAGGGTATAGCGGTCATAGCGGTTCATCGCGGCGCTCCTTCGGCTTCGGTATCGCCGCCGAGAGCGCGGTAGAGCGCGGCGGCAGCGTTCAGTTGGTCGCGTCGGACGATTAAGGCGGTTTGGCGCGCGGCATAGGTTGCGCGCTGGGCGTCAAGCAGTTCCAGGCGGCTGGTATGCCCCGCGCGATAGGCGAGGTCGGTCAGCTTGGCGCGACGTTCGGCCTGGGTGACGACGGCGCGCTGCTCGGTCATCTGCCGTCCATAGGTCGCCTGCGCCGCAAGCCCGTCGGCGACTTCGCGGAAACCCGTCTGGATCGCCTTTTCATAGGTCGCGACGGCCGTCGAGTTGCGCAGCCGGGCGAGGTCGAGATTGCCGCGCAACTCACCGCCGCGAAAGATCGGCAGGCTGATCGCGGGCGAATAGGACCAGGACCGGTTCGCCCCTTGGAACAGGCTGTCGAGCGCCAGACTGGCGAAGCCGAAGGCGGCGGTCAGCGAGACGCGGGGGAAGAAGGCCGCGCGGGCCGCGCCGATATCGGCATTGGCCGCGCGCAGTTCCTGCTCGGCCTGCGCGATGTCGGGGCGGCGGGTCAGCAGATCGGACGGCGTCCCCGCCGCCAGCGCGGTGCGGATCGGCTGCTCCATTAGCGGCGTGGGGGGCAACAGGTCGCTTGGCAGTTGTGCGCCGACCGCCAGCGTCAGCGCGTTGGTCGCCTGCGCTAGTTCGCGCTCGCGCTGCGCCAGATCGGCCTGCGCCTGCCGGACCAGCCCTTCGGCCTGCGCCAGATCGGCGCCACTCGCCTGGCCTGCTTGCCTACGCAGCCGGGTGATGTCTAGCGAGGCGCGCCAATCGGCGAGGGTCGAGCGGGTCAGCGCAGTTGCTCGTCGGCCAGCCGCTCGTTCCAATAGGCGTCGGCGACCGCGCCGATCACGGCCAGCCGCACCGCGCGCCGGGCCTCGACGGAGGCGAGCCAGCGGTGGAAGGCCGCCGCGTTCATTGCACGCAGGCGGCCGAACAGATCCAGCTCGAAGCTGGTCAGCGCGGCTTGCGCCGAAAATTGGCCGAATTTGAACCCGGTCGGCGCATTGCCCGACCCGCCGCTTCCGGGTGTCAGGCCGACACCCGCCCCTGCAACCCCGGCGGGCTGGCGCTGGCGGGTATAGCTACCGTCCACGTTGATACCCGGCAACGATTGGGCGCGCTGCACCCGTATCTGTGCCCGCGCGGCGTCGGCATTCAGCGCGGCGATGCGTAGGTCGCGATTGGCGTCGAGCGACAGCGCGATCAGGCTTTGCAGTCGAGGGTCGCCGAACATGCCTCGCCATTCGGGCAGCACTTCGGGTCCGCTTGCGATCGGATAGGCCTTAGCGACCGGCGGCGTCGGCAGGGTCAGCCGGGGGGTCATCGAACAGGCGGTGGTCGCCAGCAACAAGGTGAGGGGCAGGTATCGCATCGTCATGCCTCCTTGGTACGGCGCGCGCGCCAGCGTTCGGCCAGGCCCACGACTACCACGAAGAAGGTCGGCACGAAGATCAGCGCCAGCATGGTGCCGGTGATCATGCCCCCGAACACGCCGGTCCCGATCGCATGCTGCGTCTCCGCACTTGCGCCGCCCGCCAGCATCAGCGGCACGACGCCCAGGGTGAAGGCCAGGCTGGTCATCACGATCGGGCGCAGGCGCACCCGCGCAGCGGCGATGGCGGCGTCGATCAGGCTGCTTCCCGCCTCGCGATATTGCTTGGCGAATTCGACGATCAGGATCGCGTTCTTGGCGCTGAGGCCGATGATGGTGATGAGCCCGACCTTGAAGAAGATGTCGTTCGACATGCCGCGCAGCATCACCGCCGACACCGCGCCGATCAGGCCCAGCGGCACGACCAGCATCACCGCCATCGGGATCGACCAGCTTTCATAGAGCGCGGCCAGTAGCAGGAACACGACCAGCATCGACAGCGCGAGCAGCATCGGGGCCTGAGCGCCTGCCTCGCGCTCCTGCCGCGACTGACCGGTCCATTCGATGCCGAAACCGGGCGGCAGTTCGGCGGCCAGCCGTTCCATCTCGCGCATCGCATCGCCGCTGGAAACACCGGGTGCGGCGTTGCCGGTGATGCTGACCGATGGATAGCCGTTATAGGTCGACAGCTGGAGTGGGCTGTTGCTCCACACAGGTGTGACCAGTTCGGCCAGCGCCACGGTGTCTCCGACTGCGTTCTTCACACGCAGCTTCATCACGTCGTCCAGGTTCATACGGTGGGCTGCATCCGCTTGCACGATCACCTGCTGCAACCGCCCCTTATTGGGGAAGTCGTTGACATAGCTGCTGCCCAGCGCGGTGCCGATCATGTCGCTGATCGCGGTGAACGGCACGCCCAGTGCGCGGGCCTTGGCGCGGTCGATGTCCAGCCGAACGCTGGTCCCGGAGGGCAGCCCCTCGGCATAGACACCGGTCAGCTTGGCGCTGCGCTGCGCATAGGCGACCAGCATGTCGCGCGCGGTGAACAGCGCATGGCGTCCCTTGCCCGCCCGGTCCTCCAGCCGCAACGCGAAGCCCGACGAGTTGCCGAGTTCGTCGATCGCGGGGGGCATGACGTTCATCACCAGTCCCTCATGCACGTCCCTGGCCATCGCGGCGTCGGCGGCGGCCACTTCCCTCGCGACGTTCGTACCGCCGCGGTCCTTCCAGTCCTTCAGCATCGTATAGACCATCGCCGCATTGGGGCCGGAGCCGGAGAAGCCGAAGCCCAGGATCGCCTCCGTCGTCTCGACGCCGGGGCGGGTCGCCATATGCTTTTCGAGTGCCTTGACGGCGGCCAGCGTGCGCGCGGCGGTGGCGTCGGCAGGCAACTGGAAGCTGGTCATGAAATAGCCCTGATCCTCCTCCGGCATGAAGGACGATGGCAGGTTGACGAAGGCGATGGCTAGCATCCCGACGATGGCCGCGAAGATCAGCATCATCCGCCCGCTGAGCTTGAGCAGACGCGCGACCCAGCCCTGATAACCGCGTGTCGCCCGATCGAACTGGCGATCGAACCAGCTGAAGAAGCGGTTCTTGGGCCTCTCCTCATCCAACGGCTTCAGCAACGTCGCGCACAGCGCCGGGGTGAGGGTAAGCGCCAGGAAGGCGGAAAACAGGATAGAGACAGCCATCGCCATCGAGAATTGGCGATAGATGGTGCCGACCGACCCGGCTGCCAGCGCCATCGGGATGAACACGGCCGACAGGACCAGCGTGATGCCGATGATGGCGGGGGTGATCTCCTTCATCGCCTTGCGCGTGGCATCGGCCGGGGAGAGCTTTTCCTCGTGCATCAGCCGTTCGACATTTTCGACGACGACGATGGCGTCGTCGACGATGATGCCGATCGCCAGCACCATGCCGAACATGGTCAGCACGTTGATCGAATAGCCGGTCGCCAGCATGACCGCGATCGTGCCGAGAAGCGCGATCGGTGCGACGATGGCAGGGATCAACGTGTAGCGGACCTTTTGCAGGAACAGGTACATGACCAGGAAGACGAGGATCATCGCCTCGGCCAGCGTGTGCAGCACCTTCTCGATCGAGATGCGGACGAAGGGCGCGGTGTCGAACGGCGCCGACCATGTCATGCCCGGTGGCAGCGAATGGGCAAGCTCGGTCATGCGCGCGCGCACGGCCTTTGACGCGGCGACCGCATTGGCCCCTGGCGTTAGCTGGATGCCGACCGAAGCGGCGAACTTCCCATTCTCGCGCGTGTCGTTGCCGAAGCTCTGCCGCCCCAGCTCGATCCGGGCGACCTTATCGAGCGTGACGCTCGACCCGTCGGTATTGGCCTTCAGGATGATCCCGGCGAAGTCCTCCGGCGTCTTGAGCTGGCCTTCAGCGGTCAGCGGGACCAGCACGCGCTGGCCGTTCGCGGTCGGCTCGGCGCCTAGCGCGCCGGGTGCGATCTGGACATTCTGCTCGGCGATCGCCGCCGTCACGTCGGTAGCGGTCAGGCCATATCCTGCCAGCTTGGCCGGATCGATCCAGATGCGCATGGCGCGCTCGGCCGAGAAGTTCTGGACACGCCCGACGCCGGGGATGCGCTTCAACTCGTCGACGATGTTGCGGGACATATAGTCGGACAGTTCGACCTCGTCCTGCCGGCCATCGGACAACAGACTGACGATCATCAGAAAGCCTGACGAAGCGGATTCCACCGTCAAGCCGGTCTGGCGGACGACTTGGGGCAGGCGCGGCTCGATGGTCTTCAGCCGGTTTTGTACATCGACCTGCGCCATTTCCGGGTCGGTGCCGGGGCGGAAGGTTGCGGTGATCGTCGCCGAACCCGAGGTGTCGGCCGAACTCTCGAAATAGAGCAGGTTCTTTACGCTCGACAGCTCGCGCTGCACCAGCGAGACGACGCTGTCGTTCAGCGTCTGCGGCGTGGCACCAGGATAGCTGGCGAAGATGCTGACGGTCGGTGGCGCGACGCTGGGGAAGCGCGCGACCGGCATTTGCGGGATGGCGATGACGCCCAGCAGGACAATCGCGATGGCGATCACCCAGGCGAAGATCGGGCGATTGATGAAGAATTGCGCCATGGCTCAGCCCGCCGCGCCGCCGCGCCAGGGGCGCTGTTTGACCGGGGTGCCGGGCTGGACACGATCCTGCCCCTCGATGATCACCACCTCCCCGGCGCGCAAACCCGACTGGATGACATAGCGGCCCCCGACCAGCGGTCCGAGCATGACGCGGCGTAGATGCACCCGGTCCTGCCCGCCTACCACGCTGACTTGCGGCGTGCCGTCGCCAGCGCGGGTCACGGCCTGTTGCGGCACGACCAGCGCGGCGGGCATTGTGGCGCGGGGCAGGCGGGCGCGGACGAACATGCCGGGCAACAGTCGCTCGCCGGGATTGGGCACCTCGACCCGGACCAGTGCATCGCCGGTCCCCGGATCGACGGCGATCCCTGAAAACAGAATGCGCCCCTGTCCCGGATGGCTCTGCCCGGAGGCGGTAAGGATCTCGACCGGCCCGGCCGCCGCACCCTGCGCGCGCAACTCGGCATAGCGTTCGGCGGGTTGCCGGACATCGACATAGACCCGGTCGATCTGCTGGATCGTCGCCAACGGCGTCGCGTCCGCCGCCGTCACCAGCGCCCCCTCGGTGACATTGGCCGCGCCGATCCGCCCGGCGATCGGCGCGGTGACGCGCGAAAAGCCTAGGTCGATTCGGCGGCGGCGCAAGGTCGCGCGCGCTTCGGCCAGTTCGGCACCGGCCTGCTCGCGCGCGGCGACCGCATCGTCATAGCTTTGGCGGCTGATCGCGTCGGCGGCGACCAGCGGCTTCAGCCGGTCGGCCTGGGCGCGGGCGCGGGAATAAGCGGCGCTGGCCTTTTGCACGGTGGCCTGCGCGGTGTCGGCATCGGCGCGATAGGGGGCGGGGCTGATCTGGAAGAGCTTCTGCCCGGCACGTACCGCCGCGCCCTGTTCGAACAGGCGGCGCTGGATGATGCCGCCGACCTGCGGGCGGATTTCGGCGGTGCGGAACGCCACGACCCGGCCCGGCAGCTCGTCGGCGGCGGTGACCTGGGTGGGGGCGACACGCATGGTCAGCACCGTGACCGGGGCCGCCGGGGCCACGGGGGCTTCGGCGGAACAGCCGCTGAGCAAGGCCGCCATCGCCAGGATGATCGGCAGGGCGGGGAGCGTGCGGCAAGCGAGAGATCGACCCATCATGTCGCCGCCTATCCGCGCGGGTCGTTGCGCTCGCGTCGAGATTGTGTGGAGGCTTTGTGGAGGCGGGCTGGTGGCGGGCGGTGTGCCGCTGATAGGAACAGGGTCATGCTCATTGGACCCGCCGCATGAATCCGCTCGTCCTGATCGCCGAGGACGATCGCGATATCGCCGAGATCATCCGCGCCTATCTGGAGCGTGAGGGGTTTCGGACCGTCCATGCCGGTGACGGGCGCACCGCGCTCGACCTGCATCTGGCGTTGAAGCCCGATATCCTGCTGCTCGACATCTCGATGCCGCTGGTCGATGGCTGGGGCGTGCTGTCCGAGGTGCGGCGGCGGGGCAATATGCCGGTGGTCGTGACCACCGCGCTGGACCAGGATATCGACAAGCTCCAGGCGCTGCGCATCGGGGCGGACGATTATGTCGTCAAGCCGTTCAACCCGGTTGAGGTGGTCGCGCGGGTCAAGGCGGTGTTGCGCCGGTCTGGCGGGGAGGGGGCGAACGGCGTGCTGCGGGTCGGCCCGGTCGAGATCGACACGACCGCGCATATGGTCCGCGCCGAACGCGGCGAAGTGTCGCTGACCCTGACCGAGTTCCGCTTGCTGGCCCATATGGCCCGCACGCCGAGCCGGGTGTTCAGCCGTAGCGAGCTGCTCGACGCCTGCCTGCCCGGATCGGACGCGCTCGACCGCACGGTCGACAGCCATGTCAGCAAGCTGCGCCGCAAGCTCGATCAGGCAGGCGTACCCGATATGCCCGAGGGCGTGCGGGGCGTCGGATACCGGCTGTGGTCGCGGGGATGAAGAACCGGAACAGCCTGACCCGGCAATTGTCGATCGCTATGGCAACGCTGGCCTTCGTCGCCGTCGCGGTCAGCACGGCCGCCTTCTACATCGTCTATGCAGTGCTGGAGCGGCTGCGTATCGTCGCACCGCTGCCGCCGGGGGTGGCGGACACGACCGGGCTGGATGTCGGTATCACCCTGGCGTCGTGCGTGATCGGGGTGGCTCTGGCACTGGCGGTCGCGGTGCGGCTGGCGCGGCGGATCGTGCAGCCCCTAGGGGCGGTGGGTGAGGCGGCGCGCCGGATCGCTGAGGGAGACCTAACCACCCGGATCGCGCCGGCACGCGTCGCGCATGGCGAGGCCGCGCTGCTGATCGCCGATTTCAACGCCATGGCCGACCGGTTGCAACGCATGTCCGACGATGTAAAGCTGTGGAACGCCCAGATCGCGCATGAATTGCGTACGCCCTTGACCATCCTGCGCGGGCGACTTCAGGGGGCAATGGACGGTGTGTTTCCCCTCGACGACGAACTGGTGGTCGGTCTGACGAAGCAGGTCGAGGGGCTGACCCGATTGGTCGAGGATTTGCGCAGCGTCAGTCTGGCTGAGAGCGGGCGATTGGAGCTGGAGATTGGGGACGTCGATCTGGCTGCCGAGCTGGAGGATATGCGACCGATCCTGTCATCCATGCTGTCGCCAGTGGGTTTCGAACTGGAGATGACGTTGGAGACCGGAGTCGTTCGGGCCGACGCAGCACGAATTCGACAGGCTGTGATCGCGCTCGTCGATAACGCGCGTCGCCATGCGTCGCCTTGTACTTTGCGGCTCGCGGTTGGATTCACGAGGAGTGAGGCGGTCATCACCGTTGCGGACAAGGGGCCAGGGTTGCCACCCGAGTTCGAGAGAAGCGCTTTCCACCAATTTGTACGCGGCACAAAGAGCTCTGGTGGATCGGGACTGGGCCTTTCCGTCGTTCAGGCTATCGCCCGTGCACATGGCGGAGATGCCATCTATCAAAGAACCAACGACCGATCTCTATTTCGTATTCTGTTGCCGGTGCCGAAAGGCTGACAGGGACTCATCGTGATGCAGCCAGCGCAGGGAAGGCGCTTGCACTGCACATCTCGGTCTGGAGCCAAACCCGAATGAACGTCTGAAGTTGGGAAGCGACGAAGATGGCGCGAATGACCGTAATTGGGTCCCCTCAGACCTCAGTGCGTTCCGCCAGCTTCAAAGCGTCCTCAACGTCAACGCCCAAGTAGCGCACTGTGCTGTCGATCTTGGCATGGCCGAGAAGAATCTGAACGGCGCGGAGGTTGCCGGTCGCCTTGTAAATGATCGATGCTTTCGTGCGCCGAAGCGAGTGTGTACCATAATCTTGAGCCGGAAGGCCGATGCTGCCCCCCCACTCATGCACGAGGCGGGCATACTGCCGGGTGCTTATGTGGGCCATGTAGTCGTTTCGGCTCGGAAAGACGAAGTCTCGTTCAGTGTCCCGCCACGACGCTCCAGCCATGCCAGCATCGTCTTGCGTGCCGTGTCCATCAGTTCGAACTGGACTGGCCGTCTGGTCTTCTGCTGAACCACGACGGCACGGTCACGGACGCGCCCGCCAGAAACTATATCTCCGATCCGCACCCTGATCACGTCGCAGCCGCGCAGCTTACTGTCGATGGCGAAGTCGAACAGCGCTCGGTCGCGCAGCCGTCTATGCTGGTCGAGCCAGACGCGAATAGCCCAGACCTGTTGCTGTTTCAGGGCGCGCTTCGCACCGATCAGCCGGCCCTCATTCCAAGGCCGAAGCTCGTGAAAGGCAGGGTCCATCGACGAATGACCCATTGATCATCTCCATCGGGCCAAATTGCCAAACGAGCTTACGCAGGCGCGGTAAACCGAGAGTTCGGAAACGCGGTTGATTGGCCGGTGGTAATGCTGAACGAGCGGCCGGTTTCGGGCACCGTCTAGGAATTCTATGAACAACCGGGATGGGGTCGTCTGCCTCGCCACGGCGCGGGGAACAAAGCAACTAGGCAGTTTCCCCGCGCAACGGTTCAGACGGTTCGCACCGTGCCGCCGTCGATGATGAACTCGGCACCGTGTATCGCCGCCGCGCGATCCGATGCGAGATAGGCGATCAGATCGGCAACTTCGTGAGGCTCGGCAGCTCGCCCGATCGGAATGCCGCCCAGGCCGTCGAGCACCTGCTGCCGCGCCCCCTCGATCGTGTCGCCAGTCGCGCGGCGGACGCGCTCAAGGAACTCGCCTGCCGCCTCGGTCATGATCCAGCCGGGGGAGACGGCATTGACCCGCACGCCCTTGGGGCCAAGCTCCTTTGACAGAGACTTGCTATAGGTCCTGAGCGCTGCCTTGGCGGCGGCATAGGCGGTCGTCGATTCCGGCAACGGCAGGATCGACTGGATCGACGTAACGTGCACGATGGCGCCGCTCCCGCGGTCGATCATTTGCGGGACGAGCAATCGGTCGAGCCGGACTGCGGCCATCAGGTTTAGATTCAGTTCTGCCAGCCAGTGCGCGTCGGTGAGCGCCGCGAACCCACCGCCTGGAGAGGCCGATCCGCCCACGACATGCGCAAGGATGTCGATTCCGCCCATGCGGTCGAGCGCAGCGTCGGCAAGCGCTTCGGCGCCCTCTGGGGTGGTAAGGTCCGCTACGACGAAGATCGTATCGGCTCTCGGCTTCGCTTCTCCGCGGGCAGCGGTAATAACCTGAGCTCCCCCAGCCAGGAAGCGATCAACGGTCGCCCGGCCCAAGCCCTTCGTGCCGCCGCTGACGAGCACCCGCTTGCCGGCGAACTCTGTCGCGACGGTCACAGTGTGATCTCCAGCATCTTGATGGCATCGTCCCGAAGCACGAAGCTGTAGGTGAAGCGAAGGGGGCTCCCGGGAAAGTCGCCGTGCGCGGGTCCCTCGACGACCACCTTGCCGTCTTCGTGGCGAACCGTGTCCGGCGTGAAGATCGCCTTCACCGGAACGACTTCCTGCTCAAATAGGGTGCGCAGATCGGACGTGCCCTCGAATCGCTTGCCGATGCCAACGTCGTGGACAACGGCGTCGGGGGCAAAGGGCCGCATCATGCCGTCCACGTCCAGGCGGGCGTTCGCCGCGACATAATCGGCGATGGGTTTTGGAAGTTCGATCGTCATTGCTCGGCTCCTTGACGGGACGGGATCAATCTAGCGATATGATTGCTGGTGATAATCGAGATAAATCGGTATCTGGCGTTGCGGAAAATGGGATAATGGCTGGGGATGGTCTGAGCGAGTTCGACGCGGTTCTCGCCATCGCGCAGCGAGGCTCATTTCGTGCGGCCGCCCTGGAACTCGGCCTCTCGGCTACCGCGCTGAGCAATCTGATCGGCAAGCTCGAGCGACGCGTCGGCGTCAGGCTGTTCAACCGCACGACCCGCAGCGTCTCGTTGACGGACGCCGGGCAGACCTTCGTCGAACAGATCCGGCCCGCAGTCAGGACGCTGCACGCCGCGATGAGTACCGCGCGTTCCCAGGTGGAGACGCCGTCGGGCACGCTGCGGATCAATGCGTTTGCCACAGGCGCGCGCGAGGTTCTGAGTCCGCTGCTCATCCCATTTTTGAAGCGGTATCCGCAGGTGCACATCGATCTGGTCACCGAAGGGCGGATCGTCGACATCGTCGAGGCGGGCTTTGATCTGGGCCTCAGAAGCGCCGACCTCGTGCCAAGCGACATGATCGCTATACCCGTCGGACCGCCACGCAGCTTCGCGGTGGTGGCGACACCGACCTATTTGGCGGCCAATGGCGAACCCCAAGTGCCTCCCGATCTCCTCCGACACGCCTGTTTCAGAATTCGGCTGCCAAACGGGGCGCTGCATCGGTGGCAGTTCCGAAAGGACGGCGGTACCCTCCAGATCGACGTCGAGGGCCCGTTGACCCTCGACGAAGCGAGCCTCGCCAAAATTGCGGTTCTGGAGGGAATGGGGATCGGCTATTTCATGGAGTCCGACGTGCGCGCCGACATTGAAGCGGGCCGGCTTGTCCGAGTTCTTCAGGAGTGGACGCCGCCGCTCGCGCGCTTGAGCCTATATTATCCCAGCAGGCGTAATCCCTCCGCCGCATTCAAGGCCCTGATCGACTTGGCGCGCGAAGTCGGCTGAAAAAATCACTGTAACCTGCCGTCTCGTGGGAATATCCGGATTGAGATGCCTCAAACACGCTGCTGAACGGTAAGAATTGGGTCCTATTTGCCAACGCTGAGACCTCGGACGATCACCTGCGTCAGGTTTTCAAGATATTTGCGACTCGCGCGCTGCCCAAGCACCGCAATGCGCCAATACAGCGGGGCTGCCAGCAGGTCGGCGGCAATCGCGCGGTCGACTGTGTCGGGAAGCTCCCCGCGCGCGACCGCGCGGGCGACAACGTCGTACGCTCGCGCCCGGCGTGCCTCTTGAAACGGTCGCACTGCCGCGGAGAGCGCGACGTTGCGCTCAAGCTCGGCATGGATGTCCGACACGATGCGTCGAATGGTCGGGTGGCGCAACACCCGGCGAATGGCCAATAACAGCGCCAGCACGTCCGCCTCGAACGAGCCCTGGTCGTCAATCTCAGTAACCGTCATGCCGACCTGCGGCAAAAGGTCCGCCGCCATCGCTGCCTTGTCCGGCCAGCGCCGATACAGCGCCGCCTTGCCCGACCCGGCCGCTCGGGCGACCCGCTCGAGGCTTAGATCGGCATAGCCGACCCGTGCCCATTCCGCGAAGAACGAGCGCGTTAGTGCGTCGGTGACGTTGGCCCGCTGCACGGCTGCTCCGGAGAGCTGCCGCGGTCCCGAGGCGACGGAACGCTTGCGTTCCATCCGCAATCTCCTACATCAATGAGACGGTGGCGTCTCGACGCATAGGAGATACGGGATGACGGACAGAGTGCAAGACTTTCCGGCGATGCTGCGCGAAGCGCTCGGCGACCGCCTCGCCGCTGATCAGACGGGGTTCGTCGACATGCTGGCCGAGGACGTGGTGATGGAGTTTCCGTTTACGCCCCCTGGCCTGCCGCACCGGCTGGAGGGTCGAGACGGGAGCTCCATACGATCAGCGTTACCTATCGGTCATCACGACCGGCGGCGGACGGATCGTGCACTATCGCGACTATTGGAATCCGTTGGTGGTCGTGCGTGCGCTCCTGGGGAACGATGCGGCGAACGCGGTCGCGATGAATGGGGTGTATGGTGCCTGAGCGAGTCCTGGTCACCGGCTCGACCGGCACCACTGGCAGGTTGCTCGCGAATCTTCTGCGCGGCAGGGACGCCGAGGTAATCGCGGCGACGAGGCGGGCAGAGCTGCCAGGGCAAGTCTGGTTCGACTGGTCCGATCCGGCCAGCTTTGCACCGGCGCTCAACGGGGTCGACGCCGCCTATGTCGTCGCCCCGACCGACCGTGTCGATCAGCTGCCCGTCATGCGTCCGTTCCTTGAACACGCTGCCGAGCGGCTACCGGGTGCAATCGTGCTACTTTCCGCCGCGTCGCTGCCGCCGGGCGGACCAATGATGGGAGGGGCACACGCCTGGCTGCGCGATCATGCGCCACGCTGGGCGGTGCTCCGGCCGAGCTGGTTCATGCAGAACTTCACTGGGCAGTATCTGCCGTCGATCGTTGCCGAGGGGCGCCTCTACTCCGCAACAGACGATGGTCGCGTGTCGTTCATCGACGCCGCCGACATTGCTGCGGTCGCCGCGGCGGCATTGCTGACGCCGGAAGCGGCGTCGGGAGAGCTGGTACTGACCGGCCCCGAGGCGTTGACCTATCACGAGGCAGCGTCGGCGATCACCGAGGTGATCGGCCGGCCGGTGCGGCACTGTAGGCTGAGCGTCGAGGCGCTGGCCGACCGCTACCGCTCATTCGGCTTGCCGGGGGACTATGCCGATCTCCTTGCGGGGATGGACGGGGCGATCGCGCGAGGCTCGGAAGACCGAAGCACAACCACCGTCGAAGATGTCACCGGCCGACCGCCAACCTCACTGGCTACATTCCTTGCCGAAAACCGGAAAAGCTTCACGAGCAAACCAAGCTGAACGGATGTCCGGTCGTCAACAACCGGCCGGGTCGCTATGAGCGTCTAATTTTGGGTCAGATTGTCACTGGATTGTCTGTTCGGCAGTTCAAGAACCCCAAGGCTCTGCCAAATCATTACCCTCATTGGTCACTTCAATGTAGTCGATTGTAAGGAGCGGATCACCGTCTGTTGGGCATGTTCACGCTGCCCAGTCTGGGCAGCGTGGCGACAAAACACGTTTCCTCCGGTGTGGAATGCGCGAGCGTGACCTCGCCGCCGTGGCCGCGCAGGATCTGGCGGGCTAGGGCAAGGCCGACGCCGCTGCCGGTGGGCTTGGTGGTCATGAACGGGTGAAAGATCGCGTCCGCCTGCGCCGGGGGGATGGACGGCCCGGTATTGGCGATCGCGATGGTGACCGTGTCGGGCCGGGTTTCGACGCTAAGCGTGACGCGCAGTGCGGCCGGGTCATCGGCCGCCTCGACCGCATTCTGCAGGATGGCCCAAAGGGCGGCAGACAGCTGATCGGCGTCTGCCAACAGATGAACCGGGCCATGTGAAGCTACGACATGCAGTGGTAGCGTCGGCCAGCGCGCGGCGAACAGGCGGGTGAGATCGTCGAGCAAGTCGGCGGTGGCCAGCCGGCAGCGCTCCGGTGCGGGCAGGCGGGCGAGGCTGCGATATGCATCGCCGAAGCGTTGCAGGCCGGCGGCGCGGCGGGCCACCGTGGTCACCGCCTCGCGCACCGCATCGTGATCCGGCTGCGCATCGCCGAGCATCGCTGCCGCCGTTTCGGCGAGTGACGCGATCGGTGTCAGCGCGTTGACGATCTCGTGGCTCAGAATCCGGACGAGTTCACGCAGCGCCGCCGCTTCCGCTGCCTTGAGTTCGGCGCCGATGTCGATCAGCGCGCCGACATGCGCGACTTCGCCGGCGAGGGTCAGCGTGCCGACGGCCAGCGCAAAGGGTTCGTCGTCGATCGTCACCGTCGCGGTCCGGCCGGGCATGGTACGGGTGATCGCCTCGACCAGCGCGGGCGGCGGCGCGGGGATTCTGTCGTCACTGGCGAACAGGCGACGCGCGGCGCGGTTGACCGCGTACAGCGCCCCCGCGCGATAGGCGACGAGCGGCGCGGGCGACAGATCGAGATAGGCGATGAGCCGCTGGCGCTCCTCCGCATCGGGGACCGGCGGCGGCGGGGGCAGCGGTAGCGGGGCGGTCTGCGCGGCGACGACGGCGTTGACGCCGGTCCAGGCGGCGACGAGCAGCGCGACGGTGGCGGTGGCGTAAAGGCCGCTGCCGATGCTGGACGACGCCGACGCGCCCGCCCCGGCGATGACGAGCACCCGGACGGCGGCCGCGACGCGGTCAGAGGCCATAGCGCGCCATCCGCCGATAGAGCGCGGCGCGGGTCAGTCCCAGTTCGGCGGCGGCACGGCTGACATTGAAGCCGTGCCGCTGGAGCGCGGCGGCGACCAGCGTCTCCTCGCTGCGGGCGAGGTTCAGACTGGCGGCGAGCGCACGCGGCTGCGCGGGATCGGGCGGCAGCGCGAAGTCTGCGACATCGAGCCGTTCGCCGGTGCCAAGCAGCACTGCACGCTCCGTCGCCTGGCGCAGGCCGCGGATATTGTCGGGCCAGGCGTCGGCGGCGATGCTACGCTCCGCCTCGACGCTCAGCACCCGCAGCGGCCTGCCATGGCGCGCCGCGAACAGGGCGGCGAAATGGCGGGCGAGCAGCACCGCGTCGCCGTCGCGCGCGGCCAGCGGCGGCAGGTCGCATTCGATCGTGTTGATCCGGTAGAGCAGATCCTCATGCAGCCGCTCGCGCAGGCCCGCCCTGTCGAGCCGCGAGGTGGCAATCAGGCGCAGGTCGCGCGTCTGATCGAGCCCCCGCACAAGCGCTCCCTGGAGCGCCGGTGGCAGCCGGTCGACCTGATCGATCAGCAAGGTGCCGCCGACCGCCTCGGCCAGCAGGGCCGGGATCGCATCGGCATCGATGCCGGTCGCGTCCAGCGTCACCAGTGGCCGCTCGGCACGCGCAGAGCTGCGATGCGCAAGTGTCGCAGCCAGCGTCTTGCCGGTGCCCGCCCCTCCGCGCAGTAGCAGCGGCGCGTCGGTCGGCGCGATACGCGCGATCAGGTCGCGCACCGCAACGATCGCGCCGCTGTCGCCCAGCAGCAGCGGCGCTTCGCCACCGGGCAGCGAAGGCGCGGTGGCAAGCTTGGCCCGGCGCAGCGCAAGGCCGCGCTCGACGGTGGCGGTCAGCCGGGCATTGTTCCACGGCTTGATGATGAAGTCGGCGGCGCCGCCGCGCATCGCCTGCACCGCGACCTGGATGCCGCTATGCCCGGTGACGACGATCACCACCGCATGGCGGTCCGCCGCGACCAGCCGGTCGAGCAGCGCGAACCCCTCCTCGCCGCTGGTGTGGCCCCGCGCAAAATTCAGGTCGAGCAGGATGACATCGGCCGGATGCTCGGCCAGCCGCACCCAGGCGGCGGCGGGATCAGGCGCGTGCGCCACCGTCATTCCCTGCCGCTCGAGCAGCAACTGCGCGGCGCGGGCGATGTCGGCGTCGTCGTCCACGACCAGGATATGCGGTGATTCGGTTGACATAGCATAGAGACCTGTTCGGAAACGGACAGTCGCTGCAAGGGCTTTCCGGGGGGGCGGCCGGCACTTTGTAAAAGTGCATGTGGGACCAGTGACTTAGGATGATCGATGGTGTCCGGGCTACACTGCCCGCATGGTCGACACATCTTCCTCCACGATCAGCGGCGCGGGCATGGACCGGCGGATCGAACGTCCGGGGCGCAAAAGGCGCAAGCTGATCGTGCGCGTCGCGATCGGCGTGGCGGTGCTCGCCGGCGCGCTCCTCCTGTGGTGGCTGATGCCGGGCGGCAACAGCCTGGCGGTCGATGCGCAGGCGATCCGCACCGGCACCGTCACGCGCGAGGCGTTTCGCGACTTCGTACCGCTGCGCGCCGAAGTCGCCCCTTTGCGCACCGTCTTCGTCACCGCGCAACAGGGCGGCTCGGTCGCCGAACCGATCGCCAGCGACGGCACGATGGTCGCGGCGGGCACCCCGCTGGCGCGCCTGTCCAACCCCAGCCTCGAACTCGATGTCGCAAGCCGCTCGGCGGGGATCATCGGCCAGCTGAGCGCCAATAGCGGTGCCGAATTGTCCGTGCAGCGCACCCGGCAGGACTCGGCGCGCGACCTTGCCGATGCGCGCAACGCGCTTTCCAAGGCGCAAGGCGTTCTGCGCCAGAAGCAGACGCTGTTCGAGAAGGGCTTCGTCACCGCAGCGGCGATTGATCCGCTCCGCGAAGAGGTCGTCTATCAGCAGAGCCGCGTCGCCGCGCTAGCGAGCGGCCAGGCCCAGGCGAACGGTACGCTGGCCGACCAGTCGCGCGGGATCGCCGCGACCGCGCGCGAACTGCGCGAAAGCCTGGCCATGGTCCGCGCCAGCCTCGCCGCGCTGACACTGCACGCGCCGGTCGCCGGGCGGCTGACCGCCTTCACCATTCAGCCAGGGCAGATGATCAAGCCAGGCGACACGGTCGGCCAGATCGATTCCGAGGGGCAGTGGAAGCTCGTCGCCGACGTCGATCAATTCTATCTCGGCCGCGTCCGCACCGGACTGGCCGCACGCGCCGACCTCGACGGCAAAAGCTATCCGCTGCACGTCATCCGCATCCTGCCGCAGGTGACCGAGGGACGGTTTCGCGTCGAACTCGGCTTCGACGGCGCGGTGCCAGCCGGCCTCAACCGGGGTCAGACGCTCGACACGCGCCTCGTCCTCGGCGCCGACCGGCCGGCGATCGTCGCGCCCGCAGGCGGCTGGTTGGATGCGGGCGGCACCACCGCCTTCGTGATGGACGGCGACGGCCGCGCGGTGCGCCGCACGATCCAGACCGGCCGCCGCAATCCCGACCAGGTCGAAGTCACCGGCGGCCTGGCCCCCGGCGAGCGCATCGTGATCACCCCCCTCACCACCTACGCCCCCTACCAGACCCTCATCATCCGATAGGAACCGCCATGATCCAGCTTCAGGACGTCAGCCGCACCTATGCCTCCGACGAGGTGGAGACTACCGCACTGGGCGGCATCGACCTGCACATCGAAAAGGGCGAGTTCGTCGCCATCATGGGCCCGTCGGGCTGCGGCAAGTCGACTCTGCTCAACATCCTGGGCACGATCGACCGGCCGAGCGGCGGCCGATACCTGTTCGAGGGCAAGGACATCGCCAAGGCGCCGGAGGCCGATCTGGCCAGGCTGCGCCGCGACCGGCTGGGCTTCGTGTTCCAGAGCTTCAACCTGATCGACGAGCTGACCATCGCCGAGAATGTCGCGCTCGGCCTCGCCTATCGGTCGATGCCGGCGCGCGAGAAGAAGAAGCGGATCGCCGCCGCGATGGACCGCGTCGGCATCGCCCACCGCCAGCGCCACCACCCGCACCAGCTGTCGGGCGGCCAGCAGCAGCGCGCCGCCATCGCCCGCGCGATCGTCGGCGAGCCCCGGCTGATCCTGGCCGACGAGCCGACCGGCAACCTGGACACCGCCAATGGCGCGCAGGTGATGGAGATCTTGCAGCAGCTGAATGCCGAGGGCGCGACGATCGTCATGGTCACGCACAGCCCCGCCCACGCCGACATCGCCCGGCGCACCGTCCATATGCTCGACGGCCGCATCCTCGCCTCCGCAAGGCTGGCGGCGTGATGCTCCGCCGCGCCGCGACTGCACGTAACGACGGTCTTATCGTCGTGCTGCTGCTCCTCGTCCTGCTGCTGGTGCTGCGCGTCGTCGCGCAGACCAAGCCCGCCGCCTGAAGGTGATCGCCATGTCCTTTCCGGCCTCCGCGCTGCTCAGCTTCTACCGCTCGCTCACCCGCCACCGCCTGTTCGCCCTGCTCAACATCGGCGGGCTGGCGCTGGGTATCGCGGTGTTCCTGGTGCTGTTCCTCTATGTCCGGTTCGAGACGGGCTATGATCGGTTCCTGCCCGGGGCGGACAAGCTCTACATCATCCAGGAACGCTATTTCATGCCGGGCCTGTCGGACACGCCTTCGCCGTACACGATGGGGGGGGAATGGACGCATTTAAAGGCGGATTATCCGAACTTAGTGGGAACGCGCCTGTTCCAGCGCAACGCGATTGTCCATCAGGGCAACAACGTGACCAGCGAGGCGCTGGCGGCCGTCGACGCGAACTTCTTCGCGCTGCTCCGCTTTCCGGCCATATCGGGCGATCCGGTCAAGGCGCTGGCGGACCCGGACGCCGCCGTCATCACGCAGGAGGTTGCGGCAAAATATTTCGGCAGCGAGCCAGCGATCGGGCGCACCATCACCTTCGCCGTCGAGGACAAGATGCTGACCTATCGCGTCGGCGCCGTAATCGAGAACATGCGCGACGACAGCAGCGTGCAGGACGACATCTATGTACAGCTGGTCCCCGCGCGGTTCGCCAACGAATGGTTCGAGCATTGGGGCAGCACGTCCCTGACCACCATCCTGCGCTTCCCCGACGCGGCTGCGGCCCATGCCTTTGAGGGCGAGCTTGGCGAGTTCGCCAAGCGCCACGTCTTTGCCGCGGGCGATATCAAGCCGGGCCAATGGCAGCAGTCGCTGCGCCCGCTGGTCGACAATCACCTGTACGATCCTGCCGATCGGGCGGCGGTGACGACCCTCGGCGTCGTCGGGCTGCTCACCTTGGTGATCGCGATCGTCAATTACGTGAACCTCGCCACCGCCCGCTCAGGCCTGCGCGCCCGGGAGGTGGCCATCCGCAAGGTGCTCGGCGGAACGCGCGCGGCACTCATGCGCCAGTTTATGACTGAAGCGGTGGCCACGGTCGCGCTCGCCGCCGTGCTCGGCCTCGCCCTTGCGGAACTGTCGCTGCCGCTGGTCAATGCCGCGGGCGGAACGACGCTGGCGGTCCATTATCTTGGCGCGGGATCGATTCTGCCGCCGCTCCTCCTCATGGTGCTGGCCGTCGGGCTTGTCGCCGGAATCTATCCCGCCCTGGTGCTCGCCCGGTTCCAACCCTCGGCGGTACTCGCCTCCGCCCGCGCGCCGGGTGGCGGGCGCGCTGGGGCGCGACTGCGCGCGGCTCTCGTCGTCGGCCAGTTCGCGATCGCGATCGCCTTTGGCATCAGCACCGCGACGATGCTGGCGCAGGCCGCCCATGTCCGCGACGCCGATCTGGGATTTCAGCGGGACAGCCTGTTCATCGTCCACTCGTTCGAGTTCGTCGACGATGCGCAGCGCGCCGACGTTCTGCGCGCTTTGGCGGCTCTGCCCGGTGTGTCCTCGGTGACGTCGGCCCAGAATGCGCCTGGCAGTCAGGACATGACCAACAACACGGTCATGTATCTGGCGGGGAAGCCCGAAAGCAGTGGTCGGTCGATGATGCACGTCGCGACCGGCGATCGCTATTTTGAAACATTCGGCGCTCGGTTGATCGCAGGGCGGCTGTTCGACCGTGCCCGTCCCGCTGACGACTTCTCCGTCCATCAGCGGGGTAGCAAGACGCCCTACGGCGTCGTCATCAACCGCACGGCGGCCGCGGATCTGGGCTTCAGCGATCCGGCTACCGCCATCGGCAAGACGATGCTGGGCAACGGGACTCAGACGATCATCGGGGTTGTCGACGACTTGCGCTTCCGTGGTCCCCGCGAAGTGGTTGGCGGCATCGTCTATCGTTACGAAAGCAAGCCGTTCCCCAGTGCCTTCGCGATCGTCCGCTATAGCGGAGCTCCCCATGCCTTTCGCGATGCGGTGGAAGCGATGTGGAAGCGCGTCGCACCGGCGGTTCCCTTCGGGGGACGCTCCGTCGAGGAAAATCTCTACCGCGCCTATTACCAGCAGGACGCACAGCGCGCGAACCTGTTCACCATCGGCGCAGTGCTGGCTGTGCTGATCGGCTGTATCGGCCTTTACGGCCTTGCCGCTTTCGACACGGCGCGGCGGATCAAGGAGATCGGCATCAGGAAGACGCTGGGCGCCTCGACCGCCGACGTGCTGCGCCTGCTGATCGGGCAGTTCATGCGGCCGGTCGTGCTCGCCAACCTCATCGCCTGGCCGATCGCCTTCGTCGCGATGCGGCGCTGGCTGGGCGGGTTCGACGATCGCATCGCGCTGTCACCGCTGGTCTTCCTCGGCGTCGCGCTGGTCGCGGTCGTCATCGCCACGGCGACGATCTTCGCACAGTCCTGGCGGGTCGCCCGCGCCGAGCCCGCTCACGCGCTGCGCTACGAATAAGGGGAACGCGCCATGTCCTCCATCCTCACCTCGCTCTACCGCTCGCTGGCCCGGCACCGGCTCTATGCGACCCTCAATATCGGCGGGCTCGCGCTCGGCATCGCGGTGTTCCTAGTGCTGTTCCTGTTCGTCCGGTTCGAGACGCAATACGGCCGCTGGGTACCGGGCAGTGACCGGCTGTGGATGGTGCACAGCCACATCGTCCTACCCGACTATCCCGACGGTTTCGACAACCCGTCGACGGCGGACCAGTTCGTCCCGTTCCTGCAAAGCGAAAGGCCGGAGATCAGGGCGACGCGGTTCAAGACCGAAACGGTTAGCGTCCGCAACGGCCAGGGCGCGGTCGCGAAGGAACTGATGCGCGTCGATCCGTCCTTCTTCCGGCTGATGCCCTATCCGGCGGTTGCGGGCGATCCGGTGCGGGCGATGACCATGGCGAATAAGGCCGCGATCACCGAGGCGATGGCGCGCACCTATTTCGGCGGCACCGCCAATGCGGTCGGCCGGACGCTGAGCTTCACCTCGGCCGGCAAGCACGTCGATGTCCTCGTTGCTGCGGTGCTGCGCGACCTGCCGCCGGATACCGACTTCACGGCGGACCTGTTCGTGCCGATCGCGGCGCCCGATCCGGCGAAGGACGGCTGGGGCTTTGGCGGGTCGTCTGTGCTAGTGCAACTGCCGGACGCGGCGGCGGCCAAGCGGCTGGAGGCGGACATGCCAGCGCTCATACGCCGCCACCCGATCCCCGAGGCGATGACGGGGACGAAAGCGACGCTCCAGTTCGTGCCGCTGTCGTCGCTGCATCTCCAGCAATCCTCGTCGCGGACGGTGGTGACGACGCTGGGGGCGATCGGGATCGTCACGCTGCTAATCGCGCTGGTCAATTACGTCAATCTCGCCACGGCCCGCGCCGGATTGCGGGCGCGCGAGGTCGCGATGCGCAAGGTGCTGGGCGCGACCCGGCGCGCGCTGGTGGTGCAGTTCTTGGGCGAATCGATCGCCGCCGCCGCGCTGGCCGGGCTGGTCGGGCTGGCGCTGGCAGAACTGGCGCTGCCCGCGATCAACGCGGCGGGTGGCACGGCACTCGCGATCCATTACGGCGGCGCGCAGTCGATCCTACTGCCGCTGGTGCTGCTGGTGATCGGTACGGGGGTGATGGCGGGCCTCTATCCCGCGCTGCTGCTGTCGCGTTTCCGCCCGGCCGCGGTGCTCGCCTCGGCACGGGCGCCGGGGGGCGGCCGGGCGGGGGCGCGGCTGCGCCAGACGCTCGTCGTACTGCAATTCGCCATCGCCGCGGCGCTGGGCGCGGGCACCGCGATCCTGGTCGCGCAAACCTGGCATGTCCGCTCGGCCGATCTGGGGTTCGACCAACGCGGGCTGCTGCTGATCCCGTCGCTGGGCGACCAGGCGCTCGACCCCGGACGGCGGCTGCGGCTGCTCGAGGCGATCCGCGCCGTACCGGGCGTGACCGCGGTATCGTATAGCAGCTTCACGCCAGCGGGAGGCACCTATGCCATTCGCACGCTCAAGAGCCCGAATGGCGCGAAGGCGCCGCTATCGATCAGTTTCACGCAGGTCGGCGACCATTTCCTGAAGCTGATCGGCGTGCGGTTGATCGCCGGGCGCGATTTCGACCCGCGCTTCGGCGGCGACGACAGCGGCGCGAAGTCGCGCCCCGGAGTGATCATGTTCAGCAACGTGATCCTCAATGCCGCAGCGGTGCGCAAGCTGGGCCTCGGTGCGCCGGAAAAGGTCGTGGGCAAGTCGCTGGATGACACCGAAAAAGAGTCCCAGGTCGTCGGCGTGATCGACAATCTCCGCTTCAACGGGCCGAGGAACGGCGAGGATGCGATGATGTATATCTGGCGACACGAGCCGCCGGACCATGCGGTCGGCTTCGTCCGCTACACCGGTGCGACCGGCGCGACGCTGGCGGCGATCGAACGGGTCTGGCACCGGCAGGCGGCGACCGTGCCCTTCGAGGCGAAAACGGTCGAGCAGGCGCGGTATGAGGAATATATCCGCGAGGACGCCCAGCGTATGCGGCTCTTCGCGATGGGCGCGGTGCTGGCCGTCGTCATCGCGTGCGTCGGCCTGTACGGGCTCGCTGCGTTCGACACGGCGCGGCGGGTCAAGGAAATCGGGATCAGAAAGACGCTGGGCGCCTCGACCGCCGAGGTGTTGCGGCTCCTGATCGGGCAGTTCCTGCGGCCGGTGCTGGTGGGGACGGTGCTGGCGGCGCCGATCGCTTATTATGCCATGCGACAGTGGCTGGCCGCGTTCGCCGACCGGATCGCACTATCCCCGCTATTCTTCGTCGCGGCCGGCGCCGCGGCGGTGGCGATTGCTGCGGCAACGGTAGCGGGGCAGGCATTGCGCGTCGCCCGCGCCGAGCCGACGCGGGCGCTGCGCTATGAATAGATTGGGTTATCGTCGAACCGACGTACCGGCTTGCTCCAGAGCAGCGCTGTGTGGGCATTTCGGTCGCCTGAGCTATGCACGCATCGCTGTCAGTGCCGCAAACTTACCTGATGTTTCTGGGATCATCCTCCGGTTGACTGCTAAACAGTAGGTAAACGGGGAAGAAACACGTCTTCAATCAGCCATGTGCAGTTGCTTCGACAGCACCCGGGCGCAAGATCACCTTAGGCGAACGGAACCGCGCGACGGTTGCTGCATGGCGGATCGAATCAATCAAGGCGGAAGAGGTGTACGAGATTCGATGGGGGCATCGGCCGCAATTAACGAACGGCTGGAATTGGTGAGCCGTCCAGATGGAGCGCATGTCTGCTTCTGGGGCCTCGCGGCGAAGGGGAGGGCGGCTGACGTGATGGGTTGGACGGCCCCTGCACCAGCGTAGCTGTGCAATGATGTGGTCGTTGAGCCATGTGTGGACGACCCCTGCGGTGCAAGAGCTTTCGTGCGGCGATGAGCACCGGTCGGGTGCATCCATGTGTTCGGCCTGTTCGTGCAGCACCTCATGGCTGCTGGCCCTGATGAAGTCCGCGGATCGGATCCCTAATCACGTCATCGCGCTCGAAGCGCTCTGCTCCCCTGGGTTTGTTCGATCCCCGGTCTGACCGGTTTGTCATCACCACTCAGCTGCCCTTACACCATCCTGTCGGCTGCTCTGCGGTCGGCGAGGACAGCGGTCACGCGGCAGCCGCCGCGTAGACCTCCTTGCGCGCCATCACCGCCCAAGCGATGCGCGCTGTCTTGTTGGCGAGCCCGACGGTCGCGATTTTCACCGGCTTGCGCTCGAGCAGTCGCGCTAGCCACGGCTTTCGGCTGGCATCCTTGCGCGCCATACGCATCACCGCGGTCGCGCCGACGACCAGCAGCTTGCGGAGGTACCCGTCGCCCTGCTTGCTGATGCCGTCAAGCCGCTCCTTTCCGCCGGAGCGGAATAGCGATGCATCGGGTACAGCCGCGGCGATCGCCGACGCGGTGATCGGACCGATGCCGGAAATGGTCGCAAGCCGGCGGCTGGTGTCATCGGCACGGTGCCAAGCGAGGATCAGTGTCTCAAGCCGGTTGACCTCGCTTGCCAGCGATCGCAGTTGAGCACCGATGGTATGCATCGCTGACCGGGCATGTGCTGGCAGCTTCTCCTGCCCCTCGTGAAGGAGCTTCATGAGCGCGGTGACACCGCCGGGCCCCTTGCTGGTGACGATCCCGTACTCCGACAGGTGCGCCCGCAGCGCATTGATTAGTGCGGTTCGCTGTCGCACCAGCAGATAACGGGTCTTGTGGAGCATCAGCACCGCCTGCTGATCGACGCTCTTCACCGCCACGGACCTCATCGTCGTCCGGGTTACAGCCTCGGCATCCGCGGCGTCGGTCTTCCCGCGTTTCACGTATGGCTTCACATAGGCCGGCGGCATCAGTCGGACATCATGGCCCAACGCTAAAAGCTCTCGGCCCCAATGGTGCGCCGACGCGCATGCCTCCATCCCTACCAGGCACGGCGGCAACGACGAGAAGAACTTCAGTACCTCGCCGCGCCGGAGCTGCCGCCGCACCAACACCTTTCCATCAGCACCAATCGCGTGGATCTGAAACACGTTCTTCGCCAGATCGACACCGACGGTCACGACATCCTGCTGCATGGATCGACTCCTAGACGTGGCTCAACGACCACATCATTGCACAGCTACGCTGGTGCAGGGGCCGTCCAACCCATCACGTCACGGCCAATGCCGAGAGCCTTGCGGGCATCTTTGATCGATAGGGTGTAGCGGTCAGTCATAGTGTGCTGCTCGTCCGCCCGATCCCTATGATCCGCGGACGAGCAACAACTAGTTCGAAATCTTATGCAGCCGTTCGCGGCTATTCCCGGTAACTCAGGAGCCTTCCCAAACCTCACGATCCTGGCGGGAGCACTCCACCAGCTTGTCCCAAGCCAAGTCCACCGCATAAGCGGCGCTGCTGTCGGCAAACGCGTCCTCGTTGCATTGGTCTATTATGTATTCTTTAAGGACATTGCGGCTTGGAAATTTCGTCCAATCAATCTTATCGACGCCAGATTGATAGATTATGTTTAGCCAAAATTCTGCCCAGCGCGCTTCGTGCAACTTCCGTCCACCGACGCCGGCCCGGCTTGATTTTCCCATGAGGTGTTCGAGCTGGGATTCTTCAAAGTTGACATTCTCGAGGGCATAGTCCCAAAAAGGATCCGCAGGATTTTACCTTCTATATAAAATAAAATTCCCATCATTCCATTGTCGGCGTCTTGTTTCAGTGGACAAGTGATAGCTTCCATGTCAATAATCTGCCGGAAGTTCGACATTTGTGCTGATAACATTTTCCAGTCTTATTATCCTTTACCATTCATCGGAAGGATTCGCCTTTCTAGAGCGTTTTCCGGTCCTTCTGAATCGTAGAGGATTCGCACCGGCGCGGTTTTTTGATTCAGGCTTTGAGCCGGGTCAGGAGGCCGGCACAGATGCCGCGAGTACTGTCACAGGATCTTCGGGAGCGGGTGGTCGCCGCAATTGGTGGCGGGATGTCATGCCGTGCTGCGGCAGCGCGGTTCGGGGTGAGCGCCGCCAGCGCGATCCGCTGGCGGCAGCTGGTCGTTCGGCACGGCACACCGGCAGCCAAGCCGCAGGGCGGCGATCGCCGTGCGGCCCGGATCGACGCACACGCAGCCTTCATCCTCGCCGCGATCGAGGCAAAGGACGACATCACGCTGGTGGAGTTACAGGCGTTGCTCGCCGAACGCGGCACGCCCGTCGGGATCGGGACACTGTGGCGTTTCTTCGACCGGCATCGGATCACGCGCAAAAAAAGACAGCGCACGCCACCGAGCAGGACCGCCCCGACATCCTGAAGCGCCGGGAAGAGTGGTTCGATGGCCAGTTCGATCTCGATCCCGAACGCTTGGTCTTTATCGACGAGACCTGGGCGTTCACCAACATGGCGCGTCGCCACGGTCGCTGCCGGCGCGGCGAGCGGCTGCGCTCGGGCGTGCCCCACGGACACTGGAAGACCACCACCCTCGTCGCCGGCCTACGCCGCACCGGTATGGTCGCGCCGATGGTGCTCGATGGTCCGATCAACCGCGATGCCTTCGTTGCCTATGTTCGCCAGGTGCTGGTGCCCGGCCTCTCACCTGGCGACATCGTCATCATGGACAACCTGTCGAGCCACAAAACGCCCGCAGCGCGCGACGCCATCGAAGCGGCGGGTGCCAGGCTGCTCTTCCTTCCGCCCTACAGCCCCGACTTCAACCCGATCGAGCAGGCCTTCTCCAAGCTCAAAGCGCACCTGCGCAAGGCTGCCGAGCGCACTATCCACGGCCTGTGGAACGCCATCGGCCACATCCTCGACCTGTACTCACCACAGGAGTGTACCAACTACTTCGCCAACGCCGGATATGACGCAGACTGATCGGAAAACGCTCTAATTTCCCATAATGTGTCGCACCTCGTGACGAGATCCCCGCTGTGCATGGCGTCAATGATCAAGGTTCGCGCCTGATATGTGCCGCCGACGTGCTGTGCGAGATAATCTACTGCATCGCCAGCGCTAACGTAGCAAACGCCTTCGTTCTGACTTTCTTTCATGAGATCCTCTGATATCGGAAGTCAGAGGTTGCTAGGTCCACTGTTGACGGCGTCAATCCGGTGCGGACCAAACAAGAAAGCTGCCCAATTTTGCATCAAATGCCGTCTGCGATCCACCGCAGTTCCTCGGCGGTGCACACGTTCTGCTTTGTTTTGAATGGTATGCGCTAGAGCCTGTTCGATAATTTCGCGCGGAAAGTCGGTGCGATCTCCTGCCCAATCGCGAAAGGTCGAGCGAAATCCATGCGTGGTGATGTCGCCGTGGCCCATACGGCGCAGCAGCATTGCCATGGCCATGTTGCTGCGCGCTGCACCCGCTACGCCAAGCACAGGGTCGGTGCGCTTGCGATTGCCGGCTGGAATCCGGTCCAATACCGCCATGGCAGCATCGCTTAGCGGCACGATGTGCTCGGTACCTGCCTTCATACGTTCGCCCGGCACCACCCACAGCTTGTTCTCGATGTCGATCGCGCCCAGGGCTTCACCACTGCGTGCCGCCGTCAGGATGGTGAACTCCAGGCACCGCGCCGCTAGGGCAGTGCGGTTACGTAGTTGCGCCATAAAGGCGGGGGCATCGTGATAGGCGAGCGCCGCATGGTGATGACGAGTGACCTTGGCCTGTGACGGCAGCAACACCTGCAGATGTCCACGCCACGCGGCTGGGTTGATGGCATCTCGAGGGCGCAGCTTGCGCGCCATGGCCGCTGCCAGGACCTTCTCGATCCGGCCTCGCACCCGTTTGGCGGTTTCCGCTTTGGTCAGCCAGATGGGCTCGAGCACTGCCAGCACGTCATCGGTCGAGATGTCGGCTAGGGGCTTGGCCAATAGAGAGCCCGCGTGATCGCGAAGGCTGCTGCGCCACTGCTGCCGGTGAATAGGGCTTTTCCAGCCATCTTCAACACTGGCGATATATTGGTCGGCAAACTCGCCGAACGTGAGGGGCGTGAGGGCGGGTTCAGCGGGCTGAGGGTGTAAGGCATCTGCCAGCACGGAGCGGGGGTCTTTGCCCTCGGCCATGGCATCACGCATCTGCTGCGCTATTTGGCGGGCGGCGGCCAGCGGGCGGTTAATGACCCGGCCCAGGCCAATCTCGATACGCTTGCCCCCTTGTGTCACCATAAACACCCATGACTTCGATCCGGCATTGGTGATCCGGAAATAAAGGCCGCCGCCGTCGGCATATCGACCCGGCTCCTTGATGGATGCGACCTGTCTTGCGATCAGCTTATTCAGCGCGTGAGCCATGTCGTCCGTCGAACCTTTATGATGCCCAAAGTCGTGCCCAGTTGGTGCCCATATTGGTGCCCATTTTCAACTTGGCTTGCCGCTAAACTCGACGAACGGTGACGAACAAGGCAGACGTCTGAGCGGTGCTACCATGCTGTATAAAAAAGAAAAAATGGAACTTCTTTGGGCGTTGGTGATCATGGGCGAATTGAATGGTTCTGAGGGCTCCGTCTCCGCCATAAATTCGTAAATTCGACAGGGAAGAGCCTGGAACGCGTATTCCGAGTTCGTTGAATCGTGCCGGTTCTGTCGGAGACTTGCGGTCCTGAGAGCAAGGTGCCGTAGGAATCGGCGGGGATTGCTGCGCATCGATTGCCGATGATCAATGCTCTCCGACGTGGGTGGCCGGGACCTGCTGTTCCAGCTGTCCTGCGCATCCTCTGCTATGGTCGCGCCAAGCCACATAACTTGGTAAAGTGGCCATGAGATTGCCTCATGCCTAGCCGGAAATATGATGCGTTGTGGCGGGCGGCGACCGGTGGGAAGCTTCGGGCCAGCATCATCTGGCGGAGCGTTTCATGAGACGTGTTCATCTGTCGATCCTGTCGATCGCGGCATGGCTGACCATGGGCTGTGGCGCGTCGGGCCTGGATGCTGCCACGAACGCGCAGGGCAAGGCACAGGCCAGTGCCGGGCCGCCGTCAGTGGTGCAGGGCGTGTGGCAGGCACCCGCCGGGCTGAGGCAGGTGTCGATCTGGCCGGGCCCCGCGCCGGACGGCACCTTCCGCCCCCAACCGCCCGAAGGCGTCCAGACCTATGACGACCCCCAGGGCATAGGCGGTCGGTCGCAGGCGGTCGTCAACATCGCGGTGCCGACCATGACGATCATGCCCGCGCTGGGGCATGCCAACGGGACCGCCGTCATCGTGTTTCCCGGCGGTGGTTTCCAGAAGGTCTTCATCGACCTGGAAGGCACCGAAATCTGCCATTGGCTGACCGCCAAGGGAGTCACCTGCATCGTGTCCAAATATCGCGCGCCGGGCGGCAACGACTTTTGGGACGACAAGACCCGACGCCAGATCACGCCCGCCATTCCGCGCGCGCTGCAGGACGCGCAGCGGACGATCCGGCTGGTCCGCGCCAGGGCGAAAGAACTGGGCATCGATCCGCGCCGGATCGGCGTGCTGGGCATGTCGGCGGGCGGCTATCTGGTCGCACAGACCAGCAACATCCTGACGCCGACCTATCGCCCGGTCGATGCGGTCGACCGGATCAGCAGCCGCCCCGACTTCGCGGTCGCGCTGTATCCAGGGCATATCTGTCGCAACGACTCGACTTTTGACAAGACGCTGCCGGTCACCGCTGCCGCGCCGCCGACCTTCATCGTTCAGGCCTGGGACGATCCCGTCGATCCGGTGTGCAACAGCCTGATATATGCCCGCGCGCTCGACAAGGCGGGGGTGTCGACCGAACTCCATCTGTTCGCCAGGGGCGGCCACGCCTTTGCGATGCGCCATGCCGCCGAGCCCGTGGGCCTGTGGCCGCAGCTGGTCGAACGCTGGATGGAGCAGATCAAAATGCTCTGAGCCTTGCGGATGGAACAAAATGGCGCGACGATACGTTATGATTGGTTGACTGAAATCTTAATCTATCCCGTATAGCGCTCCCTTCGTCTTTGGATCGCAGGGGGGCCGCGTCAGTGGCATCGACTATCAGGGCATGGGGGCTGGCGTTGCTGCTCCTCGTGGCGGGGCTCATGCCGCGCACGGCCCTGGCCGCACCTGTCGACCTGTACCCTTCGATGTGTAGCGCCGTCCTGCCCGATAGAGCGACGGATGCGGCGATCGATCGCGCGCCGTACCGGTGCGGCGTGGCCGCCCCCAGCCGGGGCGGCCCATGGCTGTGGCTGCGACTCGATCCGTCGCGACTGGCGGACCTGCCCGGTGGATGGAGCCTGCTGGTCGATCAGACGCGTTTCGATCGGATCGCGGTCCTGGCGCGGACCGATCGAGGGACGGTGCGCCTGGTCCGGGCGGCATCGGAGCTGAGCGATCACGGGGCCCCTGGGGGCCTGCTGAAATTCACCATTCCGCCGCCGGGTCGCGAGGTGCGCGGCCTGTATATCGGTTTCCGGCACATCGACGACCTGTCGCTCATGCGCAAGATCATCGCCCGACCGGGATCGACGCCGACCGGCGTGGATGTCGCCTGGCTGGTGCTGATCGGCCTGTTCGCCGGCACATTGTTGTCGGCGCTGCTGTACAATCTGGTCATCCACACGGGCAAGCGGCATCCGTTTCAGCGCTGGTATATCTTCTGGGTAACGGTGTCGCTGGCCTATGGCCTGACCTGGTCCAACACGGCGATGCTGGTGTTCCCGCAACTGGTGGGGCCGCTTGCGGTGCGGTTGGATTTCGTGCTGGTCGGGCTGATGGTCGCGGGCGGGAACATGTTCTTGTTCGCGGTGATCGAGGAGGGCGTGCTGCCGCGCTGGCTGATCCGCTGGGGGCGGTGGCTGGCGGCGGTCGGCGCGGTGCTGGGCTTCGTGGCGGCGGCCGACCAGTGGCTTCTTCCCGTGCTGACCGACCGGCTGCTCAACTATGCGATCGCCGGGACCGCGCTTTCGATCGCCTTGTCGTGCGTCATCGCGGTGCGACGGGGCAGCCGGGTCATCTGGTTCTATATGATCGGCTGGGGACCGGTGATCTCGGTCTTCGTCGCGCGGCTGGTCCGCAATCTGGGCTTTGCGCCGCAGAACGACCTGGTCGACATGGCGACCTTCGCCGCGCTCGCTTTCGAGGCGCTGGTCCTGTCGTTGGCGATCGCCGACCGGTTCCGCCTGATCCGGCAGGAACTGGACCAAGCCCGCCAACGTCGCGAGGTCGACCTGGCCGAGGCCAAGGCGCTGCGCTCCGCTGCTCAGACCGATTTCCTGACCGGATTGGGCAACCGCGCCGCCTTTCAACAACAGGCGCAGGCGCTGATCGCGGAGGCCAAGCCGTTCACCCTCTTCCTGATCGATGTCGATTATCTGAAGGACGTGAACGACCGGTTGGGCCATGCCAGCGGCGACGTGCTGCTGCGCCATGTCGCGGTGGCGCTCGCGGGGGCGGCGCGTCCCCTGGGCGATATGCGGGTCGCGCGGATCGGGGGGGACGAGTTCGTGATCCTGTGCCCCGGCGAACCCTTGATCGAGGCGGTGCTGGTCGAGGCGGTGTCCGCCATCCAGGGCGAGTGCTGGAGCGCGGGCGATCCGGGCTGTACCCTGTCGTTCAGCATCGGTGCGGCGCGTTTCCCCGACGATGCCCCGGCGCTCGACCTGCTCTATCAGAATGCCGATCTGGCCCTGTACACCGCCAAGCGGCAGGGGCGTGGCCGCTATATCCGCTACGACCCGGTGCAGCGTCGCCTGCGCGACCGGCAGTTGGCGGTCGTGGGCGAGGCGGAGGGGGCCTTGGCACGAGGTGAATTCTCACTCCATCTGCAACCCATCGTCACGCTATCGACCGAGACGGTATGCGGTTACGAGGCGCTGTTGCGCTGGGACCACCCGCTGCACGGGCTGATGACCCCGGATCATTTCGCCGATGTGCTGGTCGCCGAGCGGATCGGGCTGCGGATTCAGGATCATGTGCTGGACATGGCGATGACCCTGCTGCGCGATTCCGGCGAATGGCTCGGGGTGCTGAGCGTCAATTTCACCTCCGCCCAGCTGTCGGGGCCGCGTGCGGCGCGCCATGTGTTGGACCGGATGGCGCATCACGGCATCGCGCCCCAGCGGCTGTGCGTCGAGGTGACCGAGGGCGTGATGCTGGACCGCGCGGCGGACAGCATCCTGGCCAATCTGCGCGAACTGCACGATGCGGGCGTCAGCATCGCGCTCGACGATTTCGGCACCGGCTATGCCTCTTTGGTCCATCTGCGCCAGTTGCCGGTCGACCGAATCAAGATCGATCGCTCCTTCGTCGCCGAACTCGACCAGCCCGAGGACGGGACCTTCCCGATCGTCAGCGCGATCGTCGGGCTGGGCACCGGGCTGGGCAAGGTGGTGGTGGCCGAGGGGATCGAGTCCGAGGTACAGGCCCTGCGGCTGCGCCAGTTGGGATGCCAGCTGGGACAGGGTTTTCTCTATGGCCACCCGACCCCCCATGCGGCCATGGCGGGCGGCATGATCCTCCCCTTGGCCGCTACAGGCTAGGGCCGAGCCCGAACCGCGCCCGCTCGAACCACCAGACCAGACCCGCCAGCGCCAGGAAACCAAGCAGCCACGGCCAGGACTCACCGGGACGCGGCGATGAAGCATAAGCGGGTCGCATGTCCGCGTCCTCACGGACCAGCGCCAGCGTCGCATCGCGCCGTTCGGCCGCCGCCAGACCGGGCGGCAGGGTGGCGTGGACATAGAAGGGCCATGCGTCCTTACCCCGGCGCAGCACATGCCATCCAACGACCCGGGGCCAATAGCCCGCGCAACCGGGTGTCGCGGCATCGGACAGCAGCCGCACGGCCTGCCCATCCGGCCTCACCAGCGTGTCGCCCGGCTCCAGCCCGCAAAGCGCGGTCCGTTCTCCCCGATGTGCCAGCGGGTCGAAACGCGGTGACGGCGCATTCCCGGCCCGCGCCAGGGTAGCGACCATCCGGCTCCACAGCTCGCCATAGCTTTCGCCATGCCCGGCGGTCACCAGACCGGCGGCGTCGGTGACCAGCCAGACGCCGACCCGCCCGCGCCCCAGCGCCCGCCATGCGGCCAGTTCCGCCCCGGTCGCATCGTTCAGCAGCGTCTGGGCATCGCCCGCGCCGATTCGTGCGATGCGGCGCGTCAGGGGTGGCAGGGCCTTACCGTCGCGTCCCAGCAACCGGACGGGCGCGGCCGCGCCTCCGCCCGACAGGGGCAGGCCCAGGGCAGCGCCATAGCCCGACGGCACCGGCCCGGTGACGCGCAGCAATACGCCCATGCCACCGCGGACCGCCGCCGCGACCCCCGCCCGCTCGCCCGCGCCGAGCCCCGCCCAACTGCGTTCGTCCAGGATCAACAGGTCGACCTTCGCCAGTCCGCTGGCGGTCAGGGGCGGCATCGGATCGCCCAGATCCAGCCCTGCGCCCAGCGACACGCGGACGACCGGATTCAGCCCCGCATCGCTCGCCCAGCGCCGCCAGAACTTCACCTCCGGCCCCGGTGCGCCGCCGAGCAGCGTCACGCGAAGGCCGGGTTCGGCGGCGGTCCAGACCGGGATGTCCGTGTCGGACACGGCTTCGCCACGCAGCCCCCGGCTACGCAGGCGGAACAAGGCTAAGCCCGGCACGCGCGCGCTACCTTCCAGCGTGAACCGGCCTTCGCCATCGAGCGGCGCAGCGGCGATCTTCGCGCCCGCCGGATCGAGCAGCTCGACGCTGCCCCCGCCCTCGACCTGGCCCGACACACGGAACACACCGCCCGGTGCGGTCCGATCCTGCGGGGTGAGCGCGACCAGTCCCGGCGGCAGCGGCAAGGGAGTGAACGCGATTGCCAGACCCTGCGCCGCAGGCCGATCGCGGGCCTCCAGCCCTTCGCCCCGGATGCGCAGACGGCGGATGCCGGGATGGCGGCGCAGCGCGGTGGCGAGGTCCGGGGCCTGTTCGATCCCGCGCGGCCCTCCGGCTTCGGGCAGCGCGACCGTCTGCCCGCCAGCAGCCCTTCCGCCGCGGGTCAGGACGGTCAGCACGTCGGGCTCGGCGAGGCGTGTCGAGGGCGGTGCCAGGGTCAGGTACAGCAGGACGGCCAATGCGGGCTGGGCGAGCAGTAGCAGCGCGACGCGCCAGCCGCGTGAGCGCTCGCCCGCGCGCCACTGCCGCCAGCCGAGGCGGACCCACGCCACCAGCACGGCCAGCGCCAGCAGGGCGGGCAAGATCATCGCGATCATCGGCCGGTCCCCCGTGCCAGAGCATCCAGATAGCGCGCGCCGCTTTGCCCCGCGCCATCGCGCCGGGCCGCGCCCACCGGCGGGCGGGGAAGCGCACCCCAGACCAGGCCGCGCAGCCGGACGCGGCACGGCTCGCACCGCGGATCGCGCCGCAACCGGTCGAGCGTATCGTCCCAGGCGAGCGGATCACCGATCCGCGCCCGGTTGGCCCGGAACCAGCGGGTCAGCGGCGTCAGGTTCGCCGCCACGCCCGGTGTCCCATCGATTGCGGCCCAGGCCGCCGCTGCCTCACTATCGATCGGCAGGGCGGACAACCCGGGATCACCCGGCGCGATATCGTCGCGCTTGCCGGTCAGGCGACGGGCTTCGTCGATCGGGGGCAGCTCGCTGCCGCCGACCTTGGCGAGGAAGACGCGGGTCGCCTGCTGCACCTGCTTGATCAGCACCAGCGCGCGGTTGGCGAAGGGCAGGGCGCGGGCGGGCTCGCCGCCGCGCAGCGCGCCTTCCGACTGCCACATCTGGTCGACCGCCTGGGTCAGGCGCGCGCGGGTTTCGGGATCGAACAGGGTCGCGGCCTCGCCCTCGTCATGCTTGTGGCCGAAATCGCCCAGCACATCATCGTCCTTGCCCAGCGTGGTCGGCGCGGGATCGCTGGTGGGCAGCTCGGTCCCGTGCATCTCATGCTCGCCGCCCAGGAACTGGCCATAGCGCAGGCGGAGCGCGGCCTGATCCTCGCCGATCGCCAGGCTGCGCTGGCGGAACCGCTCGGGCGACAGGCGGTCGCGCTCGCGCAGCAGCGCTTCGGTGTCGATGATGACCTGGCGCTGGCTGCGGAGATAGGCGGGCAGGGTGGCGCGCAGCGCACCGTCAATGCCGGTGCCCTCCGACACGGACGGGGGCAGGCGGCGCAGGATCAGGCTGGGGCTACGCACGATATGCGGGCAGGGATTGCGCCCGTCGCGGACAGTCAGCTGTGCGACCAGATCGCCCGGGCCGGTGAAGCTCAGCGCGGCGAGGTCGAGGATCGTGGAAAAGCGCCGTTGCCGGGGACCGCCGCTGCCCCGCAGGCGCAAATGATGCTCGCGAAAGCTGACATTCTCGCCCTCACCCGCCGCGACGGTGATGGTCAGGTCGGCCTGGGCGGCGACGCCGTAATCGTCGCTCGCCTCGAAGACCAGCGGCCAGCCGCGCTGTCCCGCCGTGGCGATCGACAGGGTTTTTGCTGGCGTGCGCACGGTGACGACGGGCGGCTGGTCGATAATCGCCTCGATCCGGTGGCGGCGGCTGGATACGGGGGCGATGCGATAGAGCATCGAGGCGGTGAGGATCGTGCTTGCCCCCCAGCGTTCGCCCGTCCTGGAAAGAGGGATCGCACCGCCGCCGAGGATGGCGAGCGAGGCGCCACTGGGCTCAGGCGCAAAGGCCAGCGTCCAGATCAGCCGCGACCCCTGTGGCACCTTGGCGTCCAGCTCGCCGAGATCGCGCACGGGCAGGCCGGTATAGGCGGGCGGCACCACGCGCAGGCGCTGACCGACCAGCCGGGCCATGCCGGGAGCGGTGGGTGTTTCCTCGCCGCTCGGTGCCAGAGTGTCCGCCGACCGCTGCGTGGGCCAGAGAAGCAGCGTGATGGTGATGGTGAGCCCCAGGACCCAGGCCAGTACCAGCGTCCGTATTGGCAGGGGCGGGCGCAGGTCGGGTGGCGAGACGGCATTGATCCGCGCCTGCAACCGGCTGCGTTGCAGGGCCTGCAACGGACCGAGCGTGGCGGGGGCGCTGAACAGCAGCTCAGCGCTATCCTCTAGATCGGGGCGCAGACCATTCCATGCGCGGATCAGCCAGATGTGTGTCAGGCGCTGCGCATGGTGGCGGGCGACCAGACCAGCCACGCCGATGGTCAGCAGGCCAAGGATTGTCGCCACAACCGGCCCGAACCAGCGCAGTCCCGCCGCCGTCACGACCGCCAGCACCGGCGCGGCGGCGAGCATGACGATCAGAGCCGCACGCCGCCGGGCGGGACGGAGCCAGTCTTCCGCAATCATGGTCCGGGCCATCGCCGCCGCGCGGTGGCGAGCCAGCGTTCGAGGAGGAACAGCGCCCCGACGATCAGCGCGATGACGTCACGCCATTCGCGCAGTGGTGTGGGGCGAAAGCCTGGCGGCGCACCGGTGTCGGGGGCGATATCGCGGGCATAGGCGCGCGTCGGTGTCGGTGCCGGGCGGATCGCGCTGCGCAGACGGTCGGGGAAATCGGGTTCGAGGAGCGCGGGCAGCCGTGTGGGCGACAGTGGCATGGTAAATCGGAACAGCCTGCCCTTTCCCAACGGTGTTAGCTGTAGAAAGGCGCGACCCTGACCATCGCGCGCGGCGGTGACGACAGGGCCGGGCGGTGCCGTCATCTCGGACGGAACGATCGCCGTGCCCCCTGCGCGGACCCAGGCGACCAGCTCGGCGGGCATCGCTCCGCTACCCAGCCAGGCGAGGGGCTTACCGCGATCGGGTAGCGGCGCGTTGAGCGCGGCGACATCGATGGCCCTGCCCGGCGCTTGCCAGGCGGCGGCGACGGCGGCGAGATAGCGGGTATCGCTCCGCCCCTGTCCCGCCCGAATGGTCAGGGCGAGCGGTGTAGGCGTGGCGGGTCTGGGTGCTGGCATACGGCCCGGCACCATCCGCCAGTCGACCGCGCGCGACAGGCGCGGCATTTGCGCATCGGCGCCCTCGATCACCTCTGGCACGAGCACACGGACCGACACGCCGGGTGGCAATTCGCTGTCGAGTTGGCGCACGAGGCTGGCGACCGGGACTATGGCTCGTGGCGCAGGGCTGTCCAGCGACGGGAAACCGGGGGCGAGCCAATGCGCGTCGCTATCCTCGGTTCGCCACCGAGCGGCCTGCGTCGCCGCGATGCCCGGCACGACATAGAGGCGCGGGCGCAGATCGGGCGGCGCCGGGGTCACCGGCCGCGCCAGCCAAAGCGCCAGCATCGCCAGCAGCAGCAGCCGGACGATCAGCAGCGGCCATTCCTCGAAACGCGGACGCTGGCGGGGGCGGGGCTTGGCGCGCAGCCAGCGGAGCGCGGCGAAGTCGGTCCGCCGCTGCTCGGTCCGCCGCGCCAGATGGATCAGCAGCGGCAGTGCCAGCGCGGCCAGGGCGACCAGTGCCATGGGGGCGAGCAGCGTCGGCATCAGCCCTCACCCCGCCCGAACAGGCGGCGCAAGGGCGCGTCGAGCGCTTCGTCGATGACATGGGTGGTGTGGCGGATGCCGCTCGCCTGCAATTCCGCCGCCAGGGCCGCGCGGGCGGCGGCGAAGCGTTCGAGATACTCGGCTCGCAACGCGGGCGCATCGCCGAGCAGTTCCTCGCCGGTCTCGGGATCGCGGAACAGATGGCCGCCCTCGAACGCAAAGTCCCGCTCGGCCACGGTCAAAAGCTGGATCGTCAGCACCTCACGCCCCGCCGAGGCCAGCCGGACGGCGAGCGCGACGCCTGCGTCGTCGAAGAAGTCGCTGAGCATCACGACCATGTCGCGCGCGGCGATCCGGTCCCATAGCGGGGCCAGCGTCGCCGTCCCCGGAAAACCGCCGCCGATGGGGATCGTGCCCAAGTCCAGCCGCAACCGGTCGCGCTGGCGGGTGCCGTTGGCGGGGGTGGCGACATGCAGTCCGCCTTCGCTCAGCCAGACCCAGCCGAACCGATCGCCGCCCGCCAGCGCCAGCTCGGCCAGTGCCGCCGCCAGCCCCCGCGCCGCACCGATCCGCGTCGCGCCATCGGCATCGGCCTGCGCCATCGACGCGCTGGCATCGACCATGATCCACAGTCGCAGGGGACTTTCCCGCTCCGCTTCGCGCACGAAGAAGCGATCGGCGCGGGCATAGAGTTTCCAGTCGATCTGGCGCGGCTCGTCACCGGGTTCGTAGGGGCGATATTGTGCGAACTCCAACCCTGCGCCCCGACTGCGGCTGGCATGCAGGCCGAGGCCATCGCCGCCCGCCAGACGACGCGAGACGAGGCGCAAGGATGACAGCCGGTGCCGGGCGGCCGGCGGGATGGGGTCGGCGCTCACCCCGGCTCAGGCGTCGAGCGGTATCGCGGCCAGCACGCCCGCAACCACATCGTCGGCGCTCTTGCCCTCGGCCTCGGCGGCGAAGGACAGGAGCAGCCGGTGGCGCATGACGGGCGCGGCCAAGGCCTGGACATCCTCGCGCGTCGCGGCGAGCCGCCCGTGCAGCAGCGCGCGCGCCTTGGCCGCCAGGACCAGCGACTGCCCGGCGCGCGGCCCCGCGCCCCAGCGGACATAGTGCCCGACGATAGCGGGTGCGCCCTCGCCCGGCCGGGTCGCGCGGACCAGCCGGTTGATCCAGCCGAGCAGGTCGGCGGACAGATGCACCTCGCGCACCAGATGCTGGATGGCGACGATCTCCGCGCCGTCCATCACGCGCGGCACGGTGGCGGTCGCCGACCCGGTGGTCTGCGCCAGGATCGCGGCTTCCTCCGCCTCGCTCGGATAGCCGACCCGAACGTGCAGCAGGAACCGGTCGAGCTGCGCCTCGGGCAGGGGATAGGTGCCCGCCTGCTCCAGCGGGTTCTGCGTCGCCAGCACGAAGAACGGCTCGGGCAGGCGGTGGGTGACGCCCGCATAGCTGACCGTCTTTTCCTGCATCGCCTCCAGCAGGGCGGCCTGCGTCTTGGGCGGCGTGCGGTTGAGTTCGTCCGCGAGCAGCAGGCTGGTGAAGATGGGGCCTGGCTGGAAGCGGAAATGGCGCTTGCCGGTGCCGTGGTCCTCCTCCAGCAGCTCGGTGCCCAATATGTCGCTGGGCATCAGGTCGGGGGTGAACTGCACCCGGCGAAAGGGCAGGTCGAGCGCCTGGCCGAGACTGCGCACCAGCAGCGTCTTGCCGAGCCCCGGCACGCCCTCCAACAGGCAGTGGCCGCCTGCGATCAGGCCGATCAGCAATTGCTCGACCACTTCGGCCTGGCCGACGATCGCCTGGCCGATCGCGTCGCGAAGGCCGGTCAGCCGCGCCAGCCGATCCTGGATCTCCGCCTCGGTCATGCCGTCACGCGCTCAGCGCATAGAGCGCGATGTTGACGGCAAAGCGGGTATTGTCGACCGCCAGGAAGCGCTTGTTGCGCCAGTCGTAGTCCCATTCGCAGCCATAATCCTTGTTGGAGTAGAGGACGCCCAGCCGCCCGCCGATCGCGATGCCGCGCAGGTAATCATGCACCAGATCGTCGCCCCAGCCATTGAGCTCGAGGCCCGTCGGCGGCGGCCCGGTGAACTTGAAGAAACGGCGATAGATGGGGTGGGTGTTGGGCAGCTTGGCCAGCGCGCGGGGTCCGAAGATCGACGCCATCTGCCGCTCGAACGACTTGGCGAACAGGCCGTCGATATCGTGGTTGCAGTCGTCGACCAGCACGAAGCCGCCATTGCGCACATAGGTGGCGAAGTTGCGCTTTTCGGCCGGGTTGAACTCGACCAGCTTGTGGCCTGCAAGGTAACAGAAAGGCGCTGTCAGCATCTTCGGGTCGGCCAGCGCGATCACATGCTCCTTCGGATCGACGCGCAAATTGGTATAGTCGATCAGCGCGGTGATCATGTTCGACGGCATCCGCCGGTCGACGTCCCAGTCGCCGCTTTCATAACGCAGCCGGGTGAACCAGAAGTCGTAAGCGGGCGCGGCCGAGAGGCGCGCCGGCAGCAAGGTTGCCGCCAGCGCGCCCATCAGGAACTCGGCGCGGGTCACTCGCCCGTCGGTCATGCCGCGCCCGCGCCAGCCATCGTCACACCGCGTCGGACAGCGAGGTGAAGGTGAAGTCGCGCAGCCGCATCGGCGGTAGCACCATCACCAGTGAGGATTCGTCGCCCGCCACGCGCACCGGCTTGCCCAGCTCGTCGATATTGTTGAGCATGATGACCGGGCTTTCGTTGAAGCGCAGGTTCTTGATCGGATATTTGATCTCGCCATTCTCGATATAGAAGGTGCCGTCACGGGTCAGGCCGGTCAGCAGCACGGTCTGCGGATCGACCATGCGGATATACCAGGTGCGGCTGACCAGGATGCCGCGCTCGGTGGTGCGGACCAGCTCGGCGGTCGATTTGGTGCCGCCCGCCATCAACAGGTTGCCGGGACCCGCCACCGGCTGCTTGCCCTGTTTCTGCGCCCAGTAGCGCGAATATTCCAGGTTCTGGACCTTGCCGCCGGTGATGATCGGCATCTTCTGGCGCGGCAGATAGCTGCCATTGTCCCAGGGCAGCACGGCGGCACCTGGGGCCCAGGGATCGGTCGCTATATCGACCTGCGGCCCGAACACCTGCTCGCCGATCTTGTTGCCGCCGCCCTTCTTCGACAGGAAGCTGCGGCCTTCATCGGCCGAGCGCGCGTCGAAGAAGTTCATCATGAACGAGATCAGGCCCGCCGCCGCCGCCGGTTCCAGAATGACGGTGTATTTGCCCGGCTCGATCGCCTTGGCGTCGACCGACGCGGAAGCCTTGCGCATCGCGGTGCGAATATCGGTCCCGGCGTCGAAGCTGCTGGCGTCCTGCACGTTATGCCCGACCCAGCCCGACCCGCGCCCATCTTCGGTGCGGACGGTGCAGGTGTAGTCGAGCCCGGTCGAGCGCTGATAACCTGAATTGCCCTTGTTGTTGGCAAAGGCGACGAAGCTCTGCCCATCCTCCAGATACCCCGCCGCGACCAGCTTGCCCGCCTTGCACGGGCTGATCGAGGCGGCAGCGACCTGTGCCCGGTAATCGGGGGTGATCGCGGCGGTCGCCGGGCTGAACGTGTCGCTGGCGCGGTAGGCCTGCTTGCCGATCGGGGGCATATATTCGGGGTTTTCGGGGGCAAGCCGGGCAAGTTCCTCGGCGCGGCGTACGACGCGCTCCAGCGACGCATCGTCGAACTGGTTAATCGTCGCGACCCCCGACCGCTTGCCGAACGCGACCTCGACCGCCAGGTCGGCGGTATCGACGATGCCGCTGGTCGACACGCCATTGCGCGCGAAGCGGATATTGCCGGTGACCGATCCGCTCAACTGCGCAGTGCAGTCATCGGCCTTGGACATCGATACGGCCTTGGCGCAGATCGCGCGGGCCTGTTCCTCGGTGAACATGGTCATGGGTGGATTCCTCAGCCGAGCGCGCGCGCGGTGTTGATGACATTGACGCCGTTGAAGCGCGCCGTGGACGAGCCATGGCTGACCGCCGACACCTGCGATGGCTGGCCCTTGCCGTCGAAGAAGGACCCGCCCAGCCGGTAATCGCTGCGGTCGCACACGCCGACGCAGCTATTCCAGAATTCGGGCGTGCGGATCTGATAGGCGACATCCTCGATCTGCCCGGTGATCTTGCCGTTCTTGATCTCATAGAACAGCTCGCCGCCGAACTGCGCGTTATAGCGCTGCTGGTCGATCGAGAAGGAGCCGTCGCCGATGATGTAGATGCCGTTCTCGACCCCTGCGATCATCTGTTCGGGCGTCATCGCCGCCTTGCCGGGTTGCAGCGAGACGTTGGCCATGCGCTGGAACTGCACCGAGGACCAGCTGTCGGCATAGCAGCAACCGTCCGATGCCGTCTTGCCCATCATGTGCGCCTGGTCGCGGATGGCCTGGTAATCGACCAGCTTGCCGTCGCGGATCAGGTCCCACTGCTTGGTCTTCACGCCCTCGTCGTCATAGGCGACGGCGCCGAGGCTCCCGGGCTGGGTCTTGTCGGCGACGATGGTCACCTGCGGGCTGCCATATTGGAAATGCGCGGCGAGCTTGTCGGGGGTGGCGAAACTCGTCCCCGCATAATTGGCCTCATAGCCCAGCACGCGGTCGAGCTCGAGCGGGTGGCCGACCGACTCATGGATGGTCAGCCACAGGTTGGACGGGTCGAGCACCAGGTCGTACTTGCCCGGCTTCACCGAGGGCGCGGTCAGTTTCGCGCGCGCCTGCTTGGCGGCGAAGACCGCATCCTCGCGCATGTCATAGCTGTTGCCATAGACGACCGCGCCGCCCGGCAGGGTGCGCTTGTCGGCGGCGTTGCCGTCCAGATACTCGAAGCCCATGCCCCGCGGCGAGGACAGCCCCTCGCGCGTGCGGAACTTGCCGGTGGTCTTGTCGACCGCCGTCACCGTCATCGGTGCCCAGATGCGGTGCACGTCCTGATCGATGTACGACCCGTCGGTCGAGGCGAAGTATTTCTGCTCGTTCACGACGAACAGGATCGAATTCACGAAGTCCGCGCCCGCACCCGTCGCGGCGGCGTTGACGCCCAGCAGCAGGTCGGCCTTGTCCTTGATCGGCACCGCCATCGCGTTCTTTACGATGGGCGTGCGCCACGACACCTCGCCGACGCCCGTCACGGGGGCAAGCTGCACGGGCTCCGACTGGATGCGGGCATTGGCCTTGGCGATGGCGGCGGCCTGGCGCGTCGCGGCGGCGACGCCGTCGGGCGTCAGGTCGTTGGTCGCGGCAAAGCCCCAGGCCCCGCCCGCGATGACACGGATACCCGCGCCGGTCGATTCGGTGTTGACGACATTCTCGACATTCTTCTCGCGCGTCACCACGAACTGGCGCAGGTAACGCCCGACACGCACGTCGCAATAGCTGCATCCGGCGCTCTTGGCGGTGTTCAGCGCCACGTCGGACAGCCGCTTCTTCAAGCCGACGTCCATGGTGGACAGCAATTCCTCGGCGGCGATCGCCCGGCCCGGAAAGGCCCCCAGCAGCAGGGCGCCCAGCCCCGCGCCGCTGGCGGCCATGAAGTCGCGTCGATGCACTATCTCATCTCCCCCGCCCGGCCCTTCGCCAGGTCCCTGGGCGTGATGGTTGACCAACACAGCCTGTCGGTCAAGCGCTTAATGGGGCCGCATCGGGCGTGGCCGCGCGCCAGGGAAAGTGTCTAAATTATCGGGAGTTACCGGGACCGGTCTAACGCCGGTCGGGTATCGGCCTCAGCATCGTCGCCAGCGTCAGTCCGGCGGCCAGCTGCACGAGTCCATAGGCGCGTCGTCGCCCCGGACGCCCGGCAAAGGGGCGGACCAGTCCATCGACCGCCGCTACCTCCGACCGCCACAGATCGACATGCCGAACGGGCTGGAGCAGGCCCAGCAACCCGTCGCCGATCATGAAGACCGCTGCCATCTCGGCGGAGCGGCGAAGGCCGACTTTGGTCGTCTCGTTCATGGAAATGCCTTCCGAAATCGCTTCAACGCATGACGAAGGATGTGGGGGACATGTCGACAAAGAACCCTTCTCACATACGCAAACCATGCAGAGCCAACGCCACCCCGGCGAAGGAAAACAGCGCCATATGGCCCGGATCGGCGGGATCGCAGGACGATAGTGCCACCCCGGCAGTTCAAAACTTGGCTACAGGAGATCGGCACGTGTCAGGCATCACAAGGAATAAGGCACGCGGCCGGTCGCTGGTGATGGCGATCGGACTGGCGCTGACCGGTTGCTCGCCGCTCAAGACCTTTGACGCGCTGGTGCCCAAGGATGGCGGCGCGGCGCGGGTCGCTTCGGCCATTCCCTATGGCAAAGGGCCGCGCCGGATGCTGGATGTCTATGCGCCCGCGACCCGGGGCGCGGACCGTCCGGTCATCCTGTTCTTCTATGGCGGCAGCTGGAACAGCGGCACGCGTAGCGGCTATGCCTTTGTCGGGCGCGCGCTGGCGGCGCGGGGTTTTGTCGTCGTGATCCCCGATTACCGGCTGGTGCCCGAGGTCCGCTATCCCGACTTTGTCGAGGACGGCGCGGCGGCGGTGCGCTGGACCGAGGCGCATGTCCGCGATTTCGGCGGCGATCCGGGGCGTATCGTGCTGATGGGTCATTCGGCGGGGGCCTATATCGCCGCGATGCTGGCGGTCGACCGGCGTTGGCTGGGTGAGGATGCGCGGCGGGTGCGTGGCTTTGTCGGGCTCGCCGGACCCTATGATTTCGCGCCGTTCGACGTGGATGTGGCCCGTGCGGCGTTCGGCGACTGGCCGCGGCCTGAAGAGACCCAGCCCGTCACCTGGGCGGGGGCGGGCGATCCGCCCAGCTTGCTGCTGGTGGGCGCGGAGGACAAGACGGTGCAGCCGCGCAACAGCGAGGCGCTGGCCGCGAAACTGCGCGCGGGGGGTGTGGCGGCCGATCTGCGGTCCTATCCCAAGCTGGGCCATGTCGGCCTGCTGCTGGCCATCGCCCGACCCTTTCGGGGCCGTGCGCCGGTGCTCGACGATGTCGCGCGCTTCGTGACCCAGGTGACGCAGCCGACCTCCCGAAAATAAAACCTATTTCCCCGATCGGCATAAAGGGGGTGATGGCCGGTATAGAAATTCTTTGGCCATGGCGCGGGGTCTGGACTGTTACGTCGCGGGCTCCGCCGGCCTTTCGAGTGTCCGGGCGAGAAAAGAACAAGGGATTCAGGGAATGAAACAGGGTCGCATCATCGCCCTATTGGGGGTTTCGTTGCTGGCGCTCGGCGCGCAGGCCGCTGCCGCACAGACGGCCACGCCAACGGCGCAGGCGGCCCCCGCCAGCGACGCGGGCAATGCGGGTAACGAGATCATCGTCACCGGCACCCGCGCAGAGGGGCGTACCCGCCTGGACAGCGTGTCGCCCGTCGATGTGCTGAGCGGCGCCAGCCTGCAACGGCAGGGGACGACCGAACTCGCCGCCGCGCTGTCGACGGTCGCTCCTTCGATCGATTTCCCGCGTCCGTCGGCCAATGACGCCACCGATGCGATCCGCCCGGCGACGCTGCGCGGCCTGTCGCCCGACCAGACGCTGGTGCTGATCAACGGCATTCGCGGCCACACCTCCGCCAATCTCAACACCAACGGCACGGTGGGTCGCGGATCGGCGGCGGTCGACCTGAACACCATCCCCACGGTCGCGCTCGATCGGATCGAGGTGCTGCGCGACGGTGCCTCGGCGCAATATGGGTCGGACGCGATCGCCGGTGTCGTCAACCTGCGCCTGCGCGAGGCGCGCAACGGCGGTGGCGCCACGGTCACCTACGGCTTCTACAACACCGATGTGAACACCGCTGCCAACAGCCGCCACGTCAATGGCGAGCCGGTGGTCACCGCCTCGGCCTGGCAGGGTTTCGGCTTTGGCAGCGATGGCTTCGTCACCGTGTCGGGCGAATATACCAAGCGCCAGCCGACCAATCGCGCCGATATCGACCGCCGCGTGACGCCCAACCGCATCACCGGCCGTTACGGCGACCCGGAAGTCGAACAGTTCACCGGCTTCGTCAACGCGGGCACCTCGCTGACCGACAATGTCAGCCTGTACGCGTTCGGCGGCTATCAGGACCGCGACACGCGCGGCGCGGCCTTCCCGCGCAATACCAGCGCGGCGACGATCACAGCGGGCTATCCGAACGGCTTTCTGCCGATCATCAACACCAAGTCGAAGGACATCAATTCGGCGGTCGGCCTGCGCGGTGATTTCGGCGGCTATAATGTCGACCTGTCGCTCAGCTATGGCCGTAACATCGTCGATTTCCGCACGCTGAACTCGGCCAATTATGCCTATGGCGCGGCGACGCCGAAGAATTTCTATGACGGCCAGGTCGCCTATGACCAATATGTCGCCGGGCTGGACGTGACGCGCAAGTTCGACGTGTTCCAGTCGCTGAACGTCGCCTTCGGTATCGAGGGGCGGCGCGAAGGCTATAAGATCTCGCCAGGCGAGCAGGCATCCTATGGCGCGCCGGACAGCGGTGCCGTGGCGGGCGCCTCGCGCGGGGCGCAGGGCTTTGGCGGGTTCCAGCCCAAGAACGCGACCAAGCGGGCACGACGCAGCGGCAGCATCTATCTGGATGTCGAGGCGCAGATCACCGACAAGCTGCTGCTCGGCATCGCCGGGCGTGGCGAGGATTATTCGGACTTCGGCTCGACCGCGACCGGCAAGGTGTCGGCGCGCTATGACCTCACCGACTGGTTCGCGCTGCGCGGCACCGCCTCGACCGGCTTCCGCGCGCCGTCGCTGCAGCAGCAATATTTCACCCAGACGGCCTCGGTCGTGACCAACGGCGTGCCGATCCAGACCGGCACCTTCCCGTCGACCGATCCGGTCGGCGTGGCGCTGGGCGGCCTGCCGCTGCGGCCCGAAAAGTCGACCAACCTGTCGGTCGGCACGGTCATCCGCGCGGGCGGGTTCGACCTGACCGTGGACGCGTACCGCATCCATATCCGTGACCAGATCGGCCTGTCGGAGAATATCCAGGCGGCGAACAATGCGCAGGTCGCCAGCCTGCTCCGACCGCTGGACGTCTCGGCGGCGCGCTTCTTCATCAACGGCCTGGCGAGCACCGCCAAGGGCATCGACGTGGTCGGCCATTACCGCGCGCGTACGACAAGCGCGGGCACCTTCGACTTCACCCTGGCGGGCAACATCAACACGATCGAAGTGACGCGCGTGCCGACCTCGACCGCGACGCTGAACCCCGCGCCGACCCTGTTCGCACGCAGCCGCATCCTGACCCTGGAGGAAGGTACGCCGGGCGAGAAGATCACCGGCACGATCGATTGGTCGCTCGACCGGCTGGGCGCGCTGGCCCGGGTGACCTATTACGGCAACGTCAACCAGCCGGGCACGACGCCCGCCGCCGATGTGCTGACCGGCAACCGCGCGATCACCGATCTCGAACTGCGTTACGCGGCGCCGAAGGGCGCGCAGATCGGCATCGGCGTCAGCAACCTGTTCGACGTCTATCCGCGTGCGACGGCGCTGGCCAACAACTCGACTGGCGTGTTGGGCTTCCCCTATTTCTCGCCCTTCGGGTTCAACGGGCGCTATTTGTACGTTCGCGCCGGGCTGAACTGGTAAGCGTCCATGTCAGGCGGCGCGCAGGTCGAATCCCGCCGCCGCCATCACCCGGCCGTTGACGAGCAGTTCGATCTCATGACGGCCGGGATGATGCCGCCGGGTGCTGAAATCGCGGATGACCTGTCGGGTCGCCAGCGAGACACAGGCCCCTGCGGCCAGGTCGAAGCTCTTCCACTTAAAGACCTTTGCCGCCGTCCGCCCGTTCGCGCGGGCATAATGGACGCGGTAATCGACGACGAGCCGCTGTTCCGACTCCGCGTTGGAATTTAGCGCCGCCGTGATCGCGATCGTCTCGCCCAGCCGGATGCTCGCCGGGGTGATCGCGAAGTCCGTGACCGTCACTGCGACATCCGCCCGCGCGCCGACGATGGCAAGCGCCGCCGGATCGCCCTGTTTGATCCGCGAGCGCAGCGCATGGCGAATGATCCAGGCGGTGCGCGGATCGTCGCGCGACCAGCCCGCCATCCGCTCGACCAGCCAGTCGGGGCGATCCTTGCCGATATCGTTCAGATGGTTGGCGACCGACTTGCGCACATACAGGCTGGGATCGGCCTTCAGCCTCTCCAGGATCGGCGCGGCGAGCGTCGGATCGTCCTTCAGCGCGGGCACCCGCGATCCCCAGGGCAGGCGCGGCCGCGCACCTTCGCTGGCCAGCCGCCGGACATGCTCGTTCGGATGCTCCGCCCAGGCCCGCATCTGTGCCAGGACGCGCGCCGAATCGTGGGCCAGGAAGGGGCGAATGGCGAACTCCGCCGAGCCGTGGCGGGTCAGGTCGGCCAGCGCCTCCATGGACGCGTCGACATCGTGGAGCCCGTAACGCGCCACATATTCGGCCAGCGCGAAACCCTGGAACCCATGCGTCAGGCGCGGGCCCATCGCGCGCAGCACCGCGAGCGCGTGCGGATAGTCGCCGGGCAGCGCGCCGTGCAGCGCATCGGCGATATGCCGCACCCGCGCCATGACGGACAGCGCGTCCAGCCCCTGGGTCGCGGTATCGAGAAAGGCGGCGCGATCGAAAAGCGGCGACGCGGCCATCCCGGCATCCGCGATCACACGCAGCGCGGTGGGCCCCAGAATATCCTTCATCAGCGGGTGTGCAGCCGGCTCGTTCATATTCTGCCCATAGTTTCGTCGCATAGCGTCATCGTGACAAAGGCTGGGAGAGGCAAGGTGCGGAGCCCCATGCGTCCCTGAGCCGTTAGGAATGACCGTGACCGACCCATCTTCCGCTCCATCACAGGCCCTGGCCGCCGGGACTCCCGGCTATCGCCGCCTGACCTGGGCGATGCTGTTCGCCGGGTTCGCGACCTTTTCGACCCTTTATGCCGTGCAGCCGTTGATGCCGTTGCTCGCCGCGCATTATCGCATCAGCGCCGAGGCGTCGTCCCTGGCCGTATCCTTGGCGACCGGCCCGCTGGCTGTCGGCATTCTGGTCGCGGGAGCGGTGTCGGATCGGTTGGGGCGGCGTTCCCTGATGGTCGCGGCAATGATGACCGCCGCGCTCCTGACCCTCGCGGCGGCGGTGGTGCCGGGCTGGTACGGGTTCCTGGCGCTCCGTTTCCTGGCCGGGCTGGCGCTGGCCGGGGTTCCGGCGGTGGCGATGGCCTATGTCGCCGAAGAGGTGGACGCAGCCTCGATCGGCTCGGCGATGGGGCTCTATATCGCCGGAAGCGGGCTGGGCGGCATGGGCGGGCGGCTGGTCGCCAGCCTGGTCGCGGCGGTCGCCGACTGGCGATGGGCGCTGGCAGCGGTCGGCGTGGCGGGCCTGCTCCTGGCGGAGGCGTTCCGGCGGCTGGCGCCGCCCTCTCGGCGGTTCGTGGCGAGCGGCGACGATTGGCTGGCGCTGCCGCGCGGGGCGGCGAGCCTGTTCCGCGATCCGGGCCTGCGGCTGCTCTATGCCGAAAGCTTCCTGTTGATGGGCGTGTTCGTGACCGTCTTCAACTATGTCGGCTTCCACCTGCTGGGCCCGCCCTATCACCTGAGCCATGCGGTCGTGGGCGCGATATTCCTGATCTATATCCTGGGATCGATCAGCTCACGCCTGTTCGGCGGCCTTGCGGGCAAGGCGGGGCGTCGCCGCATGTTCTGGGTTCCCGTCGCCCTGTTGATCGCGGGCGTCACACTCAGCGGTGCCGCGCCGCTGTGGATGGTGATCGTCGGGATCGCGGTCGTCACCATCGGCTTTTTCGGGGCGCATTCGATCGCCAGCGCCTGGGTCGGGCGGCGGGGCGGTGCGGCGCGCGGTCAGGCGGCGGCCTGGTATCTGTTCTTCTATTATATGGGGTCGAGCGTGCTGGGCTCTGCGGGCGGTGTCGCCTGGACCCGTGCCGGATGGAGCGGCGTGGTCGCGTTCTGTCTGGTGCTGGGCGTCCTGGCCCTGCTCGGCGGGGTCCTGCTCTTGCGCGTTCGCCCGCTGGCGGAAACCGAGCAGTCGCGACCGACGGGGCCGGTCACGCCTGCCTGAGGGGGATCAGAACGAGAAGCGGACGCCCGCGTCGTAGCGGGGGCCGAAATTCTGGTAACGCAGCAGCTGATTGTCGAAGCGACCGGTGGCGAAATACTTCGCGTTGAACAGGTTCGTGCCCTCGACAAAGACCTGGGCGAAGGGGGTGATGTTCACCGCCACGCTGCCGTCGAACTGGCCGTAATCGCGCACGAACACCGGCTCGTTGCCCGGACCGCCCGCCAACTGCTGGAGGAAGCGTTCGCGCCGGTTGTAGGCGATGCGCGCCGACACACCGAACTTTTCGTAGAACAGGGTCGCGTTCTGCGAATTGCCGATGCCTTCCGCCGCGAAGGACTGGCCGACCTGGCTGACGTCGAATTCGCGATCGGTGGTCACGAAGGTCGCGTTGGCCTGTACGCCGAAGCCGCTGAGCACGCCCGGCAGCCAGTCGAGCGTGTGGACCAGGTTCAGCTCCAGCCCCTTGATCTTCAGCGATTCCGCATTGCGCGGACGGCGCACGCTGAACTTCGCGGTATTGGGTCCGACGATCAGCCCACCGACGGGGATGTTGCCTGCATTGGCGATGGTGAACAGCTCTTCGCCAAAGGTCTGGACGATGAAGTCGTCGACCGTCTTGTGGAACACCGCCGCCGACACGGTGGTGGTCGGCGTCGGATACCATTCGAGCGACAAGTCGAAATTGGTCGCGCGATACGGCTTCAGTTCGGGATTGCCGCCGCTGGCGGTCAGCGTGGCGGGGCGCAGGGTGCCGATGTCCAGGCTGGGTGCCAGATCGCCGATGGCGGGGCGCGTCAGCGTCTTATAGGCGGCAAAGCGCGCCTGCAGCTTGGGCGTCAGGTTCAGCTTGGCGTTCAGATTGGGCAGGAAGTTGCTGTACGACGACCGCTTGTTGACCGACACCGCCGCGCGGTTGTTGGCGAAGACGCCGGTATAGGTGGTCGGATCGCCCGGCACCGGCAGCAGATCGGTCAGCTGCAATTGCTGCCCGGCCGAGACCAGCTCGGTATATTCATACCGCCCGCCGACATTGATGAACCAGGGAAGGCCCGCGACATTGCCCTCCAGATCGACATCGGCATAGCTGGCGAAGACCTTTTCGCGAACACGGGCCGAGGGCTGCTCGGTCACGGCATAGCCGTTGGTGCGCGCGAAGATCGCCGCCGTCGTGCCCACCGGCTGGCCGCGCGCCAGGTCGAGCGCGGTCGTCGCGGCGGTGCTGGTCAGATAGTTGAAATAGGCCTGCGGGTTATAGGTCAGGAAGGTCGTCGGCACGCTGCCGCCCTTCTGCCCCAGCGATCCGAGAGTGAAGGGCGAGAGCAGCGACGGGTCGGCCAGCGTCGGATAACCGCAATAGAGGCAGCCGATATTGGGATCGGACGAGAAGGGCACGTTGCGCTTGTCGCGCGAGGTGCCGGTCAGGCCGAAGCGCAGCGCGGTGACGATGTCCCAGCCCGGCTTCCATTCGGTGTTCCAGCGATATTCCTGGACCTTCTCGGTCACGTCGTTGCCGCTGCGCCCGGCGATATGGGTGCGACCCAGCGCCGGGTTGGTCAGCACGCCGTTGGCGTAACCCGAGGTCGAGGGAATGCCGTTCCCTTCCGCCGCGTTGAACGAATACTGGGTGGGCACGCCGATGACGGTGAAATAGGATTTGCCGCCGCCCGCATTCTTGGCCTGCGAATAGGTGGCGTCGAAGACCATGCGGACATTGTCGGCTGGACGCCATTCGGCGTTGAACCCGGCCTCATAGGTTGTCGTCTCGCGCACCCCGCCCGAGGCGATGAAGTCGGCATTGCCGTTGGTGGTCAGCGAAGTGACGGTGCGGTTGGAGTCGATTCCCGCCGCCGTATAGCTGGTCGGCTCGAACCAGCTGCCGAGACCGCGCGTGGTCGTGTCGCTCTTGAACCGGTTGTAGAGGCCGTCGACGGTGAAGGTCAGCTCGTCGGTCGGCGCATATTGCGCGACCAGCGTCGCGCCCAAGCGGGTGCGATCGTCGCGCGTCTCGTTCACGTCCTGGTTCCGCGGCGCATAGACGTTGGTGTAGAGCGGCGCGTTGTTCGGCCCGACCGAGGTGCCGGGGATATAACCGTCGGTGCTGATCGCCCGGATCGACGCGATACGCTTCTGGTACGACAGCGAGGCGAGTAGCCCCAGCTTGCCGTCGGCAAAGGTGTCGCTGAGCAGACCGAAGAGCTGCGGCGTCACCTTCTTGCTGTTGCCCTCATACAGCGCCTTGGCGGTGAAGACGCCCTTGAACTCCTTGAGCGCGAGCGGGCGCGGCGTCTGGACATTGATCGTCGCGCCGATGCCGCCGCCCTGAAGCGGGGCCTGCGAGCTCTTATAGACCTGCGCGCCGCTGATCAGTTCGGCGGGAATCAGGTCGAACGAGAAGGCGCGGTTGTAATTGTCGGAGGCGAAGCTGCGGCCGTTAAACAGCACCGTATTGAAGGCGGGGCCCAGGCCGCGCACGCTGACCGATGCGCCTTCGCCATTGCTGCGGTCGATGGCGACGCCCGGAATCCGCTGGAGCGACTCGGCGACATTGGCGTCGGGGAACTTGCCCAGGTCCTCGGACGAGATCGCGTCGAGAATCCCGGACGCGTCGCGCTTGATCGCGGCGGCCGATTCGATGCTGCGGCGAATGCCGGTGACCACGATATCGGAGGAAGCGCCGTCGGCACTGCTCTGGCTGGGCAGGGTGGCCGTCTGGTCGGCGGGGGGCGTCTGGCTCTGGGCTAGGGCCGGCGTTGCCGCAATAAGTGCGACAAGTGCGCAGGACAGGCCGCCGGTCCATATCCGGCCGCGATCCTGACCAATGGCATAAACTTGCATCAATTTGCTCCCCTAAATGAACTTGGTCGCAGTCTCTGATGAACTGCTTGTCAATGCGGTGTTATTATCTATGTCTGACAAATACAAATGAAATTCAAACCGCTATGATGGGCTGTGCGGTGAGAGGAGAGGAATCGGATGACGGGTCGAGCGGAGCGGACCGATGGTCCGGTGCGACGCGTGGTCGTGGTGGGCGGCGGATCGGCGGGCTGGATCGCCGCCTGTCGGTTGGCGGCACAGTCGCGGCGGACCGGCGGCGATGTCCACGTCACCCTGGTCGAATCGCGCAACGTGCCCACGGTCGGGGTGGGTGAGGGGACCTGGCCGACCATGCGCAATACGCTGGCCAAGATCGGCATCAGCGAAACCGACTTCATCCGATCCTGCGACGCCGCGTTCAAACAGGGGGCTCGGTTCGTCGGCTGGACGGACGGGACGGCGGACGACGGCTATTACCACCCGCTCAATCCGCCCGCGGGCGCGACCGAGGTCGATCTGGCGCCGCACTGGCTGCACCGGTCGGAGATGGGGGCGAGCTTCGCCGACTGGGTCGATTATCAGGCGATGCTGTGCGACGCAGGCCTGGCGCCCAAGTCGATCGTCGCGCCCGAATATGCGGGCCATGCCAACTACGCCTATCACTTGGACGCGGGGAAGTTCGCCACGCTGCTGCGCGACCATGGCGTCGGGCCACTGGGCGTCGAGCATGTGCTGGGCGATGTCGTGCGGGTGGAGGTCGCGGATAATGGCGATGTCGCGCATCTGGAACTGGCCGATGGCGGCACCGTGGCGGGCGACCTGTTTGTCGACTGCACGGGCTTTGCCGCGCTGCTGATCGGCGGCGTCTATGACGTGCCGTTCCGTCGGTGCGGGGACGTGCTGTTCGCCGACCGGGCCATCGCGTTGCAGGTGCCCTATGCGCAAGATGACGACCCCATCACCTGCCACACCGTGTCGACCGCGCAGGATGCGGGCTGGATCTGGGACATCGGCCTGTGGACCCGGCGCGGCGTCGGCCATGTCTATAGCAGCGCCCATGTCAGCGACGACGCGGCCGAGGCGGCGTTGCGTGCCTATGTCGGTCCCGCCGCCGAGGGGCTGAGCGCGCGCCGCATCACCATCGATGCCGGGCATCGGACACGCTTCTGGCAGAACAACTGCGTCGCGGTCGGCCTGTCCGCCGGGTTTATCGAGCCGCTGGAGGCCTCCGCGCTGATGCTGATCGAGACGGCGATGGACGCGATCGCCGACCGGCTGCCGCGCACCCGCGCCGCGATGGACGTGATGGCGCGCCAGTTCAACGCGACCTTCACCCATCACTGGATGCGCATCATCGAGTTCCTGAAGCTGCATTATGTCCTGACCAAGCGGACCGACACCGACTTCTGGCGCGACAATGTCGCGGCCTCCTCCATCCCCGATGGCCTGGCCGAGCGGCTGGAACTGTGGCGGCATCATTCGCCCGGCCCGCAGGACTTTACCCATGCGCGCGAGGTTTTCTCTTGGCCCAGCTATCAATATGTCCTGCACGGCATGGGGTTTGAGAGCCATCGGCCGCCTGTCGACCCGGCCGCGCCCGATGCGGCGCTGGCCGAGCGTTTCGTGGCCAGGACGGCGCGGGCCAAGGACGAGCTGCGCGCGCGTGCGCCCATCCACCGCGACCTGTTGCGCGCGATCCGCGAACATGGTCTGCAGCGGGTATGACCGCTATCGTCCCGCTGTCCGCCCTGGCGCATGCTCGGCTGTGCTTCGACCGCCGCGCCGCTGGCGCCACGCGGCGCTTCGCCCGGATAGGCCTGTCGGAAATCGCCTTTGCGGCGGCCGACATGCCGCTGTGCCTCGCCAAGGACGGCCAGACCGGCCGGTTCAACCTGATCGCGCTGATGAGCCTGGTCGAGCCCGCGAACCTCTTCGTCTTCGGTGGTGGGTTCCAGGGGACCTATGTCCCGCGCGCTGCGCTGCTCGGCGGGTTCCGGCTCGACCCGGCGGGGGCGGGGGGACTGGCGATCGACCCGACCGACCCGAGCCTGGGAGAGGACGGGCGGCCGCTGTTCGATGGGGACCGCCCGGGCCCGCTGCTGATCGACATCGCGCAAGGGCTGGAGCGGCTGGTCGCCGATGTCGCGGTGGCGCAGGCGCTGGTCGACAGCTGGGCTGAGCATCGGCTGATCCGTCCGCTGGCGCTGTCGCTGACCAAAGGTGACGGGACCGTGCATGACCTAGCAGGGCTTTATACGATCGACGAGGCGGCGGTGCAGGCTTTGCCCGATGCGGACGTGCTGACGCTCCACCGGGCCGACCGGCTGGCCCCGGCGGCGGTGCTGACCGCCTCGCTGGCGCAGGTCGAGCGGTTGCGCCAGTTGCACAATGCGCGCTTTGCGCCCGCCATCACGGAATACACGCTCGATTAGGCGCTGAACGAGGCCGATGCGATGCCGCCTCGCCTGGTCCGACCTCTCGCATTCCGTCAGTCCTGCGGCCTGCCATCTCCCTGGGCAGGGGAAGACTGGTCCACAGCGTCCGCTTTGGGTGGAACGGGAGCCCAGGTGAGCCGGATCGTGCCGCCGCCCGCGCCGATCTCGGCCCGGCCGCCCCGGCTGGTCAGGCCATCGGCGACCGCGCGGCGCTGGGCCGGGGTGCCGCCCGTGACCAGAAGCGCACGCTGCGACCGCGCGCTCGCCCAGGCGGCGGCGTCGAGTCCGTCGCCGTTCAGCACGCCCTGCACGAAGCGTATTGCGGGCGGCGCGACATCAGCGGGGGGCGCCAAGTGGACCGTCCATTGCGGCAGGGCATCGGCCGCCCGCGCCTCGATCGCGCGATAACCCGCCAGCCCCAGGCCGGGCAAAGCGGCGGCGGTGGTGGACAGGGTGCGCGTGGTCGCATCCGCCTGGACCGTGCCCGCATCCACCCCCGCGATCAGCGCTAGGTCGGAAACCGCACGCTGCTGGCGGTCGGCGTCGCTGGGGCCGTTCGACTGGCTGGCGCGGGCGATCTGCGCCGTTTCCGCGCCATTGTCGTCCAGCGAGACGCGTAGCTGGTCGACATGCAGGTCGATCGGCTGGCCCAGCCGCTGACGCAGATCGGCGGCGAGCAGCGTGTCGGCCTGGGACTCCAGATGCGGGGTGAAGACGACCGCGCGGATGCGGATCGGCTTGGCGGCATAATCGATGTCGAGCTGGCCCAGCCGCGACGTGTCGGGGAAGCGCGCGCGGATCGTATCGCGGGCCTGGCGCTGTGCCACCGCCTCGAACGCGATCTGGCGCAGCGCCGCGCCCAGCGGTATCGACAGCACGCCGATCGCGCCGCAGAACAGGATGACCTGCCACCCCGTATGCTGGTGCGACAGATGCCGCCCGAAGCCATAGACACGGGCGACGATGGCGGCGGTCAGCGCGATGGTGACCGCGTTGGTCAGGAACAGCAGCAGCGCGCCGCTGAACACGGTCCAGTTGGCCGTCGCGATGCCGAAGCCGACCACCGCCAGCGGCGGCATCAGCGCGATGGCGATGGCGACGTCCACCACCGTGTTGCCGCGCCCCCGGATCAGCGCATAGGCCCCCGCGACCGCCGACAGCAGCGCGACCAGCAGGTCGAACAGGGTGGGGCGGGTGCGCCCGGCGATCTCGCTGGTGATGGTCTGTACCGGCGACAGGGTGACGAAGACGGTCGACAGCAGGATCGCGATCGCCGCCCCGGCGAGCAGGGCGGTCGCCGCACGGCGGATTTCGCGCGTATCGAAGGTCGCGATGCCGAAGCCCAGCCCGATGATCGGCATCATCAGCGGCGAGAGCAGCATCGCCCCGATCAGCACCGCGACCGAGGGCATCAGCAGGCCCAGCAGCGAGATCGCGGCGGAAATGACGATCAGAAAGGCATAGCGTCCCGACCAGCCCGAATCCTGCGAAATCTGGGCGAGGACCGCTTCGTAATCGACCCCGCCGACCACCCACATCGACCACCATCGGCGTATCGTGCTGCGTTCGTGCGAGGGGGATTCCGTCATGGTCCAGCCTGTTCTTGTCGATCCGAATCCCCCTGCTAGGCGATCGGGCCAAGGGATGCGACCCCGGTTGCCCCTTTTGCAAAGAGAGTCGGGTTCGGCTGGTTTTCGATGGAACTCCGGGTGTAGGGGATGGGACATGGCAGATCAGCGCCCGTCTCACCCTATCATCCGCAAATGGACACCCGCGCGCTATCGGGCGCTGCTGCGCACGGCCGGGCCGGGTTCGGTCCAGTTCCGCACGCGTCTGGCCGTCCTGATCGGTGCAGTGGCGATCGGGCTGGCCGCGACGGTCTTCGCCTGGGCTGCCGATGTCGCGGGCGAATGGTTCGGCCATTTCGCCAAACATTATCACTGGGCGCCCTTGGTGGTGACGCCCTTGCTGTTCGCGGGGCTGGTCTGGATCACCCGCCGCTTCGCGCCGCTGGCGCGGGGATCGGGCATTCCGCAGGTGATGGCGGCACAGGCCGACCCCGAACGCGCGACCGAAGGGCTGGTGTCGATTCGTACCGTCATCGCCAAGGCGGGGCTGACGCTGGCCGCGGTGCTGGGTGGCGCGTCGGTCGGACGCGAGGGGCCGACGGTGCAGATCGCCGCCGCCATCATGGGGCTGACCCACCGCATCCTGGGCGTGCCGCTGCGCGGGGCGGTGCTGATCGCGGGCGGTGCGGCGGGCGTCGCGGCGGCGTTCAACACGCCGCTGGCCGGGCTGCTCTTCGCGATCGAGGAGCTGGCGTCGGCCTATGAGCAGAAGGTCACGCTGCTGGTCATCGCCGCCATCGCGATTGCGGGCATGATCGCCCAGTCGGTGCAGGGCGATTATGTCTATTTCGGGCTGATCGGCGCGCATATGCCGATCGTCGGCGCGCTGGTTGCGGCCCCGGTGGCGGGGATCGTCGGCGGGCTGGCCGGGGGCGGCTTTGCCCGGCTGATGCTGATCCTGGCGACCGGGACCAACAGCGTCACCCGGTGGACCAAGCAGCGGCCGATCCTGTTCGCGGGGCTGTGCGGCGTCGTGGTCGCGGGGCTGGGGGTCGGCACCGGCCTGACCTGGGGGACTGGTTACGGTGCGGCGCGGGCGATGATCGTCGGGGTCGATGCGCCGCTCTGGTTCGGTCCGGCCAAGTTCCTGGCGACACTGTCCACCGCCGTGGCCGGGCTGCCGGGCGGCATCTTCGCGCCGTCCCTGTCGGTGGGGGCGGGGCTCGGCAACCTGCTGCGCTCGGTCTTCCCCAACTCGCCCGCCTCGGCGATCGTCATCCTGGGCATGGTCGGCTATTTCGCAGGCGTGGTCCGCGCACCGCTGACCGCCGTCATCATCCTGTCCGAGACGACCGCCAGCCGCGGCTTGATGCTGCCGATGTTCGCCACCGCCTTCATCGCCGACGGGGTCAGCCAGCTGGTGTGCCGCGAAAAGCTGTACCACGGCCTGTCGCGGACGTTTGCGATGCGGCCGGTGGAGGAGAGTGCGCGCTGATAATGGGGGTGGGCGGTAAACGCCCAGTTGCGGACATTCAAGATGGCCAAGGGATAACCGAAAAAGAGGGCGAGCCGCCGCTCAGGACGTCCATGCATCCCCATCCAGTTATAAACTGAAAGTGAGTTACCGGCCCGAAGACTTCCTTCCAGGCTTCG
>PVBE011673272.1_pt1 | contig 285012 bp, 261 predicted proteins | sample 1631181 | NCBI WGS metagenome assembly PVBE01 (sample SAMN08397723, study PRJNA350692) | Marine metagenome, whole genome shotgun sequencing project. | isolation source: water | place: Pacific Ocean | collected 2012-04 | reverse complement strand
CCAATCAGTATTTTCATTTTTAAATATTGGCTCCAAAACTTTAAAATCATGATTAATATTCTCATACCCTGGAAATATCTCTCCTGAATAGGGCTGCCTCAGTATTTCTGAAACTTTCATTTTTTCTACATGATTTTCCAAATAAAAAGCTCTTCCTCTAGGTGGCTTTTCTAACTTTATTTTAAGCCTCCCAATATAATCAGAATATTCTTTTATTTCCTTTATTTCATAGCTATGACTATCAGGAATATTATTTCTTTTAATAACTTCATAGATTCCCCCAAACAGCCACATATTATTTTCAGGGTAAAAATCTATCAGTGAAAATATATATTTACGAGAAAACTCATCTTTATAGTTTCTCCAAGTATTCCAACCAAACCACTCACTCTTATCTCTCACATATACATCAAGAGGCTGATCTTTATCATTCCAACGGGCAGCATGTAATTTGAATTCATTCGGTTCTTCAATACTGATTATCTTAGTTATTGGAATATCGCTCATTCATACTTCCTTAAAGGTATAACAGCCTGATTCAGAGGACGCTGTTGTTCTCAGCTTTTGTTTTCGGTTCATATTGCCAGTTTTATGCCTAAAGCCTCATGCAGTCAACCAGTTATGCGTTCCTTTGTTGCCCGGGAAGCCGAAAACAAAGGAATTAAAAGCGAGATTCACCCTTTTTCGGCTCCTGTCCTCGCATATTCATACAGAAGTTGGATGTCCGTTTTGGGTCGGCAGGGGGCAGATTGCTACCCTACAGCACAATGGCTGCTATCAAGGGGTTTGCGGACATGCAGACCAGGAATTTCAATTTTCCAGAATTACTGTCCGCTTACGGGCGCAAAGCAGACTATTTACACGCGCTATTCATGCGCAGACCAATACTCCTAGTGCCCACCGTGTTTTTCATGGTCGGCATTGTCCAGCCCCTTCGGCAGGATCGGTGCCGGTTCCGGAGCCAACTGCGCAAAACCTGAGTGACGCTCACCCTGCTGGACATCGTGCGGGTCATGGCATTCGGTACAAACAAACCAGCGTTTCTTACCGGTTGTAGCCCACTCACCAATTCGCTTGCCGTGAAGACCGTTGCGCCAACCACGATAGATCTGGCCATGGCATTTGCCACACATTTTTTGCGGTTGATTGAAATCGATCAGGTTGCCGGCGTTGTCAACAAACTTGTTACGCGTTTTCGCATCATGGCAATCCAGACACCAGATACCGCCATTACCATGCTGCAGATCCAAAGCATCGGGCACCAGGTCCATATGCATGGTCAGTTTGCGCGGCGGTGCATCAGCCTCGACCGGCGGTGGAAATGCACCGTTGTGACAAGCTATGCCGCAGATGGGATACAGGTTCAGCTGGCCGGTTCTCGGTTTGACGACCGCCTCAGCATGACTGTAATCGGCCTCGATCGGCATCTCGCCCATCGGCTGGGTACCGGCAAAAGGATCGCCCCACCACAACACGGCTCCGGTCTTATCCGAGCACTTGACGTTTTTCAGTTCCTCAGCGATATCTTTTTGCGTGACCTTCGATGCACCTTCGCGACTTTCAAAGCACACCTTATCCTCAGCCAGGGCAACGGAGGATGCGCACAACGCCAGCACAAAAAATATTACAACGAGTCCGGGATTCTTCATAATCTTGTTCGTGAAGGTCGGTTTATTCACTTGCATACTTCACCTCGCCCAGCAGTATACCGATCGCACCTTTCAACAGGATCGTCAATACAATAAAGCCGATTGCCCAGTTCCCAAGGCAATTGAAAATCTCGATCAGCGTAGGCGAATACTGCGTGAACTCTCCAATAGGTGACGGAATCGAACCAGGAATCAACAGGCCCATGCCCTTTTCGACCCAGATGCCGGCAAATACGACGACACAAATATACGGCAGCTTCTTATGGTCTTTACGAATTGCGGGGATTAGCAGCAGGATGAATGACCCGATCAGCGCAATTATAGAAAACCAGAACCAGGGCACCAGTGCATTCAAGCCGTTATGGCCAAACATCAGGTACTGCAGCCCGAGTGAATGCTCGGTCGGGTGATACAACTCGGTTACAACTTCCGACATCGTCAGGAACAGTGCAATGCCGAGGCACCAGACAACAATCTGCGACAATATGTCGATCGCCTCGTCCTTGATCCAGAGCTTGGTGTTATTACGCACGATGGTAAAAATGACGATGATCAAAGCCGGACCTGCGGCAAAGGCCGTGGAAATAAAGCGAATTGGCATCATACCGTGGTGCCACATTGGTCTGGCCGGCATGGTATTGATCAGAAATGCAGTAACCGTGTGAATACTCAGTGCCCAGACGATTGCGATGTAGATGACCGGCAGATAAAACCCTTTGTTGAGCGGTTCATTCGCATACTTTTTATACAGAAAATAGAACCCGCCAAGAAGATTCAACACCAGGTAACCGCATAGCACGATCACATCCCAGGTCAGCATCGACCCCGGCCAGTTGTAGATGCCGATAAACGGCAACATGTGCCACAGGCGATCCGGGCGCCCCATATGATTAATCACAAACAGCATGCACATAACAACTGCCGCGATCGCCAGCATCTCACCGAGCACGGCAACCTCGTGCAAACCCTTGTGTTTGTAGACATAAGCCGGAAACACCACGGTTACGGCCCCGGCCGCGACACCAACCAGAAACACGAAATTGGCCAGATACAGACCCCAGCTGACCTGATCCGTCAAGCCGGTCACAATCATGCCCTGGGTGAGTTGCTGATAGTTACCGTAGGCCCAGGCAAGCACGAACAGAAACAAAAACCCGAGCCAGGTATAGAATTTTGATCCGCCTTTGCAAACATAGACACAGTAATCAGCAACGAAACTCATCTTTTTTTTCATCGTAGTGAATCCTAGTCCATGTAATAAAAGAACTTCGGGTAGGTATTCAGTTCGGCCTTGAGCCGGAATACCTTCTTGGTCGCAAGAACTCGCCGAATCTCACTATCCGGATCGAGCAGGTTGCCAAACTTGCGGGCACCGACGGGACAGACTTCGACACAGGCCGGGTAGCGGCCCTTGCGTGTTCGTTGCATACAGAAGGTGCACTTCTCGACGACCCCCTTCATCCGCGGCCGGTTACCATAATAATGTGTATTCGGGTTCATCTCGCTTTTCGGCAACTTGGGCTCACCCCAGTTAAAGCGGCGTGCCCAGTAGGGACATGCGCCGATACACATTCGACAACCGATACACCAGTTGTAGTCGATGACGACAACCCCGTCGGGTTCCCGGTAGGTGGTGCGCACCGGGCAGACCTTAACGCACGGTGGCTTCTCGCACTGCATACACTGCATCGGCATATAGAATGCATCTTCCTCCGGCACCTTCTCCGGTTCGTAGTAGTGCTCACCTTCGAGTACGACACCTGAGGCACTGTAAGCGTTGCCGCCGACCTGGATGCCATAGCTGTCGGGATAACCATCGGCCATCTTCGCTGCATCGAAGTCGCCCTTCTCCATCTTCAACACGCGAATCCATTCGATTTCCTGATCGCCGCGTGACTGGTTATTCTCTTTAACGCAGGCCTTGGCGCAACGGCGGCAACCGATGCACTTCTGAATATTTAATGCGTAACCAAACAACACCCCTTCCTGCGCGGGTGTCGAATCGACCGTAACCTGCTTGTCATACTCTTCCGAGTAGCGGCGCTCGAGACGCGCACAGGCTTCGGCCTTTTCTTCATCCGACATCAGCCGGTAACTGCCCTGAAACCACTCGGCCCAATCGCTGTTAGCCTCTGCTTCATCGGAGTTGGTCATCAACGCAGCCGTACCAAGTACAGACGACGCGCTAATGCGGCCGACCTGCTTGACGAAGCCACGCCGCGAGACGGAATCCGGTGAACTGATCTCGTCGTCGGGTGGAGTTGGCGGTTTGTGGTCTGTCACATTAAATCTCCAAGCCAGGGTGGCAACGTGTCATGGCCATAAAATCCCTGCCAGCGGGCCTTTGCCCCTGCTATTAAACTGCTCATATACTTAAGGATTGAAATCGGAATCTCTAGTGGGCGCACATTGTCTACAGTTCATTGCCCCATGTCTACAATTCACCTCCACCCGTAAATACAACTCGTCCACAGGTATTCATGAACAAGAAAACCAAGATCTATTTCGGCCCCCCTCTCGCGATCCTGACCGAGAAGGAGAAAAATACGCTGGAAATCAGCGGTAAAATTAACCGCTCTGCCGAGCGCTACCTCGAAATCATGCGCCGCCACGGTGTTGAACTCACCGAACCGGAGCGGCAATGTTTACTTAAAGTCTGTGCCGCCGGCTATCTGGCCTCGTATGAGATTGTCGAACTGGCAGATGATGTCCGCGACAGCAAGTTCACCATCGACGGACTGGATAAAGCGGCACTGGCTGCCAAACTTGAGGCGGCAAGCTTTGCCGACCTTATCGCCGTCGTTGAAGAGCTGGGCTACTAACCGGAATCAGCCGCCGGGACCATCCGGCGGCATGCCAGGCCAATGGCGCGGATCGGTCGATTCGTCTGTGGACGGTTTGACCTCGCTGAGACTCATGCTGGCCTCACGAATTTCCTTGATGACCGAGGATTCCTGAACCTCCTGCTGTATCTCGGTCAGGTGCAGTTCATCTTCAAACTGTTGGCGAATATCAGCCAAACTACGCTTCGCACCACCAATCCAGTCACCAAGCGTGCGCATCACTGCGGGCAACCGGTCGGGTCCAACGACCACGAGCGCGAGTGCACTGATCAACAGCAATTCAGGGAAGCCGATACCGAACATTATTTTTCGCCGGAAAATTGACAACAGGGGCGGACATTTTATCTGAAAAATTCCGTTTTGGTGCAAGGCCGCCCTGTACGCAGGCGCTGGCCAGCAGTTGCCTTAATGCCTCGGAGGGCAAAGCCAACCACCTAGTGGAAAAAACTATCCGTAGACCATGGCAGCGGGCCTGGAGGGGCCCCTGCAGAATCCTCCGACTAGCAGCACAAATCAACGATATCGCAGACGTTTGCAGAATTTAACAGCACATTCGCTACATTTAGGCTCTTCAGTGCAGATATTACCCTGCTGACCGGAAGCCAACAGGTGTATCAGCAACGCCACTGCCCCGGCATCCAGTCCATGACGTTCCGCCCAGGCCGTGAGGACCGCCCGGGCATCTTCCGCAGCGGGTACGCGGTGAGTAATACCGAGACGCCCGGGGCCAACAATACAGGCCAGAAGTTCATCGGACACATCGGTCGGTAGCTTGTCGGCGCCCAGTGCTGCATCAGCATCAATAGCATGATCAGTGAGTGCCGTAGTGATCTGTGCAATGAGTTCAGCCGGCTTTGCCTCCGCAAGGTTGGGCCGAAACAGGTAATAGGCCTGGGTCATACCGCGCCCAACCGTGGCGGGTAAATCTTCAAACTCTTCACGAGCAAAGAATCGTTCCTGTAAATCCGGGGCAAAAAATGCCTTGATTTGTTCACGACTACTGCGCGTGGGGCCAACTTCACCCTGGTCCTGACCCGCAAACAACGGATGCCAGTGTAATAAAACAAACTCACCGGTCACTGCAAGTGCTTTCAGTACACTGTCGCGATAAGCCGGATAGCGCACCACATCCAGGTTATGCAGCAGGCCATGATCGAGTACGAGATCGTATTGCTGCGGTGGTTCCCAGGCGGTGATGTCGGCCTCTACAGGGGTGACACTCACACCTGCCGCACTTGCACGCTGCACGGTGTATTCGAGGGCTTTGGGTATGAAATCAAGACTCGTGACCTCCCAGCCCTGTTTGGCCAGGAATACCGAATCGGTACCGGCGCCGCAGCCAATATCAAGCGCCGTGCCCGGCTTCTTCCGACTACAAACATGGGCCAGAAACAAAGTCGGTTCGTCATGCGCCCAGGGCAGAGTCTGCCAGCTTTCGACCCAGTTATAGGCCTGCAGGAAAGTTTCTTTTTCGTGTGTGCTCATATCCTGATTCCTGATCGATACCCGGGCACGCAGAAGTTTGCGCGTCCAAGCTTAAGTTGTATCACTAAATGAGCCTGCTTGGTTCAAGCAGATACCCGTACGCCCAACCAGCGGCACAGGCGAAGCGGCGCTTGACCGTCACGTCAGCGCGGAAACAATGAACCGCTGCGCTCGCGGTACTCCCGCCAGGCCGGCCTGGATCCGTAGCGCTTTAGTTGTTGCTCATCGGCACCCTGCGCCTCGCTGATCATCAGGATCGTTATATACAATGGGGCAATGACTACGATGAGCGCGTCGCCGACACTGCCAACCACCGACAGACCGGCAATCATCAGGCCGACCTGCAGACCAATCTCACCAAGATAGTTGGGATGACGCCAACGAGTGAACAGACCAGATGCAATATACGCATCGGGATCCCGATTCTTGGACCGTTGTTTCTGCCAGTCTGCAATACCTTCGAGCAGGATACTGGCCAGCATGACTATACCGCCCACCATGACCCCGGGCGTCAGCACTGCGGATGAGGCAACAAACCAGGCTGCCATCAGGTGAAATGTCAGCAACCAGGTGACCATGATGTACAACATGATCTTTACCGGCAGCGGCATCTCCTGGTCAGCCTGAACTATTTTTTTCATTCGCTCGGCATAGGAGGCGCCGCGCGTACGCACAAACGAAAAAGTGAACAACCGCAGTCCGTACAGGATTGCGGCACTGCATATCAGCGCACTCGCAACTGACGGTCGAAATGCCCAGATCAGCGCGCCGTTAAAAATTGCACACAGCGCATAACTGAAATTGAAAATGTACACAAAACATACAAACACCAGCAGGCTGCAAACCATTGCGCCGGCAAGCATCCCCCAATTGACTATCGACCAGGTGCCTACGGCTGCACCATAGCCAAACACCACCATCATGATGAGTGCAAAAACAGAAAAAACAGTTTGAATCTTGGCGCCCATCTGGTATCTCCATGCCGACTCTGTCCAATGAAGGTACCGGAGCCGTCACGATGATGCGAATAATTTCATCGTGACGACAGAAACTGATAAAAAGAAGCCGGACGTCTTTATCGTCCGGTATCCTTGGACGCAGCATGACGACACCCGGCACCAACTGCTTTCACTTCGCCGACCGGGCACTTGACCCGGAAAAGCGTGAGCTATGGGTCGGCAAGGCGGTACGTGAGACCGAAACCAGGGTCTTTGACCTGATCGCTTACCTGCTCGAGCATCGTGATCGTGTCGTTTCCAGGGATGAATTGCAGGAAACGCTGTGGCCCACTGTCGTCATGACTGCAGCCTCGCTGTCACGCACGATTATGCAGGCTCACAAGGCCCTTGACGACGATGCACAAAAACCGGAAATCATTCGTACCGTATCGCGCAGGGGATTTCGCTTTATAGCCGATGTACGCCCACCAGACAGCAGCGCATTACATATCGATGGCTTATCCGAGGTTCATTTCGTACGCAATGGTAAGGCCCGCATCGCCTGGCGCACGATTGGCGATAGTCGGCCTGACATTTTGTTTGCCCCCGGCTTTGTCTCGCATCTAGAGCTGCGCTACCGCGCATCAAATGCAGCGGATTTTGACATGCAACTCGCACACCGGCGGCGTCTGATCACATTTGACAAACGCGGCGTCGGACTGTCGGATCGCCTCGGCCCGGCTGCAACCATCAAGGATACGGTGAGCGACATGCGGGCCGTACTCGATGCGACCGGCTCACAACGGGTTATTCTGTTTGCCGTATCAGAAAGCGGGCCGGCTGCATGCCTGTTTGCGGCACAATATCCGCAACGTGTTGCGGCATTAATTCTGTATGGCACCTTTGCAAAAGGACTTAAGGACCATGACTACCCTCACATGCCGAGTCACCGTTCGCATGATGAGTGGCTTACCCACCTGATCGGAAACTGGGGCAAACCAGCATCGCTGGACCTGTTTGCGCCAAGCCAGGTAGACAATCCACACAGCAGAGACAGCTGGGCTCACTATCTGCGCGCCTCGGCGACGCCGGGCAGCGCCAAGAACATCCTCACAGTCGCTCGTGACTACGACGTGCGCAATATTTTGCCAAAGATTTGCTGCCCGACGCTCGTCCTGCACCGAACCGGCGACAAACTTGTTGACTGGCGCGCCGGCAGAGATTTAGCAGCGGCAATTCCCGGCAGCGAGTTCATCGCACTCGATGGCATTGATCACTGGTGGTTTGTCGGTGATCAACAAGGCGTACTCGATGCAATGCAACCATACCTGGATCTCTGAACATGAAAAAAAATGCCCCGCCACCGCCCGACATCCTGCGCAAATCCGGACCACACAAGGATAAGAAAAAGTACGATCGTAAACGTGCCAAACAAGAAGACCTGCAAAAACCGGAAAAAAAGCAACCGCAGTGATACTGCGAGTCATAGGATTTCCCTGTAAGGTATTTTTCCATCATCACTGCTGAAGCAACGAAAACGGATCAACCCGCGCCCCCTGCGCCCGAACCCCCCAGTGCAAATGCGGCCCGGTAACCCGCCCGGTTGCACCAGCCAGCCCCAGCACCCGATCCGTATCAATAATTTCACCCGGCACGACCAGAATCTCCGACAGATGCAGATAAACCGAGTAAATACCAAGACCGTGGTCGACAAAAACTGCATTACCACTGTAGAACAGCTCCTTGGCCAGCACCACGCGACCGCGATTCATGGCCCTGATCTCAGTGCCGGTTGCCGCCGTCAGATCTGCCCCCGAGTGTGGTGCCCGCGGCTGCTCATTGAATACGCGCCGGTGACCAAAGTTACGCCCGCCCGTTGCCCCGGATATCGGCACGGCAAACGGCTCAGTCCATAATGCCTCGGGCGTTATCCGCGCATAGATCTGTTTGATTTCAATATGTTCACGCCCGGCACGCGCCTGATTCGACACACTCAGTTCGACATACTTTGGCGCGACTGCAAGACGCGTAGTTTTAAAATGCCGCTCGCTAATCTCGATTTGTTTATCGCCATGACTGACCCGACCATCGTTATAAGTCCGGGTCAGCAAGATGTTATGCGTTCCGGGTAATGCATCAAGATCAATGCCGATGATGGTAAACCAGCCGCCACCGTCCTTTGCAAAAGGGATTGACTTTTCATTCCATTCGGCAACAACCGTCACAAGCCCGAACTCATCTGGCTCCTCGATGCGCAATGCCTGCCCCTGACCAATAGCCAAAGCCGCAACTAATACCAATAGATTCATCCGAAATTTATCTTAAATCTATAAAATGGATGGATCATCGCCGCGTATCGACATCCATGCAAGTTATTGATAGGTTAGATAGTCGTTAAAAAAAGCGGCCAGCAAAATTATCGAATTAAAATTCTGCTGCTTCCGGGGATAAATGCTGGTTTACTCAGACTTAATAATATTAAATTAAGAACTATCAGGATAACCTCTGGCCGCAGCAGATCAACCGGGGAACCCGTATGCTGATGATCAAAAAGGTCCTTTGCGCGCCCACTATTGCCGCCCTGATTCTGCCTGCGCTCAACGCTGTACCTGTATCAGCAATAGCGGCACTTGAAGAAATCGTGGTGACCACCCGCAAGCGTGAAGAGAATCTGCAGGAAGTCCCCATTGCAGTACAGGCTATTACTGCCGAGCAGATTGAGCGACAGGGGATCAAGAGCCTGACGGAAGTTGCCAAGCTTTCTCCAAGCGTACAGTTTGACACCTCTTTTGGCCCCCAGGACACGCGTATCACCATTCGCGGCCTTTCCAATACCCGCGGCCGATCCAACGTAGCATTCCTGGTGGACGGCATTGATGTCACCACCGAGAACGTTATTTCCGCCGGCTCCGGTCTGCTGGCCAACCGCCGACTTCTCAATGATGTGGAACGCATCGAGATAGTGAAAGGTCCGCAAAGCGCCTTATACGGACGCGCAGCATTCTCCGGAGCCATCAGTTATGTGACCAAGGAACCGGGTGAAAAACTGGAAACCAAGGTTGGCCTGGACCTTGCTGAAAATGGTTTTTACCAACTGGATGCAGCCGTGGGAGGGCCACTGCCGGGGTTTGAAGATGTGCTGGGCTTGCGCCTCAACGCTGTGTACTGGAGCGACGACGGCTATTACACCAATAGCGTATCCGGCAATGGGGTGGGTGGCGGCGACGGCTTCGGTGTTGCCCTGACCGGGGTGTATACGCCTGCGGACAGCATCAAGATCAAGGCCCGGGTCGAATATAGTGATGACAAACTAAAACCTACTCCAATGGTGCGCATCAATGGAGATACCCAGGTCAATTATCCGAAACAAGCTATGGCTCCTCCGGCCAACATGGGCACCAGTGCCGCCTTTAGTGGTAATTCTCTGGGTGTGGTGGATCATGGTGTTTTTTGCCCTGAGGGAGTTATTACCGACGAGTCCGCAGGTCCTGGTTTCTGCCTGCCGGGCAGTTACGGGAGCGCCAGCGGTAAGGCAGTTACCCTGAGTGAAAACCCGTTTACCGGCGGAGACTACGACGGAACGACTATGGATTTGCTCCGTACGACCCTGATGGTCAACTGGGAATTAGGTGCCGGTGTAATCACCTCCCATACCGGTTTTACCGACAGCAACTCCGCACAGCACTATGATCAGGATTACCAGGCCCAGGGACGACCAGATGAACTGCTCGCCCACATGGAAACCAAAAACAATCAGAACACGACCCAGTTTAGCCAGGAATTCCAGCTGCAATCGGACTGGGATGCCCCGATTCAACTAACGCTGGGCGGCCTGTTCTGGCATGAAGAACGGGACCTGATAGATAACAATTCCATTGTGGCTTGCCTGCCCGTGACCAAGGGCGTCAATGGTGAAATTCTGACGGATATCGAAGGAGTTTGCGACGGTAACCTGGCCCCGATACCCACCAATACATATTCAGTAGTGGGTTGGCAGCCCTATGCATCCCAGACTACACCAAGACCCTCTGTTCCGGGCTTTGATGGTGTCCAGTGGAACGCCGAGACCGACCATCAATCAATATATGGAATGCTGGAATGGTCGCTGTCCGAGGCATTCAAATTCACCCTGGAAGGTCGTTACGTGGACGAGGAGTTTACCCTCCGACGGCCTAATCAATCCTCGTGCACGGCTTTGGGATTTACGGCGACCTATGGCAGTTTCGTCATCCCCCTGCAATCGGAAGCCCTCAATCCGGGTCTGGATGTAAATTGCGAAGCCATACACACAGCCATAGCAAAAGTAGCCTATGGCCTGGATCCGAACGGCCCCGAAATTCTGGCGGATTTGTTATGCATTAGTCCCAGCGGTGGAGTGATTTGTCAGCGCGAGGATTCAAACTATGACCAGACCCTCGACTGGGCCTTCATCCAAGGCACAGAAGAATCCAAGTTTTTTACTCCTAAAATCACCCTGGACTGGATGCCGTCCGACGACACCCTGGTCTATTTCTCCTGGGCCAAGGCGCAAAAGCCGGCCGGCTTCAATCAACTTGGCGGAGGCGGCTCCCCCTCCACAATTGAGGATGAACGCTTCGACTCAGAGAAAATGGATGCCTACGAGTTTGGCGCCAAAACCAATTGGGAACTCGCCGGTTTCCTGCAGGTGAACGGTGCAATCTTCTACCAGGACTACACGGACAAGCAGGTCAGCACACAGGAACTAGTCAATGACCGGCTTCGACCCAAGGTATTGAATGCATCCGCCGCCGAAGTCTGGGGCCTGGAACTGGAACTGGTCTGGCAGCCTGAGATGATCGACGGACTATTTTTAAGTGCGGCTTATACCCACCTCGATACCGAGTACGTGGACTTCTTTGATGATACGGCGCTGCTCTACCGGCCTGCTTCCACCGGTAGCTGCGAGGTAGTGCAGAAAGGCGATGCCTATTTCTGCAGAATGGATCTGAGCGGCAACAACCTGGAACGTACGCCGGATAATTCATTTGTTGGTATCGTGAGTGTGCAGCGCCCCTTCATGGACAACGCCTTCGACTGGTTTTTTGAGGTCAATACGACCTACCAGGACGAGCGTTTTGTGGACGCGGATAACTTCGTCAAATGGGATGATTTCTGGTTGGTAGATTTACGCCTTGGCCTGGCATCGGAAAAATGGAATATCATGCTCTATGTCGAAAATGCGCTGGATGACAACACGCTGAAGAGCGGCGGAAGCGGGCCGGACTTCGGCCGACAAGTCCAGGAACTGGGCTTTACCGCCGGGTTGGGTGTACAGAATTTTTTCGGACCCTTGCCGGATCCACGGGTACTCGGTGCCCGACTGACTATGCGTTTCTAAGTAAAACCATGTGGTCGGTTGCGGGGTCGCAGCCGACCATCCACGCTGATAACGAGCCACAGGCCGGTCAATACCGATCCAAACCAGGATTGCACCATCAGTCCGCGAGCGCCGGAACGAGCCGTTCGCCGATCAACCTGATAGAGGCTGCCGGGTCGGCATAGATACGCAACGCGATCTCGGTCAGGCCGGTCGCTTTGAACTGTTGCATGCGCTCTATTTCAACATCGAGTGCGGCAACGGACGAGGCTGATGTGCAGGCGGCGACGATACGGTCGATGATCGCGTCGGGTACCCCGTCAATCCGGTCGGTCTTGTGGTGATAAGCACGAATGAATGACTGGATATTGTCAGTGACAATGCTGGCCTCATCCTCGTCAAGGATATCACCGATATAATTGGGGTAAATCGTGCCACGCACGGCAAGCCAGATGCATGCCTCGCGTCTGGCCGCTGCGGCATCATCCTTGACATGCCAGGCCCAGAAATTATTGAGCGGAAAATCAGCCGACGTCCGCCCTGCAGCAACCAGCGAGGAATCGATAATCTCGCGTGCCCAGCGCACCCGTTCGATGGTGAAATCACTGACCATGATTCCGTCGGCATAGCGTGCCGCCGCGCGTAACATCTGCGGACCGTTTGCGCCGACATACAGGCATGGCGGAGAATTCTGAATCCATGCCGGGTTATACCAACCCACGTCAAAAATCTCGCCGTGGTAACTAACCGGCTTACCGGTTGCAGAAGCCTTGAGAATCTCAACACATTCACGTACAGCACGCACGACCCGGGTCGGCTTCAGACCCATCGCGGTTGCCGTACCGCCACCGGCGCCGACAACAATCTGTGCCCGCCCCCCAGCCACTTCGTTCAAAGTCATTAGCGAACTGGCCATCTTCAACGGGTGCAGTTCAAACGGACTGATCGCGATCGGCCCCAGCCTGATATGCTCGGTCTGCATCGCAAGCGGCACAAAATTAATGAACGGATCGCGAGCATCATTCATGTTCGAAACCCAGACGCCGCCGAGCCCGACGTCTTCCGCCAGCCGGCCGAGTTCGAGCACCTGTTGCGGCGAATTATTCGACTCGAGGATGACGTCAATTCGCATCGGCAAGATACCCGGCGATCGCGTTCGCAACCTCGTCGGCACCCTCCGGCGTCACGTCGCCCTTGAACGTCTGTAGTTGCCGGGCGTCGGCGGTTGTAATCACGATGGTCGGCCGATCATCGATAATTAACCCGGCCGCGGCAGCGAATTTGTCAAGGTCGTCGACGAACAAGACACCGGCCTGGTCGAGCGGTACTTTGTCTGCGTACTCTTTCGCCATCGCACGTTTGACGATGCCCTTGATGAAAAACGGCAAGCCGCTCAGCACCGGAAAATGCCAGGCCAGAACCCCGTCACCGAGCACGCCGCGTTGCTCGAGTTCCACCTGCCAGTCGATCAGCGCCTTTTGCAGGTACTCACCGATATCCTGGTCTTTCGTCATGGCAAGAAAAAGCACATTCAACTGCGTGCCGCGCAGTTCATCGGGAAAAATAAATTTTTCCTTATCGAATGTTTTTGTCTCCACCCGCGGGAACCTGTCAGCCGCCGCATCGGTCTGTGCAACCAGGCCACCGGCGCACCCGGCAAAAAAAATCATCAACACCCATTTTTTCATCATCAGTTTCCGTTTTTTCGAACGGCCCCCCCCGCAATAGCGTCAAATGTACCCTCGATGTTCAGAGATTCACCATGGTCGAACATGACCTGCCACTCCGGCACACGCACTGCGGCTAGCCGACACATGTGGAACGGCTCATCAGCGGCTCGCTGAGCATACCGTCCACCGACGCTGAAATCGACGCAATAGACATTGTGGCGCGGACCCATACAGTTATGCATCTCGATGTCCGCGAACAGATCCGGACCGTACTTGTCGCGATACACGGCCCGCGCATCATTATACCGGCGCCAGTAATGACCGATGATAACCGGCACCGGATCGTCATACCGTTCCCACCACCTGACGCGCTCGACCATGCGCCATTTACCGCCGGCCCAAAACGGTGTCCGGGTCTCCGTTTCCTCACCCGATGTCAGTACGCTGATCGGGTTGCTCATCTGGAACTCGCGATCCATCTGCGCAATGGTCGGCTGCAACGGTGGCTGACTAACCGGATCTTTGTGGAGCGGTGCAAACTCATACCACTCACGCTTTATTCTTGCCGCCAGCACCGGATTGGACCAGCGTTTCTGCAACTTTGCCACCGAGCTGTCATAGGTTTCCAGCAGCGTCGCATTTGCCGGCGCCGTGTCCCGTAACAGGGTAAATGCCGCCTCATTCCAGCAAGCATGCACAACCCGCAGATCCTGCCGTTCGAGCGCCAGCGGCAACGATTTGAGAAACTCGGTCAGGCGCGGTTTGTCTTCGGGCGTAACCGGCTGCATGCTATTACCCGGTATCGGGTCTTGCGGCGCGATCCACCAATCATTGCCGTCCTTGAGTTCGCCACGCAACAGGTTCAGTTCATGGTTGCCGATGATGCATTGTGCGCGACCGGCCTCGACCAACCGCATGACCTTGCGCAGCACCGCCGGACTGTTCGGACCACGGTCCGTCAGATCGCCGACGAAGGCGAGCCGCCGCCCGTCATCGTGTCGCCCATCCGGGTCATAGCCGAGATGATCGAGCAGATCTTCAAGCGCATCGATCTCACCGTGGATATCGCCGACGATATCGACCGGGCCGTCAAACAGAGGTTCGATCAGAAGCATTCGTGGTCCAGATTAGCAGTAGATTGACGTCTTCCCGGGCGTGCTACCCTGAGATGCATGACCTTCGATCTTACACCGACGATGCTCCGGGCGCTGCCCAGATACCGCATACGACGTTCATCACGCGCACGGCACGTCAATCTGACGATCAACCCGACCGATGGTCTGGTCGTTGTCATTCCGCGCGGTTTTGACGTACGACTGATTCCCGGGCTCATCCACGAACAGCGCAGCTGGATCGATGTACGACTCGAGCAATTGAGCGACGCGCTCAATGTCGATGAAATCTGGCAGCCACCCGAGCAGGTGGTACTACCGGCGGTGAATGAAACCTGGACGATTGGGTATCGTGCGAACCCATCGGCAACGGTGAGAATCGTATCGTGCGATGACAAAGTCTTACGCGCAACGGGCGCAATCGACAACGAGACTAAACTCCGTGCGGCACTCCGACGCTGGCTCAAACGACGCGCACAAGCCACGCTCCCGTCGCGAGTTGCTGAACTCGCCGGAATGCATGGCTTCAATTGCGCGCGAATCACTATCCGCCATCAGCGCTCGCGCTGGGGCAGTTGCTCGACACGTAACACTATCAGCCTGAATGCAAAACTGATGTTCGTATCTGCCGAACTCGTCGACCATGTACTGTTGCACGAGTTATGCCACACTGTTCACGCGCACCACGGTGATGCATTTCAGAATTTGCTCGCAAGCCTCACGCCGAACCACCGCCAGCAAAGAACCGCGCTGCGAAAGGCCTGGAGCGCCATACCAAGCTGGGCACATCGCTAAGCGGAATAACACCCATGACGATCGGACCGAGCCAAGTTCCGCTGGTGGCAATCAGGAAGAAAACACGCTTAAAAATTCTTTATATGCTCGAGTATCGCAGCTGCAACTTGCGGCGGGTTTTCTCTATGAGCAAAGTGCCCAACACCTTTAAGAATTACCCTTTTGTAACCATTAGGAAAAAAATTTTCTTCCGGGGGTCTTGGCGCAGCAAGACCATCGGCATCGCCCACAATTACCGTTGTCGGCACTGGAACGACCGGGGCTGAAGTCAGTTGCTTTTCAAATTCAATGAACTGCTTTACATCAGACTTTACTAACGAAGCATCACTTCTATAACCATTGATAACGGTATCTACAAAGTCACTATTTTCGAATGCTGTAGCAGTAGACTCGAATTCGTCAGGTTGAAATCGCCATTGAGGAGACCACTGCCGCCACAGATACTCACATATATTCTTATAGTCCGATTTGAACGCGTAGTTTGACCACGGAAGGTTAAAGAACCACTGATACCATAATGCGTGCAGGTTTTCCGGTGTAGGTTTGCCGACCGCCGCCTGAATCGACACCCCGTATTCGAAAAGACTTACTAATCCAACCACTCTTTCGCGTAACAAGATTGTCGCACTCTGAGCAGCCAGCGCGCCGATATCCTGACCTACGAGGATCACCCTATCGAGCCCGAGAGCGTCGACAAATTCAATCAAATCATAGGCTCTGACTGCTATTCTTCCATATTTTGGTGATTGCTCATCTAAACGCCGAGTGCTCCCAAACCCACAGCCAAATGGAGCAATAGCATGAACATTACCCTCTCCCAGGCAAGCTACAACAGCCTCCCAACCAACCGGCGAATCCGGGAAACCATGCACAAAAACAACCGGCAAGCCATTGCGGTCGCCCCAGGATGCATAGGCAATCTCGAGCCGCGAGGTTTTAGCCTTGAATAGCGCGACCTCCATTTTATGCGCTCCCCTTGCTTGAGATTGTCAGATCATTTTCAAGCGTTGCACGAAACCATGACCATATTTCACGGCTTTCTTCGCTATTCCGCACCGACAAAGACTGATATGAGAGCCCAGTAACAAATGCACCTACCCCACTTAGAATCTTCTCCAAACGTTGCTCCGAAATGGGCTCTTCGAAAGTGTTAAGCAATCTTTTGGTCATTATTTTTATTACTTTGTCGAACATTAACCTGCGACGTGATTGAAACTTCTTTTCGAAAATGACTTTAGGGGAAAGTTCATAAAATATTCGTATTCGATTCTTATCATTCAACAGCTTATTGAAAAGTACATTTTCCACTGCATCCAGGTATTCACTAAGGTTTCTAGGCCGCAAAAACTGAAGTTCGCCGTATACATCTGTTGCCGTTTTCTCGAAGCAAGAGCTAACGACTTCATCCATACTGGGGAAGTGGTGATACAACGCGCCTTTGCTCACTCCTGCCTGTTTAGCTAAAGCCGCGGCATTAACACCGTGCAGACCTTCCCTCGCTAAAAGAAGGCACGCCGATTCAATAATCTTTTTCTTGGTCTGAGCGCCGGCAGCCGCGCGTCTGGACAAGCCACCCTTATTCAATTCGGAGGATTTTGCTGAAGAATTCATTGCTTATCTTGATTACATACCGGACGTCCGGTATGTTAGCATAAATACAGAATAACAAGGAGCCTTTGTAATGGTCAATACATCTATTGAATTCGCACCCATATCAGGCTCTTTGGGCGCGCTGGTCACCGGGATCGACTTTACTTCGGCACTACCTGCAGAGAGCCTGAAGGCGCTCCAGGAAGGCTGGCTGAAATATCAACTCCTGATTTTTGAAGACCAGGAATTAACCAATCAACAATTCAAATCTATGGCTGGCTATTTCGGCGAGATCGAAATCGAACAATTTATCCCGAAAATCGAAGGCGACGATGAAATCGAAATTCTAGGCCAGCATCCAGTGTCGGAGTGGGCACCATCACCATGCCTTTATCACATCGATGTATCTATGCAAGAAGTCCCTAGCAAAGGCGCAGCTCTGTATGCCGTTGATCCTCCAAAGGTTGGCGGCGATACGATTTGGGTCAACGGATACGCGGCGTGGGAGGCTTTGTCTGATTCCATGCAGCAATTTCTGCTGGACAAAAAGGGATTGTTCACCGCCGCACATCGAAAAGCGCTCGATGGATTTATACGCGGCGGCCAAAAGACGCATGAAATCGCAACCAATTTTCTGCAGCACCGATCTGAACATCCAATAGTGTGCACACATCCAGAGACTGGCCGCAAATACCTTTTCGTCGACGAGCTATTTATGTATTCAATAATAGGTCTAAGTTTTGACGAAAACGATGCTATTTGCTCGTTCTTATTCAAGCATATCAGCAAACCCGAGTTTCAATGTCGTTATAAATGGCGTGCTGGAAGCATTGCTGTGTGGGATAACCGATGTACCCTGCACCGACGTGTAGATGACACAAACAGCAGACGAATCATGCATCGACTACCGATACTTGGTGAAGCTGCTCCCAAGAGTTGATTTTCACTGCTCAAACTATAGAAATCATTTGCAAAATATCTTCAGAAATATGTGGTCATAGCTATCAATAGGATGAGATAAGAATGGATGAGAAAGGGGTATTTATCGAATATTACGGCAACGCGAAAAAACGTGATCAATTGGCATGGCATCACAAAGATCCTGTGGGCTTCCTTCCTAAAATTGTCGAGCAAGCAGAAAAACCAGGCAAAGCGCTTGATATGGGTTGCGGCACAGGGGTCGATTCTGTTTTTTTGGCTAACAACGGTTGGGAGGTTACCAGCCTCGATTTCATGGCAGAAGCGATAGAAATGACAAAAGCACGTGCCGAGGAAAACAACGTAAGCCTCAATGCTATTGTAGCCGACATTATCGATTGGCATTGTGACGAAAAATTTGACCTGCTGGTTGATGCTGGCTTGTTGCACAATATGCGGCGCGAAAGAATCTTGACTTACAGAGATAAAATCTCTCATTTATTGAAGCCAGGAGGCCACTTCATGCTAGCGCACTGGGAGAGCATGAATGACGACGACCGGCTTAATGCGGGGCCGCGACGATCAACACGATCTCAGATAGAAAAGCTTTTCTCCGGAACATTCGATTCGTTGACGGAGTTCGACCGCAAGCAAGTGCAAACATGCAAGCTATGTAAAGGCTACGTATGCGAACGCAATAAAGAGCCAGCATGCAGTGAAGTCGGCCCTCAATTGAGCATTGGATTTTATTGGTATACCAAGTAACGGATTCTTGCACCAGATGACTAACACACAAACGTGCCAGGCATACGTTGTCCAGCCTTCTTGCCAAGAATATGACTAATCGTCTTGTTGCAATGCGTGTTAATAATCAATCGAGCAAAATACTTGCCATGTCAGGAGTGCTCGATGGCATGACGGCCCGGCTGGCGCAAAAAGCAGCATTCAAAACAATCCTTGAACTGGCGGAAATTGCTCAGGGAGGTGCTAGAGTAAATCCATTTGGAGACAGAAACATCGCAAACCTTATCGATTCAGAAGCCTATTTAATTGACTAAGTCTTCTGGAAAATCTGTAAATCTCAACAACTGCGTATCGGTAATTACTGGAGGCGGAAGCGGAATCGGTCGAAGCGTGGCAATCGAACTTGCCAAAGCGACCCCTTTAGAAAATCGGAGCAGCACCCGAATTACAGTTGCAGACATCCGTTTTGAAGCGGCTCAGGAAGTAGTAACCTTGCTTGAAAAGCTTGGGGCAACAGCAGTTGCTTTTGAGTGTGACGTATCTAAAGAAGAAGATGTCGTCAGACTGGCGAAAAAAACCAAATCCACATTTGGCAAACTAAACCTCTTATTCAATGTTGCCGGCGTTACCTTGACCAGTAAATTACATGACACGGATGCGATGGATATCGAGTGGCTTTTTTCGGTAAATGCATTTGGAACATGCCATATGTTGCGCCATTTCGTGCCTTTGCTAAACAACTCAGCTGCTGCCGATCAAACGGCGCATATTGTGAATTTTTCATCCGGTTTTGGTTTGGCTGTACCTGCAATGGGGCCGGTACAACCGTCAGCATATGCGGGGACGAAACATGCATTGGTGGGAATGTCGGATGCGATGCGAAAGGAACTAGAGCCGGATGGGATCGGCGTCAGCGTGGTGTGCCCAGGTCCTGTCGACACAAATGCCTGGAACTCGATGAGTTTCCGACAGGAACGATTTGGAGGGCCGAAGGAGCGGCCCATTGAATCGAAGAAGGATATCGGAGCTTGGGGGCTAACCCCGGAGGAGACAGCAACCTTTGTGCTTTCAGGGCTACGTAGTGGAGATTTTTTCATATTGCCGCTCTCTGATTCGGGTCGTATTATGATGCGTGCCTCGCTGGAAGCGCGCTACGCCGAAGTCCGCAGTGCTCTGGAAAAATCTTACAACCTCTGACTTCTTGATCACCGCCAGCAATGGTCAGCGTTACGCTAAGCCCGGATCAGGATTCCATGCCGGGCTCATCTATGCAACATCATCAGACACTCAATCAAGAATCGTAAAACATAAACAAAATACTATTTTTATCTCGTATGTATTTTGTACATCTGTTTGCTGGCAACGTTCTCAGGAATATATATTCATTATATGATTTTCTGTAAAATCATTTTATATTAGAGAGCGCATTAAATCAGATCTTATATATATAGAGATAAGTGCGTATACATTAATAAATCCATATTTACATATAAATTCAAGGTCTGCCGCTAGTCGCTACGTAGTCAGATGTGGGATGATACCGGGCTATGCCACCAAATTCACACGACCTGAACCGGCCCAAGGGTCGTAACCTCGGCCCGCTCCGAGCGCTGGTTCCGTTTATTCGCCCGTATACGGGTACCCTGTTAATCGCCATGTTCGCGTTGCTAATCTCCTCCGGCGCCGTGCTGCTGGTACCGATTGCCGTGCGCAACGTCATTGATCTCGGATTCTCAAGCGCTGATGCCGAGATGGTTGATCAATATTTCTGGTATCTGCTCGGTATGGTTCTATTACTCGGCGTGTTTGGTGCCGCACGACAATACTATGTAACCTGGCTCGGTGAGCGGGTTGTCGCTGACCTGCGTGATGCGGTTTACAAACATGTCATCCGCATGGATCCGGCTTTCTATGAAACAACAAAAATTGGCGAGGTATTGTCGCGCCTGACTGCCGATACGACCTTAATCCAGTCAATTTCCGGTGTCGGCCTGTCGATTATTCTGCGTTCGTCTATTCAATTCATTGGCGCCCTGGCTTTACTGGGGATGACCAACTTTCGGTTACTGGGTTATCTCGCCGTCATGCTGCCGGCCGTGCTAATCCCGATCATGATCGTCGGGCGTTTGGTACGCCGTCTGTCACGTGATTCGCAAGATCGCATTGCCGATGCCAGCGGGCTGGCGACCGAGACGTTGACAGCGGCGCAGACCGTGCAGTCGTTTACCGGCGAAGTACACGAGAGTCGTCGCTTCGGTGAGTCAATCCAGCTCAGTTTTGTGACCGCGGTTCAGCGGATTCGCGCCCGTGCCGCATTCTCGATGGTAGCGATTACCGGCATGTTCGCCATGCTTATCATTGTCATGTGGATTGGTGCACGTGACGTTTTAGCGGGGCAGATGACGGGTGGAGAGCTGGGACAATTTGTACTCTATACGATGTTTGTAGCCATGTCCGCGGCTATGCTCAGTGAAGTCTGGGGAGAACTGCAGCGAGCGGCCGGGGCGATGGAACGACTTGTCGAACTGCTTGAAGTTGAACCACAGATCAAGGCACCTGAGAATCCGGTTGCATTACCCGCTACCCGCGATGGACGGATGCATTTTGCAGACGTGTCGTTTAGTTATCCGTCGCGACCCAACATATTGGCGCTGAATAAATTTTCTCTTGAGATCAGTCCCGGTGAGAAAATTGCCTTTGTCGGTCCTTCGGGTGCGGGCAAGACGACAACCTTTCAGTTATTGATGCGTTTCTATGATCCGCAGGCCGGACAAGTGCTTGTTGACGGTGTCGATATCACCACTGCGCGGCCAGAGGATGTGCGCCAACGCATTGGTATCGTACCGCAGGAAACGGTTATTTTTGGCACCAGTGCGCGCGAGAACATCCGCTTCGGCCGCCCGGATGCAACTGATGCCGAGGTTGAAGTTGCCGCAAAAGCTGCCGCTGCCGATTCATTCATCCGTGAGTTGCCGGAAGGTTATGACACCTATCTCGGTGAGCGGGGTACCCGACTGTCCGGTGGACAAAAACAACGCATTGCCATCGCCCGCGCAATTCTGAAAAATGCACCCATCCTGTTGCTTGATGAGGCGACAAGTTCACTGGATGCTGAAAGCGAGAGGCTTGTACAGGAGGCTCTTGAGTATCTGGAGCAGGACCGTACGACAATTATCATTGCGCATCGCCTGGCCACGGTGCTCGCAGCCGATCGGATTGTTGTCATGAGCGAAGGTCGAATTACCGCAATCGGTTCGCATGATGAATTAATTCACAACGACCCGTTATATGGTCGACTTGCGGAGTTGCAATTCGGCGAGTCATCAGAATTCATGTCCGTTACCAGTCGATCGACCAAGCTGGACCCGCAGGCGGAAACGTCACGTCAATGAAAAAAGCGCTTTGGTCTGGCGCCCTGATCTGCTGCACTGCTCGAACGCGGCCCACAACCGGACTGACCGGATCGTGTTGCGCTTTCATAAACCCTGATTTTTTGATTTAGCCTATCCTGAAGGACTGCCGATGAAACTCTATGGAGCACTCGCCTCGCCCTATGTTGCCCGAGTAGCAATGTTTGCCAGCCTGAAAGGTATCGATTTGCCGATGGAATCACCACCGGGCGGCATGGGTTCTGATGAATACAGGCGTATCAATCCGACCGGGAAAATTCCCAGTCTTATGACGGGCGGCCATTGCATAGCCGAGTCCGAGGTTATTTGTGAGTACCTTGAGAGTGTTTACCCGGAACCGGCCTTGATTCCCGCCGATCCGCTCGGTCAGGCACAGACCCGGATGGTCTCACGCATGACGGATTTATATGTTGCTCCGCATAACTCGCCGCTGAGAAGTATGAAAGATCCAGCGCACCGTAAGCAGGCAGTCATCGACCGGCAGGCCAAGGAATTTGCACATGGGTTTTCAATTATTGCGCACTACATGGGACCCGGTCCGTTCGCCGTTGGCGATCAACCGACAATGGGTGATTGTGCCCTCGCGCCGTTCATCGGCATGCTGCGGCGGGTCGTTTTTCCTTTTTTTACTGAAATCCCCGATCCGACCGTCGGCGATGGGCGTCTTGTTGACTGGTGGAATGCTTTAGAGGGGCATCCGGCCTGTAAATTGTCAATTGATACCTATGATGAGTCACTCGATGATTTTCTCAAGTGGTTGGCAGACAGGTTGGCCAAACGGGAGCAGGGAGATGGTTAAGCTGCGCACAGCCACTGCGGCTGATTGTGAGGAGATTTATCGAATTCAGATGGCGGCGGTACGCAGTCTGCCGGGCGGCTCACAGGGTAAGGCAGGTATCGAGAAATGGCTGGCCGGCCAGCAACCTTCGGTCTATGTGAGCAGCATGGCCGAGGAGTCGTTCGTCATTGCCGAGGATGACGGTATTGTGGGCTGGGGCGCCCTGAGTGTGCCGAAGCAGGAAATCACCAATGTATTTGTAGATCCAGCTTTTCACCGTCAGCACATCGGCAGCGCAATTCTTGCCATGCTTGAGTCACTGGCCGGTAAGACCGGCATGGATGTCGTTCAGTTGCAGGCTACCGGTACCGCAATTGATTTCTATTCTGCCAATGGGTACCGAGCGGACCCACCGGTGGCTCCCGGTGCTGATTGGGCCCTGATGAAAAAACGACTGGCCTGATTGCCGCTATTCAAATTGCTGAAATTTCTGCGCTTAGTCTTTTTCCAGCTCATTTGCGTGAGCATATTTTTCGCGTAATTTTTTCTTGTCGATCTTGCCGACGCTGGTCAGATCGATGTTGGTAACAAATTCAACCCGCTGCGGGATTGCCCAGGTTGACAGGAGGCCCTGATCGACATAGCCGTTGATATGCGCCCGGATTGAATCTGCGTCGGCTTGCGCCGCATCGACCGGAACGACGAGCGCAAGGGGCCTTTCGCTCCATTGTTTATCCGGGATGCCAATGACGGCAACTTGCGCCACATTGTCATGCTCTGAGATCAGACCTTCAAGTTCTATGGATGAGATCCATTCTCCACCTGATTTGATGACGTCCTTGAGGCGGTCGGTAATCTGTACCAGTCCATCCATATCCATGTAGCCGATGTCTCCGGTGTGCATATAGCCACCTGCCCACAATTCTTCCGAACGCACCGGATCATCGAGATAACCCTGTGTCAGCCATGGAGCGCGCACTACAATTTCACCGGTCGACTGACCATCTTGCGGCACATCATTCATATTCTGATCCACGATGCGAAGTTCAACCAGCGGTGCGGTCCGGCCTGTCTTGCAGCGGAGGCGAAGCTGCTCTTCGGGACTTTTCGCCAGCATGGTTTTGGTTAGTGTGGCGGCAGTCAGGATGGGACAGGTTTCCGACATGCCGTAGGCGGCATAAACATCAATACCAAGATCAAGAGCCTGCTGCGCCAGACCCGGGGGCAGCGCGGCCCCGCCGATAATGACTCTCCAGTGTGATAAATCTGTGTGTGCTGCTCGTGGGTGATTCAGGAGCATTTGCAGGATAGTCGGTACGCAGTGTGAAAAAGTAACCTGTTCGGCTTCGATTAATGCCAGTAACGCCCCGGCTTCATAACGCCCCGGATAAACCTGTTTGACGCCCATGAGTGTCGCGGAATACGGGACCCCCCACGCATGGACATGAAACATTGGCGTGATCGGCATATAGACATCATCGCTATGAAACCCGCCATGGCCGCTTGTCCAGTTGACCGTCGAAATAAAGCCCAGGGTATGCAGGACCAGTTGACGGTGGGTGAAATACACACCCTTGGGCAGGCCCGTCGTACCGGTTGTATAAAATGTTGTTGCGCGGGTGTTCTCGTCGAAGTCCGGGAATTTATAGTTGGGGCTTGCGTCGCTAAGTAACGTTTCGTAGTCGCTGAGTGACAAGATGCGGATATCACGCTCAAAGCTATCGCGAATTTCATTTATGATTGGCATGAAGTCAGCGTGGATGAGAATAATGTCATCCTGGGCATGATTAATCGTGTATAAAATCTGGCTGGGTGATAAGCGAATATTAATAGTGTGCAGAATTGCTCCCAGCATCGGTACGGCAAAAAAGGCTTCTAAATAACGGTGGCTGTCCCAGTCCATAACGGCCACTGTGTCACCGGCTCGAATGCCAAGTTTTGTCAGGGTGTTGGCCAGCCGGCCGAGTCGCTCATTAAACGTGGAGTAGTTATAGCGCAGTTTGTCGGCGTAGATGATTTCCTGATTACGCGCCTGGGTTAAAGGTGTGCGCAGGAGATGCCTGATTATGAGTGGGTAGTCATAGGCCGATGAGCTGGTCGTCAGTTGATGTTTGCTCATAGATGCACACATTGATTGCCATATTCCACCTTATAGTATACCCGCCCCACTTGTGGATCAGCCGGTTTGGCGGCCGGTGACCAATGTGTCGTCAGTCAGTACGAATTCTGGTATCGCACAACAAAGTGCGTAATAGAATAAGTACCTGAAAAGATTTTGTTAACCATTTGTCGCATCGATGTGCCGGCCGCAGAATCCTGAGTCGACCGAAACCACGGAGTAAAGTTAATCATGGTTGAAATGACACATCAGCAAACCAGCGTCCTTGTGACCGGCGCCAATCGGGGCATTGGTTTTGAGTTTGTCAGGCAATATGTGCAACAGGGCTGGCAGGTGATCGCTGCCGTGCGTACCCCTGATCGTGCTGAAGCATTGCGGGCATTGGCCGATGAGCACGATACCATCACTATTGAGAAACTCGATGTTGCGAGCGACCAGTCCATCGATGCGCTGGCCGCTAAACTCTCCGGGCAACCGATCGACGTATTGATTAACAATGCGGGAATCTTTGGCGAGTTCACCGAGCAGGCGTTCGGCAGTATCAATTTTGCCCGGTTTGATACCTTCATGCGCACCAATGTGCTGGGGCCGCTGAAAATGTGTGAGGCATTTGTCCCACACGTCAGGGCGGGCCAGTTAAAAAAGATTGTCTCAATTACGTCGCAGGCCGGTTCATTCGGGCTCGATAGCGGCGGTCTGCCAGGGATGTATTTCTATAAATCGAGCAAGGCCGCACAGAACATGGTCATGCGTAATGTTGCAAAGGATCTGAAGGCTCACGACATCGTGGTGTGCATATTGTCCCCGGGGATGGTCAACACGGCTGGTGAAATTCCGCCGGAACGCAGGTTTCAGGGCCTGATCGAACCGCCGGAAAGTATTGCCGGTATGATCGCAGTTATCGATCGGCTGACGATGGACGATACCGGTAAATTTGTGCGCTATAGTGGCGAACCGCAGCCGTGGTAATGATTTGCCGCTATACGCGTTTCCAATTGGCCAGTGCTTCGTTAAATAAATCCTGAACCTGTGCAAATGAATCCGGCGCGCCTTCGCGCAGTAGTTTGCGGTTGGTTTTCGGGAATGCTTCCTTGCCGCCTTCACCGGGCAGTTGACGGGTCGCATCGATAACAATTTTGCTGGTCAGTCCAGGTTTGACCTGGCTTGGGTCAGTCTGCAGGCCGAAAGTCTCTTCGATAATTTTCGCGCCCGGGTGCGGTTGCCAGCGTGAGCCGACCGCGAACATGACATCGGTACGATCCAGTATATTGATGTCGTCATCGACAACGATGACGATCTTGGCAATCGGGTTACGTTTCGCAATGGCCATGCCGCCTTTCAGGCCCTGACCGGGGCCGGTTTTGTTGATAGCCAGCACGACGATGCCCATCGTGTCCTGTGGGTTTGTATATTCGACAAATTCAGGCACCATTTTCTTCAGTAACACGCTGTACATCGCGTCCATCGGTGCAGTTACCATGCCGCGTTGCATGCCGGTCATCGCGTTCATAATCCATGGATTCTTGCGATGCGTAACTTTCTTCACATGCATGACGAAGTTGTCTTCCTTGACCGGGCCAAGATAGCCGAACATTTCTCCGAACGGGCCTTCCGGTTCGTAAGTTGATTCATCCAGCGGTACCTCGCCTTCGATCACCATCTCGGCATGCGCCGGGATCAGGATGTCGGTCAGTTCGGATTTGACCACCTCGACCGCCTTGCCGCGCATCCCGCCGGCGATCGCCAGTTCATCAGCGGGTCGGGGTTTGGGTCCGAAGCCACGCGGCGCAACCCGCGTACCACTGAGCATCCAGACGACCGGATCCTGACCGAGAACAATCGAGTAGGTCATGCTTTTTTCGCCGCGTTGCTTGGCGGCCATCAGCATCTTGTAGCCGGTCTGATTGTGTTCGGGGTTGATGCCGAGTTTGCGCGGCCCCTTGATTTGGCAACGATAGGTGCCGAAGTTCGGGCCAAGTTCCGGATCGACCATGAAATGAGAGCCGGTATTGACATAACGCCCGGCATCAGCCGGGTTGGTTTTGACGAAAGCAAATTTAGTCAGGTCGATCTCGTCACCACTTAGTACAATTTCTTTGACCGGCGCTTTGTCGCGCGATACTTCAACAGGTGGGATTTCCGGAAACAGTCCGTTATTTTCGGCCAGGATGCCTTGCAAATATTCGCGTGTCTGGCGGTAAGTCTGGTAGTGATCACCCGCCACGATCGGTTGGTTCCAGATGATTGCATCCGTATTCCAGTGCCCCTGCGCATTGATGATAACCGGCCCCTTAACCCACTCGCCGTTGATCTTGACCTCTTCGAACAACATGCACGGGGTACCGTACATCGTATACATGTCGGTCGCTTTAAAAAATAATGCCGGTATCTGGTACTGGTCCTGATCGATACGGTCAAAGCGCATCAGCAGACCATTTGCATCAAGTGCCGCGACCCAGTCGCGAAATGAATCAAAGGGTGCTTGCGGCGCATTCTTTGCCACCTCACCGGGAGCTTTGCCGGCTAACGGCTTGGCCGCCCCGGCTTCGCTTACAGCCGTACAGCCGGAGGCAGAAAGAGCGGCAATCGCCGTACCGGCTGCTGCGGTATTAAGAAAATCACGGCGGGAAACAGAATCAGTATCATTCCTGTTATTTTTCGACATTAGATTAGTCCTCGTCCGGGCTTGAATACACTCATAGTCGGCATTAATTTTGACTGGTTCATCCGCAGCATGGTCGGTTATCGCTCATTCTGTCCGTAGGCTGATCAGCCTACACAGTGACAGAACAAAATTATGCAACCCAGTTGTAGCATTGTCTTCAATACAGTTATACCATTGTTATGATGACACTTATCAACCCGATATAATCTTTCTTAAGTGCTTGATTTAAAAATTAATTTTAGGCAAAAACAGCGTTTATTAATATGTCCATAAAATCATCTAATCATTTAGGCTCTTACCTGAACGGCTGGAGCGCCAGCCCGGAAGCCCAGATGGCAATCTTTTGGCGCATCATACATTTGTATATGTCCCGTTACGGCAGTATCCCGATCGGACAGATGCTGGTGGAACTCACCATCCTGGTACTGAATGAACTTGATCGACCGCCAACCGTCACGAATCTATGTGAAGCCACCGGGCTGCCAAAATCCACGATTTCCCGATACATCTCCACACAAATGAAGGCAGGCATGATTACCGAGGTCATTGATCCCGAGGATCGCCGACGGCGTAATCTCATCCTGACCGACATTGGTACCGCCGAACGCCGTTGGCAGGTCAAGCAAACCCATAACATCATAGAGAGCGTTATGGCCTGGGATCAAAAAAATCAGGCCTCCCGGCAACAGATTGACCCGGATGAAGAGTTTGAGCGTATGAAATTGAGCACCGCTAATGCGCCGAAAATGATCGGTCGTAAGCGTAAAAAGCGTAGCAAGGCTGCATAATCCGGCTGTCATAATTAACACGGCCTGCCTTATAACTAATATTTATCACCTACTAAGCAATTCGTTTACCGGGGCCTGATCCCGACTGCGTACAATTATTATAGAAATGGGCTACTGCGACCCATCATCCTTCACCAAGACTGTTGTACGACACAGGTTCAATCGGATGGCAAAAATTCTTATTGCAAATCGTCTCAGCGACGGGCTGGTCGTATTTTATGCTGCTGACGGCAGCTGGGTTGAATCCATCACTGACGGCCAACTGAGCTACGATGACGCCACAGCAGACCACTTGCTCGCGGCCGGCCTTGCCGATGAACGTGACAACCAGATCATCGACCCGTGCCTGATCGAGGTCACGGAAAATGATGGAAAACTCATCCCGGTTGACCTGCGCGAAGTAATTCGCGCCCATGGACCAACCATTGCAATAGACCGGACAATTTAAGATGTATCGCTACGACGAATTTGATCAAACCCTGATCAATGAGCGGGCGATACAATTCCGCCGTCAGATTGCACGGCGACTGGCCGGCGATATAGATGAAGACCAGTTCAAGCCCCTGCGCCTGATGAACGGTCTCTACCTGCAACTGCATGCGTATATGCTGCGTATCAACGTACCATACGGCTGTTTATCAGCTAACCAGTTGCGCCGCCTGGCACATATCGCCCGCCGTTACGATAAAGGTTTCGGGCATTTCACGACACGCCAGAACATTCAGTTCAACTGGATCAGTCTGACTGATGCTGCGGATATCATGGTCGAACTCGCTGAAGTCCAGATGAACACAATCCAGTCATCGGGTAACTGCGTACGTAATATTACCGCCGACCACTATGCAGGACGGGCGCGCGATGAAATAGAAGACCCTCGCGTCTGGTGCGAACTACTGCGACAGTACTCAGTTTTACATCCCGAGTTCTCTTATCTGCCGCGCAAGTTCAAGTTGGCTTTAACCGGGTCACCGCATGATCGTGCCGCAGTCGCTGTTCACGATATCGGCCTGCGCCTGCACCATGACATTCGGGGCCGCCCTGGTTTCGAAGTCATTGTCGGCGGTGGTCAGGGGCGTACGCCGGTGATTGGCAATACGATTCGCCAGTGGATCGAGCCACGGCATGTGATCTCGTATGTCGAAGCGATTTTGCGCATTTATAATCTCTATGGTCGCCGCGACAATATATTCAAAGCGCGAATAAAGATCCTCGTAAATGCCATTGGGGCAGACAAGTTCCGCAAACTCGTTGACACCGAGTGGGAACAGATTCGTGATACCGATTTACAGGTGTCAACCGCCGAGTTCGAACGGATCAATGCACATTTTTTGCCGCCCGACTACGAAAATCTCACCGATCAGGACGACGAACTTGCGACTATACGCACCCAGGAACCGGCTTTTGACGCCTGGATGTGCAGCAACGTAGCCGGGCACAAAGTACCCGGCTACGCCATCGTCAATATTTCACTAAAGGCACCGGGCCGCATTCCGGGTGATATTTCGGCCAATAAAATGGAGCATGTCGCGGAACTGGCTGATCAATTCAGTTTTGGCGAGCTACGAGTCAATCATCGCCAGAACCTGACCTTCGTCGATGTACGGCAGGTCGACCTGCACTGTCTATGGAAGCAACTCGTTACGCTTGAACTGGCCACAGCCAATATCGGCCTGGCATCCGATATCATCACCTGTCCAGGGCTGGACTACTGTTCATTGGCCAATGCCCGTTCGATTCCCATTGCCCAGGATCTCGGCCTGCACTTCACCAACTCCGGAAAGTTGCAACAGGTCGGTAATCTGACCATCAATATATCCGGATGCGTGAACGCCTGCGGTCACCATCACGTAGGGAATATCGGCATCCTCGGCGTCAACAAGCGCGGCAAAGAATACTTCCAGCTAACGCTGGGCGGCTCAGCGGATGAACATGCGTCACTCGGTATCCGGCTCGGCCGCGGTCTGCCACGGGCGGAAGTTCCTGGTGCAATCGAGCGTATTGTTGATACCTACCTGGCAACCCGGCTGGATAGCGAAACCTTCTTGTCGACCTATGAGCGCATCGGCATTGAGCCCTTCCGTAAAGCCGTCTACGACCCCGTAAACCCATCAAGGAGAGTCGCCTGATGCTGTTGACAAAAAAACATCAAAATACGGTCGACTCGTATATCAGAATTGGTCCGGATGACTCGTTGCCAGCCGAAGGTGCGCTGCTCGTGACGCTGGCCGTCTGGCAGGATCATTGGGAACGCCTTGTACGCCGCCAGGAATTGATCGGTGTGCAACTGACCAGCGACGAGCATCCGGAAATTATCAGTGACGATATCGATCATCTGGACCTCATTGCACTGGAGTTTCCAACATTTCGCGATGGCCGAGCTTATTCATACGCAAGACTGATCCGCGAACGCTACGGGTTCACCGGTGAATTACGGGCAGTAGGCGACGTGCTTCTCGAACAACTGCACTATATGGAGAGGGTCGGTTTCAACAGCTTCGAGATCAACAGCAGTGACCCGGAAACTGACTTTGAAATTGCCTCAAATGACTTTACCGTCTGGTATCAGGCCTCCGGTGACCAACGCCGGATCGCAACGATGTTACGTCTGGGCGAAAAAGATCGCGGCTAACCCAGCCGCACCTGGTCGGAACCGGGCGTAATTCGCATTACAGCTTGCCGAGCGGCCTGAACCAGATCAACAGCAGCGGCAGAATCGTCAGATTTGCGACCATAGCGAACAACATGGCAAAGCCTGTCAGGATGCCGAAATAAAGTGTCGGCAGAAAATTGGACAACACCAGAATCGAGAAACCGACCGCGATGATAATAGACGTGTAATACATCGCACGCCCGATACTGCCATGCGACCGCTGCGCCGCCAAATGATAATCCCGGTCAACCGCATATTCGATTCTAAAGCGATGCAGATAGTGGATCGTGTCGTCCACACCAATACCGATGACGATAGCTGCAATCGTGATCGTCATAATGTCGAGCGGAATGCCCAGCAACCCCATGAGACCAAGAACGGCCCCGGCGGCCAGGATGTTCGGTATGAGTGCAATCAACGCAACCAACAGCGAACGATACAGCAGTAAAAACATAATGAGAATAACGGCGAACACAAATCCCAACGTCAAAATCTGTGACTCATACAAACTCTGCAGCACATTGTTATACAGAACCAGCATACCGGTTAGATGTACGCGCTCCGGAGCGTAACCGAGCTCCCCGGTCAGGTAAGTACGGATCCTGTTGATAAGCACATCACGGCGCAGGTTCTTGTCCGACTCGAATACGCGAATCGAAAAACGCACCTGGTTGCCGTCAGCTGACATGAATGGATCAAACAGAGTCGACTTGATGCTTTCCGGCAGCTTTTTATAAAGAATTGATAGCCAGAAGGTCGTAACTTCCTCATCTGCATTGATAATCTGCAGCGTATCGATCGTCGTTGCCATCGACAGGACCTTGCCGGTCTCGGGCAGGCTTTCGAGGTAATCATGGACGCGGGCTACGTTACCTAGCTGAAATGTATTATACCAATAACTTGACGAACCGAGATCACCATCGTCTGCGGCATCATCGAATTCATCGTCGAATTCATCGTCAAATTCATCGTCAAATTCATCGTCTGCCCCGACACCGCCCGCGTCCGCCTCATCAATGAAATAGGCCGGATCCGCGTCGATAATGATATCCAGGGGTGTCGTGCCACCAAGTTCCTGATCTATCTTGACCATGCCACGATAGATCTCGGTGCTGTCCCTGAAATTGTCTATAAACCGGTTCTCGACCGTAATCTGCGTCATGCCATACACACTGACGATGCCAATCACGATAAAGACAGCGGCGACAGTCTTCTGCCGGCGTTCAACCCAGCCTGCCAATATGCCGGTAACCGCAGCAGTAAGTGAATGTCGCTGCTGCGGCACTCCGGCATCGAATAGCATCAGGCCGGCGGGAAAAATGCTGAACGCCATGATCATCACGACCACCATGCCCGTTACCATCATCCAGCCAAAATCCATGACCGGCCGGATTCCACTAACCAGTAACGACCCAAATGCAACCATTGTCGTCAGCGACGTAAAAAAACAAGGTAAAAATTTATCTCGCAGGGTGTTCGTGACCAGCCAGGCCTGATCACGATCCGGATGCTGGGCATGCAATTCACGATAACGCACGATCAGGTGGACCGTAATAGACAGTGAGAAGATCAGCAGCAAGGCAACAAAGTTCGCCGATACGACCGTTACCGGAAAATCGGCCAGCCCAAGATACCCGGTCATGACAACGACCGACATCAGGCAACTGACCATCGACAGGATGACCCAGCGCGGTCGAATGAATATAGCGGTCAGCAGGATGATCAGAAATAAGAGTATCCCGGCGCCAAACACGATAACGTCGCTTTTGATGTAGTCGAGCATATCGGTCACGATCATCGGAATGCCGCCTAACCGAATCTCAGACTGATCCCGATATCGATCGAGAATCTCACGCACCCGGGCGATGTCAGCCTGCTGACGGTAGGTCAGCAACGCACGATGTTCGCTAATCTGTGCAGTCAGCGCCTCGACCTGATGCTGTTCTTCTAATGTCAGCGGCACCGTCAGTAGTTTTTCGCGCAGCACATCGCGCTGGTCTAGCAGCTCAACATAAACCGGGTCGAGCCGGAATGTCGCCAGTATTGCTGTCGTGCGGCCGTCGGTACTGGTCAGTAGTTGCCGATACAACGAACTTTCTATTAATTCACGCCGCGCAAGCTCACGGTCTGTGCGCTCACTGAATAACGTCGGCACTTCAATCTGCAACTCTTCCAGAGAGATCTGCGGGCTTTCGATCAGCGGGACGTCGAGTATCGTCGTCACACTGGCCAAGCCGTCCAGCGTAGCAAGTTCATCGCGCAACGCCCGGATCTGCTCCAGCGATGCAACAGAGAACAGATCTTGCTCCGGTGTGTATGTTATGACGAGGTAGTCACCAGACCCATAGCGGGCTCGAATACTCCTGTAGTAGCGCAAATCCTCATCATTCTCGAGCAACAGCGAATCGCCTGAAGCATCGAGGTGAAATTGCGGCACAAACGCCGCGAAAAATCCTACAACCACAAGAATACCGAGGATCGCAACGCGTGCTCGGTGAACAAAAAAACCCTCATACCAATCAATAATGGCCTGCATCAGCAATATCCGATTATTTAGCCCGGGTAAACGGCAACACCAGCCAGACTACGCGACGGTTTGGCCATGCCGGTATCAATCACACCAACAATATCACCACTATCCAGATCGACCTTGGACATGACGCCGGTAAAAATATTGGTCAAACAGGCAAACCGGTCATCGGCCGACACCGTAATCATCGCGTAACCATATTCATCCAGCTCTATGGTACGCAGTGACTGGCCGTCGGTATCAATAAAATCGATAAAACTGCCCCTGAGCAGGCACAGCGTTCCATCCTGCAGGTATGCAACGCCGGTCGTCCACTTGCGAACATATTCCTCACCACCCGGATAATGAATAAGGTCAGGCAACAAATCACCACTATCAGTATCGATGCGCATGACACGCATACCAAGATCGATCATAAACGCCATATGCCGACCATCCGGATGCATGGCGCTATGCGTCACCCCGTGAAACCCGGTCAGTGACGGCGACAGATCTGTCTCGAACTCAGTGACCTTGTTCAGCTCAGAATCAAATTTTGCGATGCGCCCATAACCAACGACATCGGTACCCGGCAAAGTACGCATATCACCGCCCTGATACGGCTTATCACCTTTCAAATACTCGGTCAGAAAAATACTGCCGTCATGGCCAAAACAAACGCTGCCCCAGGCCCGTTCACCAAAATCGTGCGCCGGCATTTGTACACCCGTCGGAGCAACGCGAACGACGGCATGAGCAAACCCATCAAATCCCCACAATACGCCATCCGGCCCAAACCGGAGGTTGACAACCAGGTGGGTTGTACCTGCGGTATATAAGGTGCCTTTCGGTACCATATTACGATCATACTGGAGGATGCGACCCTCACCGGCGTGATCATCATCCGGGTTACACAGGTACGTGCAGCCGAGAAATATATCGCCCGGCGCAAAAGGCTTCATAGTCGATATCTTGGTCATCAAAACTCCCTACGGACAGCACATCACCATGCTTGCTAACGGCATTACGCCACAGACCATGGTCAGGCGTAAAGGTTGACTACGCCTGAATATCATCACAGCTAAGGCAATGAAACAAAGCAGGAACAATTTTGAGGGACCGTGACGCCTCTCCCATTATCTTGCGCCATGAATGGCTACGATTCGCCTCTAGCAACCGAAAATGTCCATGGAGACTCCGTTGCATAGCCTGCGCTCAAAATTTATTGTGCTGGCCGTTCTGCTTATCTGTATTACTCAGTTCGGCACACTTATCACGACCTCCATCATGGCTGAAAGTGATGCTGTAAGACAAGCTCAGGCAAACCTGTCGATCGGTGGGGCATTATTCAACGAATTAATGCGCGGTCGCACCAAAGCACGGAACAAACTGGTTACAACACTCGCCGACACCATATCTTCACACACCGACCCAATGCTCTCTGACGACTACAAGCCCTGGTTGTCAGGCAAATCCACCTCTATCGGTGCAGACTTCAGCCTGCTGCTCAATAATGATGGGGCGGTCATCACGACATCAACCAACACCGTGTCCGGTCCCTATCCGACCCTGGTGTCACTCGCCAACCAAGAGGGTGCCTCACGTTCTATGATCACCATGGGTGATCAGGTTTTTGAAATGGTCACCGTATCGATAACCAATATGCGACCAAAGATGTGGTTATCTTCTGGCTTCAAGGTGAACTCACCACTCATCAATATGCTCCAGGAACGTACCGGGCTTGACGCTACCATCATTGCTCGCATCAATAACCAACGGCAGGTTCTCGCCAGCTCGATTGATAATCATGCGCTTAACATACGCAACATTGATCCACTCATAACCAATCTGGATGTCGCGGCAGCGATGACAACTGAGATAGGCGGCGAAAGGTTTCTGGTTCAATCACATTCATTCTTGCCCAATACGCACGATATCGTGCTACTGCTCAAAGCACCTCTGAATCAGGCCATCGCACCGTATCATGTGCTGCAACTCTTGGCGCTGGCTATCGGCGTACTGGCCTGCATCATTGCCCTGATCGGCGCTACTCAACTGTTCCGGGGCATACGCGCACCACTGGAACGCATTCAGGCCGCTGCTCACAGGATTAGCACGGGGGACTACAGCGTTCCGGTTAACACCCGTAGCAACGAGGAGTTTTCCGAACTGGCGGTGGCAATCAACGACATGCAGAGCCAGGTCGCCGCACGTGAGAGCCGAGTCCTGCATGCAACACGCTTCGATCAGTTGACAGGTCTGCAGAACCGTTCCCTGACCGTAAAAAGCCTCAAACAGTCAATCGAAAAACTGCGCTCAAAGGATAGCGCAATCAGCGTCCTGCTCATCAGTCTGCCCGGTTTCAGAGATATACGAGCATCGTTCGGCCAGGAAATCGGCGACCAGATGTTACTTTGCACTGCTGAAAAACTCCACTCAACAGCCCCACCGGATACGGTTCTCGCCCGGCTGGAAGGTGATGAGTTCCTGCTCACTATGGAAGCGATCGATGCAACATCCGCCATGGTGATTGCAGAGAACATCGTCAGCATGCTGGCCGCTGGCCTGTCGAGCGATACCATGAACATCAGCGCCTTCGCATGCATCGGTATCAGCACGTTCCCTCAAGATGGCAACACAGCCGAGAAATTGCTACTGCACGCCACAATTGCAAATCGCGAAGCCCCGCAGAAATCAGGGCAGGTTGCAACTTATCAAACCGGCATGGAAGAACAATATTCACGTCGCCTTGAAATTCTCGGCAGCCTGTGCCGCGCTATCCGGGAAGATGAATTAAAACTATACCTGCAACCCAAGGTTAACCTCGTCGATGGCAGCATCTGTGGTGCAGAGGCGCTGATTCGCTGGGACCATCCGGCTCTCGGTTTCCTGTCACCACTGGAATTTATCCCGATTGCCGAACAATCCGGCAACATCGGGCTGATATCAGAATGGTTGCTGTCGACGGCGATTCGCGAATGCAAGCTGTGGCTGGAGGCCGGTTTTGATCTGCCGGTTTCGGTCAACTTATCCGGACACGATCTCTTCAACACAAACTTGCCGCAGATGATAGCCGAAATCCTCAGGGAGCATGATCTCGCCCCAAACTACCTGATGCTTGAAATCACGGAACCGGAATTATTTCACGATTTCGATCTGGCAACGGCTATTCTGCAAAATCTGCACAACCTCGGCATAAAAATTTCCGTCGATAATTTTGGCGCGGGTCATTCATCAATGGCACACCTCCGCAACTTGCCCATAGATGAGCTAAAAATTGACAGATCATTTGTCACTGAGCTACTGAATAACAGCAAGGATGTCGCAATAGTCCGTGCTACGATCAAACTCGCGCATAACCTCGGCATCGAAGTTCTGGCCGCAGGCATTGAATCACATGAGGCCATGAACCGGCTCGCTGAAATGGGCTGTGAACGTGCCCAGAGTTTTCTGATCAGCCGGCCTATGCCGGCCGAGACCTTTAGCCTGTGGGTCAGCCACTACAGCGAAGATCGTAGCGCTTACATTAACGTTCTCAAAATGATCAACCGGTAGGCTCTGCAACGCCTTGCGGCATTGTTGTAACAACCCGGTTGAACAACTGCTCATCAAAAGCCGATTGCTCATCACTGACCCCGGCCATGTATTCCCAATCTTCCGGAGCAAACAACTTTTTGCTCAGATCCATCGTCGCGCCATGATGACCCATATTCGCGACAATAAAATCGGAATAAATCTGTGCAGCCTTCTCAAAATCGTTAAGTGCATCACTACCCCGTGCTCGTAAAGCATCACGTGCGGCCAGAAACGGCTCCAGTTGTGCTTTGGCGCCGGTAAGCCGCTCATCAAGTTCACTAAGTGCCTGCCTGGTCTGATCGTCAGGTTCCCCCACCTTGTCGGTAATTATCTGGCCCATTTTTATATCTTGCTCATGCAAACGCTGCATCGTCGCATCGATATAGTCGGCTGCGGCAATATAGAAAGGCACGAAGGCTTTATTGCCGTTGGCCTGTAGCTCGATGGCTGCCGCCATTCTCAGTCTGACACTACGTAACCGGCGCCTTTCATTGCTGATCTGCTCCGTTAAACTGGTCATAGCTATCCCCTGTAAAAGAACGCAATTATGTGATTTTAAACCAATTATACCAATAGAATAGAGATTCCTCGACGCCGGAGATAATCATGACAACACTGAACAAGACATTCCTGCTCATCGGTGCATTGTCCCTGATGACGACAGGCATGCTCAGCGCCTACGGCTTCCACGGCCTTGCGGAAACCCTGACTGAAGCCGACCGGTTGTCCTGGCGGTGGGCTGTGCAGATTCAGGCCTATGCTTCAATCAGCCTGTTGATAGTCACGATATTTGACCTGCTGATTGGCCCCACAAAATTACTGAATATTGCCCGCAGCCTTTTCATACTCGCCATAGTGGTATTTTCCGGCACTGTCTACCTGGAAAAGCTCGGCTTAATCCCGCAAGCACTCGGTAATATCGCCCCGCTCGGTGGTTCAAGTTTCATGCTGGCCTGGGGACTGGTAGCAGTGGCGGTATTGCTAAAGAAATAACGCAGCATACTTGCCGGGAACATCGTTCTCATCAGAAGACCGGCTCATCACGTCAACCGTTGTGCTCAACAACGGTCAGGCCGCAACAGTACCAATGACGATGCTGTGCAGTAGCGTAATGGCCTCCCGGTTCACTCGACTGGTATGCGCTGCCAATCACCTTCTCTGTAGACAATCTCATAAGCAGGCCAATAAGTTTCATCGAGTTTAAGTGTTAGCACGTCAATAGAATTATTCCAGTTCACCGTGGTAATGCGTACCGGCGTGCCGTTAAACCTGTTGGTGGCAATTTCAAGGAACCGGTCCAGATCCGGCGTGGCCATCCCATCAACTTCAATGATCCGTCGACCGGCGAACAGTCCATAACGAGAGGCCGGCGAACCGTAGGCAAAATAGGCAATATACACCCCATATGGTTTGACCCCACGCTGGGCCAACATCTCGCGGTAAGGCGCCTGCAACAATGCCCCGGCCCACAAAACGGCGCGCCGCACACCCAATCCCTCGAGGGCAACAGTCGCGACATCGAAAACCCGAACCTGTCCGTCGCGCAGGATCTCCAGCGTGACACTGGCATGCTGTACGGCCAATTCAACTCCGCGGAAACGGGTCACCGGCACACCGTCGATGCTCAGCAACACATCACCTGCCAACAATGCATCGGCAGCGGGTGAACCGGCAACAGTTCGCAACACCGATAATATTTGCCGCCGTTCAGGATCATGTCGCTCGAAACGCCGAATCCACTCGTTATCAAGACCCAGCTTGCGGCCAACCGACATCGGCAACCTGCTCCATTCAACTTCCAGCGAATGCAATACCCGATTATCGCGCGCCAGGCCGAGCAATTCTTCGACATATTCAATGGGTATACCCTTGTTTTCCTGGATCATCTCAGAACCAGCCTGATACACAAAACTTGACCACATGGCTATGACCCGACCCTTCACATCGACGAGTACGCCGTCAATATCGGTCGGTCCATTGATCAGGTTCAGCGCATCAAGATTTGTTTCACGAAACCGCATCGTACGTGACAAGGGCAATAATACCGGCTCAACTGAGGCGACTTCGGTGGCCTGGTAAACAAGTTTATTATCGCGCCGCAAGCCAACCGCCCACAACGAATCCCCCGGATCCGGCATGCCGGTCAGCAGGTCTGCCGAACGCACCGGCGTATCACCGATCAGGGCCGGATCGTATGATAATAATGCGAGGTTGTGCAGCGGGTGAATGTATTCAACCTTCCCCTGTACCTCGAGCGCACCGGCAAACGTAACCTGTACGTCTCCGACCGCCTCGGGTATCGTATTGCGATCAACCACGATAAAACCACGCTTAGCATCCACAACCAGACCGGTGCCGTAATAGTGACGCTCTGCTATTCCTGAAATTGTGTATGGCATATCGTAGTTAACCAGCACCAGTGACGGAGCTATCTTGCGCGCCCGTTTGTCCTTGTGCTTGATGTAACTGGCTGTAGCCGGTTTCTGCACCGTCGGTGCGGGTCCCGGATCAAGTGCGCGGCAAGGCCACAAACCACTGTCATCATTACGCCGACAGCGTTCAGCCGGATACCAGCGGCGTTCCATCCTAAACAGGCCCAGTTGGGTTGAGAACGGATTCTCAAACAAATAGAAACGAACTCTCGCCCGATCACGATCGGCCAGCCCATCAAGAGCTGTTTCAAAATCATCAAGTGTGCGCACGTCTTCTTCACCGATCGCCGTAATCACACTGCCACGTGGAATGCCGGTATTTCCGAATACGTAGCCGGGATTTGCGATATACACCCCCTCGGGGGCACGATTCATATGCCGTGCCTGCTGATATGAAAGCTTATGCACGACCGCATCGCCGAACTGGATGTATTCCATCGGGGTAATCGCGTGCAGATCCTGAATATCGACGCTCACAGCGAGTGCCTGACCGTTGCGCTCGACGATCAGCCTTAATGATTCACCAACCCGGCTATCGAGAATATCCTCCAACTGCACGAAGCGGGTAACAAACTCACCATCGATCTCGACGATGATATCGCCTACCATAAGCCGCCCGTCGGCAACCCCGTTCGGCAGAATTTCATCAACGACGAGCATGCCCAACTGGCCCGGGAAGCGCTCACGCACGCTCGCCTCGGTACCTTCACGCAAACCGAGCCGTCGCAATTCATCAAATGACTCGTAAACGAATGTCGTCGCCAGCGTCCCGCGAGTGACCGGCTTACCCGTCTGCAGGAGTTCAAATGCGCGTTTGACTCGATCAAGTGGCAGGAAAAAACTTGAAGCAGCGTGACCGCTGCCACCGGCATTTAATGCAACGACATTGCCATCGATATCAACAACCGGCGAACCAGACGAGCCACCGGATGTTGCTGACGCGGCCTGCAGGTAAAAGGTATTGAAGTCATTGTAGTTGCCATTGCCGTAATCCGGCGCCGGTCGATCTAGCCGGGCCAGTGTCCCGGATAAAAATGACAACTGCTCACCGGCATCGTTGCCCACAACCGTGATTTCTCTACCGACCTCGGCTCTGGACGGAACCAGTTCCAACTGTTCCGGCACAATGTATTTAAGTTTTTCCGGATCGTAACGATAGAAACCAAAATCATGTACCGGATCACGGTAAATTGCTGTCAGTTCAACCTCTTCCTGATTCTTGAACAATGCCTCGGCACGCACCGGGCCGGGCGTCACTACGTGACGATTGGTCAGAATCAGGCCCTGTTCTGCATCGACGACGAACCCGGTTGCCTGACTCGATTGATTCCACTCGGTGTCGAACGCGCGCGTGCTGTCGATCTTGATCGATACGACGCCCGAAGAAATTTTCTCAAGCGTTGTACGCCAGGCATCAGATTCTACTGCGGAGGCCGAAACAACGGCGAGCGACAGGTAACAGGTAACTAATAATCTTCTATAGAGATAATTCATAACCGAAAGTCGAACTGAACTCCTGCTGCAGATCTGCCAGGCTCATGACATGATTCTGGGTGCCGCGGTGTGCGATCTTACGTGCTCCTATCAGTGATGCGAGCCTGCCGGTATCCTCCCACGGCAAACCGCGACCGATGCCGAACACCAGCCCGGCACGATATGCATCACCGCAACCGGTCGGGTCAAGGATCTCAGCCGGTTTGGCGACCGGTATCCGGTACTCATTGCTGGCGGCGTAAATTGTCGAACCTGCACCGCCACGGGTAACGATTAACGCCTTGACACGGGCCGCAATTTCTTCCAGCGACCAGCCAGTCCGCTCATGTAACAGCTGACCCTCGTAATCATTGACGGCAACCCAGGTTGCCTGATCGATAAACCGCTTCAAGTCGTCACCAGCAAACATCGGCAATCCCTGGCCGGGATCAAAAATAAATGGAATACCGGCATCGGCAAATTGCTGCGCATGTTCGATCATGCCCTGCCGGCCATCCGGAGAAACCATTCCCATCGTGATGCCTGCATCTGTCGGCACCTTGTTCTGGTGTGCATGATCCATGGCGCCGGGATGAAATGCCGTGATCTGGTTATCATCCAGGTCCGTCGTAATATAGGCCTGTGCGGTTAGAGTGTCGTTGATGGTGCTGATATAACGCTGGTCAAGCTCATTGTCGCGCAACCGGTCGGCATAGGCCGGAAAATCTTCACCAACCGTGGCCATAATCTGCGGTTGTTCACCGAGTAAGCGCAGGTTGTAACCAATATTACCGGCACAGCCGCCAAACTCCTTGCGCATCTCCGGCACCAGGAAGGCAACGTTAAGAATATGCAGTTGGTCAGCAAGAATATGCTCCTTGAAACGGCCCGGAAAAACCATAATGTTGTCATAGGCCAGAGAGCCACAAATCAATACAGACACGAGTAATTCCTTTATTTAGTGGTGGTGTGGTTATGCGCTGGACTCGCTGTCCGGTTGCCAGACCACATCCAGCTGCCTGACCGCACGGACATCGTCAAGCCGCCTGACCGGCGTTGTGATCGGCGCCGCCTTGATGGTATCCGGGCTGCTATATGCCAGATCACGAATTTCAACCAGTGCGGCGACAAACGCATCAAGTTCCTGCCTGGCCTCGGTCTCGGTCGGTTCAATCAACAAACACTCGGCAACAAGCTGCGGGAAATAGGTTGTCGGCGCATGGAAGCCACGATCCAGTAACGCCTTGGCAAAATCCATTGCGCTAATACCGGTTTCGTTGGTTATCAATTTGAGCGACACGATGAACTCATGACTTGCGCGACGTTCTGCAAAGGACACTTCGAAGCCGGCCGTCTGCAACCGCTTCATCAGGTAGTTGGCATTCAATGTCGCAAATTCGGATACCCGCCGCATGCCGTCGGCACCGAGCAGGCGCATGTAGACAAACGCCCGCAGCAGAATCCCGGCATTGCCCATGAACGTCGACAAACGACCAATCGACCGGGGCCGGTCCGCTGCGGACAACCACACATATTGGTCCCCGTCCCGGCCGACTATCGGCACGGGTAAAAACGGTGCCAGCCGCTCATTGACAGCGACCACCCCCGAGCCCGGGCCGCCGCCGCCATGTGGCGTGGCAAATGTTTTGTGTAAATTGAGATGAACGACATCAAAACCCATATCAGCGGGCAAGGCACGTCCCAGAATTGCGTTCAGATTTGCCCCGTCGTAATACAACAGACCACCGGCTTTATGCACGATATCGGCAATCTCGATAATCTGCCGTTCGAAGATGCCAAGCGTTGACGGGTTGGTCAGCATGATCCCGGCAGTTGCGGGGCCGACTGCATTACGCAGCGCATCGAGATCGACATCCCCATCTGCCCTGGTCGGTATCTCAACGACGGTGCAGCCACACATCGACGCGGTTGCCGGATTGGTGCCGTGTGCCGCATCGGGAACGATAATCTCACGCCGTTCAGAATCACCTCGCGCATCATGATAAGCACGCAGCATGGTTACACCGGCAAATTCCGCTTGAGCCCCGGCCATCGGGGTCAGCGAAATCGCCGTCATACCGGTAACCGCCTTGAGCATATCCTGCAACTCATACATGCATTCGAGAAAACCCTGCCCATACTCGGTCGCAGCAAGTGGATGACGTTCGACAAACTCGGGTAACATGGCAAGCCGGTTACAAACCCGCGGATTGTATTTCATCGTGCATGAACCAAGCGGATAGAACTGGGTATCAATCGAATAGTTTTGTTGTGACAGGCGAGTGAAATGCCGTACAACCTGCAATTCTGAAACCTCGGGCAGCAGCGGCTCCTCTCGACGCAGAAACTGCGCAGGAAAATCGGCCGCCGGTGGCTTTGCTGGCGCGTGCCCTCCGGCGCGGCGACCCGGGGCCGATAACTCAAAAATAATCGGTTCAAGCATCAGGCTACCTTTGAACTGCTCATGACCGCTTTCAGCACCGTTGCATATTTAGCAATTTCTTCTTCCGTGCGCATTTCGGTCGCACAAACCAGCAACGCGTTGCCAAGTTCCGGATAATCAGCCGACAAGTCGTAGCCGGCGAGAATACCCTGTTGCCCAAGCGCCTCGATCAGTGGCCCAACCGGGCGATCAAACTGCAGGACGGCCTCATGAAAAAACGGCTCGAACATGACTGTCGCCGCATCCGACTCAGATAGTTTCTCGACCAGTAATTTTGTATTGGCGTGGCATTGCAACGCGGTACGCCGTAGCCCGTCACTACCCAGCAATGACAGGTAAATTGTCGCGGCGGTTACCATCAACCCCTGGTTGGTGCAGATATTTGAAGTTGCCTTGGAACGACGTATGTGCTGCTCGCGAGCCTGTAGCGTCAATGTAAACCCGGGCTTGCCGTCAATATCAACGGTGCGCCCGACGATACGTCCCGGCATCTGCCTGACCATCTGCTGCCGACATACCAGGTAACCGAAATACGGACCACCGGATGCCACCGGGATGCCAAATGGCTGGCCTTCACCACAGGCGATGTCTGCACCCGCCGCACCCCATTCACCCGGCGGCCGTAAAACAGCCAGGCTCATCGGGTTGCAGATCGCGATAACAATCATCTGTTGCGCGTGCGCCCAGTCAGTTAATGTATCAACATCATCGAGCGTGCCGAGAAATGTCGGTTGCTGCAAACAGACGGCGGCAAATTCTTCCGCCGCCAATCCATCCAGAGCCGCTAGTTCCGTCTGCCCGTCCCGGCAGTTGATTTCAACCAGTTCAATGCCCTGGCCTACGGTCAGGTGTCGTGCCACGGCACGATATACCGGATGTACCGAGCAACTGACCAGAATTTTCCGCGAATTCACTTTACGATTGCTGCGTACCGCCATCAGACAGGCTTCGGCAAATGCTGTCGCACCGTCATACAGTGAAGCATTGGAAATATCCAGACCGGTCAGGTTTGCCATTATCGACTGGTATTCATAGATGACCTGCAACGTACCCTGGCTGGCTTCAGCCTGGTACGGCGTGTAGGCGCTATAAAATTCGCCGCGGGTTACAAGATCCCAGACCGCCGCAGGAATATGGTGCTCGTAGGCGCCGGCGCCGATAAACGATACAACGCCGGCATCTTTGGCTGCACGGTCCCGCATTAGTCGGGTAACCGCCGCTTCATCCATGCCAGCCGGTATCTTGTGCAGCCCGTCGATACGCAAGGCAGCAGGAATTTCATCAAACAACGCCTCGGTATCAGCGACGCCGATGGTGCTCAGCATTGCGGCGATGTCCCGCTCGGTATGAGGAATAAAAGGCATTAGAATTTCAAAATAGTTACCAGGCTACACTGGTCGCCGGTTAACCTGCAGATTCAGCAAGGAACTGGCTGTAAGCATCAGCATCCATCAATTCATCCAGTTCTACCGGATCCGATGGCTCAATTCGTACCAGCCAGCCTTCCTCATAGGGACTCTGGTTGACCAGTTCCGGTTCATCGGTCAGGGCATCATTCACCTCGGCCAGAACGCCGCCGATCGGGGCATATACATCGGATGCGGCCTTGACGGATTCAACCACGATACAAGCATCACCCTTTGCTAATGTAGCGCCATCTTCAGCTTGCTCAACATAAACAAGTTCGCCTAATGCCTCCTGGGCGTGATCCGTTAGGCCGATCATGACCAGCCCGTCATCCTGTAGCCGGACCCATTCATGCTCTCTGGAATATTTACGATCCCCGGGCACTTCACTCATCTCATCAAGACTCCCAACCAATCAATACAAGCATCAGACATCGACCCTTAATTATCAACCAAAATACGACCGTGACGCACAAACGGTGGGCACACGATCCTGGCGTCACAACTTGCATTACGAATCTGAACCTGGCAGGTGCCGACAGCATCTGCCGGAACCCTGGCCAATGCAATCGAACGCTGCATCGTCGGCGAGAAACCACCGCTCGTAACCGCCCCGTCACCAGACCCGGTCAACACCCGTTGACCATGGCGCATGATACCGCGATCTTCGAGCATCAGGCCGATCAATTTTGCCTCCGGACCCTGCTCACGTTGTTGCTCCAGCGCAGCACGCCCGATAAATGTCCGCCCGGCCGGGTCCCAGGCCACGGTCCAGCCCAGCGCCGATACCAGCGGTGAAGTCAACTGATCCATATCCTGACCATACAGGGCCAACCCCGCCTCCAGTCGCAACGTATCACGGGCACCGAGTCCGCACGGCCGGATACCGGCCGCGCATGCCTGGTCCCAGAGCCGGCGCCCGGTATCAACATCGACAACAATCTCCCAACCGTCCTCCCCGGTATAACCGGTGCGCGCCACAAACCAGTCACCGTCACTGCAGCATGTGAACGGCGCCTGCTCAAGAGCTGTCTGACGAAGTACGGCCGGTAACAGCGGAGCGGCCTGCGCGGTTGCCTTCGGCCCCTGGATCGCAAGCATCATGAACGCTGCTCGCTCGCGGACGACAACAGCAAAGTCAGCGGCAACCGCGGTCATCCAGTCAAGATCCTGAACGCGAGTGGCTGCATTGACAACAACGCGATAATCATCGGCATCACGGCGGTAGACAATCAGATCATCAATCACCCCGCCGGCTTCATTAAGCATACAGCTGTACAAACCCTTGCCGGGCAAATCCAGTTTGGCGACATCATTTGCCAGCAATCTGCGCAAGTAACCTTCGGCATCCTGCCCGGTGACATCAACGACGGTCATGTGCGATACATCAAAGATCCCGGCTGCTTCACGCACAGCATGATGTTCGTCGATCTGCGAACCATAATGCAGCGGCATATCCCAGCCACCAAAATCGACCATCCGGGCACCGGCCTCGACATGGCGTGCATATAAAGGAGTTTTATCAGGCATAAAGATGATTTTTTACTGGCTACATACTTGACGAATGAGCGTGCTAATCCTTGTTGTTACAATGCTGCACCAACCAAAGCCTCGATACTTTCCACACTGCGTGGTAAATCCTTGGTCAAGACATCATGTCCGTCCCGGGTCACAACCACATCGTCCTCAATGCGAATACCGATACCCCACCAACGCCTGGCTACGCCTCGGCTGCGCTCGGCAATATAAATCCCGGGCTCGACGGTCAACACCATACCCGGCTCAAGTAACCGCCAGTGATCCGCAACTTTATAATCACCTACATCGTGCACATCCATACCCAGCCAGTGACCGGTGCGATGCATGAAGAAACGCCGGTAAGCGCCGTCCTTGATCAGTGTCGTCAACCTGCCCTTGAGCAGGCCGAGATCGCGCAAACCACGGGTAATCACCTTGACGGCCGCCATATGCGGTTCATTCCAGTGCCGTCCGGGCATGATCATGGCCAGTGCCGCCTCCTGAGCCTCGAGCACGAGATTATAAAGTTCGCGTTGTTCGGTCGAGAATTGCCCGTTAACCGGGATAGTCCGGGTGACATCGGACGCATAGTTCTCATACTCACAGCCTATATCGATCAGGACGAGATCACCTTCCTGCATCTGTCTATTATTGTCGATGTAATGCAGGGTGCAGCTATTTGGCCCCGAACCGACGATCGGTAAATATGCCATCAGCGTATTGTGACGCCGGAACTCATGGTGAAATTCTGCCTCAAACTCATATTCATATAATCCGGGTCGACAAATACTCATCGCTCGCTTGTGTGCAATGGATGCAATCCTGGCTGCCTTGCGCATCGCACTGATCTCTGCCCGGCTCTTATACAAACGCAGGTCATGCAACATATGATCAAGCGCTACAAACTCATCGGGTGTGTGATCAGAAGCACTGCCCTTACCTCGTAACGACGTAACCCAGCCAATCAGGCGCTGATCGAATTCGGGATGCGTACCAATCGAGTAATAAACGCGTTCACACTGCTCAATAATGCCAGGCAAAATATCATCGATATCGGCAATCGGAAATGCATCATCCGCACCGATTTCAGCAACCGCATCTCTGGTGCCGGCAAGCTTACCGTGCCAGATCTCCTGTTGCGGATCGCGTTCACGACAAAACAGCAGAAACTCACCGTCGGAGCGTCCCGGTATCAAAACGGCTACAGCTTCAGGCTCGTTAAAGCCGGTCAGATAATAAAAATCGCTATCCTGACGAAAGCCAAACTCGACGTCACGGTTTCTGAATCTCGTCTGCGCCGCCGGCAGCACGGCAACCGCACCCTTGCCAATCATGCGCATAAGCTGGCGCCTGCGCTTGGTAAACTCTTTCTGGTTCAAGCCCCGATCCTCAGTGGTGCTGCCTATCGTTCGGCGACTTGCGAACCCGATGCAACTCTTCAAAAGCGAGTTGTACGCTAACTCGTATAAACTCGGTAATTTCTACATACGCAGCCTCACCTTCGGCACTGGTTTCATCGGCCGTGAAGGCGGCACGCGTAATCTCGCTGAAATCTGTGATAATTTCCCGGGTAATACCCTCAGCCAGCAACGGGTTCCCCGCGCCTGCCTCATGACCTGCGCCCAGCCCATGCATGAAACCCTGGCACCAAAAGCCAAGACTCTCCGCCCGGGCTTCAAGTGGATCATCATCGCCTGGCAACAACAACTCAAGCCCCATATCGCCCTGATCGAGCGCATTCCAGGTTGCCGTGGCCAGCGATTCCAGTACCTCGCGCCCATCCCCTGCAATATTTTCCGTCTCCGCAAAGACCGAGGCTACCCAAGCCGGAGCCGCATCGGCACCCATAATACAAACCAGGCCGCAATATTCACCATGTATTTCGGCCGGTTCGCTGAGCGCGCCAGAATCACGCAAAACCGCTTCGACAGTGGCAAAATCTGGTTGCACAGCACTACCCATAAGGTTCTGCTCTTACAATACACAAGGTTAACCGGTTTGACCCGTTACGGCAGGGTTTACGAGCCTGTTGCATGGTTTGCGCGCCAGCTGGCCAACAGCATTCCCCTGCTATAGATGGGTTACCGGTGAATTCTAGCATCACACCCAGGCGCTGAACATTTGACCATAGCGCGCTGTAGACACTATATTAAGTATATGATCGATAAAAATGATAAAAGCTTTTCTCAGGAACTTCAGCGACTCGAGCGACGTCTCGATGAATTAGTTGTGATCACCAACCAAATAAAAGACGAGAATCGTTCGCTGAAACAACGTCAGGATGCGCTGATCGGCGAGCGCGCCACTCTTTTACAGAAAAATGAGCAGGTTAGATCGCGGGTTGAAGCGATGATAGGCCGACTCAAAGCAATGGAGCATGGTTCATGAGCGAGATGTTCGCGCACGTTAATGTCAAAATCCTGGAAAAGGAATACCAGATATCATGCCCGGCCGATGAGCGCAAAGCACTCCTCGATTCAGCTGAAATGCTCAACGCCAAGATGCGCGAAATTCGTGATAGCGGGAAAGTGGTTGGCCTCGACAGAATAGCGGTTATGGCCGCATTGAACCTGGCCAATGATCTGATCAGCACTGATGATGTCAGCACACAACTTGAAACCAGCATAAAATCCAAAGTTGTTCAGATGCGTCAACGCATAGAAACGGCACTGCAATCCGGTCAGCAACTTGACCTCTAACGGCTGTTGACCTCACTCTGCCGATCGCAATACGGCTACTCTTTCACTACAGGCAACGAATTTCAAACCCTAAAAAAGGCCCTGCGTCTCATTTTAGCCCCCCGCTTACAGGTATAATCATTGTCAGGTTCCTCCTGCGGTGTTCGAGACTAGCCCGGAAGTCTTTCGACCCTAACTTTCAGATTTGGGATCAATGGTCTGTCGACAGCTTTGTGCAAAACCGCTTCAAGCGGATAGCCTGCTCTGTCACGGCTGATCCCACCTTCCGCTCTGGTTCGAGAGCAAGAGGTCTATCACGGCACATGCGGGAGGAACTTTATTTTTTCCTGACACCAATCTATGGTTGCTCACTATGAACAAGGCAACTATTCGCGACAAAATAAAAGCGCAAAGAAATGCGCTTTCGGCTAACAGCGTTATCGACGCATCAATCGATATTTCACGTCGTTTATGGAATGTGCCGGCACTATCGCGTGCCCGTCGAATTGCATGTTATTTTCCTGTCGGACACGAGGTTGATTGCCGCTACTTTATATCTACCGCCTGGGAATATGGCCGCACTGTGCTACTACCAGTACTAAATGGTCCGGAGCTAATGTTCTCGGTTTACGACCCCAATACAACATTTTTGCGCAATCAGCATGATATTCCTGAACCAAACGAAAAAAAAACACAACAAATAAAACCGCAATATATTGACGTTGTACTTGCGCCACTTGTTGCTTTCGACGCTACAGGAAATCGAGTTGGCATGGGTGGCGGTTATTACGATCGAAGTTTTCGTTTCATGCGCAACCGTACAACCTGGCAACATCCAAAAATTATCGGCGTCGCGTATAACCTCCAAAAAGTCCCTAAAATAAAGGCTTGTAGCTGGGATATCCCCTTACAAATTGTGGTAACCGAAAAAAAAATATATAACTTCCAGCGCTAACACAACCTTACTCAGCAAATACAAAGAGACCACCATCTAACCTTAACCATAATCGTTTTCTACTGTGACCGGCATATAGGCTCAAACCTGAACAGAAATACCAAATAAGTACCGCAGGTCTTTAAGACTTGATTTGCTAGCATTTTATTTTCTTATGTATATACTCAGCCCGGTTATCCCGACACGGAGACTATTAGTATGGCTGCATCAAGAAAGAAAGTTTCGCGCAAGAAAGCGAAACGCAAGGTTGCGAAGAAGCGCAAGGTAGTGCGCAAAACGCGTAAGAAAGCTGCGAAGAAAAAAGCTAAGCGCAAGGTAAAGAAAAAGGCCAAGAAAAAGGCCAAGAAAAAGGCTAAAAAGAAAGCCAAGAAAAAAGCTAAGCGCAAGGTAAAGAAAAAGGCTAAAAAGAAAGCCAAGAAAAAAGCCAAGCGCAAGGTAAAGAAAAAGGCTAAAAAGAAAGCCAAGAAAAAAGCCAAGCGCAAGGTAAAGAAAAAGGCCAAGCGTAAGGTAAAGAAGAAGGCCAAGAAAAAGGCCAAGAAAAAGGCTAAAAGGAAAGGTAGGAAATAGGCATGGCTTAGGCTTAACAGTCTAAGCAAGCTCCCCAACGGAGCATGTCTCACAGTATGCCCGCCCCTGGCGGGCATATTTTTTTGCCCGGAAAGCAAATATTGAGGCTGAGGACGGGCAAACCAATACTTACCCTGTATGGTTATAATTGCTGCATATTCAGGTGACGAGGATCCAATAACCGGAGCACTGACATGCATCAAGAGGAAAAAAAACGACTAGCTGCTCAGGCTGCGCTGCAGTGCATTAAACCCGGCACTATCCTCGGTGTTGGCACCGGCTCCACCATTAATTATTTCATCGATGAATTACCGGCATTTCGGGATCAGCTGGATGCCATAGTGGTCAGTTCAAAAGCCAGCGAAGACCGCCTGCAGAAGCTGGGTTTCACCATCACCCCGCTTAATGAAGCCGGCAACTTAGACCTGTATGTTGACGGCGCAGATGAAGCCAACAAGCAATTTCACTTGATTAAGGGCGGCGGCGGTGCATTGACCCGGGAAAAGATCCTGGCTGCTGCAGCCCAAGAGTTTGTCTGCATCATCGATGACTCTAAATGGGTCGGACTACTCGGCACATTCCCACTGCCTGTCGAAGTCATCCCGATGGCTCGCTCCTACATCGCGCGACAATTCGTCAAAAATCGCGGCCAGCCAATTCTGCGCCAGAACTTCATCACCGACAACGGCAACGAAATTCTCGATATCTATAATCTGCAGATCACCAACCCTGTCGAAATGGAAAATCGCTTCAATCAGTTTCCAGGCATCGTCACCGTCGGTATTTTCGCACAACGGTCTGCTGACCGGATCTTCATGGCAACAGCAGACGGTGTGCAGGAAAAAATGCGTGGATAAACATGCGTGGATAAACATGCCACTTTACCTGTCAGTAGCAACCACTTTACTCAGAAGAAACCAGGTTCGCGGCAGCAGACCTTAAAAAATAAGCGGGATTAAGGTCCCCCAGCCAAAAAACCCGCAGAGTGCGGGTTTTTTGGCTGGGGGACCAGGATTCGAACCTGGGTTGGCGGAGTCAGAGTCCGCAGTCCTACCACTAGACGATCCCCCAATCCTGTCGGCAACCGACCTTACCGGGGTTGGATCCGGTTAGCGCTTCGAGTACTGCGTCGCGCGGCGTGCCTTGCGTAAACCCACTTTCTTGCGCTCCACTTCACGAGCGTCACGGGTGACAAACCCGGCTTTGCGCAAGCTTGAACGTAAACTTTCATCGTAGGCCATCAGCGCCCGGGTCAGCCCATGCCGAATCGCGCCAGCCTGACCCGTTGTTCCGCCGCCATGAACCCTGACGGTGATATCAAACTTGTCGCCAAGCTCAGTCAGATCGAGCGGCTGTCGTACAATCATGCGTGCTGTTTTGCGCCCGAAAAAAGTATCAAGAGATTTCTTGTTAACGGTAATGTTGCCGGTTCCCGGTCGCAGATAAACTCGTGCAGTCGACGATTTGCGTCGGCCGGTACCATAAAAAATATCAGTTGCCATAGATAATTATCCGTTCAAATGTCCCATTCAGATTTCCAGCGGTTGCGGTTGCTGAGCTGCATGATCGTGGTCAGGCCCACTGTAAACCCGCAGTTTCTTGAGCATTGCTGCACCAAGCTTGTTCTTCGGCAGCATACCCTTGACGGCCTTCTGGATAACAAGTTCGGGTGATTTTGCCATCAGGTCCTCAAGCTTGATCGACTTCAGGTTGCCGATATATCCGGTGTGATGATAGTAAACCTTGTCCTTGAGCTTGTTGCCGGTCACACGAATCTTGGCTGCGTTGATCACCACGATGTAGTCCCCGGTATCAACGTGCGGAGTAAACTCAGGTTTGTGCTTACCGCGCAATCGACTGGCGATTTCAGTTGCCAGACGACCCAGCGTACGTCCCGTAGCATCTACCAGATACCAACCATGCTCGACTTCAGCGGGCTTAGCAGAAAATGTACTCATTATTATTAAATCCATCTGTGCGCCCACAAGTGCAACAGGGACGCGGAAAAGGCGGCGATTTTACTGGCGTTGACCGGGTTTTTCAATGATTTACCGGAAGTTGCACCTGATCCGGTTCAGAATCGGTATTCCAGAGCAATCGAGGTGAATGTATCAGTTTTGTCCTTGCCATCCGCTACATCCGAGTTGTGCTTGACGGTATAAGCGAGAACCATAGACAGTGCAGCGATAATGCCGACACTCAACTCGGTTACTGACTCCGTATATGTGTTATTAGAACCAGATGATACGCTTACTTTCTGGGTAAATGTCGAATTCTCGCTGACTACCCATTTGTAGTTACCCGCAATCCGCAGAACTGCTTCATTTACACGGTTCCTGCCGATCGTGCCGACCGCAGCAGGTGGGGCCGGAAGTGCCTCAATAACCACGGATTGGCTTGCGCCAGCAGACAATTCACCGTTTAGCTCATGCCTGTCAATATTGATGAACCGGCGCCCGATACCGGCGGTCTCATAAATCTGCTGATCGTAACCGCTGAACCGGTCTTTGTTGTAATCCACCATTCCAAACAGGTAAGACCGTGCCGACAGGTCGAATTTCCCTTCATATGTCGCCTTGTAAGACTCGGCGGTCGTATTCTTGTCCTCCGACTTACCCAACGCCCTGACCAGTAGCGCATGATGCCAGCGCTGCTGGTCCCAACCAAGCTCGGCTTTGCCGGTAAATGAAGTGCTCTCGGTGTTACCGTTAACGGACAGATAGCCCAGCGCAACGCTCCCCGACCATGGATCCCGGGGATCTTCATTTGCCCAGACCTGCATCGGGATACCAATTGTTACCGCCACCAGGATGACGCGAAGTTGCAAATAAAACATGAATTACTACTATTCATTGAAAAAGGCGACGGTAATATAGTATTTTTCCAACAGACTTGCGCTGAATCTGCCATATGAAATGTGCGGCACGGTCACTTCAATTCACCTTATATGGTCAGATTTACGCTTATTTTGAGACCCTTGTCACAAATTTTATTAAACTCTTTGCATCTTATGTTTAAATTAGTATTAATCAGGGTTCGATTAGAGAGGAGTGAAAATTATCATGGCTAACAGCGGAAATACTGCTAGTGATATTCCTACCATCAACCGGTTTCTGACCTACTGCCGGGTACGCACGATACCCGCCAAGACGGTGATGATTCATGCCGGTGATGTGCCGGACAGTCTGTACTACATCACATCCGGTTCGGTAGAAGTTATGATCGAGGACGAAGATGGTAATGAGATGGTTCTCGCCTATCTCAACAAGGGCCAGTTCTTCGGTGAAATGGGCCTGTTCCATGATCAGCCGTCACGTAGTGCCTGGGTTCGTACCCGCGTTGCATCTGAAATTGCCGAAATGACCTACCCACGCTTTCGTCAGATTGCCAGCGAAAGTCCCGGCCTGGTATTTGAACTAGCGACTCAGCTCGCTACTCGCCTTGACCGTACCAACCGCAAACTTGGCGACCTTGCATTTGTCGACGTAACCGGACGAGTCGCCCACGCAATCATGGATCTGTGCAACGAACCGGATGCGATGACCCACCCGGACGGCATGCAGATCAAGGTCAGCCGCCAGGAACTGAGCCGACTCGTAGGCTGTTCCAGGGAAATGGCCGGCCGGGTACTTAAAGTGCTTGAGGAGCAGGGTCTGGTCTCGGCCAGCGGCAAAACTATCGTTGTCTATAATGCTCGCCCACAACAAACCATCAAGGCGGTTTCGCGGTAACCCGGCAGCGGCAGAATCAGCTGTCAGCGGCGGCTATCTGGTTGCGCAATGCAGTGATCGTCGACGCATAATCATCTGCGTTGAAAATGGCTGAACCGGCAACAAACATGTCGGCTCCTGCTGCCGCAATCCGGCCAATATTCTCCGGCTTGACGCCACCGTCAACTTCAAGGCGAATCGTCCTGTCACTGACACCCGCCAATGCATTGATGCGGGCTCGAATCTTACTGAGCTTATCGAGACTCGAAGTGAGAAATGCCTGGCCACCGAAACCCGGATTCACAGACATAACAAGCACCAGGTCGATTTTCTCCAGGGTGTAGTCGAGACACTGTAGAGATGTCGCCGGATTTAATGCAATACCCGGCTTGCAACCCAGCTCACGAATCAGGCCGATCGTGCGATCAACATGTTCTGTCGCTTCCGGATGAAAACTGATGTAGCTTGCGCCGGCAGCGGCAAAATCGTGTACCAGCCGGTCTACAGGGCTCACCATGAGGTGAACATCTATGGGCGCCCCTATCCCATGGTTGCGTAATGCCTGGCAGACCAGCGGCCCGACAGTCAGGTTCGGAACATAGTGATTATCCATGACATCGAAATGAACGACATCCGCACCTGCAGACAGTACCGCCTCAACCTCCTCGCCGAGACGGGCAAAATCAGCAGATAATATCGATGGGGCGATCAAAGCATCACGCACAACTAAACTCCCAAATAGTGACTGCTGCAAATAATAGCCCGAAAGTTATACGCAGCGTGGTTGAATTTCAGTGCGGGCGGAATTTTCACTTGATTTTCCGGTATTCTTTGATGACCTCGTAGGCGGCACGAATTTCACGCGTCCGTTCCTTGGCAACTTCCAGCATTGAATCGGGCAACCCTTTTGCCACCAGCTTGTCCGGGTGATGCTGGTTCATAAGCCGCCGGTATGCTGTTTTGACTTCCTTGTCGGTTGCCGTCGATTCTATGCCCAGCGCCTGGTACGCCGCAGTCAGATCCTGTGCATGTGACTGGCGGGTAAAGCCGTCACCAAAACTACGTTGCGCGCGCAACAAAGCTTCGAGTTGCGCCAGCGCGACGCGGCCAACACCGAGGATATCCGCGATGCGCCACAATACAGTTCGTTCCTCGGTGGTAATGCTACCCTTGCTCAGCGCAATCTGGAGCTGAATCTCAAGGAAAGCCTGGATTAATTCGGGCTGACGGCCGCAGGCCTGGCGCAACCGGCTGACCCGCGGCTCGATATCCGTTTCCGGCTGCTTGCCCTCGGTAAACAAATTGATCGCCTGGCGCACGGCTTCGGGACGCAATTGCATGCGATGCATGACCGCGCGCGCCGCCTGAATTTCCTCCTCGGTCACCCGACCATCGGCCTTGGCGACGTATCCCATGACGAGGAAGGTGGTCTCGAAGAATACCGCCTGACGCTCAGCAGCAGAAAATCGGCCACCCCCGGCCGAATGCCCGACCCGGTCGCCGATACTCAGCCCCCGGTCAAATTGGTGGCCTACCAATGCACCAATCGCAATACCAATGATATTGCCACCGGAAACGACGTAACCCAGTGTCGCGCCAACCAGTTTCCCGGCCCAGCTCATGTGGATGACCTATTTTCTACACAGATTTTCATGATTGGATCAGCTAGCGTTAGAATACCCAACTTTTGCAGCGAAGTTACGGGTTCATAATGTCTACAGAAAAACAGATGCTGGATGTATTGTTCGAATCAAGATTGTCGGGACTCACCCGCATAAGTCAAGGCAAGGTTCGTGACATGTATGCTGTCGATACCCATCATTTACTGATCGTAACCTCAGATCGCCTGTCCGCGTTTGATGTCGTGTTACCGATTCCGATTCCGGGCAAGGGTGCCGTTCTTAACGAACTAACCGATTTCTGGATGGAAAAAACCCGCACCATCGTCGGCAACCACATGACCGACGTTCCGCTCGAATCAGTCATCACCGATCCTGACGAACGTGCATCAATCGCCGCACGCGGCACTATTGTAAAACGCCTGCAGCCACTGCCAATCGAGGCTGTCGTACGCGGCTACCTGATCGGATCGGGATGGAAAGATTACCAGGCAACCGGGAAAGTCTGCGGTATCGATTTGCCCGCCGGCCTGCAGTTAGCAGAAAAATTACCGGAGCCTATTTTTACCCCGGCGACCAAAGCGGAGCTCGGTGAGCATGATGAAAATATCAGCTATAAGGAAGTTGAAACCCTGATCGGCGCAGATTTAGCCGCCAAAGTCAGGTCGCTGTCGCTTGAGATCTACTCGCTGGGTGCCGCCCATGCCGCCGAACGCGGCATCATTGTCGCCGACACAAAATTTGAATTCGGTCTTGATGATGACGGCGCACTGCACCTGATAGATGAAGTTCTGACCCCGGATTCATCACGCTTCTGGCCGGCTGAAAAATACCAAATAGGCAGCAGCCCGCCGAGTTTCGACAAGCAATTTGTGCGTGACTACCTGGAGACACTCGACTGGGACAAGACGGCGCCGGGGCCACACTTGCCAGACGATGTAGTGCGCAAGACCGCCGATAAATATCGCCAGGCCGCCGATTTACTCAAAGGCCCGGCAAACGGTTAACCGACAGACAGCGGATATCCCTCCGTCATGAGCAATACCATTAACGATAAACTGGAAGCTCTGCTCTGGGATTCACGAATCAAAGACATGCCGGCCGGCGCCCGGCAAGGTGTCATTGCGCTACGGTATATCTATGCCGTGCTGCGCGACATCGTAGCGGGCAAACTGACGCTCCGTGCGATGGGGCTGGTCTATGTCACGATTCTGTCAGTCGTACCCATCATCGCAATCAGCTTTTCGCTCCTGAAAGCATTTGGTTTTCATCACCAGCTGGAACCCGTCCTGTATAAATTCCTGGCCCCACTCGGTGACAAAGGCATTGAACTGACCAACCAGATCATCGGCTTTGTCGATAATATCAAGGGGGATGTGCTGGCCGGTATTGGGCTCGCTCTGTTGTTTGTCACCGCCGTATCGATGGCGGAAAAAGTCGAAGACAGTTTCAATTACGTCTGGCGTGTCGATCGCCCGCGCGATTTAGGCAGGCGCATCAGTGAATACCTGGCACTGATTCTCATCGGCCCGGTCGTCATGGTTACGGCCATGGCGCTGATCGCTAAATTCAGGAGCAATACGCTGGTCCGCCAGGTTGCCGAATTCGAACCGGTTAGCGAAACCCTGCTGCTGGTTGGGCAACTGGCTCCCTACGGGCTCGTGGTACTCGGCTTCACGCTCATTTACTGGTTCCTGCCCAACACCCGGGTACGCTTCCGATCCGCACTGGCCGGTGGTATCACGGGCGGCATGTTATGGGCAACTTCCGGCGTATTGTTTACCGCTTTCGTCGTATCCTCGACGCGCGCGATATCGATCTACGCCACATTTGCAGTCCTCATCCTGGCGCTGGTCTGGCTTTACCTTTGCTGGCTGATCCTGCTGACCGGCGCCCTGGTGTCTTTCTACGCACAAAATCCTGAACACCTGCGACTTGGCTACCGCCGGCTCAGCGTCGGCAGCCGGACCTGGGAACAAATCGCCATCGGCATCATGACGTCTGCTGCTGCCGCCTTTCGCGCCGGCACACCACAACCAACCATTGCCGAACTGGCCGAATCAGCGCGCCTTCCGGGCCTGATGCTGATCCCGGTCGTCAACCGATTGGTCGCGGCAAACCTCGTAACCCGTACCGGTAAAGACCGGTTGTTCCCATTTCGCGACCCTGCCAGCATCACCCTCAATGAAGTCCTGGGAGCCGTTCGCGACACGCAAACCATAGACGTCTGGTCAACTGGCAGGTGGCCGCGCATCGTCAATAACCTGAGCAAACGCATCGACACTGCACTGGAACAGGAACTTGGCGACACCTCGATCTACACCCTGATCGATGCCGATGCCATCGAGGACGAAGCAGCCTCGGCACCTCCACCAGACCATTCATAGCAGAAAAACCCAGCCCCGGATCCAAAATGCCGACCAGGGAAACTCCCTCAACCAGCAAAGAATTGTTAATTACCGGCCAGCATCATCTCTTCAATCAACACCGAACCCGTTCGTATCCCCCCGCGCAGATCGGTATCATTTCCAATCCCGGCAATGTGCCGATACATGTCGCGCAAATTACCGGCGATCGTAATCTCGCTGACCGGGTATTGAATCTCACCACCTGCAACCCAGAATCCAGCGGCGCCACGGGAATAATCCCCGGTCACCGGGTTAACCCCCTGGCCCATGACTTCATTCACCAGCAACCCGGTATCCATGGTGGCCAGCAAATCCTTAAAACTGTGGTCGGTATTGTCGACCAGCAGGTTATGCGCTCCTCCGGCGTTACCCGTCGTCTGCATGCCAAGCTTGCGCGCGTAGTAACTGCCCAGAATATAGCCCTGCAGAACACCGCGCTCTACAAGGCACCGGTCGCGCGTCTCGACACCCTCGGCATCAAACGGTGAACTGGCCAATCCACCGTGCAGGTGAGGCCGTTCCTCGATCGACACACACTCGGCGAGTACCTGAGTATCGAGGCTATCGAGCAGGAATGTCGACTTGCGGTATAAACTGCCACCACTGATTGCCCCGATCAGGTGAGCAAAAAAACCACGCGCAATACGCGGTGACAACAAAACCGGAGCCTTGCGCGTATCAAGTTTCCGCGCCCCAAGTCGCAGTAAACTACGCTCGGCAGCCTGGCGACCGATCAGGGTAGCGGCCGTGAGTTCGTCGGCGCGGCGCGACACCGTGTACTCATAATCGCGCTCCATCTGCCCGGCATCCTGCGCTATGACAGCACACGACAAACTATGATGCGAGTCACGGTAGCCGGCTAAAAATCCGTTCGTATTACCGTAGGCGCTACAACCACTCGATGTAGACAGCGTTGCGCCCTCCGAATTGCCAATCCGTTTATCGCTGTCGAGCGCTGCAGCCTCGCATTCAATCGCGATATCAATCGCCTGATGCGGCTCAACCGACCAGGGATGATACAAATCGAGATCCGCAATTTCCGTTGCAAGTCGCTGAGCATCGGCAAGTCCGGCACACTCATCCTCAGCGGTAAACTGTGCAAGCCCGCAGGCGCGCCGTACCGTTTCTTCGATCGCTGCCGTACTCAGGTCAGAGGTGCTCGCGTTGCCTTTGCGCTGACCAAAGAACACGGTCACACCGAGACCCTGGTCGCGGTGATACTCAAGTGTCTCAACAGCGCGCAACCGCGCCGTCACCGACAATCCCGCCCTGAAATTCGCGCTGGCCTCAGCCGCACTTGCACCATGCTGGCGGGTTAGCTGCAAGGCCTGCTCGACACATTTGCTGAGCATATCAATATCGGGCCGGGGCTGTTCGGTCATAGGATTACCTCTGATTCCACTGGCACTATTTTTACACTAAAATCCACCCATGAACGCAAAAATCGGAATCATCATGGGCTCTCAATCCGACTGGGAAATCATGCAAAATACCTCAAACCAGCTCGAATCATTTGGCATCGAACACGAAGTCCGGATCATTTCAGCCCATCGCTCCCCCGATCTGCTGGCCGAGTATTGCCACACTGCCCGGGACCGCGGGCTGAAAGTCCTGATCACCGCCGCCGGACTTGCTGCCGGTTTACCGGGCGCCGCCGCGGCCAAAACCCCGCTGCCGGTGCTTGGAGTACCGATGGAGTCCCGCGCTCTCGGTGGTATGGATGCACTGCTGTCGATGGTCCAGATGCCGGCCGGTATTCCTGTTGGCACACTGGCGATCGGCAAGGCCGGCGCTAAAAATGCCGCCATCATGGCTGCGTCAATCCTGGCACTGGAAGACGAACGCCTGCGTGAGGCGCTCGATGAATTCCGTGCCAACCAGACCCAGGCCGTGCTGGACCTGCCCGACCCCAGGGAACTTTAATCGCACCGAGCAACGGCTAAGGCCGGAAGCGGATACGCAGCCGGCCGGCGATCAAATCAACCGGTTCCGCCGACAGTCAGCCCATCAACCCGCAAGGTCGGCTGCCCGACCCCGACTGGTACCGACTGCCCATCCTTACCGCATATCCCGATACCGGTATCGAGTTGGAGATCATTGCCCACCATCGAAACCTTGTGCAACACGGATGGGCCGTCCCCGATCAATGACGCACCTTTGACGGGTGCGCCAAGTTTTCCACCTTCAATCAGGTACGACGCACTGGTCGAAAAAACAAACTTGCCCGAGGTGATATCAACCTGACCGCCGGCAAAATTCTGCGCATAAATACCCTTGTCTACAGATGCAATGATTTCCTCGGGATCGCTGGCACCGGCCAGCATAAAGGTATTCGTCATGCGCGGCAGCGGCAAATGAGCAAACGACTGGCGCCGACCGTTACCGGTTGACAACACCCCCATGAGGCGCGCGTTCATACTGTCCTGCATATAACCTGACAACTTGCCTTGTTCGATCAGTACCGTGTGTTGTGTCGGCATCCCTTCGTCATCGACATTCAGCGAACCACGCCGACTATCCAGCGTGCCATCGTCGACGACAGTACAAAGCTCGGAAGCTACCTGCTCGCCAATACGTCCCGAAAATGCCGAGGTTCCCTTGCGGTTGAAATCACCTTCCAGTCCATGCCCAATCGCTTCGTGCAGTAACACGCCGGGCCACCCCGGCCCGAGCACGACAATCATCTCACCGGCCGGCGCTGGTATTGCATCGAGATTAACCAGTGCCTGGCTTACCGCCTCACGCGCATATTCCATCGGGCGATCGCCATCAAGAAAATATTCATAACCAAATCGACCGCCGCCACCCGAGTAACCCTGCTCACGTTTACCGTCGTCCTCGACGATCACCGAAACGTTCAGCCGAACAAGCGGCCTAACATCAGCAGCCAGAACACCGTCACTCGAACAAACCAGCACCACATCCTGCACACCGGCCAGGTTTACCATGACTTGCTTGATACGTGAATCAATCTTGCGGGTATCACGATCGATGTCCTGCAACAGGGCAACCTTGTCCGCATCATCCAGCGAAGCAATCGGATCGACCGGTGCATACAAATTATGCCCGGACCGCGCTACCGCAACCCGGACCTTGCCCTGTTGGCCGCTACGGGCAATAGCGCCGGCTGCTGCAGATGCCTGCATCAGTGCAGGCAATGCAAGTTCATCGGAATATGCAAAACCGGTTTTCTCGCCCGCCATGGCTCGCGCACCGACACCCTGATCGAGGTTATAACTACCATCCTTGACGATCCCGTCTTCAAGCGACCACGACTCGTGTCGCGTTACCTGAAAATACAGATCCGCACAATCAACCCCTTTTTGCATCAAAGCATTCAGCGCACGCTCAAGATGCATGTCTTCCAGACCGGTCGGTGCCAGCAGAGACTGGCGCGCAATCTGTATCGGGTTTGAGAGGTCAGAATGTGTCAACTTGTTCATCCGCTGGTGACTATAGGGGGATTCTACGCGGTAGACCGTATCCACACACTATTTTGCAGACTTACAAATGATGCTTGGGTACCGGGAACTGTCGGCGTATATCCGCCTGTGCGTCCAGATCCAGATCAGCAACAATAACACCGGTGTCGGTACCGGCATCTGCAATCACCTTACCCCAGGGTGAAACCAGCATCGAGTGACCATAGGTTTGTCTGCCGTTTTCATGCCGGCCGGTTTGCGCCGCTGCCACCATAAAACACTGGTTCTCGATCGCGCGGGCCCTGAGCAGAATCGACCAATGAGCCGCTCCGGTCGTTGCGGTAAATGCAGCCGGCAACGCAATCAGCTGCATCTCGGACACAGAGAAACTCCTGAACAACTCGGGACAGCGCACGTCGTAGCAAACTGCAACACACAGTCCACCCCACGGCGTAGGCACAATCAGCGGTGACGAACCGGCCTTGGTATGCGCCGATTCACTGTAGTGCTCATCCCGGCCAGGAATGCCGACATCAAACAGGTGAATCTTGTCGTAACGTGCCACGCGATGGCCATCGGCAGCGAACACCAGTGAAGATGCGCTCGGGCGCGCCGGATCATCGCCGATAATGGGAATTGTGCCGCCAACTATCCATACCGTGTGACATGCCGCCTGCTCGGCAAGAAAATTCTGCAGCGGCCCGTCACCATCCGGCTCCGCCAATGCGCAGCGATCCACTTCCTTACAACCCATTGCCGCAAAACTCTCGGGAAGCACGATGAACTGCGCGCCTTGTGCAGCCGCTGCATTGATATGCCCGGCTACTGCGCGCAGATTTGCATCGACATCCAAACCGGATGTCATCTGGACCGCAGCACAACGCACACTCGTCATTCTTTCAATGATTCGGTAATGGCTTCGGAGAGATATGATTCGCAATTACGTAACGGCGCAACATCGAGATCGGTACCGCTGATTTGCGCGATGGCCGGATCGTCCCAGGATTCCGTAACCCGATAGTATGATTCCCCGAATGTGCTCAGCGGTTTATGAAAGATCTGTGAGAACAACAGCATCGCAGCACCGACTACAGGACCGCCAACAACGGTGCCGCCGACCGCAAGCAGATTGGAAACATGCGGGCGAATAACCGCCATCTGATTGTAATCACGTGCCGCAAGACCGGTTCGACCGACAATTCCCATGTCAGCAACAGAACCCTCCATACCAAGATTGCAGGTGTATGCATTGCCTCCATCGACCGTGAAATCACCCTTGATCGTATTGAAACTCAGGCCATCGGCGAACACATCGCTGAAATCAAATAACAAACGGCGCGGTAAGGCAGCGAGACTCAACACGCCGAGAATGCGCCCGCCGCCGGGCTCAACGGCCAGCAATGAGCCATCTTTCATGCTCAGCGTGAACTCGCCGTTAGCACGCTCCAGGAAATCAGCGCCGGGTCCGCCTAACCAGGTCAGTTCAGCGCTGGCGACCACCGACTTACCGGTAATCACCGGTTCATAACCCAGTGCGCTCAACACGGCACGTATATCGGTGCCATTCAGATCCAGCTTCAGGCGGGTCTGGCGCAACGTATCGTCGTTAGGGTGAACAAGCCACGCACCACGGCCATCAATTGTAAATGTCGGTGACTGCATCCTGAGCGGTTCGACAAGAATGCCCCCGGCGACACTATTGATAGTCGTACTCAATGCACCGAAGTGCTGGTCGTTCATGACAAAATCATCCGCCTTGATCGCAACAGACGGAATGACACGCGGATCAGAGGAGCCACCCTCGTCCTGACTATCCTGATAATTATCCACCAACCAGAGTCGTTCCATATCGGCCAGGATCGGTTGCCCGGCATCAAGATTGAGCGGCACTGTTATTTGCCCGGCAAGACCCGGGCTTTCCAGCGCAATCTGCCAGCTCTGCTCATCCTGAAACGCAGCCAGTTGCACAGCTGTAAATAGTTGTCCAAAAACCACCAAACGGTCGACATCAAGATCTGCCGTATGCCATATTTCCTGCCAGGACGATCCCCCAAACCCGCTACCATCCGCCTCAGCCTGCGCATCGCCCGCCAAATCACCAGCATCCAGTGCAAGCCATTCATCAAAATTGAGGAAACCCAGGTGACCGGATAACTCAACACCCGGACGGTTGGACACAATTGACGGGGTTGACCCGGCGTGCACAGCGCCGTAGGCGATTTCCCAGGCTTCTGTTCCGGCCTCCAGCTCAAAGGCCCAGGTCAAGTCATGTTCCAGCCTGCCGGCAACCTCAAGCCGGTCCTCAGCCGGGAACACAATGTCGAGTTCGAGCGCACGTTGCCCGGCAAATGTCTTGGCCAGTGGGTCGGGTAAATGACTCTTAACACCGACCAGGTCACTACGTACCATAATATGGGCCGGTTGTTGCGCGTCTGACTGGCGTCGTGGAATCACTACCAGTGCATCCCAGTTTGCCGCCCCCTCAACGCGACCGATAAACGGCAGTGACAGAGTCCGCATCCAGCGCTCCACCGGCGTGCGCCCCGTGACCCTGATGAACTGACTATACAGTTCACTCGAAGCCGCCGCCGGATACAGGTCAATAGTGACCGGTTCACCAAGCAATGTTGCCGTCATGCCGCCCGCATGAAAGCGGGTATTGTGAATCGTCAGGATGCCACCGAGATTGGTCAGGCCCCAGTCGAGACCCTGTAAACCAAGTTCCGTATCGTTGGCATCGATTACGATATCGAGTTGATATTCTTTCGCTTGCATGATCGGCATATCGAGTTGCAAATCGACATCAGCGCTTCCTCCGCCTGTTGCATTGTCGATTACCGGGCCAATTGCCAGAGCTACAGGGCTTTGGCGCAGAAACTCCAGGACCGCTTCCACGGTCACTGGTTGTTGTGCGTGAATTTCAAGTTGTCCCTTGCGCAGATCCGCGATCCGCACATCACTGTCGAGGAATTGGATAAGACCTATCCGACCACTGTTTCGTTGGGTCGACAGGCTGGCACCATCGAATATAATGCGCGCATCCAGGTTGTCTATGCGTGGCCACAGATCAGCATAATCGAGTACACAATCCTCGACATCGATGTCAATATTAAAAACGCCTTCACCGGCGGCGAACGGGAACTTTCGCAGCGGCCCGCTGACCCTGATGTCAGCCCGCGGCACCCGTCCCTTGACCAACGCACGATCCAGCCAGGCACCTACGCGCGGCGGGAACTTCTTCAGCGGCAGTAACGGCACAACCTGGGACACATTGTTCGCAGAACCCATCGCCGTCAGATCGATCTGCGGCGAATCCCCATTGCGCGGCCAATCAAATTTAAAACGTCCTTTGCCCTGGAAAGCAGCCAATCGTAGCTGAATGATGTCACTTAGCACGTTGACAGCATCATCGTTGACGCGCCAGTCGAGCTTTCCGGCAATACTCTGCGCCTGGATCGGCTCCGTAAACAACGCCGGTAATGTAACTACAACATCCCTGCTGTCGGTCCGCAGATAGCCGCCGTCCTGATCCGCATCCAGTTCACCGCTGGCACCACGCAGCGAGTTACCCTCCCCCAACCCGACAATTCCGATATCGGTAAACTCAAAAGCAGTCTTGAAATTCACTGCTGCATCAATGCTCTGCTGAAAATTAAAATCAAAATTGCGCAGATCGCCGTAAATATCCTGCGGCAAATGAAATTTTTCGGGCAGCACTGCCGCCAGCAAATCTTCGCTATCAGCAAGCAGAATAAACGGATATAAATCCTGAAAGCGTATGAAACCCGCACTGGCCTGAATGCTTTGATCTTGAGTGGCAGTGGTCGGCTGCACCGCAACGCTGAAATCGCTTTGCGGTGCGAATAAACCAAGTTGCTCAACACTGATTTCATTCGCGGCCAGCAACCAACTATCGTTCTCGCCACGCGCCCACTCGAGTCTGCCGCTCAAGGCCTTGTACTGTTCTGTTCGATCAGCATTAATGCGCAGAACAACATCCTGAATATCCAGATCGCCGGATATATTTTTCAATACGCTATCAATAAATGCTGCTGAAATAGTTGCATTGCCATACGCCTCGATCACCGGCACATCCCGATCTAACGCATAAGCAAAAATTCTCCCAAAATGTAGATTCTCCCCGGCAAAGTGAATACGCCATTCCGGCACATCCCGAACTACCGATTGACGATTAGCCTTTCCGACCGGGGGTGATTCCGGGCGCAGTAACCGGGTCGGAAGATCCGCCGATAACGCCACACGCCCACCGAACTCCGACGCCAATTCAATTTCACTGTCAATCCTGATCTGCTCAGCCGACAATTGAATATCAAGTTGCTCAATGCTGAAGGTATATTCATCCCCGGAACGTAAATCATCAGCAAATACAACTTCGATTGCTGATAATTCAATCTCCAGTTCAGGTAACTGCAGCGGCCCGTCCGGATCCGACTCAAGACGTATAAATTCTTTAAGCGATCGATTCTGAACAAAAAATGTTCCATCGCCATCCTGCCGAACACTGACTTGCAAACCCTCTATACCAAGGCGATTCAAGAGCGCCTTGCGGTCACGAAGCAGCATGAACAAGCTGATACCCACCGTCAGTTTATCGGCAATAAAAACCTGCTCACCCGTCTCTTGTGACAGTACGGTTACATTGATGAACTGCAATTCGGGACCGGCAAACGGCCAACTCGCACTGATATTTTCAAACTGCACATCAAAGCCAATCGCCTCGGCAGCCCAGCTGCGTATGTCATCCTGATAATCCTCTACGAGCGGTAATAACAGACGCGTGATACCGACGAGTAACGCAAGCAGCATGATGCCGATTGCTCCCGTATAGATGAACCATTTAAGGATTTTGCCGAGTAAATCACCCATTTAATCGTACGTTCCCTACATCAGGACAACATCGAACCGATCCGGCGCGAACATTGTCTCTGCCTGCAACCTAATTGGCTTGCCGGTCAACTCTTCCAGTTCCGCAAGCCCTGACGATTCCTCATCGAGCAGTAATTCAATGACATCCTGATGCGCCATTACGACCAGCTCTTCGAACTTGAATTGCCGATGCTGGCGAAAAATCTCTCTGAAAATCTCATAACAAACTGTTTCGGGTGTTTTGAGAAAACCATTCCCGTGACAGGCAGGACAACTGTTGCACATGATGTGCTCAAGACTTTCCCGCGTTCTCTTGCGAGTCATCTCAACCAGACCGAGCGCCGAATGCTCACTGATCTGAGTACGCGCATGATCAGAGGCCAGCGCTATCTCAAGCGCATCGCGCACCTGGCTGCGATGATTTTCCTCTACCATATCAATAAAATCGATAATGATGATGCCACCTAGATTACGCAGCCGCAGTTGCCTGGCAATAGTTACCGCAGCCTCGAGGTTGGTGCGAAAAATCGTATCCTCAAGATTACGGTGACCGACGAACCCACCCGTATTAACATCGATTGTGGTCATCGCCTCGGTCTGATCGAATATCAGGTAACCACCGGACTTCATCGAAACTTTCCGATTCAGTGCTTTCTCTATGTCATCCTCAACACCATACAGGTCGAATATCGGTCGACGTCCCCGGTATAACTCGATCGTCGATTCAATCTCCGGCATAAACATACCGGCGAAATATTTTAGCCGATCAAAAACCTGCTCGGCATCTACCTGAACGCGCTCAACATCGAGGCCGACAATGTCACGAATCATCCTCACGGCAAGTGATAAGTCTTCGTGAATCAACTGCCCGGGTTTGGCCGTCGCGGCAATCTCACAGATTGCTTTCCACAGTTTTTCAAGAAATATCATGTCGGCATGCATGGCTTCGAGACCCATGCCCTCGGCTGCCGTCCGAATGATGTAACCGCAAGCATGCTCTGCCGGGATAATACTCTCCAGCGCCGCCTTCAGGCGTTCGCGCTCATCTTCTTCCTCAATCCGCACCGACACGGCGAGCTTGGTGCTGGTTGGTAATGCCACCAGAAAGCGCGAAGGTATTGCAATCCTCGTCGTCAGCCGCGCTCCCTTCGTCCCGATCGGATCCTTTATGACCTGTACCGGCAACAGTTGACCCTCGCGTAACAAATCACGAATATCCGAATCAGCCGTTAATCCGTCTGCAGCGGCGGAATCAACCGGGGCAATATCCGATGCGTGCAGAAAAGCGGTTCGCGCAATACCTATGTCAATGAATGCCGCCTGCATGCCGGGCAACACGCGCACAACCTCGCCCATATAGATATTACCGGTCAAACCACGACGCGACGCACGCTCAATCATCAACTCCTGCAGAACGCCATTTTCAAGCATGGCGACGCGAGTCTCGCGAGAGGTTAAATTAATCAGGATTTCTTCAGGCATAACGGCTACATAAAACGATAACCGAAACCATTCAGCAAGTGGGCAGTCTCAAATAACGGTAATCCCATAACCCCCGAGTAGCTGCCGTGAATCGCTGCGATAAAAACGGCTCCAAGCCCCTGAATCGCATAGCCTCCGGCCTTGTCATGCGGCTCGCCGGTTGCCCAGTAGCCGTTAATCTCCGCATCACTTAGTGACCGAAAGGTAACCACCGTGCGGCTGACTGCCATGGCTTCTTGCTCTTTTGCGCTGATTGCTACGGCCGTCAGCACCTCATGATCACGACCCGACAGGCGGCGCAACATCGCTTCTCCCGCAGCCTGATCGGCCGGTTTGCCGAGAATATCCCGATCGACAATGACCGCCGTATCCGCACCGAGTACCGGTGCGCGGTGCTCAGGGTGCCGCTGCAGTGCTGCCCGGGCCTTGTCACGCGCCATCCTGCGCACATAGGCATCGGCTGGTTCGTCAGCCAACAACGACTCGTCGATGTCTGTGACGATTGACTCGAATGAAATATCGAGTTGTGCAAGCAATTCACGTCTGCGCGGCGAACCTGATGCAAGATAAATAAATTGTTCCGACATTGGCTGTTACCGCCCTTCCCGATGGTAGGGGTGTCCGTCAACAATCGTCCATGCCCGGTACATCTGTTCAGCCAGCACAACACGCACGAGTCCGTGTGGCAGGGTCAGACCGGACAACGACCAGAGTCGGTCTGCGGTGTCACGGATTTCATCTGTAAAGCCATCTGCACCGCCGATCATCAACCCCACGTGCGGGGCATGCTGTAACCAGTCACGCAGTTGATCAGCGAGTTCCATCGAGCTCCAGGGTTTGCCTTTCTCATCGAGCACAATCCTGCGGTCACAGGTGGCCGTGCGCTTTATCAATTGTGCTGCTTCCTGTTCACGAGCTGCACTGACACTCCCACGCGCACTACGTTTCCCGGGTGGGATTTCTTCAATACTGAATTGAATCTGGCGCGGCATGCGCCGAACATATTCCCTGACGCCGTCATTTACCCAACCCGGCATTCGTGTCCCGACAGCGAAAACCGAGAGTCGCATCGCAGTCCGTCAGCCGGCCTGCCCGGCATCGGTTGGTTGCCTGGCCCGGGTGTCGATATTCCAGAGATTCTCGAGCTTGTAATAATCACGAACCCGCGGTTGCATGATATGCAAGACGATATCACCAAGATCAACCAGCACCCATTCACCGTACTCATGCCCCTCGACCCCCAATACCGTCTGCCCGGCCTGCCTGGCTTTATCCAGAACACGGTCGGCAATAGACCGTACATGTCGGTCCGAAGTACCGCTGGCAATCACCATGTAGTCCGTTATCGAGGTAACCCCGGCAACATTAAGCACAACGATATCGACAGCTTTCAAATCATCCAGAGCTGCTGCTACTACTTGCCTGAATTCGCTATTCTGCACGTACCTGACGCTCCTTCGGGTAAGCCGGTGAAATTATTATTGTGCGTGACCTTGTCACCAGCCAGAGTCATGGTGCATAACAACCGGTTGTTTCGATCAGTGTGGCGACAGCATCCGGTACGAGGTAGCGCTGACTTTGACCGGCACCGGCGGCAGCACGTATTGCCGAAGATGAAATTTCCAGTTGGGTCACGGTGTGCACGAATATTTTGCCGGCCGGAATGGCGGTGAGTTCGGCACACTCGGTCACCCCGTTTGCCGCCAGCAGTGTCCCGGCATGCCCGGATCCGGGTAGTTGCGCACCCGGACGCCGGGCGACAATGACATGAGCAAGACGGAGAATATCCTCACTGCGATGCCAACTGCCGATATCGATAAACGCATCCATACCCAGGATAAGCCCGATAGGCCTGGTCGCCGACTCTGCGCGCAGTGACTCGAGTGTTTCGACCGTATACGAGGGACCGACCCTGTTGAGTTCGCGCTCATCAACGACGAAATCCGGCTGTCCGTTAATCGCGGCTCTTAACATGTCGAGCCGGATTGCTGCGGACGCAACCGGGGTCTTGCCATGCGGCGGACATCCGCACGGCGTAAAACGTACTTCGTCCAGCCCCAGGTAATTGCGTAACTCTAAAGCCGTACGCAGGTGACCAAAATGGATCGGATCGAAGGTGCCGCCAAAAAATCCGCTCAGACGTGTCAACAGACTGCCCCTGCCCGGCTTGTCATGGTGTACATCACAGCGTTTCTGCCCGCCAACCATCGCCGCCGGCCAGGGTCATTGTAAGCTCCAGCAGGACATTCCACGGCTGACCTTTACGCGCACCCTTGACGATCCGGTCTGCACGTCGGGCGCTGGCGATAAGTCCGCGAGCAAATTGAGCATCGCGGCCCTGCGTAGCGCGGCGGATCATTGCTTGTCGATTCGACCAGACCTTGGCCTCGGCCATTGCCTGACCGATTGACTGGCCGCTGGAAACCCGGAAAATCATTTCACTAACGACAGTAATTTCGCGCACCAGGCTCCACAGTACCAGCGGCGCCGCAACCCCCTCTTTCTCCAGGGCGTACAGAATCCTCGCCGCACGCGCACGATTGCCGGACAGTGCCGCATCACCAAGTTGAAAAACATCAAATCGCGCCCCGTCAGCTACCGAAGTGCGTACGGTATCAATCGTGACTTGCCCGTCGGTTGCAAGCAGCGTCAACTTATCGATCTCCTGCTTGGCCGCGAGCAAATTACCTTCCACTTGTGCCACCAGGAGTTGCAAAGCATCGTGATCAACACGCAAACCTGCCGTCCTGAGCCGGGCAATGATCCAGGCCGGCAGACCGTTTGCATCCGGTGCCTTCAGCGCAAGCCAGACCCCGGCCTTGGTCAGGCTCGATACCCACTTTGATCTCGCCGCCTTACTGTCAAGGGACGGTGTGATGATGATAATGATCGTATCCGGCGTGGGATTTTCGGCAGCAGCGACAAAAAAGCGTGACCCCTTGTCGCCGGGCTTGCCGGTGGGCAAACGTATTTCGATGACGCGGCGTTCGGCAAACAGCGACATATTTTGCATACCAGAGGCTAACTCATCCCAATCGAACCAGCGTTCGGCAACATGATAGTCGCGTTCGCTATAACCCTGTTCGACGGCCGCGGCACGCAAGCCGGCAAGCGCTTCGTCGACCAGTAATGGTTCATTACCCGATAGCAGGTAAACCGGTGCCAGATTACGGCTGAGATGAGCATCGAGTTGCTGAGGGTTCAGCTTCACGTGATCAATATTGATCCGACCAATCGATACACTCTTCTTCGAGCAGAATCGGAATACCGTCACGTACCGGGTAAACATGCTGACCATCACGCGTGACCAGCGCGGCGGATAATTCCTCTGTCAACAACCTGCCAGTCTGATTCTTGATCTCACCCGTCCTAATCGCGGTATTTAGTGTATCCAGCTGTGCAGTGGCCAGCAGCTCAAGAGGAAGCTTGGTCACCGGGCAGCAGATTATGTCTAATAGTTTCTTATCCATCGCGTTTCTGCGGATCCATATCAGCAATATAGCAGACTATTCCTGCCGGTTAGCGTCCCGGCCCAGCCAATTGAATTGCTCGGGCACCGAATCAATACCGCCGTCGCAGAAAGGGTGGCAGCGAACGATCCGGCGCAACGCCAGCCAGACACCGCGCACTACCCCAAAGCGGGTCACGGCCTGCCCGGCATAGGCTGAACAGGTCGGGTGGAACCGACAACGCGAGCCCAGGAACGGAGAAATATAACGCCGGTATCCGGTAATTAGCCCGCTGGCTGCACGTACCCCCAGGGATGCCCGACGGTTATCCGGGCCGGCAGCAGGACCATGATCATGGCCACAATTGTGGTCATTCGACACCAACACAGACCCCGGCGGCATTCTTGACTGCCGTGATCATGGAATGCAGACCATTGCTGCGGGTAGCGCTCAGGTGCTCATCAAGGCCGATTTTGCCGATAAAGTCGGGACTTGCGGCGATGATTTCATCAGCCAGCTGGCCGCTGTATACCCGCATCAGGATCGCAATCAGGCCCGACACGATGGCCGAATCACTAACGGCTGTGAAGTCGAGTCGCCCATCCACGCATCGGGTCTTAAGCCAGACCTGCGACTGGCAGCCGTGAATCCGATTTTCCTCGTTACGCCAAGCATCGGGAAACTCCGGCAAATCCTTGCCAAGATCAATGATGTACTGGTAGCGATCAATCCAGTTATCAAATAATCGAAAATCTTCGATTAATTCAGCCTGAACTGTATGTATTTCACTCATTGCTTTTATGCTGACAAAAAATATACCGGCTTAGTTACGCCGCCAGCGCGTATTACCGGCGCCGTCTTCGATTGAAATCCCCTGCGCGGCAAGTTCGTCACGAATCCGGTCCGCAGTCGCAAAATCCTTTTTCGCCCGCGCTGCATTACGTTCGGCGAGCAACTGATCAATCGCCGCGTTATCAAGATTGTCATCACTGCCGGCCGTGAACCATTGTTCGGGCTCAACGGACAATAACCCGATCCAGTCAGCACTGGCGCGTAGCTGCGCAGCTGCCAGCACCCGTTCCTCGCGCGACTCACTGCGATTAGCTGCATGCGACAAATCAAATAACGCGGCCAGCGCTTTGGGCGTATTCAGGTCATCCTCCAGCGCTGCGACAAAGGCCGGATCAGGCTCGGTGGTTTGCCACACCGATTGCCAGCCCTCAATATCACGCAAGGTCCCATACAACCGGTCAAGCTTGCGTTTCATCTCGATCAGCAGTTGCTCCGACCAATCCAGCGGCTGGCGATAATGCCCGTTCAATAAAGCCAGTCGTATCACCTCGCCCGGCGCATGAGCCAGCAGGTCACGCACCAGCACAATATTGCCAAGTGACTTCGACATCTTTGTGTCATGCACATTGACGAACCCGTTATGCAACCAGAAGCGGGCAAACAGCTTGCCACCATGCACACAGGTACTCTGCGCTATCTCATTTTCATGATGCGGGAATATCAGGTCATTGCCGCCACCATGGATGTCAATGGTCTGACCAAGGTGTTCTGCCGCCATCGCCGAACATTCTATATGCCAGCCCGGGCGGCCGCGGCCCCAGGGACTTTCCCAACCGGGCAATTCCGCCGGCGATGGTTTCCACAGGATAAAGTCACCCGGTTCTTGCTTGTACGGAGCAACCTCAACCCGTGCACCGGCCAGCAGTTCACGCTGATCACGGCGCGACAAACCACCGTAATCCGAATAGGTGCTGACCCGAAACAAGACATGCCCGTCGGCTGCATAAGCATGCCCGCTGTCGATCAGGCTGGCAATCATCGTGATAATCTGCCCGATATGCTCCGTCGCACGCGGTTCGAGATCCGGATTAGTAACGCCGAGCGCCTGCATATCAGCATGGTATACGGCGGCAAATTCATCGGTGATTTCGCTAATGCCGACGCCCTTCTCCTGTGCCGCCGCATTGATCTTGTCATCAACATCGGTAATGTTGCGCGCGTAGGTCAGCGCATAGCGACTCCTGAGTAACCGCGCGAGCACGTCAAACACGACGGCCGGCCGTGCATTGCCGATATGGGGTGCGCTGTAAACCGTAGGCCCACAAACGTACATCGTCACCCGGGGGCGACCGTCGTCCGCACCATTCTGGGGCGTGAATTCTTCTTTGCGACGCGTCAGCGTGTTGTACAGAAATATGCTCATAGTTACTGAATGAATGGGCAAGCCCGTTATAATAACAAGTTCACCGCCACGACTTCACCATGGCGGAGTATCAATAATGGTGAATAACCCCTCCCGGAGAGCAACCACGTGCCTTCCTCAAGACAATCAGGACCGCAAATATTCGCTATGCGCAAAACCGTAGAGCAAGTCGAAGAAGGCACTGATCTTGCGCCAAAATTCGACGAAAAAGGCCTGATTCCGGCTGTTACAACCGATTACACAAGCGGCGAACTGCTGATGCAAGGCTACATGAATGCTGCGGCCCTGAGCAAAACTATCGAGACCGGGGAGGCCCATTATTTCAGCCGCAGCCGCCAGGCCATCTGGCACAAGGGTGCAACCAGCGGGCTGGTGCAAACCGTCAGGGCACTGCTAATCGATGATGATCAGGATTGCATCTGGCTGCGTGTAGACGCGGCCGGAGGCGCCAGCTGTCATGTCGGCTATCGTTCATGCTTCTATCGCAGCATCCCGTTCGGTGACCAGGTCGATAGCGAACCAACCGGTGCGCTCGAACTGACATTTACCGAAACCGAGAAGGTCTTTAACCCCGAAGAAGTTTATCCGGGGGTTCCGAATCCGACCAAACTTTAGTTTATGAGTCGCGATCTGAGCAAACAGAAATTTCAAACCTGATCGGACGCTAGTGTAATTAAAACGGTTTGGCCAGCCCTAAATATCCAATCGATGCGAGCAGAACAAACAACAGCACAGTCCAGAACGCTCCCCGATTTACCTGCAACCGCAACCGCACCTCAATTGCATTACTTGTACCCTCGACTTCCATTTGCTGCAAAATGCCCTCGATCGGTGCATAAAACACCGCCATCATGGTCGATACCAGGAATACGAGTCCGGCCAGCAGAACCTTCAAGGCAATCCAACCATCCGCAAATGGCCAACTGCTCATAAAAGATGAAATACCGAAGCCGATCAACGCGCAACAGTAAATCATCATAAAAGTACCGTTGATGATATAAAACCTGACCGCACCTGGTTGACCTAAGCGCCGGAAAGCAAGCCACTCACCGATCATCCACGCCGCTGCCAGAGCCCAGATAACCACAAACACGGGTTCTGCCACGACCACCAGGCCGCTACGGGAGGCCAGGTGCAAACCAACCGGTGTGACTACGATCATTGCCATACGCGGCACCATGTCGAAGGTCAACGACAACCGCATCAGCAGCATGCGTTGCTCACAGGAATACGCCCTGTTCTTGAGGCCGAGCGCCAGGCCGAATACACCTACATCAGCTCCAAGCCAATACACGAACAGCAGCAAATGCACGTATAACAGCGTCGTGTAACTATCCATCCGCCCTCCGGCTTGGAGAAAACTATTTCGCTGCGTTAATCATCTGCACGAGCAGGCCGACAAGATCTTTCGCCAGTGCATTGGTCAGCACGTCCTCTTCGTTAGCCTTGCCCAGCACCTTGGTCTCATCGTAGGTGTAGTCACGCGTCAGGAGAAATCGTTGCTGCTCTATAACCTGTTCACCGTGGATCTCCACCGAGCAATTGATGAGGTAATAAACTTCAAACTCACGCGGGACATTGCGCGCCGATACGGTCAGAGCCCGGCGGTCAGTATCATCACTCAACACACGGATGATAACGTCGGCACTGGCCGGATCACTGACCGGCCCGTAACCATTTTTCTGGATCATCATAACGAGTTCGCGATAAAACGGTGAGTAACGATCGACAGCCTGAACATACACAGTCGACACATCAGCCGGAAACCCCACTGCTCCACGCAGATGGAATCCGCATGCTGTCAGCAATACCGGCAGCAGCAGGACAAAAAGTGTGCCGGCAAGCCTGCTGTTTCTAAACCACAACATTTACGAGTTTTCCGGGCACAACAATTACCTTGCGTACAGGTTGATCGGCTATGAAACGCTGTACATTATCATCTGCCAGCGCGACCTGTTCGACGACCTCATTGCCGACACCGGTCGCAACCTCAATGCGTGCCCGCAACTTGCCGTTAACCTGCACGATGATCTGCATCGTATCGGCCAACAAGGCGCTTTTATCGACATTCGGCCAGCGCTCGTCGGTGACTGCCGTTTCGTGGCCGAGTACAGACCACAACTCGTGACACACATGCGGCACGATCGGCGCCAGCATCAGTACGGCACAATCAACCGCCTCGCCTACCACGGCCCGGCCCTGTGCATTCTCAACTTTGAACTTCGCAACCGAGTTCATCAATTCCATGATCGCGGCAATGGCCGTATTAAACGTGTAGCGGCGACCTATATCATCGCTGACTTTTTCGATAGTAGTGTGTACGAGGCGCCGCAGGTTGCGCTGACTATCATCGAACTCATCCGGATTCAGCGCTGCAGGTTGTTCACCTTGCGCATAGTCCTGAACGAGTCGCCAAAACCGGCGCAGGAATCTCGATGCCCCCTGCACGCCGTCATCAGACCACTCAAGACTCTGCTCAGGTGGCGATGCAAACATGATAAACAGGCGCACGGTATCGGCTCCATAACGATCAATTAGCTGCTGCGGGTCAACCGTATTGCCCTTCGACTTGGACATTTTTGCGCCGTCTTTGAGCACCATGCCTTGCGTCAGCAATTTCTTAAATGGTTCGGGGCTGTCGACGAGCCCCTCATCGCGCATGATCTTGTGAAAGAAGCGTGCATACAGCAAATGTAAAATTGCATGCTCGATGCCACCGATATACAGATCCACAGGCAGCCAGTAACCGGCCCGCTCATCGAGCATCGCCTGATCGTTGTCCGGTGAGCAGAACCGGGCGTAATACCACGATGATTCCATGAAGGTATCAAAGGTATCGGTCTCACGGGTGGCCGATTCGCCGGTTACCGGATCCGTGGTCTCGTAAAATGAAGGCATTTGCTTGATCGGCGAACCGCCCCCACCCAGGTCAACGTCTTCAGGCAGTACGATCGGTAATGTTTCATCCGGGGCACCAAACGGTTCGTCATCACCGGTCGTAATGACGGGAATCGGCGCCCCCCAATATCGTTGCCGCGAGATCAGCCAGTCGCGCAGCCGGTAGTTGACCTGACGCTCGCCTTTGCCGACCGCCTCGAGGTCCGACGCGATGGCGTCGAACGCTTTTTTAAACGTCAGCCCCGTGTACTTGCCCGAGTTGACCAGCACACCATATTCAACGAATGCCGCCGAACCAATGTCACATGCATGAGTGTCTCCGGGCGCCGGTTCGATGACCTGTTTAATCGGCAGGCCGTATTCCCGAGCGAATTCCCAGTCACGCTGATCATGTCCGGGCACGGCCATGACAGCACCGGTGCCGTAACCGATTAGCACGAAATTGGCGACCCAGACCGGCACGGTCTCACCGGTGATCGGGTGTACCGCGTTGATACCGAGCGAACGCCCCTGCTTTTCCATCGTCTCCATCGCCGCTTCAGAAACGGCGTTGCGCTGACATTCTTCGATAAAAGCCCGCAGTTCGGAATCAATTTCGGCGGCGCGCATCGCGAGCGGGTGCTCGGCCGCAACGGCCATGTAAGACACGCCCATCAGTGTATCGGGCCGGGTCGTATAAATACGCAGCGCCTGATCCGAATCCTCGATATCGAATTCGACCTCGACCCCTTCAGAACGACCGATCCAGTTGCGCTGCATGATCTTAACCGGTTCCGGCCAGTCCAGGTCATCGAGTTCGGCCAGCAATTCCTCGGCGTAATCGGTAATGCGCAGAAACCATTGCGGAATTTCTCGCCGCTCAACCGGCGCACCGGATCGCCAACCGCAACCATCGATCACCTGTTCATTCGCCAGCACCGTCTCATCGACCGGATCCCAGTTAACAACCGCCTTCTTTTTATAGGCCAGCCCCTTGTCAAGCATGCGCGTAAACAACCACTGCTCCCAGCGGTAATAGTCAGGATCACAGGTCGCAAACTCACGATTCCAGTCATAACCAAAACCGAGCCGCTTGAGCTGGCCACGCATATAGTCGATGTTCTCACGGGTCCATTTTGCCGGTGGCATGCCGTGCTTGATTGCCGCGCCCTCGGCCGGCAAACCGAATGCATCCCAGCCCATCGGCTGCAAAACATTCTTGCCCTGCATACGCTGATAACGCGACACCACGTCACCGATCGTGTAATTACGCACGTGACCCATATGCAACTGGCCACTCGGATACGGGAACATGCACAGGCAATAGAATTTCTCCCGCTCCAGGTCTTCAACAGCACTAAAGGTACCGTCAACTTGCCAAAAGTGTTGCGCTCGTTTTTCAACCTGTTCCGAATCGTAGGGTATGTCGGTCACTATTCCTTACTCTTTAATCGCTTGGGGTCGAAGGATACACCTTGTGCCGATGATTCCCACGACCAGCATCAGGCAAATCAGCAACACGAGCCAGTTACCGAAACGCACATAAGGCGTCAGACCGGCATAGGGCTGGATGGTGCCACTCAGCACATAAGGCTTAAACTCGGGAGCTCGCGCAACAATCTTACCAGCGGGTGAAATGATTGCCGTAATGCCTGTATTCGTTGCACGCAACATGTAGCGGCCGGTTTCCAGCGCCCGCATGCGAGCAATCTGCAAATGCTGGTGGGCGGCGATTGAATCGCCAAACCATGCGTCGTTGCTGACATTAATCAGTATATTGGCGGCCGGCAGAAATCCGAGCTGCTCTGCACCATAGGCATCTTCATAACAGATTGTCGGCGCCAGGAGCAGGTTACCGAGCGGTAACGGGTCCTGCTGGTCACTACCGGCCAGCGTATCCTGGTTCGGCAAATCCATGCTCCGCATCCAGCGACGGGCAAAATCCGGTACCGGGAAAAATTCGCCAAATGGTACAAGATGTCGTTTGTGGTACTGATCAGTGTGTCGGCCGAGTCCAATAATTGAATTGCGGTACTGGTTTCGATCACGGTCAAGCGTCAGGATACCGAGATAAATCTGCTGCTCCGCTGCACGCGCTTTGGCAGCAACCGAAGCGAGAAACTCCTGTACCTGGGCGGCAAGTGCCGGCACAGCGACCTCGGGCCAGATAACCAGGTCCGCGTGTTGTGCAAAGGTAAGGCGTTTGTATAGCTGCAGCGTCGGTCGCAGTTGTTCAGGCTGCCATTTTTGATCCTGTGTTATCGATCCCTGTACCAGGCTGACCTGCAATGGATCACCAACCGGCGCGGTCCAGCGACTTTGTTGTGCTATGACGGTTGCGGCAACAACTACCGTAATCAATCCGCCAGCAGCAACACGCGCCTGCAACCCACCACGCACCAGGGTCAATAGCGCGCCGGCCAGCATGACGGTAACAAATGACACACCGTACACGCCGGCAATGGGTGCCCACGCGGCAAGTGGTCCATCAATCTGCCCGTAACCCAGTGTTAGCCAGGGAAAACCGCTAAACAGGAAGCCGCGCAACCACTCAAAGCCGGTAAACAACACAGGCCACAGCAGGCACCAGCGCAGCGCCGGCATCAGGCTAACCGATGCGGCCGCAGCAGCCATCAGCGCCAGGTAGGCCGCCATCAGGCAATACAGACCAAGCATCAGGATGCAGGCAATAATGACCGGTGCGCCGCCAAACGAGTGGATGCTGATGTATATCCAATAGGCCCCGGTGGCAAAGACGGCAAATCCGAACCAGAACCCGCGCCAGGCGGCTTCACGAGGAGTGCAGCCTTCACACAGGAAGATCAAAACTGCGAGCAACACAAAGGCCAGTGGATACCAACCGAACGGTGCAAAAGCCAACGGCAACAGCAGACCCGCCAGACCTGCAGAGCAGCGGCCCCAACGGGCAACTACCACAGACAACCTCAAGGTACGGCCGTCGTCCCGGTATCAGCAGGTGGCTCTTTGCGGGTCACGTCAAGAACGTGCACCCGGCGACGGTCGGCCTGCACGACCCTGAACTCAAACTTGTCGAAAAACACGTGCTCACCACGCCGCGGCATGGAGCCCAGTTCATGGATAATCAAACCACCGATCGTATCGTATTCCTCATCGCTGAATTCGGTACCAAAATATTCATTGAACTCATCGATACGGGTCAGCGCACGGACCTGGTAAAGTGAATCCGATTTTTTCTGGATCGGTTCAGTCTCGAGCGGATCATGCTCATCATCGATCTCACCAACGATTTCCTCGAGCACATCTTCGATGGTCAGCAATCCGGCCGTACCACCATATTCATCAACGACGATCGCCATGTGGTTGCGACTGACACGAAATTCCTTGAGCAGTGTATTAAGCCGCTTGCTCTCCGGAATAAAAGTCGGTTGACGCAGAAAGGAGCTTAAGTCGAAGGTCTCGTCCGGACTGGACACAATATGGGACAGGACATCCTTGGCCAGCAGGATGCCGACGACTTCATCCCGGTCTTCGCCAATGATCGGAAACCGGGAGTGACCGGATTCAACGATTATTTTAATGACCTCTTCTTTTGGCGTACCGCGCTCTATAACAACCATGTGAGAACGCGGAATCATGACCTCACGAACCTGAGTCTCAGATACTTTGAGTACACCGCTCAGCATCGTCATCTCATCGGTACTGATAATTTTGCTCCAGCGCTCATCGCGCAACAGCTTTAGCAGGCTATCCTTGGTCGGTACCGTATGATTAAACAGACCATGTATACGCGACCACCAGTCCTGCAACAGTGTTTGTTTGTTCTTGTTAAAACCGCTCATAGTCTGCTGTCAATCATCTGTTCAGAATCAGCATAGGGGTTGGCAAGGCCGAGGCCGCCAAGCACCCGAACCTCGATGCTTTCCATCCGCCGTGCATCCGTCTCTTGCTCATGATCGTAACCTATCAGATGCAGAGTGCCATGTACGACCAGATGCGCCAAGTGGTCCACAGGGCGCTTGCCCTGTTCCTCGGCCTCCCGGCATGCCAGCGACAGACAAATGACCAGGTCGCCAAGTTCAGGTTCTACATCAGGCATAGCCAGTTCATCGCCCGGACCGGGAAATGCCAGTACATTCGTTGCTCCCGACTTGTTGCGATAGGATAAATTCAAACCTGCGCTCTCATCTTCGCTGACCAGGCGCACTGTCACAATACCCGCTAACGGGCGGTCGCCGACAGACAATGCAGCGCCGACCCAGGTCGTCCAGTTCGCATCATCCGGCACGCCGAACCCGGCATCTGCAAGCTGCAACCTTACCTGTAACACACCGGCATCACTCATTGATCTGGATGATCCTGTTGATTCGTGGACGATGGTTGCGCTTCGTATTCTTCATAAGCCTCGACGACGCGCTGCACGAGATCATGGCGGACGACATCGCGGGCATTGAAAAATGTGAAACCGACTCCGGATACCCCGTCCAGTACGCGCAGGACGTGGCGCAAACCGGAGACCTGGCTGCGGGGCAAATCAATCTGGGTAATGTCGCCCGTTACGACCGCACGCGAGCCGAAGCCCATGCGGGTCAGAAACATTTTCATTTGCTCTATAGTGGTATTCTGCGCCTCATCGAGAATAATGAAACTCTCATTCAGGGTGCGACCTCGCATGAAGGCGAGTGGCGCAACCTCGATGATGTTGCGCCCGATCAGTTTGCTGACCCGATCAAAACCAATCATCTCGTAAAGCGCATCATACATAGGGCGCAGATACGGATCGACCTTCTGCGCCAAGTCACCCGGTAAAAACCCCAGACGCTCACCGGCTTCAACGGCCGGACGAACCAGCACGATGCGCCGAACATGTTCCTGCTCCAGCGCCTCGACAGCGCAGGCAACAGCCAGGTAGGTCTTGCCGGTACCGGCCGGACCAATACCGAAAGTCAGATCATGCCCTTTGATACCATCGATATAAGCATGTTGATGTTTGCCGCGCGGACGAATCAACACTCGCCGCATCCTGATCTGCCCGGCATCAGCCCCACTGCGATCGGTGGTTTTATCACTGGCGGATTCAGAGTCGGGGAGTTTTTCTGCCATCGAAGACTCCTGAAGACTTAAATGGATCTGCTGTGGATCCAGACTTTCGTGGCCAGCCCGCTCATACAGCTTCTTGAGCACGCGAATACCCTGTTGCACGGCCTGTTCCGAACCAGTCACCTGAAAGTAATTACCGCGATTACGGATATGCACACCAAGTCGCTGTTCAATCTGGCGCAAGTGCTCATCGAGTTGCCCACACAGATTCGCCAACACCTGATTGTCCAGCGGTTCGAGCATAACCTCGCAACTTGTGTTTGCATCTGTCCTGCTCAAGTGGCTTGAGCCGGCACGGGCCAGCATCCTCGCAACGAATTGGGCAAGGCCTCGGTAATCTCAACAGCAACAAAGCTGCCGATCAAACCGGCAGCGCCGCTAAAGTTAACCCAGCGATTATTCTCGGTCCTGCCGGCCAGTTGGCGCGAATCTTTACGGGACGGTTTCTCAACCAGGATCTTCTGTACGCTGCCGACCATACCCTGACTAATCTCCATGGCCTGAGCAGAGATCTGTGACTGCAGACGTGACAGTCGGGCCAGTTTTTCTTCCCGCGACAGCGGATCTGCCAGGGCAGCCGCCGGTGTCCCCGGCCTGGGGCTGTAGACAAAGCTGAACGACTGATCGAAACCTATTTCGGTTACCAGGTTCATCGTCTCCTCGAAGTCCTGATCCGTTTCCCCCGGAAAGCCGACGATGATGTCGGTTGAGATGCTGATGTCCGGACGCACCTCGCGCAACGCGCGAATCTTCTGCTTGTACTCAAGCGCGGTATAGCGGCGTTTCATCAACGCCAAAATGCGGTCACTGCCACTCTGCACCGGCAGGTGCAAATAGTTGGCAAGTTGCGGAATTTCAGCATAGGCCCGGATCAGGCGATCGCCAAACTTGACCGGATGCGAGGTTGTGAAACGAATCCGCTCAATCAATTCGATCCGCGCAACATGTTGTAACAGCATGGCCAGATCGACAACCTCGCCATCGCGTACTCCATCACGATAACCATTAACGTTCTGCCCCAGCAGGTTGACCTCCCTGACCCCCTGCATGGCGAGACGCTCGATCTCGGCAACCACATCGTCAAGCGGCCGGCTGATTTCCCGGCCACGGGTGTAGGGCACGACACAGAAACTGCAAAAGCGGCTGCAGCCTTCCATGATCGACACGAACGCGGTGGGGCCTTCCGCACGCGGCTGCGGCAAATGATCAAACTTTTCGATCTCGGGAAAACTGACATCGACTACGGGATGGCGTTCAGTGCGAGCCCGTTCGACCATAGCCGGCAAGCGATGCAAGGTCTGTGGCCCAAACACGATATCGACCACCGGCGCACGTTTTGCCAACGCATCACCTTCCTGGCTTGCCACGCAGCCACCGACACCAATAACCACATCAGGTCGTCGGTCTTTTAGCTGTCGCCAGCGACCCAGTTCGGAGAACACTTTTTCCTGCGCCTTCTCACGAATGGAACAGGTATTCAGCAGCAGGACATCGGCATCTTCAGGGTTATCCGTCAATTCCAGCCCATGACTATCATTGAGTACGTCCAGCATCTTGCTGGAATCGTAATCATTCATCTGACAACCAAAAGTTTTAACGTACAGCTTGCCTGGCATACCCAGGGAAGGAATTCCCCCCTCCAATATTGTTATCAAACCCTAGCGCAAGAAACCCATACTTTCCAGCTTCACAAGAATGCGGTGCGCGGCCAGGTCAGGGCTCAGGTCGGCCGTATCTATGTAGACCTCAGGATTCTCCGGAGCCTCGTAAGGATCGGAAATACCGGTGAACTCCTTGATGATGCCGGCCCGTGCCTTGGCATACAAACCCTTGCGATCACGCTGTTCACAAACCTCGACCGAGGTTGCAACATGAATCTCAACAAACCCGCCGAAAGCCTCATTCATCTCGCGCACAGCACGGCGAGTCGATGTATACGGCGCAATCGGCGCACAAATCGCAATACCGCCATTCTTGCAAATTTCTGAAGCCACATAGCCGATACGCAGGATGTTCAGGTCGCGATGCTCTTTAGAAAAACCGAGTTCACTCGACAGCGTCTTGCGCACATGGTCGCCGTCGAGCAAGGTAACCGGTCGATCGCCCGTTTCCAGCAGCTTGACCAGTAATGCGTTAGCGATTGTCGATTTGCCGGAACCGGATAAACCGGTAAAGAAAATGGTGACACCCTGCTTGTGACGTGGTGGATAAGACTTGCGCAACTCCTCGACAACCTTCGGATAAGAAAACCATGCCGGGATTTCAAGACCTTGCTGCAGGCGACGACGGAATTCAGTACCGGAAATATTAAGCACGGTCTGATCCTCGGTGGTCTGATCGATCGGCATGTATTCGGCACGCTCCTCGACGTAAACCATTAACTGAAACGGCACCATTGTGATGCCCAGTTCATCTGCATACTCCTTCATCAATTCCTGCGCATCGTACGGACCATAAAACGGTTCGTCATTCGAATCATTGCCCGGACCGGCATGATCACGACCCACGATAAAGTGCGTGCAACCATAGTTCTTGCGAATCAGCGCATGCCACAGCGCCTCCCGCGGGCCACCCATGCGCATCGCAAGATTCAGCAGGCTCAGGCCAGTCGTCTGCTCGGGGTATTGCTCGAGCAGGTGCTCATAACAACGCACGCGGGTGTAGTGATCGATATCGCCAGGCTTGGTCATGCCGACAACCGGCTGAATCAACAGGTTTGCTTCATGTTCCTTCGCGGCGAGAAAGGTCAGTTCCTGATGTGCACGGTGCATCGGATTACGGGTCTGGAACGCGACGACCTTGCGCCAGCCGAGTTTCTTGAAACGGGCCCGCATCTCGGCCGGCGTATCACGCAGCGCCTTGAAATCGTAGTGCATCGGAGCTTCGACACCTTTGAGTTTGCCGCCGATGTAAACCGGGTGGGCAATATTCATCAAATAGTTCACGGCCGGGTGCTTAACGTCTTCGCTGCCAAACACGAGTTTTGCTTCACGCACCTTGTCCGGTGTCCAGTTATCGCTGACTTCGAGCGTGGCGATTAATACACCTTCCTTGTCGCGCAACGCAATTGTCTCACCCTGCTCGAGCGAACCGGCAAACTCTGCGGTCACATCAAGCGTGATCGGCATCGGCCACAGAATGCCGTCCGGCAAGTGCATATCCTTAACCACAGCGTCGTATTCAGCCTCGGTCAGGAACCCGTCGAGCGGTGAAAATGCACCGTTAAGCAGTAATTCAATATCGCAAACCTGCCGATCGGTCAGGTCCCAGGACTTGTAATCACGACCGCGCTGTTTTTCCTGTTCAGCTTCGGTCTCGTTCAAATACAGATCTTTTAATATGCCGCCGTGCGGCTCTTTGAAGGCACCCATTTCTCTTTTCCAATTTTTCCTTGAATATGTTTGTGGTATTTCATGACAAAACCGGCGTACCGTAAACGGTACGCCGGAATATCTTGCATAAATTTATAACGTTGTGTTTGTCTCAGAACGGGATGTCGTCATCGATTACCGGTTCTGACAGCGGTGCGGCTGCGGCCGGTTTTGACGCGCCACCCTGGTAACCACCCTGGCCAGAAGCATCCATGCCGGCGCCGCCACGGCCACCGAGCATCTGCATATCGCGAACCTTGATCTCGGTCGTGTAACGGTCATTACCTTCCTTGTCCTGCCATTTGCGCGTTTGCAGTTCGCCCTCGACATAAATCTGCGAACCTTTTTTCAGGTATTCGCCGGCGATCTCCGCCAGACGGTTGAAGAACACCAGCCGGTGCCATTCGGTCTTCTCGACCTGCTCACCCGTTTGCTTGTCCTTCCATGCGGCTGTTGTCGCGAGACTGCAATTCACCACGGCACTACCGCTGGGCATATAACGGGTATCCGGATCCTGTCCGAGATTACCAACCAAAATGACTTTGTTTACGCCGCGCGCCATCTCAAACCCCTATAACTTATTGATTTAATAAACCATTCCTTAAATTCCCTCTGCCGCCATTCGGCGAGGGGAGCATATTGTATGCCCACAAACGGAAAAAGACACCATCGAATCTTGCATAAGTTAATAAATTTAAGTCATGGCTGGCCCGGAGGTGTAAAAGCCCATTTTTAGCACCCCTTTTTGGTTGCAGTTCTGAAAAGACGTATAGTTAACGGTTCGCCCCATAACCGAGCAGTTTGACCGGCCATAACGACCCAGGATCATGAAGACCATAAGTATTCGCGGCGCCCGAACTCATAATCTCGGCAACATCGATCTGGATTTGCCGCGTGATCAATTGATTGTTATCACCGGTTTGTCCGGTTCAGGCAAGTCATCACTGGCTTTTGACACGATTTATGCAGAAGGGCAACGACGCTATGTCGAATCGCTGTCGGCCTATGCCCGCCAGTTCCTGTCAATGATGGAAAAACCGGATATCGACCATATCGAAGGCCTGTCGCCGGCGATTTCGATTGAACAGAAATCAACCTCACACAACCCGCGTTCGACGGTCGGCACTGTCACCGAAATCTATGACTACCTGCGATTGCTGTTTGCCCGCACCGGCCGGCCGCGTTGCCCCGATCACGGCGAGGACCTTGCCGCACAGACGATCAGCCAGATGGTCGACCGGGTCATGGCATTCGAGCCCGGTACACGACTGATGATGCTGGCACCCATTGTTCAGGATCGTAAAGGTGAACACTTACAGCTACTAACCGACCTGCAATCACAAGGCTTCGTGCGGGCGCGGATCGATGGCGAAGTATACGAACTGGATGACCCGCCTAAGCTCGACCTGCGTCGCAAACACACCATCGAGGTCGTCGTTGACCGTTTCAAGATCCACGCAGATCTCGCATTGCGACTTGCCGAATCATTCGAGACCACCCTGAAACTTGCCGATGGACTGGCCAAAATTGCCCCGATAAAGGGCCAGGGTGAAGAATTACTGTTTTCCGACCGCTTCGCCTGCCCGATCTGCAGCTACAGCATTTCCGAGCTGGAACCACGGCTGTTCTCTTTTAACAATCCGCTCGGTGCATGCCCGAGCTGCGATGGTCTTGGCGTTCGCCAGTTCTTCGATGCCGAACGGGTCGTCAAGCATCCGCAACTCAGCCTGGCCGGTGGCGCAATCCGTGGCTGGAACCGGCGCAATGCATATTACTTCCAGTTGATCCAGTGCCTGGCCGGCCACTACAGTTTTGACGTCGAGACACCTTTTGAGGAACTCGATGAAACCACCCGCAACATGCTGCTAACCGGCAGCGGCGATGAAAAAATTGATTTTCATTACCGCAGCCCACGCGGTGCACAGGTCAAACGGACACATCGTTTCGAGGGCATTCTGCCGAACCTGGAACGGCGTTACCGGGAAACCGACTCGACAATGGTGCGCGAGGAACTCGCGAAATATCTAAGCATCCAGACGTGCCCGGACTGTCATGGCACCCGACTGAACACGGCCGCGCGTAACGTCTTTATCAGTGATCGTTCGATCCCGGAAATCACCTCGATGTCGATCAGCCAGGCACTTGCATTTTTTGACGGCCTGAAACTGACCGGCTGGCGCGGCGAGGTGGCGGCAAAGATTTTCAAGGAGATTCATGACCGGCTAAAATTTCTTGGCGATGTCGGCCTCGAATACTTAAGCCTGGATCGCAGCGCGGAAACATTGTCAGGCGGTGAAGCACAGCGCATCCGACTGGCCAGCCAGATCGGTTCGGGCCTGGTCGGTGTCATGTATATCCTTGATGAACCCTCCATCGGCCTGCACCAGCGCGATAACCGACGCCTGCTGAACACACTGATACACCTGCGCGATCTCGGCAATACCGTGATTGTTGTGGAGCACGATGCCGAAGCAATCCTGTCTGCCGATCATGTTGTGGATCTCGGCCCCGGCGCCGGCATTCACGGCGGCACAATCATCGCCCAGGGAACCCCGGCGGACATACTGCACAATCCGGCATCACTGACCGGGCAATACCTGTCGGGCAACACAAAAATTGAAATGCCACAGACTCGTTGCCAGATCGATCCGCAACTGATATTGACCATCAAGGGTGCGCGCGGCAACAACCTGCGCAGTATTGATGTCGACATACCGTTGCGCGTCATGACCTGTGTAACCGGCGTATCCGGTTCGGGCAAGTCGACGCTGATCAACGACACCTTGTATAAAGCTGCCGCCGAATCAATTAATAAAAGCAGCCATGATCCCGCGCCGCACGGCAAACTCATCGGCCTCGAACACATCGACCGCATTATTGAGATCAGCCAGAAACCGATCGGCCGAACCCCGCGTTCCAACCCGGCGACTTATTCAGGTCTGTTTACCGCCGTCCGTGACCTGTTTGCCGGCACCCAGGAAGCGCGTTCACGCGGCTTGAAACCCGGTCGTTTCAGCTTCAACGTCAAGGGCGGCCGCTGCGAATCATGTCAGGGTGATGGTCTTATCCGAGTCGAGATGCATTTCCTGCCGGACGTGTATGTGCCTTGTGACGTCTGTAAAGGACAGCGGTATAACCGCGAAACCCTCGAAATCAAGTACAAGGGAAAGAATATTCATGAGGTGCTCGACATGACCGTCGAGGACGCCCATGTGTTTTTCAAGAATGTACCGGTTATTGCACGCAAACTTCAAACGTTGCTCGATGTCGGATTGTCCTATATAAAACTGGGGCAGAACGCGACGACCCTGTCAGGTGGCGAAGCACAGCGGGTTAAACTTGCCAAGGAACTGTCCAAGCGGGCAACCGGCAACACCTTATATATACTCGACGAACCAACCACCGGCCTGCACTTTCATGATATCGCTCATCTGCTTGAAGTGCTGCAACGACTGCGTGATCAGGGCAACACCATCGTTATCATTGAGCACAATCTCGATGTCATCAAAACAGCGGACTGGATTATCGATCTTGGACCGGAAGGTGGTGATGGTGGCGGCCTGCTCGTCGCCGAGGGAACACCGGAAACAGTCGCCGCAATTTCGCATTCATTCACCGGTCAGTACCTGGCACCTGTACTGGAAAAGGATAATAAAAACCGAATCCGACAAACCGGATGATTTCGGCACAATATCCTGTGCACTACGTTCGTCTGCGCTAACCTAATGGGCGAATACCGACAGCAGTTCGAACCTCGGCAATGAACGGCGCGGCAATTTCTCTGGCTCGGACAGCGCCTTTTTGAAGTACGCTCTCAATATACCCCGGATCTGCAAGCAACCGATTGTACTCTTCGCGCGCGCCAGACAAGTGCTCATTAAGGTACTCAAATAATTCCTGCTTGAGTTGACCCCAACCGATGCCATCGGCAAAACGCTGCCTCATGATTTCAATGTCTGTCTCACCCGCGAAGGCCTGGTAGATCTCAAATAATGCACACCCTTTTGTTTCCTTGGGTTCACCAGGCTCCAGTGAATTAGTTTTAATTTTCATAATTAATTTACGAAACTTTTTCTCGGTCACAAACAGAGGAATGGTGTTGTTATAACTCTTACTCATCTTGCGCCCATCGAGACCGGACAACACAGCTGTGTTGTCATCAATAATCGCTTCGGGCAGAACAAACAGTTCCTTGAAGTTATGATTGAAGCGCTGCGCAATATCCCGCGCCATCTCAACGTGTTGTTTCTGATCTTTACCGACCGGAACCCGGTGCGCATTGAATAACAGAATATCAGCAGCCATTAGCACCGGATAACAAAATAGCGCCATCGTGATGCCCTTGTCTGGCTCCCGCGAACCACTTTCCTCGTTAACTGCGACCGCAGCCTTGTAGGCATGTGCGCGGTTCATCAGGCCCTTTGCCGTGACCGAGTTCAGGATCCACATCAATTCCGGTATCTCGGGAATATCCGACTGCCGGTAGAAAATAGCCCGATCAGTATCCAGCCCCAAAGCAAGCCAGGTTGCCGCAATTTCCCGGCTCGACTGATGAACAGACTCGGGAGTCTGGTTCTTGACAAGCGCATGATAGTCGGCGAGAAAATAGAATGCATTGGTATCATCGTTATGGCTTGCAGCAATTGCTGGTCGTATGGCGCCAACATAATTACCAAGGTGAGGGGTGCCCGTCGTGGTCACGCCGGTCAATACAGTATTCCTGGGGGTTTCGGTGTTCATGGGTAAATTATAGAGTAGTCGAATGGCAACAACAGCTAATCAGACCCTCACGGCCTTGTATCCGGCACATCTGGATACCGTTAAGGCACATTATGATGAAGCGCTGGCTGCCGCAGGATACGATTCCATTGCTATCGGCGCCGGCTCCAATATCTTCTTGTTTCTGGACGATCAGAGCTATCCGTTTAAGCCCAACCCGCATATTCTGCAATGGCTACCACTACTGCAACATCCTGAGTCGGTATTGCTGTATCGACCCGGCAGGAAACCCCGGCTGCTCATCTACCAACCCGACAACTATTGGTACGCACCACCCGAACTGCCGGACGAACCGTGGGCACAGCATTTCGACATCATGACAGTACCGCTGTTAAATGACATCGATCAGGCGCTTATTCAGCTAGATGGCTGTGTAGCGTACCTGGGCGATACGGCGCAATGGCGTCATGATCCACCGCTTGCCGACCGGAACCCGGAAAAACTACTAAAACATCTGCATTATTACCGTCCATTTCGCAGCGGATATGAAATTGAATGTATTCGCCAGGCAACGGCCCTCGCCGTACCGGCACACCGGGCTGCCGAACAGGCATTTCGAGCCGGGGCCGCAGAATACGACATCCTGCTCACGTTTCTTGCCTCGAGCCAACATACCGAAAACGAACTGCCGTATCCGGCAATCATCGCAAAAAACACGCATGGTGCCGTGCTGCATTATCAGCACTACGAGCGTGAACCAGGCGACAGCAATAGTCTGCTCATCGACGCAGGCTGCAGTTGCAATGGCTATGCCAGCGACATCACCCGTACCTACAGTTATGCTCCGGGCGATTTTCAGGATCTCATTGACGGCCTCGACGATATCCAGCGCCAACTCGTCAGCCGGATTGCCCCGAATATAAGCTTTGTGGATTTGCATGCCTGGGCACACGAGGCCATTGGCTCGCTGCTGCAGGCCACGGGTATCATCACCAGCGCAATCACTGACCCGGTCGAAGCCGGCATCACGGCGGCTTTCTTCCCGCATGGTCTTGGTCACTACCTGGGGTTACAGGTTCACGAAGTCGGCAGTTCATATGCCGACACAACCGGCACCGAGATTGAACGCTCGGCACGCCACCCGGCACTGCGATTAAACCGGACACTGGAAACAGGTCAGATTCTGACCATCGAGCCGGGGATCTACTTTATCGACTCATTGCTGGACGATTTGCGCACCAAGCCGGCCGGCAAAGCCATCGACTGGGCAAAAGTGGCTGATTTGAAAAAATTCGGCGGCATCCGAATAGAAGACAACGTCCTGATTACCGACCACGGACAGGAAAATCTGACCCGGCCGGTTTTTGCATTGTAAATGCCACCCATACCTCACCAGAACTTATCTCGCGGCTGACCAGAAAACTTGAGCAACCTGCGGCGGAACATTCGATCGATCAGAACCGACTGAATATCAGTACTCTGCGCTTTAGTATGCTGCCAAAAATTGCAGTACATCCTGTTTCAACACCGGGGTCTGCTTATGGCGCATATTAAAAAAACCGTGCTGTGCTTGCGGGTAGATCTTGCGCTCTACCGGAATGCCCCGGCTCTCAAGTTCCCGCGCATAGCAATCTGACGAATCACATAGAAAATCAATATCACCACCGCCAAGAAAACAGGGTGGATGGCTCTTCCAGTCCAAATCCATTGGTGTAATTGCATTCTCCTGCGCAATTGGACCAGGCTGCAAAACATCTGCTCCGCCATAACTTTGCAGAAACAGCCTGACAACCGGCTTGATCTGTTCAGGATCATCGCCAATCAAAGTTTCTCGTTCCAGCAAGCCATAAATCGATACGATTGAAGCGGGACGCAGCAAGTCATCCGGTAAATAATTGCCCCCCACACAGGGCAGCAATTCCGGATTACTGTAGAGTACGCCGTACATCACAGCAAGATTTGCACCGGCCGAATCGCCCATCATATGTACACGGCTGATCTCCGGATGGCGTTGTTTAATCCATGCCACAGCCTTTAAGATCGACTGCAGCAACAACGGGTGAGGATGCTCTGGCGCCAACGGATACCCCAGGTTGAATACCGTGTAACCGGAATCACACAGAAACTGAAGATCTTCCGGGTAATAGCGTTTATTACCGGATATCCAGCCACCGCCATGCATATAGAGAACGGCCTCCTGTGGCTTCAGAGTTGGATCATCGGGCAGCAGGTGATCAAGCCGTTCTTTGCGGTTTACCCCGTAATAAAATTCGCTCTTCTTAACCGGGATATGTCTTTTACGAAAAGACAACGCAGTAAATGCGGTTGCAGATACCCCACGCACGAGCTTTATACCTATTAACTGCCGCGTTGATAACGACTGCAAAGCTTACCGACCTTATTTAGTACCGAACCAGCCTTCGTCAATCTCTGAAACGGCCAAGGTAAATATTTGCCAGTAGAATGAGACTGCCCAACAACATTCCACCCACACCAATAGCAGTGCACAACTTCGTGAAAATATGTTCATGAGCCACGCTGCGACCGAGAGAAGGTGCCAGAATAAACATGCACAGCCATGCAAGAGGATAAAAACTGCCGAGACCTATCAGTATCGATGAAATTTTCTTCATCCGAGACCGTAAATCAGAGAACATGACCAGAATAATTAACCCCAGGCAAAAAGCTGCAATCCCACCTGCATGAAAGTGGGTCCGCTGAGCATATCTCCAGATCTTGTCCTGACTCTTTTCGTCATGAACCTCAGGATAAGCTGCTATACCTTCTGCAACATAATCCTTATAAGCACCTTCATTTGCCCCAAATGAAATGCCGAGAGCAATGTTAAAAAACAGTCCAAGCAAGACAATAGCAAGACCAACTTTAATATTAGAAAGCTCAGATGACATCAGTAACACTCCCATTCTACGAAAATTATTTCTGATCAAACGCCATAGCAGGCACCAAAACCACAAGCTGCGCCTGAATAAATAAAATTTTTCTATTAACAGTTGTAACTCTACAAATTCTGAGGCGACAAAACATTCAAAAAATAAAACCTTAATTGACAGACCTGCAGACTACAGATAATTACCTTCTGCCATCAGGTTGATTTAGTTTCCCTGCTAAGATGTTGCAATTTATGCGCATGCTCTTCCCAGTTTTTTCCATCAAATTGATTGACAATAATATTGTCCGGCATGGGATCCAGGCAGCGAACATTAACATCATAACCGTCCGGATTTGACCTTGGAATATAAAATGCCTTTATGCCGCATATTTGACAGAAATAGTGCTGCGCTACCCCGGTATTAAAGGTGTAGGTCACAAGGGAATCCTGCCCGCGCACCAGCCTGAATGATGATTTTGGCACGATAAGATGAATATAGCCGCTCATTTGGCAAATTGAGCAATTACACTCCTGGCATACAAGCTTCTCAGCGGCCTCGATTTCAAAACCAACCGCTTTGCAGTGACAATGCCCCGAGTAAAACATATATGAGATACCCCTGAATCCCGACCCGCACTGAACTTGACAATGGCACCGCAGTTTCGATCACCGGCAAGAATATTTTACCTGCCACGAATCATAACTGCCTGCACCACTCGTACTCGATTGTTCTGCAGATTACCAAGCATATTTTCGCACTTGGTTTTTGCATCATCGCCCATTAATAAGTGCAGCCCAACCGGGGGCCACTCCTGACCCCTTAATCGTTGCAGAACCGTGCGGAAGAATACCGCAGATTCGCTGCTTTTATCCTCCCATTGCACATGAATATATCCCAAAGCTGACAATATGGAGCGGAGATCTTCTACAGCAATTAAATGACTAACCGCATTATCCGCGGCCCAGGGAACAGGATAATGTAATTCTTCATTGTTTCCGGCAAAAATGTCATGAAATACAAACTGTCCGCCGGGCCTCAATACCCGGCTGATCTCATTGTAAAAACCTGTCTTGTCGGCAATATTCATCTGTACATGTTCTGTCCAGACAATATCGAAGTTCCGGTCGGCAAACGGCATTGCCAGCGCACTACCCTGGCGAAAAAAAGTCTTAGACTTCAAACCAACTCTGGCTGACAACATTGCGGCAATACGGCAGTATTCTTCGGTCAGATCCAGCCCGGATACATTGCAGCCAAAGACAGTTGCCAGATAACGACCGGTCCCCCCCAGGCCACAACCCACATCAAGCAAAGAATAATCTGCTCGGATCCTGGCCCATTGCGCGAGTTCTTCGGTAGCCTTTCGGCCGCGTATATGGAATTCGTCGAGTGCAGCCAGATCATCGACCAGCAGTTCATCGATATTCTTGCCTGTCGTTTTAAGAGCATCGAGTATCTGCTCCTCAAGCTTTGCTTTGGAGTAATACTCTGAGACACTGCGGTCATAAGCCGACATCTTATTCATACCCCTTAACAGGTATGAATGACTATCAGGCTTAATCGATGTCAAATAACACTCCCCCTGATCACGCCACAGCCCACCAGGTTTGCATTTCTCCACACACTCCAGACGGTAATATCCGGCTGGCGTAATGCATTAACATCCGGGTCTGCACGTTCAGGGCCCGATAGCTGATACCACTCCATTTTTGGAGCGGATACTGTCTGATTAGTGAAGGTTGGAGCTGCTTTGAATCTCCATTGCATGCGCTTGTTCAGGCGCGGCCAGTCCAGCTTCCGGCCACATACGTGCCTGCCTACTCTTCATCACCCTGAAAATTCCACCACCATATGCTTATCAGCAGTGCCGGCAGCATGGAAATAACAATGGCAGTCATTGCCGTATTCCCCAGGCCAATGCTGTCAAAAACCTGATTGCTTTCCAAATAATACACAAGCCCATACGCCAGAATAGAAAAAACACATAGCGTAATAATAAATATTTTATAAAACGGAATTTTTTTCATAACCGCAACAGTATACCAAATCCTATTTGTTAACCGGGTGAGTGATATTTATATATCTATGAGTAATTTTCTTCGCACCTTCAATGCATCATTACAATGGTAAATCCGCAATAACAATACAGGGATCGCAAACAACCGGCGAATCGACATCAAACCCCGGTTTCCAGTTCAAAACTACTGCCTGTCGAGATACCCGACCCCTTCTGGATAGCGGTGACTTAAAGGGATAACGTCAGTTGGTAATGATTTCCCATCGGGGGAAGCGTACACAAAAAGTTGCCAATTACGTACCACCTGATTCTACAATCGATACGTTCCCTGCTTCGTTAAAGCCAATGGCATAAACCAAATCAGCTTTCCTGTTCCATATCAGATAATGTGTGGCCTCACTCTCTGCTGCTCGCTTATAAGCGCCCTCAAATCCTTCTCTCTGGCCCAAATAGAATTCCGAAGAGCGCTTGTTCGGCGCCCCTAACAGGGAGACAACCAGAGATTCCGACATACCAAGTACTACCTCTTTATACCGTTCATGAAATTCCTGATTTTCCGATGATGTAATCAACCAGTCAGTCACAACGGTTAGACCGAAAAGCATAACTACCAGCAGAACTAAAAGCCTGACCGTTGCAGCCGTGAATGGCCGGGAGTTTTTGGACATGATGGCTACCTGGCGCCCGTCACAAGAGCCGGTCGACAGACAAGCCCCGCACCCACCGGCACAAACTGTTTGCCCGTTCATGGGGGCAATGTCTGGAGTATTTCATTGCTTTTCCAATTAAGCGGATAAGCTGCAGATTGTACTGAAAATCGAACTCTACTTGACAAATTTAAGCGTGAATCGGTCACTCTCGCCGATCTCAATATATTGCTCGCCATCATCAGCACGTAGCGTCGGTGGCAGTGACCATACGCCTGATTTATAGTCCTTCGTATCCTTCGGATTTGCGTTTATCTCAGCCTTGGCTACAAATTTAAAGCCTGCTTTTTCCACCAAGGCAATAGCATAGTCTTCATTGACATAGCCGGATGCCGCCTTCGGGTCCTGCGGCACAGCGGGGTTGCCACGATGCTCAATCACACCCAGCGTGCCGCCGGGTTTCAGCGCCCTGTATATGGTGGCAAACATATCTTCAGCATAGCTGCGACCCATCCAGTTGTGGATATTGCGAAACGTCACAACCATATCAACCGAACCTTCGGGAACGAAGTCCATTTTATCTGGATGCATCAATACAGCCATTTGCACGTTGCCATAGAGGTTTGGATATGCGGCCAGTTTATCCAGATATTTTTTAACGCCCATTTTTATAAACTTGATATCCGACTCCGGATCCCAGTGCGCCGCAATGTATTTGCCATCATCGTTCAGGTAGGGCGCAATGATTTCTGTATACCAGCCGCCTGCTGGCCAGATTTCGGCCACTGTCTGTCCCTTTTCAAGACCGAAGAATTCCAGCGTTTCGACCGGATGACGCCATTCGTTACGAGCCCGGTTTTCTGCTGAACGATGCTCGCCGTTGGCAATTTCCGCCAAACCGTCTGCTGCAATTACACCGCCGGATATCACCAACAGCACGATACAACTCAGCACAGATGTCAACCATCGGCAATATGTCATGACAGATCTCCATTTCTTTCTGTAGTTAGCTTACGAACCAGAATAAAACATCAGATCGATAACGCCAAGGGTGGAAACCTGCAAATGGCCACAAGCCGGACATTTGACAAACTTTATTGTAGCGCTAGGTATAAGTTGCCGAGCAGATGTAGCTGACCTTGTCAGGTTGCGGTAAACGATAAAAGCCCCGCAGTTCATCAAGCATGCCGGGGCGTAGCAGGCCGTGCGGGAAACGCCGGTCGAGACTGCGGCAGAATTTCGCTGCGAAAGCACTTGCACTGCGATAACGTTCCAGTTCATCCGGCTCAAGACCGGCATCGAACTCCGGATCATCAAACAGTCGGTCGAATAATGAATCGGCCAGGGCCCCGTTCGGCTGACTGGCCAGTACAGCCAGTGTGCCGACATATTTATCGACTTCGGCCTGCATTTCCAGTTCGAGCAAAGTCACCGACTTGTCGGCTGATGCATTCCATACCAGGTAGTTGAAATGGCTGATTCCTTCGATAAGCTTACAAAAATCAGTAAAATTGCGTCGCCCAAGCCAGTTACGCGGGTCATGAATTTTAAGACGCTCAAGAAGTTCTGGGGCCAAATAGAGGCTTAGTGCAAGTTCACCTTCACATTCGCAGATCAACAGTTTTTCATCACTTACACGTACCGCGCTGGAATCCTCAATTGCGGCCAGAATACGATGATCGGTTATCAGATAGTCAAGCACATCCAGATGTTGCTCGGTATCGTACAACTCACTAAGCAGTGATTGAAAATGCTGCAACATCGGTGTTCTGCACGGCCTGCTTAATGCTTGGAATGTGAACGCACGCGCGCCAGAGGATACACACCGGACTGCTTAAGCATTCGTTCTGCACGACGACTGCCGGTCCTAAGCCACAATTCGTAGGTACGCAGTAGATTCTCATCAGTCATGGCGCATGCCGATTCCCGCATTTCGTTCAGAATATCGACCATATCCTGAAATTTTTCAGACAGTTCTACAAAAATATCACACAGTGCGTGGCCCCTGAAATTCCTGCGAAGATGAACAGACAACGAGCGATAAGCGCCACCACCCATATATACGTAGTAGTCAATATCAAGGACCGCGCTTCGCAGGCCGTCAGCAAAAAAGCCGGCCATAAATAACGACACATCACCCATGCGTTGCAAGGTTGTATTGCGCTCTGCTTCTGTCTGCGCATCGACTGCATCGGCGAGCATCCCGGCCAGAGGTCTGATCGCCGGCCCCTCAGGGGTTAATTCATAGAGCGCTTCAGAACGGGAAAATAATGTCAGCAGACTTACGACATAGTGTGCCGTATGATCGTCGAGTACGACTTTATTTGCGGCCAACGCTGAGTCCATGGACTCATGAAAAAAAGCATCCAAACTGGCTACCGGCTCAAGTTCCGGCAGTGACTCTCCTGTCATCTCGCTCATACGCCCTCCAGAGGCTCACCCATTGCCGACCTTTGTAATATCACCAGACAAACGTCACCGATTTCAGCTACAGAATTGAATGCAGCCGAAAACCTTCTATCTGCTTATATCCCAGCTAAAAGAAAAATTTTGTGATGACAGTCACGATTATTAACAATCACCAGTCCCCGGGCGGGTTTTCTGATCATTGTGAGAGCAACTTTGTACTATTAAGTACTTTGTAAATTTATAAGCCAGATGCCGGTATCAACCGGTCAGCGCAACCGGATCTTCGATACGCAGCGCCTGAATCCGGCACTCAACCGGCTGTTGATGAAAACGAAAACTAAGCATGCCCTGCCCACGTAACGTGAAACCGACTATGAATGAAATCCCTAACTCATCAGTTGGCGTATCCCCGCTATTGGTTTTTCGATCGCAGATAACGTAACCCGCATCCGCCGCTTTTGCACCAAATAATGCACCGGCCGTAAACAAATCATGCAAATAGCGCTGCACCTGATCATGTAATTCGCTCCAGGTTTCAGAATCATTCTTCTGAAAAGCTGCCCACTGCGAACCACGTGCAATATTTTCAAGGATAAATAAAGCTGTCCGTCGTTGACACAATTTGTCCCATTCCGCTGTACAGCCATACCCCTGGTTTAGTGTGACCAGTCCGGACAGTTCGAAATGTGGCAGCTTGGTTATCCGCAATGAATTAATGCCGACCCGCTTCAGGGCTTGCTGTTCTTCGACATTAAGATCATATGGCAATTGCACGCAACCCTGCATCCTCAGTTGCGCCTCCTCATGCATGCCCCAGACCCCGACACGGGCATCACTGCTGACAAGCGTGCCAGCCAGGGCGCCAATTAAACTGTCTGGTTGCTGGTTGCTGTTAATCGGACGCGGGAAATAACTCACTACGTTAGGACTCATGAAACCGCTTTTCCGCGCTTGCCGAATCGCACTTCTAACGCTCTGCCAATCAGCCGGCGGGTCCAGCAGCATTATCGCGTTTCGTTTCCGGCAATAGCGCTCCGCCGTAAACAGTGCAACCGGGCCAAGATCCCGCTCATCCGCCACAGGACAAATAATATCAACGAACGGTTCCTGGTCTAGCGCAAATAATCCGGTACCTTCAGTATTGCAGCCGATCAGGTCGTAATCTGTCAGATGACCGGTTTCAGCCCACTCCTGATCACCATAAACATAAGAGGCGCCAATCTCGATGTCATGGCAAAACGTTATATCCGGGCGTTGTTCGGGAATCCTGTCCTTGATACTGACCAGTTCGGAACCGAGCAGTGCATAGCCGATATAATCCGGATCTGCAACATCGACAGACAGCCCATGATAAACCTCCTGCTGCTCAATAATCGGGCTAACACGTGAGGTAAGACGATGAATAACAAGATTGAATCGATCGAAATCAGTCGACAATATGCCATCGTAATCGATCGATGCACGCAATAACTCAAATGGCCCCGGGTTGATCGCTTCAAGTGTCAACACACCCGATGGTCCGGGGAAAACCATATGATGCCGTCGGGCGGAACTGCAAACCCTTACTACTGTTGCATTTTTCCCGCCGTTGGCAAAGAACTGACGAAGAATTTTGAGTAACGCGCCATCATGACCCGGAACCCCGAAGCGCTGCAGGAACTCATCGATTCCACTGATTGTGACAGGAATACCGACCGGACCGCGTGGCGCAGAACCAAGAAAAGCGACTACGGTGTCACGCCGAACGGGAATCGACTGACTGCTCGACAGACTTTCGGATACGAATATTCCGCTGCTGGTATTCTCAGACAAACAGCGCACCACAACATTAAAACAACCTGGTTAGTGTATATGAAGCGGGCCTGTGATTGCTACATCACTCCTGATAAATTGAATTCTTACACGAAAATGTATCGGTTTTTTCCAATCGCAGTCCTGGAATAAAAGTAACGACAGTCGCTGCGTAAAGATTCCAGCCACACAGTCTGATTCAGTTGGCAACGGCATCACCAGCCGTAACCACACCACCTGTGACTCTCTCAGTATCACCGGTAGCGAGAATATTGATAACCCGCCTTAGATTATATGCATCAAGCCCGTTACCATGCTGCACGACCGGTACCGGGTAACCGCGATGATTACCGGCAATACTGTTTAGCCGCGATACTTCTATGACCTGCTCGGATCCGGCGACAGACTCGATCAGGCTTGAACGCGCCATCGGTAACAACAGATTAAACCAGTCACGTTCATCTTCATCAAACGGGGCATGTGCCTCGAAATATAAATCAGTACCGTACCAACCAAACCGGTAGGGTTGATTAACTATCCGTACCCGGGTGCCGATCCGAACCTTGTTAAATATGTACTCTATGTCTTCCGGGTAGAGCCGAACGCAGCCGTGACTAACCCGCATACCGACGCCAGCCGGTTTATTTGTACCGTGAATGAGGTAACCGGGGATTCCAAGACCAAGCACATAGTGACCGAGTGGATTATCCGGTCCCGGTGGCACGCGCCGCGGTAACGGATCACCGGCAGCCTCGTGTTCATCACGTACCGAACGGGGCACAAACCAGACCGGGTCACGCGCCCTGGATACAACCGTTGTCACACCGGTCGGAGTTACCCAACCGGCGCGCCCGATTCCAATAGGAAAAGTTTCAACGACAGCGGGTTCACCGTCAGCTACCGGCGGATAGTAGAAAAGGCGCTTGGCTGCGATATTCAGCACCAGTCCAACGCGTGGCGCGAGCGGCAACACAAACTGTGTCGGCAACACCACCAGAGTGCCCTCACCCGGCAGCCATGGATCAACTTCCGGGTTGGCGGCGACAAGTTCGTCATAACCCAGGCCATAGGCACGGGCAAAATCCACGAAGGTGTCTTCATAGCGGGCCCGAACGATCTGTACCTGGCCGACGACATCCTGTTGCGCCGTGAAAGTAAAGTGATTGGCGTCAATCGGTATCAGTTCCCGCTCCATTAGCTCCGCCGCATAACTGGACTCACGCTCGTAAACGACCAGCTGATAGTCACTACATGCCGTCAGCATCGATAAGCAGCAGATACCAATAACGGCCAGATTATGCATTGCATTCATACCCCAATCTCGCCGCCGGACATTATCAAGGCGTTTACCTTCTTATCGGTAAAAATTACTACATCTCGGTTGAATTCCGGGTAAGGCGGTGCAAGTGTGGCAATGGGCGGACTGGCCACGTAAACAACGCAGCTGTGCACATCAGCATCTTCCAAGACCGTCAGTCCGGCAATCATTTTCTCGAACCGCTTACCTGCCTGAATGGCAATTCCCCGGTCGCCGACCGGCTGCAACCGGTCAACGCTAATACTATCAAGGCAGTGGCAATGGATACTGGTGCGGGCCAGGTAATTTTCTAGCGGAATATATTGCGCCCCAGCCATTCTTCCAGGCGTAGCCCCAGGCGATCCAGTGATGACTCGAAAGATGACATGAGTCGTTCCTGAATAGACTGCTTGCCCTTGAACTTTACTGTGTAAACGTCGGCATCCTGCGCCGCCACCATCAGGTAATCATCACTGGTGCCGAGTTCATCTATCAGGCCAAGCTTTAGCGCATCAGCACCATACCAATGCTCGCCGGTTGCGACCCGCTCAATATCCAGGCTCGGCCGGTGCTCTGCAACCAGGCCCTTGAACAGTACATGTACGTCTTCCAGCTCTTCCTTGAGCTTGGCACGATCCTCATCGGTATTCTTGCCAAACATTGTTACCGTACGTTTATATTTACCGGCCGTAACCTGCTCGAAATCAACCCCGCGTGATTCCAGGGCCCGATTGAAATTGGGTAACTGTGCAATGACTCCGATCGAACCAATAACAGCAAATTGTGCAGCAATAATTCGATTGGCAATACAGGCCATTAAATAGCCACCACTTGCCGCCACCTTGTCGACAATGACGGTTAACGGCACACCGTGGTTCTTGATACGCAACAACTGTGATGCAGCCAGGCCATGTTCATGTACGGCTCCCCCGGGGTTCTCGAGCCGCATGATGACCTCATCATTTTCGCTCGCCGTCGATATGACCGCCGAGATCTCCTCTCGCAGGCTGGCTACGCCACTCGCACGAATATCGCCTTTGAAGTCGAGCACGAAGATCCGCTTGCGATGATCGTCTTCTTCGGTTGCCGACTTTTCCTCCAGCTTACGTTCCTTTTTTTCGGCCTTTTCATGCTTTTTCCATGCTGCCTTGTTCAACATGGCCCGCCGCACAACATCGGCAGCCTCTTTGAGCTTGTCATTCAGCTTTTTGATTTCCAGGCCGGTGTCCCCGCTCGCACGACGTGAAAAACCGGCTATCAGCACCAGAACAATGCCAATAGCAACAACAACCGTAACGGCTTTAGCCAGAAACAATCCATAGTCAATAAAAAAATCAGCCATACTCAAAGTAACTCCTGTTATCCAGCCTTAGTCTGAAGGCCGACATTATCCCCGTCGAGCACACGTTCCGCACGATAACTTGAACGCACCAAAGGACCGGAAACAACTTCAGTAAAACCGCGGGCAAGGCCCAGTTCCCGATAGCGCAAAAACTCATCCGGACGAACATAGCGTGCGACCGGCAAATGATTTTTGGTCGGCCGCAGATATTGTCCAAACGTCAGGATATCAACACCCGCCCAGCGCAGGTCATCCATCGTCTGCTGAACTTCAGCGTCAGATTCACCTAACCCGAGCATCAAGCTGCTTTTCGTCAACAATTCCGACCGCCTGTTCTTGGCTATCTCCAGCACTCGCAAAGATTGGCGATAATCTGCACGTGCATCACGAACTCTGTTCGTCAACCCCTCAACAGTTTCAATATTATGCGCGAACACATCGAGCGGCGTATCTACGATAGTATGCACGGCATCGGGAACGCCACGAAAATCAGGTGTCAGAGCCTCGATACTGGTTGCCGGATTAACCTCTCTGATTTTCTCGATACACTCTGCATAATGCGCAGCACCGCCATCGACGATGTCATCACGGTCAACGGATGTAAGAACGAGATATTGCAACCCCATCAGGCGCACCGACTCGGCTGCATTGGACGCTTCATCCGCATCCAGTCGGCCACCCGGGTTGCCGGTATCAACCGCACAGAATCTGCAGGCTCGCGTACATACATTACCCATCAACATGATCGTAGCTGTGCCACTGTTCCAGCACTCGCCGACATTTGGGCACATCGACTCCTGGCAAACCGTGGCGAGACGATAGGTGCGGACATTGCGACTGATGCGCGCATACCCGGCACCGGTCGGCAACCTGACCCTGAGCCAGGCAGGCTTTTGCCCGCCGGCAACTTCACTGAAACCACGATTCTTGCTGACACCGTTTTTAATTGCCGCATATCCGCCTGGCACGCGATATTTTTCGCCACTCTCAATAATTGCAATACCCTTGAATTTACAAAAAATAATCCTGACTACAACTGTTTACGCACGAGCTTATTCTAACCGATACTCGTCTGAAAATGATGCCGTTTCAAATTTGGATGAAATGTCCATGAACAGCGAATAAGTCTTGATTGGCACCGGTTCTGCGAGGACATTCTCAATCTGCAAAAAAAAGCCCGGCACTAAGGCCGGGCAATACAGGGGGAAGCCCTTAATCCAACTTTCAGCACAAACCTATTCGACAGCTGGAATTCAATCTCCGAAAATCAATGCAGACGCGACCAGTTCAGCAGTTCGATGTTCTCTACATCCATTTCAAAATTCTGTGCCAGCAGTGATTCAATCTCGCCCACTTCGAGAACCTGATCATGTGCGTGCTTGACTTCGACAATACCGCTGTATTCATCTGCTTCATATTCTTCAGCAGAGCGAAGCAGAAACCGTGTGTAATACTTCGTATGCATGGGAGAATATTATGACTATAGCCCTGTAAAAACTGTGACCAGAACCACAAAAACGTAAACAACAGGAAGTATTTTTCTGGCCTGATCATGCCGGTACAGCCAGTTATACAAGCGGTCCCTGTTGCACACGGGGAGCCTGGTGCTATACCGTGTGCCGTTCACATTATTCAGGTTCCACACCAAGATTATGAAGGTATCTGGCAAAGCTGCCATCATCATGACCATACCGTTTCTGGTAGTCACTGTGATGGCCCGGAATCATGATCAGGGCAACTTCGGCCCGACTGAAGAAGTTCGCACTCAGGCCGAACTGGCCGATGCAGCCCTGTTGTCACCCGGCGCTTATTTGCAAGGTAACAAATACCTGGATCAGGCCAGGCGTGATTCAGCCGCAGGCAGGAACCTGAAGCGAATACAAAAACAGTTGGCAAAAGCCAGTGAGAACTTTCATGCTGCGCTGAAAAATTCCGAACTGGCAAAGCAGCAATTCGAGCAGGGCATCACAAGTCGTATGGCGGCTCAGGAAGCCGAGGCCGCCAGGCTGGTTGCAAGCGACTGGCTCATCGCTGAAAAGACTTTCAATGCCGCGACGCTGGCACTGGAACGCGGCAACCTGAAAAATGCCCGAGAAAAACATGACGAAGCCAATACACACTTCCGTACGGCTGAACTGAATGCAATAAGAACTCGGCTACTGGCCGAGGTATGGCAACTGATTGCAGAAATCCAACAGAAAGAGATCGCTGTCTTTGCGCCGCAAACACTAGGCCTGGCCAAACAACTGGCCAAACGTGCCAACGATCTAATCGTTGCAGATCGTTATACGCTTGATGAGGCGCTGGCACTGGCCGACCGTGCCGTCTATGAGGCACGTCATGCACTGTTTATTGCGACATTCGCCAGCCGGATTGAGAAAGAAGAACTTACCCTTGAGACGCTGATACTTAACTGGGAGTCCTCACTCGGCAACATCGCAACGGCAGCTGATATTAAAGCAGACTTTTCAGCCGGCCCGAACGCAACCAGCAACGAAATCATTGTTCTGCTCGAAGCATTGCCGGCGCTACGCAGCGACCTCAAAGATCGTGATGCCCTGATCGTGGGTCTGGAGGATGAAATTCGCGAACTCGACATTGCACTCGGTGGCGCCTCTGCGGATCGATCAAAATTAATCCGCCGGCTTGAGCAACAGGCCAGAGTTCGCGAACAGTTTCACCAGGTTGAGAATATGTTTTCAAGCAATGAAGCCACCGTGCTGCGCGATGGCAACAAACTGCTTATCCGACTCAGCGGCCTGCGCTTTGAGCCAAACTCAACTGAACTTGGAGCGGATGCCATGGAACTGTTAACAAAGCTTCAGACTGCCATAAATATATTTCCGCAATGCGTCCTGACAGTTGAGGGTCATACCGATTCACAGGGTAATACCAGGAAAAATTTAATGCTGTCTGAGCAACGGGCACAGGCAGTGAAAACGTATATGACTGATGTCATGTACCTGCCTGGATTTCGTATCAAGGCCTCGGGTTACGGTGACACACGACCGATCGCCAATAACAAAACAGCCGATGGACGTGCCAGCAACAGGCGCATTGATCTGATCATCACGCCCAACCCTGAATCAATGTAATTAACAGGTTCAGAACCAATCGCACTGCGGGAACGTGGTTTATTTATTTTTCCGCAACCATGACGCAAGTATGGCACCGGTACGCTGATTAGCCATGTAACCGTAACACTTGTGTACATTCAGACCTTCAGGACCACGAAAATAGGTTTGCAAATCTGTTTCATCGATGATGCTCTCGACCAGGCCGAGTTCTGCCATCTGACGATAATCATCGGCAAATCTCCGATCCAGTGCGGTCATTTCACCGATCGCCGCGAGATTAACCCAGCGGTGAATATTGGTCGGGTATTGGCGCGCTCCCGACTCGCCTGCATTGAGCATCCGATGACGGACAAAATTCAGGCCGAGTGGGCTACCAAGCGTTAAAAATAAATCGACATTAATCTCGCTGTTGTTGCTATTGCTCAGTTCCCAGAGCGTATCGAAGGCAATAACCGAACCGAGACTATGAGCGATAACCAGCAAACGCGACCCGGGAACATGCAGTTCCAACAGCCTGTCGACGATAAACTGGCGGATACGCGTGGCAACACCATGGTGATCCTCGAAATAACGTCGGGCCTCTTTAACGGTTTCCTTTATATCCCGATCTGCCACCCAATCGATCAGGATCGGAAATTTGTCCAGCAGCAAGTAAATAAACCTGCCGACCTGCTTGTGCCAGTGACCTGCCTCCTGAATATCCCTGTCTTCCGGTCCGCCAAGCGCCAGGAGTCTCTCAACTCCTGGTTTATCCGGCTCGACAGAAGTTTGCACATCGTAAAAAAGCCGCGACCATGGCACGACACTAAATGCATTACGATACTGCTCGAATTCGCCAATAAATGCCGGGTCTGCCCGCCCAATACCATTCATCAGACAACGCCACAACATCTCTTCATGCTCCTCAACGGGTGGTTTAGGCAGCATGCCGGGGATGTAGATGATTTGCGTTTTATCCGTCATATACCGATAGTACCTGTGTCAGGAGAGCAAACAAATGAGATATCTGCACACAATGGTGCGTATCACCAACGTCGATGAGTCACTGGACTTTTATTGCAACAAACTTGGTCTAAAAGAAATGCGGCGACTCGACCATGAACCTGGCCAATTCACTCTAATATTCCTGGCTCCGGAACAGGATCCGGAGAACTGTATTGAACTCACCTACAACTGGAACCCGGAGCAATACCCCGAGGGCCGAAATTTTGGTCACATCGCCTATGAGGTTGAAAACATCTATGTAACGTGTCAGCGACTAATCGATGCCGGGATTACCATCAACCGACCACCTCGTGACGGTCATATGGCCTTCATACGATCACCTGACAATATTTCGATAGAACTGTTGCAGGCCAACAAATCACTGGAACCGGTCGAGCCCTGGCTTTCGATGCCGAATACCGGTCATTGGTAAAGCTCAGACCGAAGCATTCTTGATAGTGCGGAAACGGCCGGTACGAAACGTGCTGTCGGACTCGTTGATAATGATACGATTACGGCCTTCTTCCTTGGCCTGATACAGCGCTTCATCCGCCATCTGGATTGCACCGGCAAGGCTGTGACTTGAACCGGGTGAAATATGTGCGACACCGATACTAACCGTCAGGTATTGATCAACTGGCGAATCAGCATGCAAAATCTTGAGATCCCGAACAGATTCACGCAACTGTTCGGGAAATTCACGCCCATGTTTATGGGCCGGTGCGTACAGCACCAAAGAAAATTCCTCGCCACCATAACGTGCGACAAAATCGAGCGGTCGTTGTGCACTCATTACGATAACATTTGCAACTGCCTTCAGAGCATCATCGCCGGCCTGATGCCCATAATAATCATTGAATGACTTAAAGTGATCGATATCGATGAGCATTATTGTCAATTGGGTATCTTCACGCCGTGACTGACGCCAAATTCTATCCACGTACAAATCATAGCTACGCCGGTTGTATAAACCGGTTAATCCATCTCGCTCGGCCAATCGACTCAATATTCCGGAATCAAGAAAAGTACAGCGCACTGCATACTCAAGCTGATAACCACAGAAAGCGCCAATGGCGTTGATAAAAAAGAGCATTGCCAACGTAAAAAAGACTTCATTCAGATGTAAATCCCACAGAATACCGCCCAACCCGTAAAGCCCGGAAATCACCAATGCGGTAGTGGCAGCATGGCGGAATGGCAAACCAAGAATTAACCAAACTGAAAAAACCCATGCGACTAGCGCGGAGAAGTAATACGGCGCACCCCCGAGACTTGCACGTATTACTATAGAAGTTACCCACATACCGATTAGCGCAGCACTGATAGCCAACAAGAACTGGTAAATCCGGTAACGGGCAGGATTCAAAGATGCCCACAGTGTCGCACCTAATACCGGGAGCATGATTAGAAAATTATAGGCCAGCATCGCCGAGTGTAACTTTGCTCCGGCAACGATGTTACCGATACTGATTAATGTCATACCGATAGCCAGAATCGGAAATAATCGTGATCTCTGCACATTGGTCTGTGCATAATGAGACAGAAAATCTTCCTCGATAAAACCTGAAAACCGCAGGCCGGCAAACCCACGCTTGAGTTGGTCGGAAAATTGCGAACTCTGGTTATTGCTTATATTGTGAATCACATGGAGTCCAAATGAAAAACGAATGGCTAACGTTCAGACAAGGGAAATTACCACCCCCGTACGCGGCTCTCCATGCGGTGAATCACAGTTCCAAAGATAAAACAATAACCGGCTGCGCATGACTTATGATTGCATATATATGATATTTAAGCATATATATGATTAACTACTGGCGGTTAGTGCTTTTGCAGTTAGTTTGCTGCGACCCCACATTCCCAGGCCAGCATGGCTGACTTACGAGCAATGCCCCACCGGTAACCGCCGACCGTACCATCGGCACGAATGACACGGTGACAAGGCACCAGGCATGCAATTCGATTTTTTGCCACTGCGTTGGCTGCGGCACGCGCAGCACGCGGGTAGCCAAGTCGGTGGGCAAGCTGCAGATAGCTAATCGTCTGACCTATCGGGATTTGCCGTAGCTCAGACCAGACCTTTATCTGGAAGGGCGAACCCTGCATATCTAATACACAAGTTAATGCATCAGGCAAAAACATATGCCGACAAATATCAGCAAATCGACCCGGCTCATAAACAGTTTTCCGACCAGGGTTTTGCAACTCCAGTTCGCAAACCAGTTCGGCGTGTGGCACACCGGCAAAGGCAATATCGCATATTCCTGCGGCACTGCCGGCAATCAGGCCGCGACCGAATTGGCTGACAAAAAAATCATAGCTGATGATTTCACTAGTATTAGCGTCCATCACAAACTCCCGCCAGCAGGGTCGCACCAACCCGGGCGCGGTGTTAAGTTACCGCTGGAACCATGATCAATTTAGCACCGTCCCGACACGCCGTACAGATTCATGCCCGATACAACCATAACTGCCACAAGACTCCCCCGCATCCTTGGCTGGCTTGCAGTCGCTTTGCTACCGGTGCCCCAGCCTGCGGCGACAGACATGCCGACTCCACCACCGACCAGCGCAACATTCCTGCCAGCACCCATGGATCTGTGCACGCTGGCCGCTGACGGCTATCTGGCGGGGAACTTATTTGGTGCTCTGAGTGAAAAAATTAACCGGCACGGTACAGACATGGACTGTGGCGGCATGCTACGTCCCAATAATGATAATGGCATTCGTCTTGTATTTGCGCTACCACGGCAAGGCGAAAGATTACTTATCGTACTCGGTATAGATGGCGAACTTGCAGAATTGCTCGAAGGAGAACACACCACCAACATTACGATTATCGACGAACCAAGCAACCGGTTCTTCAGCACCGGGCGTCAGGAGCGCTGCTGGTCGGCGATCGATTCGCTCCAGCCCGTCAACGGCGACAGCAGCCAGATACTGCAGGTTAACGGTAGCGTTTATTGTGCCGGCAGTCTTCCATCATTATCTGACAACAGCTCGATAACCTTGCGTAATCTGCGTTACTCCGGTCGGCTATACCTTGATGCACCAGATAAGGATTAACCGGGTGCGCCGATGGGGGTTGTTGTGCTGCGCGCTGCTGGTCAGCTTAGCGACTGTTGCACAAGCCGCGAAACCGAAGTATTACCTGGCTGATTTTACGATCACCACGGCGATCATCGAAACCTCGGCACTGTCATGCCTGGCCATTAGTATTTATCTCGCTGACAGCAGACAGCAACAGGCCCAGGGACTCATGCACATCGAACAACTCGATAAGAATGAAGGCATGTTGTTTCGCTACAGTGAACCGGCGATTATTACAATGTGGATGAAAAATACTTATATACCTCTCGACATGGCATTCATTCGACAAGACGGTCGGGTTGCCGCGATCGCCAGACACACAACACCGATGTCAACTGCGCGGATCACATCCCGGGAGCAGGTCACCATGGTTCTCGAACTCAATGCCGGATTTACTGAAGAACAATCATTCGAGGTTGATGATCGGTTGCTGACCATCAATTGATACAGAAATATTAACGGCGCAGGATTGCCCACCAACGAGCAACATTCAGCAGACTCATCAATGATGATGCGACATAGGTGAACGCAGCAGCTTTGAGCAGTCGTCGCGCATGCGGCTCGTCGCCGGGTTTCAGGTAGCCCCCATCCCGCAACATAGGCAACGCCCGGCCAAAACTCGCATCAAGCTCCATCGGTAAGGTAATCAGATGAATAACTGAACCGAGACCAAGCACGAGAAACCCACCGAGCAGCATTAGCAATCCGATGACCGGAGTACGCGTCACAAAGGTTACAAAGGGCGCCATCATCAATATGCCCGCACCGAGCTTCTCCCCGGGCGCCGCCCACCTGACAAGCCGGGTTCGCCATACAAAGGGTCGATAATCGCTGGCATGCTGATGAGCGTGACCGACTTCATGTGCCGCAACGGTAACCGCAGTCAGCGAGCATCGGTTCAATTTATCCTCGGTCAGACGCACGACCCTCGCATCCGGATCATAATGATCAGCATCTTCAGTTACCTCTACACCGACATCATGCAAATTGAGGCAATCGAGCATGTGCCGCGCCAGTTCGCCGCCGCTACCCGCATATCGGTCGGCCGGACGACTGTAACGCTGTAATATGCGCTTAACCCACAATCCGGGAGCGACGATGGCAACCACCAGTAATAATAACAACAACAATACGGGCATAACCGTTGCTCACATCGCCGGCGGGATCTTGCATTTGACCTCGTAGCGAATATCGTAGCGAGCCGGGTTATTTTCCAGCACCCCGAAAGGTCTGCGCTTTAATATCTGGTAACCATCCGGGCACATTTTTCGTTGTTCAAGCCAACCGGACAGCCACTCCATGCGCTGGCGCTCGGCGACCGGATCACCATCAGGATAACCAGGATCAAACATCGTATCAAAATACACTACATCAGTACGCTCAAACGGTTCGCTCAAACGACTGTAACGATGCCGTACAAAGTCCGATGATTCATGAATGCTCGAGCACCCTGCAAATACAGTTGCCAACCACACTATTGTCCAGACCAGGCCAGCGTCCAAACCGTAAATTGCTGCTTGTCGCATTAATCAACCGCCTTTTATTCACTGTATAGCAGTCATCAATCCTTCATGATGCAGATGCTTTTCCCGCCGCTGCAACCGACACTGCCTTCTTGCCGAGACCATGAATATCAGCGCCAATACCAAGTAATGAAGGAACAAAGAACAGAATCAGCAACGGCGAAAACAGCAACCCGAAAATAAGCGTGACGGCCAGTGGCTGAACCAGCTGTGCCTGCATACTGCGCTCAAATAATAATGGCGTCAGACCACCGATCGTCGTCAGCGTTGTCAGGATAACCGGACGCAGGCGTTCACGGGCACCAATCAGGGCCGCCTCACGAAGTTCCTTACCTTCATCTATGCGCCGCTTGATACTCGACACAATGATTATTGCATCGTTGATGATGACCCCTGACAAGCCAAGCAACGCCATCAAACTCAACATGTTGAGCCGATAACCCAGAACCCAGTGCCCGACAAAGGCGCCGATCAGCCCGAACGGCACGATCGACATAACAACCATCGGCGTCGTATAGCTGGAAAACACCCACGCAAGAATGATGTACATCGTCAGGATCGCGATCATCAGCGCAATGAGTGTATCCCCGATTGCCTGGCTCTGTTCCTCTGCCTTGCCCTTGAACTCGATATTAATCCCGTATTTCTTGCGCACACCCTCTACGATATCGCTTTCTACCAATGCAAGCACTTCATTCGTGGTCGTGATTGTCGGATCGACATCACCGGTTACAGACAGTTGCCGTAACCCATTCTCACGTCGAATCTGCGAATAACCAACCGATGTCGACAGTGTTACAACCTCGGTCAATGGCACCTCCTCGTCACCGAGTCCACGCAGAGAAATATCACGCAGATTGTGGCCACCCAGCAGGTCGCCCCCGGTTAACTTAACCCGTACGATAATCTCTTCCTGATCCTGAGAAAAACGTTTCGCTATCGCGCCCTCGAATGAATTACGGATCTGGCGGGCAACCGATTGAGTTGTAAAACCCATCGCCTGACCTTTCGACGTGACCTGCATGACAATTTCCTGTTTGCCGTGCGGCAGATTATCCTCAATGGCTGAAACACCGGGGATGCCAGCCAGTTGCCGGCGAATTTCCACCGCTGCCGATTTAAGTACATCAAGCTCTGCACCATACAATCGAATATCCAGGTCGCGACCCGGTGGCCCGCCTGCACTGCGCTCAAAAACGACAAGATTCTCGATGCCGGCGATAGGTTGTATCGCCTGTTCCCAGGCGGTCATGAATTGATAGGTTCGCACCAGCCGATCATCACCCGGGATGAGCTCAATCGTATACGCCCCTGTATGATCACCCGTCAACACACCTTCACCCTGACGCCCCTCAGTTACGCCAATCGTGCCGTACTCATATTTAATTATGCCTCCCTCACCGTTGCTCAGCCGTTGCTCAACTTCGTGTGCCGAACGTTGCAGCTCTTCGATCATCTCCCTGCCTTTCTCTCTCGGTGCACCGGGCGTCAATGAAAAATTACCGAATACCATGTCGACCTCGGGAGATGCAAAAAACTCAAAGCCGATCCGCCCTGACATCAACAACGCCAAAGCAACCAGTAACGTACAGCAAGCGGTCAGTACCGTGCTATAGCGACGGTCGAAACACCATGCAACAGCATGACTGAATTTGGAATCACGGAAACGGATAAAAAGCCGGTTAAAACCGTGAGGTTCCCGCGACTTTTTTCTCCTGTCCATGCGTTCCAGTGCTTTGCGCAGATGTATGGGCAACACCAAAAAACATTCTGCGAGACTGGCGATAATGATTAAAATAACTGTCAACGGTAATTCACGAACAATACGCCCGATCTCACTCCCGATGGTCAAGATCGGAAAGAATGCCGCAATTGTCGTAAGTGAAGCAGCCAGCACCGGCGCAAACATGACCTTGGCCGCTTTCATCGTGGCCTCTTCCGGAGCCATACCGTGCCGATGCAACATTTCTGTATGCTCGCCGACCACGATCGCATCATCGACAATAATGCCCAGTCCCATGATGATCGCAAACATACTGATCATATTCAGTGACATGCCGAGCATCGCCATACCGCCCATAGTGCCCATGATCGCAATCGGGATCCCCATCGCAACCCAGAATGCAACGTGCCCGTTGAGAAAAACAAACAACACGATCAGCACCAGGATCAGGCCGCCGAAACCGTTATTAACCAGCATCTGCACCCGCTGTGTCGCCTGATCGGCAAACACATCGAACATATCAATGTTCAATGACGGCGGGTATTCAGCCTGCATCCTGTCGATGTAAGTGAGCAAAATACGCTGCGCACTAATCGAATCCACGCCTGATCCGCGATTGACCACCAAGCCAACGGACGGACGGCCATTTCGCACATGAGATACAGCGCCGGTTTCAAAAGTTTCGAGGATCTGCCCAATATCCTTGATCCGCAGCTTCTGCCCGGAAGTTTCAGATACCACCTCGATTTGTCCCACTTCCAGGGCCGTGCGGGCCAAAGCCTCGCTACGAATCTGGCGAGACAAGCCACCACTATCGATTGACCCGGACGGCAAATCCAGACTGAAACGCTCGATGCGATCCGCTATATCACCCAACGTCAGGTCGAGTTGCCGAAGTGTCGCAGGTGGAATTTCGACCCATATCTCGCTGTCACGTACCCCGGCCAGCGTAATTTTGCTCATGCCAAGATCCAGCAAATCGTCGCGAACCCGCTTGCCGACCAGTTTCAGCGCCTGCTCTGAATAAGGACCCGAAATTTCAATGCGGCAGACCTTATCGGTTTCAGCTGCCTGGGTGATAACCGGACGCTCAATTTCGGATGGAAATGTCGTGATGCGTGCGATAGCAGCCTGCACATCAGTCAATGCCCGCGACATGTTAGCGCCGTCATCGAAACGCAGCGTGACACTGGCCTGACCTTCATAAGCAACGGCATCAACGCGTTTGACCGAATTGAGAAAACGGACTTGCGGTTCAATGGCGGCAATAATATTGGTTTCGACATCTTCCGGGCTCGCGCCCGGCCACGCCACAGTGATCGCAATAATATCCAGCTCAAAATCCGGCAAAACCTGCCGGTTGAGCTTTGACAAACCCCAGGCTCCGAATATCAGCAACAGCAGCATCAACAGGTTACCGGCAACCGGGTGCCGGGCAAACAAATCGATCAGCCCGCCGGACGTGCTGACGGTCATCGCACGGCAACCCGTGCGCCGGGACCACCCTCCCTGATCCGGGTCGTCACGATCAGATCGCCAGCAACGATTGCAGCGCCGTCAACGCTGCGAAATACAATGTCACTGCCGGTGTAATCGATAATCTCAATATGCCGTTGAGCAAGCCGCTCATCCTTGACGACAAAAATTATATTTTCGCCATACAGGGCAGTGTCGGGAACTTGCATTGCATTGTGGTGTAGCTGGCCGGGCATTTGTACGGCTACAAAGGCCCCCGGGCGCAGCCTCGACTGCTCCCCACTGGTATCGATGACAGCAAACAGATCGACACCACCGGTTGTCGAAGTAATTTCAGCTCCCACCCGGGCAATAACCGCAGTGTATTCCAGCGCCTGCACACCAACTTCCCATGAGACCTTTACCTGGCGGCCGATGATCATCTCGCTGTTCTTTAGTAATCGCCCGAACTGTTCATTACTGAGTGAAAAGCGAACCTCAACATGACTGGTATCAATTACCTCGCCGACCATGTCAGCGCCAAACCCGCTGAATTGCTTGCCAAGAGCTGCATTTACAGAATTTACGACACCGTCAAAGGGAGCAACCAAACGGGTGTCAGACAGGTCTCGTTGGGCACGGCGCACACCTATCTCGCGCTGTTCGACAATTGCGTCCTGTTGCAGCACGTCCAGTTCTGCACTGTCAAGAAACTGTTCAGATACGCTTTTTGCCGTGAATAGTTCCTGCGCACGATCGTAATCACGCCGCAGCATCTCGAGTGTAACCTTGCTTTCCTTGAGCAGCGAACGTTGTTCGGCAAGATCTGTCTCGTAATCGAATGGATCGATCTGCACCAATAACTCATCTTTGCGTACCACACCGCCATCATGGAAATTTTCACCGATTGCGACCATGACCCCGGATACCGCCGGCTGCAGTTCACTACGACGCCCGGCGACGACTTCACCAAATAATTTCAGCATGGGCTGGATCGTCCCCTGCTGTGCCTTGACAACATTAACGTTCCAGATGCGTTCCGGCACTTCAACCGGCTCTAACCTCGGGCGTGTTGCCATCAGGATAAATATGACCAGGATCGTTACACCGATAATGGTCAACGGCAAAAGCAAAGGTCTGAGCCTGGGCTTTATAGTGGATTCGGGAACGTCCATGAACTGGTTTTTTCTCATTATTATGGCTGCGCAATAAGCTCCGAAAAACATGCGCAAAAACACCCGCATCTAATGGCGGCACGATAGTTTACACAGATAGTGTCCGGACTCTTCATCAAAACTGCAACAAAATGTAACATTAGCCCCATCTAACCGGCTGCAGCTGCCGGCTTGTGCGCCACCAGCAGGATAACGACCAGAGCCCATAAAGCAACCACTGCGTTAACGCCGGCCATCATCGTAAATGGGGAGCTATAATCGTACTTGTCGAAAACCTGCCCCCCGAAGTAGGTTGCCGACAATATACCCAGGGTGCCAACCAGGCCGAATACCCCGACAGAAGCTCCGCGAATATGTGCCGGCGCTTCCTGACCAAGTAATGCATTCCCCGCAATCACAGCACTGATTTCACCGATACCAAGCACGAAAGTTGCGGCCATCATAGTGCCTGTCTCGTACGGGTCAGCGACCAGGCCGATAGTAAAATAGCCAATCGCCGCCAGCAGCATCGCTAGGCACAGCCCGATAACACGATTGATCCGGTCAAGGATGAAACCAAACATCGGGGCCCAGATCCAGTTGGCCGCCAATAAGGCGGACATTGTAATACCGGAACGCACGATTGCATCCGCAGCGGAGATGCCCTGTTCTGCACCGGCGCGCAAAAACCAGAGCGAGAAAAACGCACCGATGACAACCAGGTCGCCACGTGCAGCAAAAGCGGTTCCATAGGCAAGAGCGAGGCGCGGGTTGCTGCGGGCCGCGCGCATACCTGCTGAAAACCCGGCGAAGGGCGACAATGATTGCCCGGCAGTTGAGAGGCGTCCGCTGAAATAGCCAACACGAATCATAATAGATACCAGGGCTGCAAGCCCGGCACCAACCCAGAAGGTATAGCGACCCGCATGAACGGAGTCAAAGCCGGCCTGGCTGAACCAGTTAGGCAGGCGTACCAGTACGAGAGATACTGTCAGGATGGCGAAGCTGGTAACAAAGCTGTTAAAACCGCCCCACTTGCCGCGTGAAACTTCCTGCGGATAATCCTGCATTGTTGCAATAACCATGACCGAAGCGACAGCAACACCGACTGCCGTAATAATTCTGTATATATAGAGTTGCATGATCGTTGTGGATAAAGGAATCAGGATCAGGCCGCCAATCCAGATTGCAAAACCTATCAGGATGATCGGTCGTCGCCCGGTTCGATCACTAACAGACCCAACCAGGCCCATGATGATCAACGCCGTACATTCATGCATAACATTCAGCATACCGGTCACACTGCCCTGACGCTCTGCTGGTACCTTGAGGATCTCATCGAGGATATACGGCTGCACAAAATTCATGAAGGTCACGAGCGTGACAAACATAAAGGACGAAAAGAAAAACGTAGTGGCATTTAGCCTGGAGATACCCGGCACCAGCCAGAACAGGCCAAACTTAACGCCATTCCTGTCTGGTTCCATGAATGCCCTTTTCTCGATCATGACACATTCTAACGAGCGATCTTTCGTGTCTGTTAAGTTAGTCAGAACCTGACCATTCTGTAAAAACCACACTAAATATTATGAAACTCTCCTGCTCTGGCATTAGCGCGGCATATTGCCGCCTTGCGCTGACCAATCACGCCTCTGAAAAGCCCCCTTATCCAACCCGCTCAGCTTGAAAGTCAGGCATGGAGAAATTTGTCTCGCAGACTTGATATGCTTCGAAACGCAAGCTTTATTTCGGTAAAATCGTGGCTACGGTGAGTAATCCGGGCCGCTAATACCACAACCACAGACCTGAGTACGTGTAGCGGGACGACTTACGGGCAGCAGGGAACTTAGCGAACCCTACCCGATTTATTATCTGTATTGCCTGATCGATGCAAAACTGACTTGGTGTATTATATGAATTACACTGACTGATCTCGTATCACTTTTGTAGAATGCCATTAAGGAGCGCAATGTGAAAGACAAGAAAATTCTTATTAACGCTACAGTAGCGGGCGTGATTGCACTTGGTCTGGGGGCCGCAGCCCACCAGCCAGCCTCGGCGGCAAAAGAAGGTTTTGAGAAATGCCAGGGTGTTGTCAAGACCGGTATGAACGACTGCGGAACCAGTCAGCATGCCTGTGCAGGTCAGGCTAAAAGCGATAATGATGCAGAAGAATGGATCTTCGTACCCGAAGGCACCTGCGGAAAGATTGCCGGCGGTACCGTTAAAGAATGAGGTGATTAATCGCCCGTCTGCTATGTGCAGCTGACAGTCAATAATCGCTAACCCGGTGTGTTGCCAGACATGTCGGGTTTTTTCTTGACCGAGCCCGAATTTTTCCTGCACAGCAGGTATCTGTAATTACCCTGATGACTCTGCGCCAACACCCGCCTATGATCAGGCCATGTTGGTGTATTCTTCAGTCACAAAGGATGTGCGTAAAAACAAATGGCCGCCAAAGACCTTACGACCAGTGCCGACCTGACCGAACATGACAAAGGCACGGGAGCGCTACGCACCCAGCGTCCGGACTATGTCGATTTTCTTCCCCCCTGTAATGATGCCTGCCCGGCCGGAGAAAATATCCAGGCCTGGCTTGCGTTGGCACAGGAAGGCCGGTACGAGGCAGCCTGGCAGGAGCTTGTCAACAACAACCCACTACCATCGATTCACGGGCGGGTCTGCTACCACCCGTGTGAAGAAGTTTGCAATCGGGCTTTTACCGACAGCCCGGTCAGCATTCATGCCGTTGAACGATTTCTGGGTGATCTTGCGCTGCAGAATGGCTGGCAGTACCAGTGCCCGACCGAAAAATCAGGCAAGAAAATCCTGGTGGTAGGTGCCGGGCCCAGTGGATTATCGGCAGCATATCACCTGACACGGCTTGGCCATTCGGTCGAGATTCGCGAAGCCGGCCCGGTAGCCGGTGGCATGATCCATTTTGGTATCCCGGCCTACCGAATGCCCCGCGCCGAATTACAGGCCGAAATTCAACGCATTGCAGATATGGGTGTCACGATTACGCTGAATCATCGCGTTGATGATGTACTGGCCGAAAAGCAAGCCGATGGGTTCGACGCAGTATTTATCGCCGTCGGCGCACATATCAGCAAGAAGATCGATATCCCGACACGGGATACCGGCAAGGTTTTTGATGCCGTCAACTTTCTAAGCAACGTGGAAAGTGGCGAGTCACTGAAAATCGGGCGCCGCGTTGCCATCTATGGTGGCGGCAACACCGCGATGGATGCCGCACGTACGGCCAAACGCCTCGGCGCAGAAGAGGCGATGATCATCTATCGGCGCGACCGCGACAGTATGCCGGCTCACGATTTCGAAGCCGATGAAGCCATCGAAGAAGGAATAAAGATCAACTGGTTACGCACCATCAAGGAAATTGACCGGACAACATTCAAGGTCGAGGTCATGGAACTTGATAATAATGGCCGACCCACGCCGACCGGTGAAATTGAAACCCTTGAGGCAGATTCCCTGATTCTCGCGGTAGGCCAGGACACGGATACCGCGTTCCTGAAAAAAGTGCCGGGGATTGAATTCAAATCCGACCATACGGTCGTCGTCAACGAAAATATGATGACCGGACAAACGGGAATTTTTGCCGGCGGTGATATGGTTCCCACCGAGCGCTCGGTCACCATCGCAGTCGGGCATGGCAAACATGCGGCACGACACATCGATGCCTACTTGCGCCAATCAGCTTATATCCGTCCACCACGCCACGAACTGGTCGGGTACGAGAAATTACATCTGTGGTATCGCACTTTCGCACCAAAGCGCGAGCAACAGAAGCTACCGGTAAACGAGCGGCACCTCGGTTTCGACGAAATCGTCAAGAACCTTGATGAAACCGAGGCACTGTTCGAGGCAAAACGCTGCCTGTCCTGCGGAAATTGTTTCGAATGTGACGGTTGCTACGGCGCTTGCCCCGAGAATGCAATCATCAAACTTGGTCCGGGCAACCGCTATCGTTTCGACTTCGATGCCTGCACCGGGTGCGCAGTCTGTTACGAGCAATGCCCGTGCCACGCAATCGACATGATTCCCGAACCGTCAACACCAACATCCAACCAAGTTGACTCGGCTGACGACTCATGAACCGCCGGCAGACGATCGACGCCAATGAGGCGGTCGCCCATATCGCATACCAGGTCAGCGAAATCTGCTCGATCTACCCGATCACGCCGTCATCAACCATGGCCGAACTCGCTGACGAGTGGGCAGCGGCACAACGGAAGAATATCTGGGGCCAGGTACCAGACATTATTGAACTGCAAAGTGAAGGTGGCGCCGCCGGAACTGCTCATGGCGCGTTGCAAACCGGTGCACTGACGACAACATTTACCGCCTCGCAGGGCCTGATGCTGATGCTGCCGAATATGTACAAGATCGCCGGCGAACTGACTTCAGCCGTTTTTCATGTTGCCTCCCGATCACTGGCCGCACAGGCATTATCAATCTTTGGCGATCATCAGGATGTCATGGCTGCGCGCACAACGGGCTTCGGCCTGCTGGCCTCATCATCGGTGCAGGTTGCGCAGGACATGGCGCTGATCAGTCACGCAACAACCCTCGAGGCACGCGTGCCGTTCATTCATTTCTTTGATGGTTTTCGCACCTCACACGAGGTGAACAAGATCGATACCGTTTCTGAAGAACAGATACGCGCGATGATCCATGCTGATCTCGTTTATGCGCACCGCAAGCGGGCGCTGAATCCGGACAACCCGTTTATTCGCGGCACGGCACAAAATCCGGATGTCTATTTTCAGGGCCGTGAAAGTGTCAACCGGTTTTATCTTGAGACGCCGCATATTCTGCAGCGAACCATGGACCAGTTTGCAGCTCTAACCGGTCGACAGTATCGTTTATTCGATTATCACGGTCACCCTGCAGCGGAACATATTATTATTACCATGGGTTCAAGTGCCGATACTGTCTGCCAGACAATCGACGCCTTGGCAGATCAGCGACTGGGAATGATTAACGTGCGCTTGTTCCGCCCCTTCTCTGGCGAACATTTGCTGGCGGCATTGCCGGCAAATACCCGTTCGATCGCCGTGCTTGATCGCACCAAGGAAATTGGCGCCAGCGGGGAACCGCTGTATCAGGATGTTGTCACCGTGCTGGTCGAAGCGTTCGCAGACGAGCGGTTGGACTCACTGCCGAAGATCATTGGCGGCCGTTACGGTCTGTCGTCGAAGGAATTCACCCCGGCCATGGTGAAAGCTATTTTCACGGAATTAGAAGCACCGCATTCAAAGAACCATTTTACGATTGGTATTGATGATGATGTCACCTTTACCAGCCTCACTTTTGACCCCTCATTCAATATTGAAAATGATGACGTAACCCGCGCCTTGTTTTACGGCCTCGGCTCGGACGGCACGGTCAGCGCAAACAAAAACAGCATTAAGATTATCGGTGAGAATACGGACCTGTACTGTCAGGGTTATTTTGTTTATGACTCTAAGAAATCAGGTTCACAGACCGTCTCGCATTTGCGTTTTGGATCCGAACCGATCCATGCCCCGTACCTGATTCAGTCGGCAAACTTCATAGCCTGTCACGAATTCAGTCTGATCAGGAAAGTTGAAGTACTGAGATACGCCGCAAGGGATGCTGTATTTTTACTCAACAGCCCCCACTCTGCCGACAGTATCTGGGACCAGCTGCCGCAACCTGTACAAGAGACAATACAAAACCTCGGCATTCACTTCTACACTATAGATGCATCCGGTGTTGCCCGCAAAACCGGTATGGGCAAGCGCATTAATACCATCATGCAAGCCTGCTTTTTTGCACTATCCGGTGTATTGCCGCCGGACGAAGCAATCGAACAGATCAAGAAGGCAATTGAGAAAAGTTATCGCGCCAAAGGTCAGGCTGTGGTCGATAAAAACTTTACCGCTGTCGACTCGGCGGTCGATCATTTGCGTAAGATTGAAATCCCTGAACAGGGTGAAAAATTACTGGTGCAGCCGCTTGATGCAATCGTACCGTCACATGCTCCCAAGTTTGTTCGCGAAGTCACAGCCGCGATGCTGCGCGGCCATGGCGATGACCTGCCGGTCAGCAAGTTACCCATTGACGGTACCTACCCGAGCGCTACCACTAAATGGGAAAAGAGCAATGTTTCCGCTCGTGTCCCGGCGTGGGAATCAGACCTGTGCATCCAATGCGGCAATTGCAGCTTTGTCTGTCCACACGGGGTCATCCGCTCGAAGTTTTATCACGAGAGTGAACTCAATGGCGCGCCGGAGACTTTTGAATCGGCACCAATCAGTGCCCGCGGTTTTCCCGAAACCCGCTACACGTTACAAATTTATTTAGAAGACTGCACCGGTTGCAACCTGTGTTATGAGGCCTGCCCGGTCGAAAGCCCCGCCAATCCGGAGTTCAGGGCCATCAATCTAACCGACAAGGCACCGATTCTAACTGCGGGCAAAACAAATATAGGTTTCTTTGAAAGCCTGCCGATCAGTGATCGGGCGACACTCGATTTTTCATCTATTCGCGGCACACAATTTCTTGAGCCCCTGTTCGAATTTTCCGGTGCCTGTGCCGGTTGCGGCGAAACCCCATATGTAAAACTACTGTCGCAACTGTTCGGGCCGCGCCTGCTGATTGCAAACGCAACCGGTTGTTCATCGATCTATGGCGGCAACCTGCCGACAACCCCGTGGGGTAAAAACGAGGAAGGCAGTGGCCCGGCCTGGTCAAACTCATTATTCGAAGACAATGCCGAGTTCGGGCTTGGCATGCGGATCGCTGCCGACCATCACATGAAGATCGCCAAGCAACTTGTTGCCGAACTGAGTGCGGATATTGGCGACCAATTTGCTGAAGAACTGATTAATTCCGGCCAGCATATCGGCAGCGAGTTACGCGCCCAACGCAATCGCGTTACCCGGCTAAAAACGATACTGGCAGACATAAAGAGTGATCAGGCAGCCGCACTATTATCGATCGTCGATCACCTTGTTCGCCGCAGCATCTGGCTCGTCGGCGGTGACGGCTGGGCCTATGACATTGGCTCGGCCGGTCTTGATCATGTGCTCGCCAGCGGACGTAACGTCAACGTTCTGGTCATGGACACCGAGGTATATTCAAATACCGGTGGACAGATGTCCAAGGCAACTCCGCTCGGTGCATCAGCAAAGTTCGCAACAGCCGGCAAACGCATCGGTAAAAAAGACCTGGCGCTGCAAACCGTATCCTATGGCAACGTCTATGTCGCCCAGGTTGCGATGGGCGCAAACCCACAACATACGCTGCTCGCCATGCGTGAGGCCGAAGAATACCCCGGCCCCTCGCTAATCCTCGCTTATAGTCATTGCATCGCACATGGTTACGATATGGCCCGGGGACTCGAGCAACAAAAACTGGCGACAGCCAGCGGCTACTGGCCGTTGATCCGCTATAACCCGGCACTCCGTGCAGCGGGTAAAAAACCATTCGTACTCGACTCCCCACGGCCGACCATTCCCCTCCGTGACTATGCGTACAATGAGATGCGTTACAAGATTTTGCAAAGCACTCATCCCGCTGAAGCCGAGCGACTGATGCAAAGCGCACAGGAACTGGTCAAACTGCGCTGGCAAACTTACGAACATCTGGCCAAGCAGGAACCGGCGAAGTACCAGCCTGCAGGCTGACCCTGGCCCGGACTGCCCGGTTCTCGCTGTGCCGGTTTTAGCCAGCTACACGCCGCGCGCCCACATCCTGAAAGCATAAATGGGCTGCAATTTACATTACTGTGGACTCGGTTGTGTCCATGGCGGCTCATTCGTGGCATCGTATGCGCTGTAAATGATAGCGGTTACAGCAGTGGAGTACTGGAATGATCAATAAACACGCGTTAAATCAGGTCAGTAGCATAGTTACTGCTCTGTGCATAGCCTTGATTCTGTCTTCGGTGCAGGCGGCTGAAGCGCCGATACAATCACCTTATACCGTAAATCCGGGTGACATTCTGTCGATTTCAGTCTGGAAGGAAGAAAGCCTGCAGCGCCAGGTCATCATCCGGCCCGACGGCAGTTTCTCATTCCCACTGACCGGCGACATTCTGGCTGCGGGACAGTCGATTGAACAAATTAGTCAGACTGTGACGGAAAAACTAGTTAAATACATACCCGATCCGGTTGTAACCATCGCTGCAGAAAATCTCAGTGGCAACACTGTCTATGTCATCGGTCAGGTAAACCGCCCCGGAGAATTCCTGGCAATCGGTCAACTCGACGTCATGCAGGCACTTAGCATGGGCGGCGGAATGACCGCATTTGCACAACTCGGTGATATAAAGATTCTGCGCCGCAGAAACGGCAAACTGATTGCAATTCCATTCGATTATAAAGATATCGAGAAGGGTAAGCGGCTTCACCAGAACATTGTGCTGGAACCCGGTGATGTTGTTGTCGTACCCTGATCTTCGGACTTTGACAGCTACTCAAATGATCGCCCCGCATGATTGTTAATACCAACATATATCAGTCCCGGAGCTATCCCCGGATGATTGTGCGTATACTTATTTTTGCTGCGTTGCTGGCGGGTATCTGCACCGTAAAACCGGCAGCCGCTGAACTTAGCATCAAACCATATATCAAGGGAGGCGTCCGTTACGATTCAAACCCCCGCTACCAAGAAAACAGTGTGGACTACGAATCGAAATGGGGCGCGATATATGAGGCTCGCCTGCCGATAGAATACCGCTCGCAACGAACAGAGTTATCACTGACCCCTCGCATCATCTACAGCTCTTATCCCGACGCTGAAGACCATGACCTTGAAGACCGTGACAAGTACCTGACCGGCACAGCCAGCCGGGACTCACGCCAGGCAAAATTTGGTGCCAGCTACGGGCATACGGATCTGAGCCTCAGAACCAGCGAGTTCGAGAGCGCCGGGGATTCATCACCCGGAGGCTCAGGCGAAACACGTTTTTTCGCTAATGACTCACAGGAACGCTGGTTTTTCCAGCCCTACTGGTACTACCAACTTTCACCGGCCAGCGTCTTGTCATTAAACGGTGGTTATCAGCAGATAAGCTACGATGAAGAACTCGTCTCCAAACGATTTGATTACGACTACAGCAACGTAAGCGCTGCTTTCCAGCACACCCTTGATAATCGTCATGCTGTATCGCTGCAGGCGCAGTTCGCAAAATTTGACGCAAAAAATGCCGAACTCGGTTCCGCTAATAACAGTGAAACCAACAGCCTGAACTTTGTTTATACTTACACCTGGTCGGAAACAGCGGAAGTATCAGCCGATCTCGGTTGGGCGCGCACAAAGAACCAGGTGCGGCAGCCCAATGATATTGACCCGCTGACAGGTCCATACTGCAACCCGGTATTTATTGTTTTCTTTCCGTGTGAATTCAAATCCGATGCAACCAATTTAGTCGGCAATCTGACAGCCACCCAAAAGTCGGAATCGACTGAGTATAAAATTGTGCTCGGCCAGTCAATTACACCCAACTCCAATGGTGCCGAGGTTGTACGTTTCAATCTTAATGCTACGGTCGACCGGCGATTCTCTGAGCACCTGTACGGTAAATTTGGAATCATCGCGTTTACCCAGAAGAATGCGGGTAATACGAATCAAAACTTTGATCGCGACTATATCCGTGGCAATGTCTGGTTAGGTTACAGGTTTGCACGCGAGTGGTGGATCTATGCTAATTATACGGTTACCTCAAGTGACACACACGACAATCTTTCAATTGACTGGAAAATGCATAACCACGCTGCGCTCATGGGTATCAGGTTCCAAAGCGACGGCTGGCGCTGGTAGTTGAACCATCTTTGCCGGAACCCGGTTGGTCCTCAAGACGCCGGTTCCCCGCCACATCGGGTTGAGCCTGTCAGCATCCATTCGTACCCGGGCGTGATCTATGTCCGCGAAATAGGTCCTGAAATAGTGGTGGCCAGGGGCGGAATCGAACCACCGACACGCGGATTTTCAGTCCGCTGCTCTACCAACTGAGCTACCTGGCCAAACTCTGAATACACTACAAAACCGTACACAGAGACTCCGCGGGGTTTTGTAGCTTGTCCGCCTGCTTGTAATGCGGCTCCGCGCCGGACTCTGGCAAAAGCAGGGTATTAAACCGGCCTGTTACAGCTGAGTCAAGAAAGTTGCTGATTCCGGCTGAATCTCCAGCTACTCTGACACAAAGTCCGGCGGTGGCACCGAGCCTTCACCAAAAAAGAATTTCTCCATTTCCTGCGCAAGGAATTTCCGGGCCACCGGTTCTACCGGTGTCAGGCGATTTTCATTAATCAGCATCGTCTGGTGAGCCAACCAGCGTTGCCAGGCCTGTTTCGATACATTGGCCAGGATCCGCTCTCCCAGCTCACCCGGGAACGGCGCGTAATCAAGGCCCTCTGCCTCCTCACCGAGTAATACGCACTGCACTGTCCTGGTCATGATAATTCTCCAATATTTTCCAGCAACCGGGCCACCGGTGCGGCGAGGCCAACAGCGGCCGGTGCGGTCTGTTTATACCAGAGCCATCTGTCCCCTTCCATTAATCGTGCATCGGTCGCTGTCAACCGGGCCACGACCGGTGTCATGTCCAGGTCGAAATGCGTAAAGCTGTGTCGAATAACCGGGCAAACCCGTACTTTGCCCGGTAAATAACCGATCGTCTCCAAGCACCATCCGGCAACCTTGGCAGCCTCTCCGATTTCGGGAAAGCACCACAGCCCGCCCCAGATTCCCGTATCCGGACGTCTTTGCAGCAAGACGGCACCGTCATCACATACGGCCAGGACCAGCACGGTCGCACGGAGCGGTTTATTGCGCTTTGGTCGCTTACCCGGAATGGAGTCAAGCAAATGCTGTTGCCGCGCAAGACACGAATCGGCCAGCGGACAACGCGCGCACCCGGGATTCCGGCGCAGGCAAACCGTTGCGCCAAGATCCATAATCGCTTGCGTATATATTGCCGCCCCGGTGGCCGGCGTACAGGCCTCGGCCAGGGCCCAGAGTTTTTTAAGTACAGCCCCTTGACCCGGCCAGCCTGCAATGGCAAAAAAGCGTGCATAAACCCGCTTGGCATTTCCGTCAAGAATCGGGTGCCGGCGATCATCGGCCAGCGCGAGAATTGCCCCGGCAGTAGACCGTCCGATCCCCGGTAATGACTGTAATGCATCGATATCGCCCGGCAACTCACCATCAAACTTTGCGCTGATAAGACCTGCTGCCTTATGCAGATTCCTCGCCCGTGCGTAGTAACCCAGCCCGGACCACACGTGCAGCACCCGGTCGGGATCGGCCGCGGCCAGATCCCTGACAGTCGGAAACTCCGCGATAAATCGCTGGTAATAGGGCACCACAGTTGTGACCTGTGTCTGCTGCAGCATGACTTCGGAAATCCACACCCGGTAACGGGTCGGATTTTGCTGCCAGGCAAAATCTTTACGACCGTTGACATGCCACCAGGCGAGCAACTCAGGCGCCACGGTATCCGCATTTGTTTCTGTCTTCAGAGGCATGCGGAATGTTACCTCACCCCGCAACATGCCGCTCAAGCGGCAGCCCAAATAGATGTCAATCTACAGGGGGATCGGCTTCCTCATTAACCGCAGGTGACAACAGCAGAATAGCAAGTGTGGATGTGTCGGAATTGGCAACAGACGGAATCTGTATCAGCCGGTCTGTCTGCGCGACAGCAACCCCGGTCACTGTGAAAAATGGTTAAACAGCACAATTGTCAGGACCATCAATAACAAGACGATCGCAGCTATATCAATACGTATCATGCCACGCTGCTGGCGGAAAAGATCTGTACCCGAAAAACCCATATACTGCTATGCCGTTAAGTCCGCAAAGATTATCTTCACTGACGGCGACGTTGTCTGTGAGCCTCTTCGCAATTTGACCGACCTATGTCACCCAGCAGCGCCCCAAGCGCATTCTTGCGAGCGGTTGCAAACCACGGCAAAACCATCAACCCGGGAGCGGCGCGCAAAAGATCCCGCCGCCAGCCAGCCAGATCCCAATGCCAGACAAAGCTCAGCACGACCATCTGAACTGCAACGAGTAACAACAAGCTACTGCGAAATCGCGAGGAACGGAACAGGGACATGAATGCTGCATGATCCAGGCGTTTGCGCTCCAGCCATCCGCAGGTCTGATAGCCGGGAACCAGATTGTAATAAATCAGGTCGCAGCAACCATTCAGCCACATCTGCAGCACTGTTCTTATTAGCATGCCCCAATCGCAACACGGATTAAGCGCGGAGAGTAGCCAATTTTCACCTTATTAAGGCCGGATTGACTGTATCCTCAGTCGTCCACCCGGACACCTGTTGCAACTCAGGCAACCAGCGGCAAGCGCATGATAAAGACAGCGCCTTTTCCCGCTTCGCTTTCGCACTCAAGTTCACCCTTATGCTCCATTACGGCGCCATAAACGGCCAACAACCCCAGTCCGGTGCCCTTGCCGGCTGCCTTGGTCGTAAAAAACGGTTCAAATATCTCGTCACGTATCTCCTCTGGTATCCCGGTCCCGGTATCGGAAACCCGGATCTGAATTTGCCGTTCCGGGCGACCCTGCTCGCTTTCGAGTACCAAGGTCTCAAAGCGGATTACACCCCCTCCGGGCATGGCATCCCTGGCATTCACCCCCAGGTTGACTAATGCATTCTGTATCTGGAGAGGATTCCCCTCTACCATGTCGTCTCCCTCCCCGTACTCAAATTGAATCTCAATTTCATCGTCAAAGCTATGCCGCAACAAACTGATCGTCGAAGCGACGATTTTGTTTACTGAAAATTTCTCAGTCTCCCCTTGCCCCTTTCGGGAGAAATCAAGCAATTGCTGCGTCAGGTCAACGGCTCCTTTGGCTGTCTCCAGGATCAATCCAACGACCGGTTCCTTTTCTTTATCACCTTTTACCTCCAGCAACAGTATGTCTGCCGCACCGATGATTCCGCCCAGCAGGTTATTAAAATCGTGAGCAATTCCTCCCGCCAACTTACCGATGCTATCCAATTGCTGCAGATGCCTGAGCTGACGCTCCTTCTCGGCCTCGTCAGACATATCACGTATGACTATCGTAAATCCGAGAAGCTCGCCTTTGCCGTCCAGGGATTGTGAAACCTTGGCGCTGAAGTTTCGTTTAACGCCTTCCGCGGTAAGGTCATACTCAAACTGCGATGCCGTTGCCGTTGCATTTACTTGAGTGATGGTTTCGCCCAGCAGTTGAGAAACTTCCTCGGGCAAAATATCTTCGTATGGCTTACCCACATAATCAACAGCCCCAACCTCAAGGGTCGGCATGTCTTGATGTTGAGAAAAATCCAGAAACCTGCCGATCGGGTCCAACAAGTAAACCTGGTCGTCGATGGACTCCAGCACGGAGCTACGCAGGGTTTCGCGAGCCTGAAACAGATGTGCCTGCTTTGTCTTTGCTTGCTCATTGGAACGGACCATGGAATTGAGCTTTCTGGCGAGCCAATAATTTCTCACCGCCAGAATCACAAGCACACACAATATGAGCCCGACCATGATCCACGCTTTGTCACCAACTGCTGTTATAGCCTCATTCATACGATTACCATACGATTCCAATCGCTTCTGCTACGCCCTATCTCACCCAGTTATTTTTCGTCCCTCTTTTCATCTACACCTCTAAAAGCGCCACCGCTCAACCTTCGCCATAATAAGCTGGCACAAAGTAACGGCCACTAACACCGGCCAATCCGGTTACCACAGCATCGGTTTGAATACCATCAGATACAGGATGACAAAAACAGTTACGGTAATGCCAATCCACCAGATTGTTAGCCTTTTGGCTAGCTTTAACAACGGTTGATTATCAGGGGAGGCATTCTGCGCCAGATCAATCCACTTATACATGAACGGGCCAAATGAGATCCCCATGACCGTTAACATTACCGTCAGCACGAGGCTCACGATTACCCAGGATGAATTGACCGGCCATTGCCATAACCACATTGTCGTACCACAAATCGCCGTGACCACCCAGGCCGGCACGGCGAGTCGATCATCAATTTTTTTAACCAGCCGGAGGATATTGGCTCTGTGCACCGGATCATTATTTGCAGCAACAATCCAGAAAATATGTGTGATATTGGATCCAAAGGCGATGCAAACCGAACCAATATGCAGCCATTTCAAAACGAAATAGATGCTCCACATATCTTATCCCTCCATACTTTGGAGTTTACCGATTGACTTGTGCACTTAATACAGCATAACGGAAATCCACACTTGACAACCTGATTTACTACATTACAGCCAAATTTATCGGCTGGAATACGTTGACTGGCAGCGGTTTGAACAAAGTAAAACAAATATCACCCCACCAATACCTGAATATCTGAGTGTATGTGTTGAACTCTTGAATCGAATAGAATGCTCGGTCAGATTGCAAAATTTCATAGCTAAAACAATGCCTGACCAACTGCAACTATTCACTGTATTCAAGTACATTCACACGACGACGGTACTGTTGACCATTATCGGCTTTACGATTCGTGGAATCTGGATGATGCGCGGATCACCGCTGTTGGATACTCGAGCATCGAGAACCTTTCCACATGTTAACGACACGGTACTACTGATCAGTGCGGTTTCTGCCGCCGCCCTGTCGGGACAATATCCTTTTATAAATATCTGGTTAACCGCCAAAGTACTGGGCCTGTTGGCATATATTCTGCTTGGCGCTGTTGCCCTGACCTATGGGCCGACACGCGGCATCCGGATCAGTGCATATGCCGGTGCACTCTTGTCATTTGCCTATGTTGTACATGTGGCACTCACAAAAAACCCATTTATATTCTGATATATACCAGTCAAACTCCGGCCAGCTACTTGTACATCATGGCACCAGTATAGCGCTTTACTCCAGCGGTTATGTTTCAGAATGCTTTCCTGCCTGTGGCCGGTTCCGACCAGGGCGCAACCCTGAACAACAACAGCATTCCCGGAACAGCAAGCAACATGCAAAATAAAAAGAAATTAAAGTAGCCAATGGCTTCAATGACATAGCCTGTAGTTGCATTTGCAAAGGTTCTTGATATAGCGGCAACACTGGTCAGAAGGGCCAGTTGAGTAGCGGTAAAGGACATACTCGTCTGTTTTGCCATGAATGCAGCCAGCGCAACGCCACCCAGGCCGACACCCAGGTATTCAGCACTGACGACAAAGAATAATGCGATCGGGTTATGGCCAAGCTGAGCCAGTAATGCAAACCCCAGAATAGTTATAATCTGGACCACGCCAAACAACCACAGCGCCCGGTTGATGGAGGTCTTCAGCATGATGAATCCCCCAAGCGCTGTACCGGCAATTGAAGACCATGCGGTGGCAACCTTGACGATCAGTCCGATCTCGGTGCGGGTAAAGTTCAGGTCGAGGAAGAATGGCGTCTGCAAAGCGGTAGCCATACTGTCACCAAGTTTGTAGAAAACTATAAAGGCGAGTATCAGCAGCGCTGAACGCCAGCCGTCTCTGGAAAAAAATTCAATGAAAGGTTCAATCACTGCCGCACGTAAAGATTGCGGGGCAACGGAATCATCTGCTGTTTCGGTTACGACAAATGTAGTGACTATTCCCACCAGCATAAAACCGGCGACAATCCAATAAACCAATCCCCATGGGATCGTGTCGGATAAAATCAGGGCCAGTGATCCAGAAATAAAACCGGACAGGCGGTAGGTATTAATAAAAAAGGAGTTGCCTATCCCCAATTCATCATCTGCGAGCATTTCACGGCGGTAGGCATCAAGCGCCACATCCTGGGTGGCGCTGAACAGTGAAATCGCAAACATCAGGAAAGCGATACTCTGGATTGAATCTGCAGGTTGATAGGCTCCCAGCATGCCGATGCTGACCAGTAACAGAATCTGCGTGATCAGCGTCCAGCCGCGGCGACGACCCAGAAACGGCGGTCGATACCGATCCAGCAGTGGTGCCCAGGCAAACTTGAGCGTGTAAGGCAATGTGACCAGACTTAACAGGCCGATGGTAGACAGATCGATGCCTGCAGTGCGCAGCCAGGCCGGCACCAGGGTGACCAGCACATATAAAGGCAGGCCGGATGAGAACCCCTGAAATATACAAATCAGGTTGCGACGATTGAACAGGATATCCTGCCAGGGTCTGCCGGATGATGGTTTGCTTTGTAAGGCCATTATTTATAACCCTCATAATCCTAACTTTGAATGATCAGGCAGCAACCTGCACCCAACGGCAACCTGGAATTAGGTAAACTAATGGTTCGCTCTTTATGAGCGGGTGTAGTTCAATGGTAGAACCTCAGCTTCCCAAGCTGATAATGTGGGTTCGATTCCCATCACCCGCTCCAGTTACACACCTGCTAATTGTAACGAGTTCTTTCTTGTCTGACACATAGAAAGCAAACCAGCATGCAAGTCGATGATGAAACCTGTTGCAGACTGGCGCCGGGGAAATAGCAGCAAGCTTACCGGACAGAAACTGCCGGTTGGGCGTGTTCACTGCAACACGTTCTGCCTGCGCAGTGGGTTGAGATTTCATCCACCCGCATCTGAATTCATAGCACCTCGGCAGGAATTACCAAATTGCCGGAAAGCTGCGTAAACTAAGTCTGAACTCGAACCACTTGATGCGGGCACGTCAATAACCAGATGCGACAACCTTACGAAGCTCCCTGCTAATATCAATGTCCGCAAATAAACCAAACAATAAGAGACTATCCCGGCCTCGAATTAAAAGTTTTGTACGCCGCACGGGACGTGTGACTCCCGCCCAAAAACGCGCCCTGGAACAATATTGGCCGGCGTATGGTCTCAACTACGAGCCGTCGCAACTGGATCTCATGAAGATATTCGGGCGCAATGCAAAATGCATTCTTGAGATTGGTTTTGGTAACGGGGAGTTGCTTGTCAGCATGGCTACCGCCAACCCACAGAATGACTATATCGGCGTTGAGGTACATGAAGCCGGGGTCGGCCACTGCCTGTTACGACTTCATGAACAATCCCTGACCAATGTCCGCCTGATCCGCCATGATGCAATTGATGTCCTTCGCCAACAAATCCCCGACCAGGCGCTGCATGGTATTAATTTGTTCTTCCCGGACCCCTGGCCGAAGAAGCGGCAACATAAACGGCGTATCGTACAAGCGGATTTCATAACCTTGCTGGGCCGCAAAATCAAACCCGGCGGTTACTTCCATGCAGCAACTGACTGGGCTAACTACGCTGAACATATTGATGAAACGGTAACAGCAGACCCCATATTCAGTAGCTCTACAACCAATTTTACACAGCGGCCTGAAACTAAATTTGAGCTGCGCGGCAAAAACCTCGGCCACGAAATCTGGGAACGAATCTACACTCGCGTATAAACTATTCCCAACCCGGCACAAATAATTTATATATAGAGTGATTGAGTTCTTCACGGATAACCTATAGCGGAACGGAATTCACCATGGGGTAGCCATACCGGAAGCAGGGCACTGGTACCGACGACACGATGGCAAACTATTCGATGTTGTTGCTATTGACGAGGAACACAAAACGGTCGAATTTCAGGATTTCGACGGTACGATCGGAAGCCTGGAGCTGGAGGTTTGGCAGGCTACTGATATTGAGCCCGCACAGGCACCTGAAGACTGGTCTGGTTCAGTAGACATTGATCTTGAAGATCTACCGGAACCTGATCATTGCACTGGTCATGACCGGTGCGACGCGATGCTGTTTCTGGATAGTTACGAGCAGCAAGAATAGCCGGTACTGAGGCCATTCATCTTGGCGCAACGTAGCGGCGCCAGGGTTTTTACAATTCTAATTTCTGTAGCATTTATTTTGCCAAATTCTGGTCAAGTAAGGTGTCTGGCGCACAGACGCGAATCGCCCCATCAGGATCAGTTCGACACGCCAATGCAATCAGGCGGTGGCCGGCACATGGCCCGGACAGACAAACCCCCGTTTCAGGACAAAATAATGCCCCGTGGGATGTGCAACGAATCAGGTTCCCGTTATCAATAAGAAAAGCATGTGGCTCGAGATTCAGCGGGTGATGACGATGCGGACAATTATTGGCATAAGCGAAAATTTTTCCCTGCCGGCGAACAATGAACCCATCAAACGGCCAGTCACCGTCACCGACCAAAAAACTTCGGGCATCCGGGTCGCCCAATTCATCAGCATTCATGACCAGCCACTCAGGCCAGTTATTTGCATTGTCATCACTAACCAACGTCATAATCCATAATCAACGGAGCGTGATCAGAGAACCACTTATCCCGATAAATACGCGCCTTTCTTGCAGCACCCCGCAGCCCCGGTGTCGCCACCTGGTAATCAATGCGCCAGCCAACATTATTGGCACGTGCATTACCGCGATTCGACCACCACGTATAACGATCAGCAGCTGCATCCACTTCACGAAAAGCATCAACAAACTGTCGCTCAGTAAATAAACGTTCCATCCAGGCGCGCTCTTCCGGTAAGAACCCGGAATTTTTCTGGTTTGACCGCCAGTTCTTGATATCGATATTTTTGTGGGCGATATTCCAGTCACCACAAATGATGCATTCCCTGCCACTATCCCGGATTCCGACAAGATGAGCATCGAATTCATCCAGAAAACGATACTTGGCAGCCTGTCGTTCGTCGCTGGACGATCCGGACGGCGCATACAGCGAGACGACACTCAGATTACCAAACCGGGCTTCAATATAGCGACCCTCGGCATCGAATTCGGTTGATCCATAACCACGAATGACTTCCTCCGGTTGCGTACGTGCATATATGGCTACACCGCTATAGCCCTTCTTCTCAGCATCCTCATAAAAACAATGGAAGCGCTGCGGATGAAAGATGCGATCTTCAAGCTGATGTATCTGCGCTTTGGTTTCCTGCAGACATACGATGTCCGCAGACTGGCGCGACAACCAGGTAAAGAAGCCCTTGCGCGCTGCGGCACGAATGCCGTTGGCGTTCAATGTGATAATACGCAAGCATAACCCCCTTGCATTATGACGTAGATAAGATATGTTCGCTGCGATACTCTACCAGCCCAATACTGAAACTTTGATATTTTTTCTATCAGCCCACATTACCCGTTATTAAAATGCAACCCTATCAAAATGAATTTATCGAACTGGCACTTGAAATAAAAGTACTCAGATTCGGCGATTTCACACTCAAATCCGGGCGCAAGAGCCCCTATTTTTTCAACTCCGGCCTGTTCGATACCGGCTATGCCGCGGCCAAACTTGGTCGCGCTTATGCAGCAGCCGTTGCCGATGCCGGCATCGAATGTGACATGCTGTTTGGACCGGCCTACAAAGGGATTCCGCTTGTTGCTCTGGCTGCAGCAGCGCTGGCGGAACACTTCGGTGCTAATCTGCCGTTCTGCTTTAACCGCAAGGAAGCCAAAAACCATGGCGAAGGCGGTACAATCGTTGGCGCACCCATCAAGGGCAGAGTCCTGATACTCGATGATGTCATTACGGCAGGGACTGCCACTCGTGAAGCAATTGATATAATCACAGCGGCGGGCGGCAGCCCTGCCGGTATCGTCATCGCACTTGACCGCCAGGAACGGGGGAAACACAAGCTGTCGGCGGTACAGGAGATTGAACAACGTTACGGCATCCCGGTCGCCAGTATTATCAAGCTTGACGAACTGATCGAACATCTGGAAACCAGTGAAGCATATGGATCTCACCTGGCAAATGTCCGAACCTACCGGAAACAATGGGCTACGGAGAACATCGGGTCATAGCGACCCGGGAAGCAAATATCATCAGGAAACGGGAACAGTTCACTGTTTTCAGCTTTTCCCGGCCGCATAATCCGTAAGGTATTGTGGTTGAATTCTTTTAGCGCTGGAACAATGTCAGGCAAATACTTCAGACTCGCCATGGTTGCCGGGATTTTGCTGTTGAGCAACAGTTTGCTTGCAGCTGGTACTCTGTACCGATGGGTGGATGAAAAGGGCGAGATTCACTATGGTGACCGGGTACCGCCCGAAGAAGTTAAACTCGACCGGGAAATACTTAACGAGTACGGCGTCGCCGTCAAGTTCCTGCCCCATGAATTAACTGCAGAAGAATTAGTAACGCTGCAGCGCCAGCAAGCGATCAAAGCTGCCGAGCAACAGCGTATCCATGAAGCCGACCAGCGTGACAAAGTGCTGCTCAATACCTACCTGTCTGTTGAAGAGATTGTGGCTCTGCGCAACCGTCGCAAAGAATTGCTCGATGGGCAAATTCACGTAACAGAAGCGTACCTGAAAAATCTGCGCACCAAGCTCATCAAGCTGCAAACTGACTCCGCACGTTTTCAGCCCTATAATCCTGACCCAAATGCACCACCGATTAACAGCAGGCTGGCAAAAGAACTATCAAATACACTAAAGTCGATTCTGGTTTACGAACAGACGCTGATCGACACCCGCAGCAAACAGACTCAACTGGTCGCAAAATTTACCAGTGATATCGACCGCTACCGGCATCTGCGCGGTCTGCATTGAGGTTAGCGCAAACCCGGATAACACAACGGCAGATATACCGATTCAAGCCTGCCCGGTATGCCCGAACCCTCCAGCACCTCGTCGGCTCTCGGTAAATTCTTCAACCACTTCAAATTCGGCCTGCATGACCGGCACAAACACCATCTGCGCTATCCGTGCGCCTGGTTCTATGACGAAGGGATCGTTGCCTCGATTCCAGCACGATACAAATACCTGACCCTGATAATCTGAATCTATCAGACCGACCAGGTTGCCCAGCACAATGCCATGTTTATGGCCCAACCCCGATCGTGGCAGGAGCATGGCTGCCAATGACGGATCCTCTATGTGAATAGCCATCCCGCTGGGAATAAGTGTCGTAGCTCCAGGCTCGAGTGTCAGCGGCTCATCCACACAGGCGCGCAAATCAACTCCCGCCGAACCCGGGGTCGCAAAATCCGGCAGTTCAAATTCGGTATTAAGTCGTGGGTCAATAATTTTTAACTGGACGGTTTTTTTCATCACGGGTTTGCCACTCTGTACCGCTCGGCGATGGTCGTCAGAAGCCTTGCAGCCAATTCGGATTTCAACATGCGCGCATATTCCTTGCGGCCCTCCTGCCAAAGAACCAGCACACTATTATCTTCACAATCGAAGCACAGTTTGGTCCCGACGAGGTTAGCGATGATCATGTCGAGGTTTTTGCGGACAAGCTTTGCCAGCGCATACTCTTCAAGCTTCTCGGTCTCAGCCGCAAACCCAACCGTAAATGGCCCGTCTTCCAGCGCGGCAACCTCAGCCAGCACGTCGACCGATTTGACCATATGTACATCCATCGTGTCGGCCTGCTTCTTGATTTTTTGCTCCGGAATAAATTCAGGCCGGTAATCGGCAATTGCAGCTGCGCCAATATAAATGTCTGCATCCGGCGCGCAGGTCAGGGTTGCGTCCCGCATTTGCTCCGCCGATTCAACATCGATGCGCTCGACATTTACTGGTGTCTCAAGACTGACCGGCCCGGCAACCAGTTTGACCTTTGCGCCGGCCGCCGTCGCCGCATGCGCCAGCGCAAATCCCATTTTCCCGGAACTGCGATTGCTGACGTAACGCACCGGATCTATCGGTTCACGCGTAGGCCCGGCGGTAATTAATATGCTCAGACCGGCAAGACATTGCGACACCCCGGATAGCTCTGCCGACAAAGCCGCCACTATCTGCTGCGGCTCGACCATACGCCCGGGCCCGACCTCGCCACAGGCCTGCTCGCCATCAGCGGGGCCGATAAAGCCTACCCCACGCTCAGCCAGTAACTGCAAATTAGCCTGGGTTGCAGGATGCAGCCACATTGCCTGGTTCATTGCAGGTGCCAGCAATAGTGGCGCCTTGGTCGCCAGGCATAGCGTTGTCAGCAGGCCGGAAGCGGTACCGGAGGCAATCTGCGCCATAATATTGGCCGTTGCCGGGGCCACCAGAACCAGGTCGGCCCAACGGGCCAGTTCAATGTGCCCCATGGCATCCTCAGCCTGGGCATCCCATAAATCGCCCCTTACGGCACGCCCGGATACCGCCTGAAACACCGCCGGCGACACCATTTTTTCACCACTGGGCGTCATAACCACCTGAACCTCGGCGCCTTCTGCGCGCAAACGGCGGACCAGATCCGGGCTTTTATATGCGGCGATTCCGCCGGTAATGCCGAGGATGATTCTAAACGGACGTTGATTGGACATAAGGCACTAAAAACAATGGAAACTAAACACTACCAAGCCATATAAGTTACCACCGGTATCCCTGCATTCCCATTTTTTCAGCACCAGGCCCGATTTGGACGTGGTTTGTACCGCCCGGGGCATCGAAAATACTCGCCATGACTCAAGCAAACACCAAGACCAGGCCCGCGGGTGAGCGCCGCAAACTGGCCAGTGCCGGGAAACTGTCGGATGCCGAACTGATCGCAATCCTGCTTGGCCGCAGCACCCCTGGCTCATCCGCCGTTGGCCTGGCTGAGACCCTGCTCCGCCAGTTTGGTGGTATCCGCGGCATTTTGAATGCCCCCGGCACCGCATTGCAGAAGGTTCATGGCATGGGTCCGGGCAAGACTACCATCCTGAGTGCCGCACGCGAATGCTGCCGCCGCTATCTCGAGGAGAAACTGGCTCCCGGCAAGCACATTGCCAACCCGTCTGACAGCACACATTTTCTGCTGGCACGCCTCCGTGATCGGCCCCACGAGGTTTTCTGCTGCTTGTTTCTCGATAATCGTCACCGGGTTCTGGCCTTTGATGAATTATTCAGGGGCACGATTGACAATACGACGGTATACCCGCGGGAAATCGTCAAACAGGCGCTGTATCGCAATGCGGCAGCGGTGATTCTGGCTCATAATCATCCATCCGGTGTAGCAGAACCGAGTGAGGCGGATCGCCTGATCACTCGTCGCATAGGCGACGCGCTCGATCTGGTCGATATACGCCTGCTCGATCACTTTGTCATTGGTGACGGAACCAGTGTGTCACTGGCCAGCCGCGGCCTGCTCTGATTCACGCTGCACTTGTTTCAAACGGCCCGGACTGGTATAACAACGCGCCTTTCGCAGCTCACGTAGCGTGCAATATCAATTTACTCAGAGGTTAGAAATGTCACGCGTTTGTCAGGTCACCGGAAAACGGCCCATATCCGGCAATAATGTATCGCATGCCCATAACAAGTCGCGGCGACGCTTCCTGCCGAACATACACGCGCATCGTTTCTGGCTTGAAGCTGAGCAGCGTTATGTAAAACTAAACGTCTCCGCAAAGGGCATGCGTATAATTGACAAGCACGGTATCGAAAAAGTTATTGCTGACCTGCGCAAGCGCGGCGAAAAAGTATAACTTTAGCCACAGATTCAGGAGTACAACAAGATGCGCGATAAAATCAGACTGGTATCGTCGGCTGGCACCGGGCATTTCTATACCACGACCAAAAATAAACGCCTGCAACCCGAAAAGGTCAAGATCAAGAAATATGATCCGAGGATTAGAAAACACGTGATATACAAGGAAGCCAAGATTAAATAAAAAAACTGCCGAAAGGCAGTTTTTTTTGACTACACTAATGACCGCTATAAGCGGTTTTTTTCTGCCCTGAAACCAGCAACCTGACAACGCTCCTGATGCCAGAATTACCGGAAGTTGAAACCACACGACGCGGCATTGCGCCACACCTTGCCAATGCGACCATCACCGGCGTTACCATCCGCGAGCATCGACTTCGTTGGCCTGTAGCAGCCGATATGGCAAAACGCCTGGCAGGATGCACTATCAATTCGGTTAATCGTCGTGCCAAGTACCTGCTGCTAAACACCGACAGCGGCACAATCATTATCCATCTCGGCATGTCCGGCACCCTGCGGTTGGTTAAAAACGGCACACCGCCAAAAAAACACGACCATGTCGATATTGAAATCGATTCCGGCCGCATCCTGCGCTTCAATGATCCACGCCGTTTCGGTTGCCTGCTCTGGACTGGCGACCATCCACTCAGCCACCCCTTGCTCAGCCACCTGGGTCCGGAACCGCTGAGCTCTGCTTTCACCGGGCATTATTTGCACACTGCAAGCACAGGTCGCCGGATTGCTATAAAACCCCACCTGATGAACTCTTCCATTGTCGTCGGTGTCGGCAATATCTACGCAAGTGAATCCCTGTTCCGCGCCGGCATTCACCCCAAACGGGCTGCCGGGCGTATCGCTCGCAAACGCATGATGCGCCTGACCGAAACCATTAAACTCGTGCTGCAGGAATCAATACATCACGGCGGCACTACATTACGTGATTTCTATAACGGTGATGGGAAACCCGGCTATTTCAGCAATGAACTGGCTGTCTACAACCGACAAGGCGAAGCCTGCATAAAGTGTCGCCAGCCGATTCGCCAGATTACTCTCGGCCAACGTTCAACTTTTTACTGCCCGACTTGTCAGAGGTAAGCCTGCGGAGCGTTAATCACGGCTCAAGCCGCTCACCCGCTACAGGCGGTTTTAATTGGTTTGCAGAATTCCCACCGTGCCTTCACGACGTTTATCTGCACCACCCTCCAATCCATCGGGATGCACGACAATCATGTGCAGACCGGAGGTTTCATTTTTTGGTTTCTGCACTGTGTAACCCAAAGCGGTGAGAGTCGAGGCCAGTTGCTGGCCGGTTGCATCAGCAACTTCCACGCGCACCGACCGACCGCGGGCCACAACATTTGGATAATCTGCCGCCTGCTGGGCCGATAAATTCCAGTCCAGCACTCCGAGTACGGATTTAGCGACATAAGCAATAATTGAGTTGCCCCCGGGCGAACCGGTAACCATTAATAAATTATTGTCCTGGTCAAAAATAATGGTGGGTGACATGGATGAACGTGGTCGCTTACCGGGCGCAATCGCATTGGCAACCAGCCTGCCATCAGCGGTCGGCGTCTTGGCAAAATCCGTCAGTTCATTGTTCAGAAGAAACCCACCGGCCCAACGAGAGGAGCCAAAGACCGCTTCAATTGATGCGGTCAGGGATACCGCATTGCCATACTGATCGATGATGGACAAATGAGTGGTGCCGCCAATCTCCACGGTTGTATCCGCACCCCACAATGAAGCAGCGGTTGCCGCACTATCAATGGAAGCCGGATCACCGGGAGTCGCTTCTGCATCAGGGGCGAATCTTTGTTTGGCCCGATACCCGATATAGTCGGGGCTGATCAATACGTCAATTGGCACATCAATATAGGCAGGATCTGCAACAAAATGATCCCGATCGGCGTAGCCGAGCCTTTGTGCATCCACAAATGCACGCACCTTTTCACTGTGGCTGGTCGCCTCGGTAGTCAGATAATCATAAAGGCCGGCAATCATAATCTGTACAAAGCCGGATGATGGCGGCGGTGGAGCACATATCGTCAGGTTACGGAAACCACCGCAAACTGCTTCATGTTTTATAGCCCGGTAGTTTTCCATATCCGTAACAGTCAAGCTACCGCCATTGGGCTCTGCCTGCACGGCGGCAACAATCTGTTCAGCGATGTCACCGGAATAAAAGGCTTGCACGCCCTCACCGGCTATTCGCCGCAGGGTCTCGGCATATTCGCGGTTCTTCAGCAGATGACCGGCCGGTAACGGCTTACCATCCGGATAGAAATATTTTGCCGTCGCTGGATTATCATCGAGACGCGTTGGCCTGGCCATTCCTCGCACCAAATTCGCCAATCGGGGAGATACTTTAAAGCCGTCTGTAGCGAGTCGGATCGCCGGCTGGAATACTTCTGGCCAGGCCAGCCGACCGTGATCTTCATGCGCGAGCCGGTACATCGCAACTGCCCCGGGAACCCCAACCGACACCCCGCTTTGCCAGGCGTTAAGGAAACTCATGGCTTTGCCATCGCGTATGAACATTGCTTCGCTGGCCCCGGCGGGTGCGGTTTCGCGACCGTCATACGCACTGAGATTATTACTGGCCCGGTCGTAGACCAGCATGAATCCGCCACCGCCAATGCCGGAGCTTTGCGGTTCTACCAACCCCAGCACAGTATGAGCTGCGATGGCGGCATCCACTGCATGTCCACCCTGCTGCAGAATCTCCATCGCTGCTGCCACCGCGTGTGGATTGGCAGCCACCACCATCGCGCCTTTAGTCCATGGATTGGGCGCCCCCTTTCCAATCCCCTGACTGTCGGCGGAGATCTCTGTAGAAGAGTTACAGGCAGCAGCGCAAAGCACGACAAAAAGAACAATAATGCGCATTACTTCCTCACAAAGACTGTGTCGGGGAGCGTTCAATCTGCTCTAGGAATTCCTGCGCCGGGCCTGCAACGCACGAGCTACATCAGGATGCACAAACTTGTTCACATCACCACCGAGTGCCGCCACTTCACGAACCAGTGACGAAGAAATGAATGCGTACTCGTCAGTAGGCGTGAGCAATACCGTCTCGACCTCGGCACCGAGGTGCCGGTTCATGCTGGCCAGCTGGAATTCATGTTCGAAATCAGTCACCGCCCTGAGACCCCGAATGATGACGCGAAGACCGTGTTCTGCGGCATAATCAACAGTTAATCCCTGGTAACCATCGATTGACACATTTGGCAGATCGGCCAGTGCGGTCCGCGCCAGCAGGATGCGCTCATCACTACTGAACAAAGGCTGCTTGGCCGGGCTTTCAGCAATTGCCACAACAATTCGGTCAAACAGCTTTGCTGCCCGACGCACGAGTTCGGTATGCCCGTTGGTAATCGGGTCAAAGGTACCGGGATATATCGCGCCGACTGACACTGGTTTACGCTCCTGTTGATGAACTTGCTTTATTCACCGGCCCTGCGGACCAACATGAATTGTACCTGTCCGGCTGTTTTGTTCCGAATGACTGCCCAGCCTGGAGGCAGCTTCGGCACCGCATCACCCCGTCGCATCTCGATATAAATGTGCGCATCGTGGTTAAGCCACTTATTGTCGAGCAGTGTACACAAATTTTCCGGATCAATGAGGCCGAACGGCGGGTCAACAAAGATAATATCGAAAGGCTGCGGTGTACCGGCGAGAAAATCCAGCGCATCCCCCTTGATAACTTCGCCCTCGGCGCAGTCCAGGTGCCGGAGTGTTTCCTCCAGTTGCCGGGCAACATGGGCATCCTGTTCCACAAATATGACCCCGGCAGCGCCGCGGGACAGCGCCTCCAGGCCCAATGCCCCGCTTCCAGCAAACAAATCCAGGCAACGGGACCCGGCAACGCAAGGGTCAAGCCAGTTAAACAACGTTTCCCGAATACGGTCGCCGGTTGGTCGCGTTACCTCTCCGGGCGGACACTGAAAGCGCCTTCCACGCCAGCGCCCACTGATGATCCGTAACTTGCCCGACTGATCTCTGGAGCCTCGCTTTGCCATGCGTGGCATTGTGACTAAATTTCTCAGCGGCCGCATCATTGGCGCCGGGTTTAAGCATTTGTATAGCCTATTTTTTACTCTGACAATGTTGTCGCGGCGCGAAAACGGTAACATGCGCGCCATGCCACAGAACTCCAAACCCGAAACTCCCGGTTTTTTCGCTCGTCTGCGACGAAAACTCTCCGGCGGCAAAGGCCTGAATCTGACCTTCGGATTGTCCGGACACCCGTTCGATGCTGAACTGGAAGAAGAACTGGAAACGCAATTACTGCTCGCCGATGCAGGTATCGAGGCCACCGACCGAATTATCAGCGGACTGCGACGCCGAATCGGCGATCGGTCGATTAGCAATGATCAGGATATTCGCGATGCCCTGCGTGAGTCACTGATCGAAATCCTGGAGCCACATGCCCAACCGCTGGAAATCCCGGCCAGCCCTCGTCCATACCTGATTCTGGTGGTCGGCGTAAACGGATCCGGCAAAACGACGACCATCGGCAAACTGGCAAAGAAACTCTCTCATCAGGGTCTGTCTGTCATGCTGGCTGCCGGTGATACGTTTCGTGCTGCAGCGATTGAACAACTGCAGGCATGGGGCGAACGCAACTCGATCCCGGTGATCGCGCAACAGCCCGGCGCCGACCCTGCTGCAGTGGTATATGACGCCTTCGATGCTGCCCGGGCCAGGGGCATTGATGTCATCCTGGCCGACACGGCCGGACGGCTGCAGAACAAGTCAGGGCTGATGGATGAACTGGCAAAGGTCGTCCGCATTGCGGCACAACTGGACCCTGAAGCACCGCATGAACGCATGCTGGTACTTGATTCGAGCCAGGGACAGAATGCCGTTAATCAGGCGATTGAATTCCATCAGGCCATCGGCCTGACCGGCATCACGATGACCAAACTGGACGGTGGCGGCAAGGGCGGTGTGCTGCTGTCAATTGCCGAACAACTGGATGTACCATTCAGATATATCGGCGTCGGTGAAGACATTGATGACATGGGTGTTTTCGATGCGGAACAATACGCTGCCGCACTCGTCGAATCACAATGATACGCTTTGATAAAGTCACCAAAAGATATAATCAGGGTCGTGATGCTCTGCGTAACGTATCGTTTGACATTGATAGCGGGGAACTCATTTTCCTAACCGGCCATTCGGGCGCCGGTAAAAGCACGCTACTCAAGCTCATCACCCTGATAGAAAGACCCACACACGGTCAGGTCCTTGTTGAAGGACGCAATATTGGCCGCTTGCCCCGGCAGCGAATTCCGGCACACCGACGGCAGATCGGCATGGTGTTTCAGGATCACAAGCTGCTCAAAGATCGCACGGTGTTTGAAAATATCGCCCTGCCCATGGTCATTGCCAACTATGCACAACGTGAAATACGCGGCAGGGTTCGGGCCGCGCTTGATTACGTCGGCCTGCAGAACAAGGAAACACACACGCCGGCCATGCTGTCGACGGGTGAGCAGCAACGCATCGGCATCGCGCGCGCCATTGTTGCCCGGCCCAAACTTCTGATTGCCGATGAGCCTACCGGGAATCTCGATCCGCAATTGTCACTGGATATCATGAATCTGTTTCGACGCTTTAATGAAGTCGGCGTCACGATGCTCATTGCAACACATGATCTTGGCCTGATTGAGCAATTGGGCGGTCGTCTGATCGTCCTCGAAAATGGTGAAATTAAGGCGGACTGAAGAACTGACCGAACTACGGATGCTAAGAACTGTTAACAATTATCTCATTCGGCATGCGCAAAACTGTCTCGGTGCGCTTGGCAACATGGTACGCAAGCCGATCGCCAGCATGCTCACCATTACGGTAATCGGCATTGCGCTCGCATTGCCATCAGCACTGAGCATCATTGTCAGAAATGGCCAGGCACTGGCAGGCGGTCTTGAAGATCTACGTGATTTTTCCGTCTATACAAAACCCGGGGTCAGTCTCGGCCAAGCCGAAGACCTGCGCACCCGAATTGATAATGAAACTGTGGTCAGATCCACTCAATTTATCAGCGCCAGCGAGGCCCTTGAGGAATTTCGTGACGATGAGGAACTCTCTGACCTGGTCCGGGCACTCACCGATAACCCGCTACCCCATACGATAGTCGTGCGCCCAACGCTCGATGCACAACCGGCGACCCTCAAGGCACTGAAAAATTTGCTGGTTCAGCATCCTCTGGTCGATCTCGTCAAACTGGATACCGAGTGGGTGCAGCGATTCAGCGCCATCCTGGACTTTGCCCGGCGCGCCGTCTGGGTTGCAACCATTCTGCTCGGCGGAGCCGTAATCATCATCATCGGCAATACCATCCGGCTTGACATAGAGAATCGGCGCGCCGAAATCGAGGTATCCAAGCTATTCGGTGCCAGTGACGGATTTGTCAGGCGACCGTTTCTGTACACAGGCTTCTGGTACGGCCTGTTTGGCGGCATCCTCGCCAGCTTGCTGCTGGTCTTAAGCATGTGGCTCCTGAACGGGCCTGTCGAGCGCCTTATCCGGTTGTATGGCGGGGGGTTTGAACCGTTTGGCATCGACGGGCGCACACTGCTGACGATATTCTCAATCGGCCTTCTGGTCGGCCTCAGCGGCGCCTGGTTGGCCGTAGCAAGGCATCTTGCTGCAATACAGCCTCGTGTGTAACTTATTATTTATATAGTTATTTTTATAAAAAAAGCAATGATTGTGACGATTTGATTAGCACTCCAGATCAGTGAGTGCTAAAATCAGCTTCTGGAAAGAGGTAATTGATTGTATGACCACAGCACTTGCAGCAAACCATCGCGACCTGGTCCTGGCCGGACCGGTTGGCAGCCTTGATGCCTACATCGTAGCCGTCAACGCAATCCCGGTTCTAAGCCGTGATGAAGAGCAGGAACTCGCCCGTTTGTTCAGAGAAAATAATGATCTGAATGCAGCGCGGCGCCTGGTCATGTCGCAATTACGTTTTGTTGTGCATATCGCTCGCGGTTACAACGGTTATGGCTTACCACTGAACGACCTGGTGCAGGAAGGCAATATCGGCCTGATGAAGGCCGTCAAACGCTTCGACCCTGATGTCGGCGTACGCCTGGTGTCATTCGCCGTACACTGGATTCGTGCAGAGATTCATGAATACGTGCTAAAAAACTGGCGTCTGGTCAAGATTGCCACCACCAAGGCGCAACGCAAGCTGTTTTTCAACCTGCGCAAGGCCAAAACATTCCTTGGCTGGCTGTCAGCGGATGAAACCAAAGCGATCGCCAATGACCTCGGCGTCAGTGCGCGGGAAGTCACCGAAATGGAAAAACGACTTGCCGGACATGACATGGCCTTTGATCCGGCACCTTCGGATGATGAGGAACAAGCCTACGCGCCTGCGCATTATCTACAGGACAAAACGCCCGACCCGGCTGAACTCGTTGAATCTGATGACTGGCAGCAGCAAACCAGCGGACAGTTATACAACGCGCTGCAGACTCTCGACCAACGCAGCCGTGAAATTCTCCAGGCTCGCTGGCTCGCTGAAAAAAAGACCACGCTACAGGAACTGTCAAAACGCTATGACGTTTCAGCCGAGCGCATCCGTCAAATCGAGCAGCGCGCCATCAAGATGCTGCGCACGGAGCTTGTTGCGCAATAGGCGCGCCTCGCGGCGGCGGTCGCTTCCACAGTGTTCGTAACGGCAGGCAAATACCGTTTATTTGCTTTGCATCGGAGGCTATTGTTAGTTTACCACGCGTATCCCAGCCTGAACTGGCCGCGTATTGTTACTAGCCACTGCGAACGGAAGAGCAAGACACTTTTTGTAATATTGATGATTCTTGTCAATACTCTTTTGAATGCAGGATCCATATAGTCACAGAGCCATCCGGCGCATCGCGCTGCCGATGATCGTGTCCTCAATTAGCACCCCATTGCTCGGCATGGTCGATACCGCAGTCATGGGACATCTTGACGATGCAGTTTACCTGGCCTCGGTTGCCGCCGGGGCGACGATATTCAGTGTCTTATTCTTGGGCCTGAATTTCTTGCGTATGGGTACAACCGGCATCACGGCACAGGCATTCGGCGCCGGCGACAGCGACACGCTGCGCACCGCTCTCGGCCAACCTGTTATAACTGCCCTGGCACTGGCCGCTTTCATCATTGCACTACAACAACCGTTACTTGATACCGCACTGCGAATCTTGTCTCCGGGTTCTGATGTCGGCCACTTCACACAAACTTACTTTGAACTGCGGGTCTGGAGTTCACCCGCATCACTGGTCAATTTTGTACTAATAGGCTGGCTTATAGGTCTTCAGAATGCGCGGGGACCGCTGGTCATTTTGCTGGTCATCAACCTGGTGAATGCCGCACTAGATCTTGTGTTTGTCCTGTTACTCGGCATGACGGTAGACGGCGTTGCGCTTGCCACGCTAATCGCCGAACTCTGTGGCATGGTTGTTGCTACCCTGTTTGTGCGCAGCGAACTCAAATCGCGACCGGGCCACTGGAATCGGATTGAATTTACGGTTTCAGCGAATTATCGAAGATTATTTGATGTTAACGTAAACCTGTTCCTGCGCACGATGGCACTGATGTTTGTATTTGCCTTTATTACCGCACAAGGTGCACGAATGGGAAATGTCATCCTGGCAACAAATGCATTACTGATGAATTTCCAATTATTTCAGGCTCATGCATTGGATGGAGTGGCCTATGCAGCTGAAGCGCTGGTCGGTAAAGCTGTCGGTGGAAACGACCCTGATGGTGTACGCCGTGCCGTACGTCGAACTCTGCAGTGGTCACTTATATTTGCCGCTTTATTTTGCATCGCTTATTTACTTGCAGGCCGATTGATTATCTCGATGCTGACCAACATTGATACGCTGAGAACCACAGCCAGTGAGTTTCTGCCGTGGCTAATAATCTCACCACTGATCTCGGTCTGGAGCTTTCTGTATGACGGAGTCTATGTCGGCGCAACACGCAGCAAAGAAATGATGGTAATTATGGTCGGCTCGACAGCGCTCGTCTTTGTGCCAACCTGGTTCGGCGCAAGCTCGCTGGGCAATCATGGCTTGTGGCTCGCCTTTACCGCTTTCATGCTGGCCCGCGGCATCGGCATGCACGTATGGTTTCGCCGTATGATTAACAGCTCTGAATTTGCACCGGATAAACCAACCACCGAACTGCCGGGACATACTGATGCCTGAAGCCAAAAACCCCTGGAAAACACTGCAAGTAACCGAGGTCTATGACAACCCGTGGATCCATGTCGACGAGCACAACGTTATCAATCCATCCGGTAATCCCGGCATCTACGGTAAGGTCCATTTCAAGAACCTGGCCTGCGGCATTATTCCGCTCGATGCCGAAAACAACACCTGGATCGTCGGCCAATATCGTTACACATTAGGCTGCTATTCATGGGAAATTCCGATGGGTGGCGTACCCATAGGATCGGATCTGCTCGCCGGCGCACAACGGGAACTGAAAGAAGAAACCGGCCTGACAGCCACTCGCTGGCGCTCAATTCTCGATGTGCATATAAGCAACTCGATTACGGACGAAGCGGGGATTGTCTACGTCGCAACAGACCTGACGGCCGGCGAACCGGAATACGAAGACACTGAGGAAATTGAAATCAGGAAATTGCCTTTCGCTAACGCAGTTCAAATGATCAACGATGGCGACATTACAGATGTCCTGAGTATTGCCGGCATACTAAAACTGGCCGCCATGCAAAGCGAGTAGCTGCGCCTGGCGGCCGAACGGGCTAGCCACCCAGCGCAATACCCGGGGCGGGTAACGTTGTCGAACCGCTCAGGAATACATCAATCGCACGCGCGGCGCCACGACCCTCGTTAATGGCCCAGACAATCAGTGATTGTCCGCGCCGACAATCGCCGGCCGCATAAACACCGGGAATACTGGTCGCAAAAGGCCCGTGTTCAGCCCGATAGTTGGAACGATTGTCGAGTTCAACGCCCAACGCCTCGGCAATAATTGCCTCAGGGCCCAGAAATCCCATGGCAAGCAACACCAGATCTGCTGCAAGCACTCTTTCAGTGCCGCCGATCTCGGTCATTTCCATACGACCGTCCCGCAACACCCACGCAATATCAACTACCCGCAGTCCGCAGACGTTGCCGCGGCCATCATCGATATATTCCTTTGACAGCACGGCAAATTGCCGCGGGTCAGCGCCAAATCTTGCAGTGGCCTCATCATGTCCGTAGTCCGTACGCATGATCAATGGCCATTCGGGCCAGGGGTTTTTCTCCGCACGTTCTTGTGGTGGCTGCTCCAACAGTTCAAGGTTAATCATTTCACAACAGCCGTGCCGGACAGAAGTTGCAATACAATCCGTACCGGTATCGCCACCACCGATGACGATAACGCGCTTGCCCTCGGCACTAATGTACTGACCGTCAGCAAGATTGCTGTCCAGCAAGCTCTTCGTATGTGCCGTCAGGAAATCCATTGCAAAATGTATACCGTTCAGCTGCCGTCCGGGAATCGACAGATCGCGCGGCACGGTTGCAACGGTTGCCAGCAATAATGCATCACTGTCAGCCAGCAACTGCTGTGGATCAATGTTGTTGCCAACCTCTGCATTTATTTCAAACCTGATGCCGGCCTCACGCAACAGGTTAATGCGGCGATTCACAACTCCGTTCTTGTCGAGCTTCATATTTGGAATACCGTACATCAACAGGCCGCCAATGCGATCGGCACGTTCAAAAACCGTTACGGCATATCCGGTTTTATTCAGTTGTTCTGCCGCAGCCAGACCGGCAGGCCCGGAGCCGACAATAGCAACTTTCTTGCCGTTTCTGGTTGGCGGCATATCCGCTTTAATCCACCCTTCCTGAAACCCGCGGTCGATAATTGCATGCTCGATATTTTTAATCGTTACCGGCAATTCATTGATGCCGAGTACACACGAACCCTCGCAAGGTGCCGGACATGCACGTCCGGTAAATTCTGGAAAATTATTTGTTTTATGCAAACAGTCCAGCGCATCGCGCCAGCGGTTCTTGAACACAAGATCGTTCCACTCGGGAATCAGGTTGTCGACCGGGCAGCCGGTACCAGACTGGCAGAATGGCACGCCGCAATCCATACAGCGTGAACCCTGAGTTTCCAGATGCTCGGCTTTTGCTTGCGCATAAACCTCAGCATAATCTTCCAGGCGTTCGTTGACCTCACGATAACCGACAACCCGACGGGGAAATTCCTTAAAACCTGTTGGCTTACCCATCATCAATCCTCTATCGCTGACGGCTTTACCGACCGGCCTTTGCGGCCACCAGATTCTATTTCTTCATCATACTGCTTGCGCTCTGCAAGTACGCGCTTGTAATCAAGTGGCATAACCTTAATAAAATTCTTTAATCCATTCGGCCAATCATCCAACAATCGACTGGCTACAGTAGACCCCGTATATTTCTTATGGTTCTCGATCAATTGCAACAGTTCGCCGATGTCCTCGTCAGACTCAACCTTGTCAAGGTCAACCATATCCGGGTTGCAGCGTTCCGGGAAATGTCCTGATTCATCGAGTACGTAAGCGATTCCGCCAGACATGCCGGCAGCAAAATTCAGACCTGTCTCACCGAGAATAACGACACGGCCACCCGTCATGTACTCACAACCGTGATCGCCAATACCCTCGACCACAGCATGTGCGCCGCTGTTACGTACACAAAATCTCTCTGCCGCCCGGCCGCGAAAAAATGCCGAACCGCTGGTTGCACCGTACAGGTTTACATTACCGGTAATCAGGTTATCCGCAGCCACAAAGCTGCTGTTCTTCGGCGGATAGACAATTAAATGACCGCCTGACAAGCCCTTGCCAACATAGTCGTTCGTATCACCTTCAAGTTCAAGAGTGATTCCACGCGCAAGAAAGGCGCCAAAACTCTGTCCGGCAGATCCGGTGAAGCGGATTCGAATCGTGTCATCCGGCAAACCATCTTCACCCCATTTTTTTACGAGTGTATGGCTTAGGATCGTACCAACCGTACGGTTGGTATTCACAACCGGCATGCGAATCTCAACCTTGTCACCATCTGCCAGCGCCGGCTCAGCCAACTCGACAAGTTTAATATCGATGGCCTTGTCGAGCCCATGATCCTGTGGCTGCGTACAGCGCACATCAACGTCATCATGAGGTCTGAATGCCGGAGCGAGAATCGGCACAAGATCGAGGCCATCAGCCTTCCAGTGATCAATTGCCTCACGTGGCTCGAGCGCTTCCGTGCGACCAATCATTTCATCGATACTGCGAAAACCAAGTTCAGCCATCAACTGACGTGCTTCCTCAGCAACCATGAACAGGTAATTGACGATATTTTGTGGCCGGCCGGCAAATTTCTTGCGCAACATCCGGTCCTGGGTTGCAATACCAACCGGGCAGGTATTCAGGTGACACTTGCGCATCATGATGCAACCAAGGGTGATCAACGGTGCTGTCGAAAACCCGAACTCTTCCGCACCGAGCAACGCCGCAATGACGACATCACGGCCGGTACGCAGACCGCCGTCAGTTTGCAGCACAACACGGCTGCGCAAGTCATTCAGGACCAGCGTCTGATGCGTCTCGGCCAGTCCAAGCTCCCATGGCAATCCGGCATGCTTGATACTCGTTAAAGGTGATGCCCCCGTGCCACCATCATGGCCGGAGATCAAAATATGTTCTGCATGCGCTTTCGCAACCCCGGCAGCAATCGTACCAACACCTACCTCGGCAACGAGTTTAACGCTGATACGTGCCGATGGATTAGAGTTTTTCAGGTCATGAATCAACTGCGCCAGATCCTCGATCGAATAGATATCATGATGTGGCGGTGGGCTGATCAGACCAACACCCGGCGTTGAATGCCTGATGCGGGCAATATTCTCATCAACCTTGCGGCCCGGTAATTCACCACCCTCACCAGGTTTGGCACCTTGTGAAATCTTGATCTGCAATTCATCGGCATTTGTCAGATACCAGGCCGTAACGCCGAAGCGCCCGGAAGCAATCTGCTTGATAGCCGAGCGTTTCGAATCACCATTTGGCAATGGATTAAAGCGCTCCGGATCTTCACCCCCTTCACCTGAGTTGCTCTTGCCGCCGATGCGATTCATGGCGATCGCCAGTGTCTCGTGCGTTTCAGCCGAAATCGAACCAAAGCTCATGGCACCGGTGCAAAAACGCTTTACAATTTCACTGGCCGGTTCAACCTCATCGAGCAGCACCTGTGGGCCTGCGATACCTGTTTTCAGGTCAAGAAAACCTCGCAGGGTTCGTTTGTCGGCATTCATCCGTGCAGCAAAACGCCGATAAGCTTCGGCATCATTTTTTCGCGCCGCAACCTGCAGTTCATGAATCGATTCAGGCTCCCAGGCGTGACGTTCACCCGCGCTACGCCAATGAAACTCGCCCGGATTTGGCAGAACTGATGAATGCTCACTGAAACCAAGTGCGTGACGACGTAAAGCTTCGGCTGCAAGCACCTGAAAGTTGACCCCCTGTACACGGCTTGCAGTACCGACAAAACAACGATTAATGATGTCCTCATCGAGGCCAAGAGCTTCGAATATCTGCGCGCCCTTGTAAGACTGCAACGTCGAGATACCCATCTTGGCCATGACCTTCATCATGCCCTTGGCAATACCTTTGCGATAGGCCGCAACGACCGCGTCATCATCGGGGAAAGCCTGCTTGTCGAGCAAACCTCTGCAACGCGCATGCCACAGAGACTCAAATGCAAGGTAAGGGTTAATGGCATCGGCACCGTAACCAATCAACAGGCTATGGTGATGCACTTCACGGGCTTCTCCGGTTTCGATAACAATACCGATCTGGGTGCGTCTGGCGCGAGCCACGAGATGATGATGTACTGCGCCACAAGCGATGAGAGCACTGATCGGCACACGTTCGGAACTGATCGCCCGATCTGTCAAAATAATGAGCTTGAAACCATCTTCGATCGCCTGCTCGGACTCGGCACAGATACGCTCGATTGCGGCAACGATTGCTTCGCCACGTTCGAAAGTGATGTCGATTTTCTTTGTGCGCCAACCACGGTGGTGCATATGTGCAATTGCGGCCAGTTCTTCGTTGGTCAGAATCGGGTGAGGAATCCGCAACCGATTCGCATGCCCGCCGGTAGTCTCCAGAAGATTCAGTTCCGGACCGATATAGCACTCGAGTGACATGATGTTCTCTTCACGTATCGAGTCGATTGCTGGATTTGTAACCTGTGCAAACAGCTGTTTGAAGTAGTCATAAACCATTCGTGGATTGTCGCTGAGACAAGCCAGTGTCGAGTCATTTCCCATCGAACCGACCGGATCACGCAACTGATGCAACAGCGGGAGCAGCATGAACTGCATCGTCTCAATGGTGAAACCGAACGCCTGCATGCGCGCAAGCAAGGTATCAGAATCAAAACCCTGACTCTTTGAGCCGGGATGAAGATCCGCCAGCTCAATACGATTCTCCCTCAGCCATTCATCGTATGGATTACGGTTGGCAAACTCATTCTTGATTTCCTCATCGGGTATCAACCTGCCGTTCTCAAAATCGACCAGGAACATACGGCCAGGTTCAAGGCGCCCCTTCTTTGCGATCAGTTCCGGTTCGACAGGTAATACACCTACCTCGCTGGCCATAATGACCCGATCATCATGCGTCAGGTAATAACGGCTGGGTCGCAACCCGTTGCGATCGAGTACCGCACCGATATACCGCCCGTCAGTAAAAGCGATGGAGGCCGGGCCATCCCAGGGCTCCATCAGGCAAGAATTAAATTCATAGAATTTTCGCTTGCTCTCAGCCATGAGATCCTGTTTTTGCCATGCTTCCGGCACCATCATCATGACCGCTTCCTGCAGCGTACGACCGGTCATGAGCAAAAATTCGAGTACATTGTCGAAAGTGCCGGAATCCGAGCAATCCGGCTCAACGACCGGGAAAATCTTGGTAATCGAAGCGCCGAACAAATCGCTGGCGACGACACCTTCGCGCGCTGTCATCCAGTTCACGTTGCCACGTAAGGTATTGATCTCACCGTTATGCGACATGAAGCGGTTCGGCTGTGCGCGGTCCCAACTTGGAAATGTATTTGTCGAAAACCGCGAATGCACCAGCGCAAGATGTGATTTGTAATCCGGATCATTCAGGTCGGGATAGAACCTGAACACCTGATCGGGCGTGAGCATGCCCTTGTAAATGATGACTTTCGTCGACAGGCTGCAAACATAGAAAGACTTGGCCTGCGACAGGCTTTTGTCATTGCGAAGCAAATGGCTCGCGCGTTTACGAATCAGGTATAACTTGCGTTCGAACGCATCACCTTCAAGATCATCACCAGCCGCGATAAACAACTGTGCAAAATAAGGCGCCGCAGCACGGGCAGAGTGACCGATATCAGCCGCTTCCGGGTCGGTGGGAACCTTACGCCAGCCAACCAGTGTTTGTCCTTCTTCGGCACAAGCATGCGCTACCACCGCCTTACATTTTTTACGCTGTTCGCGATTAGGCGGCAAAAAAACCATTCCGGCCGCAAACCTGCCGGGTTCCGGCAAATCAATACCGAGGTCACTAGAGGCTACTTTGGCCAGAAATTCATGCGGTAAAGCGGTCAGAATACCCGCACCATCACCGGTATTGGCTTCGCTGCCGCGAGCACCGCGATGATCCATGCTGCAGCTGATACGATTTGCATCCTGAACAATCTGGTGGCTCCTCTTACCCTTGATATGAGCAACAAAGCCGACACCGCAAGCATCTTTTTCGAATTCTGTCCGGTAAAGCCCTGCGCCCGAACAATAATTTTCTGGTAGGTGAAAACTCATAGGTTCCTGATTGTTGGCTCCAAAACCTTCCTGACCGACACTATGTCAGGCTTAAAAATCCGATCAGATATCGACCTTAATTCTGCAAATAACACAGTCAAAGCCGCCCTTTAAGGGCGGCTTTGCCGCCTGTCCTTCCCTGTACCGGATGTCGCAGTCTACTTCAGGCAGCCTTAACCATTTGTTTTTAATGAATATAATGGTTAAATCACCGACTTCACATCGGCAGCCCGGAACCAATTATTATAAGACACGTTCCGCTTGCAGCTCAATGCTGGGCTGGGCAGACCATGCCGCTGCTCAAACCGCCTGTCTGCCCGACGGCAGTTCATAGCCCGGAAATTGAATACGAGGTAAACAACAGATGCACTACAACGCACCGCGCAAAGTCGCCATCATCGGTGGCTTACGTATTCCATTTTGCCGGGCACACACCAATTATGCCCGCCTGTCGAATCAGGACATGCTGACCGCCGTACTCGCCGGAATGGTCGATAAATTCCAGCTCAATGGCGTGGCACTGGGTGATGTTTCGGCCGGTGCCGTCATCAAGCATTCAAGTGACTGGAACCTTACACGCGAAGCCGTCCTCGGCAGTGGGCTGGCACCCGAGACGCCAGCCAACGACCTGCAACGAGCCTGTGGCACAAGCCTTGAGACGGCAATCCAGATCGGCAACAAGATTGCACTCGGTCAGATTGATGCTGGCATCGCCGCCGGCACCGACAGCATCAGCGATACCCCGATTGTCTACCCTGACGGATATCGAAACGTTCTGCTATCGAGCTTTCGGGGCCGCTCGCCGGCTGGAAAAATTATGCCGTGGTTCGGCTTGCGCCCGCGCCACTTCATTCCGCAATTACCCGGTGTAACAGAGCCCAGGACCGGACTCAGCATGGGCGAAAGTACTGAAATTACAGCAAAGGACTGGCAGATCACCCGCACGGCTCAGGATGAACTCGCTTTCGAAAGCCACCGCCGTGCCGCCGCCGCCTATGATGAAGGCTTTTATTCCGATCTCCTCATCCCCTTGAAGGGCGTTACAGAAGACAACAACGTACGGCGTAACACAACGCTCGAAAAACTCTCCACACTAAAACCTGCCTTCGATCGCAGCGCCACAGGCACCATGACAGCCGGAAACAGTACACCATTGACCGATGGAGCTGCCGGCGTGCTGCTGGCCTCTGAAGCCTGGGCCCAGGAACGCGGATTGCCTGTCCAGGCATTTTTGCGTTACGGAAAAGTTGCTGCTGTTGATTTTATCAGGTCAGAAGGACTGCTAATGGCGCCCGCATATGCTGTAGCAAACATGCTGGCCGACGCGGAACTCGACTTTGACGACATCGACTTGTTTGAAATCCATGAAGCCTTTGCCGCGCAGACCCTGGCTACCCTCAAGGCCTGGGAATCTGCGGAGTATTGTCGTGAGCGACTTGGGCGAGCTGCGCCACTGGGACCGATCGACCGCAGCAAACTGAATACCAAGGGTGGCAGCCTGGCCATCGGACACCCGTTCGGAGCTACCGGGGCACGCATTCTTGCCAGCCTGGCAAAGATGCTCGATGAACGCGGCCAGGGGCGTGGCCTGATTTCCGTTTGCACGGCTGGCGGTATGGGAGTAACCGCACTTGTTGAAAAATAATGGTTAACCACTCAGAGTAAGAGGTGGATTATTGGTTAGTGCAGTGCACTCTGTTGCCGATCGACAGCCAGCAACCTCTGATGCCACTCAATTTCTCATAACCAGGCACGGTAAACTAAAGAGCATATGAGCACTCTAGATTCAATTCTGATCACCCTTAACTCAATTCTATGGCACAACACGGTGCTGTTCGCCTTGCTCGGCACCGGGGTGCTGTTCACGATCTGGAGCGGGTTTTGCCAGTATCGAGCCCTGACCCATGGCGTACATGTGATTCGCGGTGTCTATGACAATCCGGATGATCCGGGGGCCATCAATCACTTCCAGGCCCTGTCGGCTGCATTGTCGGCAACGGTCGGGCTCGGCAATATCGGCGGTGTCGCTTTAGCCATCTCGCTCGGCGGTCCGGGTGCTGTTTTCTGGATGTGGGTCGTCGGATTTTTTGGTATAGCAATCAAACTGACCGAAGTCACGCTATCGATGCTGTATCGAAATACGGATGATCCGGATAACCCCCACGGTGGCCCGATGTGGGTCGTCGACAAAGCATTACGATTGCGTTCGCCAAAACTTGCCGGCCTGGGACGGGGCTTCGGTATCTTATTCTGTATTACACTGCTTATATCGACGATAACGGGCGGCAATATGTTCCAGGCTTGGAATGTCGGCGTCATTACCGAATCCTATTTCGGTATCCCGAGTATCGCGACAGGCATCATTTTGGCCATCATTGTCGGCTCTGTCATCATCGGCGGCATCAAACGTATCGGTAGTGTCGCCAGCAGGCTGGTTCCTATCATGCTCACGCTGTACCTGATCGCCGGTATCTACGTGTTAATCATCAATATTGGTGAAATTCCGGGCATATTGGCGCTGATCTTCAGGGCTGCGTTCTCGCCACTTGAGTCAACCGGTGCATTTATCGGCGGTACCATGGGTTATGCATTCCTTTTTGGAATGAAGCGTGCGCTGTTTTCCAATGAAGCGGGGCAAGGCTCATCGCCCATCGCGCATTCGGCAGCCAAGACTGACGAACCTGTACGCGAGGGTATCGTCGCCGGCCTCGAACCGTTTATCGATACGATCGTGGTCTGTACGCTAACCGCCCTGATTATTCTGGTTACCGGTGTCTGGAACCGCAGCGCCGAGGCAACCCTGGACATGCCCACCTCCATTGTTGCAACGGCCGATGCCGGGTGGAGTATTGAAACAACCACTACGGTGCCGGAACGAACCCATGATGACTGGAAAGCGGGTGATCGAATATTCGTCATCGTACATGGCGATCCAAATCCGCAAAGCGGCAATGATTTAAGCCGGCTGGACGGAACAATTACCGCCAGTGCGGCAGGAACCCTGCAGATTTCCTGGGACACCATCGCCAGCTCTGTCAAACCGAAACTGGCCGGAGCGGATATTTTTGTAAGCTATGTTGGCGCAACACTAACCGCACGGGCTTTCGATACTGTGGTCCCCGGACTCGGCAAATGGCTGGTTACCATTGCGGCCTGGTTATTCGCTATCTCTACCCTGATCTCCTGGAGTTATTACGGTGAACAGGGCATCGTCTTCCTGGCGGGCGAACGTGCCGTGATACCTTATAAACTCATATTTTGCTCACTGACAATTGTGGCAACGCTGGGGTTTTTAAAGACCGATGCCCAGCTCGATAACCTGACCGGTATCGGTACGGGTGTCATGCTGTTTGTCAACGTACCTATTATGTGGCTCCTCGGTCACCAGGCGATCATCGCCTACAAAGACTATTTCGCACGCTTTAAGAGCGGCCGCATGGGACCGGAACATTCCCCGCCGTCGCTACAGGACCTGATCAGCGGCAAAGACGTAGAGTAAGTTGATGTATAACCCGGAACCGTTATGCCGGATATCCACTGAAAACAATAATATGGAATGCACCACATGGGTGAAATGATTCAACTGACAAGTGAAGATGAGCACCTGCTGACAGCGTACCAGGCAACTCCAAAAGACACGGCTAAAGGCGGTATTGTCATCCTGCAGGAAATCTTTGGTCTCACCAGCCATATCAGGCGTGTCACAGATCAATATGCCGAGCAGGGTTATCTCGCCATAGCACCGAGCCTGTTCGACCGCGTACAAGCCGATATTATTCTGGATTACTCCGACATTGACACGGGTCGCTCAATCATGATGGGGCTTGATCAGAACGAGGTCATTACCGACATTAAAGCCAGCGTTGGTGCCGCACAAACAGCCGGCAATGTCGCTGTAATCGGTTATTGCTGGGGCGGTGCAATGGCCGATCTCGCAGCCTGTCGTGTAAAAATCGATGCTGCAGTTGCCTATTATGGACGTATGATTGTCGATTGGCTCGACGAACAGCCGGGCTGCCCGACCATTTATCACTTCGGTGCAAATGACCCGTATATCCCGCAGGATATAATTGAAAAAATCAGTAATGGGCGCCCGGATCATCCGTCATATGTGTATGCCGAAGCGGGTCATGGGTTTAACTGCGATGAACGCGAAGAGTTTGAGCCTGAAAGCGCGAAACTCGCATTGGACAGAACACTGGAATTCCTGGGGCGGGTTTTGTAGCAGCAGCAAATTTGCCAGCCATTGTTTGGTTTTCAGGCTGACCTCCTCCTCACAACCCCTCATCAACAACCTCATTCCGTAACACCCCAATCTTATCGATATCGACCTCGACAATATCCCCGGGCTGTAACCAGACCTGGGGATCCCGGGCCATACCAATACCGCTGGGTGAACCGGTAGCAATAACGTCGCCGGGCTCAAGCTGACAGACTGTCGACAGGTACTCTATCAACGCGCCGATATCGAAACACAGGTCATCAATGTGTCCGGTTTGCATTACCTGCCCGTTAACCCTGGTCTTCAATGTCAATACATTCGGATCCGGGATCTCATCGGCAGTCACCAGCCACGGGCCCAGAGCCCCACTGTGGCGAAAGTTCTTGCCAGCAATGAATTGTGACGTGTGAAACTGATAATCACGTACCGAACCATCCAGAAAGCACGTGTAACCGGCAATAAAATCGAGTGCCCGAGCGGCTGCCACATGGCGAGCCTGGCGCCCGATCACTACAGCCAGTTCGCCCTCAAAATCATAATGTGTCGAAACACGGGGACGGATGACAGGTTGCTCATGGCCGACGAGGCTGTCCGGAAAGCGGGTAAACAAGGTCGGAAAGGCCGGCCGGTCTCGGCTCAGTTCCTTGATATGCTCAACGTAGTTCATACCGATACAGATAATCTTGCCGGGATTCGGCAACGTCGGAACCAGCAGCATGCCATCGGCGGCAACCGGATCAGTGGCTGCAGCTGCGGCCTCAGCATATGCATTGGCGGCAATGACACTTTGCAAATCCGCGAAGCGAGTGCCGACAATGGGCAGAATACGGTCATTCTCGACCAGCCCGAAGCCCGCCCCGTGCTGATTTAAAAAACTGGCAAATCTCATCAATTATCCTCCCATCTGGCCGCCATTACTGTCCGCATCAACCTTAAGATGCTGAAAACACGGGTCACGATTTGGCTGTATTATAGACGGGTGATGCAGATCCGGATCGATATCTGCCGGTGATCCGGTCGCTTCCCCTTGGTCTACGTTGCAGAACCGATCGCCCGCGACCGGTTCTGCAGCCTGATGATGCATTGAAAAAAACATTTATTACCAGTACCGCAAATAATGACACAGAAGAAATCAAAAAAAGGCGGCCGTAATCTAACCCAGGGCCCCATCGGCGGAACGATTCGTTCGCTGATGATGCCGATGCTGGTCGGCATGGTCGCAATGCTGTCTTATAACATCGCGGATACCTATTTTGTTGGCCAACTCGGCACCATGGAACTGGCGGCAATCAGTTTCACTTTCCCGGTCAGCTTTATTGTCGGTATCGTCACGTTGGGACTGGGCATCGGCACGGCATCTGTCTGCTCACGCTTATTTGGCGCAAAGAAATTTGCCGACGTTGAACGTGTGGCCATCCATGCAATGTTACTCGGCATTGTGGCTGGCCTCATTGTCATAGCCATCGGGCTCTTGACGATCGATCCGCTGTTCACCCTGCTCGGTGCGGATGACACAACATTGCCGGTCATTCGCCGGTATATGAAGATTTACTACTGGGGCGGTATTTTTCTCGTCGTGCCCATGATTAGCAATTCGGTCCTGCGTGCGTCAGGCAATGCAAAAACGCCCGCGATGATCATGACGGTTTCGGCTCTCTTCAATGTCATACTTGATCCAATCATGATTTTCGGCCTGTTCGGCTTTCCACGCCTCGAAGTTGAAGGCGCTGCAGTTGCTACCGTTGTTTCCAATATAGGCACGCTGGTCGCATCCATCCTTGCCGTAACCTACAAGCAACACCTGATCACATTCCGGCACTTGTGGCCTAGAAAAATAATCGACTCATGGCGACGCATCCTTCATGTTGGCCTGCCGTCGACCGCCAGCAGCCTGATTGCACCGATCACAACCGCATTCATTACCTATCAGATTGCTCAGTTTGGCCAGGAAGCCGTTGCCGGCTTCGGCGTAGCATCACGTGTCGAAGGCTTCGTACTGATGGCGATCATGGCGCTAAGCTCTGCTGTCACGCCTTTCGTCGGGCAGAATTTTGGCGGTCAGCAATATAAAAGGGTCAAGCAAGGCGTACGCTGGTGCTATCGTTTTTCACTCATCTACGGGCTAACCGTTACCGTCATCCTGGCCATGATTTCAGGCTATATCGCCGAATTTTTTACCGATGATCCGCAAGCTATCGCAACCGCACAATTGCATTTAACAATTGTTCCGATCAGCTACCTCGGGCTCGGCATGGCCATGACGGCTAACAGCGCATTCAATGCTATCGGCAAACCCATGCCTGCAATGTTCGTGTCACTGATACGAACCATTCTTGTCTATGCTCCGCTCGCCTTTCTGCTCGCCAAACTGTTTGGCCTGACCGGCATATTTGCTGCCGCCTGTACAGCTAACCTTGTCGCCGGCGGTCTTGGTCGTATCTGGTTCCGGTTCACTTATGTGCAAACCGTAACTGAAGACAAAGCCGTGCTGAAAACCTGAATAATGGTTGCCCTGGCTGATCTCAAATACTGCCGGCCGCCTCAATTTCAAGCAATAATTCACGGCGACAGATATCGCCGCGCAAAAACACGACATTCGGATCATCAACCAGAAAATCACGCAAAGCGGTTTTTATTTCAGTTACCTGGGCGGGCTGACGAACATAGATGCGCAGGCATCCATCAGTCAGAATCTCATCTGCACCGTTACTTGTCCGTGTCGCACGGCGGGCTTGCTGAATCAATTGATCGAGATTGCGCAAGCTCTCGGCCGTTTGCTGTGCCGGATCATCCAAATGCATCGACTGATGGCCGATAATGCTCGCTGTACCGGACATCAGAATCCGGTAACCCGACTCTGCGGCAACCACAACAGCGCGCGAAAAAGACGGGCTACTGGGACCAAACTGGCGAGGGTATTTATATGCGCTGGTCTGGCGCGGATTCTCGATCATCCGGCATTGATGACGTGCGGCAATCATAGTGATGGTGAGTGGCGTACCTTCATCGGTGCCAATCGCTGTTGCTGCCGGCAATAGTTCGCCCTCAAATCCGCCAAAAGCGACGGCACGACCGGCGGTAAACTGGCGATACAATTCGTGATCCCCAGCGCCGACATTGATACCGGGGAAATAATTCCAGACCCTGACCAGGTTTGGATAATCGCGCTCCCGTGTAAGCTGTAGCAGTTCCCGATAGACCCGCGTGGTCAGTTCTTTGAAATCCGTTCCCGGCTCCAGGTCAATCTCGACATGTATGGCCAGATAATCAGCACATTGCGTAATCGCATAATCGCCGACTCTTTCACTGCTGACAGGCCCGTCAGTAAACCAGATTTCATCCGGAGCCGGCCGGCCTATCGGGTTAATGTGCAACTGAAAAACATTGTCTCCGGCCCCGAGTTCAGGACGCATGCCAAATCGGAAGCGAAATAATTCGTTACACAATCGGGAGGCCCCCGACTTATCTGCTGCCAGTCGAACGGAAAGACCAGATACCGGAGATTTTGCCATGACTACCATTGTTCTAAACAGTTGGGCTCCTGCAAACATGCTACAGCACGATTATTACAAACTTTACAGAATCCATGATAGCCGCTTTACGCTGCCAGTATATTACTACTTGACAGCCCTGCGTCAGGAGTACGAAGGAACAGCCTGTCCCGGGCCGGTCTGGCCGGTTACCTCGGTATAATTACAAATACTGTGAATTGACGCGCCAGGCGCGAAATGAGAAAAATTTATCGTCAACGGATAAGGCAATCACGAACAAATTGCCGCCGATCCTCCGGGTAAGACCAGGCTTCAGAGACCATATTGTCATTTAGCCACTTCATGATCGGTTCCTGCTCATTGGCAAGCGGCAGGAATTCTTCAAGTCGCGCAGAAATACGGGCCGACTCTTGTGCACTGATATTGGCGCAATTTAACGAGTGACGTTGAATGCGCGGCACATACTCGTAAGCATAATCAAATACTACTTCAAGCAACAATGCCGTACGTGCATTGGTTCGCTGTGAAGGAGGCAAAGACATAAAATTCTTGTATACACGCTGCGCTTTATAATGGCGCAATGACGTAATATTGTTGTTAGTCATCCTTCCCCATCCCCTCAGATGTTCTTTTTTAGCCAATATAGCGCATAAATCACCGAATATTGACTGAGTTAACAAAATCCAAAAGTCTTTTGCCTGTTTGTTCAGGCGTAACGCTCAGGATCGAATAGCCCGCTTATGACAACTACCTTCGGCCAGTTTCTTGAATTCAGCGTGCCGACAGACGATATTCAGGCATCGTTGAATTTTTACCTTGAACTCGGCTTCTCTGAGCTGCCCGTCGGTGATATCCGCGACTACCACTATGGCGTCGTAACGGACGGCCGTATTGCCATCGGTCTGCACGCCGGCGGCATTGATCAGCCGGCCCTGTCATTTATTAAATCTGACGTCGCATCATACCTGCGGGACATCAATCCCGATGACGATGAGTTGGCTTTCTCGCGACTCGGCAGTGAGACATTCAACGAGATAGGGGTGTATACCCCGGACGGTCACTTGCTGATCATGATGGAAGCACGAACATTTTCGCGCGCCGATCTGTCCGAACTACCGACACCGACAATCGGTCATTCAGTCGAGATCAGCCTTGGTTGCCAAGATACCGGCAAAACAACCAGTTTCTGGACTGATGCCGGCTTCATGGCACTTGCCGATACAGCGGATGATGCTATCGAGTTGCTCGCACCGGGTCTGCGTCTCGGGTTACAGACACATTTATCTCCCGGACAATCGGCACTGCGCTTCATGTCTGCAGATCTCAACCAGACCCTTAAGGTACTCGAACAACGCAACCTGACGGTACACCAAATTGGCTCAAACCATCGCCTGACGACACCGGAAAGTACACATCTGGACCTTGTAGCGGCCAAATACTGACGAATTCAGCTCGTGCCGCGTAATTGATCGAGTATGGCTTCATTCTCGAGTGTCGACGTATCCTGCGTAATCTCATCGCCACGGGCGATCGTTCGCAATAAGCGACGCATAATCTTGCCAGAACGGGTCTTCGGTAAATTCTCGGTAAAACGAATCTGCTCGGGCTTGGCAATTGCCCCGATCTCCTGACCAACCCAGTCACGCAATTCAGCCACCAGCGCCAGTTCTTCGTCACCACTCGGTCGTTCACCGCGCAAAACAACATAAGCAAAAATACCTTCGCCCTTGACATCATGCGGAAACCCGACAACGGCTGACTCGACAACCCGGTCATGCGCGACGAGCGCTGATTCGACCTCCATCGTGCCAAGACGATGGCCGGAAACGTTGAGCACATCGTCGATACGACCCATCATCCAGATGTAACCATCCGCATCACGGTGCGCACTGTCACCGGCTACGTAATAACGATTCTGAAATTTCTCCCAATATGTTTGTATATAGCGGTCGTTATCGCCCCAGATGGTTCGCAACATCGACGGCCAGGGTTTCTTGATAACGATGTAACCGCCTTCATTCGGCGAAGTAACCGGTTTGCCGGCCTCATCGACAATATCGACATCAATACCCGGTAACGGCTTGGTGCAGGAACCCGGTTTTGTTGGAGTAATCCCCGGCAACGGAGAAATCATGATTGCGCCGGTCTCGGTCTGCCACCACGTATCAACAATCGGGCAACGCTGCGCGCCGATCACCTCGTGGTACCACATCCACGCTTCCGGATTAATCGGTTCACCCACCGTACCCAGCAAGCGAAGTTTGGACAGATCATATTGCGCCGGGATATCGTCACCAAACTTCATCAAAGCACGAATTGCTGTGGGTGCTGTGTAGAAAATTGTCACGCCGTGACGCTGGCAGATACTCCAGAAGCGACCTCCATCCGGCACGGTCGGCGCGCCTTCGTACATCAGTATCGTGGCGCCGGCGGCGAGGGGACCGTAGGCAACATAGCTGTGACCGGTCACCCAGCCCACATCGGCCGTACACCAAAAAATATCGTCATCGTGCAAATCGAAAACCCACTGACTCGACAGTTTGGCATTCAATAAATAGCCGCCGGATGCATGCTGAATACCTTTCGGCTTGCCGGTCGAACCTGACGTATACAGTAAAAACAGCGGGTGTTCGGCATCGACAGCCACCGGCTCGCAAATTGCCGCATGCCCATTTATTGCATCCGACCACCAGATATCCCGGCCTTCCCGCATCGATACGGCGCAATCGGCACGATTGAGAACGATAACCGTCTCGATCGTGTCGCAACCTTCTGCCAGCGCCTCGTCAGCCGCCGCCTTTAGCTCAATGACATGCCCACCACGAAATCCGCCGTCAGCAGTAATCAACAACTTCGCACCGGCATCGATAATCCGGTCACGCAGCGAGCTGGCCGAGAACCCGCCAAAAACAACCGAATGAATCGCACCGATACGGGCACATGCCTGCATCGCAATGACCGCCTCCGGTACCATCGGCATATATATAACGACCCGATCACCGGTCGAAATGCCCTGAGCCTGCAGTGCATTTGCAAACCGGCAAACAGCATCGGTCAGTTCCCGATACGTCAGGCGCCGCTGATCGCCACCTTCGCCCTCAAAAATAATTGCGGTCTTGTCGCTTCGTTCGGCGAGATGGATGTCAAGACAGTTATAGGACACATTAAGACGACCATCCGTAAACCATCTGTAATTAGGTGCATCGGAGGCATTAAGTATTTCTGTGAACGGTGTCTCCCAGTGAATTTCCTGCCGTGCCAGCCGCCCCCAGAAAGCTTCATGATCGGCAGCCGCCTCTGTGTATAACGCTTCTGCTGCGGCAGGTTGCAGGCGCGCCGCCGAGGTAAATTCATCTCGCGGAAAAAAATTACGCTGCTCATGCAGCAGTGATTCGATACTTTTGTCGTTCATCTGGGGTCTCCGGCAAACATTCCAATATTTTTATTCAGGCCAGTAATTTGCCAAGTAATTCGATAACCTGAGATTTATAACCACCACCAAACAGATTGTAGTGATTCAGAAGATGATAAAGATTATATAAGTCGCAACGTCGTTGAAAGCCCTCATCAAGCTGCCATGACTCGTTGTAGGCTGCATAAAATTCCGGCCCGAACCCGCCGAATAATTGTGTCATCGCGAGGTCGGTTTCCCGGTCACCATAATATATCGCCGGATCAAAAATTACCGGTTGCTCACCATAAGTAGCACCCCAATTACCGCCCCACAGATCGCCATGCAACAACGAGGCAACCGGCTGGTAGTCGATAAAAAAATCTGCAAGACGCTCGCGCAGACGCTGCCCATCGGCCTGAATCGACTCACCGATGCCGCTCCCAACCGCAAGTTGCAATTGATATCCAAGTCGCGCATGACCGAAAAACCTGACCCAATCATCTGACCAGCTATTAATCTGCGGGGTGCTGCCAATCGTATTATCACGGTGCCAACCAAATTGTGGTTTGCGCTGCCTGTGCAACTCTGCCAACGCATACCCGCAGGCCTGTCCGGCAGCGGTTGTCTTGTGGCCCAGTTCTATATACTCCAGCAACAGGAATGACAGGTCGCCACCAAGGCTGGCCAGAATTGGCTCGGGCACCCGAATTGCACCTGCCCGGTGTAGCACTTCAAGCCCTTCGCGCTCGGCTTTAAACATTTCGAGTGCTGAGCCGACATTGGTTTTCAAAAGGTAGGTGGCACCTTGTAGCGTCGTCAACCGATAACTGCGATTAATACTACCGCCGCCGACAATCTCAATCGTATCCGGATCGATTCGACCGACCGTATCCGCGATAACCTCGAATACCGCCTCGTTGATATTGTGAATAGGGGTATCCACCCGTTACTAATATGAGTCGGCAATACGTTGCGCTTGCCGGCGCAGCGATTGGCCAAAACCGACATCATCATACAGGGCATTTAATGCACTCAGATTCGGCACCTGGCGCGCCAGAACATCGTCATGATCGGGCAGCGGAGCATCGAAACGAATCCTGGTCAGCTCTCGACACATGCGCACCTGGTCATGGTAGGGCTTAAGTTTTGCGCCGAGTTTTGCGGCACCCCGGACATTGACATTTTCGACGCTGTCGAGATTTTCGTACAACTCGTCAAGAGAATCAAAATGCTGCAATAATGCACTGGCAGTTTTTGCTCCTACACCGGGAGCTCCCGGAATATTATCAACACTGTCACCGGCAAGCGCCAGATAATCAACCATCTGATCAGCACGCACACCAAATAGTTCCGGCACGTCATCGTGAGCGATCTGCTTGCCACTGACGTAATCCCACATCACATCGCCAGCTTGCAGTAACTGTAACAAATCCTTGTCGCGACTCAGGATTGACACACACCGACCGGCTTCCCGAGCCTTACCGGCCAGTGTCCCGATCAGATCATCAGCCTCAAAGCGACTGCTGGAACATTCGCTAATACCAAGTGAGCGCGTTACCTTGCGACACTGCGCAAACTGTCGCTTGAGTTCCTCGGGCGCCGGGTCACGGTTGGCCTTATAGGCCGGGTAAATTTCGCAGCGAAATGATTTCTCAAGGCTTTCATCAAAGGCAGCGGCCACCGAGTCAGGTTGCACCGATTCGAGGAAATCACTCAGAAACTGCGCATAGCCATACACGGCATTTACCGGATGATCATTCGGACAGGTCATCGAATCCGGCACGGAAAACCAGGCCCGGAAAATAAAAATGCTGGCATCGATCAGGTACGTCATGCTCAATAACCCCGCTGGCGAAGCCTAACGCTGACCGGATGATCCGGATAACGTGCCAGGAACTCATCAAGCCGGATACCGGCCTCGTCGCCCGACCCGCTGGTATATAACCATACAATCTCACGCAACATCGACCCGGAATTATCCTCTCTCTGCAGAGTATCGATTGAATCCACATCTTTATCCGCCACTGTCGGATTTGACGCACTCAGCTCAGGTTGCCCGGCCTTGTATTCATCATGCGCCCTCATCTCCAGCATCCGAACCCGACCACTATCGCTCTGTGCTTTCGCCGCGGCAACGTGTTCAACTACGATTAACAACGCAGCATCCTGATCGATGCTTTGCTCTGCTGGTACCAGCTCCGAATTCGCCAGCGGTGCATCCTGCTGTTCAAGCGGTTCCAAGCGGACCAATGCCTTACCGCCATTGGCAGTCTTCTCTGCCAGTTGTTCATTGCGCATGTGTTCCATTGCCGCTTGACGTGGTGGCGAAGTCCGGTCAAGTAGCGAATAGACGGCTGGCTCGGAAGATCCCTCAAGTGACTGATCAGATTCTTCAGACGCAGTCACCACCTGTTCATAACGTACCGGTGAATCAATGCCGATCTTCATGACCAGCGAAAAAGACAGCAACACGGTCGCCGCCAGCGCGACGGGCTTAAGCCAGCCACCTCGTGATCCGAACTCGAGCCAGCGAACTTTTACTGCAGCGCTTGCCGCAGCAAGAATACGCTCATCGAGTTCTGCCGGGGGTTGTTCGCAGCCAAGTTCCTGATAGTGATCAGCCCATTCAGATTCGCCGGCCAGGAATGCTGCAAATTCCTTGTCATCTTGTTGGTCGGTCACACTTTGCCCCTGTTCCGGATCAGTTGCTGACGCAATTTGCCGAAGGCGTATCGCAATCGGCTCTTGGCCGTTTCCGTGCTGACGCCGGTTACGTAAGCAATATCAGCAAGCGACAGCCCGGCTTCCTGTTTAAGTATAAAGACCTCACGCTGTTCATCAGGCAAATCTGCCAATGCAGAACGAAATTGCGCAACCGATTGATTACGAATCGCCTGTGCTTCAGGATCGGCCATAGCTGTTGCCGGCAACCGGGCCACATCGATATCATCACCGACAGTTTGTTGCGCAATCTTATGTGCAGACCGCCGGCTCAGATCGATACAGCAGTTATGTGCCAACCGATACATATAAGTGGTAAATTTAGCGCTTGGTTGGTAACGATTTTTGCTCGAGATAATCTTCATCCATACTTCCTGCGCCAGTTCTGCGGCGGATTCAGCAGCTAAGCCCCGGCGCAGGAAATACCGATACAAAGGTCCTTTGTGGCGCGCATACAAAACCTCGAAGGCCTCAACTTCGCCGTCTCGATACCTGACCATCAATAGCTTGTCATCGGGCGTGTGTGCCATACCTGGCAGCATAAGGGAAAAAGTAAGGCCGCAGGGCTTTTTACCGCTGCCGGGAGACCCGCGGCACCTGCGCTGTCAGTGAATCAGCCAGCCTGACCAGACCCAGAAATTCTCCGCGGTAACCAAATGGGTCCTCGCCACGCGCACCGGCCGCCAATTCCGCAACATCGACAAGCCGGTAACTGCCGAGATACTCACCACCGGCAAGTAATTGACCAAATGCCGCCACAGCCGCGGCAAAGCGAAATTCGTTACCTGTTGCTGCCAACGCCTCGCTGGCGGGCGCCGCAACCGCCTGCTCGATTACCCGGCTCCGGGTGCCACCGGGTGCCTTATAGCGCAGGCGTACAAAGGCCAGTTCACCTGCCAGGACAGGTGTTTTTTCCTGCTTTTGAGCATAGCGCAGCGGATCGACCAGGCGCGTTTTACTGTCCAGCAGTGCAAGTTCGTATAACGCGGTTACCGTGTGCCCGGCGCCAATTTCCCCGGCATCAATCTTGTCGTTATTAAAATCCTCACGACGCAGCAGCCGATTTGCATAGCCGATCAACCGATACTCAGCGACCACTGCGGGATTGAATTCGACCTGAATTTTGACATCCCTGGCAATCGTGAGCAGTGTGCCGCTCATTTGTTCCACCAGCACTTTGCGACCTTCATTCAAGGTATCGATATAGGCATGGTTGCCATTACCGGCATCCGCCAGTTGCTCCATCAGGTGATCGTTATAGTTACCGGACCCAAAGCCGAGGGTCGTTAGTGAAATATTTTTCTTTCTATGTCGTTCGACGATATCTATTAATGCGTTGAAATCCACCGTACCAACATTGAAGTCCCCGTCGGTCGCGAGCATGACGCGATTAATGCCACCTTTGATAAATGCCTGCTCGGCAATTTGATAAGCGAGCCGGATGCCGCTCGCACCGTTGGTACCGCCGCCGGCCTGCAACTGTTCGAGCGCAGCCAGAATTGTCGCCTGCTCGGCTCCCGAAGTTGGTTTGAGGACAACCCCGGAAGAACCGGCATAAACCACCATCGATACCAGATCCTGATTGGTCATTTGTCTTGTCAGTAACTTCAGAGCATTCACCAGCAGCGGCAATTTGCGCGGCGCATTCATGGATCCGGACACATCGACAAGGAACACCAGGTTGGCAGCCGGGCGCTCCTCTGCAGATACTTCAAAGCCCTTTATGCCGATACGCATCAGGATCTTATCCGGATTCCACGGTGCCGGAGCCGTCTCAGTTGTGACGCTGAAAGGCACTTCCTTATCACGCGGAAGCGGATAGTCATAGGTGAAATAATTGATCAGTTCTTCGGTCCGCACGGCATCCTGTGGCGGCAATGTCCCTCCGTTCAGGAACCGGCGCACATTCGAGTAGGCGCCGGTATCAACATCGATACCAAACGTCGACACAGGCTGCTCACTAACGAGCCGCAACGGATTGTGCTCGACCTGCGCATAGTTTTCCCGATCGGATGTTGCCGCGGAATAGTGCAATGCCAGCTTCGCCGGATAAACAGAATCCATAGGCATCAAGCGGCTCATGCCAAGCATCTGCTGATCAACCAGCCGGCCACTTGTGGCTTCCTGCTCAATTGCGCGGACCGGTATCTCAGCTAACGAACCGACCAACCGCGCAACTTCAGTATCCGATTCTGCGGCAATCGGTTGCTGCGCCGTAGATGCTTCATTACGCGGCCCGCTACAGGCATTAAGCAATAACAACGCAGCGACTGTATTGGCGACATAGCACAGAATATCTATTTGACGTAATCTCATGATCCAGACCTCCATCATCCGGGTTGCTTGGTTTACATCGGGTATAAACGCAGCAACCCGGCAGATGGGGTTAAGGTTTGGAGAAATAATGCTGACCGGAAAAAGTCCGCTCAGGGCAAGCGTCAATTAAGGGCCTGAAACCCCTTCGGATCAATCATGAATTTCACGATGCTGGCCAACACCTTCATTCAGCGTAATAACCAGCCGCGACCGTAACGGACTGGAACGGGAAATATGCGCAAGCAGAAACTCCATCTGGTCGGCAAGAACCCGGCGCCCCTTCAGATAAATATACTCGGCATAGGTCGGCGTAAACGGAACGGCAATCAGTTCCATGCCGGCCTGCTCGGGCGTCCTGCCCCCCTTGTGGTTATTACACCGGCGGCACGCGCTAACGACGTTACGCCACTTGTCACTACCCCCCTGGCTGACCGGACGAACATGGTCACGGGTCAGATCCCGGGACAGGAAATGTCCGCCACAATACAGGCACAGGCTGGCATCACGCTTGAACAATGTTTTGTTATTGAGAGGCGGAACATAGCGATCGCGCAATTTAGGCCCTGCCGACGACCTGCCGACGGTAGCAATAATCGAATTCACATCGACCATGCTGCGTCTGCCGGTAACCGCGTTATAGCCACCCCGCACACGATATAACAGGGAACCACATGCATAGGCAACCTGATCCGTATGGTACAGACGAACGGCATCACGATAATCGATCCACTCAAGCGGCATGCCCGCAACGTCGGTACGCAGGACCTGCAGCGAGAAATCTCCGGGTTGTGCTTGCTGCGGCAACATAATTTTTCTCGACCAAACCAAGTTATACTTACGAGTACCTAATTGGTCTACACTCTGTATATCATAGAGTTCCCAAGAAAAATATAATATCCGTACCACAAGGCATAAAGCATGCTGCGGAGGCTCGATTCTGTTTATTTATAAGGGTTTTATCTGACTTGACTCTTAATCGGTTCACGGGCAAAAGACGCGCTCAAAATTCTACAGGCTGATGCGGGATCCCCATAACTGATCCCAACTGAAAAAAGTGGGGCCAGAATCAAGGCCAGCAAAGAAGGAAATTATGAAGATAGGTATACCAAGAGAAATTCATGCTGGCGAGCAGCGGGTAGCCACGACCCCTGATGTCGCCACCCAGTTACAAAAACTCGGCTTTTCCGTCGCGATCGAGTCTGGAGCGGGCGAACCGGCCAACTTTGCCGACTCGGCATACGCCGAAGCCGGCGTCGAGATCGTCAGCGATACCCGTGCGCTTTGGTCCGCAAGTGATATCGTCATGAAGGTGCGCGGGCCCGAACAACACCCGGAGCTGGGGATCGACGAAATCGAATTGTTGCATCAGGGACAGATACTGATCAGTTTCCTGTGGCCCGGCCAGAATCAGTCCACGCTCGACGCGCTGGCCGCCAAAGGCATCACGGCACTGGCAATGGACAGCGTACCGCGCATTTCACGGGCACAAAAACTCGATGCACTGAGTTCGATGGCCAACATCGCCGGCTATCGCGCCGTTGTCGAGGCGGCTCAGCACTTCGGGCGCTTCTTTACCGGCCAGATTACGGCTGCCGGCAAGGTACCGCCGGCCAAGGTGCTGGTGATCGGCGCCGGTGTGGCAGGCCTGGCCGCCATCGGTGCGGCCAAGAGCATGGGCGCAATCGTCAGGGCATTCGACACCCGACCCGAGGTCAAGGAACAGGTCGAGAGCATGGACGGCGAGTTCCTGTTGCTGGACTTTGCAGAAGAGGGCTCGGGCACCGGCGGCTACGCAAAGGTTATGAGCGAAGAGTTTATCGCTGCCGAAATGGCCCTGTTTGCCGAACAGGCGAAAGAAGTCGACATCATCATCACGACCGCGCTGATTCCGGGCAAACCCGCCCCGGAGCTGATTACTGAAGAGATGGTTGAATCGATGCAACCCGGCAGCGTGATCGTTGATCTGGCCGCCGAGCAGGGCGGCAACTGCAAGCTGACCGAGGCGGGCAAGGTCATCGTCAAACACGGCGTGACACTGATCGGCTACACCGATCTGCCCAGCCGGCTGGCTGCGCAATCCAGCCAGCTGTATGGCACGAACCTGCGCCACCTGCTGACCGACATGTGCCCGGAGAAAGACGGCCAGCTGGTTGTCGATATGGAAGACGAAATCACGCGCGGCACGACCGTCGTCAAGGACGGCCAGATTACCTGGCCGCCACCAGCGCCGAAAATCTCGGCGGCACCGGCGCCGAAACCGGCCCCGGCTCCCGCCCCGGTCGAGGACAAGAAACCGAGCATACTCGGACCGATACTGACTTTCGGGTTGGGGGCACTGGCCTTGTTCGGCCTGGGTCTCAAGGCGCCACCTTCGTTCATGGAACATTTCACCGTGTTCGTGCTCGCCTGCTTCGTCGGTTACATGGTCATTTGGAACGTCACGGCAGCATTGCATACACCGTTGATGAGCGTCACCAATGCAATCAGCAGCATCATCATCATCGGCGCGCTGTCGCAGATCAGTTCAGGTGAAGGATGGATCGTGTTGTTGGCCACAGTCACGATACTGATCGCCAGCATTAATATTTTCGGCGGCTTCGCGGTCACGCGACGCATGCTCGACATGTTCAGAAAGTAGGGAACCGTCATGCCACAAGGTGTTGTAACCGTCGCCTATATAGGTGCCACAATTTTATTTATTCTCGCCCTCGGGGGTTTAAGCCATCCGGAAACGGCGCGGCGCGGCAACCTTTACGGCATGACCGGCATGGGTATCGCACTGATCGCGACAATCTTCGGTGTCGTGACCGACAATTACACGTTGCTGATTCTAGCGCTCGTGATCGGCGGCACGATCGGTCTCGTGCTGGCCAAGCGCGTACAGATGACGCAGATGCCCGAACTCGTCGCAATCCTTCACAGCCTGGTCGGTCTGGCGGCTGTATTCGTCGGCTTTGCGACTTTTTCCGACCCGGACATGGATTTTGTCGGCGTGGAACAAACCATCCATGACATCGAGATCTATGTAGGCATCCTGATCGGTGCCATCACTTTCTCCGGATCGGTCATCGCATTCGGAAAGCTAAGCGGCAAGATCGGCGGCAACCCGTTAATCCTGCCGGCCCGTCACTGGCTGAACCTGAGCCTGTTGCTGATCACGATCTGGGTCGGTTCTGCTTTCGTCGGACAATCGGCAGACGGCGGCGGTACGTTTCCGTTACTGGTCATGACGCTCATCGCACTGGCCTTCGGCGTACACATGGTCATGGCGATCGGCGGCGCCGACATGCCGGTCGTCGTATCGATGCTCAACAGCTATTCAGGCTGGGCCGCATCTGCGACCGGCTTCATGCTCAGCAATGACCTGCTGATCGTGACCGGCGCCCTGGTCGGCAGTTCGGGTGCAATCCTGAGCTACATCATGTGCCGCGCAATGAACCGCAAGTTTCTGGCGGTCATCGCCGGTGGCTTCGGCACGACGAGCGGCTCGAGCAGCGCCGCCAGCGGCGAAGATCAGGGTGAGGTCGTGCCGATCGATACGACCGAAACTGCCGAGTTGCTCAAAAATGCCAAGGAAGTGATGATCATCCCGGGTTACGGCATGGCCGTCGCCCAGGCACAGCACATCGTTCACGAAATCACCCGCAAGCTGCGCGACAACGATATTAATGTACGTTTTGGTATTCACCCGGTGGCGGGCCGCATGCCCGGTCACATGAACGTGCTGCTGGCCGAGGCGAAGTTGCCATATGACATCGTGTTCGAGATGGACGAGATCAACGACGACTTTCCGAATATCGATGTGTCCGTCATCATCGGCGCCAACGATATCGTCAACCCTTCGGCGCTGACCGATCCGGACAGCCCAATCGCCGGTATGCCGGTACTGGAATGCTGGAAGGGCGACACGACGATCGTCCTCAAACGCAGCATGGCAACCGGCTATGCAGGCGTACAAAATCCGCTTTTTTTCCTCGACAATACCCGGATGTTGTTTGGCGATGCGCGGGAAAGCCTGGACAAGGTGCTCGCTGATTTATAGCTTATGTTAAAAAAGTGCCAACACAATTTTTGACTTGAAAAGTGAGAGCTGGATCAAGGACATTATCCATGCTCTCGGTTAATTTGGACACTCGTTACAGATGCGCCCGCAACAATAAAAGTCTCGATTATCGAGCTAGGTGTGGGCGCATTTGTACCGTACAATTTGCGCCGCTGTACAAGCCCCGTTCCGGGGCTTGTATTATTTCAGGACACAAAACATCGCTCTCTCAGGGCCCTGAGGGTTGCGGTTCCTTATCAAAACTTTTGTACTCCCGACATGGGCTGGTTAGTACCTTGTGCTAACCCCAAATCGATCGGCAGTCAGCAGCGCCATAAATCAACTGCTCAAAACATATCCCGATCTGCTATAAAACGACTAACCGATCCATCCATTAGCATTTGTTCTTAAAATTCTTCCGGCATATGACGCAACTTATACACAAGGATTCAATAGCCACATGACCTTAGCATCTTTTTACCTTGCTGCAGTTCAATAATGAACTCTAACTATATGTATTATTTACATTATTACTATATCGCTTATTTTTTAATCAGAATGAATCGCCTGAATGCACAATGCGATGTCCAGCCCGGTTCAGGCGCATTATCCACAATTTTATCCACAGCTATTGTGGAAAACCCGGTTTAACGGCGTGGCCGAACAAATTTTGCGTATTGGTCTGGCTACCCCCTTGCTGCGGTTGTTCGATTATCGTTGTCCGGATCCAAAAACAGGGGACGAGCCGCATCCCCCGGGCCGCGGCAAACGCATCATCGTGCCATTTGGAAAAAAAACCCGTATCGGAGTCATCGTCGCCACGACCGACACCTCATCAGTTCCGGACGCGAAACTCAGACAAGCAATTAGCGTCATCGATGCCGAGCCATTACTCGATGAGCAACTTATGGCCTTGCTCGAATGGGCGGCTAATTACTACCATCATGCGCCGGGTGAAGTTATTGCTGCGGCACTGCCCAAACTCCTGCGTAGAGGCGACGCGGTTAACACGACTGAGATGATCTGGCGTACAACCGAATCCGGCCGGACTGTGGCCTTTGAAACCCTGGCCAAACGAGCGCCGGTGCAGGCCCGCATTATCGAACTGGTTAGGGCCAGAGAAGAGGGTGCTAATGCAACCGTACTGTCAGCGGCCGGCAAAACGTGGCGAACCGCCGCCGCTAAACTCGTTAACAAAACTCTGCTTGAAGTTAGCGAACGAAATGTCAGGCCCTCTGCCCGTGCCCATCACAACATCGAGGCACCGCTGGCGGCAACCGATGACCAACAGCAGGCTATCGAGGCCATCACTGCGGCAAATGGTTATGCCGCTTTCCTGCTTGAGGGTGTAACGGGCAGCGGCAAGACTGAAGTCTATCTGCGCTGCATCGAACACCAACTCCAACGAGGTCGACAAAGCCTGTTGCTGGTCCCCGAGATCGGCCTGACACCACAACTCGTTGACCGTTTCCAGCGGCGCCTTGCCAGTAGCATCGCGGTGCTGCATTCCGGCCTGAACGACACCGAACGACTCATGGCCTGGCGAATGGCGCGCAACGGCGATGCCGGCGTTGTAATTGGAACCCGCTCGGCAATCTTCACCCCGCTAGCAAATCCCGGGCTTATCATCATTGATGAAGAACACGATGCATCGCTGAAGCAGCAGGACGGCTTCCGCTACTCGGCCCGCGATCTGGCGGTCTGGCGTGCACGCCAATGCAACATACCGATCGTGCTCGGCTCAGCAACCCCGTCATTCGAGTCACTCGAAAATGCTCATGCAAAACGTTACACGAAATTAAGCCTGCCGAACCGTCCCGGCAACGCACGCCAACCCGCAGTCCGATTGATCGACTTGCGAACACAGCCCTGCAAGGACGGCCTGACCGAACCCTTGCGTGCAGCGATCACCCGCCACCTGGCCGATGACGGCCAGGTGCTGTTATATCTGAATCGTCGTGGCTTCGCACCGAGCATGATGTGTACCAGTTGCGGCCAACTGGCTGAATGCCGTCGCTGTGATGCTCGCCTGGTATTTCACCAACGCCGTGGTCGGCTGATTTGTCACCACTGTGGCGCCGAGCACGCCGTAGCGCATGAATGCGCAGCCTGTCACGCACCGGACCTGCTGCCGGTGGGTCAGGGTACCGAACGGCTCGAACAGGCATTGCAGGAATTGTACGCTCCGCACCGCATCATCCGTATTGATCGTGACACTACACGACGCAAGGGCGAAATCGAACGCCGCCTCGAACTGGTTCGCAGCGGCACGGCACGACTCCTGCTCGGCACCCAGATGCTGACCAAGGGTCATGATTTTCCGAATGTGACGATGGTCGGCATCATCGATGCTGACCAGGGATTATTCGGCACCGATTTTCGCAGCAGTGAACGACTTGCCCAGTCATTCATCCAGGTCGCCGGCCGCGCGGGCCGGGGTGACCGACCGGGCGAGGTATATATCCAGACACTGTTTCCCGAACATCCGCTACTGATAACCCTGATCAAAGAAGGCTACGACCACTTCGCCCGCCAGGCCCTGGACGAACGCAAGTCAGCCGGCTGGCCACCTTATACCTGCCTGGCGCTAACCCGCGCCGAAGCGCCCCAGCGACAAACTGCTTTCACCTTCCTGAATGAGGCACGTGACCTGGCAGCACGGTTCATCAACAGCGGTGAGTTCGCCGACATCAGGTGGCTGGGCCCGGCATCAGCCCCAATGGAACGCCGCGCCGGACGCTACCGGGGGCAACTGCTGATCCAGGCTGACACCCGGAGTCAACTGCAACATTTCCTGGGGGCGTGGCGACCGGCTCTCGACGAACTTAAATCAGCACGTAAAACCAGGTGGTCGGTCGATATTGACCCGACTGAATTGTTTTAATGCCAGGAGTGACGCATATAACTTTGTGAGGGTGGCGTTTGCCATTATTTCCTAGCCTTTTCCCGGGTGGCATTTTTCCAACGTCGTACCCCGAAATACCGTCCAGGGAAAACTCCACCGCCAAATGAAATTAGCATCTGACCCCATTTCCCCCCACTATTCGAGATAGAATCCCGGCTCCCACCCGGCCGTAATACGGCACACAAATGAAGACACAGATCGAACAACTCGTAACAACCGCCCTCGCCCAGCTACCCGGGATTGCCGAAGCCGGTGACAAAACAGCGCTGGTACCTGAAATCGAACGCACCCGCGATCGGCAACACGGCGATTATGCGTGCAATATCGCCATGCGCCTGGCCAAACCACTGCAACAAAAACCGCGCGATATAGCGCAATTAATTATCGACCTGCTCCCGGACTCCGGTCTCATCGAGTCAACTCAGATTGCCGGACCCGGATTTATTAACTTCCGGTTAAGCCCCGCAGCTTTTCATGCCGAACTCGTCAGTATCCTTGAGCAGGGTGATAGCTATGGGCACAGCAACTTCGGTAACGGGGAAAAAATCCTGGTTGAGTACGTATCTGCCAACCCGACCGGACCACTACATGTCGGTCACGGGCGCCATGCCGCCTATGGGGCAACCATCGCCAACCTGCTCAGAGCGACCGGCCATGTGGTTCACGAAGAGTACTACGTTAACGATGCCGGGCGGCAAATGGATATCCTCACCCTCAGCCTCTGGGTACGAATGCTCGAAGCGGCTGATATCGAGGTTCCATTTCCGAGTAACGGCTATCACGGGCAATACATTTACGATATTGCGGTTGACGCCGCTCGGCAGTTTGCAGATTCAGTTTCTGCCGAGCACTTGCATGGTATCGATACGCTGCCGCAGGATGCCCCGAATGGTGATGCCGATATCTACCTCGACGCCTTTATCAATCTGGCCCGCAATTGTCTGGGTGAGGACCGTTTCACTGCAATACTCAATCATGTGCTGGATGCAATTCTGACCGACATCAAGGAGGATCTGGCCGAATTCGGCGTTAACCCCGACCAATGGTTTTTTGAACGAAGCCTGATGGAGAGTGGTGCCGTGAAACATGCGCTGGACAAGGTTACAGCCAGCGGCAAGACCTATGAACAGGATGGCGCAATCTGGTTCCGCGCCACGGATTATGGAGACGAGAAAGATCGTGTTGTCATCCGCGACAACGGTCGCAGCACATACTTTGCTTCGGACATTGCCTATCATCTGCATAAGCGTGAACGTGGTTTTGACACACTGCTCGACATCTGGGGCGCAGATCACCACGGTTATATCCCGCGCGTCCGTGCCGGTATTGCAGCAATGGGCGAAGCTGCAGACATTCTCGAGGTCGAACTGGTGCAGTTTGTTGCATTATTCCGTGGCGCTGATAAGCAGAAGATGTCGACCCGCTCGGGTGACTTCATCACACTGCGGGAACTGCGTGATGAAGTCGGCAATGATGCGGCACGTTTCTTTTATGTAACCCGTTCGAACGAACAACACCTGGACTTCGATCTTGAACTGGCCAAGTCCCAGTCTAACGACAACCCGGTCTATTACATCCAGTACGCACATGCGCGTGTCTGGAGCGTCATGCGCGAACTCGACACCCGCAACCTGGACTGGAATCAGCATAACGGCCAGCAACATTTACACTTGTTGACGGCAGACCACGAACAGGCTTTGCAGCAAAGGCTTGCGCGTTATCCCGAAATTCTCGAGCTGGCGGCTCGGCAACGTGCACCACAGCATCTGGTACATTACCTGCGAGATCTGGCTAATGAATTGCATGCCTACTACAACGCGCATCGGTTTATTGTGGATGAGGTCGGGTTACGCGATGCGCGCCTGCTATTGATCAATGCGGTTCGGCAAATCATCCGTAATGGACTGGATCTGGTCGGTGTATCAGCACCCCAGTCGATGTAACGCCGATGCCAAAACGTAAAACCAGGAGCAAGCAAAGAACCCGGCGTGCGGCGCCATCGAAACCAATGCCGGGTTGGATCTGGGGTCTTTTTGGTCTGACCGTCGGCCTGTCTATCGCCGCCGCAATCTATGTCAAGGACCGTGAAATGCAGCCGCCCCGGGCAACCAGCAGCAACCCGGGACCATTCACCGTAGAGCCCGTCACCAGGCCGGCAGCGGACATTGCCGAAAAGCCCGAACCACGCTTCAAGTTTTACGACATGCTGCCAAACTTTGAAGTCATCATTCCGGAACAAGACACGGTCGTTTACAACGATTCACAGCTTGCACCGCTCAATATACCGGGCATTTATGTCCTGCAGGCCGGTTCATTCTCAAGCTATGCCGATGCAGACCGCATGAAAGCGCGGCTGGCAATGCTCGGTATCTCATCACGGATTCAGAATGTGAGCATCGATGCCAGGGAATATCACAGAGTCAGGATTGGTCCAGTGGACAGCCTGGACCAACTGAATAATTTGCGTGATCAGCTACGCAACGCAGCGATTGATATCATGGTGATTCGTGTTGGTGGCTAACCGTGCCCGTTACTGGTCAGGAATCTGCGTTCTGGCGCTTCTTGCCGCAGGTTGTTCACGCACCCTTGAGACGGCCGAACCGATTGTCGATTCATCTGTAGGCCAACAAGGCACGCCAGGGGCGACGGTCAAACCCGCGCAACTACCCGAACCAACACCTGAACAATTGGCCAGGCAACGTGCCGACGAACTTTCCTGTGCTCGCATTACGGTTGCCGCAGTGGGTGACATCATGCTCGGCACCGATTTTCCGGAAAATCGCCTGCCCGATGACGATGGCCGGTCACTGCTTGCCGAAGTTGCACCGGTGTTCTCAAGTACCAATATCACCTTTGGCAATCTTGAAGGCGTATTGATGGATGGCGGTGAACCGGTAAAGACCTGCAAAGATCCATCCGCTTGCTACCTGTTCCGCACCCCGACGCACTATGCCGGGCATCTCGCCGATGCTGGCTTTACGGTTATGAGCCTGGCCAACAACCATGCGCGTGACTTCGGTGAAGCCGGTCGCACAGCGAGCATGGCATCACTGGATGCGGCCGGTATTCGTCATTCGGGACGCACCGGTGACCTGGCCATTTGGCCTGACGGCAAGATCAAGACCGCGCTGATTGCGTTTGCACCCTTCACCAATTCAAACCCAATGCTTGATCTTGATGCGGCGCGTAACGAGATTGCAAAACTCAAGGAAATGGTTGATCTCATCATCGTGTCATTTCATGGCGGTGCCGAGGGAGCAGAGGCCTCACATGTACCGTTCGCCAGTGAAACTTATTTCGGTGAGAATCGCGGCAATGTTGTTGAATTCTCACACGCCATGATCGATACCGGAGCCGACCTTGTCATCGGTCACGGTCCGCACGTACCGCGCGCACTGGAAACCTATAACGGACGACTGATTGCTTATAGTCTGGGCAATTTCGCTACTTACTATGGCATCAGCATTCATGCCGAAAAAGGGCTGGCGCCCATTCTCATTGTGACGGTTGACGGTAATGGACAGTTCATCAGCGGTGAAATCGTATCGGCAATTCAGCAGCGACCCTTCGGGCCACGCCTGGACGACCGCCACCGCGCTTATGAGCGCATCTGGGAACTGACCGAACAAGACTTTGCGGGTGGCGGCATCCGTTTTCAGAACGGCGGCAGTTTTTTTCCTGCATCTGAACCCGAAACCGGATGTCAGCAAGATCCTGGGCAACCTGTCCTGCAAGCGGAATGACAACTACAGCACGCAACGCCGCAACTGTGGTGCTACGTGAATTAACGCCCCGCATCACCCTCGCTACACTGCCGACCCCACTGGTCCCTGCCGCAACTCTGGCGACCACACTTGATCTCGATGCGTTACAGATAAAAAATGACGGTCAAACCGGCAAGGTCTATGGCGGCAATAAAGTGCGCAAGCTCGAATTCCTGTTTGGCGACGCTATGCATCGTGGTTGCGACTGTGTCATAACATTCGGCGCCGCGGGTTCAAATCACGCACTCGCAACTGCGATTTATGCAACCCGTCTCGGCTTGAAATGCCATGTGGTTATGAGTGACCAGCCCGTGACGCCTTATATTGCGCAGACACTGCGCTATCACGCACTACTTGGTACAAACCTTGTACTGGCAAACGATTACGGCGAATCCATCGATATTGCCGACCAATTAGCGGCACATCATCCAACCGGGGCGCGGCGGCTATACAGAATTCCGTGGGGCGGTTCATCGCCACTGGGTGCCCTCGGTTTCGTTAATGCAGCATTCGAACTTGCTGACCAATGTGGCGACATCGCTCCGGATGTCATCTATGTGGCCTGCGGGACGATGGGTACCGTAGCCGGACTCGCGCTGGGATTGCGGCTCGCCGGGCTGAAAACCCGGATCAATGCGGTCAGCGTCGTACCACCATCGCTGAGCACAGCAACCGGAATTGCCGGGCTGTTTGTGGCCGCAAACCAAAAACTTCATGAGATCGATACAACAATCCCGCTATTGGAGGACCCGCTGGTTAATCTGACGCTACGCGACGAATTTTTTGGCAGCGGATATGCCGAGACAACATCCGAATGCACGCAGGCCGTCGCACTGATTCACAATACTGAAGACATCACCCTCGAGATGACCTATACCGGCAAGGCACTGGCTGCACTAATCCATGATGCTCGTCGCCAACGACTCACCGGACAAAGGGTTGTATTCTGGAATACTTACAATACAAGACCATACCCTCCGGCCGTCAATGCAGCACAGGAAACATCTTTACCCGACTGGGCACGACACTACCTGCCGACCGCCACAGATGCGCAATGAGTGCCTGAGGATCCGGCATGGCAACAAAAATCTGGCCTGCAGGGACAACCATATCAACACTCAAGGGTCATTGTTATAGTATAGATTCAGCAACAGGTTTTTCAGTTCCCGGCGAGTAATATCTCCGGGTTGGAGCAGCCGGAGGAAACCGATGAGACGATTAAAAGAACTACTGGCGGCCAAGGGCAGTGAGATCTGGTCAATCAGACCGGATCAGTCAGTCTACAATGCGATTCATTTGCTGGCTGAAAAAGAAATCGGTGCATTAGCCGTTATGGACGGCAACCGCCTCATCGGCATCGTTTCAGAGCGAGACTACGCTCGACAAATTATTCTGAAAGGCCGCTCCTCCGAAACCACGCTGGTCAAAGATATCATGACCAGCGATGTCATTACGGCACACGCAGATCAGGGTGTTCGGGAATGTATGGGACACATGACTGAGAAACGAATTCGCCACCTGCCGATATTAGATGACGATGGCAAACTCATCGGTATGATTTCAATCGGTGACCTGGTCAGGTCTGTTATTGCTGAGCAACAATCAACCATTGGTGATCTTGAAAAATATATCAGCAGCTAGCAACATCCAGGTTGGCTGCTCAAATCATCTTGCCGGGCAGCCCTTAGCGGCGAAAATTAATGCCGAGCGCCCTGAGCTTGCGGTATAAATGTGTCCGCTCCATACCAACCCGCTTGGCCAGTTGGCTTACTTTGCCATCACACATTACGAGTTGCTGGGTTAGATAGGCCTTTTCGAATTGCTCCCGGGCTTCACGCAAAGGTAGTGACAACATGTCCAGCTTGAGCAGAGAAACCTCATGTTCCGATACCGGTGGCAAGGCACTTTCAAGCTCGTCGAGTGTAATCTCTTCGCCCCCCCCCGATGCAATCAACAAACGTCGTACCAGGGCGCGCAATTCACGTACGTTACCGGGCCACGGATAGTGTCGCAGCCTGTTTTGTGCAGCGACGCCGAAGCGCCTGAAGGACAGTTGATTAGCATCGACAAACTGCTCCACGAATATTCTTAACAACTCGGGCACATCTTCGGGATAGTCTCGTAATGCCGGGATCCGGATCGTGGAAATAGCCAGTTGCTCGATGAGATCGCCGCGAATACCGGCACCCGCCGGATCTGCACAGACCTGGGGTGTCACCGAGGCAAGGAAACGAATATTGGTCCTTTGCCTGTCTGACCGCCCACTCGGTAAATAGTCACCATGCTCGATAACAGTGGCCAGTATGCGTTGCGCATCTGCACTAAACGACTCAAGTTCACGCAGAAACAACACCCCACCCTCAGCCTGTGCGATAAAACCGGGTTGGACACTGTCGTCCGCGCCGGAACCAAGCAACAGGTGTGACAGTCGATCTGCCGCCAGGTCGTCACCCCCCAGGCAAACAAACGGCAGATTGCAACGGGTCGACAAAGCGTGCAGATAGCGTGCCCCGGCCTCACGGCCCGAACCGGGCTCACCGGCTATGAGTACTGGTGATGCAAGCGTTGCCAATTGTTCCAGGGAACGGCGAACGGCGTTGATTTGATTGCTCTTGCCAACCGGGCCCGCCAGCGGCGGCAACCTCATCGGATTTTCTAATTTCGATGCATTGAGCAGCGCATTCTCTACTGTTAGTAACAGTTTCGCGATAGATACCGGCTTTTCAATAAAGTCTGTGGCCCCATGTCGGGTCGCTTCAACTGCCGTCTCGACCGTGCCATGCCCCGACATCATGACCACCGCACAACCGGGATCGGCAGCAGCCGACCATTCCTTGAGCAACGTAATGCCATCCGTATCCGGCATCCAGATATCCAGCAAAATGAGGTCTGGTTGCTCGGTGCTGACCAGGTTACGTGCCTCGGTTGCATTACCGGCTGTCGTGACCCGGTAACCCTCATCGGACAGAATTTCATCAATCAGCGTTCTGATATCAGTTTCATCATCAACAACGAGAATTTTAGCGCCAGTCATGAGGCTCTTTCCGTGCTTACCTTGTTAACACCATGGTACTCATGCGTGCCGGTGACACGCCTGATCGGCAACCGGACCGTCATGATGGCACCGCCCTGTTGAAGATTTTTGGCACTGACGGTACCGCCATGTTCCTCGACAAGCTTCTTGACGATTGCCAACCCGAGTCCGGTGCCTTTATTTTTTGTCGTCACATAAGGATCGAACAACCTGTCAATCGTTTCCGGGTCGATACCGCTACCATCATCACTAATACGTATCTCCGCATAATCTCGACCAGCAATCACTGCCATACAGGTGGTAATATCGAGGCACATTTCTTCCTGACCCTCCATGGCCTCAAATGCGTTACGTATCAGGTTATGCAGTAGCTGGCGAATACGTGCATTGTCAGCATCTATATCACCGATAGCGGTATCGAGATTGAGTCGGATCTGGGCATGATTGTCGTGTGACCAATACAGGGACACAACCTCCCGGATCAATTGATTAAGATCGAATCGCGAGATATGGATTTCCGGTGCGCGGGCATATTCGCTGAACGCGTTGACCATATTGCGCATGGCCTCAACCTGGGCAATGATCGTGTTGGTTGCACGACTCAACACTTCAGCTTCCATTTCCTTCATACCGCTGAGATAACGGCGTTGAATTCGTTCAGCCGATAACTGAATCGGGGTCAGAGGATTCTTGATTTCATGCGCCATGCGCCGGGCAACTTCACCCCAGGCTGCATCCCGCTGCGCCTGTAGTAACGTCGTTACATCATCAAAAACAATAATACTGCCGCCTGGTTCGCCTTCATCTGCCGGTAACGCCGTGCTAGCGCAGACAAATACACGCCTGCCCGATGCGCTTTGCACGCTAACCTGCTCGCGCCATTCTGTGTCGGCAGATTCAAGATGTTCCTGAATGCCTGCCATGAATTCGGCCAGCGTTGCATGCACCCCGATCAAATCGCCAATCCAGCGACCGACCACACCGGTCAGATTTGTTTCGAGCATTGCATTTGCAGCATCGTTTGCAAGCCTGATGCGACCGTCACTTTCGAAGGCGATAACCCCGGTCGAGAGTCGTGCGAGAATAGCCTCGACGTGCGCCCGTTCCTTATCGACACGCTGTTCGCTAAGCCGTGCCTCTTCCCGGGCCTGCGACAGGCGTTGAATCATCTGGTTGAATGAATCGATCAGAAAACCTATTTCATCATGTGATGTCACCGACAGCCGCGAATCGAAATCGCCCGCCGCAACGGCACGGGTACCGGCCACCACTGACAAAATCGGTGCGACAAGTCGACGGGCAAACAGGAATGCACCGTAAACGGCTAACAGCACCGATAACAGGACGACGAGCGTCAGGGTTAGTGCAAAACTGGCTTTTAACGGTTCGCGCAGAAAAACAAGTTCGTTATAGCGGGAATAAGTAGTCTCGACCGAATCGACCAGTACGCCAATGCGCTCACCGACCGGATAAATAGCCTGAAGAACCAACGGTTCCTGACCAAGCCGGGCATTCGCTAACAATATGGCCGCACGAACCTGGTAAGTCCCGAGGCCAATTGGATCGATGCCGACGTAACTGCCGGTTTTACGCACCTGTAACATCACATCTTCTGGCGGTGTGGACGGAAACGGGGCGGATACATCCTGATGACTGGTGGCAACAATCAGATAGTTCCGGCCATACAATGTGGCCTCGATTGCGCCCGCATCACGTCGCAACTGGCCAAGCAATCTCACCAGGTCGCTGTCATCACTGCGTAACAACGCTGCTGCAATCTGTTGGCTATTCTCCATGCTGGTATAAATACGGCTATCCAGTGCCGCACTACTTAGTGACAGCGCATCTTGCAAGCCACCCTGAATCTCTATATCAAACCATGTATCGATGCCACGATACAGAAACAGCACCGCGAACAGGTACACAACGATGAGCGGTGCAACGACCAGGCCGACAATCGCCGCCAGCATGCGCGCTTTAAGTTTTGACCCCGGCACCTGCTGCCAGTTGTCCCGTACCAATCGCACCAGGTTGCCCAAAATCAGGATGATCAGGATACAGACACCGACCACATTGCCAGCCAGCAGAATATTGTGCAGCCGACCAAATTCCTGCAGGTTCTGCGCCGTCCACCACAGCAGCACCAGATCTGAAGCGCCAAGCAGCAACATGGCACCGATCAATGTTATGTAAAAACCCCGTTTCAGGCGTTTAAAATCCATACATACCAATCACTTTCCAAGCGAAAACTACTGCTCCAGAAGGCAAATAATCGCAACGGTCCGGGTAACGTGTTCTGATCGAGTACAGCACGCAATGCAATTTCATACTGTTCATCGGCGTCCAGCAAAGAAGCATCTATGATCGGCAGATTGACAATTCTGCCCATGCTGTTGAGCGCCGAAAATAATGTTGCAAACGAATCCTGCTCGCCGCTGTTCAGGTTACGCACAACATAGCGCTCACTAAGGGGCTGATAACTGAGTTCAAAACTCTGTTCCAGCATTGCCGTTTCTTTATCCAGCCAGAAACGACGGACCCTGGCGAGCTGAATTTGTAACTCGATCGTCAATACGATCCCGCTATCCAGCGCAGCCAGCGCTTCATCGCTCAGGCGAAAATCAATCAGCACATCCGCGAACCAGACGCCCTGGAACAGACGCGATTCAGCGCTGCGAATCTCGAACGGCTGATCTTTCGAATAGGCACTGCCAAGTGGCGCAAAACTGATCAGCAATGCGCAAATGAAGCCAACAAAAGAGCATGCGGTTAGCCGCTTGTTTAGTCTTGCCCTTGTTAGCAACAGCAGATTCTTATTTTGGAAATTGGTGTCAGACACCATTCCCCCGCAAGTTAAGTGCTTCGTTCCATTAAAGCATAATAGAAGCCGTCGGTATTGGCTGGTCCCGGCAATAATTGATACCCCGGCCCTGATTCTGCAACAACAGTTTCAGGCATATCGACCTGCGATAATCTAATCTCGCTCGCCTTGGGTTGTCTGCGCAAAAAATCACCAATAACCTCATGGTTCTCGACCCGCAACACCGAACAGGTCGCATACAACAAACGACCACCCGGCTTGAGCAATGGCCATAACGCATCAAGCAGGCGACCCTGGCGGGCGGCAAATACCCCAATATCATCGTAACGCCGCAGGAACTTGATGTCAGGATGACGACGAATGACGCCGGTGGCCGAACACGGCGCATCGACCAGGATCCGATCAAATGACCCCCGGGCATTGCTGTCACCCGGCCATGGCTGCTCTGCATCAGCAGTGATGACCTCTGCAGTATAACCAATACGCTCAAGATTCTGCCTGATCATTGCATTACGGTTGGCATCGATATCGACAGCAATAACCTCGAGTTGCCCACCACCACGCTCAAGGATATGCCCGGTTTTACCGCCGGGCGCCGCACAAGCATCAAGGACGCGCATACCGGGCGTTGCATCCAGCAATGCAGCTGCAAACTGGGCGCCAGCATCCTGTACGGACACCAATCCGGTCGTGAACCCGGGCAGTTCATCGATCGATAACGGCTGTTCCAGGCAGATGGCGGTAGGTAACCCGGCCAACCTTGTCACGCCTATGCCATGCTCTGACTGCAGGGCTTTGACATAGGCAGCTGCATCGACGCGAGCCAGGTTAAGGCGCAACCACATCGGTGGCCGGATCAGTGCTGAGGTCAGGATCTGTTGCGCCCGGCCGTTCCAGTCCGCCCGCAGACAATCGATCAGCCACTGCGGATGTGAATAACGTCCTTCATCCGCATCCAGTACTGTTGCCAGCAATGTGTCTTGCTCGCGCTGGAAGCGCCTGAGTGTCGCGTTGACCAGACTGGCGGCACGCGGTCGCTGCAACTCGCGTGTTGCCTCCACAGTCGCGGATACCGATGCATAACCGGGTTGACGCATGTCAATCAGCTGGAACAGCCCGACTGACAACAGTGCCTCGATAATATGATCGCGCGACCGCAAGGGCCGATCCAGCAATTCTCTGATTATGAGTCGATGACGGTGATGCCAGCGTAACGCACCAAAGGCCAGTGCCTTGACCAATGCCTGATCGCGAACGGGCAACTGATTGCTGCGCGCCAGGCTCAGTGCCCTATCCAGCGAGCGGCCCTTGCTCAGAACCTGATCGACCGTAAAGGCGGCGGCGGCCCGTGTTGCCACGCCCCTTTTGGACTTTGTTTTGTCGTCACTCATCAGCTGAGAAGCTTGCCGACGATGTCGTGACCGCGGGCAAAATCACCGGCCGTTACCCGCCGGCGTCCGGGCATCTGCAATTCAAGGATGCGCAGTATGCCGCAACCCGTACTCACTTCAATACCATCATTCGTTACCGCTACAATCCGACCGGGGGGCAGCAAGCCCTGTAGCGCCGACCCCGTTTTGTCTGCAACTGCATCTGACCGCCAGCAACGCATCCGCTCGCCATCAAGAACCGTTTCAGCGACCGGCCACGGGTTATAGGCCCGTACCTGGCGCTCGAGCTCAACCGCTGGCCGCGACCAGTCGATCAATGCATCAGCCTTGCTGATCCGCGCCGCATAAGTTACGCCTGCCTCGCCCTGAGGGTCGGGCCTTAAAGCGCCGGCAAGTATTGGATCAACACAACGGGCCAGCAGGTCTGCACCCAGTTCGGCAAGCCGGTCATGCAGTTCACCGGCCGTTTCGCCGGCACCAATATCAGTCTGTTGCAGGGCAAATACCGGGCCGGTATCGAGTCCCGCAGCCATTTGCATGAGACTGATGCCGGTTTGCCGGTCACCGGCCAACAGCGCCGCCTGAATCGGAGCGGCGCCCCGCCAGCGTGGCAGCAGAGATGCATGTACGTTAATACACCCTGCTCCGGGCAGCGCAAGCACAGCTGGTGGCAGTATCAGCCCGTAGGCGACAACGATCATCAGATCCGGGGCAAATGTCGTCAGCCGCGTCTGAACGGCTGCAGACCCCAACCGGACGGGCTGGTAAACCGGCAGGCCATTTTTTTCGGCACAAACCTTGACCGGCCCGGCAGTGAGCCGCCGCCCACGGCCCGAGGGTCGATCCGGCTGCGTCAGTACCGCAACCACCTCATGCTGCGACGCAATCAGACGCGTCAGGCTGGGAACAGCAAAATCGGGCGATCCGGCAAAAATAATCCGTGCCATGTTTCAATCAGCCTCCGCCGGCAAATACCGACAATATGCACCAATATAGTGCATTTACCGGAGCCTGTTCAGATAACCCGTCATTACAGCGCAACATCAGCAACTGAAAACCTCGCAGCGGTAAGAGAATTAGCGGATTCGCTAATATGCCGGCTTTGTGGTCGGGGCATCCATGGGCGCACGCTTGCGTTGCTTAAGTGCCTTTTTCTTGATGCGCAGACGCTTGAGTTCAGACAGATAGTCAACAAGCAGCTTGCCATCGAGGTGGTCCATTTCATGCTGAATACAAACTGCCAGCAAATCTTCGGCCTCCAGTTCAAAAGACCGGCCATCGCGATCCAGCGCCCGTATGCGGATTTTCGTGGCTCTGTTGACCGGTTCGGTGACTCCCGGGACCGACAGGCAGCCTTCGTCACTCGATGCCGAACCCTGTTGTGCGAGGATCTCAGGATTGATAAAACAACGCGGTTCATCCTTGGTTGCGGAGATATCAAGTACCATAATGCGCTCATGCACATCTACCTGGCTGGCCGCAAGCCCTATACCCGACGCTGCATACATCGTTTCAAACAGGTCATCAATCAGCTGCCGCACCGCATCGTCCACGGTGGTCACGGCAGAAGCTCGCGTACGCAGGCGCAAATCGGGATATTCAAGTACTGTCAGCACTGCCATAATGTTTCCTTCGCAATTTCGTGCACAGTGCCATGAATTGCGAATAATTTTATGATATATCGACATATAGCCAAGTGAAAAACCAGTATATTTTACCGGTTATTACCTGTATCAGGCTTGTTGTTGTCATGTGTTGTTCATCTGTGCGCGTCCGGGAATTATAGCAGTGGCTTGTTCCGGGGCATCGCCCATTAAACTTTAGGGATGGAAATTCCATGAAGATTTCCCTGCCGCTGATCCGATCGGTCACCGCCGGTATGTGCTTGCTGCTTGTTGTTTTCCCGGGTTCGGAGGCCTTCGCCGGCGGTACACGTGCGGGCCTGACCAGCGGCATTGCCGCCCAGTCGGGAGCCGCCGTTGCCCTCAATCCATCACACCCCGACCGCTATGTCGTCAAACGGGGCGATACTCTGTGGGACATCTCCGCGATGTTCCTGCGCGATCCCTGGTATTGGCCGGAGATCTGGCGGGTCAATCCGCAGGTTGAAAACCCACACCTGATATATCCGGGTGACGTGCTAATCCTTGTCTATATTGATGGCAAACCGCAAATTCGCCTCGAACGCGCCGGCGGTGATGAAAAACTGTCACCGCGTATTCGCAGTGAGGATCTGCAAGAGGCCATCATGACGATCCCGCTCGAGACCATTGCTGCTTTCCTGAGCAAAGGCACAGTGCTGCAATTCGATCAGGCCGAGAAACTACCCTACATCGTGGCCATCAAGGAAGGTCACCTGATTGCCGGAGCCGGAAACGATGTCTATGTGCGCGGCACCGGTATCGGGCCGGTTGGCAGCGGTTACAGCGTAGTACACATCGGTGAACCGCTTATCGACCCTGACGATGACGCCGTGGTCGGCTATGAAGGAATCTTCGTCGGTGAAGGTCTGATTGCGCGGTCCGGCGATCCGGCAACCCTGCACCTTGTTGATACGCAGCGTGAAGCGCTTGAGGGCGACCGGTTGTACGAACGGGAATTCAACATTCCACTGCAGTTCATCCCCAGGACCCCTGAACAGGATGTCTCCGGCAGCATTATTCATGTCATCAACGGACTGTCGATCATCGGTCAATATCAAATTGTGGTTCTCAACCGGGGTATGCAGCACGGTCTTGAACTCGGTCATGTACTGGGGATCTGGCAAGCGGGTGAAAAAATACCTGATCGAATCGAAGGCGGCTCCGTACGACTGCCGGATGAACCGGCCGGCACACTGATGGTATTCAAAACTTACCCACGCATCAGCTACGCCCTGATTATGGAAGCCACCACCGACATACATATCTTTGACAAGGTCAAAACGCCGGACTAGGGATTTGCGCCCACCCCGGTTTTTTGCAAACCCCGTCAATAGCACAGATTTTGATCTGTTCATCAGCAGGTAAAACTGCTGAAATTAACCAATGGGGCCAGGCCTCATTGGTTTAATAATCGGGGGTTTGCGTGCTTGATGATGCGTGGTTAACGCTCGGCCTTGCCAGCGGAGTTACCGGTTCCACCGTAACCGCCCTGCTTGAACGATACGGTTCGGTTGCCCGCGCTGTCGGTAACTCTGCGGACGAACTGCTGGCCGCCGGGGTTACGGCCGCCGGGGTACGCGATATTCTTGCCCCTGACCGCGAGCAGCAAAGTCGTTGCTGGAAATGGCTGGAAGCGCCACAGCACTGCGGCATAACCTGGCTTGATTCACGTTACCCGCCTTTGCTCCGCGAAATTCCGTCTGCGCCACCGCTGCTATTTGTGCGTGGTGATGCCAATATACTGAGTCTGCCGCAACTATCGATTGTTGGCAGTCGCAGCGCAACGCCCGGCGGTGAAGCAACTGCCCGGCGGTTCGCCGGACATCTTGCGCAATCCGGGTTCTGCATCACCAGTGGCCTTGCGCTTGGTATTGACGCGGCTGCGCACCGGGCCACCTTGCTGGCCGGCGGTCAAACAATCGCGGTACTGGGTAGCGGACCCGACATAATCTACCCGCGCGATCATCTGCGCCTGGCCGATGACATTGCAGCCAACGGCGCACTGATCTCGGAATTTGCGCCTGGTTGTACACCGCGCCGCTCACAGTTTCCACGCCGTAACCGGATTATCAGCGGATTGGCGCTCGGCACCCTGGTGGTCGAAGCCGGCAAGCATAGCGGTGCGCTTATTACGGCGAGGAATGCCGCCGAACAGGGCCGCGAAGTGTTCGCAATTCCCGGTTCAATCCACAACCCGGTTGCACGTGGCTGTCACCAGTTAATTCGTACCGGCGCCAAGCTGGTAGAAACCGCAGAGGATATCAGCGAAGAACTCGGCGGAATAATTGCCGGATTTGCGGCAACCATTGAACAAAATGTCGCCGCACACAGATTATCCCCGGAACGAGTTGAAGATACCGACTACCAACGCTTACGGAGCCTGATGGGCTGGGATCCGGTCACCGTAAACACACTTATTACCCGTAGTGGATTGACGGCAGAGGAGGTTTCCTCCATGCTTTTAATATTGGAACTGGAAGGATACGTAGAACCGCTGACCGGCGGACTCTATGTGCAGAGGGAAGAAGGTCGATCAAAATGAGTGAAACGGTGCTGGACGTTCTCATGTATCTATTTGAAACGTATTCTGATCAGGATATGGCAGATGAGCCGGAACCCGATCAGAGCATTTTACGTGAAGAACTGTTACAGGCCGGGTTCGGCGAGCCTGAAGTCGATCGTGCTCTCGACTGGCTGGATGGATTAAGCACCTGTCGCCTGCCGCCGTTCACCAACCAGCCTGCAGAACGATCTATACGGTTGTTCAATCCATCCGAGCTGTCACGGCTCGATGCGGAATGTCGCGGCTACATCCTTTACCTCGAACAAATCAGTATCTTGTCGCCAGTACAAAGAGAGCTGGTTATAGACCGGCTCGTCGCACTTGGCGCGGGTGATGTGGATGTTGATCAGGTCAAATGGGTAGTGCTGATGGTTTTGTTCAGCCAACCGGGCCAGGAAAAGGCGTTTGCCCGGATGGAAGACCTGGTATTTGAAGAAAATACCGGTCAGTTAAACTGACTCCATTAATGCCATCTAACTCTATATTCATCCTTTGATTCTCTCTTACCGTGGCCATGTCTCGGTTTGTTTTACACAGACAGTGAAATGGGAATGAACATAGTCATCGTCGAATCGCCGGCAAAAGCGAAAACCATCGAAAAGTATCTGGGCAAGGACTACAAGGTTCTGGCTTCGTATGGGCATGTCCGTGACCTGATGCCAAAAGAAGGCGCAATTGATACCGAGAACTCGTATACGCCGAAGTACGAAATCATCGAAAAGAATGAAAAACGTGTCGATGCCATTGCCAAAGCACTGAAGAAAGCCGACGCGCTGTTGCTCGCCCCTGATCCCGATCGTGAAGGTGAAGCCATTGCCTGGCACCTGCATGAGCTTCTACAGGAACGTGGGTTACTGCAGAACAAAGACGTACATCGCATTGTGTTCCACGAAATTACCAAGCCTGCAGTGCAGAACGCGGTGGCCAATCCGCGCGTATTGTCGGATCTGCTCGTCAACGCACAGCAAGCTCGCCGGGCACTTGATTACCTGTACGGCTTTAACATATCGCCGTTGTTGTGGAAAAAGATCAGCCCCGGTCTATCGGCCGGGCGGGTACAATCAGCCGCGCTCAGGCTGATTGTCGAGCGTGAAAAAGAAATTGATGCGTTCCAGAAAAAGGAATACTGGACGATTGAAGCCACCGTCAACGAGGAGCCGGCCAGCTTTGCCGCCCGTCTGGCTGAATATCAGAACGAAAAGGTCCAGCAATTCAGCTTTGTTAATGAAGAGCAGGCGTATGCTGTACGCAACACACTGCTGACTGCGGCTGACGGCAAAGTCCGCGTAGGCAGCGTCACCAAGAAGCAGCGCAAGCGTAATCCTACCGCGCCGTTTACGACCTCGACACTGCAGCAGGAAGCGGCGCGTAAGCTCGGCTTCACGACGCAACGTACGATGATGACGGCACAGCGTTTGTATGAAGGTCTTGAGACCGCCGACCAGGACGAGGGCAGTGTCGGTCTGATCACCTACATGCGTACCGACTCGGTCACACTCGCAACCGAGGCACTGGATGAAATTCGCGCACTGATCCGTGAACGCTACGGTGCCGAAAACCTGCCGGATGAAGTCCGGGTTTATAAAACCAAGGCCAAGAATGCCCAGGAGGCTCACGAAGCCATCCGGCCGACGAGCGTCTTGCGCCTGCCGAGTGAGCTCAAGAATACGCTGAATCAGGATCAGTATAAATTATACGACCTGATCTGGAAGCGCACCGTGGCCTGCCAGATGGTACATGCCGTTTTCGACATGGTTGCACTTGACCTGCTGCCGACCGTCAACCCGACAGCGGCGCGGTTGCGCGCAACCGGCTCCACCCTCGTCAAGCCGGGCTTCATGGCGGTATATCATGAAGGTCAGGATGACGTGAAAGGAACCGACGATGACCGCACGCTGCCGGTCGTCAACGAGGGTGATGTGCTGACACTCGCAGAAGTACGTGCCGAACAGCACTTTACCGAGCCACCGCCACGCTTCACGGAGGCCAGCCTGGTCAAGACCCTGGAGGAATTCGGCATCGGCCGACCCTCCACCTATGCCAGCATCATTGCGACTCTGAAGAATCGTGAATATGTCGAGATGGACGGCAAACGCTTCATACCGACAGATGTGGCCATTGTCGTTATCAACTTCCTGACCAAACATTTTGAACTCTACGTCGACTATGATTTCACCGCCCGGATGGAAGATACGCTCGATGAAATATCCCGTGGTGAACAAGAACGGATTCCGGTACTAGACAATTTCTGGCAGCCTTTCCACAAGCTCCTCACCGAAAAAGAAGAAACCGTAACGCGCGAAGATGCCGGACAGGCGCGTATGTTGGGCACCGATCCAAAATCCGGCAAGCCGGTCAGTGTGCGGATTGGTCGTTACGGGACATTTGCACAAATCGGTACCCGCGAGGACGAAGACAAACCGAAATTTGCCGGCCTGCGGCCCGGGCAGAAGATGGCGACTATCCAACTTGATGAAGCACTCGAACTGTTCAAACTGCCGCGCAAACTCGGCGAAACCCCGGAGGGCGAGCCGGTTTCTGCCAGCATCGGCCGGTTTGGTCCCTACGTTCGTTACGGCGACAAGTTTGCGTCGATGCGTGACGATGATCCGTACACGATCTCACTTGAGCGTGCGCTCATAATTGTTGCCGAAAAGAAGGAAGCTGATGCAAACCGGTTGATTCTCGATTTTGCAGATGCAGGCATCCAGGTGCTGAACGGGCGCTATGGGCCGTACATCACAAACAAGGAAAAGAACGCCAAGGTTCCAAAAGACCGTGAACCCAAGAGCCTGACCCTTGAAGAATGCATAGAGCTGCTGGCCAAGGCTCCGCTACGCAAGAAACGCGGAGCCAAGAAAAAGACCAAGAAAAAGACCAAGAAAAAAGCCAGGAAAAAAGCCGGCAAGAAGTCCAGGAAAAAAGCCACGCCGAAAGCCTCTGCGCCAGCCGAGACCAAGGACGGCTGAACGCTCAGGAATATATCTTGATGCCAGCGGCGATCAGCTTTGTTCATTTGCGTCAGGCCGCCAGGATTATTCAGGCCGGCGGCGTGGCCGCCTACCCGACCGAGGGGGTCTTCGGGCTTGGCTGTGATCCCCGCCAACACTCAGCGGTATTGCGCATCCTCGCCATCAAGCTGCGGGCCGTTGCAGCGGGCCTTATTCTGATTGCTGCAGATCGCCGGCAACTCGATGGCTGGATTGATCCATCAGCAGAGGAGGAATCTGCGTTGGCCGCAACCGATCCGTTCGTAACCTGGGTGGTAACCGCCGATCCGGATTGCCCGGAGTGGATTACCGGCGGCCGCTCGACCTGTGCCGTACGCATCACGCAACATCCGGTTGCCGCGGCACTGTGCCGGGAAGCCGGACTGGCGCTGGTCTCAACCAGCGCTAATCGCCACGGTCAGGAAGCTGCAAAAGCCGCCCTGACGGTCCGCTGCAGGTTAGGCCCGGCGATTGATTTCATCATGCCCGGCAAGGTTGGTAACGCCCCCGGCCCATCGGAAATTCGCAACGCCAGAACCGGAGCTGTACTCAGAGCCGGGTAGATAAATTCTCGACACTTTGATTCGCTGGTGAAAAGTTTCATGATCAGGTCTGCAAACTATCCTTTCGTTTGTACTTCCTGATAGCGATAACAATCGATCAGGTGATCATTGACCAGTCCTGTCGCCTGCATGTGCGCATACATGATCGTACTGCCGACAAACTTAAAGCCGCGTTGGCGCAGATCCTTGCTCAACGCATCAGAAATTGGGGTGGTCACCGGTATATCCTGTTGACGACGCCAGTGATTCAATACCGGTTGGCCCTCGACAAACCCCCAGATGTAAGCGGAGAAACTACCGAACTCCTGCTGAACCGCCAGAAACGCCTGCGCATTCGTCACAGCTGACCTGATCTTCAGACGGTTACGAATAATTTTCGGGTTAGCAATGAGCTGATCGATTTTCTGCGCAGAAAAGCAGGCTACCTGAACCGGATCAAAGCCTGCAAATGCCTGTCGATAGCCGTCCCGTTTATGCAGCACCGTAGACCAGCTAAGACCTGCCTGAGCACTCTCAAGAACGAGGAATTCAAACTGCGTAGCATCATCATATGCCGGCACCCCCCACTCGCAATCATGATAAACCCGGTACTCATCGCTGACACCGAGGCTCCAGGGACAACGTATTTTTTCACCCTTCGCCATCGATCAACCGTGCAAATGCAATGCCCAAAAAAGACCCTAACCGCGGGTGCTGCTCCTTAATGAGCGGTCTCACCCAGGCTCGCCGAGAGTAACAGTAACAAACTCAGGCCAGCAGCAAAATTCCAACTGTAATTATGGTAAAAAGCCTGTAACCACGGTAATTTAAGTCACATCAATAACTATTAGATTCTACCCGCACAGAGGATCCACAATGACGGACCGTTACGGGGTGATCGGCCATCCGATTGCACACAGCAAATCACCGGTCATCCATCAGCAATTCGCCAGCCAGACCATGCAGGAACTGAGCTACGAAGCTATTGATATTGCGCCTGATAACCTTGCAAAAAAATTAAACACATTGATCGATTCGGGTGTCAAAGGCCTGAATGTCACAGTGCCACACAAGAATGCCATCGCAAACCTGGTTGACGAATTATCTGAACGTGCCGAACTGGCCGGAGCAGTGAACACGATAAGCATAGACCGTCATGGTGGCGTGGTGGGCGACAACACCGATGGCGTAGGCCTGTATCGTGATCTGACTGACAATCTCGACATTCAACTGGCCGACCGCAACCTGCTGATCCTTGGTGCCGGCGGCGCCACACGCGGCATAATACCGGTGTTGCTCGACGCACAACCGGCCCGCCTGTGTATCGCGAATCGCACCGTGCAAAAAGCCGTAGATCTTGCTGAGCAGTTTGTTGCACTCGGCGCAATAACTCCATGCCGGTTTGACGATCTGCACGGGTTACATTTTGATTTGATCATCAATGCAACCTCTGCCGGCCTGACTGGTGAAGTACCGCCATTCCCCGGGTCAGTCATCGATGCCAGTACGGTTTGCTATGACTTGTCTTACTCGATGACCGATACCCCGTTCTGTATCTGGGCACAGCAGCAGGGCGCCGCCGAAACTCATCAGGGCTGGGGCATGCTGGTCGAGCAGGCTGCCGAATCATTCCTGATCTGGCATGGTGTCAGGCCGGATACAAGGCCGGTCAGGGCATTACTGCCTGCTTGACCGGTGCACTGGCACTATTCGATCAATATCCCCGCACTCTCCAGCTGGTGCTTCAGCGGCAACAGTTGCTGCTCGAAATGTTTCCATTTACCAACAGACCGGTTATGCATTTTTTCCCGCACCTGCACCGCACTGGCGGTTGCACTTGATGCCTGGTTCTGATCAAAATCAAGACACGCCTGCTCAAATTCCAGACCCAGTTTATCCAGCAGCATCTTTGTCTGGCCTTGCTGATCGGCCACCAGCGATTCATAGTCGACTTCGATCAGGCGATCCGACAAAACCGCGCGCCAGTGACGGCGAAGACGATCATATGCGAGGTAATATTTGCCCAGGTTCTCCAGCGTGTAGGCAAATTTGAAAAATGACTGCTTATACAGGGCGAAACATGCGTCCATCGGATTGCGGTTAAGAAGTATCAGGCGCGCATGGGGAAAGGCCTTGGCGATAAAACCGAGCAACAAGACATTCTCCGGCAGTTTATCGATGAACATCGGCTTGCCGCCAAGCCGGTAATGCACAGCTTGCAAATACACCTGAGCAACAGGTCCGATATCATGCTTTGCCGCGGCCTCGATGACCGCCGGACTCATGCCCTGACGAGCAGCGAGGCCACTCACGCGCTGAATTGCAATTTGCATAAAGAATGATTCATCGGCAGATTCCACCTGTGAATGACTGGAAACAATTCGCTCGGTCAGTGTCGTACCGGTACGCGGAAGACCCACAATAAAGATTGGCGTACCTTGCGGCTCACCGGACTGCCCCGTATCAATGCCGCTGGCCAGCCAGTCGGCGCTGCACACCTTGATAATCCGGTCAATCAGATCGAGATCGGTATTGACATCATAATTGGCCACAGCGGTGACGGCATCACCCGCCAGCTTGTAATAGTGAAATGCCTGCCGCCACTGCCCGAGGTCTTCCAGTTCCTTGCCAAGCGCGTAATACAGGAAGATATTCTTTTGCGCCGGCAACCGGGTCGTGTCGAGTATTTCCTGCATCTGTTCGACATGCTGCGAATCTTTTGCCTTGGCCAGGCGAGACAACTCATAGTGATTCTTCTGGTGGTGCGGATTTTTCTCCAGGAGATTCGTGTAGATCGCTCCGGCTTCCTCGATCCGACCCAGGGTTACCGCGCAGGCGGCCAGGTTGGCCTGCAACCGGTCGATGCCCGGCTGCAGCTGGTTGGCTTTACGGTACAAGGGCCAGGCCCGGGCATACAGCCCGAGTCGCGAATAGGTCTGCGCCGCCAGGTCGAGGTACAGCGGACTGCTGTGCAGCTGCAACTCGTAGCGCTGCAACAAATCCAGCGCATCGTCATGACGCAGCAACGCCACATATTGAGCGGCGAGTTCCATGGCTGCATCGTAGCGGTCGCCATCGAGTTTGATTGCTATTGAAAATGCCCGCACGGCATCCGCCGGCCGACCGGCCGCTTTTGCCACCAGCCCGGCAAGAAAATGACCCTCCGGGCTTTGCCTGTCCTGCCGCAGGATCTCATCGGCACAGGCCCCGACAGTCGCCCAGTCCCTGGTGCCGACAGCCTTTCTTGCCACGGCGCTGGTTTGTGAAGCATCCTGACTCACGTGAAAAACAGCTTTACCGCAAACCGGCGGTCGATCATGAATGAATCACTCAACCGTGATACCCGCATTTTCAAGATATTCCTTTAACGGCTGCAATTGTTCGGCAAACCGGGTCCATTTGTTCACCGAGCGAGCGTGAACTTTCTCTCGTACCTGCACCGAGCTGGCGGTAGCGCTGGGCACTGTATTCTCATCAAAATTGAAACAGGCATCCTCGTACTCCAGCCCCAGTTTCTCCAGCAGAATACGCGTCTGACCTTCCTGGTCAGCCACCAGCGACTCGTATTCAATTTCGATCATGCGATCCCCGAGCAACTGCCGCCAGTGCGTTCTCAGTCGATCGTAGGCCACGTAGTACTGGCCGAGACCCTTAAGCGAGTAGGAAAACTTATAGGCCCATGTGAATACCTGCTTGTACATTGCAAAACAGGTATCCATCGGGTTGCGGCCCAGGTGCACAATCCTGGCATCCGGAAAAGCCCTGGCGACAAAGCCGAGAAACAGAAAATTGAACGGCAGTTTGTCGATGAACATGGCTTCGGGGCCGAGCCGGTAGCGTAGCGAGTCGAGGTATCCCCTGGCGATAAGCGCCATGTCTTTCGATGCGACGGTCTCGATCATCTCCGGATTCATGTTTTCGATACTGCGGACCTCGCTTTCGCGTCGCAACACCATCTGTAAAAACTGTGTCTCTCCGACGGTGCCGACCAGCGAGTGGCTGGAAACAATTCGTTCGGTCAGCGTCGTGCCGGTACGCGGCAGCCCGACGATAAATATCGGGGTTTTATCCGGCTCATGGGTCGCCCCGCTGCCGGCTTGACCCGCCAGCCAGTCAGTGTTGCAAACCTCGATGATTGTATTTATCAATCGAACATCGGCAGCTACGTCGTAATCGGCGACGCTGGTCACTGCATCACCGGCCCGCTGGTAATATTCAAAAGCCTCTTGCCAGCGTTCCAGGTCTTCGAGTTCCTTGCCGATTGCGTAATACAGAAAGACATTCTGGTCCGGCGGGTCATCGCTGGTATGCAGAATTTCCTGCATCTGCGCGACATGCGTGGCATCGGTCGCTTTGGCCAGACGGGACAACTGGTAGTGATTTCGCCGGTGACCCGGAAAGCGTTCCAGCAAGGCCCGGTAAATAGCCCCGGCTTGCTCTATTTTCCCCAGGTAGACGCCGCAGGCGGCGAGGTTAGCCTGGAACAGGTCAACACCCGGTTGCAGCGTCGTCGCCTGCTTATACAAAGGCCAGGCCTGTCGGTACATGCCAATGTCGTTGTAGATCGTGCCCGCCAGATCCAGATACACCGGGCTGTTGTCCAGTCTGTCCACGTAACGCGCCAACAGCGCGGCCGCATCACCGTTGCGCCGCGCTATCGAATACTGATTGGCCAGTTCGATCGCGGCATCATAACGGTCGGGGTCGAGGGTCAGGGCTTTTTCAAACGCCTGCAGGGCCATGGCCGGCCGGTGCGCCGCCCGCTGGACGAGTCCGGCCAGAAAGTATCCCTCGGCACTCGAGGCGTCCCGTCGCAGCATGTTCTTGACACAGGCTTCAACCGTCGCCCAATCCTGGGATTCCACGGCTCGCCTGGCCGACAAGCTAAATCGTGTGAGTTCGTCTGTCATTTGCCGCAGCGGTTGGGTTCAATTGCGATATTGCTATACTAGTTTATCTTGACCCGCCGACCAATTCGTAGAAAGTATAATGCCCCCCGATTCCGACCCGCCACCAGTAGCTGCAAGCTGGGATGCCTATTGGCAAGGTAGCGGCGATGCCGGTGCCTATTCGAGCGGTGGCGTCAACCATCCGGCCATCCTGTCGTTCTGGGATGAGTGCTTTGCAGCAATGCAACAGGCTTACAGCGGAGATCCCGCGCAGAAAACCCCGGGACCAAAAATCCTCGATATTGCCAGCGGCAACGGTGCGGTCATTGAACGCGCACTGGCAATCTTTGCCAACGACCGGCCGGCAATCACCTGCCTGGACGCGTCTGACGCAGCAGTCACGAATATCCGCAACCGGTTTCCCGGCATAGATGGCCTGGTCGCTGATGCCGGTTCGATCCCGCTGGACTCCGGCGGCTTCGATGCCGTCACCAGCCAGTTCGGAGTCGAATATGCCGGCCTAAAAGCCATTGGCGAAGCCGCGCGTCTCGTTGCACCAGGTGGCCGCCTGACCCTGCTGCTGCATAACCAGGCGAGCAGCATCCACCGGGAGTGCGCCGCAAGCCTGGATGCCATTAAGCGATTGCAGGCATCCGGATTTATTCCCCATGCCATCGAGATGCTTACCGCAGGCTTCGCGGCCTGCCGCGGAGCCGACCGGGCGCCCTATGACGAGGCCGCAACCCGGCTTGTGCCTGCAGTGCAGACGCTGGATGCCATCATGACCGAACACGGCGAGCAGGTTGCGGGTGATACGATTGCCCGCCTCTACAGTGACGTGGACCGGATTCACAGCAGGATGCAACATTACCAGCCGGAAGAGGTGCTGGGCTGGCTGAACAGGATGGACAGCGAGTTAGAAGCCTATGCACAACGCATGTCGTCAATGTGCCGGTCTGCGATCAGCAGCGAAACGTTCGACCAGGTCTGCGCCGACCTGTGCCGGCAGGGTTTCACGCTCCAGCGTGCCGAATCACTGGCCGGGTCTGAAGACGGCCTGCCCCTGGCCTGGGTGCTCATCGCAGATAATAAGTTAGCAGATGAGGTTGCCGTGACAGTCGACGAACCGCAGAGTCAGAATCTGCCGGCAAACGCGGACAACGAACAACGCGCAGAAGTACGCCCGTGGATCAAGCGCCTGCTTGGCGCGGCGGTGTATGAATTGGCGGATCGCGGCATTGTCGACAGCCCGTTTGTTGAGACAAAACCCGTGTGGGCGGCTCCGTACCAGGCGCTGCTCGGCAAGATTCGCCCTTACGCCGATGCGGAAAAGTTCATCTGGGTCATTTGCGGCGAACTGCCGACCGATCATCTGGACGGCTCGGTCGCGCGGACGCCGAGGGATGCCGCACGACATTTCGCAATCAAATGGCAACTGGACGCAGCCCGGCAGCAGGATGCAGAGGAACCGCAGCAGCGATTGTCTGACAGCGAACTGGCGAACAAGGCCGAAGCGCTTTACGCGCTGGTAAATGACGAAGAAGTGTGGCAGCAACAATCCGGTTTGTAGCAACGCCTAATTTTATCCCCTGCGGCATTCGCCGGCGTAAAAAAAGGGCCGCTTGAAAGCGGCCCTTTTTATTCCACCCGATCCGGATTATTTGAACGCGTGCGTCAGGCGCAGATAATAACCGGTACCGAACATCCGGTAAGTAGCCGGATCCGTCGTTGCATTGAAGCCGACTTCAATGAAAGGCGGATCTTCATCCGAGATGTTGGTAATACCCGCGGTAATCGTAGTCGTACCGGCGCCGGTGAAGTCAGTGGCGTAACTGGCCACGAGATCATGGTACAGGAACGATTCTACGTCCTGAATATAAGAACCGTCGGGCTGGTTGCCTGCTCCGCAGTTACAGAACGTATCAGCATCCAGACCACTGATGTACTCACCAAGATAGGCGATTGTCCATCCGTTGCTGGCCCATTGCAGGGAATAGCTGACCTTGTCCTCAGCATAAGCGCCACCATCCTCGGCAGTCGGATCGGTGTACCGGCCGGACAGATCCTCCTCATCCTCACCAGGGGAGGCAGTCTTGGTGCGCTCAAGCAAATGTGCCCACAGAATTGCCGCTTCCCACTGGCCGACTGAGGAATCAAAGCCGGTTCGAAATTCCACGTCGATGCCCTGAGCACCCTGCTCGGCAACATTCAAAGAACCATCAATGATCTGGGCGATACTGTAATCTGCCCGCCGCGTAACCAGATCACACGAAGCCTGATTCAAGTTGTCATAGCAGTCATCCAGAATGTACTGAACGCCGAGAGAACTGACACCGTCCTCGATATCAATGTCCCAGTAGTCGACCGTCAGCGACTGATTGCCGCCGAATAATTCCGGTGTCCAGACCAGGCCGACCGTCCAGGTGTCGCCGGTCTCGGGCTGCAGATTCGGATTACCACCAACCAGTGCCAGGACCTGGCTATCAAGCTGCACTGAAGCCTGGTCGCAACCGGCAGGCAATGGCGTTTGCGCACAAGGATCAACGTAAGTCGGGAAACTGTCCTGCTGACCGGCGAACAAATCCCCGATCGTCGGGGCGCGGAATACCTCACCGGCGGTTCCTCTCAGTTTCAGGCTTTCAATTGCCTGCAACTCGAAACCGAATTGCCACGTCGTGTCACTGCCGAATGTATTGTATTTATCCCGGCGAAGCCCGCCGTTGAGATCAAGGCTCTGCGTACCATTGTCAAACACCGGTACTAACACTTCGGTATACAAGCTGTTGCTGTACAGCGAGCCCTTGGTGCTGGCACCCGTGTTTCCGGTCACCGCACCAAGCTGTTTACCCGAATCCGGATCATAACGGTAGGTCTGACCCCAGTAGCCATAACCTGCGGCCCAGCCTAGTTCTTCACCGCCCCAAATGGGTATGCTGCCGGAAAAACTGAGGCCCACAATATCCTGCCTCTCCTTATGATTATCCGTCAGGGCAACCGCAACGTAGTCGATCATGTCCTGGGTCAGAGTGCCTGCGCCGCCGAAAAAGTTAATTGGCACGCAATTCGCGATCAGCGTATTCGGGTCAGCTATGTCGCGGTAGCATTCGGGCTGACCATCACTGTCCAGGTCCGCTGACGGCCCCATTGCGTTACTGAGTCGATCACCAGCAAACTGGCCAACGTCAATATCCGTGCGATCGCGATGACCCCGGTTGTAATAAATTTCCCAATCGATATCCTGGATCTTGCCTTCCAGGCCCATGACTATCTGAAACTGGGTGACGTCCTGGGTAAACCGTCGCGTGGTCTCAATCATGCGACGACGAGCATCGGAAACAGGCTCGTAGACAAGCGCAGCGCCGTTGGCAACATTGTAGGCATCAACCGCACGGCGCAGATAGTAATTATCCTCAGAGATACCGTTATAAGCTGTGCTCCCGAATGTGTCGCTGTAGGCCGGATCTGTCGGCGAGTTGTACGGCATGGGTGCCAGTTCCTGTGCCGAATTCCGGAAGTTGGTTCGAATCGCTGTATTGAAACGAATGTTTTCGCTCAGATCAAAGTGGGCTTCCGCAAATACGTTGGTCCGCTCGTATGGCGTCTGAATATAGTTAACCGGTGCGTAGTTGTATGTTCTGCCATCGTGAGAAGACATCGTGCCAACTTCGTACGGCGATGTAGCTGCATCCGCACCGTCTATCAGGAAGGTACCCTGGTTCATAAATCCCAAACGGCTTTCCGGGATGCGAGAGGATCCGATCGGATAACAACCCCCCGACGGAGCGCCTGTGTAAGGTGCCGTAGTCTGAGCTTCGCAACCTTCAGGGTAAATGTAATATGAATCCTGGAAAAAATCCCAGGGCGCATCACGCTGGTAGGCTTCTTCCTGATCCACATACTCGGCGCCAAAAACGAAATTACCGCCGGCGAAAGTTGTACCGGCGATCAAGCTGATGCTGTTCTGCCGGCCCTGATCCATATCGAAAAAGTCGGCCGTCTGCGCATTGACCTCCACGCCCTCAAAATCGCGCCGGGTGATGATATTCACCACACCGGCAACCGCATCGGCACCGTAAACCGCCGAAGCCCCGTCTTTGAGAATTTCAATACGTTCGATCATCGACGCGGGAATGGTCTGGTAATCACCACCATCAACCATGCGCTTGCCGTCGATGAGCGTCAGTGTACGGGCCGTACCCATACCGCGCAGATCGACAAATACGCCACCATTACCGCCGTTGTTGGTGGTAGTGCCGATCGGCGAACCGGACATGGAAGGCATGGACTGGAGCAATTGACCAACATCGGTGATACCGGTAGCCAGCATTTCTTCCCGATTGATCACCGAAACCGGGCTTGAACTGCTCAGGTCCGCACGCTTGATGCGTGAACCCGTGACGATCATCTCTTCCTGGTCCTGGTCCTGTGCCAAAACAGCTGGTGCCGTGGTTGCCGCAATCATGCCTACACTCAAACCAAGTGTATGTTTGACTGCCTCACGCAATTTGTAATTATCCTTCATGATTAATTAATGCTCCAATTTGTATAAACACAACAAAACTTAGCAGTTATCCAATCCACCGAGCATTGCCGATGACTTGTGAATGAAACAAAATATAAAACAACAGGTTAGATTATGCAAAATTCATACTTTATCGCTTAACATAGGATAAATATCTATAATATTAAAGACTTGCCAGTCTGAAAACCGAGTTCGACAGACTCTTGTGGCTATAATACAACAATTTTTTTCAGCTATCCGCAGCGACATTCGTTCACAAAATAGTGATTGCTTCAGCGCCATGCCCGGATCGGTTACAGTGATTGGCAGCATAGGTGTATAACCCGAAACTGACTGGCTCAATATTGACGTGGAGCATATTTTCAAACAACTTGGCATCCCGGCATCCTACGGTCGTTCCCCGGCCTTGCCCCGCTTTGCAGAAGCTGCAGAACTCACCGATGTCGGGCCGAATATAATCGGCCGCTCGCAAAGCCTTACCCCGGCAACCGCCCGCGCCTGGTCGGATATGTCCGCTGCTGCTGCTGCTGACTCGATAGAGCTGTTGCTGGTTTCCGGGTTTCGCAGTACCGAGTACCAGGCACAGTTGATCACCAACAAACTGGCCGCCGGGCAAACCATCGACACCATCCTGAAAGTTAATACCGCACCGGGTTTCAGCCAGCACCACAGCGGCCGGGCGATTGATATCGCCACCCCCGGGGTACGCCCGCTGGTCGAAGCTTTTGATCAATCACCGGCTTTTCAATGGTTATGCACCCAGGCCGGAAATTTTGGTTTTCTAATGCCATACGGACACAACAATGAATGGGACTTATCCTATGAACCATGGCACTGGTTTTTACACGAGGAACCTGAACAATGAAGCCAACCAATTTTTTCACCCAGGGCTATACCTTTACCGGCACCTGGGATGACTATTTTATTTTCGGCATATTCTTTATTTGCGCGCTGCTCGGCGTCTTGCTGTTTCGGGAGCGCTCCAGACACGAACCCATGGTACACAGCCCACCGATGGCCTGGCTGCGGGCCGGTATTTATTTCTGTTTCGTGATTGTTTTCAGCTGGGTGACGGGCGTCTTCAAGGTGGTTGTGCAATCACCACTCGTCACCAGCGAGCAAGCCGGCGATCCGGTCTGGAACGCCGCCTTTGCCGCCTGTTGCATCATCGTCGTCTGGGCTTATGTCTACTGGTGGCCGCGCGGCACCTTAACGCATAGCCGCAAGTTATACCTCTTGCCCACCGTGATCTATGGCCTGACCTGGGGCGCCTGCAGTGGGCTCCTGATGCTCTCTATCTATTCGATCCTGGAAGTATTCCAGTTGCCGGGAATCGTCAATGCCGTTTTATTAATCGCTGTATTTTCAGTCTATAACATGAATTATCAGCTCGGCTGGTGGGATATCCATGTATCCCCACCGCATAACATCAGGGCCACCAATAACGGTAAGGTTCTGTTGTCGCATAACCCGTTTTTGCTGTCATCGCTTACCTTCCTGATCATTTATGGCAATGCCGGAATATTCGTGCTGCTGGGTGCCGCTGCATTGTGTGCATCGGCGATCGGTTTGCGCGTGCCGCCATTCTGGGCAAAAGACGGCGGGGCCGTCTCGATGGATACTGCGATAGGGGAGTAGCTGCTTGATTTAACGCATGGTGACGAGTTCTTCGGCACTGGTCGGATGAATCGCAACCGTGTCGTCAAAGTCCTGCTTGGTTGCTCCCATGCGAATCGCGACAGCAAAACCCTGCAGCATTTCGTCAGCACCCGGTCCGAACAGGTGCACACCCACGACGCGCTGGTCTTTCCCAACCGTTATGAGTTTCATGCTGGCCTTGGTGCGGTGCTCGGTAAAACTGTTAATCATCGGCACAAACTCGGATGAATAGACAAAAACATCTTCACCGTATTGTTCACGCGCCTGTCTTTCTGTCAGTCCGCAGGTGCCGGCTGGTGGATGGGTAAATACAACCGTAGCAATGTTGGCGTAATCAAGCCGTCGATCAGGCATGCCGCCGTAAAGCCTGTCTGCAAGCCGCCGGCCGGCCGCGATGGCGACCGGCGTTAGTGCCGCCCGGCCGGTTACATCACCGACCGCAAAAATAGCCGGGTTGCTGGTCACCTGAAATTCATCGGTAATAATGAATCCCTTGTCGTCGAGCGCAACACCAGCAGATTCCAGCCCCAGTGTTTCAGTCAATGCGTGTCGACCAATGCACCAGATCAATGAATCATAAGGTCCGTGCCGATTGCCGTCTTCGGTCGTAAGTATCAGGCCGTCATCAGCCTGCTCGATACCGGTCGGCACGGCACGCCGTTGCAACCCAATACCGTCTGCCATCATTGCCGTAACAACTGATTGCTGAAGCATCTCATCGAATGAACGCAATACGCTATCGTAACGAACCAACAGGTCGACTTCAGCGCCGAGCGCCCGCAGCATCCCGGATAACTCAACGGCTATATAGCCGCTGCCGACCATCGCAACCCGGCCCGGTAAAGTGTCGAGAGCAAAAAAACCATCTGAAGTAATACCGAGTTCAGCGCCGGGCAGGTCGGGCACGATCGGCGCACCACCGACAGCAATCAGCACCCGCTCGGCGGTTAGCAGCCGTTCACCTACGCGCACACAGTTCGATCCTTCAAGTACCCCGAAGCCGGCTATATATTCAATATCCTTGTTGGCAAGATTTTGCGCATAGATACCGTTTAACCGCGCCACATAGGCATCGCGCCGTGACTTGAGCGCAGACCAGTCATGCCGGAACGCAGTGGTATCGAATCCGTAACCGGCCGCATCGTGCAGTGTGTGTGCCGTACTGGCCGCATTCCACATAATTTTTTTCGGTACGCAACCAACGTTGACGCAAGTTCCGCCGAGCCGGCCGGCCTCGACGACGGCAACTCGCGTACCATACCCGGCCGCACGTTGTGCCGCTGCCAGGCCGCCACTGCCGCCGCCAATGACGATCAGGTTGAAGGAATTTTGTTCAGTCATACTGTTTGTTCCACGTTGTGGTGTCCGAGCAATTGGCCGTGCCGGAAGTGTAAGTCACGTTGTGCCGCTGTGATAGGATGCCGCTTTCGCCGTACAAACACACTACAAGGAATCTCCTGTCGAATGGGGACAAACCCGCTTTTGGCCGCCGACCGGCTGCCCGAATTCAGCGCGATCAAACCCGAACACATCGAACCGGCGTTGACGTACAGACTCAACGCAAACCGTGAGTGCATCGAAACATTGCTCACCGACGTCGAAAGCCGGGGAGCAGATTTTACGACCGCTATTCTACCGCTCGAAGAACTCGGCGATCAGCTTGGCCGCGTCTGGGGTCCGATCGGTCACCTGCATGGTGTGATGAATTCGCCGGAGCTGCGTAAAGCCTATAACGACTGTCTGCCGGCACTCTCACGCTATCAGACCGAAATAGCGCAGGACACGCGCCTGTGGCGTCTGTATCAAAAAGTAGCCGAGACGCTGCCGGACGATGCGGCCACCAGTCCGGCCGCCAGTGTCGTCAACCACGCGCTACGGGATTTCCACCTCGCCGGCGTCGACCTGCCCGCAGCACAGAAGCAGCAATTCAAGGCCCTGGTTGAAGAACTGACGCAACTCGGCGCGCGTTTTGAACAAAACGTACTCGACTCGATGGCCGCCTGGTCCGCCCATGTCACTGACCCGGCGCAACTGGCCGGGCTGCCGGCCTGGGTAATTGAACAAGCCGCCCTGAATGCCGGCGAGTCATCGCTGGACGGATGGCTATTCAGGCTCGACCAACCAACCTATGTAGCCATCTTGACGTACGGGGAATATCGTAACCTGCGCTGGCGTTTTTACCGCGCCTGGACGACCCGCGCCTCCGACCAGGCCGACGATGCCCAGGGCGACAATGAAAACGTTGATAACACCGCTACCATCGAGCGCATACTCGAACTCCGCCATGCAGTCGCCGGGCTGATAGGTTTTAAGAATTTTGCCGCTTATTCGCTCGCCACTAAAATGGCCGACTCAGTTGCCGAAGTGCTTGGTTTCCTGACCGGACTCGCGGAAAAATCTCACCTCACCGCCAGTGAGGAACTGGCTGAACTTGAATGTTTTGCAGGCGCATCACTCGAGGCCTGGGATATTGCTTTCTGGTCGGAAAAGCTCCGCGAGGAACGCTACTCGGTTTCGGATGAACAATTAAGACCGTACCTGCCACTTGACCGGGTCCTCGCGGGACTGTTCAAAGTCATGACCAGGCTGTACGGCCTAACGGCACAGCAGGTCGACGACATAGATGTATGGCACGATGATGTCAGCTATATCGAACTGACGCAGCCGGATGGAGTTATTGTCGGTGGTTTTTATATGGATCTCTTCGCGCGCCCGGACAAACGCTCAGGCGCATGGATGGACGGATGCATCAATCGCAAGGATTTTGCCGGTCATTTCGCACAACCGGTTGCCCAGCTGGTCTGTAACTTTGCCCCGGTGAGCGAAGCAACGCCCAGTCTGCTGACGCACAACGATGTACTGACGCTGTTTCATGAATTTGGCCACACACTGCATCACCTGCTGACCCGCGTAGATTATCCCAGCGTATCCGGAATCAATGGTGTAGCGTGGGATGCGGTGGAACTGCCGAGCCAGTTCATGGAGAATTTCGCATGGGAGCCGGAGGTTCTGCAGATGATTTCCGGGCACTATGAAACCGGTGAATCTCTGCCGGATGAGCTGCGCGACAAGCTACAGGCCTCACGAACTTTTCATGCCGGACTGCAGATGTTGCGTCAGCTGGAACTGGCGATTTTTGATCTGCGCCTGCACGCCGAGTATGACCCGCAGGTCGGCGGCAATATTAACGCGCTGCTCGGTGAGATCCGGCAACAGGTTGCGGTTATCAAACAGCCCGACTTCAACCGGTTTGCCAATTCATTCTCGCATATCTTTGCCGGTGGTTATGCGGCCGGTTACTACAGCTACAAATGGGCCGAGGTACTTGCGGCAGATACCTGGGCGGCTTTTGAAGAGTCCGGAATTTTTACGACCGATATTGCCGAACGGTTCAGGTGCGAAATTCTGGAGATCGGCGGCACCCGCCAGATCAGCGATGCGTTTAAGGCCTTTCGCGGCCGTACACCGCAGATCGAGCCGCTGCTTGCACAATCCGGTATCGCCAACGAAACACCATGAAAATAGCCAGCTGGAACGTTAATTCATTACGGGTCCGCCTGCCCCATGTGCTCGATTGGCTGAACAAACATCAGCCAGATATTCTCGGCCTGCAGGAACTGAAAATGCCGACCGAGGCATTCCCAACCGATGAAATTGCGGAACTCGGCTATAAGTCCGTCGCATTCGGCCAAAAAACCTACAACGGCGTCGCCCTGTTGTCGCGACATGAGCCCGCCAACGTAACAACCGGCTTACCCGATTTTCCCGATGAACAAAGTCGGGTTATCGCTGCCGACTATGGAAGTGTGCGCGTCGCCAACCTGTATGTACCGAACGGGCAGACCATTGGCGCGGAAAAATTTGTTTACAAACTTGCCTGGCTCAACGCATTACGCGCCTGGCTTGCGGCAGAGCTTGTTGCCAATGCAAACATTGTTGTCATGGGTGATTTCAACATTGCGCCGGCAGATCGTGACGTTTATGACCCACAGCAATGGCGCGACAAGATACTGTGCAGCGATGATGAGCGGGCACAGTTGCAGGGCATTGAAGCCATTGGCTTTGCCGATACATTCCGGTTATTCGACCAACCGGACAATATTTTCAGCTGGTGGGATTATCGGGCCGCAGCATTTCGCCGCAAGCGCGGGCTACGCATCGATCTTATCCTCGCCTCGGCTGCGATGGCCGAACGTTGCACGACCAGCGACGTTGATTCTGAACCGCGCAAACTTGAACGACCTTCCGATCATGCGCCCGTATTTGCCGTGTTCGAGCCAACGCCATAACAACCATGCAACATCATTAACCATAACCCTGTGGGAGATGCTTTTACCATGATGTTTTATCTTATTGATTTCTGTGATCCAGTACCGTTAATGGGTAGCATCATTATGCGAAAATGCTATTTAATAATTATAAATAAAGCTTGATAGCCAGTTTCTGTATGCTCAATAGTCCTGAATTTCTTCCCGGCAGCCGCTCGCAGCCGGCAGACCGTCGTGATGATTACGATGTGACGAATACTGTAAACGTCGCATCGGTTCCTGCCGTGCGTGACGCTATTCAGGCGTTGTTCGAGATGATTTTTCCCACCACATCATTCGATCCGTTATGGCTTGCCCTGCACGATTTTAACCTGCTGTTTGATGGGCGCCTGCCCGGTTATCGCGGTTGCGACACGGTCTATCACGACAAACAGCACACCCTTGACATGACTCTGGCCATGACGCGATTAATTATCGGGCATGAAAGTATTTGCGCCGAAAAAGATCGACTTGGCCCCGAACGTACCATGCTGGGTATCGTCACGGCCCTGTTTCACGATTCCGGTTACATCTGCCGCACTGATGAGCCACGCTGGCAAAATGGTGCCGAAGTTACCAACTGGCATGTTTCGCGTAGCGCTGAGTTTCTGCGCACCATATTGCCGCGCCTGGGGATGGAACACTGGACCGAATTGGCAACCCGGATTGTTCATTTCACCGGCTACGAAATCAACATCGATGATATAGAACTGGATGATCCAAAAGACATCATGATCGGCCATTTTCTTGGCACGGCCGACCTGATGGCGCAGATGGCCGATCGCTGTTATCTGGAAAAATGCCGCGACCGTCTTTATTCAGAATTTGTACTGGCCGGCGTAGCGATCACGCCACATTCGATTCATGTCAATGATATGAATTACTCATCAGGCATCGAGTTACTGAAAAAAACACCCGGTTTTTTTCAGAACATGGCAATGAAACGATTAAACACCAAGTTCAATCGTGCCTATAAATATATCGAAGCACTCTATGACGGGCGCAACCCGTATTTTGAATTTATAGAAAAGAATCTGCACTATCTTTGCCGCATCATCGACAGTGGCGACTGGCATCAACTGCGGCGCAGTCCACCGTGCTATACGGCACTGGAAAACCCGATTCAATCAATCAGCGCCCTGGTCAGCCAACGACTTGCAAACCAGCGCGTGCCCGACAATTTAAGGTAATTTTTGTATCCGGCTCCGGTAATGATCTACGGCAATTAAAATTGTCGCAGACTCTTGCATAACCTATTGAGTTCGAAAGGCTCCCCAATCGGGCTTTCAGCATTAAAAGCGGCTGGAGTTATTAGCCGCAGCGAAATCAGGTTGCTGAAGAACAGTAATGAGAACCGGACAGCCTTATTCCACGGTAACTGACTTCGCGAGATTACGCGGCTGGTCCACATCCGTTCCTTTCAGAACTGCCGCATGATACGCCAGCAGTTGCAGCGGCACCGTGTAGACGATCGGCGCCTGAAAATAGCTTACATGTTGCGGCATGTTGATGACCGTGACACCGTCACTGGGTTTAATTCCGGCATCCGGATCAGCGAATACGATCAATTCGCCACCACGCGCGCGCACCTCCATAAGGTTTGATTTAAGTTTCTCAAGCAGGTCATCGTTGGGCGCAACCGCGACGACCGGCATGTCAGCATCAACCAGCGCCAGTGGCCCGTGCTTTAACTCTCCCGCAGGGTAGGCCTCTGCATGAATATACGAAATTTCCTTGAGTTTCAGAGCGCCCTCCATTGCGATCGGATGCATAATCCCGCGACCCAGGAACAAGGCATGCCGTTTATCAGCGAATCTTTTTGCGAGTTCGCACATCTCCCCGTCGAGCGCCAGCGTTTGCTCGACCATCCGCGGCACTGCCTGCAACCGCCTGATGTGTTCAGCGGTGCGCCCGGGATTATTGCCGTGACCCTTTTCCAGTGAAATGACCAGCAAAGACAGTGCCGCCAACTGGGTGGTAAATGCCTTTGTTGATGCAACACCGATCTCCGGACCGGCGCGGGTCAGCATAACAAGGTCTGATTCCCTGACCAGCGAACTTTCGGCCACATTACAGATCGCCAGTGTTGCAAGATAACCGGCACCCTGCGCCAGGTTCAGCGCCGCAAGCGTATCGGCTGTTTCCCCGGACTGCGAAATCGCCACGAATAATGTGCCGGACGGAACCACGGGTTTGCGATAGCGATACTCACTGGCGATCTCGACATTACATGGCAGATGACAGAACTGTTCGATGAAGTAACGCGCTACCATGCCGGCATGGTAGCTGGTACCGCAGGCGACAATGTGCACACCTTTAGTGCGCATGAACTGATCCGCAGCACCCGGGCCAAAAGCTGCATCGAGCATATGATCACTACTGATCCGCTCTTCGAGCGTCTGCACGATACCTTCCGGTTGCTCATGTATTTCCTTGACCATGAAATGCCGATAACCGCCCTTATCAATGGCGTCAGCAGACATTTCACTTTCGCGTACTGCTCTTGCAACCGGGGCGCCAGACGCATCGATAATCCGTACGCTGTTCCTGTGTACATCAGCGATATCGCCATCTTCAAGAAAAACAATCTGCCGCGTGACCGGCAACAGGGCGGCAACATCGGACGCGACAAAATTTTCTTCGGCCCCCAAACCGATCACCACCGGCATCGCATGACGGGCAAGAACGATGTGCTCCGGATCGGCCAGAGACAACACAACAAGCGCGTACGCGCCCTTGAGATCTGCGCTGGTTGCCCGCACTGCATCAATAAGATCGGGTCGGGTCTGCAGGTGATAATGAATCAGGTGAACGATAACTTCGCTGTCAGTTTCCGTCGTACACTGATACCCCAGTGCCGCCAGCTTGACACGCAGATCTTCATAATTCTCGATGATGCCGTTATGGACAATGGCCAGATCATCACCGGACATGTGCGGGTGGGCATTGGTTTCACTCGGCTCACCGTGCGTCGCCCAGCGCGTGTGAGCAATACCGATCCGGCTGGACAACGGCTCGTCGTCAAGTGCCGCTTCAAGTGCAGCCACCTTGCCAAGCCGCCGGCGTCTCTCAAGTGTGTTGTCAGCAATTGCCGCAATACCGGCCGAATCATAGCCGCGATACTCAAGACGCCTGAGGCCCTCGAGTAAAATCGGAACGACATTTCTTTTTGCAACTGCGCCGACAATTCCGCACATAGTTATTCAGCCCCTAATTCAGGTAGCGCCCGGGATTATCCGGGAGTTATTACGGGATCTTTTACCCGGACTTGTCCTTGCTCGGTCGCTGCCAACCCCTGATCACTTTCTGCCGGGCCCGCTCAACGGTCAGTTCGCCGGCCGGCGCATCCTTCGATACCGTCGCGCCGGCACCGATCGTCGCACCGGCACCGATATTAACCGGCGCCACCAGTTCGACACCCGAACCGATAAATGCGCCATCACCGATTACCGTCGGGTGTTTATTAACCCCATCGTAATTACAGGTGATAGTCCCCGCGCCTACATTAACCCGCTCACCAATAGTCGTGTCACCGATATAGGTCAGGTGATTAACCTTGCTGCCCTTGCCGATACGGCTTTTCTTGATCTCGACAAAATTCCCGAGTTTGGCCTGATCATCCAGTTCAACACCGGGGCGAGTGCGTGCGAACGGGCCTATCTCACAGGATTTTCCGACCGTCGTCTGATCAATGATGCAATTCGGCAAAATCCTGGTACCGGCACCGATTGAAGCATTGCTGATAATGCTATTTGCACCAATCTGCACGTCATCGCCGAGAACAACATCACCGGAAAAAATTGTATTGATGTCCAGAACCACGTCCCTGCCACAAGTCAGCTTGCCGCGAACGTCAACACGATTCGGGTCAATCATCGTAACACCCTGCTGCATCAGCGCATCAGTGACAGACCGCTGATGATTGCGCTCGGCTGCCGCAAGCTGTTGCTTATCATTGATACCCAGCACTTCGGCAGGATTATCGGCATGCACCGGCACAACCGAAACGCCATCATCAATCGCACAAGTGACGATATCGGTCAGATAATATTCACCCTGGGTATTGTCCGATTTAATCCGTGGCAGCCAGGCGGTCAGGAATTGGGCCCGGCAGGCCATCAGACCCGTATTGATTTCCTTGATCAGTTTCTGCTCATCGGTCGCATCTTTTTCTTCAACAATGGCCCTGACATGACTGTCAATATCACGAACAATCCTGCCATAACCGTAAGAATCGGCAAGATTGGTGGTCAGAATTGCCAGCTTGTCGGTCTCAGCCGCCGTGATCAGCGGCTCAATCGTCGCCGCCCGTACCAGCGGCACATCACCACACAGAATCAGTACGACATCGTCCGCACCCAAATGCGGCAACGCCTGCATGACGGCATGGCCGGTTCCCAATTGCTCCGCCTGCAACACCCAGACCAGTTCCGCATCGCTAAAAGCGGCTTTAACCCGCTCGCCGCCATGCCCGTAGACCACACAGATCCGGGTCGGGTCCAGCGCACCAACCGTGTCGGCCACGTGCGCCAGTAATGGACGGCCTGCCAGGGGCTGCAACACCTTGGGCAGATCAGAGCCCATCCGCTTGCCCTGGCCGGCAGCCAGAATGACGACGCTTACATCCATGCGATATTTCCGTAGTTCGTAGGGTTCATCAAAGCAACTGTACCCGCTTGGGGCTGAAATTTGGAGTCCTGAGGATTAACTATCGGTTAGGTGGGGGGGGGGAGGTGGTTGCCTGGCTGTAGGGGTTTCTCTAGGCGGTATTTTGGATAGATCGGGGTATGGCGCTGGAAAAGTATGATCCTGGTGGCCAGGCTGGGTGGGACTTGGATTTGGCATCCGTCATCGTTCCACGACGGTGTCGAGGTATTTTTCCGGCAGTTATCCTTCCGAAACCTTTAAGTCGCTTTAGCGGCGTTTCGGAAGGATAACTGCCGAAAAAATACCGCCCAGGGAAACCCCAAAAAAGAACTTAACTGCGCCGACCTTTAAGCTTCTGCGCCGCACTGTAACGTGCAGCAGCTTCAACGAGTTGCATCTGAGCATGCTCGATGTCTTCCTTGCCCGCAGCACCGGCCAACTCGGCCTCGGCCAATTTATGCGCATCAAGCGCCGCCTGCTCATCGAGTTGATCGCCATGTAACGCGGAGTCGGCCAACACCGTGACCAGGTGCGGCTGAACCTCAAGAACACCACCGGTCACATAGATAAAAATCTCATCGTCCTCATCAGGCACCTTAATGCGCACCTCACCGGGTCGCAGGTTGGTCATCAACGGCGCATGACGTGGTGTAATGCCCACATCGCCCAGGCTTGCGGGTGCAACTACCATCTCGGCATCACCTGAATAAATTTCACCTTCGGCACTGACTATTTCGACGTGAATGGTGCTCATGCAGCTTTTCTCATTAAAAAACCAGACCCATTACATGGTCTTGGCTTGCTCCACGGCTTCGTCAATACCGCCGACCATATAAAACGCCTGTTCCGGCAAATGGTCATACTCTCCGGCCACAATACCCTTAAAGCCACGTATCGTGTCCTGCAGGCTGACGTACTTGCCTGCGGCACCGGTGAAGGTTTCCGCAACGGTAAATGGCTGAGACAGAAACTTCTGAATTTTTCGTGCCCGTTGCACGGAAAGCTTGTCTTCCTCGGACAACTCGTCCATGCCGAGAATCGCAATGATGTCCTGCAGTTCCTTGTAACGCTGCAAAACGGCCTGAACGCCGCGCGCCGTTTCATAATGATCGGTGCTGATTACATTCGGGTCGAGCAGCCGGCTGGTCGAGTCAAGCGGGTCAACCGCCGGGTAAATACCGAGCTCAGCAATCTGTCGCGACAACACCAGGGTTGCATCAAGGTGAGCAAAAGTGGTGGCTGGTGACGGATCAGTCAAATCATCAGCCGGCACATAAACCGCCTGGAACGAGGTGATGGAACCGGTCTTGGTCGACGTAATGCGCTCCTGCAACACGCCCATTTCTTCGGCCAGCGTCGGCTGATAGCCCACCGCCGAAGGCATCCGACCCAATAGTGCCGAGACTTCGGTTCCGGCCAGCGTGTAACGATAGATATTATCGATAAACATCAGGACATCACGGCCTTCGTCACGAAAATCTTCGGCGATCGTCAGACCGGTCAGCGCAACACGCAACCGGTTCCCCGGTGGCTCGTTCATCTGACCGTAGACGAGTGATACCTTGTCGAGCACTCCGGACTCCTTCATTTCATAGTAGAAGTCATTGCCCTCACGGGTACGCTCACCCACACCGGCAAACACAGAGTAACCACCGTGCCCCTTGGCAATATTGTTGATCAGTTCCATCAGCGTTACGGTCTTGCCGACACCCGCGCCACCGAACAGGCCGATCTTGCCGCCCTTGGCAATCGGCATGATCAGGTCGACAACCTTGATGCCGGTTTCCAGCAACTCTGTCGAGGTCGACTGATCTTCATACTTCGGCGCTGCACGGTGAATCGGCATGCGCTTCTCTTCACCAACCGGACCCTGCTGATCGATAGGCGTGCCGAGCACGTCCATGATGCGACCGAGCGTCTTCTCGCCGACCGGTACCTTGATAGGTTCACCCGTATTGGCAACATCGAGACCGCGCACGAGACCTTCACTCGAACCCATCGCAATGGCGCGCACAATACCGTCGCCGAGTTGTTGCTGCACTTCAAGCGTCAGATCGCGATCTTCGATCCGCAGCGCATCATAAATTTTCGGTAGTTGATCCTGCGGAAACTGTACGTCTACGACAGCACCGATAATCTGGCTAACTTTTCCGGAACTCATATCTCGTATTCCTCTATACCGCGGCGGCTCCGCCGACGATTTCTGAAATTTCCTGTGTAATGGCCGCTTGACGGGCTTTGTTGTAGTCGAGCTGAAGCTGATCGATAAACTTGACGGCATTGTCGGTCGCGCTCTTCATCGCAACCATTTTCGATGCCATCTCGCAGGCAACATTTTCGATCGTAGCGCGATACACCTGAGATTCGATATAGCGCATCAGAACCGCATCCAACAGATCAACTGCATCCGGCTCATAAATATAGTCCCAGTGCTGCGGCAAATCGCCGGCATCAATCGCCTCAACCGGAATCAGTGTTTTAATTTCCGGCTGCTGACTCATGGTATTGACGAACTCGCTGTGCATCAGGTACAGCCGATCAATCCTGCCCTCGGTATACGCATCAAGCATAATCTTGATCGAACCAACCAGATCCGCAACTTTAGGTTCTTCACCAAGATGAGTCGTAGCTCCGACTACATTGACGTCAAGATTGCGAAAAAACTGCACGCCTTTCGCACCGATCAGGCACAGATCGACTTCAACATCCTTATCGCGCCACTCTTTCATATCCTTGAGCAACGCACGGAATGTGTTGACGTTCAAGCCACCGCAAAGCCCTCGATCGGTCGTCACGACAATGTAGCCGACCCGCTTGACCTCACGCTCGACGAGGAACGGATGCCGATATTCCGGGTTCGCCTGGTACAAATGCCCGATCACAGTTCTGATCTTATCGGCATACGGCCGGGTTTCCTGCATACGCTGCTGGGTGCGCCGCATCTTACTGGCCGCGACCATTTCCATGGCCTTGGTGATCTTTTGCGTGTTCTTGACGCTGCCGATCTTGGTGCGAATTTCTTTCAGGTTCGCCATGTAAAAACTCTTCGTTAAGCTCGTCTGCTATTGAGACTAATACGCGCCATTCGCTTTAAAATCTTCGACTGCTGTTTTCAGGCCAGCCGTGATCTCATCATTCAGATCGCCGTTTGCGTCGATCTTGCCAATCAGATCTGCAAACTTGTCGTTGATATAAGCATGCATTGCCGCTTCAAATTCGACGATCTTGTTTGCCTCGACATCATCGAGATAACCCTCATTCGCCGCGAACAACGAAACTGCCATTTCGCCGACTGACAACGGCGTGTACTGCGGCTGCTTCATCAGTTCCGTGACTCGCTGGCCACGCTCCAACTGCTTGCGAGTCGCCTCGTCAAGGTCAGATGCGAATTGGGCGAAAGCCGCCAGTTCGCGATACTGGGCCAGAGCGAGACGTACGCCGCCACCCAGCTTCTTGATAATTTTGGTCTGGGCTGCACCGCCAACTCGCGAGACGGACAAGCCGGCATTAATAGCGGGCCGGATACCGGCGTTAAACAAGTCGGTTTCCAGAAAAATCTGGCCATCGGTAATCGAGATCACATTGGTCGGTACGAATGCCGATACGTCACCGGCCTGGGTCTCGATGATCGGCAGCGCCGTCAGCGAACCCGTCTGACCCGTTACCTCGCCATTCGTCAGCCGCTCGACTTCCTTCTCGTTGATCCGCGCGGCGCGCTCGAGAAGCCGTGAATGCAGGTAGAAAACATCACCCGGATAGGCCTCACGTCCCGGCGGACGACGCAGCAACAGCGATACCTGGCGATAAGCCCAGGCCTGTTTAGTCAGATCATCATAAATAATCAGTGCATCTTCGCCACGATCACGGAAGTATTCGCCCATGGAGCAGCCTGAATAAGGGGCGATGTACTGCATGGCGGCCGATTCTGAGGCACCGGCAGAGACGACAATCGTGTGCTCCATTGCACCGTGCTCTTCGAGCTTGTTCACTACGTTGACGACTGTCGAGGCCTTCTGGCCGATCGCAACGTAGACACATTTGATGCCGGTGCCTTTCTGGTTGATGATCGTATCGATTGCAACAGCGGTCTTACCGGTCTGGCGATCGCCGATGATCAGTTCACGCTGGCCACGACCGATCGGCACCATCGAGTCGATTGATTTCAGACCGGTCTGCACCGGCTGATCGACCGACTGGCGCTCGATAACGCCGGGCGCAACCTTTTCGATCGGCGAATTTTCGCTGGCTGCAATCGGACCTTTACCGTCAATCGGCTCACCGAGCGAGTTAACCACACGACCGAGCAATTCCGGCCCGACCGGCACCTCAAGAATGCGACCGGTCGTCTTGACCGTGTCACCTTCAGAAATATGTTTGTAGTCACCGAGCACAACGGCGCCGACCGAATCCTGTTCGAGGTTCAGCGCAAGTCCGAACGTATCGCCGGGAAACTCGAGCATCTCCCCGTACTGGGAGGCACCCAGACCGTGGATGCGCGTAATGCCGTCCGTTACCGCAATCACGGTACCCACATCACGCGCCTCGGCGGTGCTGTCAAAGTCTTCGATGCGCTGTTTAATAAGTTCGCTAATTTCAGAGGCTTTGATGGCCATCTTTTGATTCCTCTAGTTCATCAGAACGCTGGACAGTTTTTCCAGACCGGTGCGTATTGATCCGTCAATGACGAGATCATCCGCCTTAAGGCGTGCGCCGCCGATCAGAGTTTCATCCAACTTAAAGTGTAGATTTATGTCTCGATTAAAGCGTTTCTTTAACGCCTCGCTAATCTTTGCCTGTTGTGCATCATCAACCGGGGCCGCAGCTGTCAATACCACGTCTATGCTGTTCTCGACATTGGTCTTGAGCTTGTCGAACTGCCCGGCAATATCCGGCAAAACCGGCAACCGGTCATTCTCGGCCAGCAAGCTGAGCAGGTTCTTCACCCGACCCGCATCAACTGGCGTGGTAACCGCCTGCGTGCATACATCCGCGATAATGCCAACCACCAGCGCATCATCAGTGCCGGGGGCATCAATCATGGTTGCCAGCGCCGGGTCACTAACCGCTTGCCCGGCCACGTGCAGTGTCTGCGACCAGCCGGTGAGCTGCCCGGCGTCCCTGGCCAGTTCAAACGCCGCCTGTGCGTAAGGGCGCGCGATGCCTGAGTTCTCGGCCATGCCCGTCTAGATCTCCTGCGCCAACTGGTCGAGCAGATCCTGATGGGTCGCAGCATTAATCTCGCGACTGATGATCTTCTCGGCACCGGCCACGGCTATCGCAGCTACCTGTCCCCGCAGTTCCTCGCGAGCCCGATTTACTTCCTGCTCAACCTCGGCACGTGCCGCGGCAAGAATACGTTCCCCTTCTCCATCCGCTGCTGTACGGGCTTCCTCGACGATACCGCCGGCCCGGGTATTTGCCTGATCAATGATCTCCCGCGCCTGTCCGCGTGCCTCATCGAGTAATTTTGTTTTCTCGACCGCAGCCAGTTCCAGCGACCGGGAACCTTTCTCGGCAGCCGCAAGACCCTCAGAAATTTCATTCTGACGCTCCTCGATCATGCCCATCAAGGGTGGCCATACAAACTTCATGCAGAACCAGACAAACACGATCATCGCAATCGTCTGGCCGATTAGTGTGGCATTCAGATCCACCTGGCTTCTCCTGAATTAAGTTTCGCTAAAGTTAAGTGATTCGCCCAACGGTTAACCCTTACCAGGTCAACCAGGAGACGAACCAAACTTAGCCGCCGACAGCTGCCTGAAACTGGCCAACAAACGGATTAGCAAAGGCAAAGAACAACGCAATACCAACGCCGATCATCGCTACCGCATCAAGCAGCGCAACAACCAGAAACATCTTGGTTTGCAACATGTTGGCCAGTTCCGGCTGACGTGCACAACCTTCCAGGAAACGGCCGCCCAGCAAACCCATGCCAATGCCGACACCCAGTGCGCCCAAACCAATCAAAAGTGCGACAGCAATCGCGGTTAATCCAATTACAGTTCCCATTACTTGCTCCTACAAAGCATTTGGAGATTAAAAAATAAGTTAGTGAGCCTCGTGAGCCTGACTCAGATATACGATTGTCAGCATCATGAAGATATAAGCCTGCAGAGTGACAATCAGAATGTGAAATACGGCCCAACCGAAATGGAGGGGCAGTTGTAAAAAACCGAGCAACGCGATGAGGATAAACATCAACTCACCGGCATACATATTGCCGAACAATCGCAACGACAGTGACAACGGCTTGGCCAGCAGCGCAACGGTTTCAAGAATAAAATTAAAGGCGCAAACCAACGGCCAGAATATTTTTGGCACGCCAAGATCCTTGGGGTTCAAAGGGTTCATCATCAGTTCGCCGATGACAAAACCACCAATACCCTTGATTTTGAATGAATAGAAAAGAATCAGGACAAATACCGACAATGACATTGCAAAGGTAATGTTCGGATCGGTGGTCGGCACAACCTTGAGGTACTCGACACCTGCCGCGTGAGCAACAAATGGCAACCAGTCGACCGGGATCAGATCCATGAGATTCATCATGAACACCCAGGTTACGATCGTCAGCGCGAGCGGCGCGATCATTGCGTTCTTGCCGTGGAACGTACCTTTGACACTGCTATCGACGAAATCAATAACGATTTCGACAAAAGCCTGCAGCTTGCCGGGTTTGCCGGTCGTTGCGGTCTTGACTACCCTGCTGAAAATGAAGGCCAGGAACAAGGCGAGTACCACCGAGAAAATCATCGAATCGACGTTGATCGCCCAGAAGTTTCCGGAACAATGGTTCCAGATCCATTCGCCTGAATCGTCTTTACACACCTGCAAATTCTTCAGGTGATGCTGAATATATTGGGCGGAAGTTTGTGCGCCTTCTGATGCCATGCTTCGCAGTCTTTGTCTGATCTACAATCAGATCGTAGTAAGTTAATTCGTCTTAATCACTCAACGGACAACCCTGTTTTCAGGGCGATCCAGTAAACACTGTAAATCGCGATGTAGCCGATCATGAACGGCAGCATCTCGACACTCAGTACCCGTATCGCGGCAATCATCAGTGCTACCGTCAGCACGATCTTCACCGCCTCGCCAACATAAACACCGCGCATGAACCCTGCCGGATCCGCACCGGCGTTCACGCGGAACATGCGCAACGCCTGGTACAAACCAGCGACAATCCCGATGCTCCCGCCGGCTAAAGCGGATACTGCGGCGGACAAACCACCGAGCCAAAACGCACCCGCTGCAACAATGCCGGTCAACAGGACCTGCCAGCCGGCAAGTCTGAATGCGGCTCTTTGCAGCATAAGATTGATTACCAATACCCTGCCATGGGGCCTTTAACTTATATGCTCCATTACGATCAGGGACGCGGGTACAAAAAAAAACCACTTCATACGCCGTCTCGGTGGCGATGGGTGGCAACACATCCGACCTATCCGTCGGTTAGCCCGCGTATTTTACGGATCAGGCTGGCATGGTTCAAGGGGGTACGGGCATGAAAAATGCCGCTGGAATGACTTACCCGACGATTTTAATGCGCATCACGGCCACAGCATGCTCTCGGTTCGCCCGGCAGCTACTTGATATGCTGCAGAATCCCTTCAAGTTCATCGAGACTGTTGTAGGTCACCACGACTTTGCCGTTACCCTTCGTCGCCCGATGCCGGATCGAGACCTGCGCGCCCAGGCGCCCCGACAACTCGTCCTGTAAATGGCGAATATTCGGATCGACAGGGGATCGCGCCGTCCCGGCCGCGCTGCCATCACCCGCCAGGGTCTTTTTTACCAGTGCCTCGGTGGCCCGAACCGATAGCCCCTGCCGGGCAATCCGCGCCGCGAATTCCGCCTGAACGGCCGGCGTGGTAATCGACAACAACGCCCGGGCATGGCCCATATCCAGTGTCCTGGCCTGAACCAGTGCTTTGGCTTCGCTGCCCAGATCCAGCAAACGCAACAGGTTGCTGACGGCCGTTCGTGACCGGCCGATAGCATCGGCAGCCTGCTGATGCGTTAGTTCGAACTCATCGATCAGGCGACGTAAAGACTGTGATTCTTCAAGCGGCGTCAGGTTCTCACGCTGAATATTCTCAATCAGTGCAACGGCTATCGCGGCAGAATCCGGCATCTCCTTGACGATTGCCGGTATCTCACCAAGCCCCGCCAATTGCGCCGCACGCCAACGTCGTTCTCCGGCGACGATCTCATACCGCCGGGCTCCGGATACATCCCTGGCCACCAGCGGCCGCACGATGATGGGCTGAATAAGACCCTGTGCCCGAATCGAGTCGGCCAGTTCTTCAAGTGCATCCTGATCCATTGCCTGGCGCGGCTGGTAGGTTCCGCGGCGCAGCAAATCTATCGCGATCATTTTCAGACCGTCACCCGAGGAGGATAATCGCTGCTCCTCGCCTACCTCCACCGGAGGCGGCGAAATATCGACATCACCCAACAGGGCTTCCAGCCCCCGTCCGAGACCTGTTCTTTTCACGCTCATTGATAACTCCGCATCATGACTGCGAATTCTAGCCTGAAAATCAGAGTCAGACCCACCACTTGCCGATAAACCTCAGTATCTGAGGGTAAAAACCATTTTTTAATGGTCATTTCAGCCGCGCGCGCAAGCGGAGAGAGATTGGCCGTCTATTGGTTGGCGGTGAGTCCGGCACCGGGTATCAGGCCACACCGATTTCACGCCCGCCTGCTTCCTGTGCAATAACCGCTTCAGCCAGGGCCTGGTAGGCCTTGGCGCCAGATGAGCCCCGATCATGATGTAACGCCACCAGGCCGAAGCTGGGCGCTTCAGCTAGTCGCACGTTACGCGGAATGACGGTGGCATATACCTTGTCACCAAAGTGTTTAAGCAGCTGGTCTGACACTTCTCTGGCCAGCTTGTTGCGCGAATCAAACATGGTGCGCAACAGGCCCTTAATACTCAGCACATGATTGACGGTGTTGCGCACTTGCTTCACGGTTTCGAGCAATGATGACAGTCCCTCCAGCGCATAATATTCACACTGGATCGGGATCAGCACGCTATTTGCCGCCGTCAGCGCATTAAGCGTCAACATATTGATAGTCGGCGGACAATCGATCAACAGGTAATCAAACAGATTGCGAACCGGTTCAAGCATGCCGCGCAATTTTTGTTCCCGGCCAATCTCCTGCAACAACCGAACCTCCGCAACCGTCAGATCCGAATTAGCCGGTAGCAGGGAAAATGCTCCTTTTTGCACGACCTGGATGACATCCATCGCCGGTGCTTCACCGAGAATAACATTGCAGGTAGACAGCTCGAGGGATCCCTTGTCAACGCCACAGCCGGTGGTCGCATTACCCTGCGGATCAAGATCAACTACCAGGACCCGCCGCTGCAAGGTCGCCAAAGACGCGGCAAGATTGATGCAGGTCGTGGTCTTGCCAACCCCGCCCTTTTGGTTTGCTACTGCAATGATTTCGCCCATGTTATTCGTTCCTTGGCCAGACCCTTTCAGGCGTGGCGTCGCATGACTACCATGTGCCGCTCACCGGCAAGACCGGGGACTTCAAGCCGGGCTACCTCGACCAGTTCCCACCTACTCGACACAGTTGCCAATTCGTCATCCGGATAGCCCCCCTTCATCGCCAACAGACAGCCCCCGGGTGCCACCAGGCTCCCGCAACGACTTACAAACACGCTCAGTGATGAAAAAGCACGGCTGATGACCACATCATAAAGGTCCACGGGCGCAAATGCTTCTACACGAAGATGCTCAACAAGAACGTTGGTAAGCGCCAGTTCGCCGAGCACATGCCTGACAAAACGGACCTTTTTACCTCCCGAATCGAGCAGCGTGAAGTGTCGTTGCGGCTCGACAAGCGCCAACGGCAAGCCGGGAAACCCGGCGCCGGTACCCACATCAAGAACCGCCGCACCGGTCAGAAACGGCCGCGCACTCAATGAATCGAGTATGTGGCGCACTACCATCTCTTGTGGATCACGGACTGCGGTCAGGTTAAACGCCCGGTTCCATTTGACCAATAGCCGTAACAGCCGAGCGAACTGTTGCACAAGTTCCGGCTCCGTTGCGATCTGCATCGTTGCCAGGCCCGTTTGCAAAAGAGCCTGCAGATCTTTTTCTGGCGCTGACATGCTGACAAGCTACCCGGAATGGGTACTGATTGACAATACAGTAGCCCGGTCGAGTGTTGAAAAATTCTGCTAGGACAGGCGGACGATCGTACGGCCCATGACCGTGCCGTCGATATAATCCGTAAAATAACCGCTCAGATCAGCAAGTTCGATCTCACGATTTATGATCCCGTCAAGATGAACCGGAGCCAGGTCGCCGGCCACCCGGTTCCAGACAGCGATACGCAACTCCCTGGGCACTTCGACAGAATTTATGCCAAGCAGGTTGATGCCCCGCAAGATAAAAGGCATGACCGTGGTCGACAAATCGATACCCGCCACCAGCCCGATACTGGCAATGTTTCCGTTCGGTCTGGTGGTCCGCGTAAACCAGGCGAGGATATCGCCGCCAAGGCTATCGACCGCACCACCCCAGATAGTTTTTTCCAGCGGCCGTTCACCGAGTTCCAGTGTTTTGATATTAACTACCTCGGTCGCGCCAAGGCTCTTGAGATACTCAGTAGCTGTCGTTTTACTCGTCAGGGCCGTAACGTCGTAACCGCGTTGACTCAGCATATCGATCGCCACGCTGCCGACCCCGCCGGTCGCGCCGTTAACGGCAATCGGCCCATGCTCCGGCAACTGGCCGTTTTGCTCCATCCGGTGTATGGCCAGTGCCGCCGTGAATCCGGCCGTACCAAGCCCCATGGCCATCCGGGCATCGAGCCCTGCCGGCATCGGTGTCGTCCAATCGCCCGGCACGCGAACATATTCGGCAAAACCGCCGTCATGTGTTTCACTTAACCCGCAGCCGTTGACGATGACTTCATCACCAACAGCGATACGTGGATCACCCGATGAAACAACCGTACCGACAACATCGACACCGCCAACGAGCGGAAAGCGCCGCAGTATTCGCCCGGCGCCGGTGGCCGCCAGAGCATCTTTGTAATTAATACTCGAGTAAGCACCACGAATGATGACATCACCATCACTCAGATCGTCAAGGGTGATCTCTTCCAGCCGTGCCTCTACGTGGCGACCGTCTTCAGAATGAATGCGAAATGCTTTGAAAGGGTTATTAATGGCGCTGCACCAGTCCTGACCGAGCTGCATAATATGCGGTCAGGTCCTTCATATGTTCTGTGGAAAGATTGTTGGCCTGGCTGAAAAAAAACCAACCGACAAGCTGATAAAAATAAGCATAGGGTTCTGGTTACTACATCGATACCGTCCCAAACGAATCCCTATGTTATACGTAATTAAGGCTGGTGACATGCCACCCATGTTTCTCCATGCAATGCCATGGCCGGCGGGCGTTGCTCACACTCCGCCACAGCATTCGGGCAACGTGACTGAAATCCGCAACCAGCCGGGCTTTCCAACTGACCGGATACTTCACCTCGTACGGCAACGTGCTGGCGGCGGCGCTCAACTTCAGGATCGGGCACTGGCGCAGCGGCGATCAGTGCGCGAGTATACGGATGCCGGGGTTGAAAAAATAATTTGTCGGTTGCCGCTATTTCAACCGCCTTGCCCAGATACATGACGATAACCCGGTGACTGATTCGCCGCACCACGGCCAGATCATGGGCAATAAAAACGATTGCCAGGTCCAGTTGCTGCTGCAGGTCAATCAACAGCCGGATAATCTGCGCCTGAACCGTCACATCCAGCGCACTGACGACCTCATCACAAATCAGCAGCCGGGGTTGTGAAATCAAAGCCCTGGCAATGCCAATCCGCTGGCACTGGCCTCCGGAAAATTCATGCGGATAGCGGTTCACACAAGAGGCATCCAGGCCAACCCTGGTTAACATGTCTGCAACCCGGCGGGTACGATCTGCAGGATCCAGTTGAGGATAAAAAGTCTCCAGCGGTTCCATGACGATACGACCGATGGTCATGCGGGGATTCAGCGAGGCCAGCGGATCCTGAAAGATCATCTGCATATCCCGGCGCGCAGTGCGTAATTCCTCTCCATCCAGCGCAGACAAGTCACGATTCAACAGGCAGGTTGAACCGCCACAGGAATCGACGAGCCTTAGCATGGCACGGGCCAGGGTTGATTTCCCACAGCCGGATTCACCGACAATACCAACTGTTTCACCCGGCCTGACTTCGATATTGATGTCATCGACCGCACGCAATACTTGTGGTGCTACAAACAAACGACCGCCCGACACGCTGAATTCAACGCTTACCCCTTTGGCAGACAACACCGGTTCACCATCATTGGTCGGGGCTTTACGGGTAGGATCGGCATGCTCTCCATCGAGCCGCGGCACTGCATCGAGCAGGCTGCGCGTGTAATCGTTGCGCGAACGGTAAAAGACGTCTGCAGTACTGCCCGCTTCCTCCTGCATACCTTCATGCATGACCAGCACTCGATCGCAGCTACCTGCCACAACGCCAAGATCGTGAGTAATCAGGATGACAGACGTCGAAAACTCACTGCGCAGTTCGTGCATCAGGTCAAGGATTTGTGCCTGTACCGTCACATCGAGCGCCGTGGTGGGTTCATCGGCAATCAACAAAGCCGGCTTGCACAGCAGGGCGGTCGCAATCATCACCCGTTGCCGCATGCCACCGGACAATTCATGCGGGTACATGCCAAGACGGCGGCGGGCAGCGGTAATTTGCACGGCATCGAGCAACGCTTCACATTCTCGCCAGGCGGCGCGACGATCCATACCCTGATGCTGACGTAACACTGTCGACATCTGCCTGCCGATCGTAAGATATGGATTCAACGAGGTCATCGGATCCTGAAAAATCATGGCGATTTGTGCGCCGCGGATGGTGCGCAGATGCGCTTCTGGCAATGCCAGCAAATCCTTGCCGTCAAACAGTGCCCTGCCGGCAGCTACACCATTGGCGGCCAGCAAACCCAGCAAGGCCAACACCGTTTGGCTCTTGCCGGAACCGGATTCGCCGACGATACCAAGGGTCTCGCCAGTCGCGACGTTAAAATCAAGGTCCTGTACCGCATGGACCGGTCCGTCAGGAGTTGCAAAGGTTACATTGAGCCGGTCGACAGACAAGATGGTTGCGGGGCAAGCTTTCATAACGAAGCCCCACGATCACGCGGATCGAGCGCATCTCGCAAACCATCACCCAGAAAATTGAAACAAAATAGCGTGATGGTCAGAAACACCGCCGGAAATATAAGCATCCACGGTGCATTCTCCATTTCCTGCGCACCTTCGTTAACCAATGCTCCCCATGACGTCATCGGTTCTTGTACACCAAGACCCAGAAAGCTTAAAAATGATTCAACCAGGATGACCTGGGGAATGGTCAGGGTAACGTAGACCGCCACAACACCGAGCAGGTTCGGCACAATATGGCGCCCAATGATACGCGCCGTAGTTACGCCACCGGCACGTGCTGCCTCAATAAACTCGCGGTTCTTCAAACTCAGCGTCTGACCGCGCACTATCCTCGCCATATCCAGCCAATTGATGGCGCCAATGGCGACAAAAATCAACAGGATGTTGCGGCCAAAAAATACCATTAGCAGGATGACGAGAAACATGAATGGCAACGCATAAAGAATATCGACAATCCGCATCATGACCTGATCGACACGGCCACCAAAATACCCGGATACAGCGCCATAGGTAATACCGATTACCAGGCTTACCAGTGTCGCAACAATACCTACCAACAACGAGATGCGCCCGCCCTGCAGTGTCCGTACCAGCAAATCCCGACCGAGTGCGTCAGTGCCGAACCAGTGTCCGCTACTGATCGATGGGGCGATTGAAATGTTGTCCCAGTCTGTTGCATCAATACTGTACGCACTGAACAACGGCCCGACGATGACTGCGATCGTGAATAGCGCAAGAATAACCAATGCGGTAATTGCCGCACGATTTCTGCGCAGTACCACCCATGCGTCGTGCCAGAGACTGCGACCGATCGACTGCCTGATTGATTCGCTCACAATCTTACGCGCGGGTCGAGCCAGCCGTAGACCAGGTCAACAAAGAAATTAAATATGATAATCAGTGAGCCGTAGAACACGACCACCCCCATGACAAGCGTGTAATCGCGATTCAGCGCCCCCTGCACAAAAAACCGGCCCAGACCTGGAATGCCGAATATCTGCTCGATGACCACGGAACCGGTTATGACGGCAGCCGTTGCAGGACCGAGATATGAAATAACCGGCAACAATGCGGGTTTGAGTGCATGCAGCACTATAATCCGGGGCATCGTCAAACCCTGGGCACGAGCTGTGCGAATAAACGGGCTGCGTAACACTTCTATCATACTGCCGCGCATCAGGCGCGCAATATATGCGATTTGCGGCATTGCCAGGGCAATAACAGGCAACAACAAATGCCTGACCTCTCCATCACCAAGACCACCGGCCGGCAGCCATCGCAAGCCGACGGCGAACAACAGGATTAGTAATGGTGCAACGACAAAATTCGGGATAGAGATGCCGACCATCATTGCCGTCATGACACTGTAATCAGCAGTCGTATTTTGTTTCAAAGCTGCGTACGCACCGGCGCTGATACCGACCATAAGCGCCAGCAGCATCGCCAGGCCGCCTAGTCGTAACGACACCGGAAACCCGCTGCGAATCAATTCCGTCACACTGAAATCACGATACTGAAACGATGGGCCAAAATCACCCCGGGCAAGATTGGCCAGGTAGCGACCAAACTGTTGGTACAGCGGCTCATCCAGATGATACGCATTGCGCAGGTTGGCCTCGACTTCTGCCGGGAGTTGATTCTCGCTATCGAACGGGCCTCCCGGCGCCGCACGTATCAACATGAATGCCAGGGCAATCAGGATGAATAATGTTGGGATCGCGCTAAGCAGACGACGCAGCATAAAATTCAGCATGGAATACAGACTCCGATCTCCAATACTTTTCTGGTACAGCCCCAAACCGGCTTATACAGGCGTAACCTTAGCAACGATTTTCTGATCTTTTATCAATGCTGCAGAATATAAAAATTCTTCGTGTAGTGATGATCCATGATATTTGGCTGCCGACCTCCAACCCAGCTCTTTATCAGGTGTTTGGATACATAAAAATAAATCGGAATAATCGGCATGTCTTCAAGCAGGACATGCTCAGCCTGATTAAGAAAATCCGCACGTGCCTGCAAATCTGTCTCATCAGCTGCACGCTCAATCAACTCATCATAGCGTGAACTGCTATAACCTGAATGGTTCATTTCATTTGCCGAGTGCATTAATTGTGCAAATGTGAATACGTCATTGTAATCGCCAATCCAGCCAGCCCGAAAAATCTGAGTGATTTTCATAAGCTTGCGGGTTGCAAGAAAAACTTTCCATTCCTGATTCAATAATTTTGTTTCGACGCCAAGTGTTTGTTTCCACATCGAAGCAATAGCAACACTAAGCCGTTTGTGATTTGCGCTGGTGTTGTACAGCAACTCGATCTTCAGTGGTTTATCGATGGAGTAGCCGGCCTCAGAATAAAGACGTTGTGCTTCAGCGTTACGTTCGGCCTGTGTCCAGCCGGCCCATTCAGAAGCAACCTGTTTATAGCCGGCCATCTGCGGCACCCAGCCGTAGGCCGGTATTTCTCCGGCATTTGTAATCCGGCTGGTAATAATGTCCCGATCAATCGCCAGCGAAAGTGCGCGACGCAGTTGCAGATTATTTTTAAACGGTTCACGCGTCATATTGAAGCCAAAATAATAGCTACCAAGATACGGTGAAATAACCAGCTGATCTGCAAGATTTTCACGAATCCATGGTAACTGCTGATACGGTATCTCTTCGGTAATATCGAGTTCATCTGCGCGAAACCGCTTCAGCTCTGCATCCTGATTCTCGATTGAATAGTAGTACACGCTATCTATCGTCGTGGCGGCATTGTCCCGATAAAATTTGTTACGAATAAGCTTTATGTGGGATTGGACGACCCATTCATCCAGTGTATAAGCGCCATTACCGATCAGGCGGCCCTCACGTGCAAACTGATTACCGTATTGCCCAACCGAAGCGCGATGTACCGGATACGTCGTAGAATGAGTCAGCAGGCCGAGCAAATAAGCGGTAGGCCGCTGCAACCTGATAACCAGTGTTAATGCATCCAGAGCTTCGACGCCAAGTTCCTCGGGTGATTTTTCACCCGTGATGACCTCCATTGCATTTACGATTGGCTCCAGGATGCTCGAGTAGTGCGACATCGTTGCCGGATCAGTGCTCCGTCGCAAACTAAATACAAAATCCTCTGCCGTAAGCGGGTCGCCGTTACTCCATTTTGCATCGTCATGCAGATGAAACGTGTAAACAAGTCCATCCGCACTGATATCCCAGCTTTTCGCAACCCCGGGCACGATCGAGCCATCCGGTGCTTCAATCGTCAAACCTTCGAAAAGGTCACGCAGGATGTTAGCCGACGGAACGCCCTCGGCACGATGCGGATCAAGTGTTTGCGGCCCTGTTCCATTCCCCACATGCAGCGTTTGATCCGCCGCCAGTTCGGTGCCCGATGGACCGCCAATCTCGACCGCAGCTTGCGGCGAACCCGCTTCATTACCGCCGCAGCCACCAAGCAGTGCCGCGACAATCGCAAGGCATGCGAGGCTTACGGACGCTGTAAATGAAATCGAACCCGGCACGATTCTCTCAGGCTCTTTTGAGCTGACGTTTTTTAATATGCACCAGCAGCAGGGCAATCGCCGCCGGCGTCATGCCGGAAATGCGTGCAGCCTGACCAAGTGTTGCAGGGCGCGTCATAACCAGTTTCTGGCGAATCTCATTCGACAACCCGCGCACGCCAAGGTAATCCAGATCTTCGGGAAGAATAGTCTGTTCATTGTTCCGTGCGCGATCAATTTCCTGCTGTTGTCTGCATACGTAGCCACTGTAACGCGCATCAATTTCAACCTGGTTATCAATCTGCTCGGTCATCTCGGGCGTTTCTTCCGGTTTCACTTCCCGCGCACCGACTGCTGCAATGCTGGTTAAAGTACGATAATCGAGTTCGGGTCGGCGCAGCAATTCAATGGCTTTTTGTTCGCGCCTGAGTGATCCGCCGAGACGAGCCTGCAGTACATCATCGAGATCACCGGGGCGCACCAGTTTTCCGGAAAGGCGGGCCGTTTCTTTTTCAATTCGCTCACGCTTGATCGCGAAAAATTGCCAGCGTGCGGCATCAATAAGTCCGAGATCACGACCGGTCTCGGTCAGACGCAGATCGGCATTATCTTCGCGCAATAACAAACGATATTCTGCACGACTCGTAAACATCCGGTAAGGCTCCTGCGTGCCACGGGTGATCAGGTCATCGACCAACACACCCAGATATGCCTCATGCCGCTGTGGATACCACGCGGATTTTTCCAGTGCCATGCGCGCGGCATTAATACCGGCCAGCAAGCCCTGCGCACCAGCCTCCTCATAACCCGTTGTGCCGTTAATTTGTCCGGCAAAGAACAAGCCGTTAATTACCTTGGTCTCGAGCGTTGCACGTAAATCACGCGGATCGAAATAATCGTACTCAATAGCATAGCCCGGACGGGTAATTTTTGCATCGGCAAAACCCGGAATCGTCGCAATGAACGCAAGCTGTGTATCGTAAGGCAGGCTTGTAGAAATGCCATTGGGATAGAGTTCAATAGAACTCAATCCCTCTGGCTCAACAAAAATCTGATGTGAATCCTTGTCGGCAAAGCGGGTAATCTTGTCTTCAATTGATGGGCAATAGCGCGGCCCAACCCCGTCAATTGCACCGGTATAAAGTGGCGACCGGTCGAGAGCGCCCAGAATAATGTCATGTGTCGACGCTGTGGTTTTCGTAATATGACACGGCACCTGCTGCGGATGCTCGGCCCTCTGACCAAGAAAAGAAAAAACCGGCGCCGGTTCATCGCCAAACTGTTGCGTCATCACGCTGAAGTCGACGGTTCGCGCATCGATCCGGGGCGGTGTGCCGGTTTTCAGGCGTCCGACGCGAAACGGCATTTCACGCAATCGATCTGCCAGGCGAATTGAAGCCGGGTCTCCGACCCGCCCGCCGCTATGGCTCGACTGGCCAATATGAATCAGGCCGCGCAAAAAAGTGCCAACGGTCAATACCACTGTCGGCGCATAAAATTTAGCACCCAGGCCGGTTACGATGCCGGTGACACGATCTCCGTCAAGTAACAAATCATCGACACTTTGTTGCATGAGTGACAGATTCGGCTGGTCATCCAGCATCCTGCGAATCACCTGCCGGTACAAAACTCGATCTGCCTGGGCTCGCGTTGCGCGTACCGCCGGTCCCTTGCTTGCATTAAGAATACGAAAATGAATACCGGCCCGATCAATTGCGCGTGCCATCAAACCACCCAACGCATCGATTTCCCGGGTCAGGTGGCCCTTACCGATGCCGCCAATAGCCGGATTGCAACTCATCTGGCCCAGTGTATCGAGATTCTGCGACAGCAATAATGTGCGTGCACCGGCACGCGCGGCGGCGGCGGCGGCTTCTGCACCGGCATGTCCGCCACCAACCACGATGACCTCAAAATTTCTGTTCACAATATCCATGGCGCTGATTTCAAGGGCGGCCATTCTACTGTGGAAAGCCTGGTGGGTCACTATTGTCCGATTTATTTCAGCAACTTACGTATGGTTAGCTGGTTACATCATGATTTGTCCGATATGCGCCATATTTAACATAATCGGACTGCCCGACATTGCCAATTGAATCACGGTATTGGCAACATCAATCTGCCAGCATGCACAATCCTTTTCCATCTGGTTCACCCACAGTGAGTACAACACCTGATTTCTCCAAGTTGATTGCCCCCGGTTCCGACAGCGATTTACCGCTGAGTGATGCAATCACCAAATTGGTGACAATGGAACAATTTAACCTGGCCTTCGCAATCTACTGTGGCTGGTCGGTTATTGCCTGGCTCAGTCATATGGCCGGTATGGTTTCAATCAGTATGCAGACCGCAGTAACAAACCTTATCGGTATTTGCGCTACCAACGTGCTGTTTTTCACCATCGCCCGCAGTCAAGCGCCACATAGACCCAGCGAAGAAATAACAGCTCTTGCACAAAGTGTGGTTGGTATTGCCTGGGCCACACTGTTTACATTCATGAGTTCAGGCAGCCACGAACTAAGCATCGGCATTTATGCATCAGTCCTATTGTTCGCGATGCTGCGCGTCAGGCGAAATGTACTAAACCGGCTCACCGTCTTTGCTGTAAGCAGCTACTTGACCATATTCATCATCAAGATGCTAACCCGGGAACCGCCGTCAATAACCCCGGCCAGCCTGGTACAGATTTTGATCTTTATCAGCATCATGTTGTGCCTTGTGGGCACCGGCCGCTATGTTTACCGGCATTACAACCGTATTAAAGGCGAATACAGCCAACTGCAGCAAAGATTTCGCAGCGAATACGCAGGTAGTGGTGTTAATTCGGTGAATCGCCGCTATATCCTTGATCTTCTTGCACGTCATAAGGGTCGGACAGATCGCTCCAACATTACGTTTTGTATCTGTATCTTCAATGCCGATTATGTCGATATGACCACGCTAAAACCGCAACAGGACGTCAAACGGCTCGCCCTTAGAAATGTCGAAGCTGTCATCCGCGCAGAGCTACGTGACATGGACTCACTGAATGGCACCAGTTCTCACGATTGCTTCGAAGCCTATAGTGAAAAGACATTCATAGCGATCCTGCCCGACACAAATTTGACCGGCGCGCAATGTGCGGCAGAGCGGATTATAACTACCGCCACCATGCAGGACGATATAATCGACAATCACACCAGGTTGTGCGGTGGTGTTGCAGAATATCGTCGCGGGGAAATAATTTCTGTCTTACTTGAGCGCGCCGAAGAAGCGCTCAACACAGCGCGTGCATTGAATACCAGTTGCGTCTGCATTAGCGGCCATAGCCCGCCAAAAAAATATAATGCTGCGGTTGTCCGCCTGAAAACAAGCCGCAGATAACCGTTGCAATAAACCCGGGAGAACCTGACCGGGCCCACCCGGATGGCTATTTAATGTACCCGCAGCAACCAGTCGCCGTCCAAAGCGGCTGATATTTCAACTACCGATCAGCCTGCCGAGCCTACCGCTGGTCAAACTATCTTTAACAGACTGTACAACCCATTCATTCAGGTTTTCATCCGGCAGAATTGCCTCGGGTTCGTTATACAACACATCTTCCGGACGATTCGACTGCCGCCCGGCTTCGCCGATAATATCCCGCTGAAACATGTAATCGTAAGCAACATAAACCGAGATAAGAACGTCCTTCTTTTTCTCTGTGAGAACCTGATTAATGGCTTTCTTGGTCGGCTCAATCGAATAGTTAACCAGATGACCGCTCCAGGCCGAGTTAACAATATCGATATTGAGATTTTCTTTAAGATACACGCCAAGTTCAGTCATGAGTTCTTCCCATTGCTGATTGAACTCCGCGTCACCATAAGCAGCAAGAGTTACGCCTACATCACTGCCGTCAACACCATCCAGCAATGATTTGGTACGCCGCAGAATGTTGGTTTTCAGGAACTCGGATGTATCAATATGTTCAAGCAGCGTAACGCGGGCACGCGGACGGTATACCGGCACACCTTCCTTCGGTAAAGACTCAAGCACATCCTTGTCGTTTTTCAGTCCAAGCGCGTTGGGCAAATCCGAATTTGTGTGGCCGCCAACGGTTAAAAACAGCGGTACCGCGATGACTTCATCAAAGCCTTCATCGTCGAAGGCCTTCATCTGTGTGGCAATAGCCGGCTCAGTGTATTCATTGAATGCCGTTCTCACGCCGGCTACATTTGGTAGTGCGAGCAATTTGTCATCAACTGCCTTTTCAACAGCAACCAACATGTCACGCCAGGCCTTCTGTTCTGAGCCATGATTGATGAGCAGAACGCCAATCTTTGGCCCACTGTCAGCACTCGCGGGCGGCTCTGATGGCTGACCACAACCGGTTAGCAATAACGTCATCAAGGTGATCGTAATCAATGCTGTCCATAACTTACTCATTTCTCTCTCCTGTTAAACGATCGGCCAGCTCAGGCTCCCGCCGGTTGTTCGGCAGCATCCTGACCTGACCGCCCGGCATGCTGTTTCGCCGGATTTGATCTGGCTAAGATTGCAATACCATCAAGAACGGCTCCGGTCGGGCACAACATACGACACCACAACATTGGATAGTATGCGGAAACCAGCACCGCCGCCAAAGACAACCAAAACCATTTAGATTCAAATATTTCAAGACCGAACAGATCCGGGAACAATTCAAAGCTGCTCCAGTCCGGAAGCCCGCTGACAATACCTGCAATCAGCGTTATGGTAATTGCCCAGCGAATCAGGTCAAGCACTCGATTAGATACTTTCAGCTTGCCGTGCCAGGGAATAATTCTCAGCAATAATCTTTGTACGTTCCCGTAGGGGCAAATATAACGGCAATATGTATTTGAGTCCCAAATTGCACTGAGCAGAACAATGGCCGCATAAACGCCGAGAATATAGGACCAGCTAATACCCAGGAACGGCTGCGTGAAAGTCGCGTAAGTGAAAGAATTGTTCTGAAAAAATCCGAGATAAGCAATGGTTACGATGCCAAATGCCAGGCTCCATTGCGGTGAGCGCCGGTTAAGTCGCGAAAAGGCAATAATGAACAATACGACAATCAGTGCAGCTTCGAGAACCCAGGTACTCGGTAATACCGGTACGGTCTCGAAACCGGCCGGATTTGTATCGATATAAATCTCCAGCGGCGATTCACGTGCGATACTGACGAGATCGCTGACGCTACGCGCAATGCCCTCGGTTGTCAGTGAAGCGCCACTGACGATGTCAACCTCATAGGTTTTGTCATCGAGCGGAATACCCTGGAAATGCTCATAGAACCCGTCATCTGCAATATCATTCAGATAACTTGTGGTTTCCATGGAAAATACATGTTTAACAGACCGAATCCTGCCATCTGCACCAACCACCATGCCGATATCGATGGGTCCGGCATAACCCTTGATGCGTTTGTTCAGGCCGGTGTTCTCAAAATACAGCTGCTCTACCCGGCCGTTGGTATTTCGCTCTTCAGCATAGTACATATCCAGCGCAGTCTTCAGTTTCACGCCATCCGGATTCTGCGCATGAAGCTTTGCATTTGCGAACACCCGCTCGGCAACTTCCGGTGCCAGCCCCGGGTTAGTTCGTGCATCACCGATGATTCCATGAGTTGGCCGCTGATCGCGCTTTGCGGTCATGACGTGATGATAAGGATTTTTCTCCTTGTCACCCACCACGCCAAATTTTGGCGGGATATACTCTTCACCGGCGCGAACCGGTTCAGTGTACCCGGTGACAAATTCTTCGAATTCGAACACCGGCGGACGTTCCTGTAGTGGACCGTTTATCCAGAAATATACAAACGCCGCAACGATGATCGCCGTCATGCCGATCCTGATCAACGGCAACGCCGTACTGTTAACGGTTGTATTCATTTTTGTTGCGACAACGTGTGCGTTCTGTGGCGTCAGTCGAGTTCGCTGGGCGTAAGCACTTCGCCGACAATATCTGCACCAGCCTGGTGAATACGTTCCACACCTTCCTGAACGATCCTGATTACATATTCGTTAACCTTTGGATCCGGTAGCACCGCATCAGGCTTGTAACGCAACCGCGATGACGTCGGTATGGCATTGACGGCAGCTGCAATCGTATTAACCTGCAGCATTTCATCAATACCCAGCAAGACCGGTATGACAATCACTTCTTCTTCAAGATCGAGTATTTCCTGAATTGCTTTGACCACCGGTTCTCCCGAGTAATCGACCAGATCACCGGCAAAGGCATAGCCGACGGTGTCTATTTCACTCTTGATCTTCAGATAGCGACCGATGCCTTCCATGATCGCCTGCATTTGCTGGCCATAGGCCTGATCGCCATAACCGACCAGCAGAACGCCCATGTCGTCACCACTGTCTTCGCCCTGCAGCGCCAAAACCCGGCGCAACACGTTTTTCTTCAGCGAGCCTCCCTCATTCAGGGACGGCGTCACACTGATACGCGCAAGCGGATAATAGATTTCGAAGCCCTCTTTTTCGAGCTGCTTCATTTGTCCGGCGGCCGAACGTACCCCGATGAGATACAGCAGGTAGTCATTTGAGCGTACCGATTCAGCCGCGATCATCAACGGCACAACGACCACCTCGTCATAACCCGCCTCATCGAAAGCACGCATTTGCGAGGCAATATTCGGTGTTGCTTCATCAATATAGGCTAGCCGAACATCGGTTACGGGCGTGCTGCTGAGAATCGGCTCACGAACCTCGGCTGCCAGCGTTTCCAGCTGGCCGGTCCATTGTGCTGATTGTGATCCGTGGGCGACAAGCAAGACGCCGATACTGGTCTTGCTTGGGTCAACGGGTGCGGGGCCGCTGTCACATGCGGTCAACAGAGCCAAACAGAAGATCCCGGTCAACCCCAGGCTATAGATTGTTCTGATCAATTTATTCTCCTACTGTCCGGCAACCCGGCAAAGCTATGCAGCACCGCAATATCTGATCATTTATGCCGAATGCCCACCGTAATTATCCAGTTAATTCATTTGTTTATGCTATTTTTCATGGCGACCATTTTTACCACTGTAGCGGTCCGGTCGTCTGTTGTCTGTTGTCTGTTGCTAGAGTCGGAACTTTAGCAGAAAAAGATGACAAATCCTTGTCATTCCGTAACAGTATGTAACAATTTATTACATCGTTAGATTCGGACGTGTGTTTTTTATCGCCTGCTCTACACAATGGCATCGATGATCCAGCACAGCATTGATACTGATATGCTAAATTATTGCAATCATAAATCTCCGGTCGTTTGCCCCTCAGGTGGAGTCAATACATAATGCCAACAATTGCTATTCGTATCACTATACTAAGTGCCGTCATGGCAGCATACATCGGTGTGGCCTTTCGCGGTATCGAGTACGACCCGATGGAAGCCGGCCCGTCATTGCTGGCTTATTTTCTTGTCATCATCATTTGGACACTGATAGCTGTACCGCTATACAAGATCAAAACCCGGGCAGATGATGAAGTACTGGCTGCCTTCGCATTTCGCTGCTGGGCTATTACTGCCACGCTGGCAACGCTTGGGATCATCATTTTCTCGGCGATGGATATTGCCTCGGCCGGGGAATTCCGTGACAGCCCCATTATCGGCACCATCCTTATGGGCGTAATGGTAGTCGCGCTTAATTACGCACTTACTTTTGTACTGCAAAACCTGCTGTCGAAACGACGCCGGGTACGGTAAGCGCAACCGGCAACTGTGCTATTAGGGATAAATCTGGTTACTCTCGGCAACTCTGGACGGCTTTCTACTTTCCGATACAGAACGCTGAGAAGATTTCACCCAGCAGATCGTCACTGCTGAATTCACCGGTGATCTCGGCCAGATGATTTTGTACCTGTAACAACTCTTCCGCCATCAGTTCGCCCGCCGCATACTCGAGCAACTGGGTCCTGCCGGACAGAAAATGATCGTAGGCCTTACCCAGACTATCGAGGTGGCGCTGGCGTGCAGTAATCATTTCGCCACCACCCGTTTCATACCCGATCACCGTCTTGATTCGCTCACATAACGCATCAATACCGTCACCAGTCAGCGCAGAGATATTCACGCTATCTGAACCTGCCGCATCCATACCCGACGGCTCTGCGGTCAGATCGATTTTATTACGCACCAGGGTAAAGCCAAGATCACCTGGTAATTCATTTCGCAACATGGCGCCATGATCTATCGAGGTATCGGTCACATCGATGATGATGAGGGCATGATCAGCTGCGGCTATTTGTTGTCGGGCACGCCTTATGCCTTCCTGTTCGATAACCCCTTCACTATCACGCAGCCCGGCCGTATCAATAATGTGCACCGGCAACCCATCGATTTCGATATGTTCGCGCACGATATCTCGCGTGGTACCTGGAATGTCGGTAACGATAGCCGCATCGTAGCCTGCCAGTGCGTTCAACACTGATGACTTGCCGGCATTCGGTCGTCCGGCCAGTACGATATGTACGCCATCACGCAATAATCTGCCGATGCGCATGGTTTTTTCCAGTTGAGCAAATTCACTATCTACATCTTCAAGCCGGGCCAATAACGCTGCATCGTTAAGAAAGTTAATTTCTTCTTCAGGAAAATCGATTGCAGCTTCAACGTGCACACGCAGTGCTGTTACTTTGTTGTTTAATGCATATACAACTGTTGAAAATTTCCCCTGCAACGAGCGCTGCGCTGCTCGTGCGGCTGCTTGCGAGCCGCTGTCAATCAGATCGGCGACTGCTTCTGCCTGACTCAGGTCAAGTTTGTCGTTGATGAATGCACGCCGGGTGAACTCACCCGGCTCTGCAAGTCGTGCACCAAGTTGCACGATTCTTGCTATTAACATGTCGGTTACTACTCTGCCGCCGTGACCTTGCAACTCAAGCACATCTTCACCGGTGAATGAATGTGGGGCAGGAAAAAAAAGCGCAATACCTGAATCGATCGATTCACCCTCGGCATCCAGAAAATTACTATGCGTCGCAACTCTCGGCTGCGGTAGTTCGGCAATAATGCCTGCAGCAATGGAACCGACTGCCGGGCCGGAAATTCGAATCACCGCAACACCGCCACGACCAGCCGGTGTCGCCCGGGCTACGATTGTTTTTATTGATGTTTCACTGTGTGCAACCGACATTGAAGCACCGTCCAGTCAGCTGGCTATCCAGTCATCGAATGCAGTTGCAACGAATCTGGACAAAATCATCGCTGCCGAATCAGTCTGCGCCGAGAACCTTGTTAATACGCCATTGCTGTGCCATCGACAGCACCGAGTTCGTTAACCAGTAGAGAACCAACCCGGCCGGAAAAAAAGCAAACATACCAGTAAATATAAGTGGTAAAAATTGCATAATCTTGGCCTGCATTGGGTCGGGCGGCGGCGGATTCAGTTTCTGCTGGTAAAACATGGCTCCACCCATTAACAGCGGCAGAATAAAAAACGGATCTCGTGTCGACAGATCTGTAATCCACAACATAAAAGGTGCCTGGCGCATTTCGACACTCTCAAGCAGCACCCAATAAAATGCGATAAAGAATGGAATCTGAATAAGCATAGGCCAGCATCCGGCGGCAGGATTGACCTTTTCGCGTTTATATAATTCCATCATTGCGCGGCTTAGCGCCTCACGATCATCTTTGTGGCGCTCCTGCACGGCCTTGAGACGCGGCGCGATCTTGCGCATCTTTGCCATCGACCGCCCGCTCTTTTCAGTCAGTTTGTAAAACACCAGTTTGATCAGCAGGGTGACGATAACAATCGTCCAACCCCAGTTGCCGACGATGTCGAAGATCTTCTGTAACAACCAGAACAGTGGCTGGGCGAGTACGGTTAACCGGCCATAGTCGACCGTCAACTTAAGCCCATCAGCAACTTCAGCTAATTGCGCCTGCAGTTTTGGACCGACAAACAATGTTGATTCAAATACAGCCTGATCACCAACCGGGATTGATGTTGCTGCTGAATCCATCACCCGGGTAAGCGTAAAGTTACCGTCAAATGTACTGGTATATTTTCGTGCCGCTTCTGCTGGCGGTACTGCTGCAACGAGAAAATGGTGCTGAATCGAAGCGATCCAGCCATGCGTAATTGCTTGATCAAACGGTTCCTCACCCAAATCCTCGGCATCAAGCTTTTTATATTTTTCACCATCGTATATGACCGGTCCGACGAAAGAGTATGAGTCGACGTCGAACATCGAGCGCTCAGGAGGCCTGTACTTGCGCTTGATCTGCAAATAACTGCCAGCCCGATACGGTTCCGTACCAGCATTATAGAAAACCTGATCAAGACCGATCGCATAACTGCCACGATAAAATCGATATATTTTTTCTGCTGACAGGCCATTCTCACCCTGCCAGTGCAAGGTCACAACCAGCTGATTCTGTCCATCGGCAAGAACATATTCATCCTGAGTTGCAGTAAATTTGCTGCGATGATTGGGTGCCGGCACACCCTCCTGAGAATACAGCCCGGATCCAAGCACAAAAAGATTGGCCGGGTCACCCGAAAGCAGCTGCACTGAATTATTTGGGTCGCCCTTGGTCACCGGATAAGCAGGCAACTTTGCAAATTGCAAATCGCCACCATCAAGATTGATCTTGATATCCAGCACGTCTGTCTGCACGTGAATTACGTTAGCGGCACTTATTTGTCCGACCCCGGTACGGGTATTGTTGGTGGTTGATAAGGTTGTGCCTGGCGACAATTCAGAGGCAGAAAGCTCCGGCAAACTGGGCAAATCATCGATCATGGGCTCCGCATCTTGCAACCCAGGCGATGATAGACCGGCGCTGTCCAATGCAGTCGGCGTCGGTGCATAGTCCTTTTGCCAGGTCTGGTAAGACAGCCAGATCAGGACTCCAAGGCCCATCCACAGAAAAAGTCGGATGTTATCCATATATAGCCATCACTACGTTTGGTTAATGCGGACCACGATCCGCCAATGTTGTTCCAGGCTCGCAAACAGGTCGCCATTTACCGCCGTTTCCGACTGGTTACGTGCCATGATAACGATGTCGACGCCCAATAGCTGATTTTTAGCGAGGCGGAAACTATTCCGTATTATTCTTTTCAGGCGATTCCGAGCCACCGCGTACCTTATACGCTTTTTTGCAATCGCAAGGCCAAGCCGTGGATAGTTCAGATCATTGCGGCAATACAAAATAGTAAAATATTTATCGCCAGATCGTTGAGCGTGCTTGAAAACATGGGAAAAATTTGCAGCCTGGGTCAGGCGGTTCTGGCGCGGGAATCCCTGTCCCTGGATGAACTTGCCGGCAATTTTTATTTCTGAAGAATGTCGTTGCACAATTAAATCGCCGACTCGTGGTGCCGGTCTGACCCATCCGGCACAGCCTCGCTAAGCGTATAAAATAGGTGCAGTATCTTGCTCAGCGCGAGAGTTGTGCGCGGCCTTTGGCCCGACGACGCTTGAGAATCAAGCGGCCTCCACGAGTAGACATGCGCGCCCGGAAACCATGGGTGCGTTTGCGCTTTATCCTGCTCGGTTGGTAGGTGCGTTTCATGACCTTAAAAAATCCAGCCTAATCGGTAGCCTGACGTAAAAAGAGCGCGAAGATTACGCACGACCGTCGATCATGTCAATACCGCAAGCTCCTGTGGATAAGTCCGCCCGACCGGTATAAACTTTGCTGGTTACGAATAACCCTACAATAACGAGTTCCTTGGGAAATCTAACGTGCAAGCCTCCATCTGGAATCGCTGCGTACATCAGCTACGCGCCGATTTATCCGAACAACAGTTCAACACCTGGGTGCGCCCGTTACAGGCCGTTGAAGATGATCTGGCGCTTAAATTACTGGCGCCAAACCGGTTCGTCGTCGACTGGATCAAGCAAAATTGTATGGACAAAATCACCAACCTTGCTGGTGAAAACGGTCAGCAGCAATTTGCGGTCAGTATCGAGGTTGGCAGCCGATCCACCGGTCCGGTGGTGGAGGTAAAAAGCACCAACACCAAGCCGTTGTCGGGTGCTTATATCGGGGGTAAACTGAACCCCGACCTCACTTTCGACATGTTTGTCGAGGGTAAAAGCAATCAGCTTGCACGCGCTGCAGCAATACAGGTTGCCCAGAATCCTGGCCGGGCGTATAACCCGTTATTCATTTACGGCGGTGTAGGGCTGGGTAAAACACACCTGATGCAGAGTATCGGCAACCTGATCGTCGAACAACGCCCGACCGCCCAGGTTGCCTATGTACATTCGGAAAAATTTGTTGGCGACATGGTCTCCGCACTACGCCACAACACCATTAATGAGTTCAAGCGGGCCTATCGTTCGCTCGATGCGCTGATGATTGACGATATCCAGTTCTTTGCTCGCAAGGAGCGTTCTCAGGAAGAATTCTTCCATACATTCAATGCTTTATTAGAGGGACAACAGCAAGTTATCCTGACTTGTGACCGTTATCCGAAGGAAGTCGATGGGCTGGAAGAACGCCTGAAGTCACGCTTTGGCTGGGGCCTTACTGTTGCCATAGATCCGCCGGAGCTAGAAACCAGTGTCGCCATCCTGATGAGTAAGGCAGCGACAGCCAATACCGACCTGCCGGAGGACGTTGCTTTTTTCATAGCCCAGCGTATTCGTTCCAATGTTCGTGAACTTGAAGGTGCTCTGCGACGTATCATTGCAACATCTTCATTTACCGGCCAACCGATTACACTCGATTTTGCCAAAGAAGCGCTTAAGGATTTACTCGCTTTACAGGACAAGCTGGTAACGATTGAAAATATCCAGAAGACTGTAGCCGAATATTTCAAAATTCGTATAGCCGATCTGCTGTCCAAAAGCCGACGACGTTCCATTACCCGTCCAAGACAAATTGCAATGAGCCTGGCAAAACAATTAACCACCCACAGCTTGCCGGAGATAGGTGATGCTTTCGGTGGACGCGACCATACGACTGTTTTACATGCTTGTCGTAAAATTGCAGATTTACGTATTTCTGAAAGCCGTATTGCAGAGGATTATCAGAATTTATACCGCACATTAACTAGCTGATTTCATACCATCCTGTTTATTGATCATTTATAAGTGGTAGATAAGTTGTGAACAAAATTTGGTCTGGTAAATGAACACAGGTTATGCACAGATGATACCGGATTCAGGGTGGTATATCCCCATGCTGTTATTCGTATAACTAACTGATTATTAATAGTAAAATCGAGTTTTACAAAGAACCTACCTGCCCTAATAATAATAATAATCTTAATATATATATTTAATTTATTAAGGGATTATGCATGAAGATCACAAGCTCCAGAGAATCTTTTCTGCGACCACTACAAGCTATTATTGGTGTTGTTGAACGTCGTCAAACCATGCCGATCTTAGCCAACGTGTTATTACAGGTAAAAGACGGGCGTTTATCTATTACTGCCTCTGATCTTGAGGTCGAACTCGTTGCTGAAGCTGATGTCGATGAAGTTGATGCGCCCGGAGAAATTACTGTACCTGCCCGTAAATTTCTTGATATTTGCCGCAACTTGCCGGAGGAATCGACGCTCAGGCTTCACCTGGATGGTGATCGTATTATCCTCAAGTCCGGACGTAGCAGGTTTTTGCTAGCGACATTACCGGCCACAGATTACCCGGTGATCGACGATATTAATGCGAACCAGGAAATTACTGTCGGCCAGGCAGAATTTCGCCGGTTGCTCGACAAGACCCATTTTTCCATGGCTCAGCAGGATGTGCGTTATTACCTGAACGGTCTGTATGTGGAGATTGATAATGAGTCTGTGCGTGCCGTTGCCACAGACGGTCATCGGCTAGCACTGAGTGAAATGGAGATCAGCAATCCTGTTAATGCATCGCAGCAATTTATAGTCCCACGCAAAGGTGTTCTTGAGTTGCTGAAATTACTGGGTGATGGTGGTGAGGTGCGGTTATCTATCGGCACCAACCATTTGCGCGTTCATGTTGGCAATATCCGCTTTACATCTAAACTGATTGATGGTCGCTTTCCAGACTATGGCCGGGTAATCCCAAAACCTGAAGGCAACCTGTTAATGACCGGACGTGATTATTTGCGCAGCGCCCTGCAACGGGCATCAATTTTATCCAATGAGAAGTATCGTGGTGTGCGACTGGATTTATCTGCAAAGTCATTACGAATTCAGGCTAATAATCCGGAACATGAAGAAGCACAGGATGAGCTGGAGGTTGATTACAACGGCACGGACATGGAAATCGGTTTCAATGTTAATTACTTGATTGAAGCCCTTTCAGCGGTCGATACCGATGATGTTGAAGTTGGTTTTATCGACTCTAATAGCAGTTGCGTCGTCAAGTGTCCGGGCGAGACTGACTCAAAATTCGTCGTTATGCCGATGCGGCTTTAACGAATAATGTAGCGGATTTAAATTCAATGGTCATAGAAAAAATTGCGTACCTGTTCTGGCAATCAAATCCGACATCCACATCTTCCATAGCTGAATAATGAGCCCCGAGGCCGGACTCCTGTTGCTGCGGGCACAACACCTGCGGTGCCTGGATGCAATTGAACTGATAGCCGATCCGGCGCAAAACATTATTGTAGGTAAAAACGGGGCGGGAAAAACCAGCATCCTGGAAGCTATCTATTACCTGGGGCGGGGAAAGTCTTTCCGACCCGGCCTGGCATCAATGCTCATCCAGTACGATCAGGAAGAATTTAATATTTTCGGTGAGGTTGCGAAACCACCTGGACGACATCGTTTGGGCATTAGTCATGGCCGTGAAGGTCGGCAGGTTCATTTTGATGCTCAGGCACAGGCAACGCTGGCGGATCTGGTTGCAGCATTGCCGGTACAGATTATAGATCCGGAAGTTCATCAACTGATACAGGGTGGGCCAAAGGGGCGACGAGAATTCATCGATTGGGGTGTGTTTCACGTGAAACATGATTTCCTTGGTGCGTGGCGGCGTTATCGCAGAGCTTTAAAGCAACGCAATGCAGCTTTAAAGCAGGGAATGGCAAAACAGTCCGTTATGGCCTGGGACCCGGAACTGATTGAGTCCGGTTTGGTAATAGATGCGGCAAGAAAAGAATATGTGAGTGCCTATATGCCATTAATGTCGTCGATTAGCTCCGAACTGCTTCTAAATGAGGTGATTTGTTGCTATCAATCGGGTTGGGCAAATGCAGGATCATTTGCTGAAGCCCTGTCAGCCAGTTGGGATCGGGATTGCAACAATGGCGCAACACAGGTTGGTCCACATCGGGGCGAACTGTTAATCCAATCCGATGGTCAGCCAGCACGTAATCGCCTGTCACGTGGTCAGCAAAAATTATTATCGATTGCCCTGGTGCTGGCCCAAAGTATTTTTGTTGCCCGGTCGCAGCAGCGCAAGGTCACATTACTGGTCGATGAGCCCGCAGCTGAACTCGACTCGGCTCATGTCCATAAACTTATTGAAATACTGAGCTGCGAAGAATTGCAATTATTTATTTCCACGCTGGATCTGGATGCCTTACCTGTCAATGATACGGCACGGGTGTTTCACGTGGAACGTGGCGCTTTATCTACTCTGATATAATCGCTCAGTTCACCTTCAGGGAAAAAAAATGGCCAGCGAAGAAAATTATGATTCCAGTAATATCAAGGTTCTTAAGGGTCTTGATGCGGTCAGAAAACGCCCTGGTATGTATATCGGTGATACCGATGATGGTACCGGTTTACACCATATGGTTTTCGAGGTTGTTGATAATTCTATCGATGAGGCCCTGGCCGGTCATTGTTCGGAAATTAACGTCACCATCCATCAGGATGAATCGATAACCGTCAGTGATGACGGACGCGGTATACCGGTTGGTGAGCACGCGGAAGAGGGCAAGTCCGCAGCTGAAGTGATCATGACCGTGTTACATGCCGGCGGCAAGTTTGACGATAATTCCTACAAGGTTTCCGGGGGTTTGCACGGTGTCGGTGTGTCGGTTGTTAATGCATTGTCCGAGTCATTGCACCTGGTGATTTTTCGTGAAGGCAGTATTCATGAGCAACATTATCAGTTAGGTGATCCGCTCGGACCGCCGAAAACCACGGGTAGTTCGGAGAAAACCGGGACTTCGATTCGCTTTAAACCGAGCGCTGATATTTTTTCAAATATCGTCTTTCATTACGACGTTCTGGCAAGCCGACTACGGGAATTGTCTTTCCTGAACTCGGGTGTTCGCATCCGACTCCTTGATGAACGCGAGAACAAGGAAGACATATTTGAATTCGAGGGCGGGATAAAGGCATTCGTGCAGCATCTGAACCGAAACAAAGCGCCCATACAAGGAACTGTTGTTAATATTGACGCAGAGCAGGACGGTGTTGTGGTTGCGGCTGCGCTGCAATGGAACGATGGTTACCAGGAAAACATGTTTTGCTTCACTAATAATATTCCCCAGCGTGATGGTGGTACCCACCTGGCCGGTTTTCGTAGCGCTTTAACGCGGACCCTGAATGTTTATATCGACAAAGAAGCAACAACCAAGAAGGAAAAGACCAATACGACAGGTGACGATGCACGTGAAGGTTTGACGGCCGTATTATCAGTCAAGGTACCCGATCCGAAATTTTCCTCACAGACCAAAGACAAACTGGTTTCGTCTGAAATCAAGGGTATTGTAGAAGCGGCTGTTTCGAGCGGGCTTGAAGATTTTTTGCTGGAAAATCCCCAGGAAGCCAAAAGCATAGTTTCAAAAATTATTGATGCTTCGCGCGCACGTGAAGCAGCACGCAAGGCTCGTGAGATGACCCGGCGCAAAGGTGCGCTGGATATTGCCGGGTTACCCGGCAAACTAGCCGATTGTCAGGAAAAAGACCCGGCATTGTCAGAAATCTTCCTGGTGGAGGGCGATTCAGCAGGCGGTTCGGCCAAGCAGGGTCGCGACCGACGTACCCAGGCAATACTGCCGCTAAAGGGTAAGATACTGAATGTAGAACGCGCCCGTTTCGATAAGATGCTGGCTTCAGCCGAGGTCGGCACATTAATCACAGCGCTCGGTTGTGGCATCGGCCGGGAAGATTTTGATGCGGATAAATTACGCTATCATCGTATTATCATCATGACCGATGCCGATGTCGACGGCTCGCATATCCGCACCCTGTTGCTGACATTTTTCTACCGACAGATGTTGCCGCTCATCGAACGCGGTCATATCTATATTGCACAACCGCCGTTATACAAAGTGAAACGCGGCAAACAGGAACATTACGTCAAAGACGATGCAGAACTGGACGCGTACCTGTTAAATGTTGCCATCGAGAAGGCAGCGTTGCATGTTAACGGCGAAGCGCCGCCTATTACCGGGCAGGCACTGTCCGGGCTTGCTTCCAAGTATGTCAGTGTCATGAATATCATTGAGCGGTTGTCCCGGCGTCACGAACGGGCGCTGCTCGAACAGATGATTTATTTGCCGGAAATCAGCGCAGAGCATCTGACAGATGCAAAAATTCTGACTGAGTGGGCCGGGCATTTACAACAGGCACTTAATCAGACCGCCAACGCATCGAAGGCGCAGTACCATGTGAACGTTACACAATCTGATGAAGCCGTAACAGGGTTTTGCATCAGTCGTTTGCAACATGGTGTCGAAGATTGCAACGATGTGTCGATACATTTTTTCGCTTCACCTGAATATGCTCACTTTGTTGCTTTGGGCAAAGATATTAACGGCCTCATCGAAGCAGGTGCATACGTTACCCGTGGGGAGAACCGGCACGATATAGCGTCTCTCAAAGAAGCCGTCGAGTGGCTTATGAATGAGGCACGCAAAGGTCAGGCAATCCAGCGTTACAAGGGTCTCGGCGAAATGAACCCCGAACAATTGTGGGATACGACTGTTAATCCGGCAACCCGTAGCCTGATGCAGGTCAGGATTGAAGATGCGGTTGCGGCAGACGAGATTTTTACCACGCTGATGGGCGATCAGGTCGAACCACGCCGGCAATTCATTGAGAACTTTGCACTGACGGTCGAGAATCTCGATATTTAACTCGGTAAATTCGGGCGTGGCTGCAGCCGTAATATGGTGTTGCTAAAGTTTTGCAACAGTTTCGCTTTTTGTCTGGATGCATACACTCAGTTACGTAGTTCAGTAATCTTTGTTTCGATCCAGCGCTGAATTTCTTCGTTTATGGCGCGCGGCTCATGTCCGGTAGGATCAATCGGCGGCCCAATGACAAAACGAACCGTACCCGCTCGTTTTCGCCAGCCGCGTCTGGCCCAAAAGTCGCCGGCATTGTGGGCAACGGGCAAAATAACGGTATTGGCTTCCTGTGCCAGCAGGGCTCCGGAGATTCCGTAGCGACGTGTTTCACCGCTACGCATACGCGTTCCTTCCGGAAAAATCATGATCCACAAACCTTTGGCGTGGCGGTTTTTTCCTTGTGTTATGACCTGTTTGACCGCTGCCCGGCGAGCTTTACGATTAATTGCGATCGGCTGCAGGCAGGCTAACGCCCAGCCAAAAAATGGGGTCAACAACAACTCCCGTTTCAACACCCAGGTCTGTCGGGGGAACAGCTTTAATAGGGCAATGGTTTCATAAGTTGAAGAGTGCTTGATGAATACCACACAATTTTTTTCAGGAATATGCTCTGCACCCTCGATACTGTAATCCAGCCGGCAGAGTATTTTGCAGACCCAGAGGGTGAATCGAGACCACACCAATGCCGGCATGTAACTGAGATCTTGGCCGAATGGGCGCAGGATAATGACCAGGGTCGCAAAGGGCGCGATACTAACGAACATAATGGTAGTAAACAGAATTGATCTTAGGGTCAGCATCGATATCACGCGGTTAGTTGAGCGGCAACGGCGCTCAGGTCATCAAGAATAGTAACGCTCTGATCTGCCGGCAGACATTGCTCGGTGTCAAGACCGTTGCCGGTGCGCACAAGAATGGCCGGTGCGCCGAATGCCCAGGCGGCTTCCAGATCTCGTAATGAGTCACCCACAATAATCATGTCCGCAGCGTTGCGATGATACTTCCGGGCAATCTGGCGTAGTAATCCGGGTTGCGGTTTTCTGCAATCACACCCTGCCTGGGGATCATGCGGGCAAAAATAAATCCCATCAATTCGCCCACCTGCAGCGGTTAAGGTTGCCAGCATCTTGGCATGAATATCCTCAAGTGTTTCAGGTGAGAACAGACCGCGTCCGATACCCGATTGGTTGGTGGCGACCACGACCGTAAAGCCGGCATCGTTAAGCTGCCTGATCGCTTCAGGACTGCCGGGCAATGCTATCCATTCGTGCGGCGATTTGATAAAGGTTGTCGAATCATGATTGATGACGCCATCCCGATCCAGCACGATCAAAGGCCGCAGTGACCGCTGGCTCGAGTCTGTTGAAAGCTCGCTCATAGTGTCTGTCTCAACGTGGCGGTATGCAGGAAATATCCGCTACATCAAGGAATAGCTGCCGCAACCGGCTTAGTGTCGTCAGTCGGTTCAGGCGCAGCCGCTGGTCTTTGTCCATCACGAGTACGGTGTCGAAATACGCATCAACCGGTTGTTTCAGGCCGGCCAGGCGATCCAGAATACCCGCGTAATTGCGTGCAGCGATATCCGCACGATGGGGTTTGGCAATGTTGTCAAGCGCGGTAAACAAGGCTCGTTCCTGTTCGGTTGCAAACAGTGAGGTGTCGATGTCGCCCGTTTCGGGTGTATCGGCGGTCTTTAAAATGTTGGCGATACGTTTGTTGGCACTGGCGAGACTGTCAGCCGCAGCCAGGTTCATAAACGCACAGACAGCGACAATTCTCTGGTACAGATCAAGCGGTGCAGGAGGGCGGCGGACGCGTACGGACTCGAATATTTCTGCCGTGACCGTGCCGGCTTCCAGTCCGGGGGCATGGCCATCGAGAAAATAGCCGCGCGCTCGATCCAGCAGGAACGTATAGAGATCATCACGCAGAGTGGCCTGATCCGTGACCTCGACCGGTTGCACGCTGACCGCATGATCAAGCAGCGCCACGATGTCGACATCCAGCTGTGCCTCGATCAGGATACGGATAATACCGAGGGCAGCCCGACGCAGTCCGAACGGATCCTTGTTGCCGGTGGGTCTTTTTCCCATAGCAAAAATCCCGGCCAGCGTGTCGAGCCGGTCGGCGATGGCCAGAATTTTGCCGGTCTTACTTGCGGGCAGGGGGCCGCCGGCTTGCGTCGGCAGGTATTGTTCTTCGATAGCAATGGCGACGGCGCTATCCTCACCGTCGAGTTCCGCATAATAGCGGCCAATCCGGCCCTGCAATTTGGGAAATTCACCGACCATCTCGGTCATCAGGTCGGTCTTGGCCAACTCCGCAGCGCGGCGAACAATAAGTTCGTCGCCACCCAGTGTTGCTGTCAGCATTGATGCCAGTTCCGCGACCCGGGCCGATTTATCCCGGAGGTTACCGAGACGTTTTTCGAATACGACATCTGCCAGCCCTGGCAGGCGCGATTCGAGTTTGATCTTGCGATCGGTATCCCAGAAAAATCCGGCATCGGCCAGGCGTGGTGCGACGACGCGTTCATTACCCTTGCGCACTTCATCGGGTTGTGAACTGTCAAGGTTGCTCATGGCGATGAAGTGCGGCATCAGTTTGCCGTCTTTGCCGCGTAACGGAAAGTAGCGCTGGTGATCCTGCAGGGTTGCAATCAGCACCTCTTCGGGCAGGCGCAGGAATTGCGGATCAAAATTGCCGGTTACCGGAACCGGCCACTCGACCAGCGCCGTTACTTCGTCAAGTACGGCCGGTTCGAGAATAACTTCGGCGTTGAGTTCGCCGGCGATGGTTTTGGCCAGTTCAACTATGCGCTGACGTCGGGCATTGAAGTCCGCGATCACCCGCCCCTGTTCCCGAAGGCCGAGTTCATAGTCGCCGGCAACCCGCAGTGAGAAGGGTACCGGTGCGTGAAACCGATGGCCGCGTGTTGTAGAGCCTGCGGTAACATCCAGTATGGTCGCCGGTATAACGGTGTCGCCGAGCATCATGACGAGCCAGTGAACGGGCCGGACAAATTCAACATCGGAGCTGCCCCAACGCATTCGTTTCGGGATCGGCAGTTCTGCCAGTGTTGCGGAGATGATGTCCGGCAATAGTTCGGCCGTATCGTGGCCCGGTTTTTCACCGCGGTATATCAGCCATTCACCTTTATCAGTCTTGAGCCTGTCGAGTGCATCAAGCGTGACATTCAGACCTTCGGCAAATGCAGTTGCGGCGCGGGTCGGCTCACCGTCAGCATCGAATGCAATGCGCGTCGGTGGCCCGCGCTTTTCTATTTTTTGCGGTGCCTGGCGTAATTGCAGGTCATCGATCAGGATTGCGAGGCGTCTCGGTGTGGCATATGAGCGCAGGTTGCCCATGGTCACACCGGCATCAACCAGCCGCGAGTGCACGCCGTCGGCAAAGGCCTGTTCAAGTCGTCCCAATGCTTTGGGCGGCAGTTCTTCGGTGCCCAGTTCGACGAGAAAATCTGCCTGATCAGCCATCGGATACACTCACTCTTGATGCTTGGCGGCGGTTGCACTGCTGGTGTTCAGCAGCGGGAATCCGAGTGTCTTGCGACTCTCGTAATAAGCTTCGGCAACCGAGCGCGCCATTTGCCTGATGCGCAGGATATATGCCTGTCTTGCCGTGACCGAAATTGCGCGACGGGCATCAAGCAGGTTAAAAGTATGTGATGCGTCAAGAATTTGTTCGTAAGCCGGTAAGGTCAGATGTTGTCCGATTAATTCGCTGCAGAGTCGTTCCGCAGCTTCGAAACGGTCGAACAACACAGCTGTGTCGGCTGCTGTGAAGTTATAGCGTGACATCTCGACTTCATTTTGATGAAACACGTCACCATAGGTAACCGTCCCGTCCGGTCCTGTATTCCAGACCAGATCGTAGACACTGTCCACACCCTGTAGATACATCGCGATACGTTCCAGGCCGTAAGTGATCTCTCCGCTGACTGGTCTACAGTCGAGTCCGCCCACCTGCTGAAAATACGTGAACTGGGTGACTTCCATGCCGTTCAGCCAGACCTCCCAGCCCAGCCCCCAGGCGCCGAGTGATGGCGACTCCCAGTTGTCTTCGACAAAACGGATGTCATGGATGAGTGGGTCGATCCCCAGAGATTCCAGGGAATCAAGGTATAAGTCCTGAATGTCCGGTGGCGATGGCTTTAAAACGACCTGGAACTGGTAGTAATGCTGGAGTCGGAATGGATTTTCACCATAACGGCCGTCGGTTGGTCTGCGGCTTGGTTGAACGTAGGCTGCGCGCCAGGGTTCAGGGCCAATAGAACGCAGGAAAGTTGCCGCATGAAAGGTACCGGCACCCATCGGCATGTCATAGGGCTGCAAAACAACACAGTTATGTTCACCCCAATATTGCTGGAGCGCGAGAATCAGATTTTGAAATGTTGACGGGGTTGTCCGGATGCTCACAGTGATGCCCTGATTTACTCTGGCGCGCAAGTATAGCGTCATTTTACGGTGCTACCGGATAAATACGGCGGTCAGGTCTGCAAATGATAAGTTCGCAGCAGGTGATTAGGCATCGTCTGCATTTATTCTCAGCGCGGTCTGATCTGAGACAGTGCAATATTATCTCGACATGCACTACAATAGTGCATCTGAAATATTGGTTTTAAAAAAAATATTAATTAAATCAGTTATTTATTGATTCAAGCTGGTTGGTACGATTTGTGCAAATGGAATCTGACCAACCCTAACAATAAAGCTAGGCCTAGAAACACGAAAGTTTCGATCATCACCAGAATTTTTTCGTTACAGAATATCCCCGGAGGGAATGTCATGACAGTAGCTGACGCACTCAGCCTGATAAAAGATAAAGAAGCCAAGTTTGTAGATCTGCGTTTCACAGATACGAAGGGTAAGGAACAACACGTTACCGTCCCGGCAAAGGCTGTTGATGAGAGCTTCTTTGAAGATGGCAAGATGTTTGATGGTTCGTCGATTGCCGGCTGGAAAGGCATTAATGAGTCCGACATGATCCTGATGCCGGATCCGGAAACCGCGGTTCTCGATATTTTTACCGACGACGCGACCATTAACATCCGTTGCAATGTTGTCGAACCTGCAACGGGTGAAGGCTACAACCGCGACCCCCGCTCGACGGCACGGCGTGGTGAGGAATACCTGAAGTCTACAGGTATTGCTGATGTGGCTTATTTCGGCCCGGAAAATGAATTCTTCATTTTTGATGATGTGCGCTATAACAACGATATGCACCAGACCTTCTACAAGATAGATTCCGATGAAGGTTCATGGAATACGGGTAGCGACATGCCGGACGGCAATATTGGCCATCGGCCGGGCGTCAAGGGCGGCTACTTCCCGGTACCACCCGTTGATTCGTGTCACGATATTCGTTCCTCAATGTGCCTTGCCCTTGAGGACATGGGTCTGGATGTTGAGGTACACCATCACGAGGTTGCGACCGCGGGTCAGGCCGAAATAGGTGTGGCATTCAACTCGCTGGTCAACAAGGCCGACGATGTGCAGATTCTCAAGTATGTTGTTCAAAATGTTGCTCACGCCTACGGCAAGACCGCTACATTTATGCCCAAGCCGCTGGTTGGCGATAATGGTAACGGCATGCATGTACATATGTCGTTGGGTAAAAACGGTGAGAATATTTTCACGGGCGACGCCTACGGCGGGCTATCGGAAACTGCGCTGCACTACATTGGCGGTGTTCTGACGCATGCAAAGGCACTATGTGCATTTACCAACGCCAGCACCAACAGCTACAAGCGCCTGGTACCTGGTTTCGAGGCACCGACGCTGCTGGCATACTCGGCCAAGAATCGTTCGGCTTCAGTGCGTATTCCATACATTCCAAACCCCAAGGCTCGTCGTGTTGAAGTGCGTTTCCCGGATAGCACTGCAAATCCGTATTTTGCATTTACTGCCATGTTGATGGCGGGTATTGACGGTATTCAGAACAAGATACATCCGGGTGATGCGATGGATAAGGACCTTTACGATCTGCCGCCGGAAGAAGAAGCACAGCTAAAAACCGTAGCATTCTCTCTGGATGAGGCGCTGGCAGCGCTGGACGCTGATCGTGACTTTTTGCTGGCCGGCGACGTATTCAGTAATGATTTACTCGATGGTTATGTTGAGTTGAAGATGGAAGAAGTTACTCGCTTACGTATGAGTACCCATCCGGTCGAATTTGAGTTGTACTACAGCTTGTAATTTTATGACATAAGCAGAGCAACAGTGCGCCGAGTGGCTTGGCCACACGGCGCACTGGATTAACGGCTGTAGTGCGCGTTACTCTTTAATAGTTATGCGCATATTGATATTGATCCTCATGGTTGTCTGCGCCGTGCCCACAGCTGCGGAGGTCTATCGTTGGGTCGATGAAAACGGCGAGATACACTTTTCAGATATTCCTCATGAGAACTCGGAAACAGTGACGCTTCCCAAGACACAAACCTTTTCGCCGCTGACCCCGACGACACAACCCGCACAGAGCGCTGTAGAGGCCGGGCAGGACAAGCAAGCCGATAAGGCAGCAATTATCTTGTATGAATCTGTTGATGTTATCAGCCCAACACATAATGAAGTCTTGTGGAGTACGGGTGGAACGGTAAAAGTGTCTGTCAGTGTGAGGCCGAGATTACGAGGCGATCATATATTGATGATTTATCTTGATGACCTGCTGGTAGAAAGCTTGACCGGTAATAAGCGGGACATGGAACTGACCCAGGTATTTCGTGGTGAGCATACGCTGCATGCAACAGTGCGGGATGCCAATGGCGAGGTGGTAGGCAGAGGCAACTCTGTGAGTTTTACAGTTAAACAGACTTCAATACAGAATCCCAATAAATTGAACCTGTCTTCGATATCGGCTCTCTCCCGGTCTGGTCTGGAAGGCTAGTTGATGTCAGAGTGGTGTTGTCGACAGAAGAAATATTCGAAAATCTCGCCACCGCAATTTTCGTACTGAGCAAAGAGCAAACCATCCTGCTCATTAATGCGGCAGCTGAGACCATGTTCGGTATCAGCAGAAAACAGGCTGCCGGACGCTCGCCAATTGATCTTGTTCCTGAACTCCAGCCGCTTGAACCGCTGTGCACCCGGGTGCAGCAAACCGGCCAGTCTTTTGGGCGCAATTTGTCCTTCACCATACCACAGCGAAACTTTGTTACGGTGCGAGCTGCATGTCGGGTTTCACCATTGACCGAGAGCGCTTCCGAACAACTGATCATTGAGTTATTTGATGCCACTCATTGGCAGCAACGTGACAAGGAACAGGCGCTGTTTACCCAGCGAGCGGCAAGCAGGCGCATCATTCGTCAGCTTGCTCACGAAATTCTTAATCCACTCGGTGGCATGCGTGGGGCCGTGCAACTACTGGAACGGCAGATCAATGACCCGGAACTGGATGAATATACCCGGGTCATTACCAAGGAAGTCGACCGGCTCGTGGCCTTGACGGAGAATCTGCTCGGACCGAGGCGGCAACTGGATCTTAAATCGGTGAATGTTCATGAGTTACTCGAACATGTCTTGTTGCTGATTGAAAATGATGCGCCAGCCGGTATTCAGTTCATTCGTGACTATGACCCCAGCCTGCCGGATATTGATCTTGATCGTGACCAGATTATCCAGGTGTTTCTGAATATTGCCCGCAACGCAATTCAATCCATCGGTACTACAGGAGTGTTAACCGTACATACTCGTGCGTTCACAAACTTTGTTATTGATGCACAGCGCCACCGACTGACGATCGGAGTAGAATTTGAAGACGATGGGCCGGGTATTTCGGCAGATATCGAAGACTCGATTTTTTATCCGTTGGTGACCAATCGTGAAGGCGGGACGGGTCTCGGTTTGCCGCTGGCTCAGGACCTGGTCAGTCACCATGGTGGTGTGATTGAATTTGAATCAGAGCCGGGATGTACCCGTTTCATGGTACGTCTGCCGATACAGCTAGAGGAACAGCTACAGGAACAGCTACAGCTACAGGAACAGTTAAGTTGAATACCCTTGCGCAACCGGTGGTCTGGATTGTTGATGATGATGCATCGATTCGCTGGGTGCTGGAAAAAGCGCTGCAAGGCGATGGAATAAAAACCCGTAGTTTTGATCGTGCTGATGCTTTGCTCGCGGCTATTACCGAACAGCAACCCGAGGTGTTGCTGACAGATATCCGGATGCCCGGTATGGACGGTATTGAAATGATGGGTCATCTTGATCTTGAAGCCAGCGGACTACCGGTCATTGTCATGACGGCACATGCGGATCTTGAGAGTGCCGTTGCCGCTTTTCAAAGCGGTGCATTTGAGTATTTGCCCAAACCATTCGATATCGATCTGGCCGTGTCGCTGGTCAGGCGAGCCAGCAAAGCTAATCAGTCTGAAGTGGTACACGAGAAGACAACCATTGCATCCATTTCATCGATGATCGGTCAGGCATCCGCCATGCAGGACGTCTTTCGCACGATCGGTCGCCTGTCAAGATCAAGCATGAATGTGTTGATCACCGGCGAATCGGGCACCGGCAAGGAACTTGTCGCCCATGCTTTGCATGAACACAGTCCGCGCGCGAGCCGGCCGTTTATTGCCCTGAACACGACGGCGATTGCCGCTGATTTGCTTGAGTCGGAGTTATTCGGCCATGAGCGCGGCGCATTTACCGGTGCCGACAGTCGGCGTATCGGTCGCTTTGAGCAGGCCGATAGCGGTACCTTGTTCCTGGATGAGATCGGTGACATGTCCGCTGATCTGCAGACCCGTTTGCTGCGGGTTCTTGCCGAAGGCGAGTTTTACCGGGTCGGCGGGCAGGCACCGATTAGTGTTGACGTGCGCGTCATTGCTGCGACGAATCAGGATCTTGAGCAGGCTGTTGCGGAAAATCGTTTCCGCGAGGATTTGTTCCACCGATTGAATGTTATCCATATCCGTACACCGCCGCTGCGTGAGCGTAGCGGTGATATTCCGCTGTTGCTGCAACACTATATCAATGTGGCGGCGCGCGAACTTGAGGTCGAGCCGAAGCGGCTGACGGCTACAGCCGAGACTTTGCTGTGTGCATTCGATTGGCCCGGTAATGTACGTCAACTGGTCAATGTATGCCGCCGCCTGACCGTGACTACACCGGGTATGGAAATCAGGGCCAGTGATATCCCGGAGGAGGTCGGCGGCAACCGGGAAAAGAGCGTTGATCCCGACTGGATACGTAATCTGGCCAGTTGGGCCGAGCACCAACTCGCAATCGGTCGTCTGGAAAATAATGATCGGCAAACGCTGCTCGCTATTGCCCTGCCCGAGTTTGAGCGTACGCTGATTCGTGCCGCATTAACCAGCTCGAACGGCCGCCGTCAGGAGGCTGCGCAGCTGCTTGGTTGGGGTCGTAATACCCTGGCCCGCAAGATTCATGATCTTGATATGGATTTGTAATGTCGGATTCTTCAGATTCACTGCTTACCCAGATTACAGCGCTGCTTCGGGAAACCGAAGAAATCTGGGATTCACAGGATACTGCACGACTAAAAGAGTTATGGGATAGCGACGATAATACGCCTTACTATCTGGCCGGAGAGCAGGAAGACTGGTTCGTAGGCTGGGACAAATTAAATCATTATCTGGACCCGCCACCCGGCACACCGGAGGTAACTCAGGCGATACGGGTGCGTTTTTATAATATCCGCGCCCGACTGCTGGCACCGGATCTTGCGTTCGCAGCCTATTGGATGCGTACTGATATGAAACTCGTGTTCTCTGCAAAGCCATTTGGTTCCGACAACCGGGTTGCGTCGGTGTTTAGAAAGCGAGCGGAAGGCTGGCGCTACGTGTGCTACGCCGAAGCGTTCCAGACTCCGAATATGTATATCCAGAAACTATACGAAAAAAACATATCACCGGAGTATCAGGAATTCTTCGACCAGGTGATGAAAAAACCAGGCTAATCGATAGTTATTGCCCATACGGGGCATGTTTCAGGACTTTATCAGTCCAGCAGCAGCGATCCGGTCAGTTGGGTAACTGATTCGAGTTCATGTCGCGTCAGGTAATCAGCGATACCGGCATTAATTTTTTTACACACCAGCGGATCGTAGAATAATGCCGTGCCGATACCGACGGCACTCGCACCGGCAATCAGGAATTCCAGTGCATCGGTGGCGGTTGTTATACCGCCCTGACCGATAATCGGCACATCATGACGCCGCGCCACTGCATAAACCTGTTTGACTTTCAGCAGTGCGACCGGCTTGATCGCCGGGCCGGACAATCCGGCCTGTACGTTGGCGATGACCGGTTTGCGTGTTTCGGCATCTATGGCCATACCGGTTAAGGTATTAATGACGGCAAGTCCGTCGCTGCCGGCTTCTATGCAACACCGGGCATTTTCCTGAATATCGGTCTGGTTCGGTGACAGCTTCGCGATGATGGGCTTTGATGTTGTGCGGCGGCAGGCTTCGATAACGTGCGCGGAAGACCGGGGACTATTACCAAATGAAATACCGCCTTCCTTGATATTCGGGCAGGAAATATTGATTTCCATCGCATCGATTGGCGAGTCGTCGAAACGCCGACAGACTGCCTTGTAATCCTCGATCGTCGAACCGCAAACGTTCGCGATGTAGCGTGTTTCGTTGAAATCCAGTTCGGGCAGAATATTCTCGATGACGGCATCGACGCCCGGGTTTTGCAGGCCGATTGCGTTCAGCATGCCCATCGGTGTTTCATAAACCCGGTGTGCCGGGTTGCCTGAGCGTGGCTCGAGCGTTGTACCTTTAAGACAAACAGCACCGGCGTCACCGTTACTGAAACCTTCTACGCGGGTGTATTCTTTACCAAAGCCAACACAACCTGACAGCAGTACAATCGGGCTTGCAAAGCGCATGCCGCAGAAATCAATGCCCAGATTGTCCGGTAAATTTTCCTGAGTATTATTCAATGTTTAACCTGATCCTGTATGAGCCTGAAATCCCGCCTAACACCGGCAACATCATACGCCTGTGCGCGAATACGGGAACCCTGTTACATCTGATTCGACCGCTTGGTTTTGCCCTCGACGACAAGAAATTAAGGCGAGCGGGCCTTGATTACCGTGAGTTTGCCGATCTGCGGGTGTATGACAGCCTTGATGAGTGCCTGGACGCGCTTGATCGGCCGCGTACGCTGGCCATCTCGACGCGTGGCAAGACACTGTATAGCGAACATCATTATATGCCTGGTGATACGTTGTTGTATGGACCGGAAACCCGTGGCCTGCCGGGTGAAATCCTGCAGTCCATGCATCCAGACCGGGTACTCAGAATTCCGATGCAGCCACAGAACCGGAGCCTGAATCTTGCCAATGCTGTCGCTATAGTTCTTTTTGAGGCGTGGCGACAGCAGGGCTTTCAAAGCGGCACTTGAATAGCTGCCCGGCAGTCCCATGCTCAGGCTCCGGATTCGGTTTCCGGCTTCAACGCCCGGCTCATCAGCTTTTTAACGACCTCGGTTGCCGACGCATGTTCGTACAATATCCGGTATACCTGTTCACATATCGGCATATCGACATTTTCACGCGAAGCAACCATGTAGACGGCCCTGGCGGCATACACGCCTTCCACCACCTGGCCAATATCCCTGGCCACTTCGTCGGCGCTGCGACCACTCGCCAGTGCGAGCCCCATACGCCGATTGCGTGACAGGTCATCGGTGCAGGTCAATACCAGGTCGCCCATACCGGACAGGCCCATGAATGTTTCGGCCTGTGCGCCGAGCGCCATGCCGAGCCGGGTCATTTCCTTAAGTCCCCGGCTAATCAGCGCAATGCGGGTGTTTGCGCCATAGCCAAAGCCGTCCGACATGCCGGCGGCAATAGCGAGCACATTCTTGACTGCACCGCCGACCTCGACACCGACTATATCGTCAGATGTATAAGCACGAAAATGATCGTTGGAGATACTTTTGGCCAGTTGTCCGGCGAATTCAGGATCGGTTGAAGCAACGGTGATGGCGGTTGGCAGCCCTGCGCCAACCTCGGTGGCAAAGGTCGGCCCCGACAGAACAGCCAGCGGGTAGTGTTCACCGAGTACATCTGCAGCTACCTGATGTGGCAGTTTGCCACTCTGCTGTTCAAAACCTTTGGTGGCCCATGAAATGCGTTTTGATGCGTCGAGGTATGGTTTAACCTGTTCGAGTACTGTTCTGAACGCATGGCTTGGTACACAAATCAGGATATCGGTATTGGTGGTGATGACTCGTTGCAGATCAGCGTCGATTTTCAATTCATCGGGAAAGGGGCTGTCGGGCAGGTAGCGTGTATTACAGCGTTCTGCGGCCATCTGCTCCGGATCATCCTCGGCGCGCCCCCACAGAACGGTGGGTTGCCCGGTGCGGGCAAACTGAATGGCCAGCGCCGTACCCCATGAACCGGCGCCGACCACAGCCAATGATTGCGAGATTGTCATGCCGCTATATGCTCTCAGGGCTATGAAGCTTGTGCGGTTTGCTTCTGTATGGCCTGGGAGAATAATGCATCAAAATTTATCGGTTGCAGCAACATGGCCGGGAACCCTCCCTTGCCGATAATCGACGATATAGTTTCACGTGCATATGGAAACAGCGCAGATGGGCAGTATGTACCGAGCAACGCCCGGCGTTCTTCTGTCGAGTAACCTTTGATCAGGAAAATACCGGCCTGTTCGAGTTCGACCATGAATAACGTACGATCCTTGATAGTTGCGCGCACACTGAGGTGCAGGATAACTGCACAGTTGTCTCCGGGCAGATCAGCGTGACTGTTCTTGATATTAAGCTGGATATCTGGTGCGGGTTGATCTGCATCAGCACCGATGAAGATGTTGGGGGTATTGGGTACCTCAAACGACAAGTCACTGATATAAATTTTCTGCAAAGCAAACTGGGTAGGTGCTGTCGTCGAGCCGTTGCCGTTAGTTTCCGCTGCTGATTCGTTCATGTCCGGGTCCATTAGTCATTCAACTCGCTGGTTGTTAATCCAGATGGCCTTCGTTCAGGCGCTTAACTTGAGGTAACCACCGGCAGGTTTGCATTCCGCCATGCGGCCAGTCCACCCTGCAGGCTGAAGGATTGGTCATAGCCACTTCTGCGCAATACGGCGACGGCCTGGATGCTGCGGCTCCCGGAGTCACAGACAATAATGATCGACTTGGAGTTTTTCAGCTTTTTATCAGCCTGTTTCTCCAGTTCGGCGGTGGGGATATTGATCGAATCGACAATGTGACCCGTATCAAAATGCTCCTGATCACGGATGTCGACAACCTGCGCGCCCCGGTTGATGAGTTGCACGGTCTTGGCCGATGACAGAGCAGTAAGCCCACCCGCCTTCTGGCGTAATTCATAGAAAATAACTACGAGCGCCATGGCGATCGTCCCGGATGCCAGCCACGGATGGTTGGCGGCGAATTCAAAAATCTTGTCCATTGGTCTATATATCTGCTCGTCGCTACTAAAATCGGCAATCCTGGCGGCGCATTATAACCGCAGTCGGCTGGTCTGCGGTGGTCGCCTCCGGTCGCCCGATGCCCTACACTCGCAATCCCATGAAATTGCCGTGCATTGGGCTCCTGCCCCTGGTTTTTGTCTTATGCGTTGCGGCGCTGGCTGCTGATGATGCGCCCAGCGATGCGGCGCGGGCCGAGCGTGACCTGGTTGAGCTACGGGAACGGTTGCAGCAGGTTGAACAGGATCTGGGACGGCAATCTGTGCAACGTGATCAGGCGCAACAGGAGTTGCGTGAAGCCGAGCGCTCGGCTTCCGGGGTCAGGCTCAGCCTCAATAATATCGATGCCGAACTCACCGCTACGCGAGAAGAGCAGAAGATTCTAAGTCGGCGGGCAGATGCGTCACGAGCCGGATTGTCGCTACAGGTGGAGAAACTTGAGCAAGAATTGCGGCGCACTTATATTCTCGGTCGCGATGATTGGTTGCGCGGGGTTCTCAGTCAGCAGGATCCGGTCGCAATCGGTCGCCAACTGGTGTACTCAAGTTATCTTGCCCGGGAAAGTAGCGCTTTGGCGGCTGCAGTGCGTGACGATCTGGCGGTACTCGATGCGACACTGGTCTCGCTCGATAAAGCTAATCAGCGCTTGACCGGGATCCATGCACGCGAACGTGAGCGTCTGGCCGAACTTGAGCTATTACGCCGGGATCGTTCGGTCGCGCTGGTCAGAATTGAGCAGGGGATAGCAACGCGTAGCGAGAAGCTTGCGCGGATGCGTACCGAGATGGTCGAGTTGCAATCACTGGTTGATGAACTGACGCTGGTGCTGACCTCATTACCCATCAATGATGTTGAGCCGTTTGCTACAGCCCGTGGCCGCTTGAAGTGGCCGGCCGATGGGCAAATAACGCGCCGTTTTGGTCAGCCCAGAGCCGAAGGGCGTCTGCGCTGGGATGGGGTACTGCTTGCGGCCGGCGCCGGTGCGGAGGTACATGCCGTACACCATGGCCGGATCGTGTATGCAGACTGGCTACAGGGTATGGGTTTACTGGTTATTATCGAACACGGCGGTGGATACCTGAGCTTGTATGGTCACAATCAGGATATCGTCACCGAGATTGGTGATTGGGTAACGCCCGATACAGTCATCGCACATGTCGGCGACAGCGGCGGACGCGCTTCACCGGGTCTGTATTTTGAGATTCGCAAGGGCGGTAAACCGGTTGATCCTGATGGCTGGATTCAAAAGTAATATATTGTTTTTACAGGTTATATCACTTCTTCCGGCAGGTTAGTGAGGTGCCGCCGGTTTCTGCATCCGGCTTTGTCTCTGTGCTATCTTGTGTAGGTGCACCGGCACACAGGTGGAGTTATATGTCGTTTCGAGCCAGAAGTGCTTTGATCCTGTTATTTGGCGGCGTGATTGGCATCACGCTGTCGCTGGGCAGTGGTGTGCTTGCGGAGCGTGATGCGCGGCGCAACAGTCTGCCCTGGGAGGATGCGCGGCTGTTGGCCGAGGTACTGGAACGGGTCAAAGAGGAATATATTGAGCCGGTTGACGACAGTGAACTGATCGAGAATGCCGTGCGGGGCATGGTGACCGAGCTCGATGCGCATTCGCAATTCCTCGATTCTGAGCAATATGACGAAATTCGTATCAGTACCACCGGCAATTATTCAGGTGTTGGTCTTGAAGTGAACGTGGCTGATGACAAAGTGCTGATCATCTCACCGATCGATGATACGCCGGCAGCCCGTGCCGGCCTTAAATCAGGTGACCAGATTGTGAGCATTGACGACATTACCGTCGATCGGCATAACGTCGAAGATACCATTGGTCGCTTGCGCGGCAAGCCGGGAACAAAAGTCATGATTACCGTGGCACGTGCCAGCGAGCCGGAATCGATCGATTTCAATCTCGTGCGCAGCCACGTCAGAGTCAATAGCGTGAGCGCCGAAATACTCAAAGCCGGATTCGGCTACCTGCGGATTACACATTTCAGTGAGACAACTTCCGAGGATTTACGCAAGTCAATTGGTGATTTGAAGAGCGCTATAGATGGTGAATTACAGGGTGTTGTCCTCGATCTCAGGGATAATCCCGGCGGTGTACTTGAGGCGGCTGTCGCTGTATCTGATGCATTTCTCGACGGAGGGCTGATTGTTTCGGCTAACGGCCGGGGGCAGGATGCAACCTTTCAGCATGAAGCGCAGGCCGGCGATCTGCTTGACGGTATCATGTTGGTTCTTATGGTTAATGGCGGCTCCGCGTCCGCCTCAGAAATCGTAGCCGGTGCATTGCAGGATAATAACCGGGCAACCATTGTGGGTTCACAAACCTTTGGTAAGGGCTTGGTACAGACTGTCATGCCGTTATCGAAAGGCCGGGCGATCAAGCTGACAACTTCACGCTACTACACCCCGTCGGGTGAATCTATTCATGGATTGGGGATTATGCCGGACATCGTGTTGCAGGATGCAGCACAAGAAGATTTGCTGGCCGGCGTTGCTGAACACAGAACCGATGCCGGTGCTGCGTTGTTGCAGAAGGACAAGCAACTGCATCAGGCGTTGCGCGTCCTGATGGGCGGACGTATCCTGCAGAGCAAAGTTGAATAAGCGCTAAACTGAACTCAGGTCATGGCAATCAGGTTGGGTGCAGGTCGGATAATACTTTTTATTTTTTGCTTGTTCAGCCTATCGTTGGTAGCCGCTGAGCCGGTAGCTAACGCCAGTCAAGCCATGCTTGAGGATCTGCCGCCGCGCATTGTGTTAATCATCGATGATCTCGGTAATTGGCGTAGTGCTGGTATGCGTGTTACATCCTTACCAGGGCCTGTAGCCTGTGCAGTTCTACCGCTTACCCCGTTTGCCGCACAGATTGCCGAGGAGGCATTTATTGCCGGCAAGGAAGTGATGTTGCATCTTCCGTTGGCGCCGATAAAGCATGATGAGATCATGACCGGTACAATTTTTATTGATACGACCCGCAAGCAACTGGCGCGTATTTTTTCTGTTTACATTGATTCGATACCGCATGTTGTCGGCGTCAATAACCACATGGGAAGTATGTTGACCCAGCACCCCGGTCACATGGCGTGGATTATGCACGAGATCAGTCAAAGAGACGGCTTGTTTTTTGTCGACAGCTATACGAGTGAAGCAAGTGTTGCGTTGAAAATTGCAACTGAAAAAGGCATACCGGCAATACGCCGCGATATATTCCTCGATAATGTAACAACCGAGGCGGCAATTGACCGGGAGTTCAGTCAATTGAAACAGTTGGCAAGACGCAATGGTGTAGCTGTTGGCATTGGCCATCCCTATCCGGCTACCTTGGCCTACCTGGAGCGTATTTTGCCGCAACTTGCCGGTGAAGGGATCCAGCTTGTTTCTGTAGCCGAGTCCATAAGGTATCGTGCCGCATTGACAAATATGAGCGCGGTGTCGCATTGAATTATCTGAGCCAGGTCATGATCGTCGGTGCCGGGGGATTTATTGGTTCGGCTTTACGCTTTGTTGTAAGCGGTTGGGTGCAGCGCCTCGCTGCAACCAGTGTAATGCCATATGGCACATTGGCGGTTAATGTGCTCGGCTGCCTGGCACTGGGTTTCCTCGGCGGCCTTGCTGAATATCGTCAGGTACTTGAACCGGGTCAGCGATTATTTCTAATGGTTGGTATTCTCGGTGGCTTTACGACATTTTCAACTTTTGCATTCGAGTCGATTTCACTTATGCAGGATGCAGAAATCCTGAAAGCCATGTTGAACACAGTTGCGCAGGTGGTACTTGGATTTGGTGCTGCATTTGTGGGATTTATACTGGCCCGATTTCTATGAGGGCGGGTGATGAAGGCTATTCAACCGGGAAAATTATTACGTATCTTTGTTGGCGAACTGGATATGCATGCCGGTCAGCCTTTGTATCAATGGCTCATCGAGGCAGCCCGCAAACAGTGATTGACCGGTGCTACTGCGCTACGTGGGCTTAAGGGATACGGCGCACACAGAGAAATGTATTTATACCGCAAGGACTAACGGGAGCGAATGTATCACCTTCCAGGGCGGCATCAACCGCGATCGGCGCAACCTGTTCTTACCAGGCTAGTGAATCGCCGCGCGAATTTTCGCTGCATGTTCTTCCAGTATTTCAGTTTCTGCCATGTGTTGCGCATGCGAGAGTGGCGTGGAGTGTGCATAGCAAGGAATGATATGCATATGCAGGTGCATGACGGTTTGTCCGGCTGCTTCACCGTTTAGCTGCATCAGTCGTATACCATCGGGCGAAAATGCATCTTGCACAGCGCCGGCAACTTTCCTCACCGCCGTAATCAGATATTTGGCTGCTTCATCATCCAGATCAAACAGGTTCTGAACGGGCTGTTTGGGCAGAACCAGGGTATGCCCGTCACTCTGTGGCATTACATCAAGAAAGGCGAGGCACTGGTCGTTCTCGTAGACAGTGAAGGCGGGCAATTCACCGCGCAGGATTTTCGCAAAAATATTATCGTTGTCGTAGGGCATGGGGATCACTTGCAAAAGTTGGCTATTGTTTTGTTGGTCTGAATAATAACTAATTGCCTGGCAACGTCATTCCGTGAGCAAATAGGCTATTCTTAAGTTACCACCGGTAGCAGTACCGTTCAAAGGAGAGCAAGGGTGAGTGAGGAACGAGGCCGACCGGATGCCAATCATTGTTTCGTCTGTGGCCCGGATAATCCACATGGCCTCAGAATCAGGTTTTGGCTGGAAGATGATCAGTGCCGGGCGGCATTCACACCGGGAGCTGCATACGGTGGCTATGACTCAATGGTTCATGGCGGGATTATTTTCAGCGCTTTGGATGATGTCATGGCGAACTGGCTGTTTCTGCAGGGCGCCCGGGGGCATACGGCCAAATGTGAAATACGTTATCGACAACCGGTGTCAATTGGCACCCGGCTGGAATTAACCGGGCGACTTATCAGGCGCAAGGGACAGGTTGCGGTTATGGCAGGTGAGGCGCGCCGGGCTACTGATGACGTGCTGGTTGCTGATGCTCAGGGTAGTTTTATGGTGGTTGAATCGGGGGAGTAACTTGGGTTGCGGCTGTTTTGGTTTTCTTTGCAGGGTTTGTTGTGAATTATTCTGCAAGTGTTTTTGTTTGGATTTTGGGATTTCCCTGGATGGTATTTTCCCGTCGGTTGTCCTTGCAAAACGCCGCTAAAGCGACTTAAAGGTTTTGGAAGAATAACTGACGGAAAAATACCTACGACACCGTAGTGGCACTACATCGACCGCACGCTTCAATGGCCAGATTGGCAAATCTGGTTCCGGTTACGGCATGGGCGGCGCTGCTTGGTAACAGGCGAAGTCGTAGATGCCAGTGCCGTCGCGCAGAGGTGCGACCTCATTGACATACTGTTCATCAGTGACAAAGCCCTGTAGGGCATCCATATCCGGGAATTGACTGATGATGACGACTTTGCCCTGCAGGGCGTCACCTTTCAGAACCTCATGTGCCGGTCCCCGCACGATGTATTCGCCACCGTGTGCATGCATGAGTTTTGCAGATTCTACCGCGTATTTTTTAAAGTTTTCATTTGGGTTTGTTACCTGACAGACGGCAACCAGGAAAGCGGGCATAAATATTTCTCCCTTTTATTAACGAATCTCGCCGATAAGACGGCGAATCGGGCGGACAAAAACCGCCAGCAGTAATCCACTGCCGGCTGTGGTTAGCACAATTTGCCAATAGAGTGCCGGCATCGTGTCGACCGAGTCAGCACGAAATTCTCCGGCCAGGATACCGGCGATGATCAGGCCGAGTGCCGAACTGACAAACCAGATGCCCATCATCTGGCCGCAGTAGCGCTTTGGTGCCAGTTTTGTCATGGCACTCAGGCCAACGGGGCTTAGTGCGAGTTCGCCCATCGTGTGCAGCAGGAAGGTGAAGATCAGCCAGGTTGGCATGACGGTATTACCGGCGACCACGAGATTGGCCGCGCCAATCATGATTGCGAAACCTGCGCCAAGCAGTATCAGGCCGATTGCAAACTTGGCCGGGATGGACGGGTCGAGATGTCGTTTTGCGAGTCCAATCCAGAGGGCCGAGTATAGCGGTGCGAGGATGATGATAAAGGTTGGGTTCAGAGTCTGGAACCAGCCGGCCGGGATCTCAAAGTTACCGATCATCCGGTCGGTGTAGCGTTCGGCAAACAGGTTAAGGGAAGAGCCGGCCTGCTCAAATCCGGCCCAGAACATGGCCGAGGCGATGAACAGGATAATAATAACCACCACACGCTTCTTTTCTTCAGCTGTCAGGTCGCCGAAGGCGAACAGGGCAACAAAATATAGCCCGGCAACGGCGGCAATAAATACGGTCGCCCGTGCGGCAAGTGTCTGTGGGTTGACGGTTACAGCGCCGGTCATTAGCAGTACGACCACAAAAACGCCGATAACCAGTGAGCCGCCGATGATGCGCCAACTGTTGCGTATCTTGCGCCGGTCGTCAGGATTGGTGTGATCCAGGCTTGGCTCAAGGCCGGCAGTACCGAGTTTGCTGGCGCTCATGCGAAACTGGATCAGGCCGAAAAACATACCAACTCCGGCCGCCGCAAAACCATAATGCCAGCCGAATAGTTCGCTCTCACCCAGCGTGCTGCTGACCAGCGGTCCGAGTGCTGCGCCGAGGTTGATGCCCATATAGAAGATCGTAAAGCCGGCATCCCGACGGTGGTCCCCCGGCGGGTATAGCTCGCCGACGACGGCGCTGATATTCGGTTTCAGTAATCCGGTGCCTACGGCGACAAAAATAAGGCCGATAAAGAATGTATAAAGTGACGGAATGGCGAGGATAAAGTGCCCGCACATGATAATAATGCCGCCGAACCAGATGGTTTTTTGCGCGCCAAGCAGTCGATCGGCAATCCAGCCACCGGGCAAGGTCAGGAAATAGACACTTGCCGTGTACAGGCCATATATGGCAGTTGCATGGGCATCAGTGAAGCCGAGGCCGCCATCCTCGATCACATCGACCATGAATAGCACCAGCAACGCGCGCATGCCGTAATAGCTCATGCGTTCCCACATCTCCGTAAAGAAAAGTGTGCGCAGTCCTGCCGGGTGGCCGTCGGAAATAGCGGTTTCGGGTTGCATAATTATTGCTGTTGGTTTTAGTCAATTATTGTTGGTTTGAGCAAGCAGGGTCGTAGAAAAGTTAGTTTGTCGCTTATCAAGCCGGTTCATCACCGGCGATATCCCGGTCAGTTTTGCTGTTCAGCATCAGTCGTGACATCAGTATACCGGCTTCGAACAGCACATAAATGGGTACTGCCAGCAGGGTTTGCGAAATTACATCCGGTGGCGTTAAAAACATACCGACCACGAATGCCCCGAGAAACACAAACGGGCGTTTTTTCTTAAGGCTTGCCGTTGTTGTCATTCCCGTTGCGACAAGCATAACGGTAGCAATCGGTACTTCAAATGCAAGTCCGAAGGCGAAGAAAATAGTCAGAATAAAATCCAGGTAACTACTGATATCCGTCATCATTTGCACGCCATCGGGCGTGACGGAGTTGAAAAATGCAAACATCAGTGGAAATACGACAAAATAGGCGAAGGCGATGCCCAGGTAGAACAGGACAATACTTGACGTGACCAGCGGGATCGCAAAGGTTTTTTCCTTACGGTACAAACCCGGCGCGACAAACGACCAGATCTGATAGATCACGACCGGCATGGCAAAGAACAAAGCGACAAACAGCGTAGTTTTGAACGGGGTTAGAAACGGAGACGCAACCTGTGTTGCGATCATCGTGGAGCCTTCCGGCAACTGGTCAATCAGTGGATCGGCCACCATGGTAAAAATCTGCTGAGCGAACGGCACGAGACAGATGAATATCGCCAGCACCGCCGCGCTGGCCTTGACCATTCGTGAGCGTAGTTCAATCAGGTGCGATATCAATGAGCCTTCTTCAAGTTGCTCTTCGGTTTCTGCAGAAGAATCTGCAGAATCTGGCTCATGATTGCCGTTGGAGTCGGTCATAGCGATTTAACAGGTTAGTCGGATTTGTCGGCAACCGTATTGTCGTCAGAGGAAGCAGCAGCCGGCATTTCAGCCTCTTTTGGCAAGTCATCTGCTGCCGGAGCGGATGGCTTGAGGTCATCCATGCCCGGGCGATTGTATTCAGGTGTTGCACGGCTGGTTGCGTTCGGAGAGAAAGGATCTTTCAGCTTGATTTCGTCATCAAGACCAAGATCATTGATCTCACTGACAATCTGGCCGGATAGTTGACGCGCCATGCGGCGCGCCTGCCCGGCCCAGTTGCCGACCTGCATGGCCACCTTCGGCAGGCGCTTGGGGCCGAGGATAACCAGCCCCAGGCCAAACAGGATGATCAGTTCCCAGAAACCGATGTCGAACATGCCGGATCAGGATGTATGGTTACGGTCAGATTGGTGATCTTCCGCGTGCTGCTCGGAGAATTCTGCGTCGGGTTCGTCAAGTTTGTGCGTCGCCGCGCTGTCGCTGGTTGCATCATCCGCATCGGCATCACCCATCGCTTTTCGAAAACCCTTGACGGCACCGCCGAGGTCACCACCGATGCTGCCAAGCTTCTTGGTGCCGAAAATCACCACAACAATGAGCAATACGATCAACAATTGCCACATGCTTATTCCGCCAAATCCCATAGTGTTACTCCAGATTAATTACAGTGCAGCAAACAGCAGGCTGGATTAATTATGCTAATCCCGGATCGCTGCTTCAGCCCTCTATAATACGCCAAAAGGTCGCGCTGCTGGATACCGGTAACGGTTAGGAAATATCCGCAACCGATGGTGGTACTTCGAGCCAGAACGTCACCGGCCCTTGATTAATCAGGCTGACATCCATATTCGCGCCGAACTGGCCGGTTTCAACAGCAATTCCGGCCTCGCAAGCGCTGCTGACGAGTTCTGTAAATAAAGCCCGGCCCGTTGTGGGATCGGCTGCCCGGCTGAAACCCGGCCGGTTACCCTTGCAGGTATCTGCAGCCAGGGTGAATTGCGGAATCAGCAGCAGGCCACCCCCCGTGTCAGCCAGGCTGAGGTTCATCTTGCCGTCCGGGTCCTCGAATACCCGGTAGGCCACCAGGCGTTCGGCCAGGCGGCGTGCCTGCGCGACCTGATCGCCTCGCTGTACACCGACCAGGACCACCAGTCCGGAGCCAATTTGCCCGACAAGATTGCCGTCGACAGTAACGGTCGCCTCGGTAACACGTTGCAGCAAACCAATCATAAGAGCGTCTCCGGGAGGTTTTGCAGGAGATTCTACCAAGCTGTCGAGGGCCGGTAAGGGTTAAAATTCATGCTAAGTGGTGGTTTAAATATCCCACATTATTATTAATTGGTGAAATAAATAGATTTACTGGATTGTATTAAGCCATTAATGGCATAAAGTGGGGTTTAAGGGCTTATTTTTGGCATTTTTAGGCCAATATTGTGCTGACAAGACCATAATCTCTATGATCTGGTCCTGTTATTGCTTATGGCCCGTATCGCCGCTGGCGCTAGTGGATTGCCGTGGCCCAACTCAAGGTTTGGCATGTCGGGCAGCCGCGTCTACTATGCTTCGCTGGTAATCAGGAGTCAGGTGATGAAACGGCGAGAGATATTGGCCGGAGCGGGTGCATTGGCGTTGACCGGGTGCGCTGGCGAGCAGCAGGAATGCGATGCGGATACTGCCGGGCGCAGTTACACGTGGAAGATGGTGACAACCTGGCCGCCAAATTTTCCCGGCCTCGGTACCGGCGTGCTGCGCCTGGCGAAGTTTATCGAGGAAGCATCCGACGGGCGTCTGCGCATTAAGGTTTATGCAGCGGGCGAACTGGTACCGGCATTCGAAGCGTTTGACACGGTATCACGCGGCACGGCCGAGATCGGCCATGGTGCGGCCTATTACTGGAAAGGAAAGTCGGAGGCAGCACAGTTCTTCACGGCTATGCCGTTCGGCATGAATGCGCTGGAGATGAATGGTTGGCTCTACTACGGCGGGGGTCTTGTGTTGTATCGGGAATTGTATGCCGGGTTCAACCTGGTGCCGTTTCCGGCAGGTAACACCGGCGTACAAATGGGCGGTTGGTTTAATAAGGAGATTAATTCCCTGGCCGATCTTGACGGGCTTAAGATGCGCATCCCCGGCTGGGGCGGCGAGGTTCTGAAACGAGCCGGCGGTACGCCGGTCAATCTGCCGGGCGCAGAAATTTTTACCGCATTGCAAACCGGCAGCATTGATGCCAGCGAATGGGTGGGTCCTTATAATGATGTTGCCTTCGGTTTGCATAAGGCCGCACGGTATTATTATTACCCGGGCTGGCACGAGCCAGGCCCGGTGTTGGAATGTATTGTGAACCGGCAGGCCTGGGAGGCGTTGCCGAAAGATCTGCAAACTATTGTTGAACTGGCATGCAGCGCGATCAACGATCAGATGACGGCTGAGTTTACGGCTCGCAATGCGCAGTCTCTGCAGCAACTCAAGGACGAAGGTGAAGTCGAATTGCGACCGTTTCCTGATGACGTCATGAATCAATTACGGAATCTGACTGATGAAGTGATCGCCGACCTCGTAGCGCGAGACCCGGTTGCCGCGAGGATATATGAATCATTTTCCAGCTTCAGAAAAACAGTTGCAGCCTGGACGGAAATTTCCGAGCAGGCCATGCTCGACAGTCGTTCACTTTGATTAATTTGTTATTGCTGCGTAATCAGATGCCGATGAAATTCTTACTCAGCGCTGCGATTTTGCTAACGACTGCGTTGCTACTCAGCGGTTGCGGCGATTCGCAGGATCAGGGGAATCCTGGCAGCGAAGTTGCAAATCTTAAGGTATACCGGCATGCGATGGACCAGGCGCCGACCAGCCTCGATCCGGTTCAGGCTGCCAACGTGTATGCAAACTTCATTGTGCTTAATGCCTTTGACACCCTGTTTTCCTACAAGTATCTCGCCAGGCCTTATGAACTAAAGACCAATCTGGCTGCCGCATGGCCCGAGATTTCAGCCGATGGCCTGACTTATACAATCCGTATCAAGCAGGGCGTGCACTATGTCGACGACCCGGCTTTTAGCGGCGGCCGGGGACGTGAACTGGTTGCCGAGGATTTTATTTATTCGCTCAAGCGGCATTTTGACCCTGCCAGCAGACCGCAGGGTGCGTGGTTATGGAGCGGTCGTATCGTGGGGCTGGATGAATGGAAGCAGGCCGGCTCGGATTACTCGGCTGAGATTGCCGGCTTGCGGACACTTGACGATTACACAATTCAGATCAAATTAATAAAACCTTATCCGCAACTGCTGTTCACGCTGGCGATGGGCTATTCGGCAGTAGTGCCGCGGGAAGCCGTCGAGCATTACGGGCGTGAATTTGCCATACACCCGGTCGGCACCGGCCCTTTCAGGCTGACTTCATATGACACCTCGAAAGTCATACTCGAGCGTAATCCAAACTTCAGACAAGAGCCGGTCGATATCGAGTTTGAAGGCTATGATCCGCAGCGGCATGGTTTTAGTGGTGTGGCCGCAATCGACGGATTGTCACCGCCCCTGGTAGATCGTCTCGAAATCAATTTTATCGCCGAAGCATCGGCACGCTGGAGTTCGTTCACCAAGGGCGATGAAGTGCAGTACGCCAGCATTCCTAACGAACAGGTCGACCAGGTACTGGCCAGCAAGCGCCCGGTAACCCTCAAACCGGAATATGCCGAAAAATATCACTTCGCGGCCGGAATCGAGGCAGGCTTTGTTTTCCAGACTTTCAATATGGATTTTCCCGAGTTCGGCTATAACGAGGATCCGCAACGTGAACGCCGCAACAAAGCCCTGCGTTGTGCAATTAACAAAGCCTATGCATGGGAGCAACGTAATGAAAGTTTCTACATCGGTCTGGGCAAAGTCTTCCCGGGCATTATTGTGCCGGTTGCACCCGAGTTTGATACGAACCTGTCAACAGAGAGTATTACCCGGGATTTGGCCGGCGCCAAAAAGTTACTGGCAGACCATGGCTGGACGCCGGAGAATCTGCCGCCGTTGGTGTACGGCACAAACTCGAGCGTCACTGCACGGCTGATGTTTGAGCAGTTCCGTGCCTGGATGAAGGAACTCGGTTATCCGACCGAGAAAATTATCCTGAAACGATTTGCCACCTTTGGTGATATCAGCAAGGCCTGGAAGGAGAGTCGTCTGCCGTTTGTCAGCAAGGGTTGGGGGCTTGATTTCCCGGATGCGGAGAACACGCTGCAACTGTTTTATGGCCCCAATGGGTCGCCCGGTTCGAATGATGCGAATTACAGGAACCCGGAGTACGATCGGTTGTATGAATTGGCCAGTACCATGCTGTCGTCACCGCAACGAACCGAGATTTATCATCGCATGAACCGCCTGTTAATTGATGATTGCGTTTCCATTACCGGCCTGGCTCGGACCAGAATTTATCTCTGGCATAAAGATGTAATTGCAATACCGGATCGGGAGATTGTCGGCGGTTTTTTTCTCAGATACGTAGATATCGCAGATACAGAGCAACCAGCAATAACCGGATCGGTATTCAGATAGCATCTGATGGAAATACTACAGTACTCAATCCGTAAGTTATTCTCCGGGATTCCGCTCATCCTTGGGGTAACTTTAATCAGCTTCGTGCTAATGGTTTATTTCGGACCGGATAAGACCTATGAATTGCTTGGCAAGAATCCAACCCCCGAGGAAATTGCCGAGGTACGCTCACAGCTTGGTTACGATCAGCCGTTCGTGGTGCGTTACGTGGATTACCTGCGCGAGCTTGCGACCCTGGATTTTGGCAATTCGGATTCAACCGGAGAACGGGTTGATGCACTGCTGGCTCGTACGATACCGGTTTCGCTGGCGCTGACGGCGCCGGGCTTTGTGCTTGGCAATGCACTGGGTATCCTGCTGGCCCTGTTTGCCGCCTATTACCGTAGTACCTGGGTAGACAAAACGATTATGGCGTCAGCCGTTATCGGCATGAGCATCAGCTTTCTGATTGTCATCATCGCGTTTCAGATTATTTTTGCATCAAGCTATGGCCTGGGATGGTTTCCGGTACGCGGCTGGAGCATCGGTTCAATTGGCGATTATTTTTCCTATGTTGCAGTGCCGACCATGGCGACCGTATTTGTTGCGCTTGGCTATAACACCCGTTTTTACCGGTCGGTACTGGTCGAGGAGATGACTCGCGATCATGTGCGCACGGCCAAAGCCTTTGGTGTGCCGCCCAGTAAACTGTTCTACAAGAATATTCTCAAAAACAGCCTGATTCCGATTATTACCCGTATCGTCTTTTCAATCCCGCTGGTCATCATCAGCGGCAGCTTGTTAATCGAGAGCTACTTCGGTATTCCCGGTGTCGGCAAGATCACCTATGACGCGATTATCAGCGGCGACCAGCCGGTGTTGAAAGCGGTGGTGGGTCTGACGGCAATTTTGTTTGTGCTGGCACAACTCCTGACCGACATCATGTATCGGGCGGTAGACCCGCGGATAACACTGAAATGAATACCGTTGCAATCACAACGGTACGGCGTGAGTCTTTGTGGAGCAAGGCATTTTATAAGTTCAGTCGTGATCGAACCGGGATGATCTCGCTTGTATTCGTGTTGTTTTATATGTTGATTGCGTTCGGTGTAACACTTGGCTGGCTGGCTACCGACTGGAGCGATGTGCAGGGCGGCAAGTGGGAGGGTATGTCGACGACTTATTGGTTTGGTACCAACATGATCGGCCAGGATATTTTTTCACGGGCCATTTACAGTACCAAAACGGCATTTGAAGTGGGCCTTGTTGTGGCCCTGATAGCGACTGCAGTCGGTGCTGTAATCGGTGCGATCTCCGGATTTTTCAGCGGCACCTGGATTGATGAAGTCCTGTTGTGGCTTATGGGCGTCCTCGACTCGATACCGTTTTACCTGTTTGTCGCCGCCATTGTTTTTGCCATGCAGGAGAGTCCGTATGCCATGCATGTGGCGATGATCTCAACCTTCTGGACCGGCTCAAGTCGCCTGGTGCGTGGCGAGGTGATTAAACTGCGGGGCCTGGAATACGTCGAGGCCGCACATGCCATCGGAGTGTCCGAACTCGGCATAATTTTTCGCCACATCTTGCCCAACACAACCCATATTCTTTTGGTGCAGGCGACCATTACCTTTGTTGCGGCGATCAAATCGGAGGTGATTCTCAGTTTTCTCGGGCTTGGCGTTAAGGATGGCATGAGCTGGGGGCTTATGATTGCCGAGAGTTCGCAGGAAGTCATGGCCGGGTTTTTTAATAATTTTCTCGCCGCCTCGGTTTTGATGTTCGGCCTGGTCATGGCGTTCAACATGTTTTCTGATGCGTTGCAGGACGCGCTGGATCCGCGCAAGGTGAGTTAGATGGCGGAAGATAAAAAACCCCCGCTGCTCAGTGTGCAGAATCTGATTATCGAGTTCGCTACCGAGAATGGCGTGGTACGCGCCACGGATAACATCAGTTTCGATATTTTTGCGAATGAGACGGTCGGTATAGTCGGTGAGTCCGGTTGCGGGAAAACCGTTACCGGCCTGTCGATACTCGGCCTGATTCCGTCGCCACCCGGGCGTATTGTTGGGGGCAGTATTACGTTCATGGGTCGTGAGCTGGTTGGACTGCCGGAAGAGGAGATGCGCAAGATCCGGGGTTGCCATATCTCGATGATATTTCAGGAGCCGATGACGGCATTAAACCCGGTATTTAGCATCGGCAACCAGATGACCGATGTACTGATCCGCCATCATGGATTGACGCGGCGCCAGGCACGCGATTCCGCCATCGAGATGCTGGCCAAGGTCGGGATTCCGGCACCGGCCAAGCGTATCGATGAGTATCCGCACCAGTTGTCCGGTGGCATGCGTCAGCGGGTCATGATTGCCATGGCTTTGTCCTGTGATCCGAAGTTGCTGATTGCCGATGAACCGACCACGGCACTCGATGTTACTACCCAGGCCCAGGTGCTTGAGCAGATCAGTAAACTACAGGCCGAGTTTCATATGGCTGTCGTACTGATTACTCACGATCTTGGCGTGGTGGCTGAAACCTGCCGCCGTGCGATCGTCATGTATTGCGGGCGAATCGTCGAAAATGCCTCGATTGAACACCTGTTCGCCAGCCCCCGCCACCCGTACGCAAAAGGACTGCTTGATTCGATTCCGCAGATTCGCAGTCAGCGGCTTGAGGAATTGCCGATTATTCCCGGCCGCGTGCCGGACCTGTTACAGCTGCCACCCGGTTGCCGATTTGCCGACCGCTGTCCGCGTGCTGATGGATTGTGCAGCGAGCAGATTCCGAAGCTTGCACCGAGCGGCACCCATGCGGACCGGGTTGCCTGTCACCATCCGTATCCCGCTGTGCAGGCAGGGTCTGCATCATGAGTGGTCAGGACAACACGGCATTACTCGAAGTTCGGGAGCTGAAGAAATTCTTTCCGGTGCGCGGTGGTTTATTACAGCGTGTTGTGACCCAGGTGCGCGCGGTTGACGGGGTCAGTTTTAAAATTGACAAGGGGCTTACACTGGGGCTGGTAGGCGAGTCCGGTTGTGGCAAGTCAACACTGGGCCGCGCCATATTGCGCCTGCATGAGCCGACCAGTGGGCAGATCCTGATCGATGGACAGGATATAGTCGGGCTGCCGCGCAGCCGGATGGGCGAACAGCGCCGCCGCATGCAGATCATTTTTCAGGATCCGTTTGCGTCACTGAGTCCCCGCCGGACCGTCGCGCAAATTATTCGTGAACCGCTCGATGTGCACGGGATTGGCACAGCGCAAGAACGTGAACGCCGCGTTATTGAATTGCTCGCAGATGTCGGCATGGGTGCTGAAATTCGTGATCGCTATCCGCATGAATTTTCCGGTGGCCAGCGGCAGCGTATTGGAATTGCCAGGGCACTGGCACTTGAGCCGGACTTTATTGTTGCTGATGAGCCGGTATCCGCACTCGACGTGTCGGTACAGTCACAGGTGTTGAACCTGATTGCCGAACTCAAGAAAAAACGCGGCATTGCATTTTTGTTTATCTCGCACGATCTTGCGGTTATCCAGCACGTAAGTGATGAGATCGGTGTCATGTACCTTGGCCAGATTGTCGAACATGCGACAGTCGGCGATTTGTACTCCGCGCCAAAACATCCTTATACGCAGGCGCTGATGTCGGCAATCCCCGTGCCTGATCCCACCGCCAGGCGTACCCGGATTGTGCTAGAAGGTGATGTGCCCTCGCCGATGAACCCGCCTGCCGGGTGCCTGTTCCATACTCGCTGTCCACAGGCACAGGACAGATGCAGAACTACCGTGCCAGCTATGCTTAATGTTGGTAGTGAAACCAACCCACATCGTGTTGCCTGTCATTTGCAAGACTAAGCGCACATAAAAAAATCGGGGGATTCAATGTTTGTACGTTATCCTGTGCTGTTGAGCACAATCCTGTTGTTGCAGTCACCTGTTTTTGGAACTGAGCTGAATGATGCTGTCAGGGATGATTACGAGACCCACCTTGCCAAGCTGTTTGATTATTTCCATCGCAACCCCGAGCTGTCACTGGTGGAATTTGAAACGGCAAAGCGTATGGCCAGCGAGTTGCGGGAAGCCGGTTTTGAGGTAACAGAAAATGTCGGCGGCACTGGCGTGGTGGCCATCATGAAAAACGGTGCAGGACCCCTGGTGATGATGCGCGCAGACATGGATGGTTTGCCGGTCGAGGAGAAATCCGGCTTACCAAACGCTTCCAGGAAGCAGCAGCAAAGCCCGATCAGCGGAGCAACCGTATACACCATGCATGCCTGCGGTCATGATGTGCATATCACCAGCCTGGTCGGCACTGCCCGACAGATGGCTGCGCGCAGAAATCAATGGAGCGGCACATTGATGCTGGTTGTTCAGCCTGCCGAAGAACGGGTGCTTGGTGCCAAAGCGATGAGAGCAGATCGAATCTGGGAGCGTTTCGGTACGCCCGACTATGCGCTTGCGTTCCATGTGGCTTCAAGTGACCTGACCGGTACGATAAATATTACCGAAGGCAGCCCATACGCCGGCGCTGATACTGTCGATATCATCATTCATGGCGTCGGCGCGCACGGTGCATATCCGCACCGCGGCAAAGACCCAATCGTGCTGGGCAGTCAGATTGTACTGGCGCTGCAAACCCTTGTGGCCCGTGAACTGCCGCCACGGGAGCCGGGCGTGGTGACGGTTGGATCATTTCATGCCGGAACCAAGCACAACATCATCTCGGATACGGCACATTTGCAACTCACGGTTCGCAATACCAACGAGGAGACACGTCAGTTGTTGCTGAACGGTATTAAAAGAATTGCTGTCAATATGGGGCGGGCTGCCGGTTTGCCCGAGGATAAATTGCCGGAGGTTATTATTTCTGAGGAAAGCGTACCGCCAACGATCAATGACCCTGTTTTGACGCGTCGTTTGAAAAATGCCTGGGTGGGCGCGATGGGAGCATCAACCGTGGTTGATAACCCGGTGAAAGGCATGGGTGCCGAAGACTTCCCATACTTTTCAGTAGACCCGGCAATCACGAGTGTTTATTGGCAGGTAGGCGGGACTCCAGCCGAGGACTTTAAGCGTGAAGCTGCCGGCGGAGAGCCGGTGGCGAGCCATCATTCCCCATTATTCAAAGTGGCGCCGGAATCGTCGGTACGCGTTGGTGTTGAATCTACAGTGGTTGCGTTAATGGAGCTGATGGGACGGTAGATTGCGGAGCCGGCCCAATTTTTCCTAGTCATCAATCGGACTGATGACACCGCGGCCCCCTTTATTCAGGACATGAGTATAAATTTCGGTGGTCGAAATATCGGCATGCCCAAGCAGTTCCTGAATGGTTCGCAGGTCATAACCCTTTTCCAGTAACCGCGTTGCAAAGCTGTGCCGGAAGGTATGGCAGGTGACCGGTTTAGAGATGCCGCTCTTGCGCAGCGCCAGTCGCAATGCTTTTCGCAGTGTGGTGGGATGAATATGATGACGTCGGGACTGCCCGGTGCGCGGATCGATGCCGATGGTTGTCGATGGAAACAGAAACTGCCAGCCGGTTTCCCGTGCCGCACCGGGATACTTTCTGTCCAGAGCATCTGGCAGGTAAACTTCACCAAACCCTCGGGACAGATCTTTAGCATGCAGGCATCTGGTTTTGTCAATTTGCCTTCGCAGGTCAGGTTGCAAAGACCGGGGAAGAATAGATCGGCGATCCTTATTCCCCTTGCCGCTTCTGACAATCAACTCATTCATCCCGAAATCAACGTCCTTAATGCGTAGCGAATAGCACTCGGCCTGGCGTAAACCGGTGCCATATAAAATCTGGATCATCAGTTTTGACTGGCCGTGCATGAGCTGAATGATCTGCATGGCCTCCTGATGGCTTAACACTTGTGGTAATCGCCGTTTGCTTTTCGCACGCGTGTAAGCCAGCTTGCCGAGTTCACGACCAAGAAACCGGTGAAACAAGAATATGACTGCGTTCAGTGCAATTGCCTGTGTGCCTGGTGCCACATGCCTGTCTATGGCCAACCAGCTCAGGAAAGCATCCACCTCCCTGGCGCCGAGGTTATCGGGATGCTGCATCCGGTTAAATCGAAGAAACACCTTGATCCAATGAACATATGTCTTCTCAGTTGAATACGATAACTTCTGGTTACGTATGTAAGCACGCAATCGATCCAGAAAACGAGGTTTGGTCTGCCGTATGGGCGCGGGAATATCGTCAATACTCATGCAGATCACAATCGATGTGATGGAGACAAGGGATAAAACAAGAGACTCCCAGATATCATGAAAAATTGATGGTGTTGACGACACCTTAATTTGCTGTGGTTTTATAGGGATTTAGGCGGCATTAACCGAATCGGCAGCCATGTAATACAGAGAAATTATCGTTTCTCTATCCCCTGTTCTCCATGCCCGGAAAACAAGAGCATCGATAAACTATTGACTCTATTATGATTTGAGCCTAAAACATGTCTTATGAGCAGAAAACAAAAGCCGAAAACAACAGCTTCCCCTGAATCAGGCTGTTAGGTGGCCCCATGCTATTTGCGTACTTGTTCGCAATATTCTGGTTCGCAGTCTCAGCGTGGGTCGCGTATCTCTTTATCCAAATCGCTATAGGAATATGGTTTCCTGATAGGGCGACGGAAAAGCAACTATTAATTGTTCAACATCCTGTGGTATCGCTAATGTATCCCATACTCAAATGGATCAGCCCGGTAGCCGCAGTTACGATGCCGATCCAACTTGTTGTAGGAGGAGTTCGCCTTGCTCAGCTCATCTTGGAGGGTTAGGCCACCTAACCAGCGCAATCAGTTCGCACTTGCTGCGCAAGTGCCGGACCGGCCTTTGGCCGGCCGCTGTTGCGGGCGTTAGGCAGCCGAGCGCAGACACCGTGAATGAACTGATCGTCATTCATCCCTACAAAAACGAAGGCTTCTGGGTCTTTGACGATGACCGTGTGGGTCTCGTTCAGGAACCATTCATATCCGGTGCGGATACGATCATCGATCGTATGGTTGAGGGCATCCCAGATGCAGAAAAGGGCTTTAGTCTTGTCTTTTCGGCAAATCCTTTTCCGGGACACGATGCAAAGTTTGAGTGGCGACGCGAAGATTCTGGCGGAAATTGGTACTTTAGTGCGGAGCTCGAAATGGAAGGATGGCTTTGCCCAGCGTTGTTTCGGTACTTTGATACCGCCCCTAAGGATCTGTATGCGCAATTCAAGCCAAAGGCTGCCTAACCAGCACAAGCAGGCGACCGTGAAACGCTTGCGCGTTTCCCAAGCCGCCTGCCACGGCGCCTGTTGTGGGCGTTATGCGTACAAAGAGGATTAGTCATATGGTGAGATTGATCGGTTACATCCTTATTCTGGTTTTCCTTGTTGGCTGTGCAGCAAAACCCCTGACGCCTGGTGCTGAGAAAGTATTCATTAGCAACGAGGCTCCGGGAAATGACTGTGAGTTTGTCGGGGAGGTCCTAGGTGGTCAAGGAAACTGGTGGACCGATGACGTAACGTCCGCAGAAAACACCCTGCAAGGATCGCGCAATGATTTAAGAAATAAGGCTTTCTCGCT